>Ga0157372_10000004_pt1 | contig 435659 bp, 352 predicted proteins | sample C55metaG_FD_115307 | JGI IMG/M metagenome (GOLD analysis project Ga0157372, IMG submission 115307) | Corn rhizosphere microbial communities from Kellogg Biological Station, Michigan, USA - C5-5 metaG | ecosystem: Host-associated > Plants > Roots > Rhizosphere > Soil | place: USA: Michigan...
CAGCCGCTGGCCGAGGGTGCGGTCGTCCGGGCCCAAAGCGTCATCCGGCCGGGCGACGGCCAACGGCGTCAGGATGGCTTCCCAGATCGCCTGACAGGACGGGGACAGCCGGCCGTCCAACAGGCCGGTGCCGTCTTCGAGCCGGTTCAGCGAGACTCGCCGGTGCGCCTGCTGCATCCGCTGGTCGTCCGGGCTCGGCCCGTCCGGATCCAGGTGAGCGAGGATCCGCTGGCCCAACAGACGAATGGTGCGCGGATCGCTGATCCGGGCATGCTTCAGCAGCGTGGCCTCCACCGGATCGGCGTGCTCGGCCCGTTCCCGTTCCGGAATGGCCTCGATCGTTTCGGCAATCGCCGCCCCGTGCTCAGCGCCAATCTCGCCGGTCGATAATGCGCCAGCGGTGTCGGGAAAAACTGGCTCGAGCGGTTCGCCGGTCAGACTCCGCCGGGCACCGAACCGCTCCACCGCTAGTGCCCGCTTCCGAGCTTCCACCCGAGTGCACCGCACCTGCACCGAGATCAAATCCGCCAACCCGCGAAACCCAAGTGTGGCGGGCACATTCCGCGCATTGAGCTCAGCCAGCGCGGAAAGCTGCCGGTACTGCAACCGAGCGAGCTCGGCCTCCAGCTCGACGACTTCGGCGAGCAGCACGTCATTCGGAGCGGTGGAAAGCTGCTCGATCACATATTCGATTCTACCGTACCGAACAGTGCAAGGCAAGCACCCAGATCCGCGAATCGCCTTATTCGGAAAGCCGAAACGCGACTCGACAACGCAGCCGTAGCAACAGCAGAACCCCTCGCCGCTGCGTCTTTGCCTTTGTCTTTGCCTTAAGTTCTAAGGCAAGCACAACACCGACGGATCAAATGCAGCCTCAACGGCCACCTGCTCGATGCCATGCACCAGCGCCTCCGCTTGCTCGGAGGTGAAGCAGTGCATATCGAAGATGAGCTGTAGGTAGATGGTGTTCGGCTGGTCCTCGACGGTGATGAAGGCCTGCTCGTGCAGGTAGTCGATGGTGCCGTCCCAGGAGAGAAAGGTCTCCGGTAGCAGCCGCTCGATCGACTCCTTGGTCACCTCCGCCGCCCGAGCAGCCTCGGTTGCCTGCCGGGTCGCCATCCGCCGGTCGTTGATGCGCAGGCTGATCCGGGCCGGGTAGCCACGCTCGTCGTCCAGCCGTGCCATCAGTGCCGTCAAGTCGTCCGGATCGTAGTAGGAGTGCATGCCGGCGATCAGCAGTGCCCGCCGGGTCTGCACCACCAGCTCGTCCACCGTGCAACCGGCCACGTCGAGGGTGAGCACCGAGTTCTGGGTGAGCTGGGCGATCGCCTCGGCGAAACCGGGCCGGAACCGGTTGTTGAGCACCACCCGGGCGGTCACCGAGTCCAGCTCCATGGCCCGGCCGATCGCGGCCGCGATGATGGCGAGCAGCACCCGGGAGGTGTCGGTGCCGGTCCGCTGAGCAATGGCCAGCATCGCCAGGTACGCGGCCGGCGAACCGAACCGGCCGTGCCAGTAGCGCTTGCCCAGCCGTCCCTCCGGATGCGTGGGCAGGCCGAAGGTCAGCGGCGGAATGTCGCGCAGGTGGCCCTCCCAGTACCGCATGGCCCGCTCGCTGACCTGCCGCAGTTGCGGCGTCTGCTCGCGCCGGCCGAGTTCGAGCAACCCCACCGGCGGTTCGGCACCCTTGCTGGTCGGCACCGTGAAGTCGAAACCCAGGTCGATCATCAGCAGCAGGCAGGCGATGCCGTCGGTCACCAGGTGGTTGAAGGTGAGCACCCAGTACTTCGCCTGCCCCCGATGCTTGATCACCGCGACCCGCAGCGGCCAGTCGGCGTACAGGTCGAACGGGGTCATCAGCCAGGAGAACCACAGATCGTTGGTGTATTTGGCGACGTCGTCCGGCTCGGCATCGTCCGGCATCGTTCGTACCGACAGCGACAGCTCGCCGGAAGCCGCGATCACCTGACACGGCTTGCCGTCCGGGCCGGTGCCCAGCCGGAACCGCAGCGCGGGCTGCCGGCTCACCACCTTGCTCAGCAGGGCCGCCACGTCCTCCGCGGTGCCCTCCACCAGTCGGTGCGCACCGCTGGTGTTGTGCGTCCAGCCGGTTTCTCGCATGTCCTGCAGGATCGCCTTCTGGCCCCAGGTGAGCGGCGCCGTCCCCGCGCCGTCACCGGCGAACCGCACCGGAATCCGGTCCTCGACAACCCTATCGAACATGGACGTATCAGACCAATGACTTCGGCGTCGAGTCAATCGCCCAGACAGCCCGGAGAGCCCGGAGAGCCCGGACAGCGCGGGGAGCCCAGACAACCCAGAGAGCCTGGCTCACGAGTGCTTGACCACCGTCTCGATCGCGCTACACAACTGCGCCCGATTGGGCTGCACGGCCAGATCCAGGCCGCGGGCGAACGGCAACACCGCCCCGTCCGGCCGGGTGATCCGCTTGGGCGGGGCGACCAGCCGCATTTCCGAGGCGGCGGTGGCCAGGATCTCCCCGCCGATGCCGCAGGTCCGGTTGGAGTCGTCGATCACCACCAGCCGGCCGGTGCGCTCCAGCGAGGCGGCCAGCGCCGTCCAGTCGAACGGGTAGAGCGTGCGCGGGTCGAACACCTCGACCGAGACGGTGTCGGCCAGTTCCTCGGCCACCGCCAGCGCATCGTGCACCAGGTGGCCGACCGCCACCACGGTGACGTCGGTGCCGGTCCGGTGAATCCGGGCAACCCCGAGCGGCACCGGGGCGAGGGAGTCGAAGTCGACGTCCTCGGTCTGCGGCACCGCCTCGGCGGGTGCGAACAGGATCACCGGGTCGTCGTCGCGGATCGCGCTGACCAGCAGGCCGTAGGCGTCGGTCGGGGTGGCCGGCACCACCGTCTTGATCCCGACGTGCGCGAACAGGCTGTACGGATGGGCCGAATGCTGCCCCGCCCAGCCGGTCCGTGAGCCCGAACTGGGCAGCAGATAGGTGACCGGGACGTGCAGTTGGCCGCCGGTCATCAGCGAGAACTTATGCGCCTGGTTGGCGATCTGCTCGAACACCAGGTAGAGCAGCGACGGGATCTGGAACTCGATCACCGGCCGGGCACCGGCCATCGCCGCGCCGGTGGCCAGGCTGGTGAAGGCCTGCTCGGAGATCGGCATGTCGATCACCCGGTCCGGCCCGAATCGCTTGAGCAGGCCGGTGGTGACGTTGCTGACCGCCACTCGAACGTCCTCGCCGAACACGCAGACAGCCGGATCCCGCTCCAGCTCGGCGGCCAGCGCCCGGTTCAGCGCACGTAGGTAGGACAGGATCGGCATCAGGCTGGCTCTCCGGCTCGGCCGCGCATGCCGTCGGCGTAGAGGTAATCCAGCGCGCCGGCCGGATCCGGCACCGCGCTGGCCGCGACGAACTCCTCGGCGGCGTCCAGCAGCGCCTCGACCTCGGCGTCGATCGCCGCTCGGGCGGCCGGCGGGATCCGAGCACCGGCGACCTCGACCGGATCCCGGCTGCTGCCGACGGCCACCTCCTCCGCCGTCCGGTACCGCGGCCGGGCAATGTGCTCCCAGGTGTGGTGGGCGTCGAACCGGTAGGTGGTGCACTCCAGGAAGCTCGGGCCGTCCCCGGCGCGGGCCCGCTCGACCGCTATCGACGCGGCCGCGAGCACGGCTTGCGGATCCATGCCGTCCACCGTCTCGGCCGGGATGCCGAAGCCGGCGGCCCGGCCCAGGATGCTGCCGGCGGTGGCGTTCTCCACCCGCATCGAGGTGGCGAACCGGTTGTTCTCGCAGACGAAGATCACCGGCGTGCGCCATAGCGAGGCCAGGTTCAGCGTCTCCAGCAGGACCCCTTGGTTCACCGCCCCGTCGCCGAAGAAGCTCACCGCGACCCGGTCGCCGCCGAGCCGGCGCAGCCACCACGCCGCTCCGGTGGCGATCGGGGCCGCGGCGCCGACGATGGCGTTGGCACCGAAGATGCCGACCCCCACATCGGCGGCGTGCATGGAGCCGCCGCGGCCCCGGTTCAACCCCGTCTCCCGGCCGGCGAGCTCGGCCAGCATCCGCCCCGGGTCGGCGCCCTTGGCCAGCACGTGGCCGTGCCCCCGGTGGGTGCTGGTGATGATGTCGTCGGCCCGCAGCGCCGCGCAGACCCCGGCCGCGATCGCCTCCTGACCGAGGTAGGGATGGATGCCGCCGGGGATCACGCCGCTGCGTACCAGTTGGATGGCGCGTTCCTCGAACCGGCGGATCAGCCGCACCGTCCGGTACAGCCCGGCCGGATCAGCCGACGCCTTGGCCGGATCAGCCGACGCCTTGGCCGGATCAGCCGACGCCTTGGCCGGATCAGCCGACATGACCGTGCTCGCCCGGGTTGCCGAATACCAGGCTGACGTTGTGGCCGCCGAAGCCGAAGGAGTTGGACAGCACCGCGCTCACCGAAACCTGCCGGGGCTCTTTGCTGATGTGGTCGGCGTCGCTGTCCGGGCTCGGATCCTCCAGGTTGTGGGTGGGCGGCAGCAGGCCGCGCTGCAGCGCGAGCAGGCAGATCGCCGCCTCGATCACCCCGGACGCGCCGAGCAGGTGCCCGGTCACCCCCTTGGTCGAGCTGACCGGCGGCGTACCGCCGTCGTACACCTGGCCGAGGGCCAGCAGCTCGGCGGCGTCACCGGCCTTGGTGCTGGTGCCGTGCGCGTTGATGTAGCCGATATCGGTGGCCGAGACCTCGGCGTCGCGCAGCGCCCGGCGCATGCACTCGGCCGCCGCGGTGCCGTCCGGACGAGGCGTGGTCGGGTGGTAGGCGTCGTTGGTGGCGCCCCAGCCGAGCACGTCGGCGTAGCGCCGCGCACCGCGGGCCCGGGCATGCTCGGCGCGCTCCAACACCAGCACGCCGGCGCCCTCGCCGAGCGCCAGGCCGTTGCGCCGGCGGTCGAACGGCCGGCTGGCATCGGCCGGCTCGGCCCACCCGTGCGCCAACGCGCGGGCGTTGCCGAAGGCCGCCACGAAGGTCGGGAACAGCGGCGCCTCGCTGCAGCCGGCCAGCACCACGTCGGCCTCGTCGGCACGCAGGATGCGCAGCGCCTCGCCGACCGACTGCGCGCCGGCCGCGCACGCCGTGCCCACCGAGGAGGTGAAGCCGCGGATGCCGAACTTGATCGCGATCCGGGCCGCGCCCATGTTCGGCAGCACGCCGGGCAGCAGGTACGGGCTGACGCCGAGCCGGCCCCTGCTGGCTTGCAGGTTCGCCTGCTCCTCGAACAGCGCCAGGCCACCGACGCCGGAGACCACCACCGCGATCCGGTGCGGGTCGACGTCCCGGCCGACCTCGATGCCGGCGTCGGCGAGCGCATCCTCGGCGGCCCGCAGGGCCATCACGATGGACCGGTCGACGAAGCGCGCCTCGGTCGCCGGCAGCACGCTCACCGGATCGATCGCCGGGCTGAACGCGGCCACGTCCATCAGCCCGTGCAGCGGATGCTCGGCCGCCGGCCGGACCAGCCCGGACCGGCCGGTGCAGGTGGCGTCGAACACCTCGGCCGGGTCGGTGCCGACCGGGCTGACCAGCCCGACACCGGTCACCGCCATGCTCTTGGTCATCGTTCCTCCCGGAGCTGCCGGTTGCCGCTGCTACCGGCCGCGCCGGCGCCGATCACGACGCGACGATGCGCCGATCACGACGCGTCGATCATGGGGTGGAGCTGGCCTGCACCCGAGAGGCGACCAGCTCGGCGAACTCACCGACCGTCATGCCGGCCAGCATCTCCGACTCGTCGTCGGAGAACTGCACCCCGTACTGGTCCTCCACCCGGACGGCCAGTTCGGCCAGCGCGAGTGACTGCAAATCCGCGCCGGACGGGCCGAGCGTGGTGTCGTCGTCGATGCCCTCCGTGCTGTAGTTCATGGCAGTCAGCGAATCGAAGAGGAATTGGCGAATCTCGTCTTTCATCGCACCGGCGCTTCCTTTCCGGGAGGAACGTTTCCGGGAGTTGGCTCGTCAGGGGTGGTGCACGGGCTAGCCGGCTGTCGGATATTCGCAGGCGGTGTCGGTCGGTGGCAATAGCCAGCTTTGGACCTCGCGCTTGGTGGGTAGGACAGACTGCCAGTCTGGCAGAGTTCGCACCGGAGGCGCCGGACCCGCTTAGGAAGTGGAGCGCGAGGCACGCTCGCGCGCTGAGCGCTGAGCTGCCGCGCCGATCATCGAGCCGAAAACGATGGGTAGGGCGATCCAGCCACCGGCTCCGCCGCCGATAAAGTTCACGATGACGGTCAGGATTACGCCGGCGACGAGGCCGACTGAGATCTCAACCCAGGTTGCCGGCTGTCGAAGCGCGGCTAGGTAGTCAGCCTTCGTGGGCCTGACCCGCATGGTCGGCCGTTTGCGGCCTAGGGTGTGTCGCCCTGACCGACGACGGTGACGTGGCACTCGGCGAGAATAAGCAGCAACCGCGCGCCACCGGTCACAGCCGGGCCGGCGCGGTCAGCCGGACCGGCAACTCGTGATAGCCGCGCAGCATCAGGGCGCGCCGGGCGCCGGGCTCGGCCGCCAGCGCCAGGTCGGGGAACCGGGCCAGCAGCCGGGGCAGCGCGATCCGGCCCTCCACCCGGCCGAGTGCGGCGCCCAGGCAGTAGTGCGGGCCGGCGCTGAAGGCCAGGTGCTGGTTGTCCGGCCGGGTCGGGTCGAACCGGTCCGGGTCGGCGAACCGGCGCGGATCCCGGTTGGCCGCACCGGTCAGCACCACCACCAGCTGGCCGGCCCGGATCGGCACCCCGGCGATCTCGGCGTCGGCCTCGGCGTACCGCACCGCGAAATGCACCGGCGGCTCGTACCGCAGGATCTCCTCGACGTAGCCGGGCGCCAGCGACTCGTCGGCGCGCAGCGCCGCCACCGCGTCCGGATGCTCGAGCAGCACCGGCAGACCGTTGCCGAACAGGTTCGCGGTGGTCCGGAACCCGGCGTTGAAAACCACGATCAGGTTGGCCAGCAACTCCGCCTCGCTGAGCTGGTCCGGCTGCTCGTCGTGCACCCGGACCAGGGTGGAGATCAGATCGTCGGCCGGCTCGGCCCGGCGAACGGCCAGCAGCTGGGTGAAGTACTCGGCCAACTCCACCGCCGCCTGGTCGGCCGCCGTCACCTCGGCCAGCGACCGTTGGCCGATCTCCAGCACCGCGTCGAACGCGCGTACCCGGGGCAGCAGCCAACCGCGGTCCCGCTGCGGCACCCCCAGCAGCTCGCCGACCACGTCGCTGGGCAGCGGCAGCGCGAAGCCGGCCATGAAGTCCACCGGCTCGCCGTTCGCGCCGAGTTCGGCGAGCCGGTCCAGTCGCTGCTCGGTCAGCTCGCTGATCGCCGGTTCCAGCGCCGCCACCCGGCGGGCCGTGACGGCCTGGCTGAACAGCTTGCGAACCCGCGCGTGCTCGGCGCCGCTGGCGTTGAACAGCGACGTCTGCAGGGTGCGCAGCACCGGGTGGTCACGCCATCTGGTCCGGCCGCGATCGAGGTACTCGGCATCGAGCACCCGGAAGTTGGGATCGCGCAACACCTCGCCGGCCGCGTCGTGGCCGCAGACGGCGACCGCGAAGCGTTCCTTCGGGCCGAGCGCGACCGCCTCGCCCAGCTCGTGCAGCCGGGCGTAGAACGGGTACGGGTTGCGCCGGCCGGCATCACTGAGCAGCTCACGCAGTGACACGTCGGCCGGCACGGCATCTTCGTCCTGCTGCGGTGACCCTTCGGCCATGGCTCCCACTCCTCGCCCACGACGCGTCGGCGCCCAGGCTACGCGTCCGGCGCATTGCGGGCCTTGGGCCGAACATCGGACAATGAGGCGTGCCCAACGCCGGTTACCCTCCCCCAGCCGAGCTAACAGTTCGGCTCACTGCCCGGCAGCGGCCACTTCGTGAGGCGCGCACCTGTTATGACCACCTGGCCGGGGTGCTCGGGGTCGCGGTCACCGAGACGCTGGTGGCCCGGCGGGCGCTGCTCTTCGACGAGGCCGGCGGCTATCAGCTCGGCCCGGCCGCCGAGGCGACGTTCGCATTGCTCGGCGTCGACCTGGCCGGGCAGCTCGCCCACCGAGCCGGCCGGCCGCTGCTGCGATCATGCCTGGACTGGACCGAGCGGCGCCCGCACCTGGCCGGACGGCTCGGTGCAGCGATTGCCGAGAGCATGCTCGGCGCGGGCTGGCTGGTCCGCGATTCCGCCGGCCGATCCGTCGCGATCACCGCCCTGGGCAGGCAGCGGTTGGCAAGCTCGCTCGGACTGGATCTCTGATCCTGCCGCCCAATCCGGACCTGCATACGTCTGGCCGGCTATGGCGCTCGTTTCGTATGCAGGTCGCGGCAAACCAGCGCGTCATTGGCCGGGAAGTCCGGCCGCGATCCGTACTGTCGCAAGCGTGGGTGGGTCAGCGCTGGGCAGGGTCGGGCTTGGCCTCAGCGTCGCCGGGATAGCCCTCGCTCTCACCGGCTGCGGTGCGTTCGGCGGTGGCAAGGCCAAGACGGCGGTCTCGGTGTTCGACATTCAGCCCGGCCAGTGCTTCAACCCACCGGCCACCATCAAGGCCGAGCTCAGCAAGCTCAACACCGTCGCCTGCGGCCAACCGCACACCGAGGAGTCCTACGCCGACGTGCCGTTCACCAACGCCAACGGCAGCCAGGCCTCGGCCTATCCCGGTGACGCGCTGCTGAAGTCGTTCGCCGATGGTGCCTGCGCGCAGCGCTACAGCGACTACGTCGGCAGGGACTACCTGGATTCGTCCTACTTCTTCACCTACCTGCTGCCCTCGGCCCGCGGCTGGGAGCAGCAGAAGGACCGGAACGTGGTGTGTTTCGTGACCACCACCGGCCAGCCACTGACCGCCTCGGTCAAGGGCTCCAAGCGCTAGCCAGCAGCACGAGGGAGCCGCTGATGGGAAGCTTGAGCGTCACCACCGGGGCGATGCTGCAATGCTCGTTCGGACTGGCACCGACCACCCTGAACGTGCTGCCGATCAGCCGGGTCACCGTGGAGGGCAAGCCGGCCGCGGCGATCGCCGACATGGCTCCGCTGGTGAACATCCCGCCGTTCGGCATGTGCTCCAGCGCCGCCAATCCCACCGTTGCCGCGGCCACCGCCGCGGCGCTGGGCGTGCTCACCCCGATGCCGTGCGTGCCGGTCATTGCCGGCACCTGGACGCCGAACGCACCGACTACCACCATCGGCGGCAACCCGGCCCTGGTCTCCGGCTCCACCTGCGTCTGCTCCTACGGCGGCGTCATCACCATCTCGATGCCCGGGGCGGTACGCACGACCGCCGGCTGAGCCACCCCCGGGACGGCCCGCCGCCGCTACCCGATGGCGCGCCGGGTGCAGTCATGCCCGCGCAGTCAAGCCGATTAGGCCGCCCACGAATTTGTTACACGTTCTTAGGAAAACGCTCCGGAGTCGTTGCCTCACAGAAGCCGAACACTGGGTTAGCCTTCGTTCGATCTTGGGCCATCAGGCCAAACCGAATCTCTTCCCTGGAGCTGATGCGTGCCTACGTACACTGCGCCCGGCGTTTACGTCGAAGAAGTTCCCTCGTCCCAGAAGGTTCTCTCGGCCGCGCCTACGGCCATCGCCGCGTTCGTCGGCTTCACCGAGCGGGCGCCCGACGACGACCTGGTGAACGACCCGGCCGGCCTCGCGCCGCGGCTGGTCACCTCGTGGTCGCAGTACGAGAAGCTGTACGGCAGCTTCGCCGCCGGCTGCGTGCTTCCGCTGGCCGTCTACGGCTACTTCGCCAACGGCGGCAGCATCGCCTACATCTGCCGGATCCCGAACGCCGAGCCGGCCGGCGAGCCGGCGAAGCTGGAGCTGGCCGCCGCGGACCGCTCGCTGGGCACCCCGCTCACCGTGGAGAGCGTGCAGCCGGACGCGCTGCTCAGCGTGCAGATCGTGTCCGAGGATCCGCCGGCCGGCGCTCCGGACACCGACCCGTCACCGTTCACCCTCTCGGTCATCGAGGCCGGCCAGGTGGTGGAGAGCTTCCCGCACCTGACCTTCGGCTCCGGCGACAACAACGTCGCGACCATGGTGAACAAGACCTCCACCAAGGTGAAGGTCACCGTCAACCTCGACAAGAAGGCCGACCTGACCGGCCAGCTCGACATCCTCAAGCCCGGCAACTACCCGCTGCAGACCGCGGCGCCGAAGCCGGTGCCGGTGACCGGGCGGCAGTTCGCCGGCTCCGAGTCGGCCCGCAACGGCATCAACGGCCTGGCGGTGGCCGACGACGTGACCATGGTCATCGTGCCGGACCTGGTCACCGCGGCCACCGGGGCCGACGGCAAGGTCGACCTGAACCTGTGGCGCTCGGTGCAGACCGCGCTGATTTCGCACTGCGAGCAGCACGGCAACCGGATGGCCATCCTGGACACGCCACCCGGCCTCACCCCGCAGCAGGTCCAGCAGTGGCGCACCGACGTGATGTACGACTCGGCGTTCGCCGCGCTGTACTACCCGTGGATCAAGGTGGACAACCCGATCGGCGTCAACGGCAACTCCGAGGTCTTCATCCCCTCCTCCGGCCACATCGCCGGCGTCTGGGCTCGCACCGACGAGACCCGCGGCGTGTGGAAGGCACCGGCCAACGACACCATCCGCGGCGTGCTGGACCTGCAGTATTCGGTCACCCAGAACGAGCAGTCGCTGCTCAACCCGGTCGGCATCAACTGCATTCGCCCCTTCGGCACCAGGGGAATCCGGATCTGGGGCGCGCGCACCCTGGCCTCGGACAGCGACTGGCGCTACATCAACGTGCGGCGGCTGTTCAACATGGTGGAGAGCACCATCCTCGAAGGCACCCAGTGGGCGGTCTTCGAGCCGAACGACATGACCCTCTGGGAGGGCGTCAAGCGAACCCTGAACGGTTTCCTGCGTGGCCTGTGGTCGGCCGGTGCGCTGTTCGGTGCCACCGCCGACCAGGCCTTCTACGTCAAGTGCGACGCCGAGACGAACCCGCCGGAGTCGATCGACGCGGGCAAGCTGGTGGTCGAGGTCGGCATCGCGCCGGTCAAGCCGGCCGAGTTCGTGGTCTTCCGGATCAGCCAGCAGAAGCAGATCGCCGGCTGAGGCCGCGGTCCTCCCCTGACTTTTCGCTTAAACAAGGAGCGTTATGCCCAACGACCTGATCAACACCGACCCGATCGTTGCCCAGAACTTCTACCTCGAGATCGACGGTGAGAAGCTGCTGCTCTCCGGCGTCTCGGGTCTCGACATGGAACTGGACGTGGTGACCGTCCAGCAGAACGGCAAGGACGGCAAGAAGCAGTCGGTGAAGACGCTCGGCACCTCGCTGAAGGTGCCGGACCTGTCCATCACCCGGATGGCGCCGATGAGCGCCGCCGACGACCCGGTCTGGAAGTGGTTCAAGGCGGTGCGTGAGTCCGGCTTCAAGGGCACCGACCGGGCCGGCAGCCGCAAGAACGGTTCGATCGTCTTCTTCGACACCTCGCTGACCGAGGTCGGCCGGTTCAACTTCTTCAACGGCTGGCCGAGCAAGATCGGCACCGATGCGGTCAGCACCGAGTCCAACGACCCGGTGAAGGAGACGATCACGCTGGTCATCGAGCGGCTCGAGCGCGTCAAGTGAGCCTGCAGACCAGTTACCCGTTCGTACTGCCGCGCGGTTACGTCGACCCACACGGCACGGTGCACCGGGAGGGCCGGATGCGGCTGGCCACCGCGCGGGACGAGCTGGAGCCGCTGCGCGACCCGACCGTCACCGGCCCGGACGACCCGCGGCTGACCGTGCTGGTGCTGGCCCGGGTGGTCGAGCAGCTCGGCAGCCTGGAGCTGATCACCACGCACGAGATCGAGGGCCTGTTCGCGATCGATCTCGCCTTCCTGCAGGACTTCTACGGCGTGATCAACTTCGGCAACCAGGAGGAGTACGAGCAGTTGCTGCGGGCCCAGGCCGAGGGTCCGCCACTGCTCGGCCAGGCTCGGCCGGCGGCGGTATCGGCTGCCGCTTCGGTTTCGGCCGCTTCGGTTTCGGCCGCTTCGGTTTCGTCGGCTCCGGTTTCGGCCGCTCCGGTTTCGTCGGCTGAGCCGGTCGCGGCTGCCCTCGACGGTGGCGACTCCCTCGATGCCGAGTTCGACGCGGGCAACTTCGCCGGTGCGTTCGCGGGCGAGTTCGGCGCGACGGCCGAGCGGGTGTCGCCCCGGCGCGGCGCCGTCGAGGAGATCCCGCGCGTCAAGTGAGCGGCATGATGCGCTATCCCGCCGACGCACTGTGGCAGGAGATCGCCTACCTCGCCTATCACCTGCACTGGCCGTTGGACGACCTGCTGGACCTGGAACATCTCGATCGAGTACGGATGGTGCGCGCGGTGGCTTCCTTCAACGAGCGGGCCTGGCAGGCGGTGCGCGAGTATGTCTAACGGCTTCTCCGAACCCACCATCAACTCCTACTTCGTCTTCGAGGTGGACGGGGTCGAGATCGGTTACTTCACCGAGGTGACCGGCCTGGCGGTGAACGTCACCGTGGAGGAGCTGCACGAGGGTGGCCAGAACGGCTTCGTACACCAGATGCCCGGCCGGATGACCTGGCCGCATCTGGTGTTCAAGCGCGGCATCACCTCCAGCGACGCGTTGTTCAGCTGGATGAGCAAGTCCAGCGGTGAGGGTTTTGCCGCCAACGGCAACAAGCTGACCCGCAGCACCGGCGCGGTCACCGTGCTGGACGCGGAGGGGACCCGGCTGCGCGCCTGGGAGTTCATCGGGGTGTACCCGGTGCGCTGGAACGGCCCCGAGTTCAGCGCGACCAGCAACGAGGCGCTGCAGGAGCAGCTGGAAGTCGCCCATCACGGCTTCCGGTCGAAGAACCTATGAGCGACGAGCCCACCTCCGTCCGGGCGGAGGGCGAGCAGCCGGCGTCGGATCGATCGGCGGTGGATCGGTCGGCGGTCAATCGATCGGCATTGGGCCGGGCGGCGGCCGAACGACTGCGCCGGCCGGGCCGTCCGGCTGCGCTGGCCAGGGCCAACACCCTGGGAATTATTGCCGAATCCTCACTCCGGTTCGCCGCGGCGACCGCACGGCCGGTGGCGGTCCGCCGGGCACTGGCCGCCGGCAGCCCGGCGCCGGTTCGTTCGGTCGACCGGTCCGAGGTGCGGCCGCCGCGCTGGTGGATGCCGGGCCTCGGCCGGTCCGAGGACGATTCGCCACCCGTCAGCAGGACGGCACTGCCAGCACGCGGCCTGGCCCGCGCCGCTCGTCAGGTGCCGGTGGACAACCAGCCACGCTCGCCCGGCACCATCGCCGGCGGCCTGGTCTCGACCGCGATTCCGGTGCGCCGGATGGAAGAAGTGGTCGCGGCCGGGCCGATGACCAGCTCGCACGAGCAACGCCGGTTGCGTCCACCGCGGCCGGAGTCACCGCCGGGGATTCCGGCCGGGAGTGGGAACGGGACGCCTTCGCCAGCCGCGAGCGCAGGTGCCACTCCCCGACACAGCGGCGCAGGGTCGGTCTCCGGCGGGTCAGTCTCCATCGGGTCGATTTCCGTCGGCACCGTTCGCCGAGGTGTCGCCGAACCTCCGCATCGCACGGGACCCGCCGGTACCGCCGCGCTACTGCGGTCGGCAGCTCGGGCGGCCAGTACCCGGGACGGCTACCGCGCCGCCGATGCCCCGACTGCCGGACGGGCCGCGACGCGGGACATTGCGGGATCCGGTAGCGAGACGAGGAATAGCGAGACGAGGAATAGCGGGACGACCACCGCTCGGACCGCTCGGACAACGGCCGCGCGGACCGCTCGGACGCCGACGAACCGAATGTCGACCGCCCGCTCGGCGGCCGCTCAGGCGGTCGCGGCGGCACAAGCTCGTACGACCTTGAGGCCGCTCCGGACGCAGTCCGCACCGGACGCCGCCTTGCCAACGGCGGCAACGCGAGCTCCTGGACCAGCCGTGCCCGGCCCGGCCACCGCGCTGCGCCGGGCGATGGTTCCGCGGGCCGGCAGCGCTCCGACCGGCCCGGTGCGCATTGAGCGGGACGTCCGGCCGAACCACACCGGGACGCCTGGCGCGGCTGGAACGACTGGAACGACTGGAACGACTGGAACGACTGGAACGACTGGAACGACGGGAACGACTGGAACGACTGGAACGACGGTGCCACAGCCGGCGACCGCTCCAGCCACCGCCCGAGGTTCTGCCAGTTGGTGGAACCGGCCGACCGGATCGAGCTCGCCGCAGCGCGATGACTCCGCCGGATCCGACCGGTTGGACCAGCCAGCGAGCGGTCGGACGACGAGCGGCCGGACAGCAAGCGGCCGGGCGGCGGGCGGGCTGCCCCAGGTAGTACGGCGCTCCCCAGCAGCCAGCTCGGCAGCTTCACCGGCGGTCAGTCGGCTTGGTGATGCCGCTACGAATGACAGCGCATCCAGCGTGGCGGCGCACTTCGGCGCGGCCCACGTCAACACCGTTGCCGGCAGCGGCTCCATCGGCAGCGGACCAGCCGGCAGCGGCTCCATCGGCAGCACTTCTAACGGCAGCACTTCCACCGGCAGCGCATCGGCCGGCGCCGGCTCAACCGGCTTCCTCGGTACTTTTCGACTGCAGAATCAGCAGGATCGGCCGAACATGGCGGCATCCCGGCCGGTGCCATCGTTGCTGCTCGGACTCGGCGGGCAACAGGGCCTGCGCCGGATGCTGGCGGCACCCGCCGCCGTTTCGGTCGCTCGCCGGTCGGACGCGGTGCGGCCCGGCCTGGCTCCGGTCGCCGGCACGGCGCCAGCACACTCGGCCCAGCCGCAGTCAGCGCAGTCGCAACCGGCTCAGCGGCAATCGGCCGAGACAGGGTCATCCGAGACCCGGCTATCCGACGTGCGGCGGCAGGTGGCCCGTGCGCATCCGACGCCTGCCGAGCAGTCAGGCGAGCGATCAGGCGAACAGCGGCCCGCTACCCGGCCCGGCCGGCATCGAAGTCCCGAAGCGGCCGCTCCGAGCACCGGTGGAAATCACCAGAGCCGGACAGAGGCCGGCCACCCCGCGGACCTGCCGACTGCCGGGCCGACCGTTCCCTCGTCCACCCGGCAGCGGCCGACATTCGGCTTGGCCAGCTTGGCCCGGCCGATCCGGCGCTCCGTCGCATCGGCCGAGCCCGGCCACATCGCTCCGACGCCGGCCGCCGAACCACGCGGACCCGCCACTACCCGCAGAAGCCGGCTGACTTCCGTCACGGGTCAGCCGTCCAACTCGTTCAGCAACCCGGCGGCCGCCTCGATCACTTCGTCGCCAGCCGCCCTCGTCACTTCGCCGTTGGCCAGCCGCTGGGCCGTTCCCGGTACGCCCAGGCTTGCTCGCCGGCTGCCGACCCTGCTGCGCCGAAGTGCGGAACTGGTGCCGACGGTCCGTACCGGCGGAGCCCGACCGATCGTCCTGCCGGCGGTCAGCGCTGGCCAACCCAACGCGGTAAGTCAGCGACCCGGACGGCAACCGCACCGCGGCGATCGCCTCACCGAGCCGAGCCGGCTCGCAGCCGGCCAACTGCTGCGCCCGATCGTGGCCAGCCCCGCGTTGGCCGGCGTGATGTCCGAGCACGCCGGGCCTCAGTCGACCGGGCCTCAGTCGACCGCGCCTCGCTCACCCGGGCCTCAGTCGACCGGGCCGCGGTCGGGCACGCTCCGGTCGACCGCGCCGGCCCCGCAGGCAACCGGCCGGTCGGCCGCTGCGACCGCCCCCGCGGGGTACGACAGCATCCCTGGCCACGCCGTGCGCCGGAAGCTGGCATCCGGCCTGGCTCCGCTCACCGGTAGTGCGCTCGCGACCGGTGGTTTTGCCAGTGCACATCAGCAGGAACTGGATTCCACGGCGCACCGCCGGCTGGACGCCAGCATTCGGCCGACCGTGGTGACGGCACCGACCGGCGCGGATGCCCGGGGGCAGCTGTCGAACGGGCACACCTCGTCGGTACGTCAACCCAGCGCGACCAGGCGGCCTGCGGCAGCTCATCAGTCGGCAGCCCACAAGCACGACCAACCGACCCACGACCGGCCACACTATGACCGGCCGGCATCGGACCGGGCTGCGGTGCACGACCTCGACTCGGCAAGGCTCGCTGCCGCCAGGGAGCAGCACCGCGGCACCGGCCGGCGACCCGGCACCATCCGCCGGACCGGGAGCTCGAACGGCCGCCCAGCGGTCCGGCCGCTGCCAACCACCCACTCGGCGGCTGCGGCAGCGGGGCCGATGGTGGCCCGCGCAGCCTTCCACGACCGGACCCCGCTGCCCGGCGGCCTGGTGGCCGGCCCGAATCGTCAAAGACAGCCGCATCACGACAGCCAGCCGAATCATCAAACGCAGCGGCCTAATCGCGACATGCAGCCGAATCCCCAGGGGCAGCTGGGTGCCTTCGTCCGGCGCGCAGTGGTGGTGGCGCCACCGCGGATCAGCGTCCGGCCGGCCGAACTGGCACCAGGTGCCGGCGGCCCGGCCGTGCCCGCGGTGGCCAGGAGCAACGCTGCGGGTACTGGACCAGCTAGCACCAGAACAGCAAGTACCAGAACAGGAAGTACCAAGACGGCAAGTGGCGTTCCGGCCGGCGGTCCAGCCAATCAGGCCGAGGGCGACGGCCCGGTGATCCGGCGGTCGCTATCCAGCGCGGCACACTCGCTGTTCCGCAGCCTGCTGGCTCAGCCGGCCGGCGGCAGTCCACCCGCGGGACCGTTCCACGCGACCTCCGGCAACGCGGTTTCGGGAGGAAACGCCGGCATGTTCGACCACCATCACGCACACCAACCGGAAGAGCCAGCGGTGATCCGGCGGTTCCGGCAACCAGGCTCGGAGCCCGAGCACCACGGCGATGGCGGCGACGACATCAGCCCGGCCATGCGGGCCCGCGACTTCGACGAGCTGATCGACCGGATCGTCGCCAAGCTCGAACACCGCGTCCTGGAGGACCTGGAACGGCGCGGCCGGCGCGGCATACCGGGGGTGTTCTGATGGCCGAGTTGGAGAAGGCGTTCCTGGAGATCGAGGGCGGCCAGCGGGTGCCCTGCCTGTTCAACCCGAGCGAGATAGCAGTCGGCCGGCGCAACAACTGGGCCTCCGAACCGATGCCGGGCAAGGGCGTTTCTCGACTGCGCTACTCCGGCGCCCAGTCCGGCTGGATGCGGGTGGAGCTGTTCTTCGACACCACGTCCGACGGCAGCGCGGTCACCAAGCACACCGGAGCGATCCTGAAGCTGATGGACGTGGACAGCTCGCTGCCCGGCTCGGACGAGGCGACGCACAACGTCCGGCCGCCGTTCGTCACCTTCCACTGGGGTGATCTGCACTCGTTCAAGGCGGTGATCACCGACCTGCAACTGGTCTTCACCTACTTCTCCGCCACCGGCGTGCCGCTGCGGGCCAAGATGAACCTGCTGATGCAGCAGTACGAGGAGTCCCAGGCGTTCGGACCGCAGAACCCGACCTCGGGCACGCCGCGGCCGCACCGGATGCACCGGGTGCAGCCCGGTGAGACGCTGGACCGGATCGCGGCTCGCTACTACGGCGACTCCACCCGCTGGCGCTCGTTGGCCGCGGCCAACCAGATCGAGGATCCGCTGCGGGTCCGGCCGGGTGCACTGCTGTCGGTCCCCCGGATCGAACGCCGATGAGCGCGCATCTCAGCCGAGTGGTCAGTTGCGCGCCGAGTGGGCAGCTAGAGCTGACCACTCGCGCCAGAACTGACCACTCACGGCCAAGTACGCAAAGCCGGGTGCACCGATGAGCTTCGACGGGCTGAGCCCGACGGTGAAGGTGGCCGGCACGCCGCTGTCGGCCACCATGCTGCAGCAGCTGGTGTCGGTGCGGGTGCAGCGCAGCCTGCGGCTGCCCGGCCGGGCCACCCTGCGCTTCGCCGACGTCGGCTACGCCGTCTCCTCCGGAGGTTTCTTCAGCATCGGCAAGAAGGTGGACGTCGGCGTGTACCAGGGCGGCTCGCTGTTGAGCGGCACGGTGACCGGACTCAGCCTGCAGCAGCAAGAAGGTGACCACCCGGATCTGGTGGTGACCGTCGACGACGGCGCCTACAAGCTGACCCGGGGCAGCAAGGTGAAGACCTACCTCAATATGACGTTCTCCCAGATCGTCGAGCAGTTGGCGAGCGGCGCCGGCCTGCAGGCCGAGGCCACCGCGAGCCAGGGGGTGCACCCGTACGTCCTGCAGGCCGACACCGACCTGGGCTTCCTGGACGAGCTGGCGTCCCGGTTGGGCTACGACTGGTGGGTGGAGGGCAGCACGCTGCACTTCAGCCCGCCGAGCAGCGTCGGCCCGGTGGCCACCCTGGAGCTGGGCAAGGAGCTGCAGGAGTTCTCGGTGCAGGCCTCCGGCCTGTTGCCGACCAAGGCTCAGGTGGTCGGCTGGGACAACGCCACCCAGTCCTCGATCGTCGGCCAGTCCGGCTCGGCCAGCTCGGCGGTGCTGCCGTCGGCGGACTTCGTCCAGCCGTTTCTGGGCAGCAGCAGTCAACTCGGCGACGCATCCGTGGTGACCGGAGCGTTGGCGCCGCTGAGCCAGGCCGAGGCGGCGGCCGCAGGTGATGCCTTCCGCGCCCAGTGGGCGGCCGGCACCGTGCAGGCGCGGGGCACCGCCGACGTCAGTGACAAGCTCAAGCCGGGCGCAACCATCAAGATCAGCAATGCCGGCCCGGCGTCCGGCACGTATCACCTGACCGAGGTCGAACACCGTTATGACCGAAGGGGATTCCGTACCCAGTTCGTGGCCGGCGACCGAACCCGGACGGGCCTGGCCGACACCCTGAGCAGCGGCCCGCGGACCGGCAGCTTCAACGTGCCGGGGCTGGTGGTCGGCGTGGTCACCAACGTCGACGACCCGGACAAGGCCGGCCGGGTCAAGCTGAAGTACCCGGCGGTGAGCGCCGACATCGAGGGGCCGTGGGCGCGCATCGTCACCCTCGGCGCCGGCAACAAGCGCGGCATGGTGTTCCAGCCCGAGGTGAACGACGAGGTGCTGGTCGCCTTCGAGGGCGGTGACCCGCGCCAGCCGGTGGTGCTGGGTGGCCTGTTCAGCGGCAAGAACGTGCTGCCGGAATGGGGTGTCAAATCCGGTCAGGTGCAGACCCGGCGGATCACCTCCCGACTCGGTCACATCATCGAACTGGCTGACGGCAGCGATCCGGCGAACCAGCACGTACTGCTGCAGCTGAGCACCACCACGCACAAGATCCGGCTCGGCGCCGACAAGCTCGAGGTGGAGGTGGCCGCCGGCAAACCGGTCTCGATCAAGTCCGGCTCGGCGTCCTTCGAGATCGACGCGCAGTCCAACGTCACCATCAAGGGCACCAAGGTGACCATCCAGGCCGAGACCGAGGTCGCGATCACCGGCAACTCCAAGGTCGGCGTGACCAGCCAGGGCCAACTCGACCTCGCCGGCTCCATGGTCGGCGTGAAGGGGCAGGCCACCACCAGCGTGGAGGCCAGCGGTCCGCTCACCCTCAAGGGCGCGATGGTGGCGATCAACTGATGACTGCGCACTCGAAGACGAAAACGCTCAATGACTGTAGGCAAACCATGACTGAGGCCAAGCCATGACCGAACCCAGCCCGACCCGGCAGGCCGACCTGGCCGCGTCCGACGGATCGTTCGTCGGCCGTGGCTTCAGCTGGCCGTTCGAGGTCGACCACACCGGCTCCATCCGGTTGACCGACGGGGCCGACGAGTTGGACCGGTCGATCCGGGTGGTGCTGCTCACCGCACCCGGTGAACGGCTGATGCGTCCGGAGTTCGGTTGCCGGATCTGGGATCTGCTGTTCGAGCCGGTAACGCCCAACCTGCTCGGCCTGATCTCCGAGGCGGTCCGGGATGCGCTGGCCCAGTGGGAGCCTCGGATCGTCGTCGAGGACGTCCAGCCGATGCCTGATCCGGACGATGCCGCGCTGATCCGGATCACCATCAGCTACCAGATCCGGGCCACCAACGACCGACGCAACCTGGTCTATCCGTTCTACGTCATCCCGCACGAACCTGAGCCCTGACCGTCCACGCTGACCCGCCCACTGAGCCGAGAGTTCTGACCGATGCCATTGCCAGCACCCAACTTGGACGACCGGACCTTCCAGGATCTCGTCGACGAGGCGAAGCGGCTGATCCCGCGCTACTGCCCGGAGTGGACCAACCACAACCTGTCCGACCCCGGGGTGGCGTTGATCGAGCTGTTCGCCTGGATGAGCGAGCAGGTGCTCTTCCGGCTGAACCAGGTGCCCGAGCGGCTCTACGTGCACTTCCTCAACATGGTCGGCATCGAGCCGTTCCCACCGGCGGTGGCCCAGGTCGACCTGACGTTCTGGCTGTCCGCGCCGCTGGATCAGCCGGTGGCGGTGCCGGCCGGCACCCAGGTCACCACCGCGCTGAGCGCGAGCGCCGGGGCGGCGGCCGGCCGGGAGCCGGTGGTGTTCACCACCAACTCGGAGCTGGTGATCAAGCCGCCGGTGCTGCACACGGCGCTGACCGGCACCGCGGCCGACGAGCGGTTCACCAACGTCTGGGACGACCTGCGCTATCCGAACGTGACCGCCACCTGCTTCTCCTCCGACCCGATCGCGGTCGGCGACGCGTTCTACCTCGGCTTCACCGAGAGCCTGGCCGGGGTGGCGATCCGGCTCACGGTGGCGGCCGACGCGGAGGGTATCGGCATCGACCCGGACAACCCGCCGCTGGCCTGGGAGGTCTGGGGCGGCGACGCCTGGATCGCCGCGCTGAAGTACACCGACACCACCGGTGGCCTGAACCGGGCCGGTGACATCGTGCTGCTGATCCCGATGCGGCACCAGCCGCTCACCCTGGCCGGCGACACGGCGTTCTGGTTGCGCGCTCGGCTGGTTCAACCGAAGCCGGGGCAACCGTCCTACCAGGCCTCGCCGCGGATCGGCTCGGTGCATGCGGCCGCCATCGGCGGCACCGTGGGTGCCGAGCACGCCGAGCACGCCGGTGCCGAGATCCTGGGACGCAGCGACGGTACGCCGGGCCAGTCGTTCCCGGTGAGTCGGGCGCCGGTGCTGCCGCGCACCGATGGTGAGCGGGTTGAGGTGATCAATCGCGGCGTGCGCAGCCAGTGGCAGGAGGTCGAGGACTTCACCCAATCCGGCGAACAGGATCTGCACTACACCTGGGAGAGCGGCAGCGGGCTGATCAAGTTCGGCCCGCGGGTACGTAACGACAAGGGAGTGGCGCGCCAGTACGGCGCCATCCCGCCCGACGGCAGCGAGATCACCGTCACCGGCTACCGGCACGGCGGGGGCAGCGGTGGCAATGTGGGTGCCCGGACGTTGACCGTGCTGCGTTCGACGGTGCCCTACGTCGCCAGCGTGATCAACCTGCAGCCGGCAACCGGCGGGGTCGATCCGGAGACGGTGGCCGAGGCTAAGGTGCGCGGGCCGCTGACCCTGCGCACCGGCCAGCGGGCGGTCACCGCCGGCGACTTCGAGCGGCTGACCAAGGAGGCCTCGATCGAGGTGGCGCGGGCCCGCTGCCTGCCGGCGCCGGCCGGCAACCCGATCCGGGTGCTGGTGGTGCCCCAGGTGCGCACCGATCCGCGCCTGCACCGGCTGGACGACTTCGCGATCTCGCCCAGCCTGCTCGACCAGATCAGCACCCAGCTGGACCAGTACCGGCTGGTCGGCACCGCGGTGGAGATCGGCACGCCGTACTACCAAGGGGTGAGCGTGGCGGCGCTGGTGCACACCTCGCCGGGACGGGCCGCCAAGGTGGTCCAGCAGCAGGCGATGGACGCGCTGACCCGCTACATCAATCCGCTCACCGGCGGTGCCGAGGGCAGCGGTTGGCATTTCGACACCCACCTCACCACCTCGGTGGTGGCGCAGTTGCTGGAGTCGATGGAAGGCGTCGAGCGGGTGGAGGAAGTGCTGCTGTTCGAGTACGACCTGCGCTCCGACCGGCGGATCGGCAGCGGCCGGGACACCATTCGGCTCACCCCGGACTCCCTCTTCCTGTCGGCCCGGCACCAGGTCGTGGTGCGATGACGAGCGTGGCGCCTGTTTCGGTCGCCGGCTCTGGTCCGGCCCGGCGGCACAGTGTCGTCCGGCCGGTCAGGCAGGCGTCGCGGGATCCCCGGTGGATGGTGAACCAGCTGCCGGTGGGCATGCTGGACAGCGAATTCTTCGTACGGTTCGTCTCGCTGTTCCAGGAGCTGGCCACCTCGCTGCTGGAGGACGCCGACAACATCGAGCACGCGGTGGATCCGGCCGTGGCGCCCGGGCCGATGGTGCGCTGGATGGGTTCCTGGATCGGGCTGAACTCGGTCGATCCGCACTCCCCGGAGGAGCTGCAGCGGCGGATCGTGCGCAGTTCGGCCGCCACGATGAGCCGGCGCGGCACCAAGGCCGCACTGACCGAGTTCCTGCGGATGACCAGCGGCGGGGATGTCGAGGTGGCCGACGGCGGTGGCGTCTGGCGGGCGGGTGAGGCACCGCCCGGCACCGCGACCGTACGGATGACGGTGGCCTCGACCGGTTGGCTGCCGGAGAAGGACTTTCTCAAACTGCTGCGGGACGAGATTCCCGCGCACGTCCAGGCCGAACTGTGGATCGGCGACCGGCTGGCCTGGTCATCGGTGGCGGAGGATCGGCAATGACTCCAGGAGATCTGGACCAGACGACGGTGATTCCGGCGGTTGCCGCAGGTTCGGCGTCGGTTGGCCCACGGATCGTCGCGCGGCCGGCCGGCCTGGCCGAGAGCGTCCCGGTCAGCGTCACCTGCCCGTCCTGCGGCACGCCTGGCATGGTCGACCCGGCTCGGCGGGATGCCACCGGTTTCTGCGGACACTGCGACTTTCCGCTTTTCTGGTCGCGGGATCAGGTTGTGGTCGGCGGGCCGGTCGATGCCGGTGACGACTCGTTGAAGAGGCTGCCCGGCGCGGTGGGCCGGGTGGTGATCGGCTCGGTGCCGTGCCCGCATTGCAACGAGCTGAACCCGCCGTCGGCGGTGTACTGCGTCCGGTGCGGGCTGGCCATGCAGTTCACGCCACCACCGCCGTCACCGCCGGTCCCGGTGCAGCTACCGGCTCCCGAGCCGCACCGGCCGGCACCGGAGCCGGAACCGGAACGGCTGTGGATCTGGTGGGTGGTGCTGATCGCGGTGTTCGTGCTGTCCGGCGTTGCCCTGGTGTGGGCGCAACACTGGTACTGAGGCTTGACCGCTGCGGGGGTGCGCCGCGTCATGCTCAGCCGTCGTCCTGGCGACGCCTGGGCATGACGCGCCAACAGGTACGGAGTTCAGGAGATTGTGACGGTCACTGCCAACGCTGTGGCCGACGCGGTCACCGTCACCGTCTTCGTCCCGGTCTTGGTCGTGGTCACCCCGCCCACGGTGGTCGACTTGGTGGCCGTGATGGTGTAGCTGCCCGGGGGCAGGTTGCTGAAGCCGGACGAGCCCGCGACGCTCACGTCGTCCGGCGGTGCGGTCACCGCCGTATCGGACGGAGCGAGGCTGACCGTGGCACCGTCCACCAGGGAGTTGCCGGGCGAGGAGCGCACGGTGATGTCCAGCGAACCGCCCTTCTCGTTCAGCGGAACCGTGGCGGCGACCGGCGTTGCCGACGAACTCGGCGTCACCGAGACGCTGGCGACGGTCCAGCCCGTTCCATAGCTCGTACCCGGATCGGCGCTCAACGTGTAGGCCACGCCGGGTGCCACCCAGATCGGCACCGTGGTCGGCGTGCCCGTGGTCCAGGTGTCGAACGAGGCCGCGCTGTACACGACCGTGGCACCCTGCTTCACCAGCAGCGACACCGAAGGCGGCTCAGGATTTCCGTCGAGTGCCAGCTTTACCGCCTGCACGCTCAGGTCCAGTTCGCTCTCGGCGACCGCGAGGTTCACCGTGCTCGCCGTGCCCACCGTGCTGGACACCGTGACCGCCAAAGGCGAAGTCTGGCTGACGGTAACGCCGCCGGTGGTCTGCACCTTGCCGGTGTGGTTGGCGGGCAGCTCCACCCACACCGTCCAGCTGCCGGACGGCACGCCGGCGAAGGTGGTGGTGTACGAACCGCCGCTCAGCACAAGCGGCTGCGCGGCCTGCGCCGGGTTGCTGCTGGCCGGGCTCGCGGTCAGGTGGGCCTGCGCGCCGGTGAGCGAGAAGCCGTTGCTGGCGGTCAGGTTCACCACCACGTTGTTGGCCACCCGGTCCAGCGTCGGGCTGAGCGTGATGTTCTGCCCGGCGCTGACCGAGGTCGGGCTGTCGTTGCTGACATAGCCGGTCTTGACGAACCGGATCAGATAGCTGCCGTCCGGCACCGAGCTGAAGGCGTAGTAGCCGCTGCCGGGGGTGGCCGCGCCGCTGGTGGCGGTGCTCAGCACGCTGCCGTCGCCCTTCACCAGGCTGACGGTCACCCCGTCCAGCGGGCCGGCGACCGGGCTGGTGCCCTGCTGGCCGGACACGATGCCGGCGATGTTGTTGGTCCGCACGTCGATCCGGACGTACACAGTCTGGCTGCTCACCCCCACCAGCGCAGTCACCTGGACGGTCAGCGAGGCCAGGCCTGGTCCGCTGATCTCCAGCGAGTACGTGGTCGGCACGATGTTGGCGAACAGGTACAGGTTGCCGGTGCCCGGTGCGGTCAGCGAGATCGGGTTCTGGCTGTTGTCCACGGCGTCGAGGGTCAGCGTGGCGTTGGAGATCAGGTCGGCGGCGGCGTGCGAATCCGAACTGGCCACGCCCACCTTGAGGTCGACCTTGTTCGCGTCCAGCTTCAGCGTCCGGCTCACGTCGGCAGCGGCCACCTGGAAGTACTCGCGCTGCTCGGGGGTATAGCCGGCGGCGGCCAGGTCGACCACCCAGCCGCCGGCCAGCAGGCCGTCCCGCGAGTTGCTGCCGGTGATCCGGAAGCTGCCGTCGGCAGCGCTCACCGCCCCGAACGCCGACCCGTCGGTGGCCGCGGTGGCCGGGCAGTCGGCGATGCCGGTGGCGCTGGCGCCGCAGTAGGTGGCGGTGAGCGCGACGTTGCCCAGCGCCTGGCTGATGCCGTTGCCGAACACCGCCTGGGTGATTCCGGTGATCGCGCCCCGGGCGGTCAGGATAGCCACGCAGTCGGTCTGCTGACCGGCGCTGATCGTGATGCTGCTGGCGCCGCCGGCCGGGCATTGCACCGCGATGCCGGATCCGGTGCTGGCGAAGGCATATCCGGCCGCCTGGATCCGTACCGAGTACGCGGTGCCCGGCACCAGGTTGGTGAACAGCACGCCGTTCGAGCCCGGCGGCGCGGTCTGGGTGACCGGCGGGGAGTTCCCACCGGACAGCACGAAGACGGCGTTCGGCACCGGCGCGCTGCCGGCGTTCACCGCGGCGATGCTGAGGCTGCCGAGCTTCTGCAACTGGATCGTCGGCACCACGCAGGCGGCACCCAGGGCGCAGCTGAAGCTCACCGTCCTGCTGGCGTAGCCGGGCAGGCTCGCGGTCAACTGGTAGCTGCCGGGGCGCACCTCGTCGGCCTGCTGATACTCCGAGTCCTGCCAGCTGAGCACGCCGCTGTCGTCCACCGACGCGTCGATGGTGCCGGTGCCGACCGCCTTCCGGTTGATCACCACGATGGCGTCCGAGCGATGTATCGCAGGGTCGTCCGGGTTCAGCACCAGGCTGCCCGAGATCGGCTGCGGCGCCGGGATGAGGCTGGCGGCTAGCAGCGAGGTCGCCGACACCGGCACCCCGGTCACGTTGTAGGCCTGGTAGTTGTCCGCGGTGACGCTGAGATCCGCCTGCCCGATCACCAGGGCCAGCCGGGCCCGAGGCAGGTTGGCGACGTCCGAGCAGGGTCGCGGTGGCGCGTTCGGGTCACTGACCGGCGGACTCGGCGCGTTGCCGTCGGCGGTCACCGCGAAGCAGCCGTTGGCGTCGGTGACCACGCTGACCTGCGCCCGGATCGGGGTAGTGCCGGAGTAGGCCACCACCCCGCTCACCGCCACCGTCGCGTTGGCCACGCCGGCACTGGTGCCGGTGTAGGAACTGGTGACCTGGCCGATCACCTGCGCGATGGACAGGGTCATCGCCAGCTGGGCGTCCACCTCCTGGTCCTCGCCGACCGACACCGTCGCCGAGCCGCTGTTGACGCTCTGGCTGGCCGAGACCACGTGCGCGCCGGAGGCCAGGCCGACGATCCGAACCCGGCCGGCCAGGCCGGACCGGATGGCCTGCTGGGGAGCCACCGGCGCCGGGTTGACGGCCACCGTCACGCCTGGCGAGTTGACCAGCCCGCCGGACGAGCTGGGCGCCATCACCGACAGCACCAGCCGGCCGAGCCGGTGCAGGTTCGCGTCGTAGCGGGCGGTGGCGCCGCGGTCCAGGATCAGCTGGACGCCGGCCAGCGAGTGGTACTCCGGGTTCAGCGGGTGGACGTAGACCAGGTACGTGCCGTGCGCCAGCCCGCGCACCGTGTACGAGCCGTCGGTGATCGAGGTGAGGGAGCACTTGGCGCCGGTCACGCTCGCGGTGCAGCCGGCCGTGCCACCGGGGCTCGCCGGCGGTTGGACCGTGCAGCCGGGTTGGCCGATCGGCGCGGGGCTGGCCGGCGCGACGATCACGCAGGTGCGGTAGTCCACCTGGTGCGCGTAGTCCTGGCCGGCCGGCACCGGCTCGTCCGGGTCGTCCGGCACGGTCAGGTCCGGCCCGGTGCTGAGGTTGCCCACCGCGGCGTTGATGGTGCCGACCACGGTGGCCGCCGGGAACAGCGCCAGCGGCGCGGCCTCGGCGGTGGCATCGAGCGGCACCTGCACGTCCACCGTGCCGGGCTCGTAGCCGGGTGCGCTGATCACCAGATGGTGCAGGCCGGGCAGCAGGCCGGTGACCGGCTGCTGGTCGATCGAGGGAACGGTGTACTCCTGGCTCGGGTCGACGCCGCAGAGCACCATCGGATCGCTGCTGGCCGGCGTCGCGCAGGCCGCCTCCACGTCCTGCTCGGACACATCCACCCCGACGTCGACCTTGCACAACGCCAGGTTGGCCGGGCTGCCCGGCTGGGTCGGGTCATAGCCGTCGGCCTGGTCACAGCTGAGCTGCCCACCGCTGCGGGCGTCGGTGACCCGGCCCCGTACGTGCGAGGTGCTCGGCAGCGCGCCACCGGGGGTGCTGACCAGCTTCAGCGCCACCGGCGGGGTGCCGCCGGCCTTGGCGACCACGGTGACGTAGCTGGTGATCCGGCCGTACAGCTCAGCGCTGAGCACGTACGTTCCGGGAGTCACGCCGCTGAAGTTGAACGAGCCGAGCGGATCGGACAGGCTCATCGTCTTATAGGTGCCGGCCGGCCCGGTCAGCACCAGCCCGACGCCGGCCAGCCCGGTGCCGTCGGAGCCGGTGACGGTGCCCTGCACGGTTCCGGTGGACGGCCGCAGGGTCGCATTCGACACGGCCCGGGACTGGCCGGCGGCCAGCGTGACCCGCTGGGTCTGCGGCAGGTAGCCGTCGCCGGCGATGGTCACCGTGTAGCTGCCCGGCACCGGCAGCGCCGGCACCGTATAGCTGCCGACCGGCCCGCTGGTCACCGTGGTCGCGGTCCGGGTGATGGTGCCGTCGGTCACCGTGACGCTGGCCCCGCCGACGCCCTGCAGGTCGCCCAGGCTGTCCGGCCCGTCGACCGTGCCGACCAGCGAACCAACGCCGGCCCGCAGCGTCAGGTTCACCGTGCCGGACGCTCCGGCGCCGAGGGTGATCAGCGACGACTCCAGGCTCAGCCCGTCCTTGCTGGCGCTGACCAGGAAGGTGCCCGGCGTGGACAGCCCGTCGATGGACCAATTGCCGACCCCGCCGGCGCCACCCTCAGCTGCCGAGGTGGAGCTGGTGGCCAGCGTCTCCTGCCCGTCGCTGATCGTGATGGTGGCCCCGCCGACCGCGCCGGACGGCCCGCCGATCCGGCCGCTGAGCCGACCGGCGCCGGCCGTCATGGCCACCTTGAGCGGCTTGCTGGCATCGGCGTCGGCGGCGTTGACGATGTACTTGCGCTGCTGATAACCGGGCTTGCTGAAGATCAGCAGGTAGTAGCCGGGTGAGCTGATCCCGGCGAAGGACCAGGCGCCGTTGGCCTGGGTGACGGTGGCCAACCGGCGGGAGACCGGTGACTGGGCTCGGCTGCCGAGCAGCTGGGCGGAGATCTTGCCGACGATGTGCAACTGGGCGTCCATCGACTTGGCCGACAGGCCGACCGGCTGCGCACCCTCCGCCTTCTCGTCCACCAGCGAGGTCGGCTGCAGCGACACCGTGACGCCGGCCGGCGCGGTCGCGGTGACCAGGCCGTTCAGCCGGACGCCGCTCGCGGTGGCGGCACTCGCCGAGCCACCGGTTGAGCCTGACTTGCCGCCGCTCGACTTGCCGCCGCTCGACCTGCCGTCGCTGGACTTGCTTGACTTACCGGGCGACGGGCTCGGTGTGCCGGCGGTCGTGCTGTCCGCCTGGGCCTGGTGGCCCCGGCTGGCGCTGGCCAGTTTGCCGATGCCGACCGCCGCCACCGCCAGCCACACGGCCAGCACCGCGATCACCGCCAGCAGCCGGGTGCCGAACGGGCTGAACAGCGGCCGGGCGGTCAGCGAGCCGGTCACGCTGCTCGGCGCGCCGAGGCCGCGGGCCGCGATCAGGAACGGGTGCCGGCTGCGGCCGCCGACCAACCGGGGCCGGGTCACCGCCAGCCTGCCGCGGATCCGGGCGGTGCCGCCGGGTGGTACGTGCAGCCGGTGCCGGCTCAGCCGCAGCGCCGCTCCGTCGGACACCTCGGTGCGCAGCTCCACGTCGGCCGGCCCGCCGCCGGCGTTGCGCAGCTCCACCTCGATCCGGCGGCCGAACACCGCGCTCGCATCGGCCGGCTGGACGGTCATGCTGAGCCGGCTCGGCTCGTCCACCAGCAGCGTCGATTCGACCATCGTGGCAGCGGCCGACGGCAAGCCGGTCGTCGGATCGCTGGCCTGCACCGCGACCGCGAACGGATAGCTGGCCGGCAGGGTGCCGGACGGCGGTCGCAGCGCCAGCTCGACCAGCACGGTGGCGCCGGGTGGCACCGGCCCCACCCGTTCCGGCAGCGGCAGCCAGGACGAGTCCAGGCCGAGCGCGGTGACGGTCAGCAGCCGAGGGTCGTCGGCGCTGTTCACCAGGCCGATGCCGACCACCACCGGGTTGCCGGCACCGGTGCGGACCACCGGACTGAGGCTGACCGCCGGTGGCGGCTCGGCGCCGGCCGGCCGGCGTGCGCCGGAAGATGGCGGACGGGTCATCGGTCAGCCACCGGGCTCTTCGCGCGAGCGCTCATCGGTCAGCCACCGGGCGGCGTGACGACGATGTCGGCAGCCAACTGCTGGCTGGCGTCGATCTGGCGGGTGACCGAGCCCTGCGGCGCGGCCGACAGGGTCGGCCGCGCCTCGATCACATAGCTCTCCGGCGCGTCCACGTCGGACAGCAGGTAGTGCCCGGTGCTGTCGGTGGTCACCGTCCGCGCCACCACCGTCGGGTACTGGTTGGCCAGGTAGAGCAGCACCTGCCAGCCCGGCCGGGGCTGCCCGTCGGTGCCGACGACCAGGCCGCTGATCTGCGCCGGCGCGGCCAGCAGCGGATTGACCACCTTCAGCTGGCCTGCGGTGAGGGTGATGATGCTCGAGGTCGGCCGGGTGCCACGGCGGTTCACGCTGAGCGTGTAGGTGCCCGGCGGCACCCCGTCGATCTCGAACTGGCCGAGCCGGTCGTCCGGCTTGCTGGCGCTGGTCACCGCGAAGCTGGAGGTGCCCGACACCAGGCTGATCTGCACCTCACCGGCGTGCACCGGCTGCCCCTCGGCGTTCGCCGCCCGCTGCGAGACGGTGCCGCGCACCACGGCGGTGGCCGAACGCATGCTGACCGCGATGCCGTCAGCGGTGATCAGCGCGCCCTGCGAGCCGGGGGTGATGCCACCGAACTGGTCCAGCGACACCGACACCGTCTGCGCCGCCAGGTCGGGACGGGTGAAGGTCACCGTGTACGTGCTGGGCAGCGCCAGGCCACCCACCGTCCAACTGCCGACGTCGCCGGTGCTCTGGGTGACGGTCTGCACGGTGAGCACCCCGTTGGTGACGGTGACGGTCACGCCGGAGGCCGGGCTGCCGCCGGGCAGCAGCCGCACCGTGCCGGACAGGTCACCGGTCGAGGCACCGAGGCTGACCGCCAGCCCGCTCAGCTTCTGACCGGCCGCCAGGGTGACCGTCAACGTCTGGGAGGCGAAGCCGGGCTTGCTCACCACCACCGTGAAGGTGGCCGGGGTGGGCAGGCTGAGCAGCGTGAAGCTGCCCGGCTGGTCCTGGGTGAGCGAGACCGTACGGGCCACCGAGCCGCCCGAGGTGGCCGTGATGGTGGCGCCGCCCAGCCCGCCGGACGGTCCGTTGACCTGGCCGGTGATCAACCCGTCGCCCTTGCGCAGCCGCAGGTCGACGCCGGTACGGTTCTCCCCGCCGCCGAGGTCCACCCGCTGCACGTCGTTGGCATAGCCGGTCTTGGTGACCACCAGGTCGTACACGCTGGGCGACGGGACCCCGGTGATGTCGAACAGCCCGTCCGAGCCGACCGGGACGGTGCGCACGATCGCCTCGCTGGTGCCGGGGACGTCCGTGCTCGCGGGTGGCGCGGCACTAGACGACGTGGCGCCGGTTGACGTGGCGCCGGTTGACGTGGCGCCGGTTGACGTGGTGCCGGTTGACGCGGTGCCCGATGACGTGCTGCCGGGCAACTCCAGGTACACCGTCGCGCCGGACAGGTCGTCGCCGGTCACCGTTCCGGAGATGGTGGCCGGAATGCCGCCCAACCGGACGTCCAGGCCCTGGTGGAGTTGGCCCGGCTGCAGCGTGATGGTGCTGGCGTCGGCGTCGGTGGCCGCAGCCGGATACCAGAGTTGGACGAACCCGGCGCCGCGGAAGCGCAGCTTGTAGCTGCCCTCGGCGAGGTTGGCCAGGGTGAACGCCCCGGCCGCGTTGGTGGCGGTGGTGGCGATCGGATCGGCCACGTCGGCGGTGGTGAACGCCTCCACCGCGACGCCGGGCACCGCGGTGCCGGAGGTCAGTAGCCGCACCGTGCCGGACATCGCCGCGGTGCCCGCACTGCCGGTGGCGTTGCGGGCCTGGGCCACCTGCAGGGCGAGATCCCGGTCCGCCGCCGACTGTCCGACCAGCCGAGCCAGCGCGACGGTGAGGACGATGGCGAACACGGTCACCGCGGCCAGCAGCCCGACCAGCGAGATCGGTCCGCGGGACAGCCACGGCCGCTGCAGGAAGGTGCCGGTGGCCAGCGCCGGCGGCAGCTCGACATCGGCGCCTGACGGCGGCGCACCGTCCGGGCCGGCGGCTGATCCGCCGAGCGGGACGTCCCGGCGCTGGTCGAGGTGCACGGTGAACGCCCGGACCAGCGGCGAGCCGGTCAGCGGCCGGCGGGCCCGGGTGGTCAGCTCGACGATCCGGTGCTCGCCGGGGGCCAGGCAGATGGCCTGCGGGGCGAAGTCGAACCGGATCTTCTCCTCGGCGTCGGCGCCGCCGAGCCGGCCGGTCACCACCGTGTTGCCGCGGTTCTCGATCACCGCACCGAACGAGGCACGCCGGCCGCCGTAGGAGGTCACCGGATCCAGTTGCAGGTGCACCGCCGGGGCGGCCGGCACGTGCAGCTCGATCTCCTCCACCGCGATCGCGTTCGGCGGGGTCAGCTCGCGCACCTGGACCGCGATCCGCCGGTCGCCGGCGGCGAGGCCCTCGGGAATGGCCAGCTGCACCAGCACGGTCAGCGAGGTGCCCGGGAACAGCGACAGCCGTTCGCGCTCCAGCCGTACCCAGCTCGGGTCCGCACCGAGCACCCGCAGCGTGTAGCCGCCGATCAGCTCACCGGTGTTGGTGATGGTGACGGTGATCGGCAGTGGCCGGCCCGGCTCGACCAGGCCGGCCCGGGGGGTGACGTCGACGCGCATCAGCCGGCCACGGTGAGTCGAAGGTCCTGCCGGGTGGTGTGCCCCGCGGTGACGGTCAGCAGCGCGGTCTGCTGGCCGAAGCCGGGCAGCGTCGCGGTGACCGTGTACGTGCCGGGCAGCAGGTTGGCCAGCAGGAAGCCGCCGTTGGCCAGGCCGGGACTGGCGCCGGTGGCCTGCACCTGCCAGTTCTGCTTGCCGTCGGTGGCAGTCACGGTGGCACCCGGCTTCGGGCTGCCGTCCGGCCCGGTGACCACCCCGGTGATCGAGCCGAGCGCGGTGGCCATGGTGACCCGGACGGTCGGCGGGGCGCCGTCTGCGGTCAGCCGGATCGGCACCGTGGTGGCGGCGTAGCCGGGCAGGCTGAAGGTAAGCGTGTACTCCCCCGGTGCCGGCAGCGAGTTCACGTTGAAGTAGCCGACCGCGCCGGTGGTCAGCGTGGTGGTGTTCATCGCGGTGGGCGCGCCACCCACGGTCACCGTCGCGCCGCCGAGCCGGTTGCCGGCCGAGTCCGTGAGCACCCCGTTCACGCTGCCCACGCCGGGGGTCAGGTCGACGTTCAGGCCGCCTCGGCTCTGCCCGGGACCGAGCTGCACGACCGAGGTCTGGGAACCGTAGCCCGGCGCGGTGAACGTGATCACGTAGGTCTGCGGGGTCGGCAGGTTCGGGAGCACGAAGCTGCCGACACTGCCGGTGGTCGGGGTGCCCACGGTGACGTCCTTGCCGTTGACGGTGGTGGTGATGACCACGCCGCCCAGCGGCTTGCCGCCACCGGTCACCGTGCCGCCGATCTGGCCGTTGCCGACGCTGAGCAGCACGGTCGGCTGGTAGCGCTGCTGGCCGCCGCCGACCGTGGTGACCACGGTGGTCGGCTGGTAGCCCGGCGCGGTGAAGCTCAGCTGATAGGTGCCGGGGGCCGGCAGGTTGGCCAGCCGGTACCTACCGGCCACCGTGCTGGTCGTCGCGATCGGCTTGGTGACGTTGCCGACCAGCGAGGTCGCCTGCACCGTGGCGGTGACCTGCTGCAAGGTGTCGCCGGGATCGATGCCGCCCTGGATGGTGGCCGGCAGGCCGGTGATCACCGCGTCGATGCCGCCGGTCACCGCGGCCGCGGTGGTGCTGACCGGTTTCGCGCCGGTCTCGGTCGGCGCGGCCGGGTACCAGATTGTGCGATAGCCGGTGGCGCTGAACCGCAGCAGGTAGCTGGTCGGGAACAGCCCGGCCAGGGAGTAGCTGCCGTCGGTCTGGGTGGCCGCCGAGCTCGCCACCTGCAGTCCCTTGTCGGTGCGGCGCAACGCCTCGACCAGGATCCGGCCGGCCGGCTGCCGGTTGCTGGCCGCGGTCACGGTGCCGTTCACCACGCCGCCGACGCCGGCCGGCAGCGGGCCGGTCTTGGGCAGCGCACCGGCCGGCGCGCCGTCGGTGACGGCGGCGGCGTTCGCACCGACCGGGCTGTTCCGGCCGGCGACCGCGGCGAAGAACGAGGCCGGGGCCTGCTTGGTCATCGGCTCGGCGCGGAACGCCTGGCCGAGCCCGAGCAGGAAGGCGGCGGCCCACAGCGCGACGATGGCGGCCAGCACCAGCGCGGTGATCATCCCCCGGCTGAGCAGCGGCCGCTGCCGCAGCCGGACCAGGGTGGTCTGCACGATCGGCGGCAGCAGGGTGGCCGGATCGACCGCTGCCGGCTCGGCCGGTACCGGGGTGGAACTGTGCCGCCCGCCGGAACTGTGCTGGGCATCCGCCGGCCGCAGTTCGGCCAGTTCGGTCAGCCAGCCCTCGTCCTCGTCCTGGCCGGTGTAGTGCACGGTCGGTCCGTCGGGCACGGCCGGGCCGGCGGCCTGGGCGGTGGCGCGCACGGTCAGCGTCCGGTCCAACTCGGCGCCGGTGATCATCCGTGGCCCGCGCACGGTGAGCAGGCAGGTCAGCGCGCTGCCCGCCTCCACCCGCAGCCGGGCCGGCCGGAAGGCCGTGGTCACCGCGCGGTCGGCGTCCACCGCCGCCAGCTCGACGTCCAGCGGCACGTTGCCGGAGTTGGTCAGGTGCACCGCGAACCGGGCCTGCCGCCGGGCTCGGATCAGCTGCGGGCGGCAGCTCAGCGTCAGCTCCGGACGCGGGGCCACCACCAGATCCAGATCCAGGTACGCCGCCGGCCGGCCGGTACCGGTCGAGCCCACCTCGACGGTCACGTGGTGCACGCCGGCCGGATAGCTGGCGGGCAGTCCGACCGACATGGTCACCTGGCCGCTGGCGTCCGGGAACAGCGGCAGCAGTGCCGGCCGGCTGGCCACCTCGGCGGCCGGGGCGCCGATGATCCGGGTGGTGACGCCGTCGATGATCTCGCTGGTGTTGCGGACGTCCAGTACCACCTCGGCGCTGCCGCCGGGTGGCACGTCGATCAGCGACGTCTGTGCGGTGACCAGCATGCGTCAGCCGCTCCCGGCCGGTTCCGAACTGCCCCCGGCCGCGTCCGAACGTCCCTGGCCGGCGACCGCGGCCGGCTGTTCCGAACGTCCCTGGCCGGCGACCGCGGCCGGCTGTTCCGAACGTCCCTGGCCGGCGACCGCGGCCGGCTGGGCGGGCGCCGGCACCGGGGCGGTGAGCGCCTCGATCCGCCGCACCCGCGGGGCGGTGTCGGCCCACGCGCCGGTGTCCAGGGCGGTGGTCAGCACGATCTCGAAGCAGGCCCGCATCGAGCCGTCCACCGAGGCGAAGACGTCCTTGATCCGGCCCGAGTCGGTGGCGGCAAGCGCGATCTGCACGCTGGACAGCAGCGCCGGCGCGGCCAGTTCGGCGGGCAGCACCTGGTGGGTGAGGAAGCAGCCGAGCACGTCGCCGAGCAGCTCGTGCTCGTCGCGGACGTTGCCGGCCCAGGCGCTGACCAGGTAGTTCAGCTCGATCATCGGCACCGGCCGGCGGCGCTGCAGTTGCCCGTCCGAGCCGGTCCGGTCGGCGATCGGGCGGGGCGGTTGGGCGCTGCGGCCGATGCCGAACAGGAACATGCTGACGGTGATCTGGCTCAGCTGCGCCGCCCAGGTGCGCGACGGCGGGTCGAACGACACGCCGCCGACCTGTTCGGGCAGTGGCAGCGCGGTCCGGACCAGCTTCTCCAGCCCTTGTTCGACAAGGGGAATCAGCATCCGGTCATCCCCCCGAGCGCGCCACGATCGGCAACTGGAGTTGCCGGTTGATTGAAGTGACCCGGCCGGCGTGACACCCTGGGCGTCGCCGGGCTAGGCATAACGCCATATTCGCAAATGTGGTGCTGCCGTTAGGCCAGGCGCGCGGGTGGGTTGCGGGAAGGGGTCGCATGCAGCAGCGGATCCGACTGCTGGTCGGCCCCGTCGCAGCGGCCGGGCAGCGACGGTCCGGCGCGGGCATCGACAACTGGCCGGTCGCCGGCCAGCTGGCCTCGATCGTCGCGGTGCTGCAAGAGGACTACGGAGCGCCGCCGGACGGCCCGGAGCTGGCCGACGCCGCGGCGAAGCCGGACCTGCTCGCCGGCCTGAGCGAGGTGTTCGGCCTGGACGGGGTGGACGCCACGTTGCTGACCATCGCCGCGGCGCCGGAACTGGACAGCAACCTGGCGCTGGCCTTCGGGCTGCTCCGCGGCCTGCCCGCCCCGGGCCGGGCGACCGTCGGGCTCACCCTGGAACTGGCCGGGTTGCCTACCCTCGGCCCGGACGGTTTCGACCGGCTCGGCACCGACGGCCCGCTGCGCCGGCACCGGCTGCTGGAGGTGTTCGGTCCGGAACCGTGGCCGGGCCGGCAGCTGCGGGTGCCCGATCCGGTGCTGGCCTTCCTGGCCGGCTCGGTGCAGTCGGATCCGGCGGTGGCCGGGATGTGGACCTCACCGGTACCGATCCGACTGCCGGAGACGCCGCTGGTGGCGGCCGGCATCGAACAGGGCGTGCCGCTGACCTGGATCCGCTCGAACGCCGCGGCCACCGGTAACTCGCTGGCCGCCGGCGCCTTCGCCGAACTCGGCCTGCAGGCGCTGGCGGTGGACGCTCAGCGCTGCCCGGCCGGTGCCGACCTGGTCGGCACGCTGGCCGCCGCGGCCCGGGAGGCCGGGCTGCGTGGTTGCGGCCTGATCGTGACCGGCGCGGAGGTGCTTGCCGAGCCGGCGCACCGAGCCGGCCTGTCGGTGCTGGAGCAGGCCGCGGTGCCGGTGATCGCGGTCGGCAGCCGGCAGTGGGATCCGAGCTGGCTGCACCGGTATCCGCTGGTGATCGATGCCGGCCCGCTGTCGGTGACCGACCGGGCCGGGGTGTGGCGGGCCAGCCTCGGCTCGTTCGCCGAGTCCGACCCGGAGCTGCGGCAGGCGCTGCTCGGCCTGCGGCTCACCCCGGAGGAGGTGCTGGAAACCGGCCGGTACGCCCGGACGCTGGCCACCGCCCGGCAGCAGCCGCTGTCCGCCACGGTGGTCCGCGAGGCGGCCCGCCGGGTCGGCGGCTCCGGTGGGGCCGGCGCGCACCGGATCGCGAGCTCGGCACACGGCGGCAGCAGCGGCAGCGGGAGCGGCGGCCCGAGCTTCGCCGACCTGGTGCTGCCCGAGCATGCCACCGCGTCGCTGCGCCAACTGGTCGCCTGGGCCCGGGTACGCGATCAGGTCACCGCCCGTGGCCCGCTGCGGGCCAAGGGCAGCGGCATCGCGGCGTTGTTCACCGGCTCGCCGGGCACCGGCAAGACGTTGGCCGCCAACGTGATCGCCGAGGAGCTGTCGATCGACCTGTTCCAGGTGGATCTCTCCGCGATCGTGGACAAGTACATCGGCGAGACCGAGAAGAACCTGGAACGGGTGTTCGCCTCGGCCGAGGCGCTCAACGTGGTGCTGTTCTTCGACGAGGCCGACGCGCTGTTCGGCAGCCGCTCGGAGGTACGGGACTCCCGCGACCGGTACGCCAACCAGGAGGTCGCCTACCTGCTGCAGCGGATGGAGCAGTTCGACGGGATCACCATCCTGGCGACCAACCTGCGCGGCAACCTCGATCAGGCGTTCTCCCGGCGGATGAGTTTCATCGTGCACTTCCCGGATCCCGATCCGGCGACCCGGCGCCGGCTGTGGCAGGCGCACCTGGACCAGCTTCCCAAGCTGGACGCGGACGATCCGGTGGATCTCGGTTTCCTGGCCGAGGCGGTGGAACTGGCCGGCGGCGACATCCGCAACATCGTGCTGGCCGCGGCCTACGACGCGATCAGCGCCGAGCAGCCGATCGGCATGCGGCACCTGGCCGCTGCCGCCGTCTCGGAATACCGCAAGCTCGGACGCCGGGTACCCGAGCACCGCTTCCTGCCGCGCTGACGGCGGATCATTACATGTTCTGCTCAACCTCCATCTTCTCGCCGCTTCCGCTCGGCTTGTTCTTCTTCAACCAGGCGGCATAGTCGATCGCCTCGCGATTGTCCTTGATCTTGCGGGCATCCAGGTCGGACTTGCTGAGCAGGTGCTTGAGGTTGGCGGTGACGCTGTACAGCTCCATGGTGATTCCGCCGGAGCGCAGCTTGGTGGTCGCCTTGTCGAAGTTGTCGCCCTTCTCGTACATGTTGGCGAACTGGATGTCGAACTCCATGAAGATGTCGCGGTATTTCCAGTCGTAGAGCCGTTGGGCGCACCGGGTACACGGGCTGTTGTTGATCCGCAACAGAATGGTGTGGTAGGTGAAGTAACGGTGCCAGTTGTTCTGCTCGACGTATTTGTCGATCGCCGCCATGAAGCTGTCCTCGGCGTGCAGATCGTGCTCGGTGATGTTGGTGAACTTGAAGACCTTGCTGTTGTCGATGATGACCTCGGCGAAGGTCTTGAAGTTGGAGACGAAGTAGTACCGCGCCTCCTCCTCGTTGATCTGGCTGTTGCCGTCGAACACCTTGGGGGTGGGGGCGTAGTTCTCCTGCAGCCACCGCTTGATCCCGAGGTAGGCCTCGTACGGGGACCACGAGTCGTCGTCTAACGCCTCGATACCTTCGATCTTGGTTTCGATCAACCCCCGGTCGATCCCGGAGAACTCGCCGGCCAGCCGCGCGAGCAGGCCTTGGCGATCGCGCGCATAGGCGTTCTTGTCCTCCGGGCGGTAGTCGATGACCCGCTGCAGCACGCGGTCTGCCTGGCGTCGCAGGGCGGGCAGGGTAGCCGCCGCGGGTTCAGCAACCGGGGGTGGCGCGACGGCTCGCCGGCGCAGTGCGGTCACGACCCGGTCCGCGGTACGGTCGGCGGCGGCCTCGGCGGGATCGTCGGCCCGGCCGACGGTGCCGGCCGGGCCGGCCGGAGTCGCCGCCTGCGCCACGTGAGCCAGTTCGTGGGCGAGCAGATGCTGGCCGCTCGACTCGCCGGGACGGTACGTCCCGGCGGTGAAGTAGAGATCGCTGCCGTAGCTGAAGGCCACCGACTGCACCGACCGGGCGATCCGGTCCGCCTCGGCATCCGCGTGCACCCGGACGCCGGACAGGTCGTGCCCAAGTTCCGCGCCGATCGGCTCGCTCACCTCGGTCGGCAGTGGCTGGCCGGCGCCGCGACGCCGACGCAGCGCGGTAAGCACCTCGGCCGGAATCGGCTGGCCGCCCAGCGGATCCACCTGGCCGGCCATGGCGCGGGTCAGCCGGTTCCCGGTCGGTACGGCCAGTCCGGCTAACGCCGGAGTCGCCGGCAGCGCCGGGGCCGGCTCGACCTCGTGCTCGGACTCGGCCTTGGTCTCGGCGGACCGGTTGGCGTGCGCGTTCAGCGAACTCATCGGCTACTGGGTGACCATCTGCACGGTGGTGGTCGTCGTCTGCTTCTTCGACTCCTGACGAGCGTCCTCGTAGCCGAACATGTAATCGCGCAGCAGCGTCTGGGCATGTGGATCACCTGTTGCATAACCGAAATCCAGCCCGGTGTCGTCGGTGAAGGCGTGATTGCCGTCCCAGAAGGCTTGCACCCGCTTCTCGAAGACCGCCTTGAAGGCGGCCAGGTAAACCTCGGGCCTCGTCAGGGTGGCCACGTCGAGGTCGAGCTGGGCGGTTAGCGCATCCGCCGCCCCCTGCTCCTGGAGCTTGACGTACTGCGTGAACCCTTCGTCGTAACCGAGTTGGTAGGCATCGAGCTCGTCCTGATCGGCCGAGCTGTGCGGCCGGTTGGTGTCCTTGCCGGTGCAGCCGTCCTGCCGGCCGGTGGTGAAGATCGGCCGCCTGGCCAATGACTCGCTCCGCTTGCGCTTCTCCCGTTTCTTCTTGACCTCGATGTGCTCGTTCTTCATGCGCCCCGGCGAATTGGGTGCGAACTGGTACGGAGACTGGCCCAGCAGCGTGCCGCTGTGGTAGTCCCGCTCGACCTCCAGGCTGCCGAGCAACGCCTCGTTGTTGAGGCCCAACTGCTCGGTCTCGTGCTGCAGCTTCTGCTTCTTGGTGGGATTGCCCTCCCGAGCTGCCTTGACGCCAGTGGTGCTCTGCTCGGTCAGGCGTTGCCGCACCATCTCACTCAGGTGGGCCATGAGCTGCTGGTTCTTGAGGATCGGCAGGTGGTAGTTGGCGAACCATTCCTTGGCTGCCGTGCCCCAACCGGTGCCCTGCTTGGTCCGCGCGATCACCTGGAAGGTCGAACCGGGCAGCGAGTAGGCGTCCAGGAACTCCTGACCGAAGTACGGCGACTTCCGGAACCAGTCGACCATGGCCATGTCGGACTTGCCCCACGGCCCGTTGCAGGACCGGCAGATCCGCATCAGGTTCTGCATGTCGTTGGAGTACAGGTGCACCGCCGCGCCGAGTGCGGTCACCTGGAATCCGGTCTTCCCTGGCTTGCTGGTCACCTCGAACAGCTTGTTGAAGCCCTTGGTTCCCTTCTGCACGCTCTGGTACAGCGAGGCGTCCATCGTCATCGCGCTGGCCAGCTTGATCAGGTTGTCCCGGATCTCGGAGAACGCCTGCTGGTGGTCCACCTCGAACTGGCTCGCCAGGGTCACGCGCCCGCAGGTCTTGCAGATCTCCTCGTATTTATCGCCCACCTTGAACAGCGAACCTTCGTTCTTGGCCTCCACCAGCAGATCGGCGTTCGTCGAGCCGGTGGTGACGCCGCCGGCACCGGTGATCGGGTTGGTCGTGGTGACCCAGGCTCCGTCGTCGCGTCCGCTGGTCTGCGCCTGCGATGTCAGCAGCGCGGTCGGGGTGCTGTAGTGCGATGGCGTGGTGGAGTTGGGCAGGAAGTAGTTCGGGGCGAGTTGCTTGCCCCAGACGTTGGAAAGGTCCTGGCGCCGTTTTGCCAGCGCCTGGACCAGCGTCGGAGCCGCAGTGAGCTTCAACCGGCCCAGGGCCTTCTCGAACTCGTCGAGTTCGTCGACGGTCTGCAGGCTGTCGGTGAAGGCGGCGTCCATGTTGGCAGCGGCAGCTCGAGCCGTCGCCAACAACTGGGTGGCACTGGTGTAGGTGACCTGGTTGGCGGAGGTTTCCCAATACCTCAGCACGTACCTGATCGCCGCCGACGCCTTCCTGACCGAGGCGACCTGAAGCAGATCCGCGAAGGTGGTGTCCTGCTTCACGCCCTGCTTGCGCATGGTGCGCCGAATCGGGCCGGGCCCGCGATTCTGCAGTACGTGCGCCAGTTCGTGTGCAAGCAGATGCTGCCCGTCCCGGCTGCGGGTGTCCGGCATGCCGTCGGCGAACGCGATGTCTCGACCGGTGGTGAACGCCGTCGATTGCAGGCTGGCATTCAGCCGGGCGGCGGTGTCGCCGGTGTGCACCCGGACGTCGGACAGGTCGGTGCCGAAGGCCGATTCCATGCTGCGCCGCACCGATGTCGGCAATGGTCGTCCGGTGCCGTGCAGGCCGCGAACCTCCGCCGAGGTGCCGGCGTCCAGTTCGCCACCCTCGGCTCCCACCACGGGCGTGCTCCTGCGCACGGCGCCGTCCCCGCTGCCTTGGTGTACCGCGGGCGGTCCGGCCGGGTTGACGGTACGCAGCACGTCGACGATGGAACGGGCGGTGGCCTCTGCCGCCACCTCGGCGGGATCACCGGCCGAGCCGACCCGCTCGATCGACCCGGCGGCGCGGTCCGGCAGTGCCAGCCCGGAGACCGGCACCGAGAGTTCCGGTACGGCTTCGCGGAGGGGTGCCTCGGCCGAGTGGATGTTGTCCGCAGTGGTTTGGACGCCGTCCGCGGGGCCAGCCTTGATCGGCTTGCGAATCCGGCCGCCGGCCAGCCTACTGACCACCCGACATCCAATCTGTGAAGTAGGTGTCAACCTGGGGACGATACAGCGCGCTCCCCGTTCTTTCGGCGCACGACGCCGCAGCTCAAGTAATCCGAACCGGGCAAGCACCGCTCGTCCTGGCGAGGTTCGCTACTCAGGCTGGGGTAGCTGCTCGATCAGTTGATCCACCATCGGCTGGTCGATGCCCAGGCCGGGGAAGGCAGCGAGGCTGCTCAGCGGGAAGTTGCCGATCACCCGGATCAGCTCGGCATCGCCGAGGATGCCGCGCGGGCTGCCGTCCGGCTCGAAACCGACCGCCTCACGGAGCAGCCCGGCGCCGACCGGATCGGCCAGCCATTCCTGCAGGCTGGCCATGCCGTCCAGCGGCACCAGCACCGGCGGTGCGGACACCTCGACGGTTTCGCTGAGCCGGATATCGCGAGACGATGCCCCGACGTCGAAACGGAATTCGCCGCCCTCCAGCACCCAGCGGTGCTGCCGGCTCGACCAGTAGGACAGTTCCCGCTCCCCCAGCTCGAAGGTCACCGACTCACCCTCGCCCGGTTCGAGCAACGCGGTCTTGGCGAAGCCGACGAGCGAACGGGGCGGCCGCGCCACCGCGCATTCCGGATCGTGCAGGTAGAGCTGAGCCACCTCCCGGCCGGGTCGTGAGCCGGTGTTGACCACCCGGCAGCTCACCGAGACGGCGAGGGTGCCGTCCTCGGCTCGTCCGGTGACGTCGATGGCGAGCTCGGCGTAGTCGAAGCTGGTGTAGGACAGCCCGTGCCCGAACGGGTAGCTGACCGGCATTCGCCGGGCATCGTAACCGCGGTAGCCGACGAAGATCCCCTCGCCGTAGCGGACGTGGCCGTCCTCGCCGGGGAAGTTGAGATAGGACGGGTTGTCCTCCAGCCGGATCGGCAGCGTCTCGGCGAGCCGGCCGGACGGCGCGGCCAGGCCGAGCAGCAGATCGGCGACCGCGCCACCGGCGGCCTGCCCGGACAGCCAGCATTCCAGAACCGCCGGCACCTGCTGCTGCCAATCCGACAGCCGCACCGCCGAGCCGTTGGCGAGCACCACCACTAGGTTCGGGTTCACCGCGGCCAGCCGGCCCAGCAACGCGGTCTGGTTGGCCGGCAGTTCCAGGTGGGTTCGGTCGAACCCCTCGGACTCGGCATCCGCCGGCAGGCCGAGGAACGCGACCACCACGGCGGACCGGCCCGCCAGCTCGACCGCCTCGGCGGCCAGTGCGGCGTCGCTGTCGATGCCGTCGGTGCTGTCGGTGCCGTCGGTGCTGTCGATGCTGTCGGTGCTCTCGATGCCGAAGCCGGCGGCGAAGGCCACCTCGACGCCGTCCGGCGCCAACGCGCGGAACTCGTCGAGCGCGGTGTCCAGCCTGGTCGGGTTGACCTGGGAGCTGCCGGCACCCTGATAGCGCGGGCTGCGGGCGAACTCGCCGATCAGCGCCACCGTGTCGCCGGCGGACGGCCGCAGCGGCAGCAGATCACCGTCGTTCTTCAACAGGACCGCGCACTCGGCGGCCACCGCGCGGGCCAGCGCGTGATGTGCATCGATGTCGAAACCCGTCTCCGCCGCGGCGTTGCCGACCTGCTCGAGGAGGCGTAGCACTCGCGTGACCGCCCGGTCGAGCACCGCCTCGTCGAGCTCGCCGGAATCGACCGCGGCGACGATCGCCGCGTCGCTGACGCCGAGGTTCGGCGGCATCTCCAGATCCAGTCCGGCGGCGAGCGCGGCGACCCGGTCGTGCACCGCGCCCCAGTCCGACATCACCAGCCCGTCAAACCCCCACTCCTCGCGCAGCAACTCGGTCAGCAGCCAGTGATGCTCCGAGGCGTAGACGCCGTTCACCTTGTTGTACGAGCACATCACCGTGAGCGGCCGGGCCTGCCGGACCACCTGCTCGAAGCCGGGCAGGTAGATCTCGCGCAGCGTCCGCTCGTCCACCTCGGCCGACACCCGCAGCCGGTCGGTCTCCTGGTTGTTCGCCGCGAAGTGCTTGACGCAGGCGCCGACGCCACCGCTCTGCACACCCGTCACCAGGGCCGCGCCGAGCGTTCCGGAGACCAGCGGATCCTCGGAGAAGTACTCGAAGTTCCGGCCGCAGAGCGGGGACCGCTTGATGTTGATGCCCGGGCCGAGCAGTACCGCCACCCGTTGCGCCCGAGCCTCCACCGCCAAGGCCTCACCCACCCGCCGGACGAGCACCGGATCGAAGGACGAGCCGAGCGCGGACGCCGTCGGAAAGCAGGTCGCCGGCAGGCTGCCGGAGATTCCGACGTGGTCACCACCCTCGGGTTGCTTGCGCAGACCGTGCGGACCGTCGGACAGCGCGATCGCCTCGATGCCGAGCCGGGGCACCGCGGCGGTGTGCCAGAAGTCCGAGCCCAGGCACAGCGTCGCCTTCTCCGCCAGGGTGAGTTCACTCAGCAGGGACGGGATGTCCAGAGCGGTGGTCATCGGCTGACTTCCCTTCGAGAAGGCTGACCGCGCGCCTTATCGAACTTGCCGTACGTACGGGCGCGCGATAGCCATCGGCGTGAGGTCGCGCTGCCCACCTCGGTTCACCGGACAAGTCCGAAAGCGACAAACTCGGCGCGCCCGAAGGGACTCGAACCCCTAACCTCTTGATCCGTAGTCAAGTGCTCTATCCGTTGAGCTACGGGCGCAATGGAACCGGCTGCCGAGTCTACCGGAGCGCCGCCACCGCATTCGCAGCGGTCGTCCTGGATGGCATGACCGCCAGCGAACGGGGCGGGAGAAAGGCGGGCCCGTCGTAATCGACGGGCCCGCGCCAGCTGCGGAGGCTCGGGGATTTGAACCCCGGATGGGCGATAAACCCAAACCGCATTAGCAGTGCGGCGCCATAGACCGGACTAGGCGAAGCCTCCTGGTGACACCGCGGCGAACCACGGCCTCAGCGGCATACCTTACTTGCCCCGCCAACCCCGGACCAAGCGGGACGCATCCCGGGCGATCTTCATAGCCTCCGGCCGCCATGCCGCTCGAATCGTATGAAGATCACCTCGCGGCTCAGGCGCTACGCCGGCGGTCGCAGAGCGGGCATCACGAAGCCGTCGATGAACTCCACCAGCTCCTGTTCGATCGCAGGCTGACGGCGTACCAGGTACCGGTGGATCAGCGCGCCGGCCAGGATGTCGATCAGCAGCCCACTCATCCAGTCCGGACGCACCTCGCCGCGTTGCACACCTCGGCTCAGCACCTCGTTCAGCAGCACCTTGCGCGGATCGTGGAAGTTGTCCTGGAAGGTCGCGGAGAACTCCGGATCCCGCAGCGATTCGCTCATCACCGATCGCATCGCCGCGCCGAGCTCGCCGGTCATCGACCGAGCCGCCTGCTTGGTCAGCGCCAGCAACGCATCGCGGGTGCTGACGTCGTCGGCCAGCTTCAGCTGCGAGACGGTCATCAGCGGGCCCGATAGCAGGCTGCAGACCGAGTCGAAGACCAGTTCCTGCTTGGTCGGCCAGCGCCGGTAGATCGACGCCTTGCCGGTCTGCGCGCGGGCCGCGACCGATTCGATGGTCAGGCTGCCGTAGCCGCAGCTGGCGAGTTCGGCGATGGTGGCGTCGCGGATCGCCTGTTCCAGCTCCGCCCCGCGTTTGCGCTGCTTGCCGCCGTCCTCCTCGGTGCCCGCCGCGGAACTGTCAGCACCCCCTGCGATATTCGCTGGTGCCGATGTCATGACGGGGAGCATCCTTTCAGCGGCCCGCGGGACGGCACCGGCAGGCGGGGGGAAGACATGCCGACGGGCGGCCGGAATCGCACCGGCAGGCAACCTGTGGAGGCACTGAGCCGAAGCGATAGTGCACGTTTGCGTCTCTTAACCATCGTCCGATAGTGTACCGCAATAGAGAACGGCAGCGTTTCTTCTGTTGCCCTCTCGGAACCTTGATCTATGGCGTTACCCACCCCGGACGGGACGCACGCACGCTCTGCCCGGCTGCGGCAGCCGCCGTAGGGAAAAGCAGTCACGTCGGCCGGAAGACCGGACGGCACAGGTACCAAGCTCGAGGAGCGTCGTGACCACGACAGAATCCGCCGGCACAGCCAAGGCCGGAGCCCGCAGGGTCGCTCATCCGGCGCTGGTCCTGCTGATCATCGCGGGAACCCAGCTGATGATCGTGCTGGACGGCACCATCGTCAACATCGCACTGCCGAAGATGGGCGAGTACTTCGGCAAGAACCAGACCGACATGACCTGGGCGATCAACGCCTACACCCTCGCCTTCGGCGGCCTGCTGCTGCTCGGCGGCAAGGCCGGTGACATCCTCGGCCGGCGCCGGATGTTCATGGTCGGTCTCGCCCTGTTCACGCTCGGCAGCTTCCTTGGCGGCCTGGCACACAGCTTCGAGTTCCTGATCATGGGACGGATCATCCAGGGCGTGGGCGGCGCGATCTCCTCGCCGACGGCGCTGTCGCTGATCACCACCGAGTTCGACGAGGGCCCGGAACGGACCCGAGCCTTCGCCGTGTTCGCGGCGGTCGCCGGCGCCGGAGCCGCTCTCGGCCTGCTGCTCGGCGGGGTGCTCACCGAGTACCTGACCTGGCGCTGGGTGCTGTTCGTCAACGTGCCGATCGGCGTGCTGCTGATCGCCGGTGCGTTCCTGTACCTGCACGAGTCCGATCGACTCAGCGGCCGGTTCGACTGGTGGGGCGCGCTGCTGTCGGTCGTCTGGACGACCGCGCTGGTCTACGGCTTCATCCACGCCGCCTCGCATGGCTGGAGCAACGGCGTCACGCTCGCCGCGTTCGCCGTCTCCGCCGTGGGCCTGATCCTGTTCGTGACGCTGGAGGCCAAGCTGTCCTACGCGATGATGCCGCTGCGCATCTTCCGCGACCGCAGCCGCTCCGGTGCCTACGTGGTCATGCTGATCATCGGCGCGTCCATGTTCGGCATGTTCTTCTTCGTCACCTACTTCGTGCAGCTGGTCCTCGGCTACTCAGCACTCAGGACGGGTCTGGCGTTCCTGCCGGTGGCCTTCATGATCGGCATCGCGGCGCAGATCTCGGCGGCCTAGCTGCCCAGGCTCGGTCCACGCACGCTGATCGGCTTCGGCTCGGTGGTGATGACCGGCGGCATGTTCTGGCTGTCCACCATCTCCGCGGACTCCGGCTACTTCAGCCATCTCCTGCCGTCGCTGTTGGTGCTGGCCTTCGGCATCGGCAACATCTTCGTGCCGCTCACCACGGTCGCGGTGGCAAGGGTCGAGCCGAACGAGGCCGGGCTCGCCTCCGCATTGCTCCACGTCGGCCAGCAGGTCGGTGGCTCGATCGGCCTGTCGGTCCTGACCACCGTGTTCGCTACCGCCTCGCGCAGCGAGGGCAAGCATCAAGGCACCATCCTGGGCGGCCTGGTACAAGCCGGCAAGGCACCGAAGTCCGTGCTGCAGCATTTTGCCGAGCTGAGTTCGCAGGCCACCGGCAGCACTCGGGTCTCGGCCGGGGCGCTGTCCGACAACACCGCTGTCCGGGCGTTCCACGTGGTGCTGGCGCACGGGTCCTCGCGCGGCTTCCTGGCCGCCGCGATCTTCGCGCTGGTGGCGGTCGTCGTCACCTTCGGCATGATCAGCACCGGCAAGGACGCGGTGCCTCCGAAGGAGGGCGAGGAAACAGCGGCCGCAGTGCCGGTCGCCTGATCCGCACGCCGACCTGATCCGGATGCTGTCTGATCCGGACGACTAGACAACCGCATATCGGGCCTGCGGACCTGCGGATCTGCGGGACGGCCAGCCGGCCGGGCGGCTCAGCCTGTCGCTGTCAGCACTCGATGACGTTCACCGCGAGGCCGCCGCGTGAGGTCTCCTTGTACTTGACCTTCATGTCCGCGCCGGTGTCGCGCATCGTCTTGATCACCTTGTCCAGGCTGACGATGTGGCTACCGTCGCCGCGCAACGCGATCCGCGCGGCGTTGATGGCCTTGACCGCGGCCATCGCGTTGCGTTCGATGCAGGGCACCTGAACCAGGCCGCCGATCGGATCGCAGGTCAGCCCCAGGTTGTGCTCCATGCCGATCTCGGCGGCGTTCTCGACCTGGGCCGGCCGGCCGCCGAGCACCTCGCACAGCGCGCCGGCCGCCATCGAGCAGGCCGAGCCGACCTCGCCCTGGCAGCCGACCTCGGCACCGGAGATCGAGGCGTTCTCCTTGTAGAGCACGCCGATCGCGGCGGCGGTGAGCAGGAACCGGACGATCCCGTCGTCCGACGAGCCGGGGACGAACCGCCGGTAGTAGTGCATCACCGCGGGCAGCACACCCGCCGCGCCGTTGGTCGGGGCGGTGACCACCCGGCCACCGGCGGCGTTCTCCTCGTTCACCGCTAGCGCGAACAGGCTCACCCAGTCCATCACCCGCAGCGGGTCGGTGGAGAACGACTCGGCGGTCAGGGTCTGGTACAGCTCCGGCGCCCGACGGCGCACCTTCAGCCCACCCGGCAACGTCCCCTCGTTGCGGAAACCGGCTTCCACGCATTCCTGCATCACCCGCCAGATCTCCAGCAGGCCAGCCCGGACCTCCTCCTCGCTGCGCCAGACCTTCTCGTTCTCCAGCATCAGATCCGAGATGGCCAGGCCGGTCCGGCTGGCGTGCGCGCACAACTCAGCGCCGGTCGTGAACGGGTACGGCTGCACGGTGTCGTCCTGCTTGATCCGGTCCGCGCCGGTGGCCAGCTCGTCCACCACGAAGCCGCCGCCGACGGAGTAGAACGTCCGCTCGCGCACCTGTTCATCACCGGCGAAGGCGGTGAAGCGCATTCCGTTCGGATGGAACGGCAGGCTGGACCGCCGATGCAGCAGCAGATCCTCAGGACCCAGCCGGACCGGGTGCTTGCCCAGCAGCAGCACCTGTTCCGCGGCACGCGCCGCCTGGTAGCGCGCCAGCACGGTGGTGGTGTCCACCTGCTCCGGAGTCTCGCCCTCCAGGCCGAGCACGATGGCTCGGTCCGAACCGTGGCCGCGGCCGGTGGCAGCCAGCGAGCCGTACAGCTCCGCCCGGACCCGGTCGACGGTGCCGATCAGTCGGTCGTCGGACAGTCCCTGGGCGAACGTCCGCGCAGCGCGCATCGGCCCGACGGTGTGCGAGGAGGACGGTCCGATACCGATCGAGAACAGGTCGAACACGCTGATGGCCACGCATCTATTGTGCACCTCTCGCACCACGGCCAGCAGATCAGCCAGACATTATCGGAAATGCGTTTGTTCCGAGCCTTCGCACCGAAGCAGTGAGTAGATTATTGCCAAGAACCTCCACCAAGCAGGCTGACTGCTTGCCCTCAGTGGCCGATCGGATGGTCACCGCACTGAGGTCTGCGGTCTCGGACACCGCCATATATTCCACAGCCTTCTGGGTGCAATCCACGGCTTGGCCGAGTGGAGGAGAGCCCAGGAAAACAAACTCATCAGTGTGCGGTGCTGCGCAGCTCACCTCGCGGTGGCCGAACCGCGTGTCAAGGCACCTCCGCCATGTATCCCCCGCTGGTCCATCTAGGATTAGATGCGCGTTTCCATTAGTCGGTCCTTCCGGTCGCTGTACCACGCAGATCTGCTGACCACCGATCCGAGAGATTGACTTGATCAGGTTTGTAGACAAGACGTCCTCGCCGGGGTTGCCGCCGAGGTATTGGAGCAATGAATCTTCGTTACAAGGAAGGCTGAGCGAGTAGACCTCAAGGCGATGAGAGGCATCGCAAGCCGATAGCGATGCGTTAGCGTCTAGGCAAGAACCGACTTTGGGCAATATGCCAGGATTCGATGTCGATCTTGTCGATGCAGGTCCCACCGAAGAGAGGGACGATCGGGGCGGGGAGGTACCGCCCGTCGTTGTCGTCTCAGAGCCGTGGTTGAAGTGGAGCAGCAAACCGACCATTGTCGTGATGCCCACGGCCAGTGCCACAAGTTTTACGGCGAGATTGAACAGTGAATGTTTCTCCACGCGCTCATGTAAACGGGGCTTCTGAGCGCTCGCTTTTTCCTTCTCCATGCGGATCGCTTGCTAGGAGATTACTGGTTTGAATAAGACTGCATTGACGGAACCGCCACAGTGTGAGTTCTGTGGGTTCAAATAGAAGTTGATCTGCAGTGCGTTCACAGACATTACTGGAACCATGAACGGTTGCACCGTGTTGAAGGGTATATTTTTTACTATTATCTGCCTGCCGTTCGCTTCTACACTGACCGTGAGAATTTGGTCGCTACGATGAGAGTCATTGCTCTGCCCCACAGCAAAACTCAGTGTCTTGTAGTAATCGCCCAGTCTCAATTCGAGAGTAGTAGGGTCATCAGCACTGCAGTAGTTTACTGTACCGGAGATGCCCTGCACCGCTTTGCGATCAGCAACGTCATAGCTCCCCTCCGTCCAATCCGAATCAGGATTGAAGAATTCAGCTAAGGTTAAAGTCTGACCTTGCCGCCCTGGGCCTAACACCACGCTGCCAGTCGACGTGGCAGTGTCACTAGGCGAGATATCTGGAGCAGAGGCGGTGTCGGTGAGGTCGTCGCTGGTCGATGCGGCGGCCGAGTCAGTGGCTGATGCGGAGGCGGTCACGGTGAGGGTTTGAGTAACGGTGGATTGTGCCTTAGCAGATTTCCCAGTGGAACAACCCGCGAGCAAGATCGCCAATACGACACAACCCGCCGTGAACCATGACAAGACCCGCATACTCGTCCCCCAGCAAGTGCGCAGCGACTATGAAGCTCGGACGGTATTAAAGCAACATCACTCAGTTGCCGTTAGACGTGCACGTTACACAAGTAGCGTCAGTGCCAGCGTGCTCTCATGACATCCGGTTCAGACCACCGTGAGGTTGACCACGATGTTGTCGCGGGTCGCCTTGGAGTACGGGCAGAACTGGTGGGCCAGCTCGACCAGTTCCTTCGCCTGCGCGATGTCCACGCCGGGAATGCTCACCTCGAGGTCTACCGCCAGGCCGAACCCGCCGTCGTCGGTGCCGCCGAAGGAGACCTTCGCGGTCACCGTCGAGCCGGAGGCGTCCACGCCGCGGCTCTGCGCACGGTTGGTGAGCGCGCCCTGGAAGCAGGCTGCGTAGCCGGCCGCGAACAGCGTCTCCGGGTTGACCGCCGGCTCCGGGGTGGTGCCCGGCTGTGCCAGGTCGAAGTCGACCAGGCCATCCGCGCTGCGGACGTGCCCGGCCCGACCACCCTTGGCGGTGGCGGCGGTGGTGTAGGCAACCTTCTTCAATACGGCCGGCATGGAATTCCTCTCCGAAGATGTGCGCTGGCATGCTGTTTTCATCATGCCTACCGCCCAACACCTGCGCAGAACCAATCAATTCCAGGCCAGCGTGACGAATCTGACTAGCCTGTCGCCACGAATGCGCCGGATCACACTGAGCTCGCCGGAGTTCGCCGAGGCGGACTGGCCGCTCGGCTGCGACATCGCTGTCGTGCTGGCCGGCCCGGACGGACGCGAGGTGCGCCGGCGCTACACGGTGCGATCGGCCCGGGACGACTCGCTGGTGGTGGACGCGGTGCTGCACGGCCACGGCCCCGGTTCGACCTGGGCGGCCGACCTGCGACCCGGCGACTCGGTGACCTTCTTCGGCCCGCGCGGTGAGATCGAGCTGGTCGAGGCCGACTGGCTGCTGGCGCTGACCGACGAGTCCGGGTTGCCGGCGATCGCCGCGCTGGCCGAGGAGCTCGAGGCCCGGCCGATCACGGTGCTCGCCGAGATCGCCGACGAGGCCGAGCACTACCCACTGCCGGCCAACGCCACGGCGCACTGGCTGCCGCGCAACGGTCGAGCGGCCGGCTCGGCCGAGTTGCTCACCGAGGCACTGGCCCGATTCGAGCCGCCCGCCGGCCGCGGCTATGCCTACCTGCTCGGCGAGTCCCGCGCCGTCGTGCGATTGCGCGACGAGTTGGCCACGCTCGGCCTGGGCCGGGCCGAGGTGTACGCCAAGGGCTACTGGAACCTCAACTCCCGGCCCGCCCGATAACCCGTCCGGACGAGCCAACCCCGCCAGCAAGCCCGGCCGGCTAGCTCGGCCTTACCGGCTCAGCCCGCCCGTCCGACTCAGCTCGGCCTTCCGGCTCAGCCCGCCCATCTGGCTCAGCCCGCCCGGCAGGCTCAGCTCGGCCGGCCGGCCAGCGCGCCCGGATCGGCCAGCGCGCGATCGAGCACCGCGCCGGCCGCACCCCGCACCGCCGCCTCGATGCCCAGGCTGGAGCGCGCCAGCTCGACCGGCGCGCCGGACAGCACCCGCCGGCCCAGCTCGACCCGCAACGCGGGGCTGATCAGCTCGAACAGCGAGGCGAAACTGCCACCGAGCACCACCGCCGGCAGATCCACCACGTTCAACAGCGATGCCAGCCCCACCCCGAGCGCGGAGCCGGCGGCGGTCAGCGCCGCCACTGCTCGCTCGTCGCCGCTGGCAGCCGCCGCGCTCAGCGACGCCAGATCCGGTTTGCCGGACGCACCGAGCAGCACCTGCAGGCCGGCATAGGCCTCCACGCAGCCACGGCCACCGCAGCCGCACGGCGGCCCGTCCCGATCGACCACCACATGTCCCAGCTCGCCGGCGAAACCGGAGGTGCCTCGGAACAGCGCGCCGTCCACCACCAGCCCGGCGCCGATCCCGATCTCGCCCGATACGTAGACGAAGTCCCGCCTGCCGGTAGTACCGCGCAACCAGCCGAGGGCGCCGAGGTTGGCCTCGTTGTCCATCAGCACCGGATACTCCGGCGACGCCGCCGTCATTTCCGCCGCCGCCGGCGACGCCGCCGTCATATCCGCCGCCGCTGGCATTTCCGCCGGCGACGCCGCAGACACCCGCTCGGCCGAGTGGTTCGACACCATCAGCCGGTCGGCCAGCAATCGGCCGAGCTGCTCGGCCAGCGGCTGCCCGGTCAGCTTCGGCAGGTTCGGGGCCCGCAACAGCTGGCGACTGGCACCCACCACGCCGGGGACGGCCAGCCCCACCCCGAGCAGGGACCGGCCGGGTGGCCACAGCTCACCGGCCAGCTCGCATAGCTGCCGCAGGATCTCGGCCGCCGGCCGGGGTCGGTTGTCCACCGCCAGCAGCCGCCGGTCCTGGACCGCCCCGGTCAGGTCCATCCGGCAGCCGGCCAGGTAGTCGACGTTAATCTCCAGGCCCACCGCGACCGGACCGGCCGGGTTCAGGCTGACCGGCCGGGCGGGCCGGCCCACCCGAGCCGTCGCCGGCTCGCCCTCGGTCAGGATGCCCTGCGCCAGCAGGCTGTCGACCAGCGAGGACACCGTCGCCTTGGTGAGCCCGGTCCGCTGCGCCAGTTCGGCACGGGAGCCCGGTGCAGCGCTGACCGCTCGGGCGATCAGGCCCAGGTTGTGCCGTCGGATCGACTGCTGGTCGGCCGGCTGCCGCTCGGGCAGGCTCATCCGGTCAACCCTCCTTCCGCGACAGGAACCTCTCGGCTGCCTCGGCATAGCGTTCACGTACGCCAGGCACCGGATCAGCCTGGCACAATTCCACCTCGCCGGTCGGCCAGGACGGCGGATCGGAGCTGCCGCCCAGCAGCCAGGCCGCCTGCCGAGCCGCGCCGTCGGCGACGTACTCGCCCGGCTGGGGCACCCGTACCGGCACCGAGAAGATACTCGGCGCGATCCGTCGCACCGCAGCCGAGCGGGCGGCTCCGCCGATCACCTGGCAGCCGGACAGCCGCACGCCCTGCTCGATCAGCGCGTCCAGGCCGACCGCGATGCCGCACAGCATGCCCTCGACCGCGGCCCTGGCCAGGTTGGCCGGGGTGGCGTTGGCCAGCGTGAGGCCGTGCACCGCGCCGGTGGCGTCCGGCAGGTTCGGCGTGCGCTCGCCCTCCAGGTAGGGCACCACCACCACGCCGCCGGCACCCGGCTCGGCCGACAGCGCCAGCTCGGCGAGTTCGGCCAGTCCGACTCCGAGTAGCCGCGCCGCGGCGTCCAGTACCCGGGCCGCGTTCAGCGTGCAGGCCAGCGGCAGGAACGCCCCGGTGGCGTCGGCGAAGCCGGCGACCAGCCCGGACGGGTCAGCGGCCGGCACCGCGCTACGGGCGCACACCACGCCGGAGGTGCCCAGTGACACCAGCATGTCCTCACCGATCGGCACGCCGAGTGCCGCTGCGGCGTTGTCGCCGGCGCCCGGCCCGATCAGCCACCCACCGGTCGAGTACGCCGGCTCGGCCGGTGGGACGATCCGCGGCAGCCGAGGGGTCCGGCCGAACGCGCGGTCGAGCAGTTCGGTCCGGTAGCGGTTCGTCCGGCTGTCGAAGTAGCCGGTGCCGGAGGCATCGGACCGGTCGGTGGCCAGGTCTGCCAGCTCGAGCCGACCGGCGCCGGTCAGCTCCGCGTGCCCTTCGGACAGCGCCCCGGCCAGCCGCCAACTCAACCAGTCGTGCGGCAGGCAGACCGCCGCGGTGCGCTCAGCATTCGCCGGCTCATGCTCGGCGAGCCAGCGCAGCTTCGCCACCGTGAACGAGGCCAGCGGCACCGAACCGACCGCCTCCGCCCAGGCGCGCGGTCCGAGTTCGGCGACCAGGTCGGCGGCCGCCCGCGCCGACCGGGTGTCGTTCCACAGCAGTGCCGGCCGGACCACCTCACCGGTTTCGTCCAGGCAGACCATGCCGTGCTGCTGACCGGCCACGCTCACCGCGGCGACATCGGCCAGCCCGCCGGCCTCGGCCACCGCGTGCCGCAGCGCCTGCCACCAGGCCTCGGGATGCACCTCGGTGCCGTCCGGATGACCGGCCCGGCCGGATCGGACCAGGGCTCCGGTTTCCGCGTCCCGGATCACCACCTTGCATGCCTGGGTGGAGGAATCGACCCCGGCGACCAACCTCATCTCGATCGTGAGTGGTCAGTTTCAGCGTGAGTGGGCGGTTCTAAGTGCCCACTCGGTGCACAACTGACCACTCGTCGCAGGCTCATCACGCAAACCCCCGCACAGGCTCAGCGGGCGCCGGTGAGGTGTTCCAACGCCAACTGGTTCAGCCGGACGAAGCCGTAGCCCGGCCGGCCGACCTCCTCGGCGTCGAAGTCCTCGTAGGCGGACCGGTCGGCAAGCAGTTCCCGGTAGCTCTCGCCCTCGGCCAGGGTGGGCAGCGAAAGCTCGGGCACCCGCGACTCGGCCAGCGCCTGCTGCACCTCCGGATCGGCCCGGAAGGCCCGGGCGCGTTCCCGCAACAGCAGGTAGCTGGCCATGTTCGCCCGGGCCGACTCCCACACTCCGGAATAGTCCTCGGTGCGGGACGGCTTGTAGTCGAAATGCCGCGGGCCGGTATAGGCGGGGCCGCCGGCGCCGTTGGAACCCCCGGTGCCGCCGAACTCGAGCAGGTCGACCAGCGCGAAGGCGTTCATCAGATCACCGTGGCCGAAGACCAGATCCTGATCGAACTTGATGCCGCGCTGTCCGTTCAGGTCGATGTGGAAAAGCTTTCCGTGCCAGAGCGCCTGGGCGATGCCGTGCACGAAGTTCAATCCGGCCATCTGTTCGTGGCCTACCTCGGGATTCACCCCTACCAGATCGGGCCGATCCAGCGAGGAGATGAAGGCCAGCGCGTGACCGAGGGTCGGCAGCAGGATGTCGCCGCGCGGCTCGTTCGGCTTGGGCTCGATCGCGAATCGGATGTCCCAACCGCGGTCGGTGACATAGCTGGTCAGCACGTTCATCGCCTCGCGGTACCGGTCGAGCGCGGCCCGGACGTCCTTGGTGGTGTCGTATTCCGAACCCTCCCGGCCGCCCCACAGCACGAAGGTCCGGGCACCGAGTTCGGCGGCCAGCTCCAGGTTGCGCAGCACCTTGCGCAGCGCGAAGCGACGGATCTGCCGATCATTGCTGGTGAAACCGCCGTCCTTGAAGACGGGGTGGGTGAACAGGTTGGTGGTCACCATCGGTACCACCAGGCCGGTCTCGGCCAAGGCCTGGGTGAACTTGCCGAGCCGGGCGTCCCGTTCGGCCGAGTCGGCTCCGAACGGAATCAGGTCGTCGTCGTGGAAGGTGATGCCCCAGGCACCGAGCTCGGCCAGCCGGTGCACCGCCTCCACCGGGTCGAGCGGGGTGCGCACCGCGTCCCCGAACGGATCCCGGCCGAGCCAGCCGACCGTCCACAGGCCGAAGGAGAACCGATCCTCGCGGGTTGGGGTAGGAATCATCGGACACCTCGAGTTTGTTCAATGGATGAACTTAGCTCCTACGATAGCTCCCTCGTCACCTGTCGGCTATCCGGCTCAGTTGCGGAACCGGTAGCCGATGCCGGGTTCGGTGATCAGGTGCCGCGGTCGCGCCGGGTCGGCCTCCAGCTTGCGTCGCAGCTGCCCGAAGTGAAAACGCAGGTAGCCCGACTCGGTGACGTAGGCGGGCCCCCACACCTCGCTGAGCAGCTGCCGCTGGGTGACCAACTGCCCCGGCCGGCGCACCAGCCGCTCTAACAGTTGCCACTCGATCTTGGTCAGCCGTTGCTCGGCCCCCGCAGTACCGGTGATCCGGTGGCTGGCCAGATCCACCTCCCAGTCCCCGATCCGGACCTGCGGCGGGCCGGCCGGCTCGGTCGCCGAGCGACGGGACACCGCCCGGATCCGCGCCATCAGCTCGTCCATCGCGAACGGCTTGGTGACATAGTCATCGGCCCCGGCATCCAACGCGCCGACCTTGTCCGCGCCACCGATCCGGCCGGACAGCACGATGATCGGCGCCGCGTTGCCGGCCCGCAGCCCGTGAATCACCTCGACGCCGTCCATGTCCGGCAGCCCGAGGTCCAGCAGCACCAGGTCCGGCGGTTGCTCGTGCGCCAGCCGCAGCGCCACCGCGCCGGACGCGGCCGTGCTGACCTCATGCCGGCGAGCCCGCAGGTTCATCGCCAACGCCTGCACGAGCTGCGGTTCGTCCTCGACCACCAGAACTCGCATGCCTGCAGATCCTGGCAGAGGTGGTTGGATTGGCCCATGCCGAACTCCTCCCGCGCCGGGGAACCGGCCGGTCCCGCCGACCTGATCGACGTGGCGGCGGTGATCGCGGCCTACTACGACCTCCAGCCCGACGCTGGCGATCCGGCGCAGCAGGTCAGCTTCGGCACCTCCGGGCACCGGGGCTCGTCGCTGACCGGCACCTTCAACGAGGCGCACATCCTGGCCACCAGCCAGGCGATCTGTGAGTACCGGGCGGCCGAGGGCATCGACGGCCCGCTCTACCTCGGGGCGGACAGCCACGCGCTGTCCGAGCCGGCCACCCGTTCGGCGGTCGAGGTGTTCGCCGCGAACGAGGTGACGGTGCTCGTCGACTCGCGCGGCGGCTACACGCCCACCCCGGCGGTGTCCCGGGCGATCCTGGCCTACAACCAGACCCGGCCCGACCGACCGGCCGACGGCGTGGTGGTCACCCCGTCGCATAACCCGCCGGCCGACGGCGGCTTCAAGTACAACCCGCCGGACGGTGGCCCGGCCGGCACCGAGATCACCGGTGCGATCCAGCGCCGGGCGAACGAGCTGCTCGCCGAGGGGCTGACCGGGGTACGCCGGATGCCGTACGAGCGGGCGGCCCGGGCCGAGACCGTGCACGGCTTCGACTTCCTGGACCACTACGTCTCCGCGCTGGCCGGCGTTATCGACCTGGCCGCGATCTCGGCGGCCGGCGTCCGGATCGGCGCCGACCCGCTGGGTGGTGCCTCGGTCGGTTATTGGGCAGAGATCGGCTCCCGGTACGACCTGGCGCTGACCGTGGTCAACCCGCACGTCGATCCGCAGTTCGGCTTCATGACGCTGGACTGGGACGGCAAGATCCGGATGGACTGCTCCTCGCCGTCGGCGATGGCCACCCTGATCAGCCGGATGGCCGGTGAGCCGGGCCTCTACGACATCGCAACCGGCAACGACACCGACGCCGACCGGCACGGCATCGTCACCCCCGACGCCGGCCTGCTCAACCCGAACCACTACCTGGCCGTCGCCATCGACTACCTGTACCGGAACCGGCCGAACTGGCGGCCCGACTCCGGCGTGGGCAAGACCCTGGTCAGCTCGTCCATGATCGATCGGGTCGCCGCCGACCTGGACCGCAAGCTGGTCGAGGTACCGGTCGGCTTCAAGTGGTTCGTGCCCGGCCTGCTGGACGGCTCGATCGGCTTCGGCGGCGAGGAGTCGGCCGGCGCGTCCTTCCTGCAGCGGGACGGTTCGGTCTGGACCACCGACAAGGACGGCCTCATCCTGAACCTGCTGGCCGCGGAGATCCTTGCGGTGACGGGCAAATCCCCGTCGCAGCGATATGCCGAGCTGACCGAGCGGTTCGGCCGGCCGGCCTACGCGCGGATCGACTCGCCGGCCACCCGGCAGCAGAAGGCGGTGCTCGGCAAGCTGTCGCCGGAACAGGTCAGCGCCGCCACGCTTGCCGGTGATCCGATCACCGGCAAGCTGACCACCGCCCCGGGCAACGGCGCGTCCATCGGCGGGCTGAAGGTGACCACCGGCCGCGGCTGGTTCGCCGCCCGGCCGTCCGGCACCGAGGACGTCTACAAGCTCTATGCCGAGTCGTTCGAGGGGCCGGAGCATCTGGCCCGGATCCAGGCCGAGGCGCAGGCCATCGTGGCCGCCGCGCTGGCGTTCTGACCCTTCCGATTGCGGAGGATTTCCACCGTGACGGTGGAAATCTCTCCGCAACTCAGACGCGGTTGAAGGTGTCCGGGTTCGGCCCGATCCGCTCCCCGTCGGCCAGGCCGGCGATGGCGGCCAGGTCCTCGTCGGTCAGCGAGAAGTCGAACAGCTCCAGGTTCTCCTCGATCCGGGACGGGGTGACCGACCGGGGCAGCACCACGTTGCCCAGTTGCAGGCTCCACCGCAGCACCACCTGGGCCGGGCTCTTGCCGACCCGCTCGGCGATCGCGGTGACCACCGGCTCGGCGAGCACCGCGCCGCCCCGGGCCAGCGGTGACCAGGCCTCGGTGACGATGCCATGCTCGGCGTGGAACTCGCGCAGCTCGTCCTGGGGCAGCTGCGGATGCAATTCGATCTGGTTGACCGCGGGCACCACCGTCCCCTCCTCGAGCAGCCGTCGCAGGTGCGGGATGTGGAAGTTCGACACCCCGATGGCGCGTACCCGGCCGTCGGCGTACAGCTTCTCGAAGGCACGCCAGGTCTCGACGTAGCGGTCGAGGTCGGGCACCGGCCAGTGGATCAGCAGCAGGTCCAGCACCTCGAGACCCAGCCGGTCCAGCGACGCCTCGAATGACGCGATCGCCGGGTCGTAGCCCTGCTCGGAGTTCCACACCTTGGTGGTCACGAAGATCTCATCCCGGCTGATATCGGACTCGGCGATGGCCTCGCCGACCTCGACCTCGTTCTGGTAGAGCTTCGCCGTGTCGATGTGCCGGTAACCGGCGGCCAGCGCGGTCGCCACGGCGGTCTTGGTCTCGGTCTCGGGAATCAGGAACACCCCGAAGCCGACCTGGGGGATTTCGACGCCGTTGTTCAGGCGCAGTGCGGGAACGCTCATGCATACACCTTAGGGGCTCGCCGAAACCACGCCAGCCAGGGCGATTTGATATTCATCCGTTGGTCAATCTCAATTGGCCAGGCCGCGATGGTGGCTTTTGCGACCGGTTAGGACGCCACGTCTTGACGGCTCCATGTGACCAGGCGCACACTGTTCGTCGTCGATCGAGCGGCCTGAGATCGCATCGGATCGAACGGAGCGAGGTCATCGGCGCCTCGGCCGGTAGGCCACCGAGGCCTCCGGCTGAGAGGGCAGCGACGCCTTCGGCTGATTCCGCCCGTCCGATGTGCGAACGCACGCCGCCTCGCCCTACTCGGACCCTGGCCACTGGGGGTTGGCCAGTCCATTCCGACTGCCGGTCGTTGGAGCGGATCACCTTTCCAGCGTTCGAAACCGGCATGCCCACACACCGATGAGCAGCACCCGCGTAGGGCCGTCCCGCGTAGCGGCCCACCGGTGGCGGTTGTCGTGATATCGGAAAACAGTCATATCCGGTAAGGCAGAACCCGTTCGTACGTGCTTGCAACGGCCGGGCGGTGAGCCGAGCCGGATCCGTGAGCGATTCGCCAAGACCAAGAACCACGGCTGATCGAACTAAGGAGGTGTGTCATGGGAACCTGGGCCGCTCTGACCAATCAGCCGACCTTCAATGCCAGCACCGTGCTGCTGCTGACCGACGGCACGGTCATGTGCCAGGCGGAGAATGCGACGAGCTGGTGGCGACTGTCCCCGGACACCAACGGCAGCTACCTGAACGGCAGCTGGTCGGCGCTGGCCAGCATGCACAACAGTCGGCTGTACTACGCATCCGCGGTGCTTGCCGACGGCAGGGTGGTGGTGGCCGGCGGCGAGTACAGCGACGCCGGGAACGACACCGACAAGGGTGAGATCTACGACCCGGTCGCCAATAGCTGGACCAGCATCGGTACTCCCGGCTGGGGCCAGCTCGGCGATGCCGCGGCCTGCCTGCTCGCCGACGGACGACTGCTGGTCGGCAACCTCTCCGACACCCGGACCGCCATCTACGACCCGGTCGCCAACACCTGGACCGCGACCGGCAACATGGCGGCCCGGTCGAACGAGGAGACCTGGACGCTGCTACCGGACGGCTCGGTGGTCACGGTCAGCTGCGCGAACCATCCGCACGCCGAGCGGTACATCCCGGCCACCGGCAGTTGGATCAGTGCCGGCTCGACGCCGGTGGAGCTGGTGCAGGCGTCCTCGATCGAGATCGGTCCGGCGGTGCTACTGCCCGACGGCCGGGTCTTCACCGTCGGGGCAACCGGTCACACGGCGCTGTACACCCCGCCCGGCAACAGCACCGGGACCGGCAGCTGGGCCGCCGGTCCGGACTTCCCCACCGACAGCGCGGGTCGGCTGCTGAAGGCCAAGGACGCGCCGGGCTGCCTGCTGCCGAACGGCCGCGTGCTGTGCGTCGCCGGTCCGGCAGGCGACGGCGCGAACGACTGGCCGACGCCGACGATGTTCTTCGAGTTCGACGGCACGCACCTCAACCGGATCGCCGACCCGCCGAACGCGAACACCGTGATCTACGAGGGCCGGATGCTGCTGCTGCCGACCGGCGAGGTGCTGTACTGCGCCGGCAGCGCCGCGATGCACATCTACCGGCCCGACCCGGGCGGCAACGCGACCTGGAAACCGGTCATCACGCACTGCCAGACCGATCTGCACCCGGGCGTGAGCTACCAGCTGACCGGCCAGCAGTTGAACGGCCTCTCGCAGGCGGTCAGCTACGGCGACGACGCCCAGATGGCCACCAACTACCCACTGGTCAGGCTGCGCAGCCCGAGCACCGGCTCGGTGACCTACTGCCGTACCTCCGGCCACTCGACGATGGGCGTGGCGACCGGCACGGCGATCGTGTCCACCCGCTTCACCGTGCCGGCCTCCGTGCCGACCGGCAGCTACCAGCTGTCGGTGGTGGCCAACGGCATCGCCTCCGACGAGCTGGCGATCACCGTGGATCCGGGCAGCGGCCGAGCCCAGTACCTGATCATCGATCGGTACGTCGGCGGGTCGGCCACCCTGTGGGCCTACGTCGGTGGCGAGTGGCTCGGGCGCTCGATCAGTCAGACCGAACTGGCCGGCATCGGCCCGGATCTGATGGCCAGCAACCCGGTGGACATCTGGTGGGACAACTTCGAACTCGACATCGCTCGCGGCTGGAAGTCCTACGCGTGAGCTTGGAACAAAGGAGATCGTCATGACCGAACCCAGCGTGGACGTGCAGGACAAGCTCGCCGAAGCCGTGGCCAAGCGAGCCAACGAGCAGGTCGACCTGATGCCCAGTTCGCCGGCGCCCCAGATGCCCAAGCAGGCCAAGGAGGCTACCGTCCTGCCCGCGGCCTCGCCGACCGGTGCGCCGGCGGCCGGCAGCGCAACCGCGAAGTACCTGCTGCTGGACCACTTCTTCGGTGGCAACACCGGCACGTTCTGGGCCTACGACGGCTCGACCTGGCGAGCTGCCAACACCGGCAGCCCGGACGAGCAGGGGATGGCACAGGTCGCCTTCGCCGCCAACCGGGTGGACATCTGGTGGGACTCGAACAACGCGGTGACCATCGTCCGGTCTTGGAAGTACCTGTAGTACCTGCCTGACGACCGGCGGCGGTTCAGCGGCTCGAGGCCACGCTTTCAGCGGGCGAGCCCGTGCTTTCAGCGGGCCGAGTCCGTGCCGCCGCCGGCCAGCTCGTCCAGGATCAGCACGGTCTGGGTGGCCAGCACGTCCGGCATGGTCTGAAAGGTGTTCAGCACCAGGTCGCGCAGGCTGGCCGCGTCCTGGGTGCGTACCAGCAGCACCAGGTCGTTGTCGCCGGAGACCAGCGCGCAGTGCCACACCTCCGGGATCTGGGTGATCCGGCGGCGCACGCTCTTCCAGGAATGCTGGCTGATCTTGAGATAGACGTAGGCGGAGATGCCGAAGCCGTACCGCTCCGGGTCGATGGTGGCGGAGTAACCGGTGATCACGCCCTCGCCGGCCAGCCGCTCCACCCGGGAGTAGGCGCTGGCCCGGGAGATGTGCAGTCGTTCAGCCAGCGCCCGCATGGACAGCCGGCCGTCGGAGCGCAGTTCGGTGACGATCGCTCGGTCGGTGTCGTCCAACCGAACCGGACGTCTAGCCTCGGCCAACTGATCGGGTGGTTTGCTGGACATATTGCCAGACAATACCCGCCCTTCTGGCCGAAAGGTCTCGACTCCCGGACGAATTCTGGAAGAACGGCCCGGACGACCCGCACACTTAGCCCATGACGGTCGTCAATGCCGATGCCCTGCTGCCCGCGCCGCAGCCACGCCAACTGATCGATCCCGACGGACGGCCGAGTTCGCTCACCGACCAACTGCCGGCCGACGCGGTGCTGCTGGACCTGTACCGCCGGATGGTGGTCGGGCGGCGGTTCGACGCCCAGGCCACCGCGCTCACCAAGCAGGGCCGGCTGGCGGTCTACCCCTCGGCACACGGCCAGGAGGCCTGCCAGGTCGGACCGGTGGTCGCGCTGGCCGACCGGGATTGGCTCTTCCCCACCTACCGCGACACCATGGCCATGGTCAGTCGCGGCATCAACCCGGTCGAGGCGCTCACCCTGCTGCGCGGCGACTGGCACTGCGGCTACGACCCGTACCTGCACCGGACGGCCCCGCAGTGCACGCCGCTGGCCACCAACACCCCGCACGCGGTCGGGCTGGCGCACGCCGCCCGGTTGGCCGGCGAGGACACGGTGGCCCTGGTGTTGCTCGGCGACGGGGCGACCAGCGAGGGCGACACCCACGAGGCGTTGAACATCGCCGCCGTCTGGCAGGCGCCGGTGGTGTTCCTGATCCAGAACAACGGCTACGCGATCTCGGTACCGCTGGCCAAGCAGACGCACGCCAGGAACCTGGCCGACAAGGGGATCGGCTACGGCATGCCGGGTGTGCTGATCGACGGCAACGACGCGGCGATGGTGCACACCGCGGTGACCGAGGCGATCGAGCGGGCCCGGGCCGGCGGCGGCCCGACGCTGATCGAGGCGCTCACCTACCGGATCGAGGCGCACACCAACGCCGACGATGCCTCCCGATACCGCGACGACGCCGAGGTGGCGACCTGGCTGGCCCGGGATCCGATCGACCGATTGCAGAAATACCTACAGGCACAGGGGATTCTCGACCAGGCCGAGCTGGATGCGATAGCTGCCGAGGCCGAGGCCAAGGCCGAACGGCTGCGGGTGGCGATGAACGCCGACGCCTCGCTGGATCCGGCCGAGCTGTTCGAACACGTCTACGCCGAGCCCACCGCGAACCTGCGCCGGCAGGCGGCTGCGCTGGCCGCCGAGGTGGCGGCCCGATGACCGCCACGGCCGAGACCGCGCAGGCCACGGTGACCATGGCCGGTGCGCTCAACCGGGCGCTGGCCGACGAGCTGCGCGCCGATGCCGGAGTGGTGGTCTACGGCGAGGACGTCGGCACCCTGGGCGGCGTGTTCCGGGTGACCGACGGGTTGGCGGCGGAGTTCGGCGAGGCCCGGGTGTTCGACTCACCGCTGGCCGAGGCCGGCATCGTCGGCACCGCGATCGGGATGGCCATGCACGGCATGCGTCCGGTGGTCGAGATGCAGTTCGACGCCTTCGCCTACCCCGCCTTCGAGCAGATCACCTCGCACCTGGCCAAGCTGCGCAACCGGACCCGAGGGCGGATCACGCTGCCGGTGGTCATCCGGATCCCGTACGGCGGCGGCATCGGTGGCGTGGAGCATCACAGTGACTCGTCCGAGGCGTACTGGGTGCACACGCCCGGCCTGCGGGTGGTCGCCCCGGCCACCGCGTCGGACGCCTATTGGCTGCTGCGGCAGGCGATCCAGTCGAACGATCCGGTGATCTTCCTCGAACCCAAGCGGCGGTACTGGTCGAAGGAGGATCTCACCGCGGAGCCGTTAGCCAACTTCGACTCGGCGCTGGTCCGGCGGCCGGGCGACGACGTGACCCTGATCGGCTACGGCGCGATGGTTGCCACCCTGCTGGAGACCGCGGACGCGGCGGCGGCCGACGGGGTTTCGGTCGAGGTGATCGACCTGCGCACGCTGTCGCCGTTCGACGACGCGACGGTGGTCGCCTCGGTTCGTCGTACCGGCCGGGCGGTGGTGGTGCACGAGGCGAGCGGCTTCGCCGGCTACGGCGCCGAGGTGGCCGCCCGGCTGACCGAGCAGTGCTTCCACCACCTGCACGCACCGATCGGCCGGGTCACCGGCCTCGACATCCCGTACCCGCCGCCGATGCTGGAGGAGCACTTCCTGCCGTCGGTGGACCGGATCCTCGACGCCATCGACCGGCTGCAGTTCGACGACACGGTGGTGCTGCCGTGAGTTCTGGGTTCCGCCGATGAGTGAGCATCGAGTGAGCGACAGCGAGCGAGGAGCGGAGCGAATGGCGGCATCGGCAGAGTTTCGGTTGCCAGACCTGGGCGAGGGCCTGACCGATGCCGAGATCATCAGCTGGCTGGTCTCGGTCGGTGACACCGTGCGGGTGGACCAGCCGGTGGTCGAGGTGGAGACCGCCAAGGCCTCGGTCGAGGTGCCGATTCCCTTTGCTGGCAAGGTAACCGCGGTGTTCGGCAAGCCGGGTGAGCGGGTGCCGGTCGGTTCGCCGCTGATCAGCGTCACGACCGAGGAAGCCTCTGCCGCTCCCGGCCAGCCGGTCGCTGCGGAGGCTGAGTCCTCCGAATACTCGGGCGCGGTGCTGGTCGGCTACGGCACGGCCGGTGCCCGGCCCCGGCAGCGGCGGCTGCGCTCGCATGCCTCGCCGGCCTCGGCCAATCCGGATCAAGAGGCAGGCCTGCGGCCGGACGAGACTACCCCTCGGACGAACGGTCATCAGGCTCGGCTGGCGCCGGCAGTGATCTCGCCGGTGGTGCGCAAGCTGGCCCGGGACCGCGGCATCGACCTCAGCCAGGTCACCGCTTCGGATCCGTCCGGTGTCATTCGCCGTTGTGATGTCGAGGCATTCTCGCTGGCTGCTGAGGTGGCATCGGCTCCCGCCTCGGCCGAGCGGATCCCACTGACCGGGCTGCGGGGTCTCGCTGCCGAGCGATTGAGCCGATCGCGGCGGGAGATTCCGGAGGCGACCGTCTGGGTGGACGTGGACGCCACCGCGCTGCTCGCCGCTCGGCGCCGGCTGAACGAGGCCGCGCCGGACCGGCCGGTCAGCGTGCTGGCGCTGGTCGCCCGATTCTGCGTACTGGGCCTGCGTAGGTACCGCGAGTTGAACAGTCGGGTGCTGGCCGACGCGGTCGAGCTGCTGCCGCAGATCAACCTTGGTTTTGCGGCACAAACCGAGCGTGGCCTGGTGGTTCCGGTGGTGCACGACGCGCAGGCGTTGACCACCCGGCAGCTGTCCGCGGCGCTGGCCGAGCGCACCGAGGCGGCGCGCACCGGCAAGCTTGCCCCGGCCCAACTGACCGGCGGCACCTTCACCGTCAACAACTACGGGGTGTTCGGCGTCGACGGCTCGGCCGCCATCATCAACCACCCGGAGGTTGCGATGGTCGGCCTCGGCCGGATCGTCGAGCGGCCCTGGGTGGTGGACGGCCAGCTGGCGGTGCGTCAGGTGAGCCAGCTGACCCTGGCCTTCGACCACCGCGCCTGTGACGGCGGGGTGGCCGGCGGCTTCCTGCGATTCGTCGCCGACTGCGTCGAGGATCCGATCACCGCCCTCGGCGAGCTGTAGCAGCAAGGTCCTCGCTACTCACGGCACTCACCGAGGCTGGAACGCGCTGACCTCAGTGGGATGTGGGAGTACGCCCACCTCGACTAATCGAGAAATGCCTCCCCGCCCGCCTCCTTCGTGATCTTGGCAACATAGCGCAAAGATTGATAGGCCTGCACGAGGAGGTTGAGGGCAAGCACCCTGCCGACTTCCAGCGTGGAATTTCCAGCGTCATCTCCGATCAGCCACAGCGCCAACTCCTCCCGCGTGAGAACTTTGGAGTCGATGTACTGGGAGAGGCAGTCGAGTTCAGTCTGAAGCAGATCCTGACTTCCCCCACCACCGTCAAGGCCGGCGTTGACCGCGCACGCTAGCCCGTCCCATGCACTCTTCATTCCCTCGTATGCCGTTTTGAAGTCGTCATACGCGTCCTCCAACGGGTCATCACCATCACCCGATGGGTCGCGCAAGTCGACGGGATCGTTGCTGGCGTAGGCATAGCGGTTGTAACTGACCGGGTTGGTGCGCGCGGGTGTCGAGGTTGGATGTGTCCATCGTCCGAGCGGCGGGCTGTAGTACTGCGCCGAGGCTGGGTCTTCGGAGATGAATCGTGCGGTGGTCGGGTCGTAGTAGCGGTCGTTGAGGTAGTACAGCCCGATGGCGGCGTCGTATTGCGCGCCGTTCCAGGTGTAGCCGGTCTCGGAGCCGTTGCCGCTGGCCGGCAGCCCGGCGCTGTTGTAGCGGTAGCGGGAGGTCACCGCGCCGGTGGCGTCGGTCAGCGCCGTGGTCGACTCCGATCCGTCGTGCACGAAGTAGGCTGTGCCGCTGGCGTCGGTGCGTTCCAGCACCTCGGCCGGTGCCGCTACACCAGTGGCCTTCGCTTCGGTGGGCAACGTGACGTAGGAGGTGAGGAGGTGGTTGTTGCCGTCGTATACCGCGGCCAGGTTGAACGCGTCCCAGGCGTACCGGGTGGTCTGGCTCCCGTGGACACTATCCACCCGCCGGTGCAGCGGGTCGTAGGAGTAGCTGATGGTGGTGCCGTCCAGCAGGTCCACCGCGGTCAACTCGTGGTCGGTGTTCCAGTGGTAGCGAGTCACCTTGCCGGTCGCGGTGTCGGTCTTGGAGATCAGGTTGCCTTCGGCGTCGTAGGCCATCGCGGTACCGCCGAACTGGGTGAGCCGGCCTGCCGAGTAGCTCACCTGTCCCGCCGGTACGTCGGCGGTCGAGGTGACGTTTCCGGCGCCGTCGTAGGTGTAACTCTCGGTGCCGAGGGTCGATGAGGCGGGGTGGGTTGCCTGGCTCAGCCAGCCGTTGTCCTGATAGGTGAAGGTGCTGGTGCCGTCCAGGTCGGTGGCCGAGCCGCGTTGCGCGGTGGCCGGATCGAGTGTGGAGTCGCTCTGCCCGACGGTGGTGGCGCCGCTGGTGGCGTCCCGGCCGGTGAGCAGGCTGGACGGGTCGTAGCTGAACGAATCCACCACCCCGTTCGGGGAAGCGACCGAGGACAGCCGGCCCTGGGTGTCGAAGTGATAGCTGGCCGAATGCCCGGCGGGATCGGTGACCTGAGACAGCCAGCCGTTGCCGTTGTACTGGTACCGGGTGGTGCCGGCCGGCCCGGTGACCGAAGCCTGCCGGCCGTCATCGGCCCAGCCGTAGTCGAACCGCACCATCGGCTGCTGGCTGGCATTGGTCGCGGCAGCGCAGTCGGCGTGCGCGGGCTGCGGGGCGCAGCTCACCTGCGAGGTGACGTTACCGGCGGCGTCGTAGCCGAAGACCACCTCGGCGTCGGCGTTGTCGGTTTCCACGAGTCGGCCCAGCGCGTCGTACCGGTAGGACGTGACGTCGTTACCAGGACGAGTCTCCTTGGTCAGCTTGCCGGTGGCGTCGTAGGAGTAGCTGGTAACCGCGCCATTGCGGTCAGTGCGTTGGGCGACCTGGCCGGCGTCGTTGTAGGTGTATGCGGTCACGTGGGATCCGTCGCCGGCCTGGTCGAGCTGGCCGGCGTTGTTGTAGTGGAAGGTCTGAGTCTGACCGGTGGGATCGGTCACCGAGACCACATTGCCCATACCGTCGTAGGTGTAGTGGGTGGTGTTATCCGACGGGTCGGTCACCGAGGTTTTCCGGCCGTTGGCGTCCGGGACGTAGGTGGTGGTGTGTCCAGCCGCATCCGACCTCGAGATCCGGTATCCGGCGCTGTTATAGGTGTAGTTGACGGTGCGTCCGGCCGGATCTATCGAGGTTTTCCGCAGGCCGTTCGGGTAATAGCTGAACACCGATGGCGGCAAGCCGGGCCGCTGCGAACTGATCAGCAGGCCGGTGGTCGGGTCATAGCTAGAGGTGGCGATGGGCACGCCGTCCGGGCCGGTCACCGTACTGGCGTTGCCGTGTGTGTCGTAGCCGGTGTAGCGGGTGGTGCGGCCGTTCGCGTCGGTGTAGCTGAGCAGGTTGCCGTTGCCGGCGGTGTCCGTCTCGTCGAAGACCCAGTGCTGGTGATGCAGCTGCGGATCGGTCAGGTCGGTCATTCGGCCGGCGGCATCGAAGCTGGCCTTCGTCGTTTGGGCGACCCCACCGATGATCTGGTCCTTCTGAATCACGTCACCGAGGTCGTCGTAGGTGTAGACGGCCGTCAGTAGCCCGTTGGGGTCATGGATGACCTGTTGCTGGCCGGTGACATCGTTGTCCAGGACGGTGCGGTTGCCCGCGCCATCGGTGATCGCGACCATCCGCCCGGCATCGTCGTATTCCACCGTGGAGGAAGGCTTTCCACCTCCGGTGGATCCGGTCAGGTGGTGGTCGGCGTTGTAGGTGTGGCCCTCGGTCACTCCGCCCGGGAATTGCACGCTGGTCAGATCGCCAGCGGTGGAGTAGCCGTAGTCGATCTCCTGGCCGCCGGGCTCGGTGACCTTCGTGATCCGGCCGGTGACGTCTTTGGTGAAGGTGATGGATTGGCCGTTGGAGCCGTGCACACCGCTGCCGTCCACAGTGATCGAGTTGCCGCTCGGGTCGGTCTCCGACACCAGTCCGCTGCTGGTGTCCAGCAGGTAGACCTTGCCGTCCTTGGTGGTGAGCCTGTACCGGGTCGGCGAGTAGAGCGGGCCGTTGAGGCCGCTGCGAATGTTGCCGGCGAAGTCGTAGGCGATGTCGCTGTCCACGGCCTCCAGCGTCGAGGTGGCGCCGGTGCCGGACTCTGCAGTGAACGCCGCCGAGCCGAGGAAGTAGAACGCCGAGAAGCCGCCGGCCGGGGTGAAGTCGAACCTCTCCTGGTGTTGGTCGGGAAAGGTGACCGTCACGGTGTGCTTGACCGAGCTCTTGAACGCGTAGTCGCAGCCGAACAGGCTGCACTGGGCGGGGTATTCGGTCCAGCCGCCCGCGCCGAGGGTGCGGTTGGCCGAGATCCGGAAGTTGCCGACCGACACCTGCCAGCCCACTCCGAAATCGCCGACTCGCGGGTCGGTGTTGTCGTAGCTGCGCAGCACCTGCATCGGCAGGCCGTTCACCGATTGACTGACGTCGGTGTAGGTGGTGACGTAGCGGCCGAGCTTGAGCTGACCATCGACGTTCACCGTGCTGGTGGCCGCCTGGACACCACCGTTGCTGGAGGTTGCCGACACGATGAGGGTGTAGGAGTCGTTGGGCAGAATGGTGGGGTCGAAGGTCGCCAGCGTGTCCGGCGGCGCGCCATCACCGTGCGCCAGCGTCACCTTGGGCGAGCCGGGTGAGACGGCCTGGTAGCTGAGGCTCCAGGACGTGACGGTCTCCCCGTCCGGCGGGGTGATCGTCGCCCGCACCGGGGTCGGCGCGGTGACCCGACTGCCGTCGGCCGGAGACAGGATCGCGATCACCGGTGGTGGCGCGGCCAGCGTCTGGCCGGGGTTGTTCGGGTCGGGCACCGTGCCGGACGGCAGCGACCAGTGCACCGAAACGTTCCCGGACAGGCTCTGCATGCCACTGATGAAGGTCGCCACTTGCAAGCTGTCGTCCCCGGCCGAGGTCGCGTTGTAGGACAGCACGGTGGTACCGTCCGCGCCGGTTGTGCCCAGCACATGCTGGAAGTGCGCTCCGGAGATGGTCAGGTTCACCGGGGCATTGCCGACCGGCAGGCCGGAGGCGTCAAGCACGCTGACCCGGAAGCTCTGCGGACTACCAACGTCGGCCTGCACCGAGGTGAGCTTCGCGTCACCGCCGGACACCGGGCTGAGCATGACGCTGCCGGCCGGCGGCAGCGGGTGATTGATACCGGTGCTCGCCCCGCCGATCCGCTGCCAGGGATGGGACTCGTTGCCGTAGCAGGCCAGGTCGATGCCCTTGGTGTTGAGGATCTGGTCGTTATCGGAGTAGGTGGTCTTCACGCCGGCGATGGTCACGTTGATCTTCGGGATCAGGCCGTCGTTCGTGGAGCAGTTGGAGTAGAAGTCCGAGGAGTCGAAGTTGTAGTCGTAGGTCTGGGTGAGGATCAGCGAGCCGTGTGCCGGCACGATGCGGTGCGGTCCCCAGATGTCGGTGCGCACGCCGCCGATATCGACGGTGACCGAGTCGAGGTCTATCGGGGTGTCGGTGGTGTTGTCGAATCGCACCGCGCCCGCGTCGTATCCGCAGCAGGTGCCGCCGACGAAGGTCACGCCCGGTGAACCGCTCCACGGGAACGGGAAGATACTGCCGCCGGCGCGGAGGCCGTCGGCGTAGCCGACATAGACGCTGAGCCCAGAGGCGTCGTCCGCGGTGAAGGACACGGTGGACATGACGAGGCTGAGGGTCGGGCCGCCGGATTCGGTGTAGTCCACCTCGTAGGGGTAGGAGCCGGCGGCCGGGAAGTGCACGGTGACGGTGGTGGTGTTGACCGCGTTGTTCGGCCGGTTGTCAGCGCCGACCAGCGGGTAGCCCTCGAACGGCGAGACGTTGGCGGCGGGCGCGTTCTCGTAGGCACCGCTCACCCGGGACGCGCCGCCGCCGACGCCGAACAGGAAGCCGGCGTCGTAGTCGAACTGGAAGGTGACGTCGCCTGGCTTGGAGACCACAAAGTCGGCGGTGAACACCGCGTCGAACGAGGTCATGCTGCCGGAGCCGGCCTGCTGGCCGTTGCCCTGCGCCACGATCGTACCGACGCCGTTACCCATCAGGTCGCTGGTCACGTCGGTGAAGGGATGGGTGCTCGTGCCGATGCCGGTCAGGTTGTGCCGCATGGCCGTGCTGGACGGGTTGAACGCCAGGTTGGAGAAGGACTGGCCGAAGGTTGGAGTGTCGCCCGGCTTGGCCACGAAGGTGGTGGCGCTGGTCGGTTCGGTGAAGAACCGGCCGTCCACGGTGGAGGTTCCGACCGGGGCGATCGGAGCGGTCGCGCTGACCCAGCCGATCTGAGCGGTGTTCGACTCGACGTGCGTGGTGCCAGCAATGGCCTTGGCCTGAGCGGTGTCCTGGCCGGGCGCCGTTCCGGTGTAGTGGAAGCTCGCCACGCCCGCGCTGTTCGTATTGACCGTGCCGGTGACCGAGTTGGTGCCGGTGACGGTGAGCGTGACCGCGATGTTCGGCATCGGTTGACCGTTGCGGTCGAGCAGCGTGGCGGTCAGCACCTGCTCGGTGCCGACCACGTCCGGACCGGCCGTCTCCGGTGCCAACGTCAGGGTCGCGCCGGTCAGCGAGGACTGCACGGTGGTAGTGAAGCTGGCCGACACCGGCCCGTAGGAGTTGCCGTTCGCGTCGGCCCAGCGGACCTGCGCGGTGTCGGTCAGCGGGCCGTCCGGCTGGTCGCCCGGCACCGGGAAGGCCGCAGTCGCGGTCGCGCTACCGCCAGCGGCGAGGCTGGCCGGCGCACCGGTCACGGTGGCGGTGCCGCCGGCCGGCACAGTGTCGGTGAGCGCGATCTGGCCGGCTGCCGCGCCCCCGGTGTTCTGCACCGGCAGGTGGTAGGTGCCAGTGTCGCCGGCATCCACGGTGGCCGGACCGGTCTTGCCCACGCTCACGATCGGCAGATGCTCGGTCGTGGACACCGGGTCCGCCGCGGCGGTGACCGAGTTGCCCGCGCCGGTGCCGGTTGCGGTCGCCTTCGCCGTCAGCGTCGTGCCCTCGACCGCGGCCAGCCGGCTCAGGTACGCCGCATCGGCTTCGTTGGTTCCGGGCGGAGCAACCACCGGCACGGTGTACTTGGTCGGTACGTCCACACTGCCGCCGACCGGGATGCTCGCCAGCCCGGGCACGCTGGATTGACCCACCGTCTTGGTGCTGCCGTCGGGCAGCGTGAAGGCGACTGACACCCCGGTGATCGGGTTGCCGCCGGCCGGGATCGGGTTGGTGAAGTCGGCCCGGTAGACATACGGCTGGCCGACCTGCGGATCCCGCGGGGTCACCTCGACATGCACCACGTTGCGGATTCCGCTGCTGCGCTTGGCATCTGCCAGCACCGCCACCTGCGAAGCGGTCAGCGTGAGCTTGGCGGTGTAGGACCAGGACGCCGTTGAGCTCGCGCCGAGGGCGGTGCCCAGCACGTGGTCGCCGCCGCTCGGGTAGGTCACGCCTGAGGCCGGCACCGGGGTGGTGTCGACGGTCAGACCGGTGGTGGCCGGCGACGGGGCTGCCGGCGTCCAGCCGGACTTCGTCGCCTGGTAACCGCCGAGCGACACCCACGCCTTCGTCGCCACGTCGTGGTACTCGACCTCCTCGTACCAGTCGGCGATCGTGCCGGGGTTATCCGGCACCTCGGCCGCCGAGTACGACCCGGTCAGCGTCATCACCGCGCCGGTGTTGGTCACCCGCGCGGTGTACGTGAGCGCGTCACCCGGAATCGCGGTCGACTTGTCGACCGCCAGCGTGGCCGACAAGGTTGGCACCACCGTCGCGCCGGTGACCGACTTGGTCAGCTGCAGACTCGCATTGCCACCGTTCGCAGCCGCGGGTGGCGCCACCGCCACCGCCAGCCCGCCGGCAAGTGCCACGGCGGTGAGTCCGGCAACCCAGGCGGAACGGGACGAACGGGATCGAGAACGCACGACGGAACCCCCACAACGGCCCTGAGAGCAGGGCAAAGCCACGGAAGAACGGGATAGTTCGCGGAGCTAACAAAGGCCGTACGCGGGTCGGCGCGGATAGTTTGGGCTTACGACGTTCGTTTTGTCAATAACCTCGAACAGCGTGTTTCGCCATGGTGGCGACCCGATCCGTCGAGCACGATTCTGGTCGAGAGAGGATGGGGCGGTGACGACGCCACTTCTCGATTTCATCGCCGGCCTGCCCAAGGCGGAATTGCACGTGCACCACGTGGGATCCGCCTCGCCCCGGATCGTCGCCGAGCTCGCCGCCCGGCATCCGGACTCCGGCGTGCCGGCCGATCCGGAGCTGCTCGCCGAGTTCTTCACCTTCCGCGACTTCAGCCACTTCATCGAGGTGTACCTGGCGGTGGTGGACCTGATCACCGACGCGGCCGACGTCCGGATGCTCACCTACGAGGTGGCACGGGAGTTGGCTGCTCAGCAGGTGCGATATGCCGAATTGACCCTTACGCCGTATTCCTCGGTTCGTCGCGGCATTCCCGCGGAGGCGTTCTGCGAGGCAATCGAGGACGCTCGGCTGGCTGCCGAGCGCGACCTCGGCGTGGTGCTGCGCTGGTGCTTCGACATCCCGGGCGAGGCCGGCCTGCCCTCGGCCGAACTGACCGCCCGGATCGCCACCGAACTGCAGCCGGCCGGGCTGATCAGCTTCGGCCTCGGCGGTCCGGAGATCGGCGTACCGCGCGGGCAGTTCCAGCCGTACTTCGACCAAGCGCGTGCAATCGGGTTGCACAGCGTGCCGCACGCCGGCGAGACCACCGGGCCGGAAACCATCTGGGATTCAATCCGACTGCTCGGCGCCGAACGGATCGGACATGGCACCTCAGCCGCTACCGACCCGGAATTGCTCGACTATCTCAGGTCAAATGGCATTGCGTTAGAGGTCTGCCCGACCTCGAACGTGGCCACTCGCGCGGTGCCCAGCCTGGCCGAGCACCCGCTGCCGAAGCTGGTCGCCGCCGGTGTGCCGGTGACCATCAACTCGGACGACCCACCGATGTTCTCCACCGATCTCAACAACGAATACCTGATCGCTGCGGAGTTGCTCGGTCTTGACCGCGCCGGCCTGGCAGAGCTGGCCAAGGCTGCGGTGACCGCATCGTTCGCGCCCGAGGAAACCAAGCGCGCCCTGCTCAAGGAGATTGACACCTACCTCGGCGTGGTGGGCTGACAACGGATCGGCGAACCTACCGACGAATTCATACCTCGGTTTCGATGTGGCCTTCCAGCACTACTTCGGCCTCAGCCCCCACGGCTAGCGAATAGCGCATGATCTGCTCGAACTCCAGCGCGGTAGCACTCACGCGTGCCGGATCCTCGGTGAATTCGGCAAGCTTACGGTCGTTCTCCGGATCCGTCGCATCTGCCGTACGGACAAGGTTGTCGTCGTAGATAACGATGTCACGCCACTGCTCTTCGGGTATCAGCTCTTTGCTCACCACGATGGTCGTTATTCCGATGGCCACATGCCGGGCCAGCGTAGGTCGTAACGGACGCACGTCTTCGATGACGAAGATGCGCGTCATGGAAACCCCTCGGTCTCTCAGTTCCTCATGCAGATCCAGGTACCGATCACCTTTCGAAGACAGCCACCATCCCTCGTCCTGATAACTCACAGCCCGCAGGCTCTGTTGGCATGACTCAAGTGCCATGCGCGTCAGCTGTGGCTCCTCGGAGGGACCGCAGCGGACCGTGCCGGCGGCGGCAAGACGAAGGTCGATCGCGAGCCTTTCGGTCAGTTGCAACGTGCGGTGCTGCACGAACGAGCCCCGGCTTTTCACCCGCTCGGCTGCAGAGGCGATCTCACGCACATGGTGACCGATGTCCGGCAGCACAGCGCCGTGTGCGGCTCGTACCGAGCGGACGTCATACCCGGCGAGCTTCAACCAGCGTTCGGCATCGCCGTGCACTGCCATTGCTATCAACTGAATGGCTTGGTCGGATGGCCTCGAGGGACGCTTCGTCTTGGAGTTGAACCCCCGCTCGATGCTTCGCATATAGGTCGGGCTGATCCGCACGCGCGCCGCCAACTCGGCTGCGGTTAAGCCTGCTTGTCGACGATGTGTCTCGATCTCCTGGCCAAGTTGCCTGAGTGCGTCCGCCGCGTCGGTCAACCGAGCTCCCTTCACCAAACCTGGGATAGCGCATACCCAAGCCTTACTGTTGCAGTATGCGGCATACTACAACATACTTGTCGGCAAGCGATCAACTGACGCAGAGGAGCCGAAGTTGGACCTCTATAGCTGTGTAGTGGCTTCCAGCGCGCTCCAAGCGACCGCTGTCACGATCGTCCAATTTCGGCTACGGCGTCGGGACGAGGATGACTACCGGCTTCGTCGTCATATCTTCGACCGAACCGGTGATCCTTCGGTGCTGACGGACCTACCGGAGCTCCGTCGTGCGGAGCGAGGCTCTGGCCTGCTGAAAACCACGCGCCTAGGCGGCTGGCTGGCCCAAGACGAGCATCCGCAGGGACCTATCGTCCCGCTGCGCTAGCAGCGGGAAACACATCGCCAGCTGCTGGGTGAACATGCGATGGTCCGAACGGAGACCGCTCCGTCCGGACCATCCATTGTGGGAGGTGAGATCAGTCGGCTGGGCCCTCGCCCAAGGTCACCGTCACCGAATGGCTGGCACCGGAGGAATCGGTGTAGCCGATGGTGATCTTGTCGCCTGGTTGGTGTTTCGTCATCACCGACGACAGCGCCGATGCGTCAGAAACCTTGTTGCCGTCCACCGAGGTGATCACGTCACCGGCGGCCAAACCCGCGTTCGCCGCACCGGAACCGGGGATCACACCGGCGACGGCAGCCCCGGACGCCTCACTGATCGAGGCCAGCTGGATGCCGATGAAGGCCGGGTAACCCTGGTGAATGGTGGCGTTGTCGGTGCCGTTCTCGATCTCGCCGGCGATCTTGGTCGCGTCCTCGATCGGGATGGCGAAGCCGGTGGTGGTGCCGCTGGTCCGCAGCCGGGAGCCGGATGCGGAGGCGGCGGTGTTCATCCCCACGATGGTGCCGTTGGAGTTGTCGTACAGCGCCCCGCCGGAGTCGCCGGCCTGGATGTCGGCGTCGACCTGGATCATCCCGCTGAGCCGCTCGGCGTTGCTGCCGTTGTCATCGCTGGCGGTGATGGACTGGTTCAGCGCGGTCACCGTGCCGGTCGCAGCCGACGGGGTGCCGCCGACGCCGCCGGCATTCCCGACCGCGGTCACCGTGCTGCCAACCTTCACCGAGGAGGAGTTACCTAGCTTGGCGGTGGCCAGGCCGCTGGCGTCCTGCAGCTGGATGACGGCGACGTCGTCGGTCGGGTCGGTGCCGACCACCTTGGCGGTGTAGGTCTTGCCGGTGCTGACCACCGTCACCGAGATCGTGGTGGAGTCCTCGACGACGTGGTTGTTCGTCAGCACCTCCCCGTCGGAGGTCAGCACGATGCCGGTGCCGGCCGCCTTACCCTGGCCGTAGGAGATGGTGGTGTTGATGTCGACGATGCCGACCGACTGGGTCGCGGTGGCCGAGCCCGTGCTGCCGGTTGCGCCGCCGCCACTGCCGCTGCTGCCACTGCCGTCACTGCCGCTGCCAGGACCGTTCTGACCAAAGCTGAAACCGTTCTGGCCGGAGCCGCCGTTGCCTGAGCCGTTGGAGAACGGGTCGGTCTGGCTGGGGGCGCTCAGCGCGGTCTGGCTGGACGAGTTGTTGGCGTGGTCCACCGCTACCGCGATGCCGCCGGCGGCAACCGCCGCGGCGACCGCGGCAGCGACCGATCCGTACAGCACCCGGTGCCGATGTTTGCGCTGCGGAACCGGCGGCGGCGCCCAGTAGCCGTACGGCGGCGGGTACTCACCCGGGGCAACTGCCTGGTACGCCGGCTGCTGGTACGCCGGCTGCTGGTACGTCGTGTGCTGGTACGGCGTGTGCTGGTAGGCCGTTTGCTGGTAGGCCGTTTGCTGGTATTCGGACTGCTGATACCCGGCCTGGCCGAACCAGGGCTGGGCGTATCCGCCCGGCGGGTAGTCGGCCGGCGGCTGCTCACCCCGTGGGTAGTCGGCTTGCGGATAGTCGGGCTGCGGCTGCTCGCCCTGCGGCTGGCGGGGCAGCGGACCACCGCGGAAGTGCGGAACTCCGTAGTACTGCGGTGCCGCCGGGTACTGCGCCGCCGCCGGATACTGGTCGGTCGGGTAGGGCTGGTCGGCGGCCGTCTCCGGCTGGTCGTGAGGCTGCTCATTGGGCTGGTCGTCAGCGCCGTGCTGCGTGCTGGGTCGGTCGGTCACTGCTCGCACCTTCTTGGTCCGGTCTCTTTCGGTTACCAGTCCAGCGAACACCCGACTTCTGGTGGAAAGCTTGGCGGTGTTACAGAAAATTCTGTGAACGATTGCGAAACGGTGCGCCGGCTCACTCCCCCGAACCGGCCCACCGAACCGGTGGTGCTGGCTTCGCCGGCCCAGCGCGCTAGCCGGGTGCTTGCCTGTCATGCTCAGCCGTCGCCTCGACGACGGCTGAGCATGACACGACCGGGCGAGCAGGCACGACCGGGCGAGCACCACCGCTAGGCGAGGCATGCTCAGGCCACGCTGTCGACCTCCGGCCGCTTGGCGACCAGCGTCAGCACGTCGTAACTGGCCACCAACTCCTCGTTCTGGTTGCGCACGATCAGATCCCAGCGCACCTCGCCGTAGTTCTCGGTCTGGCGCGCCTTCTTCTCCTTGCAGGTGAGCTGCGCCCGAATCTCGTCCCCGACCTTGACCGGGGTGATGAAGCGCAGGTTGTCCAGGCCGAAGTTGGCCAGCACCGGCCCCGGCGACGGCTCGACGAACAGGCCGGCAACCCGGGACACGATGTAGTAGCCGTGCGCGACGATGCCGCCGAACAGCGGGTTCTGCGCCGCGGCCTCCGGATCGGTGTGGGCGTAGAAGGCGTCGCCGGTGAGCTCGACGAACCGGCTGATGTCCTCGGCCGTCACCGTGTGGCCCTCGGTGTGCAGCACCTCGCCGATGGCCAGGTCCTCCAGGTAGCGACGGAACGGGTGCACGTCCGAAGTGATGGTCGGCGCGCCGGCGACCCAGCGACCGGTGACCGCCGAGACCGCACGCGGCGAGCCCTGGACCGCGGTGCGCTGCATGTAGTGCAGCACGCCCCGGATGCCGCCGAGCTCCTCGCCGCCACCGGCCCGGCCCGGACCGCCGTGCACCAGCAGCGGCAGCGGCGAGCCGTGCCCGGTGGAGGACTTGGCGTCGTCCCGGTCGATCACGATCATCCGTCCGTGGTGGGCCGCGGCGCCGCGCACCACGTCCCGGACGAAGTCTTGGTCGTAGGAGTACACCGAGCCGACCAGCGAACCCTGGCCGAGCGCGGCCAGCCGGACCACCTCGTCGACGCCGTCGTAGCCGATCACGGTGGCCAGTGGGCCGAACGCCTCGACGGTGTGCACCGCGGTCGCCGCGCTGTCCCGGGCCTTGAGCACGGTGGGGGCGACGAACGCACCCTCGGCGGGCAGCGCCGCGGTGGCCGGCGAATCCGGGCCACCGATCGCGATGTCGGCCACCGCGGTCAGCTTGGCCAGGTTGGCGTTGAACTCCTCCCGCTGCTCCAGGGTGGCCAGTGCGCCCATCGTGGTGGACTCCGTGCGCGGGTCGCCGACCACGACCTTGGCCAGCCTGGCCTGCAATGCCTCGAGCACGCTGTCCACCTGGCCGGACGGCACGAACGCCCGCCGGATCGCGGTGCACTTCTGGCCGGCCTTGACGGTGATCTCGCGGCCCAGCTCACGGATGAACAGGTCGAACTCCGGCTCGCCGGGCGCCGCGTCCGGACCCAGGATGGCGGCGTTCAGCGAGTCGGCCTCGGCGGTGAACCGGATGGACTCGGCGACCACCCGCGGATGTTGGCGCAGCGCCTGCGCGGTCGACGCCGAGCCGGTGAAGGCGACGATGTCCTGGCTGGTCAGGTGATCCAGCAGGCCCTCGGTCGAGCCGCACACCAGCGAGACGGAGCCCGGCGGCAGCAGGCCGGAGTCCACCATGTCGGCGAACACCCGCTCGGTCAGGTAGCCGGTCTGCTCGGCCGGCTTCACCACCACCGGGACGCCGGCCAGGAAGGCCGGCGCGAACTTCTCCAGCATCCCCCAGACCGGGAAGTTGAACGCGTTGATGAACAGCGCCAGCCCGTGCATCGGGGTGTAGATGTGCTGGGCGACGAAGCTGCCGTCCTTGCTCAGCGGCTCGACCGGGCCGTCGGTGTAGACGTGCGCATCCGGCAGTTCCCGCCGGCCGCGGGAGGAGTAGGCGAACAGCACCCCGATGCCGCCGTCGACGTCGAAGCGGGAGTCGAACAGGGTGGCGCCGGTCTGATAGGACAGCGGGTAGTAGCGCTCCTCGCGTCGTTCGTTGAGGAACTGGGCCAGCTGCTTGAGGATGGCGGCCCGCTCGGTGAAGGTCAGCGCGCGCAGCGCCGGTCCGCCGACGGTCCGGGCGTGGTCGTACATGCGCGGCACGTCCACCGGGCTGGTGGACCAGCGGGCAACCTCCGCCGAGGTCGAAGCGTCCAGCAGCGGCAGGCCGGCATCGTCCGGGGTGAACCAGGTGTCGGAGTAGTAGGAGCGCAGCAGCTCAGCCATCGGAGGTCCTTTCCAGCGTGCGGCCGGTCCAAGCTTGCGGCCGGCGATGCGGCCAGCATAGACTAAACGAACGATCATTCGGTAAATAGGAGTCTCAATCTTAGGAGCCCCGCGATGACCGCGACCGCGCCACTGTCCGACAGCCAACCGCTGGACGAGCAGGCCGGCTTCGACGCGCTGGTCGCAGCCGACGCCTCGATCGAGCCGCGCGACTGGATGCCCGAGGGTTACCGCAAGACGCTGATCCGGCAGATCGCCCAGCACGCCCACTCCGAGATCATCGGTATGCAGCCGGAGGGCAACTGGCTCACCCGCGCCCCCTCGCTGCGGCGCAAGGCGATCCTGCTGGCCAAGGTGCAGGACGAGGCCGGCCACGGGCTCTACCTCTACTCGGCCGCCGAGACGCTGGGCATGGGCCGGGAGGAGATGCTGGATCTGCTGCACGCCGGCAAGCAGAAGTACTCCTCGATCTTCAACTACCCGACGCCCACCTGGGCCGACGTGGCTGCCATCGGCTGGCTGGTCGACGGTGCCGCGATCACCAACCAGGTGCCGCTCACCCGCTGCTCGTACGGGCCGTACGCGCGAGCGATGGTACGAATCTGCAAGGAGGAGTCCTTCCATCAACGGCAGGGCTTCGAATCGCTGCTGGCGCTGTCCAACGGCACCCCGGAGCAGCACGAGATGGCTCAGGATGCGATCAACCGCTGGTGGTGGCCGTCGCTGATGATGTTCGGCCCGCCGGACGACGACTCCCCGAACTCCGCGCAGTCGATGGCCTGGGGGATCAAGCGATTCTCCAACGACGAGCTGCGGCAACGGTTCGTCGACATCTGCGTCCCCCAGGCCGAGGTGCTCGGGCTGAGCCTGCCGGATCCGGATCTGAAGTGGAACGCCGAGCGCGGCCACTACGACTACGGCGAGATCGACTGGGACGAGTTCTACCAGGTGGTCAAGGGCAACGGTCCGTGCAACCGGTTGCGGGTGGCGGTGCGGCGCCAGGCGCATGAGGACGGGGCCTGGGTACGCGAGGCGGCCGCGGCGTACGCCGCCAAGCAGGAGGCCCGTAAGCAGGAAGCGCGTAAGTCGGCATGACCGCTGGCACTCCCCTCTGGGAGGTGTTCGTCCGGCCGGTGCGTGGTACCAACCACGTACACGTGGGTTCGCTGCACGCGCCGGATGCCACCTTGGCCCTCCAGAACGCCCGGGATCTGTACACCCGGCGCAGCGAGGGCGTCTCGATCTGGGTGGTGCCCTCGGCGGCCATCGTGGCCAGTTCGCCGGAGGAGAAGGACGCGTTCTTCGCCCCGGCCGGCGACAAGCCGTACCGGCATCCCACCTTCTACACGATCCCGGACGGGGTCGAACACCTATGACCGCCGATCGCATCAGCGAGCCGGTCAGCCCGGACGCCGGCCAGCCGGCGAACCAGGACATCGCCGGATACGCCATCCGGCTCGGCGACGACGCCTTGATTCTCGCGCAGCGGCTGATCGAATGGTCCGCCCGCTCCCACGAGATCGAGGAGGACGTCGCGCTGGCCAACATCGCGCTGGACCTGCTCGGCCAGGCCCGCTCGCTGCTGTCCTACGGCGGCGGGTACTGGGCCAAGAGCGAGGACGACCTGGCATTCCTGCGCGAGGAGCGCCGGTTCACCAACGTCCAACTGGTCGAGCTGGACAACGGCGACTTCGCGGTGACCATGGTTCGCCAGCTGCTTTTCTCCGCCTACCAGTACGAGCTGTACCGCACGCTGGAATCCTCGGTGGACGGCCAGCTGGCCGCGATCGCCGGCAAGGCGGTCAAGGAGGTGGCCTACCACGTCGAGCACGCCGGCAGCTGGGTGCTCCGGCTGGGCGACGGCACCGAGTTGAGTCACCAGCGTGCGCAGACCGGCCTGGATGCCGTCTGGCCTTACACGCATGAGCTGTTCACCGATGACGAGTTGGCCGGCCGGGTCGCCGACCGCGGCGTCGGCCCGTTGCCCTCGCTGCTGCGCGACGGCTGGCTCGGCACGGTGCAGCCGCTGCTTACCGAGGCCACCCTCACCATCCCGGCCGACGACTGGCGTCCGTCCGGTGGCCGGTCCGGCCTGCACACCCAGGGGTTCGGCTACCTGCTGGCCGAGCTGCAACACCTGCACCGATCACACCCCGGAGCGACCTGGTGAGCACCGAGGCGCGGAGTTCGAGCACCGACCTGCCCGGTTCGAGCGCCGATGCGCGGAGTTTGAACGCGGACGTGCCGCCTTCGAGTGCCGAGGCGCGCCTTGCCGAGCTGCGGGAGGCGGTCGCCAGCGTGCCGGATCCCGAGATTCCGGTGCTGACCATCGCCGACCTGGGCATCCTGCGTGACGTCCGGTGGGCCACCGACGGCCAACCGGAGGTGGTGATCACGCCGACCTACTCGGGCTGCCCGGCCACCGAGGCGATCCGGGACGACGTGCTGAGCCGGGCCCACGCCGTGCTTCCGGCGGCCCGGGTGGTGATCGAGCTGGCGCCGGCCTGGACCACCGACTGGATCACCGAGGACGGCCGGCACAAGCTCGCCGAATACGGGATCGCCCCACTCGGTCGTCCCGGCCCGGTACGGGTGCAACTGGGTTGCCGACCCACGGTGGCCTGCCCGCGCTGCGGCTCGACGGATACCGAGGTGGTCAGCCAGTTCGGTTCCACGCCGTGCAAGGCACTGCGCCGCTGCCGCGATTGCGCGGAACCCTTCGACGAGTTCAAGCCGCTGTGACCGCGCACCCTGGCAGTCCGGTGGGGAGGCGGCCGGCATGAGTACCTTTCACAAGCTCGCCGTCTCCGCCATCGACCGGCTGACCGACACCGCCTGCGCGGTCGAGTTCGCCGTGCCCGAGGAGTTGCGCGACGAGTACGCGTTCCGGCCCGGTCAGCATCTGACCCTGCGCAGGCTGACCGGCGACGTCGAGGACCGCCGCACCTATTCGATCTGCTCCACCCCGGCCGAGCTGACCGAGTTAGGCCGGCTACGGATCGGCGTCAAGCTGATCCCGAGCGGCATCTTCTCCGGCTGGCTGACCGGCGCCCTGCAGGTGGGCGAGGTGGTCGAGGTGATGACCCCGGCCGGTCATTTCGGGCCGGCAGGCGTCGGCGAGCCCGGCCACGACGGTCGCCGGATCGGTTGCCTCGCCGCGGGCTCCGGAATCACCCCCATGCTGTCCATTCTGGCGTCCGTGCTCGCCAGCGAGCCGAGCAGTGAGGTGCTGCTCATGTACGGCAACCGCCGTACCGCCGACGTGATGTTCCTGGAACCGCTGGCCGACCTGAAGAACCGCTATCCCGACCGGCTGACCCTGCTGCACGTGCTGTCCGGTGAACCTCAGCTGGCCGACCTGCTGACCGGCCGGATCGACGCCGGCAAGATCGCCACCCTGCTCGCCGGGCTGGCCAGCGGGGTGACCGACTGGTACCTGTGCGGCCCGTTCGGCATGGTGACCGCCGCCCGGGAGGCACTGGTGGCCGGCGGCGTACCGGAGGGCCGGGTGCACACCGAGCTGTTCTACGCCGGCGAGATGCCGGAGCCGGAGCCGCTGGATGACAGCCGGTCCGAGGAACGCAGCCAGGTCACCGTCACGCTGGCCGGCCGGACCTCCCGCGTGGAGGTGGCCTACTCCGGGCCGAGCATCCTGGACGCGGTGCTGGCAGCCCGGCCGGACGCGCCGTACGCCTGCAAGGGCGGCGTATGTGGCACCTGCCGCGCCAAGCTGGTGTCCGGCGAGGTGCGCATGAGCCGCAACTACGCACTGGAGCCGGACGAGCTCGCCGCCGGCCTGGTGCTGGCCTGCCAGTCCCATCCGGTCACCGACGAGGTGGAGCTGGAGTTCCGCTAGCGCGTAAGGAGGCGGAGCCCGACGCGGCCCGCGCCGGAGCCGACATCGCGTTCTCAGCGGATTCTGCATTAGCCTGGCTCGCACTATGGATGCCAAGGGTGCGGTGCCGCTGGGCGGGGAGCCGGTCCAAGAGGTGGTCACCGTGCGCCGGCCGCGGTCGGTGGTGGCCTTCGCGCTCTGGTTCTCCCTCGGCGTCGGGGTGGCCTACCTCGGCTTCCTAGTCTTCCAGCAGCTGAAGACCATCCTGTACCTGGTGGCGTTCGCGCTGCTGATCGGGCTGACCCTGGATCCGCTGATCGGCTTCCTGCAGCGGCGCGGCATGCGGCGCAGCTACGCGGCCCTGCTGACCTGGCTGGTCACCGTCGCGTTGCTCACCGCGCCGATCGTGCTCGCGGTGGACGCGGCCAGTACCCAGCTGCCGCAGTTGATCAAGAACGGCCCGCAGCTCATTGCCAACGCCGAGTCACACCTCGGTTCGCTGGGCGATCGATTGGCCTCGGTGACCAACGCCAGCAGCAACTCCAAGGTCAACTTCGCCAAGGTGCTGGACTACGTCCTCTCCGGCGGTGAGCTGCTGTTCAGCGCGCTGACCGACATCGTGGTGGTGGCATTCCTGTCGCTGTTCTTCGCGATCAAGTTGCCGGATCTGCGCTCGCTCACGCTGCGCGCGGTGCCGGCCTCCCGCCGGGCCCGCACCGGACGGATAGTCGACGAGCTGATCGGCCTGGTCGGCAAGGTGATGCTGTCCACCGTGCTGATCGCGGTGCTGTGCGGCTTCGGCACCGCGGTGTGGGCGCTGGCCTGGCACATTCCGTACGCGATCATGCTCGGTGCCCTGGTGACCGTGCTGTCGCTGGTTCCGGTGGTCGGCTCTACCGTCGGCGGCGCCATCGTGAGCCTGGTCTCGCTGACGGTCAGCTTTCCGACCGCGCTGGCCACCCTGCTGTTCTACATCGCCTACCGGATGGCCGAGGACTACCTGATCCAGCCACGGGTGATGCGGTTCTCGGTCGAGTTGCCGGGCGTGATCACCGTGCCGTCGGTGATCCTGGGCGGTGCGATCCTCGGCATCCCCGGCGCCCTGTTCGCGGTGCCGATAGCGATCGTGGTCCGGGTCCTGGTGCGCGAGATCGTCTTCCCCGCGGTCGACCGCGCCTGACGGCTGCGCCGCTGGCAGCTGCGCCGCTCCCGATAGCTATGCCGGACGGGCGAACCGCTCCGGCGAGAGGAATCCGATATCGAGCCGGCTGGCACCGTCCACCACCAGGTCGGCCACGATCTCGCCGACCACCGGGACGAACTTGAAGCCGTGGCCGGAGAATCCGACCGCCAGCACCACCCGGCCGGACGAACCCGGATGTATGCCGAGCACGAAATCGTCACCGGTCGCCGCCGGGTACATGCACACCGAGGAGGTCACCAGCTCGCCGTGCAGCTCCGGTAGCAGCCGGTCCAGCAAGCTGCGTACCAGCGTCACGTCCCGCTCGGTGACCGTCCGGTCGAGCTGGTCCGGATCCACCAGCAGGTTCGCGGGATCACGGTAGATCGACGCCTTCAGGCCGGTCTCCTTGGGCAGCTGCGGAAAGCCGTACAGCTGGATGTCCTGCGTGCCGGCCGGCACCGGTGCGTCCCAGAGGTAGACCGGGGACTGCTCGGGGGCGAAGTCCGCCGGCTGGAACCAGTGCACCGTCTGCCTGGTCACGCTCAGCGGCAGCCGGTCGAGGTTGGCCAGCCGATCGGCCCAGGCGCCGGTTGCCAGCACCACCTTGGGTGCGACCAGCTCCTCGTCGGCGGCGAGAACATGCACGCCGGACGGTCCGAGTTCCACCGACTCCACCACCGTGTCGAACCACAGCTCAGCGCCGGCGTCCACGGCCAGTTCCAGGTTGGCCAGCACGGCGGCTTCCGGCAGCGCGTAGCCGGCGTCGGCCTCGTAGACCGCCCAGTGGTCGGTCGGCAGCTGGAACTGCGGATACCGGCGGCGCACCTCGGCGGCGTCCAGCAGCTCGTGCGGCAGTCCCCACCGCTCGGCCGAGGCCAGCGACCCGGCCACCACTGGGCTTTCCCGGGCGCCCATCATCAGCGCGCCGCACCGGGTGAGCAGCTGCTCGCCGAACTGGGCGGAGAGCTCGTCCCACAGCTGGTAGGCCCGGACCAGCAGCGGGACGTAGGCCGGGCTCTCGAAGTAGGCCTTGCGCACGATCCGGCTGCCGCCGTGCGAGGAGCCGAGGGTGTGCGCCGGGCCGAACTGCTCGATGCCGATAACCCGCAGCCCCCGGCGGGCAAGGTGGTAGGCCGCCGCCGAGCCCATGCCGCCGAGACCCACCACAATCACGTCGCAGTCTGTTGCCATCAGCCCATTCTGGCTGAAGCCAACCGCCGCCCAACATCCGATGTGGCTACGGTAAGGCCGTGAGCTGGTTAACCGAACCGGACTCGGAATGGGACTCCGAGGACTATTCCGACAAGCCGCGCAGTCGCCTTCGGCTGGTTGCGCTGCTGCTCGGCGGTTGGCTGGTGGTAAGCGTGCTGGTGCTGTTGATCCTGCTCGCCGTCGGCGGCCACCACGGCACCGATCGGGGGGCCGCTCCGACGACCTCCACCCACCCCTCGACGAGCTCCACCAGCCGGCCGTCCGGCTCGGCCAGCCCGGCGCTGCCGGACGGCTGGGTGCGGGAGGCAGCGGATCGGCAGACGGACTGCGCGGCGCACGCCTACGGGCAGGTGCAGGCATTCTTCGCCCGTACCCCGTGCGGCTCGGTGCAGCGGTTGCTGGCCACCACCAACCAGCGCGGCCGGACGGTGGTCATCGCCAGCAACGTGGTCAGCTTCCGTACCGCGGCGCAGGCCCAGCGATACCTCACCCTGGTGAACGCCGACGGCACCGGCAACATCGCCGACCTGCTGCGCGAGGGGGTGCGGTACCCGGGCGGCCCGGACCAGTTGCCGGACGCCGCATTCGCATCCCGGCTAGACGGCAACCGGGTGCTGGTCGCCGAGGCGGGTTACGTGGGTGGCACCTCCAGCGCCACCGATCCGACGCTGCGCGCAATCGCCGAGGAAGGCGTCCGCTGACCGACCGGTCGCCGGACGGTGTCTGATGGCAGCCTTCGAGCTCGGACGGGGAATGGTGCGGAGGGCCCTGCACAAGTGGTGCGGGAGGCCTTACACAGAGAGAAGCCCCGCTGGATCAGGTACCCCCATACCTGGCCCGCGAGGCTTCAATCTCTTACTGCGTTCCCCCTATGCACCCCCGTGCGATGGAAACCTTACCGGCGCTCACGATCGCTGTACAAGCGGCAATCCAGTCACCAGACGATCACCCAGCGTGCTCGATGGGTGCGAGATTGGGCTTATTAAACAATTACATCCGATGTAGCTCGGCCGACCTCGGTGTCGGCGCGAAGGTGCAGACTGAACACGATTCGCAGCCGCTCAGACGAGGAGACGAAACATGCGCAAGTGGTTACCACTCGTCGCCATCTGCTGCGGCACCTTCATGCTGCTCATCGACGTCACGGTGGTGAACGTCGCGCTGCCGGCCATGGCCCGCAACCTGCACACCTCCTTCGCCGCACTGCAATGGGTGGTGGACGCCTACGCGCTGAGCCTGTCCGCACTGCTGCTGGGGGTCGGCTCGGTGGCCGACAAGCTGGGTCACCGCCGCGCCTACGTGGTCAGCCTGGCGCTGTTCGCGGTGGCCTCGCTTGCCTGCGGACTGGCGCCGAACGCCGGAATGCTGATCGCCGCCCGCGCGGCCCAGGGCATCGGCGCCGCGGGCATGTTCTCCTGCACCTACGCGCTGTTGAGCAGCTCGTACCAGGGCCGGGATCGGGGCGTCGCGTACGGCATGTGGGGTGGGGTGTTGGGCGCCTCGGCTGCCATCGGGCCGATCGTCGGCGGCCTGCTCACCCAGGGGCTGTCCTGGCGGTGGATCTTCTTCATCAACCTGCCGGTGTCGGCGGTGGGCATCCTGCTGTCCCAGCGGGTGCTCTCCGGGGAGCGGCACGGGGCCGACCAGCGGATCGACGTACCCGGCATGGCACTGTTCACCATCGCCGCCGGCGCGCTGACGTTCGGGCTGATCCGGGCCAATGACGACGGCTGGCTGTCCGTTCCGGTGATCGGGCTGGTGGCCGGCAGCGCGGCCGCGCTGACCTTGTTCTTCTTCGTGGAGTCCCGGTCGACGACCGGAATGCTGGACCTGAGCCTGCTCCGCCGCCGAGCCTTCGTCGGCATCCTGATCGGTTCGTTGATGGCCAACTTCGCCGCGTTCGCCTCCTTCGCCTACACCTCGCTGTGGATGCAGTCGGTGCTCGGCCTCGGACCGATCCAGGCCGGTCTCACCGGGTTGCCGATGTCGGTTGCGTCGTTCGCGGTCTCGGCCGGCATCGGGCGGTTCCTGCACACCCGGGCGCCGGGGCCGATCATCGGCACCGGGATCCTGTTGATCGGCCTCGGCGGGGCCTGCTGCGCACTGCAGATCGGGCCGCACTCGAGTTGGCCGGCGCTGATGATCGGGTTCGTGTTGATCGGGGTCGGGGTGGGCCTGTCCACCCCGACGCTCAGCTCCTCAGCGATGGCCACGGTGCCGCTGTGGCGCGGCGGCATGGCGGCCGGCGCCGTTACCACCATGCGTCAGCTCGGCTTCACCCTCGGCGTCGCGGTGCTGGGCACGCTGTTCGCCACCCGGGCCCGGCAGCACATCACCGACGCCGGGGTGCCTAATCCGCAGGCCGTGGCGCACGGCCTGACCAGCGGTCAGGGGCAGCAGATGCTGGCCCGGGCCGGGTCCGGCCGGTCGGCCTTGGAGGGCGTCCTGCGCTCGGCCTCGGCAGTCGGCCTCGACCTGGCCTTCTGGGTATCGGCGGCCGGCGGCATCATCGGCGCGGTCGCGGTGTTCCTGTTGGTCCGGACCGGCCGGGAGAACGAGGCCAAGCCCGAGGTGCAACCGGACACCGCCGCCGCCACCGCCTGACCTGGCGGCAGAGCCTAACCGGGTAGCAGAGCAAGCCGCCGCTGCCTGACCCAGCGCCTACGAATGGAGCGTGCCATGCCCCGGCGTCGTCGGGGCGACGGCTCGGCATGACGGCACCCGTTGATCTTCATACGTCATCGTCGCTATGGCGCCGCACGAGTATGAAGATCGACAAAGCTGAGCAGGACGGCACCCACCCACCCGGCGTCGCGGTCGGTTGGCACCCATCGCGCGGCCTCGCCAGCCCGCCGGACAGGACAGCACAGCGCCGCGGATCCGAGATGGATCCGCGGCGCCGCGCACGAGCTATTCAGTTATCGAGTGTGGCTACCTCAGCTGCCGCTACCCACCTTGTAGGTGTACGGAATCTGCGCCAGCAGGTCACCGGTGGTGTTGAAGGTCGGGTACGCGAACGACGGCGGGGTGTAGATGTTCAGCACACCGCGCACGATGCTGCCCTGCTTGGCGGTGGGCGTGATGGTGACCGTGATGGTCGCCGTCTGACCCGGCTGGATGGTCACCGGGCTGCCCAGGTCGGCGTTCGGATCGACCGCGACCTGCCAGAAATCACCCGTCGAGGACGTCACCGCATCGTCGAAGCCGAGGGTGCGTGCCGTCAGGTTGACCGTGGACGTGGCGGTCGGAGCACCCTCCGGACCGACATAGCCCACCTCGTTGACATCGGTGAACCAGACACCGCTGGCAACCGTGCCGCCGTGCTTCTCCTTGACCGTTGCCACCGAGACGGTGCTGCCGTTCTGCGCCGCCTTCAGGTCACCGACCACGTCGATGCCCTGGGTTCCGTCCAGCAGGTCCGCGATCGCCGGGATGTCCGAGACCGCGGTCTCGGTCAGGCGGGTCGTGCTCGGCGGAACCAGGAAGGTCGGCGCGGCATGCGCCGGCAACTGGAACGTCTGCGGACCGAACGGCGACACCAGCTGCACGTTCTGCAGCTTCGCGGTGCGCGGGTCGACCTGGACGTTGATCGGTGCGATGCCGGTGTTGGTCACCTTGATCTGCGCGGTCGTCGAACTGCCCTTGGCCAGCGTGATGTGCGTGGAGTTGGGCAGGCCGATCGCCTGCACCTTGCTCTGGTTGAACCCGATGGTGCCGGTGAAGCTCTGCGTGATCGCAGTACCCGGCACCGGATTGACCACCAGGATGATCACCCGCCACCGACCCGGAACCGGGTTGGCCGCGGTCATCTGCATGCCCAGCCCCGGCGTGCCCAGGGTGCTGATCCCGGTCGACGGCACGTTGCTGTCGATCGCCTGGGTCTCGTCGTTCGGGTCCACCAGCACACCCTCGAGCAGGTAGTGCGGGTCGCTGGAGAGCTGCACGCCCACGCTGACGTCCCGCAGGCCCGCCGGCACGTCGAAGGCGTAGGTGAACACCTGCGCCGCCGAACCGCCCCGTGCGTTACCGCCGGTGATGGCTCCGCTGAACGTACCCGTGCCGTGACTGATCGGGACGATCGTGCGGATGATGACCGGCACCGAGGTCTGGTGGCCGTCCGAGCTGGCCAGCGTCACCGAGTAGCTGGTGTCACCGCCGGCTGGGACCTTGAACGACACCGTCACGTTCTTGCTCTGGCCAGGAGCCAGTGTGAACGCGGGCCGGCTGACCGAGCCCACCGGGACGGCGTCCTGATGGGTGAACCGCAGGGTGACGTTACCGGTGTAACCGGTCGCGTTGCCCGGCGTGTAGAGCACCGCGGTCCAGGTGCCGGCGACCGGCCGGCGGACATCGAGGTTGGCGTAGTTCGCCACGATGGCGCCGCCCTGTGGCCGGCTGTTGGCCACGTAGGTGCCGGACGGGTCGAACAGGCTGACCCGGACGACCGGCTGGACGCCGCCCACCGACTTCGGGGCGCCGGTCCAGATCATTTGCAGCGCGGTCCGGTCGGTGCCGGCCGGAACCGCGAAGGTGATCTTCTTGTACACCCACGGCACGCCGTTGGTCGGGTACGGGAAGGTCGGCCCGCTGGTGGCGTCGATCGAGGTGCTGATCTGCTGCACCGCCGTGGTCAGGTAATCCCGAGTGGCGGCGGCCACGGTCAGCGGCTTGGTGCCCACGTTCCGCACGCCGATGGTGGCGGACCTGGTGCTACCCGGAGTGCCGGACAGGTTGATCTGGCCGCGGGACAGCACGATGTTGGAGCTGACGCCGGCCGGCGCGGTGCCACCGCCGGGGTAGGTCAGCGCGGCCTCGACCGCGGCTCGCGAGTCCAGCAGGCCAGCGCCCTGTTCGAAGGCCGGCAGGCCCAGGTCGCGAGCGGTGCTGGTCAGGATCCGCTTGGTCAGCTGCGGCGACGGCGAGGCGCCACCGTGCGTGGACCGGTAGGCCGAGATCACCAGGGCGGCCGCACCCGCGGTGAGCGGAGCGGACTGGCTGGTGCCACCGAACAGCTGGAAGTCGGAGTGGCCACCGCGGAAGTTGGCGCACTCCGGTGAGCCGGCGTCGCATACGGCCCAGCCGGCCTCACCGGGAGCGGTGATGTCGACCGTGCCGCCGCTCTGGGTGAAGCCACCGGAGGACAGCGAGGAGATCTCGTCGTTGATCCACTTGCCGTTGCCGAAGGCCCGAGCGCCGGCGTACCCGGTCTGCAGGTAACCGCGGGAGTTGGTGTTGGCGGCCACCGAGATCACGTTCGGGTCGGTGGACGGGTTGCCGATGGTGCTGGTGGTGCCGGCGTCACCGGTGGACACCGTCACGGTCGTGCCGGCGGCTACCGCCATGTCGTTGAACAGCGAGATGGCGCTGCGGGACGAGGCGTCCGGGATCGGCGCGCCGCCGAAGGACTCGTTGATGACGTCCACGTGGTCGTTGGAGACCGCGTAGTCGATCGCCTGGATGATCGAGGTGGTGTAGAAGTCGATCTTCAGCGCCACGATGTTGGCACCCGGCGCCATGCCCAGGATCCGGATGTTGCAGCCGGCCGGCAGCGGGTAGGCAGGGTTGACGAAGGTCGACAGGTCATGCGCGACCAGGCCCTGCGCGGCGATCGAGGACGCGTCGCCGTAGGCCTCCGCGCCACCCTCGTCCGGGGTCGGGCCGTCGGCCGAGAAGGCCTTGTAGTCGATGATCACGTGCGAGCCGTCGGCCCGGATGAAGTCGGGGTTGTCCGGGTTGATCGCGTCGGCCAGGTAGGCCACCTTGACGCCGGAGCCGTCGGTCAGCTGCTGCGCCGTCTTGGCGGTCGGGTCGTCGGAGGCGGTGTTGGTGTCCTCCAGGGCCTCGGGCTCGAGCAGCGGCTTGCTGGGGTCGGTCGGGCAGACGGCGGTTGACGGGGGAACGCCGAGGGTCTTGCCCGGCTGGACCTGGCCGGCGGTCTCCGGCGTGGTCCTCGGAATGGTGAAGGCGACCTTGTCATTGGGGATGACCGCGGCGACCGACGGGTCGGTGGCCAGCGCGGCGGCCTGGTCGGTGGTCACGGTGGCGGAGAAGGCGTTCGCCGCGGTGTAGTGCTGAACCTTGCTCGGCCTGGCGCCGCCGCGCTGGGTCAGTCGGCTGAGCACCGCGTTCTGGTCGTTGGTGGCCTGCGCCCGCCGGGCACTGACATGAGTCTTGTTGGCCGGCGTCGAGGTGAGCTGATCGTGCAGTACCACGATCACGGATTCGGCGTTGCCGGCGGCTGTCGCCGTTGGCGCCGCGACGGCTGCGCTGCCGCCGAGGAACTGGCACACGGTGCCAATCGCAGTCGCGCCCACCGCTGCTGCGATGAGCTTCGACCTGGATCTTTTCACGGTCATTCCTGGTGTTCCCCCTGGAGAAGTCGCGACGTCGGTCGTCGCGAACCGGTAGTCCGCGGCACTTTCCGGCCGCAGACATACCGCTGCGACTATTCCTTCGATTTCGTCCCCGCACAAGACGCGATCTTTAACTCAGCCAAACATGATCTCAATTTCACAAAGGTAATTCTCATAGACGATCCATAGCCGGGTATCGAGGCGTGATGGCGCGGTATTACCTGGCTACTGGACGTATCGCCTAGTAACTAGGTGAATTTCGCCTGTATCTCAGATGCAACCTTTCGGCTCTACTCGGGGTCTTATCTGCGTCCGGCCGATAGTGGCCGGGGTTGTACGGGGGATGCAGATGGTTCGGCTCACCGATGCTGGTGTCGCCGCGCCGGCCGAGGGCCGGCCGGCGGCGAGCACCGACAGTTCCGCCCAGTGGCTGCTCGCCGCCCTGCTGCTGACCGGACTGGCCGGCGCCGCCTACGCCCAGGGCGCCTTCTATGCCCGTGGACAGCTCTGGCTCGCCGCCCTGCTGGCCAGCGCCGGCTGCCTGGCGTTGACCGGTACCCCGATCCGGCTCGACCGGCGATGGTCAGGCAGCGCCGGTCCGGCGTTGCTGATCATCGCGGCAGCCGGTTGGCCGATCCTGGCCGGTGCGCTGCATGCGCAACTGGTCGCCGGTCTGCGGCTCGGCCTGCTGGTATTCGCCGTACCGGCCACCATCGGCTGTGCCCGCCGGCTGACCGGCCAGCCGGCACGGCTGCTGCTGGACGGGCTGTTCGGCCTGGGCGGGGTGCTGGCGATCATCGGCTGGTACGGCGCGCTGCGGCATCATGCCCCGCTGGCGATCGAAGGCCAGGGGTTGTATCGGGCGGCAAGCACGCTCAGCTATCCGAACGCGGCCGGCGTGCTGCTCGCGCTGCTCGCCGTGCTCGGCATCGCGTTGGCGGCCGGCCAGCCGCCCGACCGGCGATGGCAGCTGCGCGGCGCGCTGCTGACCGTGCTGCTGGTCGGCCTGGCGGCGACGCTGAGCCGGGGCGCGGTGCTGGCGCTGACCGCCGGGCTGGTGGTGTTGGCCACCGGCCTGCCGGGGCTGACCGCCGGGTTGGGGGTGCGCCGGGTGCTGGCCGGGCTGGCCTGGCCACTGACCGGCGCGGCCATCGGCACGCTGGCGCTGCTGCCTTCGCTGCCGGTCACCGCGACCGGCAAGCCGGCGTTGGCAACCGGCGGCCTGCTGCTGGGCATGGCCGTCGGGTCGATCTCCGCGTCGGCCGGCCGGCTGGAGCGTTGGGCGTACGGCGTGCTGGCTCTCGCTGCCGTGGCGACCGGTGTGCTGCGACCGTTCCCCGCGGTGACCCGGACAAGGCTCAGCCTCGACTCGCCGGATCGGTGGGCCGCCTGGCGAGCCAGCTGGCACGTCTTCACCGCGCATCCGCTGAGCGGAGCAGGCCCCGGCCTGCGCTCGCTGAGCTGGCGGTCGCCGGACGGCGTCCGGATCTTCAGCTACGCACACAACGAATACCTGCAGTTGCTGGCCACGCTCGGCCTGCTCGGCCTGGTCCTGCTGCTCGCCGGCCTGGCAGCGATCGGCGTGCTGCTGCGGCGGCACCGGACAGCCGGTGCCGCTGCTGAAGACGCCGCTGCTGAAGACGCCGCTGCTGAAGGCACCGCTGCTGGAGACGCCGCTGCTGGAGACGCCGCTGCTGAAGGAACTGCCGACGGAACTGCCGAGGGAGCTGCCGGCAACTCGAACCCGGTTGCCCTGCTGCCGACCGCCGCGGCGGCGGCCGTGAGCGTCGTCCTGCTCGTCTCGATGACCACCGACTTCATCGGGCACTTTCCGTCCCTCGTGCTGACTGCAGCAGCCGTGGTCGGTTGTGCCGCGCCGGTCCGCCCGGCCCGGCCATAGCAACAATCACCAAACCGAGAAAGGGTAATCCGCAATGCATCCACTATTGTTGAAGGCCGGTATCGGCGCTACGGCGCTGGCCGCCGGCGGGGGCTTCGCGCTGCTCGGCTCGTCCTCCCCGGCGGTCGCCTACAGCTCCCCGCCGGTGTTCCTGGACATCTCGATCGGCAGCCCGGCGCATCTGGTGGCGAAGGGCGCCGCGATCCAGGTGCCGGTGACCACGAGCTGCACCACGCCGGACCGCAACGCCTACGTCTCGGTGACGGTCACCGAGCGAGTCGGCGGCCACAAGACCGCCACCGGTACGCAGAACTTCTTCGTGCCGTGTGTCGGCAGTCGGCAGACCACCCTGGTGACCATCTCGAGCGGCAACGGCGTCGCCTTCGCCAAGGGCACCGCCTTCGCCTCGGGCTACATCGAGGACTACTACTACTACCCGTTCCCCGAGGAGACCACCAGCGGCACCATCACGATCACGTCCTGACCGCCCCCGGGCCAGGACCTTCCGGGGCTGTCCCGTCGGTACCTCCTGCCGGCGGGACAGCCCGTCCAACCATGCGTGTGGTCTCAGACGTCGCGGAAGGTGTGGATGCTGGCGCCGAGCAGGTTCAGCCGATCGGCCAACTGCTCGTAGCCGCGGTCGATGACGTAGACGTTGCGCAGTAGGGAGGTACCCTTCGCGGCCAGCATGGCCAGCAGCACCACCACCGCCGGACGCAGTGCCGGCGGGCAGATCACCTCGGTGCCGGACCAGTGGGTCGGACCCTCGACATAGATCCGGTGCGGATCCATCAGGGTCACCTTGGCGCCCAGCTTGGTCAGCTCGGTCAGGTACAGCGCCCGGTTGTCATAGACCCAGTCGTGGATCAGCGTCGAGCCCTCGGCGGTGGCCGCGATCAGCGCGAAGAACGGCAGGTTGTCGATGTTCAGGCCGGGGAACGGCATCGGATGGATCTTGTCCAGCGGCGCGTGCAGGGTGGACGGATGGATGGTGACGTCCACCAGCCGGGTCTTGCCGTTGGCGGCGAAGTACTCCGGGCTCTGGTCGAAGGACAGGCCCATCTCGGCCAGCAGGGCCAGCTCGATCTCCATGAACTCGATCGGCACCCGGCACACGGTGATCTCCGAACCGGTCACGATGGCCGCGGTCACCAGGCTCATCGCCTCGATCGGATCCTCGGAGGGCGAGTAGTCGACGTCCCGGTGGATGTTCGGCACGCCGTGCACGGTCAGCGTGGTGGTGCCGATGCCCTCCACCCGCACGCCCAGCTCGGTCAGGAAGAAGCACAGGTCCTGCACCATGTAGTTGGAACTGGCATTGCGGATAACCGTGATCCCGTCGCTGCGGGCGGCTGCCATCAGCGCGTTCTCGGTGACCGTGTCGCCGCGCTCGGTCAGCACGATCGGCCGCGACGGATGCACCGGCATGACCTCGACCTGGTACGCACCGGCGGCCGCCTCCACCTGCAGGCCGAACGGTCGCAGCGCGGTCATGTGCGGTTCCACGGTGCGGGTGCCCAGCGCGCAGCCACCGGCATAGGGCAGTTGGAACCGCTGCTCGTGCCGCATCAGCGGGGCCAGGAACATGATGATGCTGCGGGTACGCCGGGCCGCCTCGAGATCGAGGTTGGCCAGATCCAGCCGGCTCGGCGGCACGATCTCCAGGTCGTTGTCGGCGTTCAGCCAGCGGCTCTTGACTCCGATGCTCTCCAGCACCTCGAGGATCCGGTGCACCTCTTCGATCCGGGCCACCTTGCGCAGCACCGTGCGGCCCTCGTTCAGCAGCGAGGCGCAGAGCAGGCCGACGCCGGCGTTCTTGCTGGTCTTGACGTCGATGCTGCCCTGCAGCCGACGGCCGCCCTCGACCCGCAGGTGCAGCGGGCCGGACCGGCCGAGCGAGACGATCTCCGAGTCGAGCGCCTCGCTGAGCCGGGTGAGCAGATCCAGGCTGAGGTTCTGGTTGCCCTGCTCGATCCGGTTGATCGCGCTCTGCGAGGTGCCGAGCATCTCGGCCAGCTGGGCCTGGGTCCAGCCGCGGTTCTTGCGGGCATTGCGGATCAACATGCCGACCCGGCGGGCATAGTCCCGTGCCGCGCTGGCGTCCCGTGCCGCGCTGGCGTCCCGTGCCGCGCTGGCGTCCCGTGCCGCGCTGGCGTCCCGTGCCGCGCTGGCGTCCCGCGAATCCTTCGACGGCCCGCGCGGGGGGACCGTAGCGGTGGCGGAAATACCCGACTCATCAACCATCCCGCGACGATATCTCAAATATGAGGTACGGCTGACATGAGGACACGCGGTTGCCGGGAACTAGCCGCAGTCTGTAGCGATGAGCAATCTCTGATGTGAGATTTGGCATCTGCCGGGGTACGCCGGAGCTACCGATGCCGGCTCAGAAGCAAGGCCGGCCCAGCAAGGCGGCTCAGAAGCATGGCCGGCTCAGAAGAGCGTCGGCTCGTCCGGGGCGAGTGCGCCCTCGATCTGCAGCATCCGGCGCTTGGTGGCGATCCCGCCGTAACCGGAGAAGCCGTGCAGGCTGCCGTCCGCGGCCAGCACCCGATGGCATGGGATGACGATCGGGCAGGGGTTGTCACCCATCGCCCGGCCCACCGCGCGGGCCGCGCCGGGCTGTCCGATGCGGACCGCGATGTCGCCGTAGCAGAGCGTCCTGCCGGGTGAGATGGTGCGGGCCACCGCGTACACCTGCCGGTTGAACTCGGGCACGCCGGTCAGATCCAACTCGGCATCGGCCAGATCCTCCGGTGCACCGTCCAGCAGTCGGACGATGCCGGCAATGGTGCCCGCCACGGTCACCGGCGGCTCGGATTCGGCGGTGGGGCCGTACCGGCTGGCCAACGTCGTGCGGGTCTGCGCCGACGACCGGCCAGGCAGCAGCACGTCGCTGATGCCTTGCTCGGTCCAGGCGATCCCGCAGGTGCCGATTGCCGTGTCGAAGAGCGCGAACTCAGTCATGACCTTAGAGATCCTAGGCCCGGCCGGACCCGTTCGACGGCAACCGCGTTCGACGCCGACCCGTCCGGTGCGGAGACGACCGGTTCGGAGACGTCCAGTTGGGGAGCTACCGATTCGGGAACGACCGGTGCGGAGACGTTCGATTCGGGGACGTCCGGTTCGGGAACAGGCCGGCGCAACCCGACCGCGAGCAGCCCGGCAAGCAGGGACAGCACCGCGGCGACCGTCCATGCCTCCCGGAAGCTGGTCAGGGTGGCAGCGGTCAGCCGGTGGCCCAGCAGGCTGACCAGGATCGCGACCCCCACCGCCGCGGCGACCTGCCGGCCGGCGTTGATCATGGCCGAGCCGGTGGCCGAGCGGTGCGCCGGCAACGCGGTGGCCCCGGCCGCGATCAGGGTGCCGAGCGCCAGGCCGACGCCCGACCCGCCGAGCACCATGCTGGGCAACAGGTCGAACAGGTAGTCCGGCCGAATGCTGACCGCCCCGACCCGCCACAGCATCGCCGCGGCGAAGAGCACCGAGCCGGCCGCGGCCAGCGGCCCGGATCCGAATCGGCGGACCGCCCGGCTGCTCAGCACGGTGACCACCGGCACCAGCGCCGGCCCCGGCATCATCGCCAGGCCGGTACGCAGCGCCGAGTAGTGCCACAGCTGTTGGCACCACAGCACGTTGGACAGCAGCATGATCGAGAAGGCGATGCTGAAGGTGAAGGCTGCCGCGTTGGCCAGGCCGAAACCTCGAATGCGGAGCAGGTTGAGCTCGAACAGCGGATGCCGGTGCGTCATGCAGCGCCGGACGAACACGGCGCCGGCGACGGCGGCCAGTCCGAACAGGCTCAGCGTGGCCGGGCTGTGCCAACCCCAGTCAGGTGCCTGCACCAGGGCGCCGCTGAGCGCGCCGACCGCGACGGTGACCAGGCCGGCGCCGGCGAGGTCCGGCAGCGGCTCCCGCTGCCGGACCGGCGGCTGCGGCAACACCCACCGTCCGACCAACAGGGATGCCAGCCCGATCGGCAGGTTCACCACGAAGACCCACCGCCAACTCCAGCCCACCAGCAGGCCGCCGATCACCGGGCCGGCCGCCGCGGCCAGCGCACCGACCGCCGACCAGCCACGCGCCACCGCGGTCCGCCGCTCGACCGGTGCCGCTGCCAGCAACAGCGCCAGCGAGGTGGGCAGCTGCGCCGCCGCGCCGGCCGCCTGTAGCACCCGGGCAGCGACCAGTACCGGCAGGTTGGGTGCGATCGCGCACAGCCCGCTCGCCACGGTGAACGCGGCGACGCCGACCAGAAACACCCGACGGTGTCCGATTCGATCACCGAGCCGCCCTGCCACGATCAGCAACGCCGCCAACCCCACCGCGTAGGCGTTGAGCACCCAGGACAGCGCGGACAGCGAGGTGGGCCGGCCCGGCGCGCCGAATCCGGTGCCGATGGCGGGCAACGCGACGTTCACGATCCACAGATCCAGGTTGGTCATGAAAACCGCGGCGACCACCACGACGAGCGCGAGCCGAGCGGATCGAGGGTTTGAAAGTCGAACCATAGGCGCCACGGTAGCGGTAGTGAGTTTGATGTGCAAACCTTGAGGGGATGACTCTTCCTCGCATCGACCCGCACCAGCTGCCCGGCCGGCCCTGCTCGGCTGCGGCGGCGCTCGAACTCATCGGCGACCGCTGGTCGCTGCTGGTGATCCGCGAGTTGCTGTTCGGCAACTCGCGCTTCACCGAGCTGGTGCGCAACATCGGCGCACCCCGTGATCGGCTGGCCGCACGGTTGAAGACCCTGGTCGAGACCGGCATCGTCGAGCGCCGCCAGTACAGCCAGAGCCCACCACGGTGGGACTACCACCTGACCCCGGCCGGACGCGCGCTCGGCCCCGTGGTCAAGGCGTTGCGCGAGTGGGGGGACGAGTGGGCGGTCACCGACCCCCCACCCTTCGATCCCGCGATGTTGCAACGCCTCGACCAGCCGACCCCGCCCGCCGACCAACGGGAGACGAGTACCGGCTGAGAAACCCTGGCAGGTCAGCGGATCCCGCGATTACTGTGTTACAGCAGCACGCGAATCAGGTGGTGGTAGCCATGGCGGGTTGGCCGGTCGGCCCCTATTTCCTGCAGTCGCCAAGCCGGGACGTGCGGATCGGCACGGCGGAGCGTGAGCAGGCCGTCCAGTTGCTGTCCGAGCACCTGTCGGCCGGCCGGCTGGAGCTTGCCGAGTTCGAGGAGCGGGTAGCCGGTGCCTACGCCGCCCGCACGAATTACCAGCTGGCGGCGCTGTTCCGCGACCTGCCCGGTCCGTTGCCGCCGATGGCCGGTTACCCTTCGGCACCTCGGCGACTGCCCCGGCGGACGATCCTGGTGCTGCTGGTGATCCTTGCCCTCGTCGTGCTGGTTGCCGACGTCGCGTTCCCGCCGCTGTTCCTGATTCCGATCTGCCTGCTGGTGATCCACCGTCGTCGCCGGCTCTGGGCGATGGCGGGCGGCCGGCGACCCTGAACCGCGGGTCAGCCGCTGCTGGAGTTGCGGGTCAACCGCTGCTGGGTGCGGGTCAGTCGCTGCCGGCCAGTTCGGCCAGCTTGACGACGGTGTTCCAGTTGCGGGTGGTCACGTCAACTCCGAACTTCGACCAGGCCAGCTTCGGCAGTGGCGAGTCCGCGATGCCGGACGGGCACCACAGGTAGGCCTCGCTGCCGGCTATCCGCAACTGATCCGGGCCGAAGTCCTGGCTCAGCAACTCACTCACCGCAGCCTTGTCCATCGGGCGGGACAGGAAGCCGACCAGGTAGCGAGCCGGCTCGGTGGCCACGTCGGCCAGCGGGTTGTTCCGCAGCACCGTGGCCAGGTGCTTCCCGGTCCGGGTCAGCACCGCGCAGCGGACGCCGAGCCGGTCGGCGATGGCCGCCTCGATCGCGGCCGCGGCGCCCGCGACCTGCCCGGCCGGGCAGCCGAATACCGCATTGCCGCTGTTGAGCAGGGTGCGCGGCTCGGTGTAACCGAGTTCGACGAGCAACCGCCGCAGGTCGGCCATCGCGACCCGCTTGTTACGTCCCACATTGATGCCGCGCAGCAGTGCGACGACCTGCTCGGCCATGGCTATTCGGCCGCGAGGAAGGCAAGCACCCGCTGGGTCAGCAGCGCCGTGGCGTCCGGGTCGTAGGAGGGCAGCGAGCTGTCGGCGAACAGATGTTGATCGCCGGGGTAGAGGAACAACTCGGCGTCTCGAGCCTCGGCCACCAGCGCCCGGGCGGCCTCAACGTCCCCCTCTTCAACGAAGAACGGATCGGCCGCCATGGCGTGCACCTGCACCGGCACATCGTCCGGCCAGGACGGGCTGAACTCCGAGACCGGAACGCAGGAGTGGAACAGCAGCGCCCCGCGCGCGCCGGGGTGGGTCTGGGCCAGTCGCTGTGCCGGCAGCACCCCGAGGGAGAAGCCGGCATATACCAGTTCGGCCGGCTTGCCCTCAACCGCCCGGGCACCTCGCTCGATCACCTCGCCGAATCCCAGCTGCTCGGCATAGCCGACGCCGTCGGCCACGGAGTCGAAGGTGCGACCGTCGAACAGGTCCGGGGTGTGCACGGTGTGCCCGGCCCGGCGCAGCTCGTCGGCGAAACCAGCCACGCCGGAGGTCAAGCCCTGCGCGTGGTGGAACAGTACGACCTCGGCCATCTGCGTACCCCGATCCTGTAGGTGGCGGTTGACGATGCGAACACTAAAGAAGGCCACCGACAGGAAATAGCCCGACGAGGCAGGCGGCGTCCCGTACGGTCGCTCTTCGGCCGGTCCGGACGGTCGCTCATCGGCCGGTCCGGACGGTCAATAGGGTGTGGACGGCAGATCGGACGGGATGGGCGGGCCAGCATGGCGGATCACGCCGGACGCGGCGAGGCGTTTCCCGACCGGCTCGTCGAGGAGGACTTCAGCCTTCGACCCATTCTGATACCGGCCTTCGCGCCGGCGGTGTTGTTCGGCGTCGCCGAAGGCGCGGTGTTGCCGGTCGTCGCGCTGACCGCTCGGGATCTCGGCGGCAGCCTGACGGTGGCCTCACTGGTGGTGGCGCTGATCGGCATCGGCTCGCTGGTCAGCAACATCCCCTCGGCGCTGATCACCACCCGCTACGGCGAGCGTGCCGCGATCATCGCAGCTGGTGGGGTGGCCACCGCCGCGCTGCTGATCGCGCTGCTCGCCCCGGACAATCTGGTGCTCGGCCTGGCGATGCTGCTGGTCGGCTTCGCCGACGCGGTGTTCATCCTGGCTCGGCAGTCCTACCTGTCCGAGGTGGTGCCGGTGCACCTGCGGGCCAGGGCACTGTCCACGCTCGGCGGCTCGGCCCGGATCGGCATCTTCATCGGGCCGTTCGTCGGCGCGGCGGCGATCCAGCTGGCCGGCACCCGAAGTGCGTACGCGGTCGGAGCGGTGGCGGCGGCCGTCGCCGGCCTGGTGGCGGTGTTCTCCCCCGATCTGGTGACCGAGGCCGACCGGCGAGGACCGGGCCACGCCTCGGTCACGGTGCCGATGGTGCTGCGCTCCCACCGCCGGGTGTTCCTCACCCTGGGTCTCGGCGTGATCCTGGTCGCCGCGGTGCGCGCCTCTCGCCAGGTGGTGCTGCCGCTGTGGGCGGAGCACCTCGGCCTGTCGCCGGCCGCGACCTCGGTGATCTACGGACTGGCCGGCGCGGTCGACATGGCCATCTTCTACCCGGCCGGCCGAGTGATGGACCGTCGCGGCCGGCGCTGGGTCGCGGTGCCGTCCATGCTCATCATGGGTACGGCGCTGATGCTGGTGTCGCTGACCGGCGCCTTCGCCACCCTGGTCCTGGCCGCCCTGCTACTCGGCTTCGGCAATGGCATCGGCTCCGGAATGATCATGACGCTCGGCGCCGACAACGCACCGGCGATCGGCCGTCCGGCGTTTCTCGGCATCTGGCGGCTGCTGTCGGACACCGGTACCTGCGGCGGTCCGGTGCTGCTGTCCGGGCTCACCGGCGTGGCCGGCCTGACCGCCGCGGTGGTCGGCAACGGCCTGCTCGGGCTGCTGGCCGCGGCGGCGCTGTGGTACTGGATTCCGCGCTCGGCCAGCTTGGCCAGGTCGGCCACGCCACGGTGAGCTCCGGCGCGGGATTCGGCATCCCCTTCGGCATCCCCTTGGGTGGCCGCCGCCGGACTAGGCTCGGCTGCCATGCCATCGCCGATCGGCAGCCGTGACCGAGGCCGCGCCATCCCGATCCGGTTCCGCCGCTGGCTGCCGTTCCTGCTGGCCGCGCTGGCGGCGATCGCGATCCGGCTGCCACTGCTCGGCGTTCCGCTCGACGCCGATGAGGGCGGCTATGCCTACCTGTCCCGGCGCTGGGCCGCGGGCAGCCAGCTGTACGGGGCGGCCTGGGTGGACCGACCGCAGGCGTTGCTGGTCAGCTACCGGCTGGTGACCGGGTTGGGCCGGTCCCGGGTATGGATCCACCTGGCCGCGATCGGGCTGGCGGTGCTGCTGTTGTTCGCGGTGGCCAGCGCCGCCTGGGCAGTGGCCGGCCGGCGGGCGGCGATCCTCGGGGCGGCGCTGGTGGCCGTCGTCGGCGCGGCGCCGCACCTGCAGGGCTTCATGTTCAACGGCGAGTTGGCCGCCGGCGCGTTCTCGGCCTGGGCGGTCGCCGGCGCCGCCTGGTACGTCCGTAGCCGAGCCGGCTGGTTGCTGGTGCTGGCCGGAGCCTGTGGCGCGATAGCCGTGCTGATGAAGCAGAGCGGTTTCGACGGCCTCGCGCTGGCCTTGATCTGTGCTTATGCGATCGGACGATTCCGTGCCGTCGGAGCCGTACTGCTGGGCGCTGCCGGGCCGCTCGGGCTGGCCCTGCTGCAGGCCGCGCTCACCTCGTGGCGGAACTGGTGGTTCGCGGTGGTCGGCTACCGGCTGCAGACCAGCGCCGGCAGCCGGGGCGGGCTGGCCGGTCGCTGGCACAACCTGACCGCGGGGGTACCGCACCTCTGGCCGGACCTGCTGCCGCTGGCCGCGCTCGGCCTGGCCGGCTTGGCACTGTGCCTGGCCCGGCCGGGCTGGCGGGCGAGCCGCCGGCTGCTGCCTCGCTGGTTGCGGCCGGGCTGGCTGGTGGTTGGCTGGTTGGCGGCCCACCTGCTGACGCCGCGCTGGTTAAGACCGACCTGGCTCGCGCCGCGCTGGCTGGCACCGGCCTGGCTGACGCTGGCGTTCGCCGGCTTCTTCGGCGGAGTGTTCTTCTTCCCGCACTACTGGATGCAGTTGGTCGGCCCGCTCTGCCTGCTCGGCGCGCTGGCGCTGGCCGCGGTGCCGGTACGACCGGCCATCTGCCTGCTGCTGCTGGCCTGCCTGCCGTGCCTGCTCTGGACCGTCCAGGCCGGTACGGCCTCGCCGGACCGACGGGACCGGTTGGCGGTGCCCGACCCGCGGCTGCTCGCCAACCGGACGATCGCTGGCTGGCTGCGCGCGCACGCGGCACCCGGTGACCAGCTGTACGCGTTCGTGTCGTCGGCCGACCTGTACTACAGCACCGGCCTGCACACCGACTTCCGCTATCTCTGGCAGGCGAACCTGGAGGCCATCCCGGCCACGGTCGGCCAGCTGCGGAGCTACCTCGCCGGCCCGGACCAGCCGCAGTGGGTGGTCGTCTACCAGCAGCCTGCCGCCATCGACCCGTCCGGCGCGCTCGGCCGGACGCTGGCCGGCGACTACTGGCAGGTCACCGTGATCGACGGATATCGCATCCTGCACCGGCGCTGATCCTGCGGCTCGGCTGCACCTTGCCGGCGCTGATCCTGCGCTGGGCTGAACGGACGCCCGGCTTGGCGATCTTCATACGATCCGGTCGGCATGGCGTACGAAATATCTGAAGATCGCCGGCGCCGACGCCGGTGCAGGTGCCGACGCCGACGCAGGCGCAGGTGCCGGCACAGGTTCCCTCTTGACAGCGCCAGGCCTAACTTGCATATTTAACCTACCAGCTAATTAACGAAGAGGTTAAACACAGATGGCAACCGATCGGCTCAGCGAGATCTTCTCCGCGCTGGCCGACCCGACCCGGCGCGCGATCCTGGCCCGGCTCTCGGAATCGGACGCCACGGTGAACGAGCTGGCCGAGCCGTTCTCGATCAGCCTGCCGGCCATCTCCCGGCACCTGAAGGTGCTGGAGAAGGCCGGCCTGATCACCCGCAGCCGATCGGCCCAGTGGCGCTCGTCCAGCCTGAACGCGCAACCGCTGGCCGAGGCGACCGCCTGGATGGAGCGGTACCGGCAGTTCTGGGACGTCAACCTCGACCGGCTCGATACGCACCTGAAGAACATCCAATCCGAGAAAGGGAAAAGCTCATGAACAGCACGTCAACCGAACTCGTGATCACCCGGGTGTTCGACGCCCCGCGAGCGACGGTCTATCGCGCCTTCACCGATCCTGACCAGATCGCGCAGTGGTTCGGCCCGGTCGGCTGGTCGGTGCCGCGCGACAGCGTCGAGATGGACGTCCGGCCGGGTGGCGTGCAGCGGTTCACCATGGTCAACGATGCCGATCCGTCGATGACCTCGCCGGTCGACGGCGTGTTCCTCGAGGTCATCGAGAACGAGCTGCTGGTCGGTGCCGAGGACTGGGACCCGAGCGGCGACCGGTCGGCGGGCGAGCGGTTCACGCTGCGGGTCGAGTTCGCCGATGAGGACGGCAAGACCCGGCTCACCATCCGGCAGGGCCCGTACAGCGGTGACATTCTGGGTCAGGCGCGGGAGGGCTGGACCAGCTCCTTCGACAAGTTGGACGCGCTGCTGGCCCGCTGAACTCACCGGCCCGGCGACCGGGTTTCGGCCGACCACAAGGCAGCGATCATGCGGTTGCTCCAGCACAATGGACCAGCTATGCAGCTGCTCACCGAGTGCGGACCGTTCTTCGCGGTCGAGCTGCATACGGTCGCGCCGCCGGCACCGTGGCGACCGCTGACCGAGCTCGCCGGTTCGGCCGAGCTCGCCGGCTGGGTGCGCCGGGTTCGAGCCAGCTTGGGATCGGAGCTGCGGGTGGCGGCCTCGGTGGCCCAGCTGGGCCTCACCGCCCGACTGCTGTCACCGGTGCTCGGTGCGGCGGTACGGCACGGCGCGCTGCTCGAACTCGGCGCCGGATACTGGCAAACGCCGCTGAGCAGCACCCTCGCGCTGTCCCTGCCGGCGCCACGACATCCGGTGACCGCCGAGGCGCTGGCCCGGCTGGTCAGCCACGGTCCGGTTGTCGAGGTGACCGCCGCGATCGGCCGGTACGGCCCGGTGTCGCCGCGGGTGCTGGCGGGCAATCTCGCATCGGCGGTGAACGGCGCGGCGTGCCAGCTCGGCCCGGCCGCCTTGTCCGTGGCTCGCGACCTGCTGGCCGGCATTCCCGGCGAGGACGGCGTGCTCGGGCCCCACTTCCGGCGGCGCAGCTGTTGCCTGCGCTACCGGGTGGCCGGGCTCGGCTACTGCGGCGACTGTGTGCTCGGCTGACCCTCCGGCAGCGGCCAGCCCGTCCGGCCCTGGCTGTTGGCGTGCCACCCTCGACCGTCCGGAGCCCGACCGTCCGGAGCCCGACCGTCCGGAGTCTGACCAGCCGGAGTCTGACCGTCCGGAGATCGGCTGCCAGGAAGTCGGCTGCCAGGATGAGGTCATGCGGGCAGCGGGCGACTTCGACTACGAGCGGGACGGCACCGACTACGCCGAGCGGCGGCGTACCGATCCGCGGCTGGCGGCCCGGGTGCACGCGGCGCTCGGCGGTGCCCGAACCGTGCTCAACGTGGGCGCCGGCGCCGGCTCGTACGAACCGACCGACCGGCAGCTGACGGCGGTGGAGCCCGCGGCGGCGATGCGCGCCCAGCGGCCCGCGGACCGGCCGGCGATAGCCGCCACCGCCGAGCAACTGCCTTTTCCGGACGGCAGCTTCGACGCCGCGATGGCCATGGTCACCGTCCATCAGTGGCCGGAACTGGAGCGCGGGTTGCGCGAACTGCGCCGGGTGAGCCGCGGGCTGGTGGTCGTGCTGACCTTCGACCCGGACGCGCTGGACCGGCTGTGGCTGGTCGACTATCTGCCCGAGCTCATCGCCAGTGAACGGCGCCGGTTCCCGCCGTTGCAGCGACTGGCCGACGTCCTCGGGCACTGCACGATCACCGAGCTGTCGATCCCGCTGGATTGCATGGACGGATTTCTGGAGGCCTACTACGGCCGGCCGGAGGCGTTCCTGGATCCGGCGGTACGTCGCGCGCAGTCGTCCTGGAGCTTTCTGGATCCGGCGATCGTCGAGCGCGGGCTCAGCCGGCTACGGGCCGACCTGGCCAGCGGCCGGTGGGACCGGCGCTACGGCCAGCTGCGCAGCCAGCCGGAGTTCGCCGGCGCGCTGCGGCTGGTGGTGAGCTCTATGGTTGCCCCGTGACCGTGGAAGGCGCCTGGCAACTGCTCGACCGCCAGCTTTCGGACGGCCGGTTCCCCGGCTACGCGGCGGCGGTACGACACCGCGACCGGGTGAGCTACCGGGTCGGCGGCACGCTGGCGGCCGATAGCGATCAGCCGGTGCGGCCGGATACCCAGTTCCGCATCGCATCCCTGACCAAGCCGGTCGCCGGCGTACTGGCGCTGAACCTGATCGGTGACGGGGTGCTCGGGCTGGACGATCCGGTCGCCGGCTGGCTGCCGGAGCTGGCTGAGCCGCGGGTGCTGCGCACACCGGCCAGCGAACTGGACGACACGGTGCCCGCCGAGCGACCGATCCTGGTTCGGCACCTGCTCTCGTTCACCGCCGGCATCGGCCTGGTGCTGGCCGAGAGCCCGATCCAGCGGGCACTGGCCGAGTCCCGGCTCGCGCCTGGTCCGCTGCTGCCGCCGTTCGACGCGGACGAGTACCTGGCTCGGGCCGGCGCGCTGCCGCTGGCCCACCAGCCGGGCAGTACCTGGCTCTACCACTGCTGCGCCGATCTGCTCGGCGTGCTGCTGGCCCGGGCCACCGGCCGGACGCTGGCAGAGTTGCTGGCCGAGCGGCTGACCGGTCCGCTCGGACTGCGCTCGACGGCCTTCTACGCCGCGGATCCGAACCGGCTGACCGCGCACTACATACCGACGGCGGACGGCCTGCGCCTCTTCGACCCACCAGACGGGCGGTACGCCCAGCCGCCGGCGTTCGAGAGCCTGGGCGGTGGCTTGGTATCCACCGTCGAGGACTACCTGAGGTTCCTGGCCGTGTTCGGCGGTGACACCGGTGTGCTGGACCGCGATGCCGTCCGGCTGATGACCGGTGAGAGCCTGCGCCCGGAGCAGCGGGCCGGGGTCGCTCAGCTGATGGGCCCGGACGTCTCCTGGGGTTTGTGCGTCGGCCTGGAGCTGGCGGCTCGGGAGCGGTGGATGGCACCGGGCCGGTTCGGCTGGAACGGCGGCTCGGGCACCACGGCATGGATCGATCCGAGCCGGGAGCTGACCGCCGTACTGTTCACCTCCCGGATGATGCTCGGCGCGACCGGTGACTTCGACGACTTCTGGCGGGCGTTGGCCGAGGAGCTCTAACGCTTAGTCCAGGTGGTCGACGCTTGGTCCAGGTGGTGTGGAGTCAGTCCAGATGGTCGAGTCAGTCCAGGTGGTGGAAGTGCGGCCAGGCCGCCGACCAGCCATCGGCCGGGTCTCGGCAGACCGCGATCGGCCGGCGCTGCTCCTCGTTGTCCACTCCGACCTGGTCGTCGAGCCGGGCCTGCACCTGGCAGCGGGCGAACAGCCGCTGCACCGAGCGAAACTGGCCACCGACCACGATCGCCACGGTGGCCTCCGCCGGCGGCCGCGCCTGCTCGTACAGCGCGTTCTGGCCGCTGTAGACCGCCGGCAGCCTGCGGCCGTATCGCGCCAGCGCGCCGGCCTCGCCGTAGTTCGAGGCGACGATGACCGCGTTCGCCCGGTCGCCGGCCGGCAGCGCCGCGTAGACCCGATCGACCTCGTCGACGTAGCGGGGCCAGCCGACGGTGTCCCGGGCGGCCTGGTTGATGCCCGGCACCGGGGTGTTGCCGAGTGCCGACAGCGGAATCACCGGTAGCCCGATCAGCAGGCTCACCACGCCGTTGACGGCGAGGCCGGCCACCACCCAGTTACGCCGAGCGGTGCCGACCGGTTCGCCGGTGGCACCCCGCCGAAGCCACTCGACGGTCGGTACCAGGCCGATCGCGTACAGCACCGCCAGCAGGCCGAACGGATAGTAGAACTGGCTGCCCATGACGAAGACCAGAACCAGCAGCACCGGAAAGGCCGCGCCGATGAACCGGATCGGTCGCCACTCCGGCCGGCGCAGCACGGCGACCAGACCGGCCAGCCAGATCGGCACCAGCGGCGGGCCGAGCAAGATCAGCAGCATCGGCCACATCAGGATCCGGGTCTGGCCGCCGTTGTGGTCGGCCAGCGCCCGGCCCACCGTGAGCTGCGGCCAGGAATGGGTTGCCTGGTAGATCAGGTTCGGCGAGCCGATCAGCAGCGCGAGCAGCACCGCGGCCAGCACCCAGCGTGAATACAGCAGCCGGCGCGGGCCGGCCAGCAGGATGCCGGCGGCCAAGGCCAGCAGCAGCACCGCGATCAGCAGCTTGTTGTACATGCTGACTCCGACCACGGCGCCGGCGGCCAGCCACCAGCGTGGCTGGCCGCGCAACTGCGCCCGGATCACGAACAGCAGCACCGCCGGCCAGACCGGCAGGTCCAGCGTCGAGGTCAGCAGCTCGTGGCCCATGAGCAGCGGCATCGCGGCGAAGGCGTACCCCCAGGCCGCCAGTGCCTGCGCGAGCCGGCCGCCGCCCACCTCGCGGGTGATCAGCGCGACCAGCACCACCGAGCCGACCGCCGCCAGCGTGGCCGGGATTCGAATCGCCCAGGCGCTGTCGACCAGCGAGCTGAACGTCCGGGCCAGCAGCGGCGCCAGCGGCGGCTGGTCGACGTAGCCCCAGGCCGGGTGCAGCATCCGGAAGTACAGCTCGTCGCGGTGGTAGCCGTACCGGTCGCTGAAGGCGGTCAACAGCACCGCCATCGCCGCGGCCGCCGACAGCACCGGCAGTCGGGCGAAGCAGGGGCGCACGTCAGTCGATTCGCCGAAGCCCACTCCGGAACCGCTCGGCCAGGTCGAGATAGTGCTGGACCGCCTCGACAACCCACCTCGCCAGCTCGGGCGCCGGCCGCGGCCGGGCCGGCACACCGACCGCGATCTGCCCGGTACCGACCACGATGCCCTCCGACACCAGGGCCGCCGCGGCCGCCCCCGAACCTGGTTCCAGCACCGCCCGGTTCAACACCACCGAACCTGAGCCCACCAGGCAGCCGTCGCCCACCCGGCAACCCTCCAGGTGCGCGTTGTGGCCGACCACGCAGTCCGATCCGATCACGGTCGGCCAATCCTCGGTGGTGTGCACCACCGTGCCGTCCTGGATGGAGGTGCGCTGACCGATCTCGATGTGTCCGGTGTCGCCGCGCAGCACCGCGGCCGGCCAGATCGAGGACCCGGCCCCGATCCGGACGTCGCCGATGACCGTGGCATCGGGATGCACGAACGCCGAGGCGTCGATCTGCGGGACGAGCGAACCGAGGGCGTAGATGGGCATCAGGCGGCCAGCTTCAGGTTGTAGACGGCGGTGGCGTTGCCGGCCAGCACCAGGTCGGCGGTCTCGGCGTCCGGGCAGAGCTCGGCCACCGCCCGGGCGTTGCCGGCGATGCTCGGCACCGCCGGCCAGTCGGTCGCGAAGATCATCCGGCGAGTCAGCCGGGCCCAGTTCTGCCGCGCGTAGTAGTCCCGCAGCCGCGCCGGCGGCAGGCCGGACAGCTCGATCCAGACGTTGTCCCGGGACAGTGCCAGGAAGGCCGCCGCGTCGTACCACCAGCCACGACCGCCATGCGCCAGGACGAACTGCAGGCGAGGAAAGTCGCGCAGCGGCTCGTCCAGCAGCACCGGATCCGCATAGGAGTTCAGCGCGCCGGGAAAGGTGCTGGTGCCGCAGTGCACCACGACCGGGATGCCCAGGCTCTGGCACAGCTCGTAGGCCGGATACAGCGCCCGGTCGTTGGCCGCCGCGCCGGCGTGCACCGGATGCACCTTCAGCGCGATCGCACCGAGCTCGAGTTGGCGTTGCAGTTCCTCCACCAGTGGGTAGTGCAGGTGCGGGTTCACGTTGGCGATCAGCCGGATCCGCTGCGGGTTCCGCTCGGCCAACGGCAGCAGATCCTCGATCGGTTGGATGCCGGTCACCTTCGGGCTGTACTCGGCCAGCAGCAGTGCGACGTCCACTCCCTCGCCGGCCAGGTACTCCTCGAACCGGGCCGGATCGATGCAGCCGTCCGGCCGGTAGAGCTGCTGCGCCGCGGCGCCGGCGAAGTCAGGCAGCCACTGCTCCCAAGGTGGTTTGACCGTGCTGCGACGGGCGGCGTGCAGGTGCACGTCGATCAGCAGCCGGCCGTCGATCACGGGTTTCAGCCTATCGAGGCAATGGGCGGCTAACCGCGCGGCGTCTAGGATCGGGACATGAGCCCTGAGTTCACCATCGAGCCGTCCACCAGCCCGTTGCCTGCCGATCAGCGAGCGGCGATCCTCGCCCAGCCCGGCTTCGGCAAGTACTTCACCGACCACATGAGTGTGGCGAACTGGACGGCGGCCGATGGCTGGATCGGTCACCGGGTCGTACCGCTGGCGCCGTTCCAGCTGCACCCCTCGGCGGCCGTGCTGCACTACGGCCAAGAGGTCTTCGAGGGCATGAAGGCCTACCGGCATGCCGACGACAGCATCTGGATGTTCCGGCCGGCCGCCAACGCCCGCCGGTTCGCCAGATCCGCCCAGCGGCTGGCGTTGCCCGAGCTCGATGAGCCGAGCTTCCTGTCCAGCCTGGTCGAGCTGCTCAAGACCGACCGGGACTGGGTGCCGGAATACACCGAAGGCGCCGAGCGCAGCCTGTACCTGCGGCCGTTCATGTTCGCCTCCGAGGCCTTTCTGGGCGTCCGGCCGGCGGCCGAGGTGACCTACTCGGTGGTCGCCAGCCCGGCCGGCTCCTACTTCGCCAACGGCGTCACCGGCGTGACCCTATGGGTCAGCAGGAACTACACCCGGGCGGCACCCGGCGGCACCGGAGCCGCCAAGTGCGGCGGCAACTACGCCAGCGGATTGGCGGCGCAGCTGGAGGCCCAGCAGCACGGTTGCGACCAGGCGCTCTACCTCGACGGCGCCGAGCATCAATGGCTGGAGGAATCCGGCACGATGAACCTGTGCCTGATCACCAGCGACGGTGAGCTGCTCACGCCAGGCCTCGGCACCATCCTGGAAGGCGTCACCCGCGACAGCGTGCTGGCGCTGGCCGCCGAGCACGGCCTGACTCCGGTCGAGCGCCGGATCGGCATCGACGAGTTGCGAAACCGTGCGCAGGACGGCTCGATCACCGAGGTGTTCGCGGCCGGCACGGCGGCGGTGATCACGCCGATCATCGGGTTCCGCGGCGACGACTACGACGTGACGATCGGAGCCGGCGAACCGGGTAAGCGCACGCTGGAGATTCGCGAGCACCTGCTGGACGTCCAGTACGGCCGGGTGCCGGACACCCACAACTGGCTGTATCGGGTCTGCTAACCACCGGCCGCAGGGCAACCGGGCTGCTCGGGCCGGCGCTCGCGGTGGACTGATTTGGCGCGCCCTGCGGCCGGTCAGCCTGTCTGAGGCGTGTCGCTTGTGGGTCGTCTCGTGCCTTATGGGGTCGTCTCGCAAATTGAGTCGCGGCTGAATGATGCATCGGGAAAAGTTTTTCTGCACACGCTGCGCGCGTCGGCTTGTAAAAGGTCGAAATCCTATGTAGACATGACCGTTTTAGCTCTATACAATCGAACCTATGTTCGAACCGACAGGAGAGGCCACGCCAAACCGTGACCAACCCACCCCAGGCACGCCAGGGGAGCGCCGGTTGTCCCAGGCAGGCCCGTCCGAGCCGCCAAACCCTTCGATAACGGCTGATTCCATGACACCAACGTCCGCAATTTCCACTGCTCCTACCCTCGGTATCGCCCTCCTGCTCGCTCAACTCGGCCAGCACGCCGCCGATCGGTTCACCGCTCGGATCGCAGAACTCGACCTCACCCCGCCGCAGGCAGCCATTCTTCGTGCCATTGCCGGCGAATCGGGCCGCAGTCAACAGGCGCTGAGCGAGCAGCTGGGTTTGCTACCAAGTCGAGTCGTCGCCTTCATCGACGATCTGGAACGCCGCGGCCTGCTGCAACGTAGGCGCAATCCCGGCGATCGCAGGTTGTACGCGCTCTATCTGACCGAGCAAGGCAACGCGTTGATGTCGGAACTGGCGAACCTTTCCGATGCTCACGAGGCCGAGATCACCGCCGGTCTTACGGACGAGCAGCGCTCGGTGCTGAGCGAGCTGTTGGCCCACGTCGCCGACCGACAACAGTTGGGCTCCGGCCGGCGAGGTTACTCACCGGGCGGCCGGGGCCGGCACTAACAGCAACGGATCGCGGCGGGTTGGCCACCGCAGGGGTGGAGAACCCTCCTGAATCGGAGTCTGAATCCGGCCTGCCGGCACGCCCTTTTGTGACCTGGAGAAATCGTCAGAGTGCCGGATTAATGACCAAGGTCCCTAACCGGCGGGACCCTTGATCGCTAGCGTTCTCCGCTGTGCCGAGTCAGTGCGATCACTACTGGTCGGGTCTGCGGTGTCAGTTGTGGGCAGGTCACGCCTCGGCGCACGCCGCCCGCGAGAACGGCGCACTGATCTCCTGGCGTAGCGACGAGCACGGCGACCGGATCGAGCTCGACTGGGCCGAGCAAGAGGACGAAGAGTCCTGATCCGACGGTGACCTCGGCCCGACGCCGGCAACGCCCAAGAGGCAGGGCCGAGACAACAATGCCGAGACACAAGCGCCGAGCCGTAGAGCCGAGGCAAACGAGGCCGAAGGATCAAGCCGAGACGCAGGGCCCGGACGACAACGCCACAGTGGCCCGCTCAAGCCAGCCTGACCCCCACCGTGGTTAACTAACTTAGAGTCACTCTAACGTTGTGGCGCAGCTCAACTGGTCGTACCGGACGATTGGTCGTACGGGACGGCCGCGCCGCGTCGGCGGATCGTGAAGGCGGTGGGATGGGTTATCCCCGGGTGGTGTCCGGCCCGACCGACCACGTCGTCATCGTCGGAGCCGGTCTGGGTGGCCTGTCCGCCGCGCTCCGGTTGACCGGAGCCGGCCGCCGGGTGACGGTGCTGGAGCAGGCCGCCGAGCCGGGCGGCCGGGCCGGCGTGCTGCGGACCGGCGGCTACCAGTTCGACACCGGCCCCACCGTCTTGACGATGCCGGAGCTGATCGACGAGGCACTGTCCTGGGTCGGCGAGCGGCTGACGGACCGGCTCGAACTGCTGCCGCTGGCACCGGCCTACCGAGCCGACTTCGCCGACGGCTCGACCATCGACGTGCACACCGACCCGGCCCGGATGGAGCAGGAGATCGCCGAGGTGGTCTCGGACCGCGACGCCGCCGGCTACCGCCGGTTGGTCGTGTTCCTGCGCAAGCTCTACCAACTGGAGCAGCACAACTTCATCGACCGGAACCTCGACTCGCCGGTTCAACTGCTGGGCGGTGCCGGGCTGCGGTTGCTGGCCATCGGCGGCCTGCGCCGGCTGGCTCCCAAGATCGGTCAGTACCTGAGCGACGACCGGCTACGGCGGATCTTCTCCTTCCAGGCCATGTACGCCGGTCTGGCACCGCAGGACGCGCTGGCCATCTACGCGGTGATCGCCTACATGGACACGATCGCCGGGGTGTACTTCCCGCGCGGCGGCATGCACGCCCTGCCCAGCGCGCTGGCCGCCGCGGCGACCGACCACGGCGCCCGGATCTGTTACGGCACCCGGGTCAGCCGGATCGAGGTGGCCGGCGGCCGGGCCCGAGCGGTGCACACCACCGACGGCGAGCGGATCCCGGCCGACGTGGTGGTGGTCAACGCCGACCTGCCGACCGCGTACCGGCAGTTGCTGGAACCGCAGTACCAGCCTCGCCGACTGGACCGGCTGCGCTACTCGCCGTCCTGCCTGCTCTTGCACGCCGGGTCGAGCCGCGGCTACCCGCACCTGGCCCACCACACCATCTTCTTCGGCCAGGCATGGCGCTCGACCTTCCGGCAGCTCATCGACGAGGGACGGCTGATGAGTGATCCGTCGTTCCTGGTGAGCAATCCCAGCCGTACCGACCCGTCGCTGGCCCCGGCCGGCCGGCACAGCTACTACGTACTGTTCCCGACGCCGAACGCCCGGGCGGCGCTGGACTGGCCCCGGATCACCGATGCCTATCGCGCCGAGATCCATGATCAGCTACATGCTCGAGGCCTGACCGATTTCGCCGACTCCCTGGAGGTGGAGGTCACCGTCACACCGGCCGACTGGCAGGCGCAGGGACTGGCCGCCGGCGCGCCGTTCGCCGCGGCGCACAGCTGGTGGCAGACCGGACCGTTCCGGTTCCCGACCCTGGATCGCCGGGTGGAGAACCTGGTGTTCTGCGGCTCCAACACCCAGCCCGGGGTGGGCGTGCCCATGGTGCTGCTGTCCGGCAAGCTAGCGGCGGAGCGAATCCTGGGACGAAACGGTGGCCATGGTTGACGGGACCGGCCGGCGGGCCGAGCACAAACAGCGCACCCGAGAGCTGATCAACGCCGCGGCGATGGAACTGTTCTTCGCCCGTGGCTTCGACGCGGTGACGGTCGCCGAGGTGGCCGCCAAGGCGGGGGTCTCGGTGGCGACGGTGTTCAACTACTTCGACACCAAGGAAGACCTGTTCTTCGACGAGGTCGAGCCGCTGGCCGCGGCGATGGCCGAGGCGGTGCACAACTGCCCGCCGGGCGCCTCCATGCTGCAAGCGTTGCAGGCCCACCTCGGTTACCAGCTGACCGGCGGACGCACGGAGATCGACTACACCGAGGTCGCGCTATTCCACGATGCGATCGGACACAGCCCGGCACTGCAGCGGCGCGAACAGGAGATTCAGCTGTACCGCCGGCAGGTGCTGGCCCAGGCACTGGCAGCGGCGTTCGGCGAGGATCCGCCCTCGGCCAGCTCGCAACTGGCGGCCGCGCAGTACCTGACGATCGAGCACATCGTCGCCGGCCGGTTGCGCGCCATGCTGCAGGCCGGTGACTCCACCGCCGCGGCGTTGCGCACACTGAAGCCCGTGGCCGACCAGCTGTTCACGGTGGTCCGAGACGGGCTCGGGCCGCTGCCCAAGCCGGCAACCCAGGACCAAGGCGTCGGCGACCGGTAGGTCCGGCCACCCTGACCGGCCCGTTCTGATCGGCCGGGTCTGACCGGGCGGGTCGAGTTCACCGATCGGACCAGCCGCCGGCCAGCCGCACCCAGCACGACAGGGTGAGCAGGATGAGCGCGAAGCCGAAGGCCAAGTCCTCCAGTACCACCCGCGGCCAGGAACCCGTCCCACCAGCTGTGGTGGTTGGCAGAAGTTAGAGTGACTCCAAGTATGTGCTCCGGTCCAACATGGTCCAGCATTCAGGACGGGCCGACACTCAGAACGATCCAGCATTTCCGAACGATCCAAGGCGGTGGGATGGGCTTTCTCCGGACGCAGGCCGTGCGGCAGGAACTGGCGGCCGCCGGCATCGCCGATGCGACGCTGCAATCGGCGTATCTGCGGGCTCGGCGGCTGAACGCCGAACACGGCAGGACCTACTACCTGGCGACGCTGCTGCTGCCGCCGGCCAAACGTCCGCACGTACACGCGCTGTACGGCTTCGCCCGCTACGCCGACGACATCGTCGACGAGCTGGATCCGACCATCGACGTCGAGCGGCGGGCCGACCGGTTCACCCGGTGGAGCGAGGCGGTGCTGGCCGACCTCGACCGCGGCCGGTCGACGGATCCGGTCTGCCAGGCGCTGCTGCACACCATCGAGACCTGGCAGCTGCCCCGAAGCCACTTCGCCGATTTCCTGCATTCGATGCGGGCCGACCTGGTGGTCTCCAGCTACGACCGGTACGCCGACCTGGCCGGTTACATGTGGGGCTCGGCGGCGGTGATCGGCTTGCAGATGCTGCCCATCCTCGGCCAGGCCGGCCCGGACGTGCCGCAGCCGGAACTGCGCCGACGGGCCATCGACCTGGGGCTGGCATTCCAACTGACCAACTTCATCCGGGACGTCGGCGAGGACCTGGACCGCGGCCGGATCTACCTGCCGCTGGAGTCGCTGCGGATGTTCGGCGTGGAGCCGGCGCAGCTGGCCGCCGCCCGAGCAGCCGGCACCGTCGACGAACCGATCCGCCGGTTGCTCCGGTTCGAGATCGAACGGACCCGCACGCTGTACCGCTCGGCCGAGCAGGGCATCGAGCTGGTGCATCCCACCTCGCGCGACTGCCTGCGTACCGCACTGACGCTGTACCGCGACATCCTGCTGCAGGTGGAGCAGGCCGACTACAACGTCTTTGCGCGGCGGGCCTCGGTGCCGTTGCGGCGGCGGGCCCGGGTGGCCGGGCTGGGATTGGTGCGCGCCCGGCAGGCCCGAACCCGGTACGCCTGACCACTGGTAGTGACCGACGCCGGGCTGACCAGCGCTGACCGGCGCGCTGGGCTGACCAACACTCGGCGCTCGGCCGCTGCTCAGCCCAGCCGGTAGGTCCAGCCCTCCTGCCAGCCGAAGTCGGCGGCGGCCAGTTCGACCAGCGGGCGGCCGTCGAGGAAGTGGTCCAGCGCCCATCGAGTGGCCACGTGACCGATCAGCAGGATCCGCTGTCCATCCCACCGGGATGGCAGGTCGCGCAGGAAGGTCCCGACCCGGTCGATTGCCTGCTGCCAGCTTTCGCCGCCGGGAAACGGCTCGCTGAGCCGGGCCGAACGATCGGCGTGCACGGTACCGGCCGGCGCGCCGTTCAGCCGGCCGTAGTCGCACTCACGCAATCGCCAGTCCAGCAGTAGTGGCAGGTCGGTGTCGCCGAAGGCGATCTCGGCTGTCTGCACGGCCCGGCGCAGGTCCGAGCTGAACACCGCCGCCAGACCGGTGCCGCGCCACCGCTCGCCGAGTTCAGCGGCCAGCGCCCGGCCGCGTTCGGACAGCGCACCGGGCAACCAGCCGGTAGCAATGCCCAGCTCGTTGTCGGTGCTCCAGGCGTGCGTCTCGAAGACGATCTCAATGGCCATCCCAGCCGAGTATGCCCGGCACCGCGCAAGCCCCTCGGTTCGCCCGCGGTGCAGCTGGAGAGCTTGACGGATCACCAGTTCCCAAGGCTTCCTTACCCTTGGCGAAGCCTGAGTGGCTAGGGTTGCTCGCTGCCGCCGGATCGGCGGTACCGACCTCTCAGGCCGATGCCGACCTCCACGGCCGGCCGAGGAGGCCAGCTGACCCGACAGGAAGCTCGGCCACCGACCGGATCGGGAGGATGACGAGGTGGAGTTGCCCATCGACCCAGACATCGACCCGGACATCGATCCGCCGACCGGTCCCGGCATGCGCACGGTTACCTCGCCGTTCGAGGTCGGCCGGCGGCCGCGCTGGCCGCAGCCGCGCTGGGACGTGCTGCTGGCGATCTTCGTCGGGGGCTGCGCCGGCGGTCTCGGCCGGTACGGGATCGGCGAGGTATGGCCGACGGCGAACGGCGAGTTCCCGTGGACGATCTACGCGATCAACACGGCGGGGGCGTTCGTGCTGGCGGTGGTGATCGTGACGTCGGAACAGATCGTCTCCTCGCGCTACCTGCGCCCGCTGCTGGGCACCGGCTTCTGCGGTGCGTTCACCACGTTCTCCTCGATCGTCGTGACCAGCGACGAGCTGTACGCGCATCGCCATCCCGGGGTGGCGAGCGCTTATCTGGCAGCCAGCATCGTCGGCGGGCTGGCCGCCGCATCGTTCGGATTGGTGGTCGGCCGAGTGGTCGCCGGCAGCCGCCGTCGCGCGGGTGAGGAGCCATCGATATGAGACTGCAAGGACCGGCCAAGCGGCTGACGATCTTTCTCGGTGAGTCCGACCGATACCGACATCACTCGCTGGTCAGCGAGATCCTCGACCGGGCGCGCAGCTCCGGGCTCGCCGGCTGCTCGGTGTTCCGGGGGACCGCCGGCTTCGGCGCCACCGGGCACCTGCACTCGGCACGGCTGCTCAGCCTGTCCGAGGACCTACCGGTCGCGATCGTGATCATCGACGCCGAGGACCGCATCGACGCGTTCGTCCCCCAACTGGACGAGTTGATCACCGGTGGCCTGGTGATCCTCGACGATGTCGAGGTCATCCGCTACGTGGCGAACCAGGATCGGCGCAGTTCCCGGGTGGCGGAGTGATCGGGTTCGGCGTCGCCGTCGCAGCCGGCCTCGGGGCGCTGCTGCGCTACCTCGTCGACCAACTGGTGCAGCAACGGGCCCGCCGGGACTTCCCGTTCGGGACCGTCCTGATCAATCTCACCGGTAGTTTCCTGCTCGGCCTGGTCACCGGTCTTGCCGCCCATCACGGCCTGCCGGCGACACCAACCGTCATCCTCGGCACCGGCTTAGCCGGCGGGTACACCACCTTGTCCACCTGGGCCTGGGAAACCGTCGCCCTCGCCGAGACCGGCGACCTGGCCGAGGCCGGCATCAACGTCTTCGGCAGCTTCGCCGCGGGCCTGGCGGCCGCCGCGGCCGGGCTGGCGATCGCCCAAATCTGACGACACCAGCCAGCCATGTCCCGGCATTGGTGCGGCGCTCCGAAGCCTGACTGTCCAAGCGCTCCGCTGTTGGTTCAACGGCCGGAACACCGTCTTCAGGGCTACCACCATGCAGCGCTTTCGGACAAATCCACCACACCGCGCCCATACGGCGGCCGTCCGCTGTGGAGTCGGACAGGGTGTCTCATGGCGCTCTTAGCGCTCCGGGCGCACCCTGGTCTCATGTCAAGGCCACGTTCGTATTCGCTGTCCCGCAATGCCCGGGCGGTCGCCGTCCCGATCGGTGCCGCTGCCCTGGTTTTGGCGGGTGCGGTGGGCCTCGGCGGAGTGCACGCCGACTCGGCCTTCGCCAGCCAGCATCCGCGGCTGCCGGCGATGAGCCCGGTACAACTGCTCACCGCCGTCCAGACCTCGAAGACCGAGGCGCTGAGCGGCACGATCGTCGAGTCGGCGCACTGGGGCCTGCCCTCGCTACCCGGCGAGGTGGCCAACGCGTCGCTGAGCTGGCAGGGCCTGCTGACCGGATCGCACACCGTCCGGGTCGCGGTCGCCGGCCCGGGCCAGGCCCGGCTGGCCGTGCTCGGTTCGCTGTCCGAGTCGGACGTGGTGCGCAACGGCAACGACGTGTGGACCTACACCTCGGGCACCAACTCGGTCACCCACACCGTGCTGACCGGTCGATCCGCAACCGGGCATCGGCCGGCAACCCCCGGTGATCAAGGCTCCAGCGACCAGGCACCCGGTGATCAGGCAACGGCACTGACCCCGGAGGGCGCCGCCCGGCAGCTGCTGGCCGCACTGACCCCGTCCACGGTTGTGTCGGTCGATCCGACGCAGCGGGTTGCCGGCCGCAGCGCGTACACCCTCGTGCTCACCCCGCGGGACAGCCGAACCACCGTCGACAAGATCGAAATCGCCCTGGACAGCAAGCAATTCGTGCCGCTGCGAGTTCGGCTGTTCGGCTCCGGCTCGACCACCCCGGCGTTCCAGACGGCGTTCACCAGCATCTCGTTCCGCACGCCGCCGGCCTCGACCTTCCACTTCACCCCGCCGGCCGGTGCGACTACCGAGCGGGATCCGTTCGGCCTGGCCCTGCTGACTCCGGGATCGAAGCCACCAGGGACGAACTCGCAGGCCGACTCGGCGGCGAACTCGGTACGGGTGCTGGGCTCGGGCTGGACCTCGGTGCTCGCCATCCCGGCCGCCGACACCGCCGCACCGGTCGCGCCGCCACCGGGCCGCGCCGACACCGAACGGGTGGCCGCCCCGTCGCCGCTCGCGCTGCTGCGGAACCTGACCTCGCCGTTCGGCACCGACGGCAGCAGGCTGCTGCGCACCACGGTGCTGAACGTGCTGATCACCGCAGACGGTCGGATCTTCGCCGGCGCCGTCTCACCCGCCCTGCTGCAGGACGCCGCCGCCGGAACCTACAAGTGAGTTCCGGCCAGCAGGAGCGCTCGCCGCGTTCCGCGCTGCCGGACGAGCCGAGCGACCCGGCACTGCCTGCGGTGCGGACCACCGGCCTGAGCCGGCGGTTCGGCAAGCAACTGGCGGTCGACGAGGTTGCGCTGTCGGTGCCCCGAGGCTCGGTGTACGGCTTCCTCGGGCCGAACGGTTCGGGCAAGACCACGACGATCCGGATGCTGCTGGGTCTGCTCAACCCGCACGCGGGCAGCATCGAACTACTCGGTAGACCGATGCCGCAGGCGCTGGCCGCGGTGTTGCCCCGGGTCGGCGCGTTGATCGAAGGGCCGGCGTTCCAGCCGTACCTGACCGGTGCGGCGAACCTGCGCCGGCTCGACCACAGTGACGCCACCGCGGCGCCGGCCACCAGCGACGAACGGATCGCTGCGGCGTTGGCCCGGGTGGGGCTGACCGCCGCGGCCGGCAAGCGGTACCGGAACTACTCACTCGGCATGAAGCAGCGGCTCGGTATCGCCGCGGCCCTGCTCCAGCCCCGCGAGCTGCTGGTGTTGGACGAGCCGACCAACGGCCTGGATCCGCAGGGCACCCGCGAGGTGCGCAACCTCATCCGCAACCTCGCCGACGAGGGCATCACCGTGTTGGTCTCGAGCCACCTGCTCGCCGAGATCGAGCAGATCGCCTCGCACGTCGGCATCATGTCCAACGGCAGGCTGCTGCGGCAGGGCAGCCTGCGCGAGGTGCTTTCCGACGGCGCCGCGCTGATCCGGGTGACCACGCCGGACGTCGCGGACACCGTCCGGCTGCTGAACAACCTGGAGCTGCTCGACGTCACCGAGGATGTGCGAACCGGTTCGGTCACCGGCCGGCTGGGCGACCTGGAGCCCGACCGGATCGCCGCCGTACTGGTGAACGCGGGGGTTCGGCTGCGCGGCCTCGGCGTCGAGCGGCCGCACCTGGAGGAGCTCTTCGTCTCGCTCACCGGGGAGGGTTTCGATGTCCTCCGTTGAGCTGCGGCCGACGACCGGAGCGCGCCTCGGCCCCGTCCGGCAGGGTGGTGCGTTCTTGCGGCTGTACCGGGAAGAAGTGGTGTTGATCCTGCGGCGCCGGCGCAACCAGGCGTTGCTGCTGGTGCTCGCCGTGGTGCCGTTGATGATCGGTATCGCGGTGCGGCTGAGCACTCCGCGGGGTGGCGACGGGCCGCAGTTCCTCGGGCAGATCACCGGCAACGGCCTGTTCCTGGTGTTCACCGCGCTGACCGTGGCACTGCCGCTGTTCCTGCCGCTGGTGATCGGCGTGGTGGCCGGTGACTCGATCGCCGGCGAGGCCGGTCTCGGCACGCTGCGGTACCTGTTGACGCTGCCGGTGACGCGTACTCGCTGCCTGGTCTCCAAGACGCTGGCCGTTGCCTCGTTCACCGCCATCGCGGTGTTCACGGTCGCGGTGGTCGGGTTGGTGACCGGAGCGGTGCTGTTCGGCCTGCGCTCGGTGACGCTGCTGTCCGGCGATACCGTCAGCCTCGCCGGGGGCCTGCTGCGCACGCTGCTGGTGGCGATCTACGTCATCGTGGCCCTGTTCGGGCTCGCGGCTGGCGGCGTGTTGGTCTCGACGCTCACCGAGAACGCGATCGCGGCGATGGCCACGACGGTGGGCATCGCCGTGTTGTCCGCGCTGCTCGACGCCGTGCCGCAGCTGTCGGGCATCCACCACGTGCTGCTCACCGACCACTGGCTCGGCTTCGGCGAGTTGCTGCGAAGCACGGTCAGCGTCTCGGACCTGTCCCGCTGGACCGGACTGCACCTGGCGTACGCGGCCATCTTCCTCAGCCTGGCCTACGCCAGGTTCACCACCAAGGACGTCACCAGCTGACCGACTCGGCTCGAGCGGCGCTCCTTAGTGCGACGGGCAACGTTCGTCGCCTAACGCGACGGCCAACGCTTGTCACTAACGCGACGGCCAACGCTTGTCACTAACGCGACGGCCAACGTTGTCGCTAACGCGACGGGACGCCAGCCACTCGTCCCGGGTGATGGCGTATTCGACCTCGCCGTGCTCGGCGCCGGGGATCGGCTCGTCCCAGTCGGCGGTGAAGGTGCGCACGTGGCGCATGCCGATCGCGGCCATGGTCGCCCGGGAGGCCTGGTTGACGGCCATCGTCTCGGCGAAGATCCGCTGCAGTCGCAGGTCCTCGAAGCCGTGCCGGAGCAGTTCGCGGGCGCCCTCGCTGGCCAGACCCTGCCGCCAGTAGCGCCGCAGCAGCCGATAGCCGAGTTCGGCCTGGCCCATGATCGGGCCCTGGTCGGCGCGCTGCGGTGGTTCGAGGATCCACCAGCCGACGAACTGCTCGGTCACGCTGCTGGCAGGCTGCTCGGGCACGCCGCCGGCGGGTTGCTCGGTCACGCCGCCGGCGGGCTGCTTGTTCGCGAAGCCAACCCAGAAGCCGAGGCCCGGCACCAGCTCGGCGGCAGCCAGCCGGTAGTGGTGATAGCGCTGCACCTCGGCGCGGCTGCGCGCGGTGCCGTTACCGAGGTAGCGCATCACCTCGGGATCGGAGTCGAGCTCGACCTCGTACTCCAAGTGCTCCTCGGCCAACGGGACTAGCCGCAGCCGACAGGTACTCAGCGTCGCCTGGCTGCTCATGACCGACTGCTCGTGATCGATAGGCTTGGCCGGAGAATCACCAACGATCCCAATGCAGAACCTCGGCCAGCGGCTGACGGGCAGCCGGCGTGAAATCGGTGCCGGTGTAGTACGCGGTCGGGATCAGCACACCCTGGTGCAGGTCGTCCGGTAGTCCGAGCACAGCCGCCACCTCCTGCTCGTAGGTCAGGTGCAGGGTGGTCCAGGCGGTGCCCAAGCCACGCGCTCGGGCGGCCAGCATGAAGCTCCAGGCGGCCGGCAGCAGCGAGCCCCAGAGTCCGGCCTGATTGCCGGTCGGCAGCTTTTCCGCTTGCAAACACGGCAGAACCAGCACCGGTACCTCGGCCATATGCTCGGCCAGGTAGGCCACGCTGCTGCCGACCCGCTGCTGCACCGGCGCCCGGGCCGGATCGTCGGCGAACAGCTTGCCGGCCGCACGGGACGAGGCCAGATACCGCTCGGTGGCCCGCCGGTAGATCTCGCCGATGGCGCGCCGCTGCTCGGCGTCGGTTACCACGATCCAGTGCCAGTCCTGCCGGTTCGAGCCGGACGGTGCCTGCAGCGCTACCCCAAGGCAGTCCCGGATCAGCTCGGCCGGCACCGGCCTGGTCAGGTCCAGCCGTTTGCGCACCGTCCGGGTCGTGGTCAGCAGCTGGTCGGGGTCCAGCGGGATCGTGTAGGCCATGCCAGCATTCTTCCGCGAGTGGTCAGTTCGCAGCCGAGTGGTCAGGTAGAAGCGACCACTCGCCGGGCAACTGACCACTCGCCGGCGGAGCGGGCCGGTTCGTGATGCTGGCCTGGGTGGCGGCGGCACGGGTAGTGGTGGCGCGGGTGGCGGCGGCCCGGTCCCGGACCGCGGGCGGGATCGAGCGCACGATCTGGGCCAGGCTGACCTTCTTCAGCTGAGTGCGCCAGGCCTGGTGGGCACCGGCCATGATCGCCGAGACCGCGCACGGCCGCTGGCACTCGGCCGGGTCGGCCGCACCCAGGCCGCGCTGGCGGATCTCCTGGCAGACGAACGGCGACGCGGCACCGTCGATCGCCTCGATGATGTCGAGCGCGGTGATCTCCTCGACCTTGCGTGCCAGCCGGAATCCGCCCTTCGGGCCGGGCGTCGCGGTCAGCAAGCCGGCCCGCACCATCGCCTGCAGGTGCTTGGCCAGGTAGGCCTCCGGAAGGCCGAACTGCTCGGCGAGCTGGCGCCGGGTGACCGGCCCCAGCTCGGCGTGCTGAGCGATGTGGGCAGCACAGTGCAGGCCCCACTCGACTCCCTCGGGCAGCTTCATGTGGCTAGCATATCGGGTAGATTATGGATATTGAGTACCCATGATAGGTAGGACGGCATCTGTCCGTGATCGCACGACTCCGGCGCTTCCGGAGCGGAGATTCGCGGGCAGGGTGAGGAGACACCGATCGTGACATCCGCGGACACCCGGGTCAGGGACGGCGGTAGCCGGTCCGAGAGCACCGCCGGCCGCCGCCGGCTGGCCGACGGCGCGGTATTGGCCATCCTGCTGGTGGCGGTCTTCATGGGCCAGTTCGACTTCTTCGTGGTCAACGTCGCCGCACCGTCCCTGCATAGCGACCTGGGTGCCGGCGAGGGGGCATTGGAACTCATCGTCGGCGGCTACGCCTTCGCCTATGCCAGCGGCCTGATCAGTGGTGGCCGGCTCGGCGACATGCTGGGTTACCGGACCATGTTCGTCAGCGGCATGCTCGGCTTCAGCCTCGCGTCGCTGCTCTGCGGCATCGCCGCCGAGCCGACCGAGCTGATCATTTTCAGGCTGCTGCAGGGCGCCACCGCGGCGGCGATGCTGCCTCAGGTGCTGGCCGCGGTACGAGCGCTGCTACCAAGTGCGTTCCAGCCAACCGCGATGGCCTGGTACGGCGTCACCGCCGGACTGGCCGCGGTCGCCGGTCAGGCGCTGGGCGGCCTGCTCGTCTCGGCCGACCTGGCCGGGCTGAGCTGGCGCCCGATCTTCCTGGTGAACGTACCGATCGGCCTGGTCGTCTCGGCACTGGCGTGGCGGGCACTGCCGGTCCAGCACCGCGACAGCCGCGAGCGCACCGGCGGCCTGCTGGCCCGGCTCGACCCGGTCGGGGCCGGCGGCATCACCGTGTCCGTGGCCTTGATCCTGGTTCCGCTGTCACTCGGCCGCACGCTGGGCTGGCCGTGGTGGACCTGGGCCTGCCTGGCGGCGGCTGCGGTCATCGGCACCCTGACCGTGCGGTGGGAGCGCAGCGCCGACCGGCGCGGGCTCACCCCGATGCTCGACCTGTCGCTGCTGCACAGCACCGGATTCCGGGCCGGCGTGCTGGCCAACGTCGCATTCATGCTTGATTTCGGCAGCTACATGTTCACCCTCAGCCTGCTGCTGCAGGCCGGCCTCGGGCTGAGCGCACTCGGCGCCGGGCTGGTGTTCACACCGGCCGCGATCGCCTTCGCGGTCGCCGCGTTCGGCGGCCGGACGCTGATCCAGCGCTACGGGGCGCGGGTGATCATCGCCGGCGGGCTGATCGCCGCGGCGGGCCTGCTCGGGTTGGCATGGCGCCTGCAGGTGGCCGGCCTGCACGCCGGACTGCCCGCCATCGTCGCGCTCACCGCGGTGATCAGCCTGGGCAACGGCCTGGTCCTTCCGTCCCTGATCGGGACCGCCCTCGCGGACGCGCCGGGTGCGAAGGCGGGCGCTGCCTCGGGGATGCTGACCGCCGGCCAGCAGTTCGCCAGCTCCACCGGGGTCGCCGTGATCGGCACCGTCTTCTTCGCGGTCGTCTCGACCCGGGCCGGACTGGCCGGCTACCCCCGCGCGATGGCCTGCACCGCGCTCATCGACACCCTGCTCATCCTGGTGGTCACCGGCATGATCCCGATCATCGCCCGGCGGGCGGCAGCCCGGAGCTAACCACCGACAGTCGCGGGCATGTAGTCGCGGGCATCGCGCCGAACCACCGCTCGCGGCGAACCATCCCTCGCGGCTCGCGATGACGGACGGCGATGATGGCGGTGGGGCCTGGTCAGCCGACCAGGCCCCCATCCACCCCCAGTACCTGGCCGGTGACGTAGCCCGCCCGGTCGGAGAGCAGGAACGACACCACCTCGGCCACCTCGGCGGGCTGGCCCGCCCGGGCCATCGCCACCCGTTCCAGATGACCCTCCCGCGCCTTGGCCGGCAGCACGGCGGTCATGTCGGTCTCGATCAGCCCCGGCGCCACCACGTTCGCCCGCACGCCGTACCGACCGCCCTCCCGCGCGATGGACCGGGTGAAGCCGATGATGCCGGCCTTGGACGCGGCGTAGTTGGCCTGCGACGCGCTGCCGTACACACCCGCCACCGACGACAGGGTGACGATCGAGCCGCGCCTGCGCTTGAGGAACGCGTACATCACGGCACGGCAGGCGTGATACGTGCCGTCCAGGTTGGTACGCACCACCTGCTGCCAGTCGTCGTCGTCCATCAGGGCCAACGCCCGGTCCCGGACGATGCCGGCCGCGGTGACCAGGCCACTGGCGGGGCCGAGCTCGTCCTCGGCGGCACCGACGAAGGCGCGCACCGCGGCCGGATCGGCCACGTCCACGGCCTGCGTGAACACCCGGGCACCGAGTTTCTCGGCCGCGGCCGCCGACTCCGCCGCCGCCTCGGCGCGGGAGTGGTAGCAGAAGGCCACGTCCCAGCCGTCGGTGGCCAGCTTCTCGACCACCGCCCGGCCGATCCCCCGCGAGCCGCCGGAGACCAATGCCACCGGCCGGTCAGAGACCGGGGCCACCGGCCGGTCAGAGACCGGGGCCACCGGCCGGTCGGAGACCGGTGCCACCGGCCGGTCGTCGAAGGCCGGGGCTACCGGCCGGCCGGTAGAGCGCGCCGCCGAGCTCACCGGCGCTCGCGCAGCTTGCCCTCGACCAGTTCGCGCACCGCGGCGAAGTCGGTGACGTCCTTGAGGTCGTTGTCGTCGACCGATACGCCGTAGCGCTGCTCGACGCTGGTCGCGATCTCCAGGGACATCAGCGAATCCACGCCGAGGTCGTCGATGAAGCTCGCGGTGTCGGTCACTTCGGTCACCGGCAGGTCGAGTGCCTCCGCGACCAGGACGCGCAGTTCCTCCACGTCGAAGACCGTGGTGTTCTCGGGCATCGTGATTCCTCTCCTCGGTTGGCGGTGGCCTTGCCACCGCGGGCTCTGTCTGCCGAAGCCGTCGGCGCCGGGCAGGTGGCTGCGCCGTCGATACCGGACGCAGCCGGGTTCGGTGGGCCTCAGGCGGCCGGGTTCACGACCATCGCCGCCACCGCGTCCGGGCCACCGCAGGTCAGCAGGCTGCTCTGGTTCGGCTCGGTGCGCAGCCGCGCGACGGCTGCCGCGCACTGCAGGACGCCGAGCGCGCCGGAGCACACGCCGAGCAGGCCGGACAGGTCGAGGACCGGCACCAGGTCGGAAATCTCGCGCACCAACGGGCCGTCGGTCAGGCACAGCCCGAGTGGGGCGGTCGCCGCCTTGGTCACGTGCGCCACGACCGACTCGACGTTCCCGCCGCGCTGGTAGCCGGCCAGCGCCGCCCGCGGCCGTGCCGCCCGAGCCCTGGCGGCCTCGGCCGGTTCGAGCAGCACGGCCGCCGCGCCGTCCACGACCGGGGCGCCGACGAACCGCTCCACGATCGGGCCGGCCGGTTCCACCCCGACCACCAGCGCCGACTCGGCCCGGCCGGCGGCGATCAACGTCGCCGCCCAGAACAGCGCGTCCAGACCGCTGGTCTCGCCGTTGCACAGGGTCAGGTTCGGCCCGCGCAGGCGGTACTCGATGGCGATGGCGCCGGCGATCACGTTGCTCGAGGTCTTGGGCAGGCCCAATGGGCTGAGCCCGGTCACCGTTCGCTCGGCGATGGTGTCGGCGAATTCGCAGACACTCTCCAGGCTGCCCAGATTCGAACTCACCGAGATCGCCGCCCGGTCCCCGTCGGCGGCGAATCCACCTTGTTGATCGAGCAATCCGGCATCGGCCAGGGCGTATTCGACCGCCCGCAACGCGAGCCGGGACGCGCGGTCCTTGTGCCGCATCTGCCGTCCCTGCAGGCCTGTCGCCGGGTCGAAGCCGCCGGGCCGGTGATCGCCGAGCAGGTCGGCCGGCCCGGCCAACCCCGGCACCGCCAGGCCGACCCCGGTCACCACCACGTCCAACCCGGTCATGCGCCCAGCTCACTCTTCGCGCAAGCGCTCATCGCGGATTCGCTCCACTCCCTGCCGCCAGCGTGCCGCGCCGGCAGAATCGGCTGCTCACTCATGCCACCGCCTCCAGTACGGCGACGGCGTTGATCCCGCCGAACCCGAACGAGTTGACCTGGGCGGTGTCGAGCTTGCGACGGCGCGGGGCCGTGCTCACCAGGTCGAGCCCGGCCGCGGCCGGTATCGGTCGCTGCAGGCCCAGCACCGGCGGCACGAGGCCGGTCCGCAGGGCCTGCACCGCGGTCACCAGGCTGAGCAGGCCGGAACCGCCCAGCGTGTGACCGGTCACCGTCTTCACCGCCGTCATCGACGGCTGACGCGGTACGTCCGCGAACACCTCGCGCATCACGCTCGCCTCGGTCTCGTCGTTCTTCGGCGTTCCGGTGCCGTGCAGCATCACCAGATCGATGTCCGCGGCGGACCGGCCGGACCTGCGATGCGCCTCGCCGACCACCCACCGGATGCTGTCGCCGTCCGGCGCGGTCGGATGCTTGGCATCACAGTTGATGCCGACGCCGAGCAGCCTGCCCAGCGCCTGCTGCCCGGCCTCGTGTCCCGCCTCGTGTCCGGCCGAGCGGCGGATCACCACCGCCGCGGCACCCTCACCCATCAGCATGCCGAGATGTGACTCGTCGAAGGCCCGCAGGTGCTGCGGGGACTCGTTCTGTACCCGGTCGAGGGTGCCGAAGGCGCTCTCGGTGATCGCATCGGTGCCGGCCACCACCACGGTGTCCAGCTCCGCCAGTTCCATCAGGTCGGTCGCCATCGCCAGGGTGTACAGCGAGGCCGAGCAGGCGTTGGCCACCGTCCAGCTCTGGGTGCTGCCGAACGCCTCACGCAGCGCCGGCCCGAAGTACAGGCCGTCCAGATCCAAGGCGTGCTGTTCGCGCCACCAGAGCTCGACGCTGCGCTGCTCACGCAGGGTGGTGCCGACCAGCACCGGCAGGTCGGGCTGCCACGGATCCAGGCCGGCCTGCGCCAGCGCCTGGCCGATCGCGGCCCGCAGCCACTCGGTCGGCCGCCCGGCGCGGTCCGGAGCCGGCCGGTCGGAGCCGCCCGGTGGCCGATCGTCGATCTCATAGGCATGCTTCGACCGGTAGTTACGGCGGTCGAAGGCGCGCAGCGGCGCCCGGCCGTCCCGGCCCTGGCACAAGCCGTCGAAGATCTCCGCCGGATCGTTGCCCACGTTGGCCACCGCACCCATGCCCACGATGTCCCAGCTCATGACCGGACCGCCTGCTGCCGCAGCCGGTACGAGGCCAGCTTGCCGGTCACGGTGACCGGCAGCGCGTCCACCAGCTCGATCCGGGACGGGCGTTTGAACGCGGCGAGGTCGCCGCGGATCGCGTGCCGGATGGCACGCCGCAGCGTGCTCGGCTCGATGCCGGAGCCGGGCACCGCGTACAGCACCGCCTGCTGCAGGCCGAGCTCGTCCGCCACGCCGACCACGGCGCATTCGGCAACACCGGAGACCTTGCGCACGACGTCCTCGATCTCCCGCGGGGCCACCTTGTATCCGCCGAGGTTGAGGATGTCGTCGGCCCGGCAGCGATAGTGCAGGCGTCCGTCGGCGGCGCGTACCACCACGTCGCCGGTGTAGGCCCCGCCGTCGGCGAAGGTCCGGGCCTGCGCCTCGGGGCGGTCGAGGTAGCCCAGCGCCACGGTCGGGCCGGCCACGTGTAGCCGGCCCGGCTCACCGTCGGGCACCGGCCGGCCGTCCTCGCCGCGCACCGTGACGGTCACCCCGGGCACCGCCCGGCCGAGCGAGCCGTCGCCGTAGGGCGGCGCGGAGGCGATCACCACGTGCATCACCTCGGTCGCCCCGAGGCAGTTCACCACGTCGGCGCCGAACGCCCGGGCGATCCGTTCGCTCAATCCCGCCGGGCAGTTCTCCCCGGCGGTCAGGCACAGCCGTAGCGGCGGCATCGGCTCGAGACGACCGGCCGCCTGGGCACTCAGCAGCGCCTCGTAGAGCCGCGGCACCGAGCAGAGCACGTTGGGCCGGTATCGGCCGAGCGCCGCCGCAACGGCCGCGCTGTCTATGCCGCCGCGCAGCAACACCACCGAGGCACCCGCGGCCAGTGGGCACAGCAGCGAGCTGCCGAAGCCGTAGCCGAAGGACAGCCGGGCGGTGGACAGCACCCGGTCGTCGGTGCGCAGCGGCACCGCGCGTCCGAACAGGTCGATCATCGCGACGATTCCGGCCGCCGAGTGCCGCACCCCCTTCGGCTCACCGGTACTGCCCGAGGTGTACTGCACCAGGGCTTCGGCCGAGCCGGCGAACGTGGCCGGGCGGTCGGCCGAGAGGCTGGTCGAGTGCTCGGCCGAGGGCTCGGACAAAAGGTTGGCCGGCCCCGAGCCCGCCCTGTCCGCAGCCTCGCCGAGCCCGGCGCGCACCGCGTCGCCGTCAGTCCGGACCAGGTCGGAAACGCCTGCCGCCACCAGGCCGGCGTCGAGCGCGGCGGCCTTGGCCGGCGAGACGTCCAGGTGCAGCACCTGCGCCCGGCACTCGGTGGCGATGGCGACCAGGTCACGTTCGAGCAGCGTCGCCGCGGCCACCACCGGCACGCAGCCGTGCCACCACAGTCCCAGCACCGCGATCACCGTGGCCACCGAATCGTCGGCAACCACCAGGCCTCGGCTGCCTGCCGGCACGCCGGCCGCGGCCAATCCGGCTGCGTACCGGCCGGCCGCGGCATGCAGTTGCCGGTAGCTCACCGGACCGGTGAGCGGGTCGAGATAGCTGAGCCGATCGTCGTCGGCCGCGGATCCGTCCGAGCAGTGCCGCCCGACCAGCAATCGGACGAAGTCGATCCGGTCGGTGGACTCGTCGGGGGTATCGAGGTTCGCCAACCGTTCGGCCAGCACCGCGGCACCAGCCTCGACGGTGGTGAACCGGGCGGATTCCTCGGCGCTGAGCGGAATGCCGAACTCGGACTCCACCCGCAGGGCCAGCTCGACCTTCTCCAGTGAGTCGACCCCCAGGTCCTGCGCTAGGTCCGCGCCGTCCGGCACCTCGTCCACCCCGAGTTCGAGCACCCCGGCAACCAAGGCTCGAAGCCGCATACGGATCGCCGTCTCTGACCCCTCAGACAACGCTGAACTCCCCTTCCCGCACCCTCTACAGCCACTTAACACACTCTTAGCTCGTAAGTTGATGCCTCGCTCATGCCCGTAATGCCCTAACCGTACCTTCTACGATGTAATAGGCTAAATCAGATCATAACGACTTATTTGCTGTGCGAGCGCGCTTGCCGGCCGTCGGCCGCGCGCGGAAGGAGCATCGATGCCACTGGACCCGAAGACCATGCGGACGGCCGAGGGCCGAGCGGAGGTGGCTGCCATCGCCGAACTCGGCGGCGGAAACGCCTGGCGGATCGCAGCTCGCACCAGCGAGGTGCCGGACCTGCCCGCCGTACTCACCGACCGGCCGATGGTGAACGCCGACGGCACGCCCCAGTCGGAGTTCAGCCTGCGCGAGCTGGACGAACTCGCCCAGGCGTGGTCGTGCTGGTATTCCGACCAGGGCGTCCGACCCCGCGACCGGGTGGCCGTCTACCTGACCGATGGCTTCGAGGACCAACTGCACCTGACGGCACTGGCCCAGCTGGGCGCCATCCCGGTGCTGCTCAACGGCAAGCTGCCGCCGGACGTCGCCGCCGTGTTGATCGAACGCGCCGATCCGGTCGGCATCTTCAGTGATCCTGAACACCTTGCCGCGCTCGGTGATCGAGTGCTCGACCGGCTCGGCTGGCAGGCGACCCAGCAGAGCGTCGGGGCGGTGGGACGGCGGCAGCTGCCGGAGGCTGCTCGCTACCGCCACCATGCAGACGATCCGGTGCTGCTGTGCCACTCCTCGGGCACCACCGGCATGCCGAAGCTGGTGATCTGGTCGCACGAGCAGAGCGTCGCCGGCGCCCGGTTCCGGCTGAACACGCATCCGGAACCGGCCGATTCGATCCTGCTGTCGGCCGTCCCCCAGTCCCACTCGGCCGCGATCGCGTTCACCTTCTACGCACTGCTGGCCGGTGTGCCGCTGCTCGTCGTCTCCGAGCAGAGCGGCCCGGGCGTGGCTGCCAGCGTGGCCCGGCACCGGCCGACCACGGTGCTTGCCTTCAACCACACGCTGGCCGCCCTCGCGCTGATGGACCTGGACCCGGCCGACTTCAGCTCGGTGGCGGACTGGATGAACGTCGGCGACTCCGCACACGACGCCCACATCCGCCCGCTGATGCGGCTCGGCAACCACCGCGCCGAGGACGGCAGCCGGGTGCCGGGGTCGATCTTCGGCGACGGCCTCGGCTCCTCGGAACTGGGCTGGGCTGCGCTGCGGCGGGTGATCGAGCCCGGCGGCGAGGTACGGCCGCGCTGCCTGGGCAAGGTGGTGCCGATCGCCGAGGTGGCGGTGCTGCGCCCGGACGGCAGCCTCGCGGGCGAGCGCGAGGTCGGCCTGCTCGGCGTCCGCAGCGCATCGGTGGCGCGCGGGTACTGGAACGACCACGACACCGCGGTCCGCAGCTGGCTGAACGGCTACTGGCTTTCCGGCGACCTGGTGTTCCGGGAGGGGGAGGACTTCTTCCACGTCGACCGGGCGGTGGATCGGATACCGACCCGGCCGGTCGAGGGCTACTCGCTCTACATGGAGGAGCTGTTGTTGCTGCAGCTGCCCGAGGTGGCCGACTGCGCGGTGGTCTCCGGACGGTTCGGCGATCAGACGGTGCCGGTCGCACTGGTTCGGCTCAAGGCCCAGCACGCCGACGCCGATCCGGCGGAGCTGATCGAGCGGGCCAACGACGGGCTGGCTCGGCGCGACCAGCCGCGGCTGGCGGTACTCGAGGTGGACCAGGCCGACGGTGCGATCCCGGTGGGTGCCACCGGCAAGATCCTCAAACCAAGGCTGCGCGAGAAGTACGCCGACCTGGCCAGCTACCTGGCGGCGGGCTCCCCCGGCCGGCTGGCCACCGCACTGCCGCGGAACGGTTCGTGACCGCAGCGACGCTCCGTAACCTGACCGCGGCAGCAGGGCTGACCGGAGCCGACCTGGTCAGCTGGTTGAACCAGGCCGGGGAGACCACCCTGGTCGGCCGGCTGGGCATCGTCTTCACCGAGGCCGGGCCGTCCCGGCTGGTCGCCACCATGCCGGTTGCGGGCAACACCCAGCTGCAGGGCATGCTGCACGGCGGCGCCTCGGTCGTACTGGCCGAATCGCTCGGCTCGATCGGCGCCGCGCTGCACGCCGGGCCCGGCCGGTTGGCGGTGGGGGTGGACATCAACGCGACCCACCACCGGCCGGCCCGGCGCGGCCTGGTCACCGGCGTCGCCACCCCGCTGCTGCTCGGCAGCACGTCGGCCTGTTACGAGGTCGCGATCAGCGACGCCGCCGGCGAGCGGGTCTGCTCGGCTCGGATCACCTGCGCGATCACCGGCGGCCGGCGGCCCGGCCGTTCCAGCACCCGGGAGGGATAGTCCGGTCGAGCCGCGCGCCGAACCGGCCGGGCCACAAGGACGTTCTACCCTCAGCTGGACCGGACTTGCGGGTCGCAATCGGCTGCGGACTCGGAGCCGGACTTGCGGACTCGCGGCCGGCTGCGGGCTCGCGGCCGGTACGAACCCGCAGCGCCGCCCGAACGCCAGCGAGGACGACATGGCGAGTGACCTGATCGCGCCGGTCACCGGCCTGGTCGGGGTGGTGGTCGGCGGCCTGATCACCTCCCGGGCCGAGACGCAGCGACGCCGACTGGATGCCCGAGGCACGGCGCTCCTGGAATTCGACCAGGTCCGGCCGCTGTGGTCCCTGGTGCCGCAGCCGACCGCGGAGGACTTCCAGCGGCTGGAGGACACCCACCGCCACCTGAGCAGAACCCTGCTGCTGGCCGGCGTACCGATCGAGCTCAGCGAGGCCTACCGCTGGGCATCTCGTAACTACCTCGGCTGGGTGAGCGACACCGGCGACATGCCCATCGAGGTCAACCACTACGTCTTCCGGCTACACGACTTGGTCCTGCTCTACCTGCAGCACCCACTCCGAGCCGCGATCCGCCGCCGCTCCTGGACGATGCGCCGGCTGGCCAAGGCGGCCGGCCCGTACGCCGGGCACGCCCCCGCCGTCTGACGGCTTTGCGCCGACGATGCCAGCTACCGTCACCGGTCAGCCGCTGACATGATGCACGCCGACCGTCCGAGAAGGGTGGACCGGTGGCTGACGGGCTGAAGTCGCGACTCGAGCGAGCGATGCAGTGGGGCCTGTTCGTCTCCAGCGCCGCGGTGCTGGCCATCGGCCTGGCCGCCACGGTCGGCATTCTGGATCGTGCTGACCCGACTGCTGCGCTACCCCTGGCCCTGGGACCAGCGCCTCGGTCACGGCCAGGCGGTCAGCCAACTCGACATCACCAAGGTCGCCCTGAGCGTGGTGGCCGGCGTCGGCGCCGCGATCGCGCTCACCGTCACCTACCGCCGCCAACGCGACGCCGAACGCAGCCGCCTGGACGAACGCTTCGCCGCAGCCGCCGCCCAACTCGGCGGCGCCAGCCCCGCCGAACGCCTCGCCGGCGTATACGCCATCGCCACCATGGCCGACGAGACACCCGAACGCCGCCAGCAGTGCATCAACCTGCTCTGCGCCTACCTCCGCCTGCCGTACGACCCGGACGCCGGGTTACTTCGTGAACTCGTCCTAGAGAACACCTGGCTGGACGAAACCCCGAACCGTCGAGAACAGCGCACCTACCAGCGGCTACCCAACGACCGCGAAGTCCGGCTCACCATCATCGACATCATCCGTGCCCACCTCCAAGAGGAGCCTCCCGTGCCCTGGCACGGCCACGACTTCGACTTCACCGGCGCCATCTTCGACGGCGGCAACTTCAACGGCGCACACTTCACCGGCGGCACGGTCAACTTCTCCGACGCACAGTTCAGTGGCGGATTAGTCGGCTTCCTCGACGCGCAGTTCAGCGGCGGCACCGTCCACTTCGGTGCGCACTTCACCGGCGGCTCGGTCTACTTCGTCCGTGCAGGGTTCACCGGCAGCACAGTCGATTTCCTCAGTGCCCGGTTCACCGGCAGCACAGTCGATTTCCGCGGTGCGTGGCTCGCTGGGGGCATGGTCCAGTTCGACGAGGACGCGTTGCAAGCAGCAGCTCCGCCGGACCTAACAAGAGCCAACTTTGAGGGCGGCGGTGCGGTGTGGATCAGTGATAAACGGCTGACCGAGCCACCCCCGCAAGCCCCGGCCGACCGAGCATCACGGAGTGTGCCAGGGCTTGCCGTCCGGATCGGCGACACCGGCGGTGAGGATTTCGGTGAAGCGGGTTGCCCAGCTGGCGATGGTCTCCGCGTCGAAGAGGTCGGTGGCGTATTCGAGGGCGAGGGTCAAGGCTCCCTCCGGGGTGACGGAGAGGCCCCAGGTCTGCTCGGCCCGGGCCACCGGCAGCTCGACATCGACGGGTGGCGCGGGGGGAACGCCGGGCAGGGTCAGGCTCGGGATCGCGGTGTTCAAGAGCCCGAACAGGACTCTCGGCGGGTTGCCCGCGAAGGCGCCACCGGCGGCCTCGTCGAGGATCGGCGCCGGAACGGACTGCAGTGCCAGGCGTCGCCAGATCGCGTCCCGGGCGGTGGCGACCAGGCTGCTGAAGCTGGCCGCTCCGGCAACCGGAGCCACCATCCAGGAGGAGTGGGTGAAGCAACCGGCGACGTTCTCGAAGCGGGATTCGGGACGATTGGCCACCGCGCACATGAAGGCGCTAGCCGAACTGCCGGTGACCTCGTGGGCCAAGGCGGCGAAGGCGGCGACGAGGACGGTGAAGGTGGTGGCTCCTTCGCGCGCCGCCGCCGCGTCGATCGCGGCGACCAACTCCGACGACAGGGTGGTGGTGTGCACCGCCCCGTTGCCGGTGAGCGGATCGGTGCGGGGCCGGTCGGTGGGGAAGAGGAGTGGACCGGCGCCGAGAGCATTGACGTGGTCGGCCCATTCCCGCACCGCGGTCCGGGTGGCGGGGTCGGCGAGGTAGGCCGCCTCCCATTCGGTGAAGTCGAGGTAGGTGGCGGTCAGCTCCGACAGCTGCGGGGTGTCGCCGGTGACCTCGGCCCGGTACAGCTCACCCAGCTCTGGGATGAGGACGCTCATGGACAAGCCGTCGCTGAAGGCGTGATGGACGCTGAGCAGAAGCTCCGCCCGCCGGTCGGCGATGGTGAACAGGGTCGCCCGGAAACTGCCCACCTCGGTGATGTCCGCGACATCCTCGGCAGCGGCCAGGACCAACGCGTCGAGGTCATCCTCGACGGCGTCGACGACCTCCAGCGACGCCTCGCCCGGGACCATCACCTGCTGGCGCACCACCTCGTCGGCTTCGTCCACCTCGGTGAGCCGAGTGCGGAGAGCCGGGTGCCTGACCGTCAATGCGGTTAGCGCTCGCTGCAGAGCGGGCACGTCCACCTTGCCGTGCAGGGCGAAGCGGACGGCGATGGTCAGCACACTCGGGTTGTCGCTGATCAAGGTCGCGAGATAACCCTGCAGCTGGCCCTGGCTCGCCGGGGCGCTGGCCTCGACATCGTCGACGGGCGCTGGCCGCGGGGCCGCCGGTAACGCCGACGGAGCGCTGGCCTCGACATCGTCGACGGATTCCAGCTGCGGAGCCAGCAGGGCCGCCAGCCGGCGCACGGTCGGTCCGCGCACGAAGTCCACCACGCCCAGTTGCACACCGAGCTCGGCGCAGATGCGGTTCACCAGTTGGATCGCGGACAGCGAGTGGCCGCCTAGCTCGAAGAACGTGGCATCCAGCGGCACCTCTGCCACGCCGAGCTCGGCCGCCCACACCGCGGCGAGCCGCTGCTCGACGTCGTCGCCCTGATCCGCAGCCGCCAGCGGGAACGTACCGAGCGTCGGTTCGGGCAGGGCGGCCCGGTCGATCTTGCCGCTGGTGGTCAACGGCAGTGCATCCAGCACCTGCCAAGTCGCCGGGATCATGTACTCGGGAAGCCGGGTCGCCAATCGCGTGCGCAACTCGTCGACCGTCACGTCCGGCGCGGGAACGACGTACGCGGCCAGCCGCACCATGCCGTCGGCATCGGTCCAGGCGCGGACCGCCCCATTCCGCACGCCGGGCAGGGTGGCGAGCTGGTGCTCGACCTCGCGGGGTTCGACGCGGAAGCCGCGGATCTGCACCTGTTGGTCGCTGCGATGCAGGAACTCCAGCTCACCGTCCGGCCGCCAGCAGACCACATCGCCCGTGCGATAGCAGCGATCCTCGCCTGTGCCCACGAATCGGGCTGCCTGGTCGGGGGTCGGCTCGGCGTAGCCGCGGGCCAGCTGGGCACCGCCGAGCAGCAGCTCGCCGGGCTCGCCGATCTTCACCTGCCGGCCCGCGTCGTCCACCACCCGCACCCAGGTGCCCGGCACCGGCCGCCCGATCGTAGGCGGACCGTCGGCGTCCGCCGACACCTCCGTCCAGGTGGACACCACAGCCGCCTCGGTGGGGCCATAGACGTTCCACAACCGGAACGGCGCGCCGGCCGGTGGCCGGCGGTGCAGGACGTCACCGCCGACAACCATGTGCCGCAGGGCGACCGAACCGTCGGTGGACCAGCGTTGGTCGAGCAGCAGTTCGCCCATGGGGGTGGGCAGGAAGGCGACGGTGATGCCGGTTTCGATCAGCCAGTCACGCAGGCCGGCCGGGTCATAGCGGAGGTCCGGCGGGGTGATGTAGAGCGGTGCGCCGCTGCGCAGGGCGGCCCAGACCTCGACCGCGGAGGCGTCGAAGCCCGGGCTGCAGAACCAGGAGAACCGGTCGGCGGCGGAGAGATCCAGGTCGCGCAGGTACCAGCCGACGGTGTTGGCGATGGCGCGGTGTTCGACCAGCGCACCCTTGGGCTCGCCGGTGGAGCCGGAGGTGAACAGGACGTAGGCCAGGTCATCCGGGGTGAGCGGGTGGCCCTTGATCGCGGTCTGCTCGGTGGGTTGGCCATTGGTCGCGGCCGGCTCGGTGGGCTGGCTCTTGGTCGCGGCCTGCTCGGTGAGCTGGTCGATGAGGATGGTCGGCAGGCCGCCGGGAACCTCGGCACCGACGGTGGTGATCACGGCGGCGGCCCCGGCCTTGCGAACCATGTGCCCGAGCCGGGCAGTGGGCTGCTCCGGATCCAACGGCACGTACGGCACCCCCGCGGCAAGCGCGCCGAGCATGGCCGCCACCGCGTCCACGCCGCGTCGCAGCAGGACGGCGACCGGGACCTCGGCGGCCACCCCGAGCTCGGCGATTGCTCCGGCCACCGCACGGGCACGGTCGATCAGCTGGCCACGGGTGGTCACCGCGCCGTCGTCGACGACGGCGGGAGCGCCGGACGGGCTGTCCAGGACGCCATGGTGCAGCAGCATCGGATCGTGGGGTGCCGATCCGCCCGTCGTCCAGGCATCGGGCGGGAGGCCGGCATCCGAATCGGGAACGTGCGGATCGAGGGTGTTGCGGGTGAGCTGGTCCAACTCGCGGAGCGGGCGGTGCGGGTTGGCGGCGACGGCCGAGAGCACCTCGCGGTAGGTCGCGAGCAGTTGGCTGGCGGTGGCCGGCTCGAACAGGTCGAGGGCGTGGTTAAGCCGGCACCGGACGGTGTCGCCGAGATTCACCAGGAACAGCACCAGATCCATCGGGGCACGGTCGGGCAGCACATCGAGGAGGGTGGCGCGCACGCCAGGCAGGTCGAGTTCGAAGGTGGCCTCGTTGTCGTAGACCACCACGGTGTCGAACAGCGGGTTGCGCTGCGGGTCCGAGGTGCCGCCCAGGGCGCGGACGATCTCCGGTAGCGGAGCGTCCCGGTGCTCCTGCGCGCCGAGCAGTTGCTCGCGTACCAGCTTCAGCACGTCGGTGAACGTTGCCTCGTCGTCGATGGTGATCCGCAACGGCAGCGTGTGCACGAAGAACCCGACGGCTCGCTCGGCCCCCGCGATCCGGTGCGCGAACGGGCTGCCGACCACCAGGTCCGACTCGCCGCTCACCGCCCGCAGCGTCAGTGCCCACCCCGCCAGCAGCGCGGTGAACGGCGTGACCCGATGCTCACGCGACACCGACCGCAACGAGGCCATCAGCTCAGCCCCCAGTTCCGCGCCGACCGACGCACCACGACCGGACGGCTCCGCCGGACGCGGGTGGTCATAGGGCAGATCCAGTTCGCGTGGCGCACCCGTCAGCAGCGTGGTCCAGTACCCCAACGATTCCGCCGAAGCCGGCTGCGGCGACGGCAGCGGGTCGGCGACCGGCAGCGCGACGTCGGCACCGGAGACGGCGGCCCGATAGCTGGCGGAGATCTCCTCGGTCAGGATCATCGCGGACACGGTGTCGATCACCAGGTGGTGCATCCGCAGTACCAGCAGGTAGCGCTGCTCGCCCAGCCGGATGAGGTATGGCGCGAACAGCTGGCCGGTGGCCAGGTCGAACGGGGTCGCGGTCTCCCGCGCCATCGCCCGACGGGCGGCCTCGGCGAGGTCGGCCCCCGGCTCGTCGTGCACGGGCAGCGCCAACTCGGCCGGGACGGCGACGATCCGCTTCAACAGGCCGTCGATGTTGTGGAAGGTGGAGCGCAGACCGTCGTGACGGGCGGTGACGGCGGTCAGCGCGGTCCGCAAGGCCGGCACGTCGAGGTCGCCCTCCAGCGCCACGACTATGGACTCGGTGTAGTTGGGCCGGCCCGGAAACAGCTGGTCGGCGTACCAGATCTGCTGCTCGGACGGGCTGGCGTCGCGGATGTCGAGCCGCCTGGCCGCGCCGTCATCGGAGGCGCCGCCGGTGGCCGGGTCGTCGTCGGTAAAGCGGGAGCGCAGCCGGTCGATGTGCGGCAGCCCGGCGGTGATCCGGGCGGGCGGCACACCGAAGTCGACGAAGCAGGCGACCTCGTCCACGCCGAGGGCGGCGAGCCTGCGCACGATCGGCTCGGCGTCGTCCGGGGTACCGATCAGGGCACGGTCGGCGCAATAGCGCTGGTACGCGTTGGAGAGCAGGTACTCCAGGTCCTCCGGATTGGTGTTCGCCAGATCGATGGAGAAGCCGAGGCTGTTGGTCACCTGCCCGAACAGGGACAGCGACGAGCGCAGGTAATCGCAGAACGGACGGAACCCCTCCGCGCGGATTCGCTCGGTGTCCTCGCCCAGGTAGGTGTGCAGCAGCAATACGACCCGCCCACCGTTCGGGTCGAGGCCAGCCTCGGCCCGCGTGCGCCGGTAGAGGGCGATGTTCTCCGCCAGCTGATCCACGCTCTGCACCATGAGGTTGGTGATGACGCCGAACCCGCTGCGCGCCGCCTGCCGGTAACTGTCGGGGTTGCCGACGATCGCGGTGTAGAAGTCCGGTTCCGACTGGATCGGTGTCGGGTACAGCTTGACCTCGACCTGATCGCCGTTGCCTGCCGTCCTGGTCACCGACTCGCCCCGCCACAGCGCGCGGATCGTCTCCACGCCCTCGTACATGGCCTCCCGGTGCCTGCCGTACACCTGCGGTGCCAGCACGAAATCCCGGGCGTGCCAGCCGCTGGCCACGCCGATCGACACCCGCCCCCCCGAGAGGTTGTCCACCACCGACCACTCCTCGGCGACCCGGATCGGGTCGTGCAGCGGCAGCACCACGCTGCCCGAGTGCAGCCGGATCCGGCTGGTCTGGGCGGCGATCGCGGCGGCGAGCACCGACGGGTTGGGGAACACGCCACCGAAGGAGTCGAAGTGGCGTTCGGGCAGCCACACCGCGTGCAGTCCACTGCGGTCGGCGAACCGAGCGGCGGACAGGATGGCCGCGTACTTGTCGCCACCGGGCTGGTCGCCATCGAGCTTGTCGCCATCGAGCTTGTCGCCGCGGGGGCTCTGCGGGTAGTCGCCGAAGAAGTACAGGCTGAAGTCCGGGGTGGTCCGGCCGACGTCGGTCGAGGTCGCCTCCACCACCGCCGCCTCCACGGTCTTCGCCACCGCGGTCTTCGCCGCCACGGCGGGGATCCGGGGCAGCGTGCGCCGGGCCGCCGGCACCGCGCTGGGCCGGCCGGCGAGGAAGCCGCCACGGCGCAGGTCGTCCACCGAGTTGCGAACGGCGTCGATGACGAAGTCGACATCGGCGTCGGTGTGGGCGGTGGACAGGAAGAAGTTGCGCCACTCCCAGACGTGCACGCCTTCCATGATCAGGTGGTTGAACAGCAGTTCCAGGTTGCCGCGGTGGGCAAACCGGAACAGCGAGCCGAACCGCTCGATCGACAGCGGCAGCTCCTCGGCCGTGAAGAAGTCGTTGAGCGTCTTCGCCAACCGCTCGGTACGGGCGGTCACCGCGCGTTGCAGGCCAGGCCCCTGATCGCGCAGGTGGGTAAGCACCGCCTTGGCCGCGACCATGGCCAGCGGGTGCTGGATGTAGGTGCCGCCGAAGAAGGTCGTCTCACCCTCGGGCACGCTGTCGTCGCCGTACTGCCAGTGGCCGCCGTCGATCCAGTCCATGATCTCTGCGCGGCCCGCGATGGCGCCGATCGGGTAGCCGCCGCCGATCAGCTTGCCGTAGGTGGCGAGATCCGCCTGGACCCCGAAGATCCCCTGGGCGCCCTGCGGGTGCGGACGGAAGCCGGTGAGCATCTCGTCGAACATCAGCACGATGCCGGTCTCGTCGCACAGCCGCCGCAACTCGCGCACGAACTCGACCGGCTGCCGGTTCGGATAGCGGCTGGGCACGGCTTCCAGCACGACGGCCGCGATCTGGTCGGCGTGCCGGCGGATCACCTCCAGGCTGGCCCCGTCGCCGTAGCCGAGCACCATCATCTCCGCGACCGCCGACTGCGGCACGCCCGCCGACACCGGTACGGTCCGCGGCCCGTCGTCGCCGGACACCGGCCGGCCGAGCACCGGGTCGAAGTGCCCGTGGTACGAGCCGTCGAAGGTGACGATCTTGGTACGGCCGGTGTGCGCGCGGGCCAGCCGGAACGCGGCCGAGTTGGCCTCGGTGCCGGAGGTGGCGAAGGCGACCCGGTCCAGGCCGGTCAGCCCGGCGAGTAGCTCGGCGGCCTCGCCCGCCTCCGGCCCGCGCGGGCCCAGCCGCATGCCGTCGGCCTGGTAGGCAGCTACCGCCTCGGTGACGAAGTCGGGCTCGTGGCCGAACATCAACGCGCCGAAGCCCATGGTGATGTCGACGTAGGTGTTGCCGTCCACGTCCTCCAGGTACGCGCCCCGGGCCCGGCGTGCGGCCAGCGGGTAGAGCAGTTCCTTGGTGACGCTGCGGAAGCCGACCACGGCGCGGCTGTCGGCCAGCGACCGCCGGTAGCGCTGGGCGAGCTGCTTGGAGGTCTTGGTACGCGCGGTGTAGCGGGCGATGAGATCGTCGAGATGGGCCCGCTGGGTCTCGTCCAGCCGGCCGCCGGTCATGCCGGAGTTCCTGGGGACGGTCGGCCGGGGACCGAACTGGGCGCCGTCCGCGGCCGCCGGTGCTGCCTGCATAGCTGTTTGGGGCTGCGGCGTGCCGGATTGGGGCGCGGCAGCTTGGGACGCCGCGAGTTGGGGCGCCGCGAGTTCGGGGGCGGCAGCTTGGGGCGTGGCGAGTTGGGGCGTGGCGAGTTGGGGCGTGGCGGGTTGGGGTGCGGCGGACTTGCCGGAGAACACGGCTAGCTGCTCGGACATGAGGTCGGAGAACCGGCCCATCAGGCTCAGCTGCTCGCGGATCACGGCCTCATACCCGCTGGTCGGCGCGACCGGCGGCTGCAGTTCGGCGGAGCTGACGGCAAGCGGCACTGCGGCGGGTTGCCCGGTGGGCACGGCCCGTTGCGCGGGTGCGACCTGGTGGACGGCCGGCGCGGCAGCCAGCGAGTCGGTTGCGGGCACGGGCACCGGCTGGGGTGATGGCGCCGGCTGGACTGCCTGCGCCGGTTGAGGTGTTGGCGTCGGTTGAGGTGATGGCATCGGGGCGAGTTCGGCCCGTTTGGCGGCGGACATCCGTTCGGTGACCACGCCGCTGAGCCGTGCGGGGGTGTCCACCTCCTCGAACAACTCCCGCATGGCCACCCGTACGCCGAAGGCAACCTCCAACTCGCGCACCATGTTGATCATCAGCAGCGAGTCCGCGCCGAGGTCGAAGAACGGCACGTCCGGCAGGACGCGGTCCAGCTTGTCGCCCAGGTGATGAGCGGTCAGTTCGCGCACTCGGGTGAGTACCAGCTCGGTCAGGTCATCGGTCTGGTTGGCGAGCATGGCTGACGCACTCTCCTCGGTGGCGGGGGTTGCCGCGACGGGAACGGCTGCCCGGACGGAATCCGCAGCCGGGACGGAATCCGCTGCCGGAACGGGGGTGAAGGCCGCGACGGGGACGGAATCCGCGGCGGGGGCCGCGGACGGAACGGAAGCGGCGGCCACCGGATCGATCCAATGCCGCGTCGGCTGGAATGGATAGGTGGGCAGCGGGACCCGCCTGCCGCCGGGGGTGAGCGCGGCCCAGTCGAGCTCGATGCCGTGGCAGAACAGGGCGGCCAGACCGGGGGTGACGGTGTCGGCACCACGGCGGCGCAGCGGCAACCAGGTGGTGCCGGACCACCGCCTGCCCAGCGCCGTCAGCACGCCGGACGGACCCAGTTCGACGAAGGTGGTGTGGCCGTCGGCGACCAGTTCGTCCACGCTGCCGGAGAAGTCGGCAGTGGACCGGGTGTGCGTGCGGACGTGCTCGGCGCCCAGCAGGGTGCCCTCGGTCAGCACCGCGCCGGTCCCCGAATAGACGGGCAGTGCCAGCGGCTGCCAGTCCAACGCGGCAGCCTGGGTGGCCAGGGCATCGAGGACGGGGTCGACCATCGGAGTGTGGAAGGCACGGTCGGCGGCGAGCCGCCTGAATTCCACGCCGTGTGCGGCGAGCTGTCGCTCCGCGTCGGCCACCGCCTCGGGCGGGCCACCGAACACGGTGTGCCCTGGCCCGTTGCGCACCGCCACCGAGAGCCCGGGCAGTTCCGCGAGCCCGGCCAGCTCGCAGCTGTCGGCGAACACGGCCAGCAGGGCACCTTCGGGCACGGTCTGCATCAGGGCCCCGCGTACCGCGGCCAGGTGCATCGCGTCCTCTTCGGACAGCGCGCCGGCGCAGACCAGGGCCGCGTACTCCCCCGCGCTGTGCCCGACCACGGCGTCCGGCCGTACGCCCAGTTCGGCCAGCAGCGCCAGTTGCGCCAACTGCACGGCGAGCAGTGCCGGTTGCAGCGTCTGGGTGGTCCACTCGTACGGAACGCCCTGCAGCGGGGCCAGCAGGTCCACACCCCAGTCACGGCGATGCTGGTCGAGCAGCCGGTGCAGCACACCGGCCGAGGCCGGATGTGCGAGCAGTGCGGTTCCGGCGCCTGAACAGTCCACACCTTGGCCCGCGAAGGCGAACACGAGCGGACCGCTGCGACCGGCGACCCCGCTGGCCGAGCCGCCCGCGCGTAGTTCGCGTGCGGTCGCGTCGGCGTCGTCGCCCCAGGCCACCAGCCGATGCGGCAGTCGCCGGCGGCCGGCACCGAGCGTGGTGAGGACGTCCGCCGGGCTGGTCCCTGCCAGGGCGCCGGCGGTGGACTCGGCGAGTTGCGCCAGAGCTTCCGGCCCGCGCGCGGACAGCGGCACGATCCATTGGGCCGGTACGCCGGTGGGTTGCGGCGCCGGCACCGCGGACGGCTCCTGCTCGGGTGCCTGTTCCAGGACCACGTGCGCGTTCGTGCCACCCACGCCCAACGCGGTCACCCCGGCACGACGCACCCCCGGCACCGGCCACGGCGTGGGCTCGGTCGGCACGGTGATGCAGTCCTCGCCCAGCCGCAGCGCGGGGTGGGGCGAGTCGAAGTTGGCCTGTGGCGGCACGATCCCGGCACGCAGGGCGAGCACCGCCTTGAGCAGTCCGGCCATGCCGGCGGCGGAGTCGAGATGGCCGATGTTGGGTTTCACCGACCCGACCAACAGCGGCTCGGAGCGGTTGCCGAAGGTCTCGCGGAGTGCCGCGACCTCGATCGGGTCGCCGAGGGCGGTACCGGTGCCGTGGGCCTCGATGTAGCCGATGGATCCCGGTTCGACCCCGGCGGCGGCGAGTGCGTCGCGCACCACCGTGACCTGGCCTGCCATCCCGGGCCAGGTGAAGCCCTGTTTCGCCGAGCCGTCGTTGTTGATCGCGGACCCGAGGATGACCGCGTGCACGGTGTCGCCGTCGGCGAGGGCCGCCGCCAGCGGCTTGAGCAGCACGGCGGCGACGCCGTTGCCGCCGACGGTGCCGTCGGCGGCCGCATCGAACGCGCGGCAGGCACCGGTGCTGGACAGGATCGAGCCCTGTTCGTACCGGTAGCCCGCGACCCTGGGGACGTGCAGTGCGGCGGCGCCGGCCAGTGCCATGTCGGCGTCGCCGGCCAGCAGCGCGGTGATCGCGGTGTGCACGGCGACCAGCGAGGTCGAGCAGGCGGTACGAACGGTGACTGCGGGTCCGGTGAGGCCGAGCCGATAGGCGACGCGGGTGGCGAGGAAGTCCGGGTCGTTGCCGATCGCGACTTGCAGGGCGGACAGTTGGTCGCCCGCGTCGATGCCGCCCAGGTTCTCGCGGAGGTAGGTGCGCAGGGAGTACAGGGCCATGCCGGAGCCCGCGTAGACGCCTGTTCTGCCGGCCGCCCCGGCATAGCCGGCGTGTTCCAGGGCCTGTTGGCAGACCTGCAGGAACAGCCGCTGCTGCGGGTCGGTGACGGCGGCCTCGGCGGGACTGATGCCGAACAGGTCGGCGTCGAAGGCGGCGATGTCGTCGAGCGCACCGCTGACCGGGACGTACGCCGGATCGTCGACGAGGGACGCCGGCAGGCCCGCGGCGAGCAACTCGTCGCGGCTGAACCGGGTCGTGCTGACGACGCCCGCGAGCAGGTTGTTCCAGTACTGCTCCAGGGTGGGCGCACCGGGAAGACGGGCGGCCATCCCGATGATGGCGATCCGGCGGTCGCGCACGTCGCTGCGGCGGGTCTCGGTGCGGCGTTCGCCAGCCAGTTCGCCGAGGTGCGCGCTCAGCTCGACCTCGGTCGGGTGGGAGAACAGCTCGGTCAGCGGGAACTCGCGGCCGAGGGCGGACTGGAGCGCGGTGTGCAGCCGCACCATGCCCAGTGACCCGAGGCCCGCCTGATAGAAGGGGGTGTGCGGGTCGATGCCGCCGGGCAGGATCCGGCGCAGTTCGTCGCGGACCAGCCGCCGTACGGATCCAGCAGATCCAGCAGGTACGGATCCGGCAGGTACCGCGCAGGCAGGCACCGATCCGGCAACCGCCTTGGCCCCGGCCGTCCCCGTCGCGGCCGTCGGCGCCGGCGCAATCGGGATCTCGACACCGAACGCGTCCAGGCAGGCCACGGCGGCGCCTTCGAGCGGTTCCGGGGGCAGCATCCGGCGGGCGACGGGGTTACCGCGGTCGACTCCGAGCAGCACCGGGCCCGGTGGCAGGTGAAGGGCGGCGGTGAACAGGGCGGCGCCGTCGGCCGGCGGAAAGCTCAGCAGCTTGCCCCGGACGGCCGCCTCGCGGTAGTCATGGCCGGCGTTCAAGCCGGTGGACCGCCACAAGCCCCAGACCAGGGTGTGCACCGGGTGCTCGGCACCGAGGCCCGCAACACCGAGCCCGTCAGCAGCGAGCTCGTCAGCAGCGAGCCCGTCAGCACCCAGCTCCTCAGCAGCGAGCTCGTCAGCAGCGAGCTGTTCGGCCAGGGCTTCGAGGTAGCGGTTCCCCGCGGCGTACCCGCCCGCCCCGACGCCGGGGAACCAGGTCAGCAGGCTGGAGAACGCGACCAACCTGCTCCCCGGACGCCGACGCAGCACCTCCACCACGGCCTTGGACCCGGCCACCTTGGCGCGGGTGGCCGCCCGCCACCGGTCGGCGGTGGTGTCGGCAAGCTGTGCCGACTCGTAGACGCCGGCCAGGTGCAGCACGCCGGCCAGCGGCTGACCCCAGGCCGCCTCCGCCGCCGCGACGGCGGATTCGAGGGCGTCCGCATCGGCCACGTCGACCTGGGCGTACCGCACGTCCGGTCCGAGCTCGGCCAGGTCCCGGGCCGGACCACGGCCGACGACCAGCATTCGGATGCCGAGTCCGGGCAGCACCGCCCGGCCGATCCCGCCCAGGCCACCGGTCACCAACCAGCAGCTCCCCGGCTCGACGGCAGACGTCGCAGTAGGAGCAGGGACGGCAGGCTCCAGGGTGCGGACCAGCCAGCCGTCGTGCCAGGCGATCACCGACTCGCTGTGCACGAAGGTCAGCGCCTCGGCGATCCGGGCTCCGTGGCTGCCGGCGTCGGGCACCTCCAGGTGCCAGCTGCGCAGCTCGGGCAGTTCCACGCTCGCGGTGGCGGCGATGGCCGCGGTGAGGGCGGTCGCGGGGTCGCCGTGGCCGATGGTGACCAGCTCGCCGGACCAGTCCGCCGCGGCCAACTCTCCCACCAGCTCGAGGGCGCGAATCGATGCCTGCTCCTCGTCGGCCGCCGGCGCCAGCACGATCAAGTCGGCGGAGAAGTCGCCGGGTTGCCAAGCCTGCGCGCCGGGCAAGGCGACCGCCAGCGCGGTGGCAAGGCTCGGGTCGCCGAAGACCCGAATCCGACCGGGATCGCGGGTCGCGGGAAAGGACCTGGGTGTCCACACCGGACGATGCAGGGCGTCCGGCAGGGTGGTGTGCGCGGCCTCGGCCAGCTCGACCGCGCGCAAGCCGTCGTCCAGTTCGCCGCGCAGCATCCTGGCGCGCATGGCGGTGCGCTGGATCTTGCCGCTGGTGGTCTTGTCGAAGCCGTTGCGATCCACGACCGCCAGCAGCACCGAGGCCAGCCCGAACCGTTCGGCCAGCCGTCGCCGGATCGCGCCGACGAGCGTGCCGGTCAGCCCGTCGGCGGGCACGAACACCACGGCCAGCCGCTCGTTCCCGTCCGGGGTGGGCACGCCGAATGCCGCCGCGAAGCTGGCCGCCACCCCGGGCAGCGCGCCGATGACGTCCTCGATCTCGTGGCAGAAGTGATGGACGCCGTTGATGATGATGATCTCCTTGGCCCGGCCGGTGATGGTCACCCGCCCGTCGGCCACGAACGCAAGGTCACCGGTGTCGAACCAGTCGCCGTCCGGGAACGCCTCGGTGTTGGCGTCCGGGTTGTTCAGGTAGCCCGGGGTCACCCGCTCCGACCGGCCCTGCAGCCGGCCGATCCGCAGCTCCGGCAGCACCGTTGCGCCATCGGGCGCGGCGATCCGGAACTCCGAGCCGGGGCTGGGCGGACCCATGCTGAGGAAGATGGAACTACCCTCGGCAGGCTCGGCCAGCAGCTCCAACGCACCGTCGGATGCCTGCCGGACGTGCTGTACGGCCTCGGGCCCGTAGGCCTGGTACGTGATGCCCGTGCAGGTCTCGGCCATCCCCCAGCACAGCAGCACGGTGTCCGGGCGGACGCCGAACCGGGCGGTGGCCTCGATGAATCGGCGCATCACCGGCTCCGTGCACTGCTCGCCCGCGTTGACCAGGGCGCGCAACGGCGTGAGGTCCCAGGTGCGGGCCGGGTCGGCGGTGGCAAGCGCGTCGGCGACCAGGCCGAAGCCGAAGTTGGGCGACCAGCTGTGCTGGGCCCGGTAGGAGTGCAGCAGATCCAGCCAGCGCAACGGGTCGGCGAGCACGTCGGCGGTGGGGACCTGGACGTTGTCGCAACCCAGCACGACCGGTCCGAGGTGGTACATCACCACCCCGGCGACGTGGTCGAGCGGCAACCAGTTCACGAAGACGTCCCCGGTGTCCATCCGGCTGACCTGGCGGGCGGCCTGGACGTAGCGGATCAGGCCGCGGTGGGTGAGCTGGATGACCTTGGACTTGCCGGTGCTGCCGGAGGACAGCTGGAGCATCGCCACCGCGCCCGGCTCGGGTCGGTGGATGTCGGTATCCGCGGCGGCGCTAGCTTCGGCAGCGCACTCGGCGAGGTCGAGTACTCGCATGGACGTCAGCCCGGATCGTTGGGCGTGCCCGCGCAGTCCGGCGACGGTCGCGCCGCCGGAGAGCACGGCCGGGCCGCCGAGGTCGCGCCAGACGTTCTCCAGCTTGTCCAGCACGGGCGTGCGCTCGGCGTAGGTGGCCGACTGGGCCACCGCCACCGGATGTATCCCGCCGAGCAGGCACGCCCACAGGCCGATGACATGCTCGGCCAGCGACGGCACGTGCAGCACCGCCGCGTCGCCCACGTCGAAGCCGGCGGCGCGCAAGCCGGTGAGGGTGCGTCTGGCCTGCTCGAGCAACTCGGGGTAGGTCAGGACGCGCGTGCTGCCCTGCTCGACGAGGTGCACCCCGCGGTCGGGGTATCGCTCGGCGGTGGCCAGCAGCGCCTCGACCAGGGTCGTCGGGTCGTCCGCCGGGATCCGCGGGCCGTCGGTACCGGTGAGTGAGGACGGCCCGCTGAGGTCGACGCCCGACGCGGCCAGGGCCGCTGCCGGTCCAGCGACCGATCCGGCCACCCAGGGGGTCGGCAGGTCGACGAACTCGGCGAGGTGTCGCCGACCGGTCCCGGGGACGGGCAGTGCGACCGGCGTGGTCACCGAGGCCGGGACCGGCAGTTGCCGTAGCGCGTGCTCGTCTGGCTCGCCGCGCGAGTCGCGCGGAATGGCGGAGACCGCGGAGACCAGCAGCGGGCCACCGTCGATCGCGCCGAGCGCGGCCACCACCCGGCGGACCCGTGCGGGTGTCGTACCCGGGGCGGGCACCACGTGCGCGACCTGGACGGTGCGGCCGTCGGTGGTGGTCGCGGTGAGCAGCGCGGCGTCGGCCACCAGCGGGTGGCTGAGCAGGGTGGCGAGCAACGTCTGCGGCATGGCGGTTCCCTGTCGGTTCGAAATCGTCGGTCAGCTCGAAGTCGTTGTCCGGTCGCTCGGGCGGCGGACGGTCCGGACCAGGTACCCGACGGCCAGCACCACGACCACGCCGTGCATCAGCCCGGCCACCGCCAGCGGCGTCCACACCTCCAGCAGGCCCGCGGCGACCAGCAGGCCGATGGCCAGGCCGGCGTTCTCGGCCATCGCGGTCAGGCCGAAGAACAAGCCACGCGCCGGGTCCGGCTCGGCCTGCACCCTGGTGGTGTAGGTGATCTCGGTGAACCCGTCGGCGAGGCCGGCAATCAGGGCCACCAGCAGCACCCAGGGTTGGCGCAGGCCGGAGAACGCGGCGATGAACGCCGCGGACATCACGGCGGTGCCGATCACGAACGCGCGCTCGTCGTGCCGGGGCCCGCTTCGGTACACCCGGCTCACCAGCTGGTGGGCGGCGAACAGGCCGACCGCCCACGCGGCCCAGAAGTCGCCGACGAACCCGGCCGGGTTGCCCGGCTGCAGCTGGGTGGCGTAGATCGGGATGCCGACCTGGTGCGAGGCCGACCCGAAGCAGTCCAAGCTTCGGACGACCACGATCGCCAGGACGGACGGGGCGGCGACCAAGGCGGCCAGCACGAGCTTGCTGCGCCTCAGCAAATTGCTCCGCGTCAGCAAATTGCTCCGCGTCAGCGGATCCGGCTGCTCCGGTTGCCGGAGCTGCCCGCGGCGAGGCGGGAACCGCAGCCCGGCGGTGGCCAGTACCAGCGCGGAGATGCAGAAGGTGCCGGCATCGACCAAGAACGCCGACGTGTAGCCGACCCAGGACACCAGCAGACCGCCGGTGGCGAAACCCAGCGCCATCGCCACTGCCCGGCCGGTCACGAGCAACCCGTTGGCGCGCATCCGGTGCTCGGCGCCGACGAAGTCCGGCACGGTGGCGCGCAGCAGCAGTTGGCTGGTGGTGCTCAGCGCTCCGATCGAGACCGCCAGCACCGGCAGCAGCGCCAGCCGGACGTCCTTCGGGGACAGGGCGAACACCAGCAGCACGGACGCCTGCACCAGATCGCAGCTGATCATCACCGCGCGCCGCGGCAGCCGGGCGGCCACGGTCCCGCCGGCCACGCCCGCGGCGAACCCGGTGGCCATCCGCAACACCATGAACAGGCCGGTGGCCAATGCGCTGCCGGTCGTCTTATAGACGAACAGCTGCAGCGCCACCATGTTCAGATAGCTGCCGAAGGAGGACGCCCCGTAACCGCCGACCAGCAGCCGGAACCGGCGCCAATCCGCACGGTTCCCTTCGGGCTTGGCCACGGGGGCCGGGCTGAGGTCGGTCATCGCGTCAATACCGCGCCATGCGGTGCGGGTCGCCGGGCACAGCCGGTCCGCCGAACGCCCGGTGCACTGCAGCCGCCAGCCCGGCACTCACGGATGTCGCTCACGGGACACGAAGCTCCAGCACACCGAAGATTGATACGGCCCGCTCCAGCGGGGGCACAAACCGACTAAAACCCGTCCAACCTAGCCCGACGTTGTGCGGTTGACAACGGCCCGGGCACCAGGACCGTTGCGCTGCGCCGATCGGTGCTACGCCAACGAGTACGCGCATTCGGTGAGTGCCGTGTCGAGGATCTGCAGACCGGTGTCGAGCTCGGCCTCGCTCACGGTGAGCGGTGGCGCGATGCGGAACACGCCGCCCATGCCTGGTAATTGCACGATGTTCAGGTGCAGCCCATGCTCGAGGCAGGCCATGGTGACGGCGTGGCCGAGCCGGTCGGCCGGCTGCTTGCTGGCGCGATCGGTGACGAGCTCGATGCCCTGCAACAGGCCACGTCCGCGGACGTCGCCGATGACTTCGTGGCGGTTCTGCAGCTCGAGCAACCGCTCTCGCAGGCGGGTGCCGAGCCGGCTCGCACGAGCGACCAGGTTCTCGGCGGCGATCACCCGCAGTACCGTCGCGCCGATCACCGCGGCCAACGGGTCGGAGACGTGGGTGGTGAAGAAGAGGAAGCCATGCTCGTGGCAGCGTTGCTCGATCTCCTCGCTGGTGACCACGGCCGCGACCGGGAGTCCGGCGCCGAGCGTCTTGGACAGCGTGACGATGTCCGGCACGATGCCGTCACGCTCGAACGCGTACATCGTTCCGGTGCGGCCCAGGCCGGTCTGGGCCTCATCGACGATCAGCAGCATGCCACGCTCGGCACACTTGTCCTTCAGTGCGCTGAGATATCCGATCGGTGGCTCGATGATCCCGCCGGAGGAGAGAATCGGCTCGATCAGGCACGCGGCCAGGCTGCCCGCCGACTGCCGGTCGATCGCGGCGAAGCCGTAGTCGAGTTCGCAACGCCAGTCGTAGCTGCCGTCCGGGTGCCGGAACGGCGAGCGGTACCCGTTCGGGGTGGGCAGCGTCAGGTTTCCCGGGATCGGCGGTCCGTAGCCACGCCGGCCGGCGCTGTAGGTCGCCGATGCCGCGCCGGAGGTCATGCCGTGCCAGGAGGCGTCGAATGACACGATCTCGTACTTGCCGGTGTAGAGCTTGGCCAGCTTCAACGCGGCTTCGTTCGATTCCGCGCCGGTGCTCAGCAGCAACACCTTCTGCAGCGGGTCGGGCAGCGTCGCGGACAGCGCGCTGGCCAGCTCGACCACCGGCCGGCTCAACATCCCGCTGAACAGGTGGTCCAGCGAGGCGACCGCACCACTCACCGCCGCGACGATCTCTGGATGGCCGTGCCCCAGCACCGCGCTCATCTGCCCGGACGTGAAGTCCAAGATCGCCGCGCCGTCCTCGTCATAGACGTAGCTGCCGGCCGCCCGCGCGATGATGCGAGGAGTGAACGTGGCGCCGTAGCGAATCAGATGACGATCCGCCTGCGACCAGAACAACCCATCCACCCCTGCCGACCTCCTGGTGGGAACAGTAACCGCACGGACCCGTCCGGCTCGTCGGCGGCTGCTGCGAAGATCGACGGATGCGCAGGCCTGCTGGTGGGGTGATCTCGGTACGGGGCGCGCGGGTGCACAACCTGCGCGACGTCGACGTCGACATCCCGCGGGACGCGCTGGTCGTGGTGACCGGCGTTTCGGGATCGGGTAAGTCGTCGCTGGCGTTCGGAACGGTGTACGCCGAGGCGCAGGCCCGCTACCTGGAATCGGTCGCCCCGTACGCCCGCAGGCTGATCGACCAACTTGCCACGCCGGACGTTCGCGAGGTCACCGGGTTGCCGCCGGCCGTCGCGCTGCAGCAGGCGCGCGGGGTGCCGCAGTCGCGGTCGACGGTCGGCACCATCACGGCGCTGTCGAACTCGCTGCGGATGCTCTTCTCCCGGGCCGGCGACTATCCCGCCGGGGTGGAGCGGCTGGACTCCGACGCTTTCTCGCCCAATACCCCGGTCGGTGCGTGCCCGCACTGCCACGGCCTGGGCCGGGTGCACGAGGCCACCGAGGCCTCGCTGGTGCCGGATGCGAGCTTGTCCATACGCAACAAGGCGATCGCGGCGTGGCCCGGTGCGTGGCAGGGCAAGAACTACCGCGACATCCTGGCGACCCTGGGCTACGACATCGACCGGCCATGGCGCGAACTGCCGCAGGCCGAGCGCGACTGGATCCTGTTCACCGACGAGCAGCCTGTGGTCACGATCCATGCCGAGCGGGAAGCGCACCGGATTCAACGGCCGTATCAGGGCACCTACCAGAGCGCCCGGCGCTACGTGCTCCACACGCTCGCCACCTCGCACAGCGCGACGCTGCGCCGCAAGGCCTTGCAGCACGTCGAGATACGCCGCTGCCCGGTCTGCGGCGGTGCCGGGCTGCGGCCCGAGGCGCTGGCCGTCACGGTGGCCGGTGCGAACGTCGCGGAACTCGCCGCGCTGCCGCTGACGATGCTCGCGGCTCGACTGGCTGCGGTCGGTGGCGGTGCGGGTGGCCGTGGCCTGGTCGCGGACCTGCTGGCTCGCATCGAGGTGCTCACCGAGCTTGGCCTCGGCTACCTCGCGATGAACCGCGCGACGCCGACCTTGTCCTCGGGTGAGCTGCAACGGCTGCGCCTGGCGACGGCGCTGCGATCCAGCCTGTTCGGCGTCGTCTACGTCTTGGACGAGCCGTCGGCCGGGCTGCATCCCGACGACACCCATACCCTGTTGGGCGTTCTCGATCGGCTGCGGGCGGTCGGCAACTCGCTGCTCGTCGTCGAGCACGAGCTGGACGTGATCAGGCACGCCGACTGGCTGGTCGACGTGGGCCCGGGTGCGGGGACGCACGGCGGCCGGGTGCTCTACAGCGGGCCACCGACCGGAGTGGCGCAGGCCGCGGACTCCGTGACAGCTCGCTACCTCGTCGAGCCGGTACGGCCGGTGAACCACAGCCGGACGCCGATCGGCCTCATCGGGCTGCGCGGGGTGCGGCAGCACAACCTCGACGGCGTCGATGTCGACATCCCGCTCGGGGTGTTCACCGCTGTCACCGGGGTGTCCGGATCGGGCAAGACCACCCTGGTCACCGCGCTGGCCGCTGCCGTAGCCGATCAGCTGGGCGGGTCCGGTTCCGGCTCCGGCCTCGGCCTTAGTGAAGGCTCGGTCGGCGAAGGCGCGGCCACCGACGATGAGGACGGCGATGACGATCTGGTCGAGGGCACCATCGGCGAGGTCAGCGGCCTGGCTGCGATCGACCGGCTGGTGGAGGTGGACCAGAAGCCGATCGGACGCACGCCGCGGTCGAACCTGGCCACCTACACCGGCCTGTTCGACGGGGTGCGCAGGCTGTTCGCCGCCACCGAAGAGGCACGACGGCGCGGCTACTCGGTCGGCCGGTTCTCCTTCAACGTCGAGGCCGGCCGGTGCCCGCACTGCCAGGGTGAGGGATTCATCGCGGTGGAGCTGTTGTTCCTGCCCGGCACGTACTCGCCGTGCCCGGTCTGCCATGGGGCGCGGTACAACCCCGAGACCCTCGAGGTGCGCTACCGCGACAAGTCGGTCGCCGATGTGCTCGCGCTGACCGTGGACGCCGCCATCGGCTTCTTCGCCGACGTGCCGGCCGTCGCTCGCAGCCTCAGCACGTTGGGCGAGGTCGGGCTCGGCTACCTGACGCTCGGCCAGCCGGCGACCGAGCTGTCCGGCGGCGAGGCGCAGCGGATCAAGCTGGCCACCGAGCTGCAGCGAACGCGGCGCGGGCACACCCTGTTCATCCTGGACGAACCCACCACCGGCCTGCATCCGGCCGACGTCGATCAGCTGATGCGGCTGCTCCACTCACTGGTAGACGCTGGCAATACGGCGGTCGTGATCGAGCACGACCTGGACGTCGTGGCCGGGGCGGACCACGTGATCGACCTCGGGCCGGGCGGTGGCGACCAGGGCGGCCGGGTCGTCGCGACCGGCACCCCGGCCGAGGTGGGCGGCAATGCTGCCAGCCGCACCGCGCCCTACCTGCGAGCCGTACTGGAGCGCTCCTGACCGGGAATTAGGTCGCGAACTGCCTCGGATCCGTCGAGGTTCGACCCGGCCTCATTACTCTCGATCGGGTGTGCACGGTCATCACCAGGTCGACACCAGGTGCTGGCACGGCGATACTCGCCGTTCGCGACGAGTTCGAGTCACGCTCCTTCGACGATCCCGATGCATGGTGGCCCGACCAGCCTCACGTGGTCGGCGGCCGTGATAAGAAGGCCGGCGGGTCCTGGTGCGTCTCGGATGTCGAGACCGGAGTCACCGCACTCGTGCTCAATCGTCGCGAGAAACCGATCGGCACGCCATCGCGAGGTGTCCTGCCGCTGCTTGCCGTCGCCCACCGCCAACGGTGGCCGGAGTATCTCGACCATGCCACGATGGCCGGGTTCACGCTCGTTCTCGTGTCAGGTAACAGCGTCAGTGCATGGGAATGGGACGGACACCGCCTCGGCTACACCGCTCTGGTCGGCGGCGCTCACGTGATAACTCCTGCCGGGATCGACGCCGCCGACCCTCTCACCACTCGTATCGCTCCCCTCCTCACCGACCGGCCGTGGCGAGCGCTGCTCGATACCGAGGAGCTTTCGGACGCTCCTGATGCGCTGTTTGTCAGGCGTCAAATCGACGGACGAGCATATGGCACGGTATTCGCGCAGCTCATCGATGCGAGCCCTGGCACGCTGCACATCACCAGCACCCGCACTCCGTGGGTCGGCGGCTGGGTCGAGCGCTCATGGACCGCGCCGTGACCGAGCCCCACAGTCAGTCGCGCCTCGGCCTGCTCCTCGCGCTGATGAGAGCTTCGGTCCGCGCGACGCTGATCGCGGTCGATAGGGTCGCCAGGTCGAAAGGTCCGTGGTGCCGCTGGCCGTTGATGAAGAACGTCGGTGTGCCGGACGCTCCGCTTAGGTCGGCCGACTCGACGTCTTGGGCAACGCGGGCAGCATGGACGTGTTCGATCAGCTCGGCCTCGAACCGGCCGACGTCAAGTCCGAGTTGGGTGGCGTAGTCGACCAGATCGTTCAGCGCAAGCCGGTCCTGGTGCCCGAGCAGCAGGTCGTGCATAGGCCAGAAGGCGCCTTGCTGAGCGGCGGCTTCGGCGGCCTCGGCGGCCAATTGGGCGTTCGGGTGGACGTCGCTCAGGGGCAGGTGCCGCCACACGTAGCGCAGCTGCGCGTCGTTGAGTAGTTCCCGCACCGCGCTCTCGGCCTCGCCGCAGAACGGGCATTCGAAGTCACCGAATTCGATGAGGGTGATCAGCGACCGTTGTGGCCCGCGGATGTGGTCGTGCTGGGCATCGACCTCGGGGATGAGGTCCTGGATAAGTCGGCGGTTGCCGAGCAGGGCCCGCGCCCGGACCGGCTTAGGCAGCAGCGCGGCCAGCCGATACACCACCCAGGTCAGCGTCGACGCGGCGAACGCGGCGGTAAGAGCCCCGAGCTTCGCCTCGTCGAGTTCGGGCCCGCGGAAGGCCCGGGCGGCGATCAGCAGGGCGACCGTGAATCCGATGCCGGCGATCGTTCCGCTGCCGATGACCGCGGCCCATCCGACCGGGGGGCGAATCCTGCCCCGGCTGACCCAGGTGACCGCGTAGGCGGCGCCCACCACCGCGATGGGTTTGCCGACGGTGTAGCCGATGAGCACGCCAAGCGTCACCGGCGCGGTGTAGGCATGGGCGAGGAAGTGCCCGTTGAGGACGATCCCGGCGTTGGCGAGGGCGAAGAGTGGCACGATGACGTAGCTCGTCCACGAGTGCAGCCGGGTCTGCAGCCGGGCGTTCGAGGAGATCGTGGCGGCGAGCCCGGCTGTGGCCGTGCGGGCCAGCTCGGCGCTGGGCTGCTCGCGGAACAGCCGGATCTGCACCGTCGCCTGCTCGAGTTGGTCGCGGGCTGGGGTATAGGCCGACTGGGACAGTCCGATGACCAGTCCGGCGACGACCGGGTCGACGCCGCTCTTCATCATGGCTGCCCAGGTGAGCACTCCGAGCAATGCCGCGACCGGATCCCGGATGGCCGGCGACCGACTGGCCAAGAGGAACAGCGTGAAGCTGACGACGGCCACGCCTAACGCGGCCCACGAGATCCGGTCGCTGTAGAAGAGGGCGATCACCAGCAGCGCGGCGAGATCGTCGACGACGAAGACGGTCAGCAGGAAGGCGCGAACGTGGTCGGGTACGCCCCGCCCGAGCAGGGCCAGCAAGCCCAGGGCCAGCGCGGTATCGGTCGACATCGCGATGCCCCAGCCGTGCGTGCTCGGATGGCCGGCGTTGATGAGCAGGTAGATGGCGATCGGCACTGCCATGCCGGTCAGCCCGGCGACGAACGGAAGGAGGAATCGCCGCCGTTCGCGCAGATCGCCCAGGTCGAATTCCCGCCGTGCCTCCAGCCCGACGACCAGGAAGAAGAACGTCATCAGACCACTGTTGACCCACGTCTGCAGGTCGTAGCTGAAGCCGACGCTGCCCAACCGGACGGACAGGTCGTCCTGCCACACTCGGGCGTAGGACGAGGAGCTGGAATTCGCCCAGATCAGCGCGGCGACAACCGCGGCGACGAGAATTCCCGCGCTCCCCGACGCGGTATGCAGAAACGAACGCAACGGGGCCGAACGAGATCGGTGCCAGCGAGTTTGACGCGGCGCCTGCTCGGTGGCAGCGGGCGCATCGTCAGACACGGCTGTACCTTACGACGGCACCGCGCAGGCGCGGCTACGTTGCATGCCGAGCGTGGTTTGCTGCCGAGCGTGCTGGGTGGTCGGCTCAGCCGGTGTAGTTGGTGCCGCCGGCGTAGTCGCTGGCCAGGGTGCTGGCCAGGCCGGCGTCGATGACGGAGTCGGAGATGCCAGGGGCTTCCGCCGCGTATGAGGCGTCGGCGTGTTGACTTCTGGGTGCTGGCCACCGTCCTAGATTCACACGGTGCGCACTCGCGAGCGTGAGTTCACCAACGTCGGCGTGCTCGATCGACCGCTGATTTGGGGCGTCCTATACCTGGGTTTGATCCCGCTTTTCGCGGTTCTATACACGACCCAGGCCGGTAGTTTCTATCAGACCACGGCAACGAGTGAGCCAGCTTTCAGCGCGAGCGAGGCGTATGTCGGCCAAGCTGTTGCCGATGCGGTGGACGCGGTCGTGGACGAACAGGCTGTTACCGACTTTGGCGAGTCAAGCCCGAAACGGCATAGGTCGTCATCTGACGGGATGCGGATAACCGAAACGCAGGTACTCGTCTCGGTCTCGATCGAGAGCAACACCGGCAGCGACGAGGTCAGCCAGGATGTCGAACTCGACCTAGGGCTGCCGTCGGTTCCGGAAGGCGTCAACATGCCTGGACGAGTGTTCTTCTACTACAAGCTGAACGAGGTGAGCGGACGAGCGCAGGGGTCCCGAAATCCGGATAACACGCTGCGACTACTCGAAGAGGCCTCCGCCGGTCCGGCCTTGCCGCACATCTACTTGAGCACCAGTGCAACGGACAGGCTCGACCAGACCATCGCCGCGGCCAAGGGACTTGTCGGGGGTCTTCCTCAGCAGTTGATACGGATGATCTACCTCAGTGCGGTGACCGTCACGACCCTGGGTTACGGGGATATCACCCCCGTTACAAGCGCTGCGCGGCTTCTGGTTGTCGTAGAAGCAATCGCCGGGGTGATTCTCATCGGATTGTTCCTGAACGCACTTTCGCGACGCCAAGGCCGTAGACGTAACTACGGCTCGTCTGCCGAAACGGCGGAGTCATCGCATTGAGCAGCTTTCACCTTTGGTGCCTCGTCGGGCTCACCATCGGCGTGGTCTGCGGCCCGACCGCCGTCCTCATCTACGGCAGGTGGCAAGCCCGCAAGCGCAGTCGCAACTATGACCGCTGTACGAGCGGACGAGCTAGCCCCAATAGCACGTTCTAGTTGGGCATGTCGACGAAGCGGGACAGGTGGCCCTGGAAGGCGACCACCGCATTGCCGGTGGGTCCGTTGCGGTGTTTGGCGATGATGATGTCGGCCTCGCCGGCGCGGGGGGATTCGCGTTCGTACATGTCCTCGCGGTGTACCAGCAGCACCACGTCGGCGTCCTGTTCGATCGAGCCGGACTCGCGCAGGTCTGACAGCATCGGCTTCTTGTCGGTCCGCTGTTCCGGGCCACGGTTGAGCTGCGACAACGCCACCACCGGCACGTCGAGCTCCTTCGCGAGGAGTTTCATCGCCCGGGAGAACTCCGATACCTCCTGCTGGCGCGACTCCACCCGCTTGCCCGAGGTCATCAACTGCATGTAGTCGATCACGATCAGCTTCAACCCGTGCCGCTGTTTCAGCCGCCGCGACTTGGCCCGGATCTCCATCATCGTCAGGTTCGGCGAATCGTCGATGAACAACGGCGCCTCCGCCAACTCCGACGAGCGCAGCGCGATCTTGCGCCAGTCGTCATCACTCATCCGACCCGAGCGCAGATCGTTCAACTTCACCCGCGCCTCGGCCGAGAACAACCGCATCATGATGTCCTGCTTGCTCATCTCGAGCGAGAAGATCACCGTCGCCGCCCGGTGCTTGATCGCCGCCGAGCGGGCGAAGTCCATCGCCAACGTCGACTTACCCGACCCCGGCCGGCCGGCCACCACCACCATCTGGCCCGGATGCAGCCCGTGCAACATCTCATCCAACTGCTCGAACCCGGTCGGCACCCCACCATGACCATCGTTGACCTGGATCCGCTCCAGCTCATCCATGGTGACCTGCAGCAGGTCCTCGATCCGGATGTAATCCTCCGAGGCCCGCCGCTCGGTCACCTCATAGATCTCGGCCTGCGCCCGATCCACCACATCATCGACGGTGCCGGCCATCCCCTCCCCACCGGCCGCGCCATAACCCATCTGCACGATCCGGGTACCGGCCTCCACCAGCCGCCGCAGGATCGCCCGCTCGGCCACGATCGCCGCGTAATACCCCGCGTTCGCCGCGGTCGGCACCCCGGAGATCAACGTGTGCAGATACGGGTGCCCGCCCACCCGGGCGATCGTGCCGGCCCGGGACAACTCCGCGGCCACCGTCACCGCATCCGCCGGTTCCCCCCGGCCGTACAGGTCGAGCACCGCGTCGTAGATCAACTGGTGCGCCGGGCGGTAGAAGTCGTTGCCCCGCAGCACCTCGATCACATCAGCGATCGCATCCTTGGACAGCAACATGCCACCCAACACCGACTGCTCAGCCTCGATATCCTGCGGCGGCGTCCGGTCGAACCGTGGCGTGCCGTCACCGCCGTCGTCGCCGACGGCGCGCAGACCATGACCCGACGTCATTCCCCCACCACTGACTCCCGACTTGAAACCCAGACCGTCGTGACCTCGACGGTCCGCCACCGGCAGTATACGACAGTACGTTCGAATATCGTCGTATCTCTGGTTGCGGAGCGCATCCGTTTCGGTTGATCCGGGACGACGCTAGAAGGCCGTGCCCCCCCGGCTCAACCTGGCCTGTGCACACAGTTGGGGACGAAGGTGTGGGCAACGCCGGGTAACTATGTTCACGACCTGGGGATGAGGGTGTGAATAACCTCAGCCGATACCTCTCAAGCCCCCGGATCTCGGCATTCAGAAGTTGCACACCCTGTGGATGAAAACTTGTCGCCGGGTATTTTCGACTCGGCGACTTGTGAGCAGCCCGTTTGGTGATAAGCGCAAACAGTGATGGCCGCGTAACAGGCCTCTCACGCGGCGTGCTCGGATATCCACAGGCAAATAAAGCTCGACTAGAAATCGAGTGTCCTATTCGCGGGGATGATTCGGAAATAAGGTCACGCCCCGTAGCCGGGGGTTCGGCGCGCCGAGCACGGCTGTCGGATCGGTGCTAACGCCTCAGCAGGCGCACCCCGAAGCCGGACAAACAGCGCACTACTGCTCGAATATCCGCAGCGAAGAAGCAGCCGGCCGGTCCACCATAGGCAGACCGGCCTGCTGCTGGCGTCTCAGCTGGTGGCAGAGACCGTGACCGGCACCGTGGCAACGACGTCGGGGTGTAACTCCACGGTGACCGTGTGTGCACCCGTGGTCTTGATGTGGCCGGGCAGATGAATTCGCTTCCGGTCCACCAGCGGACCGCCGGCGGCCTTGACCGCATCGGCGATGTCGGCCTGAGTAACCGAGCCGAACAGCTTGCCGCCGTCGCCCGCTCGGGCGCTCAGCCGCACCGTCAGAGCCTCCAGCTGGGCCTTCAGCTCCTTGGCGTGGTCCAGGCCGCGCACCTCCCGGGCGTCCTGGGCGCGCTTGATCTGGCCGATCTGCTTCTCCGCGCCCTTGGTCCAGTTGATCGCGGCACCGCGCGGCACCAGGTAGTTGCGTCCGTAGCCGTCGGCAACCTCGACGATGTCACCCGGCTGGCCGAGGCCGGATATCTCGCGGGTCAGGATGAGCTTCATGCTTGGATCGCCCCTCTCAGCGCGCGGTCGAGGTGTAGGGCAGCAGCGCCATCTCGCGGGCGTTCTTGACGGCCTTGGCGATCTCCCGCTGCTGCTGGGTGCTGACACCGGTCACCCGACGGGCCCGGATCTTGCCGCGGTCGGAGATGAACTTGCGCAGCAGCGCGGTGTCCTTGTAATCGATTGCCTCGATCCGCGAGGTCTTCAGCGGATTCGACTTCTTCTTCGGCTTGCGAACAGGTGGCTTTGCCATGAAAGGAAACTCCGATGTGAAAGTGAGAAAGAGTGGATTTTAAAAGGGCGGTTCGTCGGAGAAGCCGGCCGAACTTGCCGGGCCGGCGCTCGACCACGGGTCGTCGACCGGGGCCGCGCCGCCGCTGTCGCCACCGAAGCCACCGCCGCCGGACGAGCCGCGCTGGGTGCGGTTGACCTTCGCCGTGGCATACCGCAGCGACGGGCCGACCTCGTCGACCTGCATCTCGATCACCGTGCGCTTCTCGCCCTCGCGGGTCTCGAAGGAACGCTGCTGCAACCGGCCCTGCACGATCACCCGCATGCCGCGCTGCAGCGTCTCGGCGACGTTCTCCGCCGCCTGCCGCCAGATCGAGCAGCGCAGGAACAGCGCCTCGCCGTCCTTCCACTCATTGGTCTGCCGGTCGAAGGTCCGCGGGGTCGAGGCGACCGTGAAGGACGCCACCGCGGCACCGGACGGGGTGAACCGCAACTCCGGATCGGCGGTCAGGTTGCCTACTACCGTGATGACGGTCTCGCCGGCCATCAGGCGGACTTCTTCGCTTCGGCCTTGGCCTCGGCCTTCTTGGTCTTGGCCTTCTTCGGCACCGGACGCAGCACCTTGGTGCGCAGCACCGATTCGTTCAGGTTGAGCTGTCGATCCAACTCGATCACCGACGCGGGCTCGGCGCTCAGGTCGATCACGGCGTAGATGCCCTCGGACTTCTTCTTGATCTCAAAGGCCAGCCGCCGCCGACCCCAGATGTCGACCTTCTCCACCGAACCGCCGTCCTTCTTGATGACGGACAGGAACGTGTCCAGGGACGGCGCGATGGTCCGCTCGTCGAGTTCGGGGTCGAGGATGACCATGACTTCGTAATGGCGCATGGGAGTAACCCAGCCTCCTGTGGACTATGCGGCCACGGACTTTCCGTAGCAGGAGGGTGTTGCCACCAGTGGATGCCGGCGAACACCAGACGTCCCCGGCAGGCGGACAACCGGTTCAGGCTACCGGCACCAGCGGGCATAGGTGAAATCGAGGCAGCAGTCGGTGCGCGGCGTGATCGAGCCGAGCCGGTGCGGCGGAGCTGTTACCGACCGCTCGATGTGGATCGCGCGTAATGGCTTGACCGGCTCCGATATCCGGGCGTTAGCTAACCCACGCACCTCCGCCGAAACGATCAAGAGAGGACGCTCCATGATCAACTCGCGTACCACCAGGCTGGCCGCCGTCGCCGGCGGCTTCGTCGTCAGCGCCGGCGCGCTGCTCGCGGTCAGCGCTCCGGCCCAGGCGACCCCCGGCAACTGCAGCTACTCGGTCGGCTCTTGGACGGTGAGCCTGCGCTGCACCACCGGCACCGGCCAGTACCGGGTGTGGGGCGACTGCACCGACGAGATCCGTGGCAGCACCGTGCGGTTCTACGGCACCTGGGTCAACATCGGCGGCGCCTCCTCGGTGGTCTGCCCGAACGAGGGCGGCAGCCAGTGGCTGCTGACCGGTCACGGCAAGCAGACCCGCTGACGGCTTCGAGAACGCGAATCGGGCCCGGCCTTTCGGCCGGGCCCGATCCTTGTTCGGGGGTTTGCGACGTCCTCGGGCTATGCGTCCTCGCCGGTTACGCCTTTGCCGTTCTCGCCGGTTACGCCTTGACCTTGGCCGGTACCTTCACCGGCAGCAGGTAGCTGCGGGCGTAGAAGGCGGTCGCGCCGGACAGTGCCAGCACTGCGGCCAGCACGATCAGCGCCGACCAACCGTCCAGTGCCGAACGTGGCTTGTCGGCGGCCAGCTCCACGGTCTTCGGCGAGCCACCCGACTTGATGGGCTGCTGGGCAGCCTTGCCCGACTTGCCGGTCGCGGCGCTGCCGCCCGAGGTGGCGCTACCGTTCGAGCCGCCGCCACTACCAGCGGCCACGTAGCTGCCACCCACTCCGCTGCCGTTGCCGTAGCCCTGCGGCACCGTGCGCTGGGCGACCGTCGGGCCGGTCGGCTGGTAGTCGGTACCGACGCCCGGCACCGGACTCGGTGCGGACCCGCCACCGGGGCCGGAGTCGCCACCCGGGATCGGCACGCCACCGGTGACGCCGCCCACGATCGGACCGACCACACCGTTCACCGGGTTGAGCACGCCGTTGACGCCGCTGACCACCCCGCCCACGACGCCGTTGACGGTGCTGGTCACCGGATCCGGCACACCGGACACCGACACGCTCGGGGTGGGCACCTGGATCGCGATCACGCAGTTCTTGGCGTCGTTGCTCACGAGCAGCTTGCCGGTCTGGGTGGCGCCGGCCTTGACGATGCCGCCGAGCAGATTGACCAGGTCGGTGTGCCAGCTCAGGTCAAAGGTGCCGGCGCCGGCGAACGGGATGTTCAGGCCCGCGTTCGGCACGTCCTTGGTGGTGGCGGCCGGCTTCGGGCTGCTCGATGTCTCCAGGACGTAGCTGAGCGTCAGTTTCTGGCTGACGAGCGGAAGCTGTGGTTTGAACTGCACGGTGGTGCCGGGCTTGACCGCCATGCTGCCGTTCAGCGGCAGCGGACAGGCCGAGGACGACATCCCGGTCAGACCCAGTGCGATCGGGGTCGGGGCGGGAGTGGCGGCCGAGCCGGCCGCGCTGCCGAGAAGCAGGGCTCCACCACCGGCGACTGCGGCTACGGTGAGGGCAGCAGCAATGCGACGGAATCTCATACCGGTGGAACTCCCTTCAGGACCCCGAGGCCGAACTGGACGATTCGCTCGAATTCGCCCCGCTAGGTATGGTATGCCGGCTCAGCCGGCGCGCATACCTCTACCGGACACAACGAGCATGCCCCGATCAGGTCACCCATAACCCTCAGCACACATCACCGCATGCCGATCAGGATGGGTTAACCGGACGCGGACGGGCGCGTCGCTGTCACCGCCCAGCCGCGCTCGCCGGCGGCAGCCACTGGCGGCGGCCGGACGTAACCTGAAGGCATGCCTACCCGTGTCATCGGCGCCCATGTCGACTCGGCCGACCCGCTGGCCGCCGCAGCCGCGGTCGACGCCGCCGCGGTGCAGTTCTTCCTGGCCGATCCGCAGGGCTGGAAGGCGCCCAAGGAGCACCCGCACGCCGAGGCGCTGACGCGCACCGACCTCACCGTCTATGTGCACTCGCCGTACGTGCTGAACCTGGCCACCACCAACAACCGGATCCGGATTCCGAGCCGCAAGCTGCTCGGCCAGCATGCCGAGGCCGCGGCCGCGATCGGCGCCAAGGGGCTGATCGTGCACGGCGGCCACGTCACCGGCGGCGACGACCCGGCGGTCGGCATCGAGAACTGGCGTAAGGCGTTCGCCTACCAGGCCGACAGCGGCGGATTCCCGCTGCCGATCCTGATCGAGAACACTGCCGGCGGCACCCAGGCGATGGCCCGCCACCTGGACATGATCGCCCGGCTGTGGGACGCGATCGGCGAGTACTCGCCCGGCTTCTGCCTCGACACCTGCCACGCGCACGCCGGCGGTGAGGAGCTGGCCGGCATCGTCGACCGGGTCAAGGCGATCACCGGCCGGATCGACCTGGTGCACGCCAACGACAGCCGGGACACCTTCGACTCCGGTGCCGACCGGCACACCAACCTGGGCAGCGGCTTCATCGACCCGGAGACGATCGCCGAGATCGTCCGGCTGGCCGGCTGCGACGCCATCGTGGAAACGCCGGCAACCGGCCAGGCCGACGACATCGCCTTCCTGCGCAAGCACGTCGATGGCGACAGCGAGTGAGCATGGGCTGGCCGCCAGCGCCGCTGGTGGTACGCGCGGAGCGAGCGCGGAGCCGAGCAGAAAGCGTCGACTGAGCCGGCTAACCACCGGCGTCGTCCTCGTCCTGCCCTCGGCCAGTCTCCACCGCGAGTGGTCAGTTGGACGCCGAATGGTCAGAAATTACTGACCACTCGAGCCGCAACTGACCACTCGAGCCACGATTGCCGGCGGATCAGCCGTTGACGGCGGCCTGCACCTCGGACACCGCCTCGGCCAGCGGTACGTCGCGCCGCTCGCCGGACATGCGGTCGCGCAGCTCGACCAGCCCGTCGGCCAGCCCGCGGCCCAGGATCAGCACGGTCGGCACGCCGAGCAACTCGGCGTCGGCGAACTTCACCCCCGGTGAGGCCTTGCGGTCGTCCAGCAGCACCCGTACCCCAGCGGCGACCAACTCGGTGGCCAGCCGCTCCGCCTCGGCCAGGGTGGCCGCGTCCTTGCCGGTCGGCACCAGCTGGACATCAGCCGGTGCCACCTCGCGTGGCCAGCACAGGCCCGACTCGTCGTACGTCTGCTCGGCCAGCGCGGCCACCGCCCGGGTGATGCCCACCCCGTAGGACCCCATGGTGACGGTCACCGGCTTGCCGTCCGGGCCGAGCGCGGTCAGCCCGAACTTCTCGGCGTACACCCGGCCGAGCGCGAACACGTGGCCGAGTTCGATGCCGCGGGCGATTTCCAGCGCCGAGCCGCAGCGGGCGCACCGGTCACCGTCGCGGATCTCCACCGCGCCGATCTCACCGTCCGGCGTGAAGTCCCGGCCGCGCACCACGAACGCCGCGTGTCGGTCGTCCTCGTTCGCCCCGGTCACCCAGGACGACCCTTCGACCACCAGCGGGTCCACCAGGTAGCGCACCTTGAGCTCGGCGAGCAGCTGCGGACCGATGTAGCCCTTCACCAGGCCGGGTTCGCGAGCCAGATCGTCCGGGCCGGCCTGCTCCACCAGCACCGGCTCGAGCTGACCGGACAGTCGCTTCAGGTCCACCTCCCGGTCGCCGGGCACCCCGACCACCAGCAGCTCCCAGTCCGACGCGCCCGGCGCCTTCGTCCGGAGCACCACGTTCTTCAGCGTGTCCGCGGCCGTGAAGGTCGGCGGCGAGCCGACCCCGACCGAGGCCCAGTCGTAGCCGTTGAGCGAGTCCACCAGGGTCGCGATGGTCGGGGTGTCCGGGGTGTCCAGCACCACCGAGGCCGGCACCCCGGTGGGATCCTGGGCAGCCGGCGTGGCGATCTCCACCGCCTCGGTGTTGGCCGCGTAGTCGCAGTTGGTGCACTGCACGAAGGTGTCCTCGCCGGACTGGGTCGGCGCCAGAAACTCCTCCGATGCCGAGCCGCCCATCGCACCCGAGACCGCGAACACGATCCGGTAGTCGAAGCCCAGCCGGGTGAAGATCCGCTCGTAGGCGTCCCGGTGGGCGCGGTAGGCGACCGCCAGTCCCTCGTCGGTCAGGTCGAAGGAGTAGGAGTCCTTCATGATGAACTCGCGGCTGCGCAGCACGCCGGCCCGCGGCCGCGCTTCGTCGCGGTACTTGGTCTGGATCTGGTACAGCGCCAGTGGGTAGTCCTTGTAGGAGGAGTACTCGCCCTTGACCAGCAGCGTGAACAGCTCCTCGTGGGTCGGCCCCAGCAGGTAGCCGACGCCCTTGCGGTCGGTGAGCCGGAACAGCGAGTCGCCGTAGTCGGCCCACCGGCCGCTGGCCTCGAAGATCTCACGCGGGATCAGCGCCGGGAACAGCACCTCCTGCGAGCCGATCGCGGCCATCTCCTCGCGCACCACCCGCTCGACGTTGCGCAGCACCAGGATGCCCAGCGGCAGCCAGCTGTAGATGCCCGGCGCCACCCGGCGCACGTACCCGGCACGGACCAGCAGCCGGTGGCTGGGCACCTCGGCATCGGCCGGATCGTCCCGCAAGGTACGCAGGAACAGCGTGGACATCCGCAACAGCACCGTGAGAACTCCCTGCTCGGGGGGCCGGCGACGCGGCCCGCTCCCAGCAGGCTACCGAGCCAAGCTCGGCGGCTGAACTTGATTACTCGCCCGGCGCCCCGGCTCGGGCGGCTGCTGCTGGTCACCGGCCCGCCGGACGAAGTCAGCCAGGTCGGAAGACTGCTGCAGCCGGGACGGCTCGTGCACGTACATCATGTGGCCGGCCGGGTAGTAGGCCGACTCGATGTTGCCCCGCAACTCCGGCGGGATCGGCAGGTGGGCCAGCACGTACTCGGCGGCGAAGTACGGCGTCGCACCGTCGTGGTAGCCCAGCGCCACGTGCACCTTCAGGTGCGGGTTCGCCCGCATCGCCCGGGCCAGCAGGCGGGTCACCGTCACCGACCGGTTCTGGAACTCCTGGTAGGACCAGGGCTCCACCTTCGGCGAGATCATCGCGTACGGCAGGTCGTTGGCGTAGCCCAGTTCGGCCCGCAGGTAGTGGTTGATGCCGGCCGCGTACGGGCCGAGGATGGCGTCATAGCTCGGGTCCTCGTCGTACACCTCGGCCACCCCGTCGTGCAGCCAGCCGGCGAACCGACCGTCCAGCCTGCCCACGGTACGGCCCTCGGCCCGCAGCAACTCGGTGTAGAAGTGCTTGGGCTCCAGCCGCAGGTCGGCCCGCAGCAGGTAGTCGGCGGACACCCCGGTCAGCTCGGCCAGCCGGGCCGCCGCCTCCGCCCGCTCGGTCTCGGCCAGCCGGTGCCCACGGGAGAGCAGCCAGGGGTAGTCCCGAGAGGCGTAGTCCTCGGCCTCCCGCAGCACGGTGCGGAGCGACTTGCGGCCGTGCTTGCCGTGGTGCTGCGCGATCGCGGCGTAGGTCGGCAGGAACAGCGTGGTGGGCAGGTCGTTGTCCTCGTGCGGACGCAGGGTGGCCATGTTCAGCACGCTGGAGATGAGCATCAGCCCGTTGCAGTACATGCCGTACCGGGTCTGCAGCAGTTCGGCCAGGGCGGCCGCCCGCAACGTCCCGTAGGACTCGCCGGCCAGGAACTTCGGCGACAGCCAGCGGCCGTTGCGCGAGGTCCACAGCCGGATCAGCTCACCGACCGAGTCCAGATCCCGCGCGTAGCCGTGGAACTCGTCCGCCTGCTCGCCGGCCACGGTGCGCGAGTAGCCGGTGGACACCGGATCGATGAAGACCAGGTCGGCATGCGCCAGCAGGGTCTCGGCGTTGTCGGCGAGCTGGTAGGGCGGCGGCAGCAGCTGGCCGGCGTCGCCCATCAGGATCCGGCGCGGGCCCAGCAGGCCGAGGTGCAGCCACACCGAGGACGAGCCCGGCCCGCCGTTGAAGACGAACACCACCGGCCGGCGGCTCGGATCGACGCCCTCGACCTGGTAGCTGGTCAGGAAGATCTCGGCCTTCGGGGTGGGGCCGTGGTAGACCCCGTCGGCCAACCGCTCCTCGCGCAGCACCACCCGACCGGCGGTCGCGGTGTAGCTCAGGCTGCGCCGGCCCAACCGGAGGGTGTGCCGGGTGCTGACCAGCTCGTCCACCGGCGGCGGTGCCGGGACGGCGGCTGGCACGGCGGGTGCGGCTGGCACGGCGGGCGCGGCGGGCACTGGCTTCGGATCGCTGCCGGTCTCAGTGCCGGCCGGTTCGGTCACCATTGCACCTTAAGGCACCGCGTTACGGGGCCAATCCCACTGTCGCCACCGGCCGGCCCAGCAACCGGTCCTCGCCGATCGTCGCGAACACTCCGGCGCCCGGATCCGGCTCGTCGACGCTGCGCACCGGATCCCGCTCCGGGTGGTACAGCTCGTAGATCACCATGCCGGCCAGCACCAGCAGGATCGCGTCCCGGGTGAGCAGGATCCAGGTCAGCCCCTCGTACGTCATCGCCTTGTTCGGGTCGCTGCCGGACAGCAGCCAGAGCAGGGTGGCCACCCACACCGCGATCTCGGCCGCCTGCCAGATCAGCGCCATCCGCCAGCGCGGCCGGGCCAGCGCCACCAGCGGCACCAGCCACAGCGAGTACTGCGGGCTCCACACCTTGGTGGTCAGCAGGAACGCCAGCACCGTCAGGAAGGCGAGCTGGGCCAGTCGCGGCCGGGCCGGCACGGTCAGCGCCAGCCAGCTGACGGCGGCCAGCGCGAGCAGCAGGACGACGGCCACCGCGGTGCCGGGTGGCGTCCAGCCCGAACTGACCGGATCACCGAAGGTGCTCGGATAGAAGTGCTTCAACATCGCCCAGAACGTGCTGGCCTCGGCCGGTCGCTGCTCGGAGAAGGTATAGAACTGCTTCCAGCCGTCGGTCCAGGCCAGCGCCACCGGCAGGTTCACCACCAGCCAGGTGATCACCGCGGCCACCGCGGCGGCCAGCACCGGACGCCACTGCCGGGTGCGGTAGCCGAGCAGCGCCAGCGGCAACAGCAGCAGCAGCGGATACAGCTTGGCCGCCGTGCCCAGGCCGATCAGGATGCCCGCCAGCACCGGCCGGCCCCGCGCCCAGGCCCAGAGCGCGCCGGAGGTGAACGCCATCGCCAGCAGATCCCAGTTGGAGAAGGCGTGGAACACCAGCAGCGGGCTGGCGGCGAACAGCGCTGCATCCCAGAACCGGCGCCGGCCGGCGGCGCCGGCGGTCGCGTACACCGCGAGCAGCCCGCAGATCGCGAGCAGCAGGCAGGTCACGATGCCGAACAGGATGTTCTCGTTGTGGCCGGGCAGCCAGCCGTCGCTGGCCAGCGCATGCCAGGCCCGGGTCAGCTCGGCGGACAGGTACATGAAGCCGCCGGTCAGCACCGGGTACTCCACCGCGTGGTCGCGGTAGGGCACCTCGCCCCGATCCAGCCCCTCGGCCGACCAGAGCGGGATGACATCGGAGTAGCAGGCATGGGTGTACTGCTTGGACGCCACCCAGTTGCCGTCCGCGCAGGGCAACTTCTCGGCGTAGCCCAGCAGCAGGGTGAACATGGCCACCGCCAGCAGCAGCCGTACCGGCGTCCACCAGTAGGACCGGCCGAGCGCGGCGTACCGGCCGAGCGGGCCGCCGACCACCGCGCTGGCCCGGGCGATCGTCGGGTCGTCCCGGGACGGCACGGCGATCACCTCGTCCCGGAACGGGACGCCGCCCACACCGTCCCGGGACGGGACGCCGACCAGATCGTCCCGGGACGGGAGCTGCGACACCATGGCCGTTACCCTGCCAGATGCCAGCCGGCCGAAGGCGCTAACCGCCGGGCGGCGGAGGCGCCGGGGTGCATGTGTTGTTCAGGACCTGCGGGGTGCAGGTCGCGGTCGGCGTGGGCACCACCGAGGTCACCGGAATCGAAGTGCTCGGCGGCGCGCTCGTGGTCGGCGGCGCGCTGGAGCTGGATGGCGGCGCGCTGGAAGTCGGCGGCGCGGAACTGGTCGGCGGCGCGGAACTGCTGCTCGGCGGCGCCGACGTGCTCGGCTGAACGTCCGACCCGCCGTGGATCATCTGCTTGGTCGGCAGCGGTAGATCCGGCTTGCCCTGCAGGTAGGTGTTCATGAAGTCCTGCCAGATCGAGCCGGGCAGGTCCCGGCCGTACTCGGGCCGGTGGTAGCTGTTGTAGATCGGCTCACTCTTGCCCGAGCCGATCCAGACCGCCGCCGAGACCTGCGGGGTGTAGCCGACCATCCAGGCGTCACTGTTGTTGGAGCCGTTCGGGTCGGACGCGGTGGTCAGGCCGGCGGTGCCGGTCTTGGCGCCGGACTCCCGGCCGTCGGCCAGGCTCACCCCGGACCAGTCCGCGACCGGCTTGAGGCTCAGGCCGACGTCGTTGGCCACCCGCGGGTCCAGGCTCCGCTTGCCGTTCTTGCCCCGGCTGAACAACACCTTGCCCGAGGCGTCGGTGATCTTGGAGATGAAGTACGGGTCGTGGGTGACCCCACCGTTGGCGATGGTGGCGAAGCCGTTCGCCTGGTCGAGCGGACGCACCGAGTAGTCGGCGTCGCCGCTGCCGATACCGAAGTTGGTCTGCCCGGCGGCGTTGACCAGGGTCGGCTTGCCGTTGTCCACCCGCGTCCTGGCGATGCCCATCGCGTGGGCCATGTTCGCCACGTTCGGCGGCCCGACCTTGTACGCCAGGCCGTCGAAGGTGGTGTTCAGCGAGACCTTCATGGCGTAGGCCAGCGTCTTGAAACCGCTGTACTGCGCATCGGACGGGTCGTTGCAGATGTGGCTGCCGGCGATGTCGACGCACTGGCTGCCGTTGAACCGCGAGTCCAGCGCGTAGGACGGCTTCACGCCCTTGATGTTCTCGGTGAGCGCGGTCGCCAACGTGTACGGCTTGAACGACGAGCCGGGCGGCCGGTAGCCGTTGGCGTAGTCGTAGCCATCGCCCCGGGCGCCGCCGTAGTAGGCGATGACCGCACCGGTGTCCGGATTGATGGCCGCCAGCGCCGGGATCAGGTTCTTCTGCCACGGCTGCAGGTTGCTCATGTGGTTCTTGATCGCGTCCTGCGCGGCGACCTGGGCCTTGCGGTCGATGGTGGTCTGGATTCGCAGGCCCTTGGTATTGATGTTGGCCGGATCGATGCCGTCCTCGGACAGCTCGGTCTTGACCTGCCGCCAGACCAGGCCGAGCGGGCCGTCCAGCACCGAGCTGACCGACCGCGGCTTGATGGTGGCCGGGAACTTCAGAGCCGCGCGCTGGGCCTGGGTCAGCTTGCCGATCGAGACCATGCCGTCGACCACGTAGTTCCACCGGCCTTGGGCCGCGGCCGGGGTGATCGCCGGGTCGTAGTACTCCGGCGACTTGATGACCGCGGCCAGCAGCGCGCCCTGGGCCACCGTGACCTTGCTGACGTCCACCCCGAAGTAGGCCTTGGCGGCGGCCTCGATGCCGTAGGCCTGCCGGCCGAAGTAGATGGTGTTCAGGTAGTTCTGCAGGATGTCGTGCTTGGAGTACTCGCGGCTCAGCTTGAGCGAGATCGCCAGCTCCTTGAGCTTGCGGGTCAGCGTCTGGTCGGAGTTGAGGTAGGCGTTCTTGACGTACTGCTGGGTGATGGTCGAGCCGCCCTGGGTGGAGCCGCCGCGCAGGTCGTTCAGCGCGGCCCGGACGGTTCCCCGGATCGACACCCCCGGCTCGGTGTAGAAGCTGCGGTCCTCGGCGGCGATCACCGCGCTCTGGACGTAGCTCGGCACTCTGCTCAGCGGCACGTCGGTCCGGTTCTCACCGCCGGTGATGTAGGCCATCGCCGAGCCGTCGGCGTACTGCAGCACCGCGGTCTGGTTGGTCTGCAGCTCGTCCGGGCTGGGTACGTGCGCGACCGAGTAGACGGTCACCACCAGCACCGTCATCAGCACCGCCAGCACGCCGAGCACCCAGGTGCCGGCCAAACCGATCCGGCGCAGGATGCGGTTGCGCCGGCTCATCCGGGCCAGCCGCCGCTTCTTGGCCGCCCGGCGCCGGCGCCACCAGTTGGGGTTTGCTCCGTTGGCTGCCGATCCTGAACCGCCGGACGGACCCCGGCCGGACGGGCCGCCGCCGGCCGGACCCCGGCCGGACGGGCCGCCGCCGGAGGGACCGCTATGGGATGGACCGCCGCCGGACGGACCGCCGGCCTCGGGCCGGTGCTGGCCTGGCACGCGCATGCTCCTTCACTGACCGGGTATTTGGCTCACTGGCCCTGCCGCAGCGGGTTGTACGGCATGGCGAACAGTACGGGTCGTCCCTGAGTATTTTGCCGGTCCGTCGCCGATGACCGATCACGACGGCCCGTCCGGCGAGGCGTGGGTCCCGGCTGAACCGCCAGCCGGGTGCGCTGTTACCGCCAGCCGGGGTGCGCCGTTACCGCCAGCCGGGACGGAACCGATCGGTCGCGGCCAGGATCGCCTGGCCGAGCGCCGGCGAGGTGTGGCCGGCGCCCTCCACCACCACCAACTCGGCAGCGGGCCACGCCCGGGCCAGCTGCCAGGCCGCCTCCAACGGCCCCTGCGGGTCGAACCGGCCGTGCACCAGCAGAGCCGGGATGCCGTGCACCCGATGTGCCTGTTCGAGCAGCTGGTTCTCGGCCAGCCAGGCACCGTGGGAGAAGTAGTGCGCGCACAGCCGGGCGAAGGCCAGCCGGTAACGGGGTTCGTCGCGTTTGGCGGCCGGGCCGGTGTTGCCGGCATCCAGGCTGACCACCGCGTTCTCCCAATCGATCCAGGCGTCGGCCGCCCGCTGCCGGACGTCCTGGTCGGGTGAGTTCAGCAACTCGTCGTAGACCTGGGTGAGATCGCCGTCGCGCAGGCCGGCCGGCACCGCGTCCCGGTAGCGGGCCCACTCCTCGGGCAGGAACCTGCGCAGGCCGCCGTAGAGCCAGTCGACGTCCGAACGCCGGGTGAGGAAGACCGCCGCCAGGATCAGCTCGGTCACCCGATCCGGATGCTGTTCGGCGTAGGCCAGCCCCAGCGTGCTGCCCCAGGACGCTCCGTAGACCAGCCAGCGGTCGATGCCGAGGTGGCGGCGCAGCGCCTCGAGGTCGTCGATCAGGTGTGCGGTGGTGTTGCTGGCCAGCGAGGTGTCGTGGTCGGCCGCGTGCGGGGTCGACCGTCCGCAGCCGCGCTGGTCGTAGAGCACGATCCGGTACGCCTGCGGATCGGCGGTCCGGCGGGAGTTGGCCGACCAACCGCCGCCCGGGCCGCCGTGCACCATCACCAGCGGCTTGCCGGTCGGGTTGCCGCACTGCTCGTAGTAGACGAGTTGACCGTCGCCGACGTCGAGCATGCCGGTGTCGTACGGCTCGATCGGTGGATACATGCCGGACGGAGCGGTCATGGCGGCAGATTACCGGCAGCTTGACTGCGGATCGTTCCCGTCGGGTACCGGGGCTGGCTAGCTTCGCCTCATCCGGATCTTCCTTATTACGAAGAGGAGTTGTTATGTCCGTCTCGCGCAAGTCAACGCTGCTTCGCAAGTCATCGCTGCTTCGCAGTGCCGCCGCCACTGCTGCGCTGGTGCCGGCCCTGCTGCTCGCAGCCCAACCGGCCACCGCATCGACCGCCGCCTCGATCGCTGCGCCGAACGGCCGGTCGGTGGCCAGCCCCAACTCCGGCTCGGGCACGGTGAGCGACCCGTGGGTGCCGGCCAAGTCGGCCACCGTGATCTGCCAGACCGCCACCCTGTGGGGCAACTACAACGGTTCGACCCACTCCACGCCGCTGGGCACCGTCTACTACGGCGATCACCTGAGCGTGCGGTACGAGACCTCCGACCACAACTCGGTGATGGCCTACTCCGACCGGGTCGCCAGCTGGGGCTACGTGCTGCGCAGTTGCGTCCAGTTCGCCTGAGCCGGCAGCCCGTCAGGTACTCCAACCATCGATCGAGAGGTAGTTGTCATGAAGCTTCGCAATCTGCTGGCCGCCGGCGTGCTGGCCGCCGGCCTGATCTCGGTGACCGGCGTCGCGGCCGAGGCCCAGCGGCCGTCGGGCGTCCATCCGGACAGCGTGCAGCAGGTCTGTGCGCAGGACGTCTACGTACGTAGCCAGCCGGCCGGGGTGGTGATCGGCACCCTGCTGCATGGCGAGAGTTTCGACCACACCGGTGGCAGCAGCACCTGGTGGTACGGCTACGCCTACGGGCATGCCAACGAGTGGGGGTATGTCCTGGCCTCTGCCTTCAGCGGCTGCTGAGGCTGCTCACCTTCGTAGTTCCTGCCAGCGCGGCCGGACGGGTTCGGATTCGAGCCCCGTCCGGCCGCCTTGCTGTGTCGTCGTTTGTGTCCTTGTTTGTGTCCCCGAGCCGGCGCTCGAAGCATGGCGACACTCGGGACGCAACGGCTGATTCCACCCCGCGGATGATTCGCATGCCGACAGATGCATCGTCCTGATGTATCGTCTCGATATATCGTCGGAGCTGAACTTCTGACGAACGGCGGGTGCGGAAGGAGGTACGCGGATGCTCGAGATCGCCATCCTGGGCTTGCTCAACGAGTCCCCGATGCACGGCTACGAGTTGCGCAAGCGGCTGTCCACGCTGCTCGGCGCGTTCCGCGCGTTCTCCTACGGCTCCCTCTACCCGTCGCTGCGCCGGTTGCAGGAAGCCGGCTGGATCGACGAGCAGACCCCGCTGGATCCACCGCCGGCCGATGCCGGCTTCGGTTCCCGGAGCCGACGGGGCAAGAAGGTCTACCGGCTCACCGCCGAGGGCAAGGAGCACTTCGCGGCCCTGCTCGCCGAGGTCGGTCCGGAGGCCTACGACGACGAGGGCTTCGGCACCCGGCTGGCCTTCTTCGCCCAGACCAGGTCGGACATCCGGCTGCGGATCCTGGAGGGTCGCAAGCAGCGGATGACCGAGCAGGCGGACGGCATGCGCTCCACGCTGGCCCGCACTCGGGAGCGGATGGATCGCTACACCCTGCAACTGCAGGAACACGGGCTCGAATCGGTCGACCGCGAGGTGCGCTGGCTGACCGAGCTGATCGAGACCGAACGCGGCTCGGCGGAACGCTCCGACTGAGGCTGCAAGCTCGGTGAACAGCAAACCAGCTCGCGCACACAGATGAATTCTCGACGAACAAGGGAGGAACCCGATGGGTTCGGTTACTGAGAACAACGCCGGTGGTGGCCCCATCCGGGTCGCCATCGTCGGTGTCGGCAACTGCGCCGCGTCGCTGGTACAGGGGGTGCACTACTACCGGGACGCCGACCCGTCGAGCACCGTACCGGGGCTGATGCACGTCAAGTTCGGCCCGTACCACGTCAGCGACATCGAGTTCGTGGCCGCGTTCGACGTGGACGCGAAGAAGGTCGGCCGGGACCTGTCCGAGGCGATCGTGGCCTCGGAGAACAACACCATCAAGATCGCCGACGTGCCGCCGCTGAACGTGCCGGTGCAGCGCGGTCACACCCTGGACGGGCTGGGCAAGTACTACCGCGAGACCATCGTGGAGTCCGACGAGGAGCCGGTGGACATCGTCGGCGCACTCAGGGCGGCACGGGCCGACGTGCTGATCTGCTACCTGCCGGTGGGTTCGGAGGAGGCCGCGAAGTTCTACGCCCAGTGCGCCATCGACGCCCGGGTGGCCTTCGTCAACGCGCTGCCGGTGTTCATCGCCGGCACCCCGGAGTGGGCGGCCAAGTTCGAGGCGGCCGGCGTGCCGATCGTCGGCGACGACATCAAGTCCCAGGTCGGTGCGACGATCACCCACCGGGTGCTGGCCAAGCTGTTCGAGGACCGGGGCGTGATCCTGGATCGGACGTACCAGCTGAACGTCGGCGGCAACATGGACTTCAAGAACATGCTCGAACGCGATCGGCTGGAGTCGAAGAAGATCTCCAAGACCCAGGCCGTCACCTCGAACATGAGCCACGACATCGGGGCCCGCAACGTGCACATCGGTCCGTCGGACTACGTGCAGTGGCTGGACGACCGCAAGTGGGCCTACGTCCGGCTGGAGGGCCGGGCGTTCGGTGAGGTGCCGCTGAACCTGGAGTACAAGCTCGAGGTGTGGGACTCGCCGAACTCGGCCGGCATCATCATCGACGCGCTGCGTGCGGCCAAGATCGCCCAGGACCGCGGCATCGGCGGCCCGATCCTGTCCGCGTCGAGCTACTTCATGAAGTCCCCGCCGGAGCAGTACGACGACACCACCGCCCGGGCGAAGGTGGAGGCCTTCATCCGCGGCGAGGTGGAGCGCTAAGCCCTCGCCTGGCTGGCTGAGGTTTACCGCAGCGGCCCGAGAACCCTCATGGTTCTCGGGCCGCTGCCTTGTTCCGGTGTCGTCCGATTCGCCCACCTCACGGCTGCCATCAGACTAGATGGCTTGTCTATTGCTGGTGGTTCACCCTGCGGTGCATGCTCAAGGCGCGGGCAGCTCGCAATCGGTTCGCTACCGAGGCTTCACAAACGGGCGTCGATCACCTTATGATCGCAACACCTTTCCAGCTGTCTACACGTTCGGGGGGGTTCGGACGCAACTCCAGAGTTGCGCAGACAGCTTCGGTGAGTGCCGCCGCGGACAGTGCCTGATTGGCGTCCGCTTGTGGGCGAGCACTGGCTCATCCATGCCGGCGCCAGCTGGCACTGACTAGGTCATTCATGCCAGAAATCAGCTGGCATTGACAGGTATAGCCGACCAGAGTTGCCGATCGTAAAGGGGGAAAAGGCTCATGGCCGATCAAAAGGTCCGTCAACTGCTCGGAAAATTGGGCGCGGATCCGAACCTGGCCAAGCAACTGGCTGCCCAGCGGGATCCGCAGGGGCGCAAGAAGCTGCTCACCGACAGCGGCATCATCTCCGCCGGAGACACGCCGCCTACGCAGGAGGAGATCCGCAAGGAGGTGCTCGCGCTGCTCCAGCCCGCCCAGGGCGGTGGCCAGCAGCCGGCGCAGGGTGAGCGCATGGTGGAGTGGGTCGCGGCGATCGCTACCGCCGCGGCGCTGCTCTGAGCGGTCTGCCGGAGCAGGCACAGCCGGACTCCCCGATTCTGTTCCGAGGTGAACAGTGCCGAGGAGACAAGGGTTTCTGGCGGGGGACGCAGCGCAGCGTGCCCCCGGCAGAAACCTTTGACCGGATCCGACCCACCTTCGCCACGGCGGGACTGACCAGGATCGCCAACATCACCGGGCTGGATCGGGTCGGCATTCCGGTGACGATCGCGGTCCGGCCCAACAGCCGGACCCTCGCGGTCAGTTCCGGCAAGGGATTCACCCTGGAAGCCGCGCGGGTGTCCGGTGCGATGGAGGGCCTGGAACTCTTCCACGCCGAGGAAGCCGAGCTGGAGGAATTCCTTTGCTCCTATGCCGAATTGCCTGCTCCTCGGCTCAGCATCGATGACTTTCCGCTCACCAAGTACAGCCTGTTCCATCCCGATCAGCGGGTGCGGTGGACCTTCGGCTGGGATCTGATGTCCCAGCGCGAGGTGGCCGTGCCGTGCTCGATGATCCAGATGAACGGCGCCTACCGGTCCGGTGACCTGAGCATGTTCCAGCTCAGCTCGAACGGCCTGGCGTCCGGGAACAATCTGCTCGAGGCGATCAATCACGCGTTGTTCGAAGCGATCGAACGTGATGCGGTGGCCTGCTCGCGGGCGATCGCGCAGGTCTCCGGCGGCCAACTGCCGGTCGTCGACCCCGCCACGATCGAGCACCCGCTGGTGCTCGAACTGCTGGATCGGTTGGCGGTCGCCGAGATCCGGGCGGTGCTCTTCGACTGCACGCTGGACACCGAAGTGCCTACGTACATGGCCTATCTGTGCGACCGGGCGGTGCCGAACGCGCGGATCGCCGGTGGCTTCGGAGCGCACCTGGATCCGGAGATCGCCATGGTGCGCGCGCTGACCGAGGCCGTGCAGGGCCGCACGGTATACATCGCGGGCTCGCGTGACGACGCCTTCCGGCACAACTACCTGCTGCCGCGGGACAACGAGTCGGCCGCGGCGGCGTTCCTCCGCCAGGAACCGAGCGTCGACGCCCGCTGTCGCAGCTCGCAGGCCACCCCCACCTTCGAGGGTGACACCAATCTGGCACTGGCCAAACTACGCGACGCGGGCATCGAACGGGCCGTCGTCGTCGACCTCAGCCGGCCGGACTTCCCGATCCGCGTCGTCAAGGTGATCGTGCCGGGCCTGGAGGGTTACATGTTCGATTCATACCGTCCGGGCCGGCGGGCGCAGGCATACCTGGCGGGAAGCCGGTCATGAAGGTCGTCGTGTTCCTCGGCCCCACGCTCGCCGTCGAGGATGCCCGCGAGATCCTCGACGCCACGTACCTGCCGCCCGCCGCGCAGGGTGACCTGCTCAACGCCATCACGCGATACCGCCCGGACGTCATCGCGCTGATCGACGGCGTGTTCCATCAGCGATTGTCGGTATGGCACAAGGAGATCCTCTACGCCATCGAGCGCGGCGTGCTCGTCTACGGCGCCAGCAGCATGGGAGCGCTGCGGGCGGCGGAGACGGACTGCTACGGCATGCGCGGGATCGGCCGGATCTATCGCATGTACGCCGACGGCATCCTGGAGGACGACGACGAGGTGGCGCTCGCGCACGGCAGCGCCGAGGACGGCTACCAGAAGGCGTCCGAACCGATGGTGAACATCAGGGCCACCATCGAGGCGGCCGGCGCGGCCGGGGTGCTCGGCAAGGCCGACGTCGCCGCCTTCATCGACGTCGCCAAGCGGATGTACTTTCCGGACCGCAGCTATCCGGCGATCTGGCGGGCCGCCGCGGCGAGCGGGATCGGTGAGGAGGTGGTGGCAGGTTTGCGTGCCTTCGTCGCCCGCTCGCCGGTCGACCTGAAGCGCGATGACGCCGTAGAACTGCTGGAAACCATCCGAGACGTGGCCCGGGCGGGCGGTGCGCCGCCGGTGCCGGCCAAGCCGTTCGTGCTGGCCCGCTCGACCTTCGACGCCCTGTACCACCGCGATCGGATGGTGCACCATCTCGATACCGACGTGCCGCTGGAATCCATCGGCTACCACGTCGCACTGCACGACGAGGAGTTCGACGACCTGAACTTCCGGGCGCTCAACCGATCGCTGGTGCAGGTGCTGGCCCGCGTGCTGAACGTCCGGCCGGACGAGCAGGAGATCGAGTCGGAGGTCGACCGGTTCCGCACCAGACGAAAGCTCGACACCGACGACCAACTCGCCGACTGGCTGCGGGACAACGACCTCGAGGCCGGCGAGTTCCGGGTCCTGATGACCGAGGTGGCGACCTGCCGTAGGCTGCACAAGTGGTTCATCCTGGCCCGCTGGATGGAACGCACCACCCAGGTGGTGCTCGATGAGCTCCGGCTGGCCGATCGCTATGTGAACTGGGCCGAACGCGCGGCGATGCAGGAGTCGCTGCTCGCCGGTGACAGCGATTCACTGTGGATCGAAGGTGGTTTCCCACCGTTGGCCGCCCTGGTGGACGAGCATGCCGACTGGACCGGCGTGCTGCCCCCGGTGCCGCTGGAGCAGTGGGCGGAGGAGGCCGGCTTCCACGGTCTCGGCAACCTGCGGATCGAGCTGGCCAGGGCCGGCCGCGCTCGGGAGAAGATGCTGAAGTTGTTGGCCGAAACGATGAGCGACGACCCATGATCCGAGTCCTGCGACTGCGCACCGAACCGGGCCATGTGAGCGCGCAGGTGTTCGCCGACGCCTTCGGCTCGGGATTGTGGCCGGCGGTGCTCGTCGAGGACGTACCCGCGGTGAGCTGGTTGACCGACACGCTGCAGTACGCCGCACTGACCGGGGCCGAGCTAACCGCCGCCGGCAACTTCGCCGCGGCGACCGCGGACTACGACTTCCTCTGCCCCGACTACCGGACCACCGCGCTGGTGCCCTGGCTCGTCCACCTGCGCAACCTCAGCGGATCCCGCCTGCGGTTGCTGCTGATCGCACATGCGCCGGGCGCGCTGGGAATGGAATGGGCGCTGCTCACCCCGCTGCTGCGCGCCGGCGACCGGATCGTGGCGCCGACCGAGAGCGCGCGGCAGGTGATCGGCCTGCTCAGCCCGCCGCTGCTGGAGTACACCTGCGTCCTGCCGCACCCGCTCGCCGCCTTGCCGACCCCGAGGCCGACACTGGGGCCGACACCGGCGCCGGGGCCGGGGTCGGGGTCGGGGTCGCTCGAAGGTGCGGCGACCGCCTCGGCCGGCCAGGACGTTCGGCGGCTGGTCTCGCTCAGCCGAATCCACTCGTCCAAGCTGTTGCATCGGCAGATCGAGGCGATCGGGCTGCTCCGTGACCGGGGTATCGACGACGTCCGGTTGGAGATCGCCGGCCCACTGGAGTCCCCCGACACCGGCCGGCCGCTGTCCTACGGCCGTGCGCTGGCGCTGCAGATCGAGCGGCTCGGGCTGCAGTCCCAGGTCCGGCTGATCGGCACCGTCCGGGGCGCCGCTGCCAAGGCCGCGTTCCTCTCGGGTGCGACCGCGTTGCTCAATCTCTCCGTCAGCGTCGAGGAATCCCTCGGCAAGGCGGTGGTCGAGGCGCTGGGCTGCGGTGTGCCGGTGATCATCACCGACTGGGACGGGCTGCCGGAAACGGCCGGCGCCGGCGGGCTCGCCGTCCCGGTGCGGGCCGACGGTGCGGGCGTGACAGTTTCGGCGGACGAGGTCGCCGATGCCATCGAGGCGATGCTGTCGGCGGCACCGGCACGACAGAGCTGCCTGCAGGCGGCTGCCCGCTTCGAACCGGCCGTGGTGCGTACGGCCTATCGGCAGATGCTCGAACGCGCGCTGGCTGGCCAGGCCGTGGACCGGCCACCGGCCGGCGGTGGCCTGCTCGCGAACACGGCGCCGCTGACAGCCCTGACCCGCGACCAGGTGTTCGCGCTGCACGTGCGGGACTGGCCGCGGCAGCTGGCGCTGCTCGAGGGCGCTGAGCCGGGCCTGCCCTCCGCGGCCGAACGGCTGCGCGGCCTGGTGTTGGCCGGCACCTGGCGACCGCTCGAGCGGCTGCTGGCCGGCCTGGATTCCGCCGAGCAGGCAAACCCGGTCGGATCAGCCGGGGCGGACCCGTCGTCCCCAGACTTCGAGGACGCCATCGTCGCGGCGGGGCTGCGCCGCGGCACGATCGGCTCTCGATTGGCCTGCGCCGCCGAACTGGCGGACGCCGGTCGCGCCGACGACCTGGACCGGGTGCTCGACGCGCTGCGGCGCGACGGCATGCCGGCCGACCGCGGTCGCTACCTGGAGGTGAAGCTGCTGCGGCTGCGCGGTGCCAGGGCGGATCGGACGCTGTCCGCCGCGTTGGCCGGATTGCAGCCGACGCGCGAGACCGAGGCCAACCGGCTGGTGCAACTGGCCACCGTCGCACGGGATGCCGGGCGTCCCGCCGACGCGCTACCGGCGCTGCGCAGCTGGCTCGCGGCCTTTCCGGACACGCTGACCGCGGGCGAGGTGTGGGTGCAGCGCGCCGCGTGCGCGCTGGCCTGCGAACCGCCGGGCTGGGACGAGGCAGCCGAGTCGGTGCGGTGGGCACGGCTGCTGGTGGACCGCCCGGATCCGGATCCGACGCTGCCCGACCGGGTGCGGGCGGCCATCGAGGCGGCGCGCGGTCCGGTCAGCTCGGTGAGCGTGCTGGCCTCGCCCGGCCGGACCTTGTTGGTGCAGGCAGCGGCTGGCGGCGTGGCGGCCCAGCGGATGTCCTCCGCCCAACGCCCGGACGTGCTGTGCGGCGTGCTGACCGAGCTTGCCGAACGCCGGCCGCCGATCTGCCCACCGGTGATCGGGGCAGTGGCCGACGGCACCGAGGTGTGGCTGATGAGCGGCTATCTGGCCGACGCCGAAGGCCGGCCCGACTGGCCGCAGCTGCTGCAGATCCTGCACGTCCTGGGCGCGATTCCGGCCAGCGGCCTGACCCGGCTGGAGCCCGCCTGGCTTCGCCGGCTGGCGGTGCTGAGTGACGACCCGGACGCGGCCACGCTGCTGGCGATGCTGCAGGCCAGCGTGCCGGCGGACCCGCCGACGCTCGCGCACGGGGATCTGCAACCGAGCAACGTGCTGGTGCACTCCGGCCACCGGCTGCTGGTCGACTGGGAGGAGGTCGGCGCCGCGGCGCCCGGCTTTGACGCCGGCTGGCTACTCGCGCTGGCCCGGATCGGTGGGATCGCCTGGCATCCGGACGAGCTCTGGGCCGACCTGCTGGCGGCGGGCTACGACGAGGCCAACCTGCGCTGGTTCGAGGCCCTCGGAGTATTGCGTTTGCTCTTTCGGGCACGCACGATTCGGCTCAGTCCCCAGCTGCGGGAGGTCGTCCTTGCGCAGGTCCGGCGCGCGGTTGCCGAGCTCAAGGACCGCGACCTCGGCAACCGGGAATCCAGTGATCGAGCTCGAGGGCTGCGGCACCAGCCCGAGGTGAGGACAGCGAGGTAACCACGATGCTGCTGGCGGTAGTGAACAAGTCGCACCTGATAACCCACGATCAGGTGCAGGCCGCGATCGGCGCATGCGCCAAGCAGGTCCGGCTGCATCTCGCGCCGGCCTGGGACATGCTGCCGGCTCCGGTGATCCTCTACGACGACGAGGACAAGGCCCCGGACGGTGCAGACCTGCTCGTGATACTGAGCGACCCGGGCCATGCCCACGCGCTCGGCTTCCATCGGGAGACGCCGCGCGGCAAGCCGTACTGCCGTGCCTTCGTCCAGCCGATCCTCAATCACGGCGGCAGCCTGCTCGAGGGCCAGCTGAGCGTCTCGGCCACGCTGTCCCACGAGGTCTGCGAGTGGCTGGTGGATCCGTACCTCAACCTGTGGGCGAACGGCCCGGACGGGTTCTACCCGGTGGAGGTGTGCGATCCGGTGCAGAACGACAGCTACGAGATCGACGGCGTGTCGGTGAGCAACTTCGTGACCAAGCGCTACTTCGACCCGCTCGCTCCCAAGCGGAGCCAGTTCGACTGGATGCACAAGCTGAAAGCCCCGTTCAGCATGACCGAGGGCGGCTACCAGCAGGTCCGCAAGGACGGCGACATCCAGACTCGGTACGGGGCTCGCTACCCGGACTGGAAGCGCGAGCTGCACCAGTTCGAGGCGGCTCGCACCGCGCGGCGGCTCGCGGCATGACGATCGCCGGGCCGGCGGCGTCCCAGGATGTGCTTCGCCTGCAATTGCAGGCAGAACTGTACGACCCGCTGACCCGCCGGCTACTCTGCGATGCCGGCGTCGGGCCCGGCCAGCGGGTGCTCGATCTGGGTACCGGTGCCGGTGACGTGGCGCTGCTGGCGGCCGACCTGGTCGGCCCGACCGGGTCGGTGCTCAGCGTCGACCTCAACCCGGAGCGGGTCGCCTACGCGCGGCACCGGTGCAGCCGGGCCGGGATAGCTCACGTCCGGTTCGTCGAAGGCGATCTGGACAGCCTGGAACTGGACGAGGCGTTCGACGCGGTGGTGTCGAGGTTCGTCCTGCGCGATGTGCGGGATGCGCCGGCGGTGCTGGCGGCCGCGGCTCGGCTGGCACCGGGTGGCGTGGTGGTGGCCCAGGAGAAGGTACTGGAGCTGGGCGTGCACACCATCCCCGCGGTCGAGGTGGTGGACCGGGCCACCGGGTGGATGGCGCAGACCCGGCGGCTGGTCGGCGTCGACACCCGGACCGGTGCCCGGTTGCCGGCGATGTTCCAGGCCGCCGGCCTGCCGGCACCGACGTTGCGGTACGAGGCGCCGGTGCAGGCGACCGGGGCCGAGGCCGGGGCTGGGGCCGACTACCTGGCCGAGACGCTGCGCGGAATGCTGGGCCTGACCGTGGCCCTGGGCATCGCGACGCTGGAGGAGATCGGCATCGACACGCTCGCCGGGCGGATGCGCGGTGCACTCTCCGGCGTTGCGCTCTCCGGCGACGGCGCTACCGACGATGGCGCGCTGCTGGTGCTGCCGCCGTGCGTGGGAGCCTGGTCCCCGCTAGCCGGACAGGCCGGATAACTGGGTCAGTCGGTGGGCCCGGTCAGCAGAACGTGCAGTGGAAGTACCAGTAGTAGCCGGTCACGTACCCGTGCAGGTAGGTCCACGTCGCGCTGGTGCGGTTGACCAGCGTGAGGTTGCCCTCGGGCCAGACGCTCGTGGGGACGGTCAGTTCGGTGGTCTGGCCGGCTGGCGTGGAGGACATTGTGACCGTGCTCGTCGAGTGATCGGGCGAGTTGTAGGCACCGAGTAGCGCCGGCTGGCCAGGCCGGTCGTTGGAGAGAATTATGTTGTAGGCCAGCGACCAGTAGACGTTGGACGCGTCCCCCGAGTACACGCCGAGGGGCTGGTGTTGGTGCAACCGGAGCTGCCGACCGAGCAGCGGCGGCAGGTTGGTGATCGGTTGCGGGCTCAGTGGGGAATAGCTGCCGTCCACGTCCTCCACGGTGGCCGAGTACGGCAGGTAGTAGCCCATCAGGTCGATGACCAGTTGGACGCTGGCGGCGCTGGACTGGCTGAAGGTGAGCGTGCCGTCGCTGCCGACCTTGACCACCCGCTCGGTCTGCATCGTCTGCGGTGCCGTCGGGGTTCCGACGAACCGCATGTGCAGGGTGGCCTGGCTGCCGTCGCCGTCGACGACGCTCAGCAGGCCGTTGGCACGCGCCGACAGCACCGCGATGTTCAGCACCACCGCGCTGGCGCCGCCGGCCGGGATGCCGCCGTGCCCGGGCAGTTTAAGGGTGATCTTGTGGTTCGTCGGCAGTGGGCTGGTCGCTCGGGTGTCCAGGATCCGGGAGTTCAGGGCGGCGAACGTGCCGGTTGCGACGGGTGTGCCGGCAAGGAACAGGCCCAGCACGTCCACGATCAGGTGCACGGCCCGAGCGGAGTTGTTGCGGATGGTGACGCCGCCGTCCGTGCCGAGCTTCACGGTGAGCTGTTGTTGGATCGGGCCGCCGCTGACCAGCGTCATCGTCACCCGGCCACTCCAGGCGGTGCCGCCGGGGTACACCGACAGCGACCCGTTCGGGGCGTCGGGCACGGTGACCTCGATAACCGCCGCCGGGTTCGTGTAGCTGCCGTCGGCATCGAAGGACACGGTGCGCCCGGACGCGACGGCGCCCGACCGGCCGCCGAGGCCGGTCCGGGTATCGAGTACCCGCACCGGCGTCCCGTAGCGCGCGAAGCTGCCGGGGCCATCCTGGCAGGGCCCGCACGGCGTGCCCGATGCGGTGGCGACCGGTAATGCCGCCAGCAGCCCGGCGACCAGCAAACAACCGGTCAGTATGGCGAGAATTCTGGACATTCCTGCCTCCTCGCTGTCGGGTGGCCGTTAAGGCTGGCCGACTGCGCACACACTTACACCGCTAGGGAGGAATGTGCAATGGGTTGACTGAGAAATTGATCCGCTGAGAAACCTCAGCGGACCAGCTGGTAGGCCGAGGTGTAGCCGTTCACCTGCATGCAGAAGTCGGTCGTCGGGCAGGAGATGTCCGCGCCGGCGTAGGCCCCGCCCGGGGCGTCGGCCGACATGCTCCACTGGCTGCCGTCCCAGACCAGCGCCTGGCCGCCGAGCGATCCCTCGGCGTCCTGCAGCACGCACAACTGCTGCGCGGGGCAGGACACCGCCAGCTCGCCATGGTGCTGTGGTCCGTCGACCGGCGACCACCCGGTGCCGTCCCAGCTGCCGAAGCCGGCACCTACCGCGAGGCAGGACGTCGCGGTGGCGCAGGACACCGCCGAGCCGCCGGTGGTCGAACCGGCGGTCCAGCCGGTGCCGTCGTACGTGCTGGCGAAGCCGGAGTAGTCGACCGCCACGCAGAACGTCTCGCTCGGGCAGTCCACCGCCGCCAGCGGCGCACCGCTGGACAGCGTGGTCGGGGTCGACCAGCTGGCGCCGTTGAAGGTAACTGCCTTGCCGTCCAGGCCGACTGCGGCGCAGAACGACGGATCGGCACAGGACACCCCGGTCAGCTGGTGCCCCGGGTCGACCGATGCCGGCGATGACCAGGCCGAGCCGTCGAAGGTGAGCGCTCGGCCGGCCGCGTCGACCGCGACGCAGGTGCTCGGCTCGGTGCAGGCCACGGCGGTGAGGGCGTTGCCCGCGTCGATCTGGGCCGGGTACGTCCAGTTGGTGCCGTCGTAGCTCAGGGCGTAGCCGCCGGTGTCCACCGCGACGCAGAAGTCGGCCGCCAGGCAGGACACGCCGTCCAGGTCACCGGGCACCAGGTCCACCGGCCGCGGCGCCGACCAGCTGGTGCCGTCGAACATCGCCGCGGTCTCCTTGACCGAGGTGTCGATGACCGCGCAGGTGCCCGCGGCGGAGCAGGAGATGGCAGCGCCGCCGTTCGGGTCGACCGGAGCCGGCGTCGACCAGTCGGTGCCGTCGAAACTGACCACCCGGCCGAGGTCGTCCACCGCCCGACAGTTGGTGCTGCTGGCACACGACACCGAGAGCAGGCTGCGACCCGGATCGACCAGCGGCGCGATCGACCAGTTCGATCCGTTGAACTGCGCGGCGGCGGTCTGGCCGACCGCGGCGCAGAAGGTGGCGGCGGTGCACGACACCGCCCACGGCGCGAAGCCGAGCACGGTCACCGGCGCGGACCAGGCGGCGTTGCGGAAGGTGTAGACCCTGCCGAGTTGGTCGACGGCCAGGCAGAAGCTCGCGGTCGGGCAGGACAGCGAGCGCAGGTGCCCGGCGGTGGCCTGCTCGGCCGACCAGCCGCTGCCGTTCAACGTCCGGTAGGTGCTCTGCCCGGCGGCCAGGCAGAAGGTCGCCGAGGCGCAGGACACCGTCAGCGCGCCGACCGGGCCGGCCAGGCTCGTGGACTGGCTCCAACCCGAGCCGTTGTAGGCGTACAGCATCGGTTGGCCGCCGACTCCGGTGCCACCGGCGATGCAGAACGTCGGTGACGGACAGGACAGTGCGGTCAACGTCGTCGCCTGGGCCACCTTGAGCGGGCTGGCCCAGCTGCTGCCGTTCCAGCGCTCGGCGTAGCCGGCGGCCTGGGCCGCCATGCAGAACGTCGAGGTCGGGCAGGAGATCGCGGCCAGCCGACCGTGCCGAGGATCGATCTCCTGGGCGGAGGTGTAGTGCAGCGTGGTCGGTACGCCCAGGTAGTAACCGAGCACGTCGGCCACCACCAGTATCGGGGCGGCGGCGTTGTTGCGCAGTTGCAGCCGGCCGTCCGGCCCCAGCACCGTGATCAGTTGCTGTTGCAGGCTGGTCGCCGCACCGAAGGTGATCGAGGCCGCGCCGTTCCAGTCCTGGGTGCCGGGAAAGACCGAGATGGAGCCGGCCCGGGCCGGCGTCAGCACGGTGAACCGGACCACCACGGCCGGCACCTGCCACCGTGGCAGCCGGCTCAGGCCACTGGCGACATCGCGGGACGGCTGGATCTGGACCACGTCGCCGGTCGCCAGCGGTGGGTCGTCGGTGGTCGCCAGCCGGCTGTCGAACACCCGGGTCGGCGTGATGGGCTGGTATGCGCCGTAGCCGTCCGGGGTGCCGGCCAGGAAGTAGCCGATGAGATCGAGCACCACCTGCACCCCGACACGGGTGTTGTTGCGGATCATCGTCGCCCCGTCGCTACCGAGGCTGATGCTGAGCACGTCCTGCTCGGACCGGGCGGCGGCGAAGCTGACCGAGGCGCTGCCGTCCCAGCTGGTGCCGCTGGCGAACGTCGACACCGAACCGGCCCGGGCCGGCGAGACCACGGTCAGGTTGGCCACCACCGCGGCCACCCCGGTCGCCGGCACCGCGCCCCGGCCGGTGATCGAAACCTTGGTCACCGATGCCGGCGCCAACGGCTGCGAGCTGCGGGTGTCGAAGGCCCGCTGGAACGGGATCGGCTGGAACGCACCCGGCGTGCTCGCGGTGCCGCCGGCGTAGTAGCCGACCACGTCGCCGATCACCTGGATCGTCGAGGCGATGTTGTTGCGTACCGCCAGCGTGCCGTCGGCGCCCAGCTTGGCGGTGATCATGTTCTGTTTGGTCTGCCCGGCCACGAAGCTGATCGAGGAGACCCCGTTCCACGCCGTGTCGCCGGGAAACACCGTGATCGAACCCGACCGGCCCGGCACCAGCACGGTCATGTTGATGGTCACGGCCGCCGCGTCGGCCGGGATCGCGCCCTGGCCGGCGACCGCGAACCGGGTGATCTGGGTACTTTTCAACCCCGAACCCGTCCGGGTGTCCAGTACCCGGGTGGAGTTCACCGGACGAAACGTCCCGGCGGCAACGGCAGGCGCGGCGGCCGAGAGGCTTGCGGTGCCGAGCAGCAGCGCGACGCAGCCCGCTCCCGCCATGATGAGGCAGGACAGAACGGCAACCAGCCGGCGCATGCGAATCCCCCGACAGCACTCCGACCGACGAGCCGGATCGACGCACACCGGACGGATGGCACGCGCAAACGAAATTCTAACGAGGCGATCCGACAGGTCGGCTAGTTTTCCACAGAACTCATATCCAGCCGAGACCTGGCAGGTATCAGCCGTCCAGCCCTTACAGCGGGTCGGGCACGGCGGTCAGGCCACCGGTCGGCAGCACGTCGCTGGCCGAGTCCACCGGCGGCGGCATCAGCACCACCGGGCAGGGCGAACGGAACACCAGCTGCGGTGCGATCAGGCTCTTGGCCAGCGTGCTGCGACCGGCCTTGGGAGAATCCAGCACCAGCAGCTGGGCGCCGACCGCGGCGGCCAACAGCACCGACATGGGCGAGCCGCGCCGCAGCGAGTACTCCACGCCGAGGTCGGTCAGCTCGCCCACCGCCTCGGTGAGCTGCTCGCGAAGACGCTGCTCCTCCAAGGCGAACGCCTCCTCGACCGGCGTCGAGATGGCCGGCGGCCGGCCGCCCGGCGCGGCGGGCGGCCGCGGGCCACGCCAGGCGGTCACCGCCAGTACCCGGGTGTTGCGCAGCTGTGCCTCGGCCGCGGCCCAGCGCAGCGCGTCCACCGAGCCGCTCCGGCGGCTGACCCCGACCACGATCGGGCTGACCAGATCGCTGTTCCCCGCCAGGTCAGGCGACCGCATCTCAGGCGACCGCCTCGGCGGCGCCGGCGGCCGGTCGAGCCCGGGTCATCGGATCCGCGATCTCCTCCAGCGACTTGCGCTCGGCGTTGATGGCCAGCACCGCCGCGACGATGCCGCCGGCGATCATCACGCCGGCACCGAGGTAGTAGCCGAAGGTCAGCGGCCCGCGATCGGGGTTCGCATTGTTCGCACCGCCGATCAGGTGGCCGTACAGCGAGGTTGCGATGGCGCCGAAGATCTGGGCGATCGAGAAGAAGAACGAGATCGCCTGGCCACGCAGCTCCAGCGGGAAGATCTCACTCACCGTCAGGTAGGCCGAGGACGCGCCGGCCGAGGCGAAGAAGAAGATCACGCACCAGAAGATGGTCTGGGTGGTGGCGTTGAGGTGGCCGCCGCCGAACAGCGCCGCCGAGATCGTAAGCAGCACACCGGAGAGCAGATAGCTGCCGGAGATCATCTTCCGCCGGCCGACGGTGTCGAACAGCGGGCCGAGCAGCAGCGGGCCGAGCAGGTTGCCGATCGCGAACGGCAGGAAGTAGTAGCTGGTGTGCGCCTTCGAGACGTGGAAGAAGTGCTGCAGCACCAGGGCGTAGGAGAAGAAGATCGCGTTGTAGAGGAACGCCTGGGTGGCCATCAGGCTGAAGCCGAGGGCGGTCCGGCGCGGGTACCGCTTCAGGAACGTCCGGGCCAGTTCCGGATACGGAATCCACTTCTGCGGGACGATGTCGATGGCCCTCTTCTCGTCCACCGGCCTGAGCTCGTGGCCCTCGGCCTTCAGGCGTTCCTCGATCTCGTCGACCGTTGCGTTGGCCTCGTCGGAGTAGCCGTGCGTCATCTGCCAGCGCGGACTTTCCGGGATGTGCCGGCGCAACCCGATGATCAGCAGGCCGAGCACCGGGCCGATGAAGAAGCCGATCCGCCAGCCGATGGTCTCCGGCAGCCGTCCCGAGAGCAGGTAGAGGTTGGCGGTGGCGCCGAGCGCCGCACCGCCCCAGTAGGTGCCGTTGATGGCGATGTCCACCCGGCCGCGATAGTGCGACGGGATCAGCTCGTCGATGGCCGAGTTGATCGCCGAGTACTCACCGCCGATGCCGACACCTGCGATGAACCGGAAGGCGGCCAGCACGGCGAAGTTCCAGGAAAGGCCGGCCAGGCCGCTGCCGATCAGGTAGATGGCCAGGGTGAGGATGAAGATCTTGCGCCGGCCGAGCCGGTCGGTGATCCGGCCGAAGAACAGCGCGCCGACCACCTCGCCGACCAGGTACACCGAGCCGAGCGCGCCCACGTCGGCGCTGGAAAGCCCGAGGTCCTGCTGGAAGCCAGCCTGGGAGACGATCTGGATCTCCAGGCCGTCCAGGATCCAGGACACCCCGAGGCCGACCACGATCAGCCAGTGGAATCTCGCCCACGGCAGCCGGTCCAGGCGGGCCGGCACCAGGCTTCGGACGGGTTTGGTGGATTGATCGACTCCAGTCGCGGCGGACACGGCTCACCTCTTCGGTACGGGCGTCCGCTGGTTTTTCAACCGACAAACCTTGCTGGTCTTCGGTCAGTCTGCCCCGACCTGCCGTGATTCAACCCTCGCCGATAGGCCGTCCCGGCAACGCTCTCAGTTCAGCCCGACGTCCACCGGATAGGTCGACAGCAGCGACAGCGGAGCCGGCTGCCGGCGCAGCACCGTCCGCCAGAGCGTGCCGGGATGTGGCGAGAACACGTCGTCCAACCCGCCGGCAACCACGAACCAGCCGCCGCGCGCGATCTCGTCCACCAGCTGGCCGACGCCCCAGCCGGCGTGGCCGGCGAAGACCCGCAGGCTCTGGGAGTTGATCGCCACGTCGGCCGCCGGCGCATCCAGGTCGACCAGGGCCAGCCCACCGCTGACCGCCCGCAGCCCGGTGCCGGCATCGGCGGTCGCAGCCAGCCGGCCCAGCCCGAGCGCACCGTCCCGCTGCACCGGTCCGCCGTTGAAGACCACCGCCGGCTCGCTCATCACGTCCTGCCAGTCGGGCAGGATGTGACCCACCGGAGTATGCGACGGACGGTTCACGATCACCCCGACCGTGCCGGTCTCGTCGTGTTCGATCAGGAAGACCACGGTCCGGAAGAACTCCGGATCTGCCAGGTCAGGTGCGGCGATCAACAGTCGATGGGCGGCAGGAGCCAGCTGCCAGCTCTGCTCGGTCACAGCTACATCCTGCACCAGGCGGCCTCCGTCGGCGCTACCGTCGAGTGATCTGCCCAGAAGACCGATCTGAGGAAGAAGCACAGGAAGGACCGCTTCGTGCCGACCGTCACCCGCGTCGAGCCGGTATGGCGCCAGCTGGCGCGCCGGTCGGGATTCCGGTGGCTGCTGGCGGTCCGGCTGTCCGGTCAGTTCGCCGACGGGGTGTTCCAGGCATCGCTGGCCGGCACCATCCTGTTCAACCCCGAGCGGGCCGCGCACGCCGGCGACATCGCGGCCGGGTTCGCGGTGCTGCTGTTGCCGTATTCGCTGCTCGGACCGTTCGCCGGCGTGCTGCTGGACCGCTGGTCGCGGCAGCGGGTGCTGGTCGGTGCCAACCTGCTCCGCGCGCTGCTGGTCTGCGGGGTGGCCGGCGAGATCGGCGCCGGCGTGCACGGCCAGCCGTTCTACCTCAGCGCGCTGGCGGTGATCTCGGTGAACCGGTTCATCCTCTCCGCGCTGTCCGCGTCCCAACCGCACGTGGTGCCGTACGAGCAGCTGATCACCGCCAACGCGATCTCCACCACCGCAGGCGCAGTTGCGGCCGCGGCCGGCGGCGGGATGGCCATCGGCATCCGGGCACTGTTCGGCAGCGGCAACTCCGGCTACGCCTCGATCGCGCTGGGCGGAGCCATCTGCTACGCGCTGGCGGCCCTGGCCGCCCTCCGCTTCGAGACTCACCAGCTCGGCCCGGACGAGCAGACCCGCGCCGAGCGGGACTCCGTGCGCAACGTGCTCACCGGAATGATGGCCGGCGCCCGGCACATCGGCAACCGGCCACCGGTCCGGCGGGCCTTCGTGGTGATCGGCGTGCACCGCTTCGCCTACGGGGTGACCGCCATCTGCACGTTGCTGCTGTACCGCAACTACTTCACCGACGACGGGATGTTGCGCGCCGGGCTGGCCGGCCTCGGCCAGATCGTGGTCGCGATCGCAGCCGGCAGCGGCCTGGCCGCGCTGATCAGTCCACCGGCCGCCCGCCGCTGGGGCTACGTCCGGTGGTCCTCGGCGCTGCTGCTGCTGGCGGCCGCCGTCGAGCTCGGCCTGGGCCTGCCGTTCCAGCTGGCCACCTTCCTGCCGGCCGCCGCGCTGCTCGGACTGTCTGCGCAAGGGGTGAAGATCTGCGTGGACACCTTGACCGCCCAACTGGTGGACGACGACTACCGGGGCCGGGTGTTCTCCATCTACGACACCGTGTTCAACGTGGTGTTCGTGGCCGCCGGGGTGCTCACCGCACTGGTGCTGCCCGAGAACGGCCGGTCCACCGTCGCGGTGGTCGCCATCGCGGCCGGCTACGGGCTCACCGGCGTGGCCTATCTGCTGACCGGCGAGCCGAGCCGGGAGCTGGCCGTACCGGCGTGTGCCGAGGCGGCCGCCGAGCCCGCCTGAGGTCCAGCGGGCCCGCCTCAGCGTCGAGCGGCGCCCCCGTCTCAGCCAACACTTAAGCCCAGGACTTGAGCCAGGGACGGGCTGAGCCGGTGATCGTCATTCCGGTCGGTTGGCCGCCCACCAGTCGTGCAGCTCGGCCACCGCCGCGTCGTGATCCAGTGGCCCGCGTTCCATCCGCAGGGCCAGCAGGTGCTGGTACGCCCGGCCGACCAGTGGGCCGGGTGGAATGCCGAGCAGCCGCATGATCTCGGTGCCGTCCAGGTCCGGACGGATCGCGTCCAGCTCCTCCTGCTCGCGCAGCCGGGCGATCCGGACCTCGAGGTCGTCATAGGTGGCGGCCAGCGCCGCCGCCTTGCGCTGGTTGCGAGTGGTGCTGTCCGAGCGGACCAGCTTGTGCAACCGAGGCAGCAGCGGCCCGGCGTCGGTGACGTAGCGGCGCACCGCGGAATCGGTCCACTCGCCGCGGCCGTAGCCATAGAAGCGCAGGTGCAGGAACACCAGCCGGGCGATGTCGTCGGTGACGTCCTTGGGGAACTTCAGCGCCTTCAGCCGGGCCTTGGCCAGCCGGGCACCAACCACCTCGTGGTGGTGGAAGGTGACCTGCTGACCACCGCCCGGCGTCTCGACGAACCGGCGGGTGTCCGGCTTGCCGATGTCGTGCAGCAGCGCCGCCCAGCGCAGCACCAGGTCCGGCACCGGTGCACCGTCCGGGCCGCGGTCCTCCAACCCGATCGCCTGGTCGAGCACCTGCAGCGTGTGCGCGTAGACGTCCTTGTGCTGGCCGTGCTCGTCGGCGGCCATCCGCAGCGCCGGCAGCTCGGGTAGCACGTGGTCGGCCAGGCCCGTCTCGACCAGCAGTTCCAGGCCGCGCCGGGGGTACTTGCCGAGCATCAGCCGGTTCAGCTCCGCCTGCACCCGCTCGGCGGTGATGCGTTCGATCTCGCCGGCCAGCGCGGTCATCGCCGCGACCACCTCCGGCGCCACGCTGACCCCGAGCTGGCTGACGAACCGGGCCGCCCGCAGCATCCGCAGCGGGTCGTCGCCGAAGGATTCCTCGGGGGCGGCCGGGGTGCGCAGCACGCCGCGGGCCAGATCGGCCAGCCCGCCGTACGGGTCGACGAAGGCCCGGTCGACCACCGAGACCGCCATCGCGTTCATGGTGAAGTCCCGGCGGAGCAGGTCCTCGGCCACCGAGTCGCCGAACTCGACCGCCGGATTGCGGCTCACCCGGTCGTACCGGTCGGCCCGGAAGGTGGTGATCTCGCAGGCCTGGCCGCGGACCTGGGCGCCCACCGTGCCGAACGCGATGCCGGTGGTCCAGGTCGAGGAGGCGACGCCGTCGAGCAGCTGCAGGATCCGCTCCGGCCGCGCGTCGGTGGTGAAGTCCAGGTCGTTGACCGGCCGGCCCATCAGCGCGTCCCGGACCGGTCCGCCGACCAGGTACAGCTGGTGGCCGGCGGCGGCGAACGTCTCACCGAGCCGCACGGCCGGAGGCGGGATTTCGATCAGATCGCCGGGATTGCCGGTCATAACCGCTGCAGCTGCCTTCCCTCGTGCCCGCCGCGCCGGCCGGTCCGGGTCTCGTCGTGAGCTCCGTGCCGGCTCCCGTACGGGTCCCGCTGGAAACCGGCCGTGCCCGCTTGTCAGCGAAGACCCTACTTGCCGGGCAAGTAGCATCGGATTATGTCCCGCGCGTCGTCCACCAGGCGTCCGCGGCTTCCCCGAGTCGATGAAACCAGCGCCGGTGGATTGGTGCTCGACCTGTCGGGCCCGGTGCCGATGGGTGCGCTGATCGGCCGGACGAATCGCCGCGGCCGGCTGCTGTGGTCGCTGCCGAAGGGGCATCTTGAGGCCGGCGAGACACTGGAGCAGGCGGCGATCCGCGAGGTCGCCGAGGAGACCGGCATCACCGGCACCATCATCGGTGAGCTCGGCACCATCGACTTCTGGTTCGTGGTGGACGGCCGCCGGATCCACAAGACGGTGCACCACTACCTGATGCGCGCGGTGAGCGGCGAGCTGTCCGACGCCGACATCGAGGTCACCAAGGTCGCCTGGGTGCCGCTGCCCGAGATCGGCGAGCAACTGGCCTACTCCGACGAACGGCACCTGCTGGAGCAGGCCAGCGTGCTGCTGCGGGATACCGCCTGATGCGTAGGCTGCTGGCGCTGCTGGCGGCGGCGCTCACCGTCGGAGCCGGTGCCACCCCCGCGCTGGCGGCTTTCCAGCCGGGCGCCGCGGTCCGGCCCGTGACTGCGGTCCAGCCGGCCGCCCCGGTCCGGCCGCCCGCCGTGGTCCAGCCGGGCGCCGCGGTCCGGCCGCCCGCCGTGGTGCGGCCGATCGCGGCCACCAGCCAGTCGCCGGTCAGCGTCACCTTGGAGGCGATGTCGCCGCGCAGCCCGGACGCCGGCAAGCTCAACCAACCGGTGGTGTTCGCCGCGACCATCACCAACAACACCGACAACACCTATTCCGACGTGCGGCTGGGCCTGCAGCGCGCGCTGCCGATCACCCAGCAGAATCTGCTGGACACCGCCATCGGCAGCCCACCGGAGACCGACTTCTCGGTACCCGCCCCGTTGGACCTGCACCAGCAGTTGCTGCCGCACGGCAGGCTGACCGCGAGCTATCGGACGACGGTGGCCGACCTGTGCCTGTGCTTCGACGGGGTGTATCCGTACGCGCTGGTGGCCTCGGCGATCAGCGATGCCGACCTCGGCTTCGCCGAGGTCGGCCGTACCCAGGTGTTCGTGCCGTCCTTCCAGCAGCCACCGCAGCCGGTGTCGGTCGGCTGGGTCTGGCCGCTGCTGGACCGGCCGCACCGTTCGGTGGACAGCGACGTCTTCCTGGACGAGAAGCTGGCCGGCGAGGTCGGTCCGGGTGGCCGGTTGGACCGGGCGCTGACGGTGCCCGAGCTGGTGGCCGGGCGGGTGCGGCTGACCCTGGTGGTCGATCCGGACCTGCTGGACAGCCTGGCCGTGATGGCCAAGGGTTACCGGGTCCGCAAGGGCACCGGAACGGTGCCCGGCACCGGCGGTGGGCTGGCCGCCGCCTGGCTGCAGCGGTTCAAGGCGGTCGAGGCGCAGCACAACGTCGTGCTGACCGGCTACGCCGATCCGGACGTCAACGCGCTGACCCGGGCCGGCCTGCCGTTCTCGACCGCGCTGGACCCGCAGGTGCAGGCCCGGATCATGCCGTACCTGAACGGCGACCTGCCCACCAGCGGGCTGACCTGGCCGGCCGGCGGCGCGCTGACCAGCAAGGCGCTGGACACCCTGGTCGGCAGCGGCGCGGCCACCGTGCTGCTCAGCGACACCGCACTCCCCGGCGGCAACCACACCGAGCCCCGGCCGGACGCGCTGTCCCCGCTACCGACCGCGTCCGGCACCGCGAACGCGCTGGTCACCGACTCAGGCATCGAGACGACCGTACGGCGGGCGTTCAAGCTCGGCGCGACGCCGGCGAACGACCAGCAGACCCTGCTCGCCCAACTGGCCATCCGGGCCGCCCAGGATCCGAGCCACAAGCACTTCGTGGTGATCGCCGCCGACCGCTACGTCGATACCGACCCGGCCGGGGCGGCGGCAACCATCGAGTCGGTGATCGGAACCGGCTGGAGCGCACCGATCTCGATTCCGGCCGCGCTGAGCACGGTGCTGCCGGTGGATCGCGGCGCGCTGAACACGGCCGCGGAGAACCCGAACTCCGAGGTCAGCCAGCAACAGCTGAGCGAGCTGGCGGTGGTCGCCCAGCGGGTCAGCTCGATGAACGAGGCGCTGCACGACAACGACGCCTCGGCGCTGCTGCTGGCCGGCTTCAACTCAGGCATCCGGCGCGGCGAGTCGAGCGCCTGGCGTACCGACCGGGCGGGCGGCAACCGGCTGACCCAGCAGTTGCTGTCCCGGATCGACAGCATCGCCGGCGCGGTGCACCTGGTACAGCCGGCGGTCGGCACGTACAGCCTGTCCTCCACCCAGGCGCCGATCGTGGTGACGGTGTCCAACCAGCTGGCCAAGCCGGTCACCGTGCGGGTGGTGGTGACGCCGGTGAACTCGGTGGTCGGCTTCTCCGCGCCGGCCTACACCACCGAGACCATCCCGGCGCGCAGCATAAAAACCGTCCGGATCCCGACCCATGTCGAGCGGCTCGGTAAGTTCCAGGTGGTGGCGACCCTGCAGACGCCGGACGGGCGGCAGCTCGGCCTGGGCATCGAGCTCAACCTGCGGGCGACCGCGATCGGCACCGTCACCAAGGTGATCACCGTGCTGGCCATCGTGGTGCTGGTGCTGGCACTGCTGCGCCGGCTGATCAGGCGGATCCGGCATGCGCCACCCGGCGGTCGCTCCCGGGCCGCCCGCGACCAGGCGCCGACCGGCAGTACGGCAGGTGCGCCTGCGTGAGCGAGGACTGGTCGGAACCGCAGTTCTACGGCTCACCGATGCCGGTGCCGGGCGACGCCACCGCGCTCGCGGTGCGTACCGCCCAGCCGCAGCAGGCCGAGGACGGCTGGAGCGCCCCGATCTACCATGGACCGCGCCGGCACCGGCCGCGTCCCGAGCAGCCGATCCGGATCAGCCGGGACGCCAGCGGCGCCCAGTTGGTGGTCGGCGAACAACTGATCGCGGCGGCACCGGCCGCCCGGAACACTCTCGCACCGGATGCGCCGGCTGACAGCGACCTGATCCCGCTGGAGCCGGTTGCGGACGGCGTCGCGGCACCCGCGGACGGCGTCGCGGCACCCGTGGATGGCATCGCGGCACCCGTCGAAGACGGTATACAGGCACCCGCCGCGGACAGCCTGAAGGCGCCGGACGTGGACAGCGTGCTGGCTCCGGACGTCGACCGGCTCCAGTCCCCGACCGCCGCCCCGGACGCACAGCCGGCCGTCGAGCCAGCCGGGGAGCTCACCGCCGAACCGGCCCGGCAGCCGATCCGGGAGACCTCGACCAGCCTGATGGCCAGCAGCCGGACGATGGCGGTGGCCAGCCTGGTCAGCCGGGTCACCGGATTCCTGCGCAGCCTGGTGCTGGTCGGTGCGCTCGGCATCGGGGTCGGTGAGGTGGCCGATGCCTACAACCTCGCCAACACGCTGCCCAACATGGTCTATGAGTTGCTGCTCGGCGGCGTGCTGACCAGCGTGATCATTCCGGTGCTGGTCTTCGCCCAGCACTCCGATACCGATCATGGTGAGGCCTACACCCAGCGACTGCTGTCCATCGCCACCGCCAGCCTGGGTGGCGCGACGGTGCTCGCGGTGCTGGCCGCGCCGATCCTCGCCTCGATCTTCGGCGGTTCGGCCAGCAAGCAGGCGCTGACCGGACTGTGGGCGACCCTGCTGCTGCCGGAGATCTTCTTCTACGGCCTGGGCGCGATGTTCACCGCGGTGCTCAACACCCGCGGGGTATACGGCTGGCCGGCATGGGCGCCGGTGCTGAACAACGTCATCACGATCTGCTCGGTGGGGTTGTTCCTGCTACTGCCGAGTGCCAACCCGCTGACCGCCTCGAACATCTCCAGCGGCCAGATCCTGGTGCTCGGCATCGGCACCACGCTGGGCATCGCCGGGCAGGCACTGGTGCTCTGGCTGCCGCTGCGCCGGACCGGCTTCGTCTGGCGCTGGCGGTTCCGGGCCTACCCGAGCGAGGCCGGCCGGATGGCGGAGTTCTCGAACCTGACCCTCTGGGTGCTCGGCTACGTGGCGATCAGCCAGGTCGGGGTGTTCGTGGTGAACCGCGTCGCCAACGTCCGGGCCGGTGGCCCGACCACCTTCGCCAACGCCGACCTGCTGTTCCAGGTGCCGTACGGGATCCTCGGCGTCTCGCTGCTGACCGCGCTGATGCCCCGGATGAGCCGGGCGGCCGCCCGGGGTGACGAGGCCAGCGTGCTGGCCGACCTGCGGCTGGGCAGCCGGCTGTCCGCGGTGGCCCTGGTGCCGGTGTCGGCCGGGCTGATCGTGCTGGGGCCGTCGCTGACCAGCGTGATCTTCCTCGGCCACGCCCGGCTCTCCGAGGCACGACTGGTCGGCATCGCGCTGGCCGCCGGGGCGTTCGGGCTGCTGCCGTTCGCGCTGGTGATGCTGCAGCAGCGGGTGTTCTACGCGATGCGGGACGCCCGTACCCCGACCTTCATCAACCTAACCATGGTCGGCACCAAGGTGGCGTTGGTGCTGGCCGCGTACGCGGTCCTGCACGGCCGGGCGGTGATCATCGCGCTGACCGCGTCGACCTCCACCTGCTACCTCGCCGGGTGCGTCGCCGGGCACCTGCTGCTGCGCCGGCGGTTCGGGCCGCTCGGCTTCGCGGCGGTATTGCGTACCGTCGGCTGGATCGTGCTGGCCGCGCTGGTCGGCGCCGGCATCGCGCTGCTGGTGCTGCTCGGGGTGCATGCGTCGCTGGGCGACGGCCGGCTGGCCTCGCTGCTGGTGCTGCTGGTCGGCGCGGGCCTGGGCGGCACCGCGCTGGCGCTGGTCGCACTGCGATTGCCGCTGCCCGAGGTGGCCGAGATCCTGGCTGCGGTCCGCCGCCGGCCGGCCCGCCCGGAGTGACCTGCGATTCGACAGCATCAACAGGCAGCAGGACTTTTCCACAACCTATGTCGGACCAACGCCAGTGCCGTAAGCCGGGGCTAGCCTAGCTACATGATCACAGTGCGAATCGTCACCCGGGAGGAGTTGCTCGACCGACGTGCGGCCATCCTTGCCGACTTGGGCCTTACAGCAGAAGAGTTCGCTGCGAAGGTGACTTCCGGCGGACTCGTCGGCACCGAGTGGTTCGCCTCCGACGAGCTTGAGGCCATCGAATACCTCCTCGAAGGTGCCTGACGCCGGCCTGGCTGAGCAGGTCGCAGCATTCTCGGGCACGTTGGATTCACTGCTCAATGAGTGCTTGCCCAATGTGCCCGGGGTGCAGGTACAGGTGTCCCGCGACCGGTATGAAATATTGCCTATCGGCCAGACGGATAAGCACGGCGGTGTTCCCCTATCCGTGAATGGGGATGTGCTGGCCTGGCTTCGATTCAATTACCTTTGCCGCTCCGATATAACCAATGAGTATCTGGCGATCGCCAAGTCAAAGGTAGGGATCGCCGCCGCCGTAGACAGCACGCCGATCTTCCGGTTCGAGTACTTGTACCGGGCCGACCGGGTGCCACATTCGCATATCCAGGTACACGGCCAGCGTGGGGCGCTCTCGCATCTGTTGTCCAAGGCTGGCCACCCGGCGCCGCACGATATGGCGGCACTTCATCTGCCCACCGGCGGAGCACGATTCAGGCCGAGCCTGGAGGACGTCATCCAGTTCCTCATCAGTGACTGCGGATTCGATCATCGCGAAGCGTGGCGCCGGGCGGTCGAGCGTGAGCGCGCCGCGTGGCGAGTCATCCAGACGCGGGCAGTGGTCCGAGCAATGGCGGACGTCGCCGCCGGGCAGCTCGTCGGCATGGGGTACACGGTGATCCCGCCGGTCAGCGGTCACCCTGCACGTGGCGGCCGTGGACAGCACGCCTGGTAGGCGACACAGTGGCACGGAATAGCGCCGTAACTAGACTGGTTTGCACACCGAATCGGTATCAAGTGGTCAGGACCTAGAGGGGTTGCTGTGAGCGAGAACCATCGCCAAGTGATCGTGGTCGGCTCCGGGCCGGCTGGTTACACCGCCGCCCTGTACACCGCCCGCGCCGAGTTGCACCCGCTGGTGTTCGAGGGCAGCCAGTACGGCGGTGCCCTGATGACCACCACCGAGGTGGAGAACTTCCCCGGCTTCCCGGAGGGCATCCTCGGCCCGGAGCTGATGAGCCACATCCGCTCCCAGGCCGAACGGTTCGGTGCCGAACTGGTCTCCGACGACGTGGTCTCGGTCGACCTCGACTCGCCCGTCAAGACGGTACGCACGTACGACCGCGAGTACACCGCGGACACGGTGATCCTGGCCATGGGTTCGGCCTACAAGAAGCTCGGCCTGCCGCGCGAGGACGAGTTGTCCGGGCACGGGGTGTCCTGGTGCGCCACCTGCGACGGCTTCTTCTTCCGCGGCCAGCACATCGTGGTGGTCGGCGGTGGTGACACCGCGATGGAGGAGGCGACCTTCCTCACCCGGTTCGCCGAGTCGGTGACCGTGGTGCACCGCCGGGACGCGCTGCGCGCGTCGAAGATCATGGCAGAACGGGCGGCGAGCAACCCGAAGATCAGCTTCGCCTGGAACTCCGAGGTGGCCGCGATCCACGGGACCGACCGGGTGACCGGGCTCACCCTGCGCGACACGGTGACCGGCGCGACCCGAGAGATCGGCGCCACCGGCCTGTTCATCGCGGTCGGCCACGACCCGCGTTCGGAGCTGGTCCGCGGCCAGGTGGAGCTGGACGAGAACGGCTACATCCTGACCGACGGCAAGTCCACCCGGACGAACCTGGCCGGCGTCTTCGCTGCTGGTGACGTGGTGGACCACGTCTACCGGCAGGCGATCACCGCCGCCGGCACCGGGTGCCAGGCCGCGCTGGACGCCGAGCGCTACCTGGCCGCCCTGGAAGCGGTCGGCGACGCGGAGTTGGCGGCGCTGGAGGCCTGACCGGGCGCCCGGCTCAAGCCGGCCGGCTCAGGCCTCGGACGGCCGTTCGGTAGGCGCCCCGACCGGGTGAGCCGGAGGCGTTGCGGGAAGAGCCGGCGGCCGGACGGCGTTACAGTGGCAGCTAGTTAACAATCAACTCGCAGACAAATCAGACTCAGCCAAATCAAGACTCAGCCAGTCAGATCAGGGAGATGCTTTCCGATGGGTGCTAACAGTCACGTCGTCACCGATGCCACGTTCCAGCAGGACGTGCTCGAGTCCGACACCCCGGTTCTGGTCGACTTCTGGGCGGAGTGGTGCGGCCCCTGCCGGATGGTCAGCCCGGTGCTCGAGGAGATCGGTCAGGAGCATGGCGACAAGCTGCGGGTGGTCAAGGTGAACATCGACGAGAACCCGAACGTCGCCCGCAACTACCAGATCATGTCCATCCCGACCATGTCGGTCTTCAAGGGTGGCGAGATCGTCAAGACCATCGTCGGTGCCAAGCCGAAGGCCGCTCTGCTGCGCGACCTCGCCGACTTCATCTAGCTTCCCGACGTCGCGCTGCGGCCCGGACCGGCAACGGTCCGGGCCGCAGCGGTCTTTCCGGCCGGCTGCTCCAGGTTCGGTCGGCTGCTCCCGTCGGCGAAGAATCCTCATACGAACCGCCGGCCCCCGGCGCTCAAGTTGTCTGAGTTAGCTCGGGGATGCCGTCCTTCCCCGCCATCCGAATGCTCCCGATCGCCACTCGTCTGGGCAATTCATCTATTGACGTTAGAAACCCCTAAATCTGACAATTGCCCCTCACATTGCTGGGAGCCGGCGCAGGCAGAACCTTGGCTGCCGAGTTCGGTGCAACCAAGCCCAGCGGGCTCGCCCGAGTATTGGGGATGATGCGCGATGCGCAAGATCAATGCACTTCTGCTAGCCATAGCGGCGACGCTGCTGGGCCTTACGGTGGCCGGCTCGCCGGCGGTCGCCCAGGTGTCCTCGTCCGTCCAGCCGTCGTCGGCGTCCATCCAGGCCCAGGCCACGCAGATCCTCCGCGACCACCCCGGCGGGGTGCAGATCAGCCCCACCCAGATCGCTTGGCAGGGCGGTGCGGTAATCCTGAACCTGCAGCTACCGTCCCGGAGTTCCACGCCGAACGTGATCTTCGACGGCTGCCCGGACGGCTACTACTGCTTCTTCAGTCTCAAAAACTTCGGCGGCACGATGATTCAGTTCTCGACCTGCTCGTCGACAAGCACCTACTTCAGCACTTACGGCTTCGACAAACTGGCCTCATCGTGGGTGGTGAACCGGAGCCTCTGGGACATCGACGTCTACGAGGTGATCAGCCCGACGTACTGGAACTACCTGTGGGGCGAGCCGGCCTACGCCGCACAGTCCTATGTCGGTACCGTGGCCGACAACCGGGCGGACATGTTCGAGTGCTTCCTGACTCACTACTAAGTCGGCAGGCCATGATCGGCAAGGTCGCCGAGGCCATCGGCGCCAAGCCAAAGCCCGCACTCCCCTGCGGCCTCGCCAACTCCAACTAACTTCCGCGCCTCGCCCGAGGGCGAGGCAGCTGGCACCGAGGAGGCCGGCAAGCGCTGTTCGTCACGCGGCTGCCGGCCCTCTCGCGTGCTGTGGGACGTCGTATCCGCAGCGCCTAACACTCTGCGAGTCTTTGGATATTTTGCCTATTGACGGCATAAACCCCAAAGGCGACACTCCCTTCACCTGTTCACGAACATCGTTTGGTAGGCCGGCCGGTCAGTACCCGAGCGGACGGTGGAACAGGTTTCGGCTCCCCAGCCGGGGGGCGGACGAGTCGGGTCGAGGGAGTGGCTGATGCCGATCGACATGGCGTACCTGGTGACGGATCGCGACTACTACCAACCCTGGGACACCGCCGATCCCGGTCCGCGATACCACCCTGGTCCGCTGCCGACCGAGTGGCGACGCCACGACTGGGGGCCGTGGACCCATTGGGGTCCGGCCGGCCTGGTACTGCCGGACCAAGGCTGGAAGGTGCACGTATCGACTTCGCTGGCCAACGCACAGCCGGTGCTGGTCATCGTGGCGACGGCGTGCGCCGAGCTGGGGGTTCCGTTCAAGCACCTGGCCGGTCGGCGGTCGTTCCTGCTGATGCACGACAAGCACGCGGCCAGGGTGCAGGCGGGCAAGTTCTGCACGTTGTACCCGCCGACGCAGGAGTGCGCACTGCAGCTGTTACGGCGGCTGGAGGCCGAGCTGTCCGGCGTCAGCGGGCCGTTCGTGCTCACCGACCGCCGATTCGGCACCAGCGAGTGCGTGTCCTACCGCTACGGGGGATTCCGGGCCCGCAGCCGGGTGGATACCGACGGCACCGAGGTGCACTTCATGGTCGGACCGGATGGGACGGAGATCGAGGACGAGCGCCGACCGGAGTTCCGGTTGCCGGCCGGGTTGTCCGACCCGTTCCGGCAGGAAGGGTCGGCCGAGAAATCCTCCGGACCGGTGACCCTGCACGGTTACCGGTTCGAGGCGGTCATCCAGCACAGCAATGCCGGCGGGGCCTACCGGTTCCGCACCGAGCTGGACGAGCAGGTGTTCCTCAAAGAGGCTCGAGCGCTCAACGGCTACACCAGCGACGGCGTGGACGCGAAGTCCCGGCTGGCCGCCGAGTACCTGACGCTGCAGGCGATCTATGGCCGCGAACCCGGCCTGTGTCCGCAGCCGCTGGAACTGTTCCATGAGTGGGAACACAGCTACCTGGTCACCGAGATGGTGCCCGGCGTCCCGCTGTACCAATGGATGATCGCCAACAACTCCACGCTGGAGACCAAGACGGCCGGGTCGGCACTCACCGAGTACTACCGACGCGGCATGGGACTGCTCGACCAGCTCGACGCGCAGCTGCGCCGGCTGCACGAGCTCGGCTTCGTCTTCGTCGACCTGAGCCCGAACAACGTGCTGGTCGACGACCACGACCGGGTTCGGCTGATCGACTTCGAAGCGGTCCAACCCATCGCCGAGGTGCGCCGAGTGATGGGAACGCCCGGGTACCAACATCCCGAGCCGCGAACGTTGGTGGAGCGGGATCCACGCGAACTGGACCGGTACGGCCTAGCCGCCTTGGCGCTGTTGCTGCTGTTCCCGCTGCACGACTCGGCCGAAAGGCACCCAGCAGTGCTGGACCACCTGCGCGCCGACCTGCTGGAGATCGCGCCGATCCCGCCACGGCTGTGGCAATGGGCGACGACGTACTACTCCTCGACCGAAGAATCGGTGCTGCCCACGCCGGAGGCCGTCCGCGAGGATCCCGTCGGCGCGCTGCGCTGGCTGGCCGACAGCACCGCGGATTGGCTGGAGGCGGTCGCGCAGCCGGAGCATCCGGCCACGGTGTACCCGACCAATCCCTTGGGCTACAAGACCAACACCCGCGCCCTGGCGGCGGGCACCGCCGGCGTGCTGTACGCGCTGCACTCCGCAGGTCGGGAGTGCGATCCGGCGGTGGTACGGAGATTGCGCGACGAGTCGGTGGCCGCGCTCGACACGACCGCTCCCGGCATGTTGTTCGGCAGCGCCGGCATCGCCGCCCTGCTTGCCGAACTCGGAGAGACGGATGCGGCCGAGACCCTGCTCGCCGCGGCGGCGGCCCATCCGTTGAACGACACCTCGGCCACCTTCGGCGGCGGCGCGGCCGGCACCGCCTACGGCCTGCTGCTGCACTACCGCCGTACCGCTGAGCCGCGCTGGTTGGAGTTGGCCCAGCGGCTGCTCGAACGCATCCCGGCCGGGCCGGTGCTCGCTGCACAGTTGAGCCCGACCAGACGCTCCGGACTGGTCGGCGGCCGCACCGGTGTGGCGCTTGCGCTGTATCAGCTCTACCGCGTCACCGGCGATTCAGCCGTGTTCGACAAGGGCCTGCGGTTGCTGGCCGACGAACTGTCCTACGCCGAGCCGGTGCCGGTGGACGGTATCGCTTTCCGGGCCGCCGAGAATGATCGCAGGCTCTGGCCGTACCTGTTCGCCGGCAGCGCCGGATACGCCGCGGTGCTGTCGCGGTATCTGGCGGACCGCCCGGACGCACAGTTCGAGGCAGGCACCGAACTCAGCGCCACCGACGCGCTGGAGCGCTGCCTGCGCGCCTGCCTACCGCCGTTCGCCGCGCTCCCCGGGCTGTTCCCAGGCCTGGCCGGACTGGCCATGACATCGGCCGAGGTGGGACGGCGGCTGAACCGGCCCGAGTTGGTCGATGCGGCGATGGTCAGCGCCCGTGGGCTGTTCCGCTACGCGGTCCCGCGACCTGGCGGGGTCGGCTGGCTGGGTGAGCCGGGCCAGCGGCTCTCGGGGGAACTCTGGTCCGGCGCGGCCGGCATCCTGCTTGCCCTGCACCGCATCACGAACCCGGGGCCGAGTCTCCTCGACGTCGGCGCCGTGGCGGTGATCACGCCGAAAGACCTTGTTCCACCACTATCAGAGGAGAGGAGGGATCGGCATGGAGGACATCTTGCGCTTGCAGACTGAGGAGGCGGAGTACGACCCGTTCAGCTGCGGCGTACGCACCTACAGCAGCAGCGGCAGCGTCTGCCTGTAACCCCATCGCCCGCCGGGGCTCGGTTATCCGAGCCTCGGCAGGCTCATTCCGGGATCCTCCGGGACCACCCCCCGAGCTGGATCTTCATACGAATCGTCGGTTGCAACGCTCGATTCGTATGAAGATCGCTAGCGACGGTCAGGCTCAGCGGCGGCGAACTGCGCCTGGTACAGCCGGGCGTAGGCACCGCCCGCGGCCAGCAGCTCGGCGTGGTTGCCCTGCTCGACGATCCGGCCGGCCTCCATCACCAGGATCAGGTCGGCATCGCGGATAGTGGACAGCCGGTGCGCGATCACGAAGCTGGTCCGCGCCGAGCGCAGCGCGGCCATCGCCTGCTGCACCAGCAGTTCGGTGCGGGTGTCCACCGAGCTGGTCGCCTCGTCCAGGATCAGCAGCGCCGGATCGGCCAGGAATGCACGGGCGATCGTCAACAGCTGCTTCTCCCCCGCGCTGACGTTGCCGCCCTCGGCGTCGATGACGGTGTCGTAACCGTCCGGCAGGCTGTGCACGAACCGGTCGACGAAGGTGGCGCGCGCGGCCGCCAGGATCTCGGCCTCGCTGGCATCAGGCCGGCCGTAGGCGATGTTCTCCCGGATGGTGCCGCCGAACAGCCAGGTGTCCTGCAGCACCATGCCGATCCGAGACCGCAGGTCGTGCCTGGTCAGCTCGGTGATATCGACGCCGTCCAGGGTGATCCGGCCTGCGTCCAGTTCGTAGAAACGCATGATCAGGTTGACCAGCGTGGTCTTGCCGGCACCGGTCGGGCCGACGATGGCCACCGTCTGGCCGGGGGCGGCGACGAAGGACAGCTGCTGGATCAGCGGCGACTCGGGGTCGTAGGAGAAGGAGACGTCCTCGAACTCCACCCGCCCGCGAGCATCGGCAATCACCGCCGGCCGGCTGACCTCGGGATGCTCCTCGCCGGCGTCCAGCAGCTCGAACACCCGCTCGGCCGAGGCGACGCCGGACTGCAGCACGCTCGCCATCGCGGCCACCTGGGTGAGCGGTTGGGTGAACTGCCGGGAGTATTGGATGAAAGCCTGCACGTCGCCCAAGCTCATCGTCTCGGAGGCGACCCGCAGGCCGCCCACTACGGCCACCGCCACGTAGTTCAGGTTGCCGATGAACATCACCGCTGGGCCGATGATGCCGCTGACGAACTGAGCGCCGAAACTGGTCGCAGCCAGCTCGTCGTTCTTCTCGGCGAAGTTGGCCTCCACCTCGCGCTGCCGACCGAATACCTTGACCAGGCCGTGCCCGGAGAAGGCCTCCTCGATCTGCCCGTTCAGCTCGCCGGTGGCCTTCCACTGCGTGACGAACAGCTTCTGCGAACGCTTGGCGATCACGCTGGTCAGCAACACCGCAGCCGGCACGCTGACCAGGGCGATGACCGCCAGCAGCGGCGAGATGATCACCATCATGGTCAGCACCGCAAGCACCGTCAACAGCGAGATGAACATCTGGCTCATGGATTGCTGCAGCGTCTGGGTCACGTTGTCGATGTCGTTGGTGACCCGGCTGAGCACCTCGCCGCGCGGCTGGCCGTCGAAGTAGGCCAGCGGCAACCGATTGAGCTTGGCCTCGACATCCTCCCGCAACCGGTACATGGTCCGCTGCACCGCACCGGCCAGTAGGTAACCCTGCAGCCAGCCGCAGACCGAGGCAGCCAGATAGAGGCCGAGCACCATCAGCAACACCCGGCCGAGCGCATCGAAGTCGATGCCCTGCCCTGGCACCAGGCCGGATTTGGCATACAGGTCGGCAAGCTTGTCGTTGCCGGCGGCCCGGGCGGCCGCCACCGCCTGCTCCTTGGTCAGGCCGGCCGGCAGCCGGCGACCCAGCAGCCCGTCGAAGATGACGTTGGTGGCGTGGCCGAGCAGCCGCGGCCCGAGTGCGCTCAGCGCCACGCTGACGACGCTCAACGCCAGTACCAGCGACATGACAGCCCGCTCCGGAGCCAGCCGACCGAGCAGCCGCCGGACGGACGGTCCGAAGTTGAGCGACTTCTCGGTCGGCCCCATCCCACCGAACGGTCCGCGCGCCATCGGCGGTCGTGGCCGCGCTACCGCGGCCGGGGCGGTCATCGGGCCTCCCCGGTGGACACGGTTCCGCGAGTGGACGGAACCGACTGAAGTGGGCTGCGATGCTCGCTCATGCCGGCACCTCGAGCTCGGCCTCGGTGAACTGGGACTGCACGATCTCGACATAGGTCGGGCAGCTGGCCAGCAGCTCCTCGTGCCGGCCGCGACCGACGATCCGCCCGTCGTCGAGCACCAGGATCTGGTCGGCGTCGACGATGGTGGAAACCCGCTGCGCGACGATCAGCACGGTCGCCTGCTCGGTGAGCGGCCGCAAGGCCGCACGCAGCCGCGCGTCGGTGGCCAGATCCAGCGCGGAGAACGCATCGTCGAACAGGTAGATCCGGGGTTTGCGGACCAGCGCCCGGGCGATGGCCAGCCGCTGCCGCTGGCCACCGGAGACGTTGGTGCCGCCCTGCGCGATGGCCGATTCCAGCCCGCCCGGCATCGCCCGGACGAAGTCGTCGGCCTGCGCCACCTGCAATGCCTGCCACAGCTCCGCATCGGTGGCAGCCGGGTTGCCGTAACGCAGGTTGCTCGCGACCGTGCCGGAGAACAGGTACGCCCGCTGCGGAACCAGGCCGACCACGCCGCACAGGGCTTGAGGATCCAGCGACCGGACATCCGTCCCGTCCAGCAGCACCGAGCCCGAGGTGACGTCGAAGAGCCTGGGGATCAAGCCGACCAGCGTCGACTTCCCGGCGCCGGTGCTGCCGATGATGGCGGTCCGTTCACCCGGCCGGCACTGAAAGCTGATGTCGCGCAGTACCGGATCGGTAGCCCCGGGATAGTGGAATCCGACGTCTCGCAGCTCAAGATTGCCCTGCAGTTCCAAGGCCATCACCGGCTCGGCAGGGGGCAGCACGGAGGACTCGGTGTCCAGCACCTCACCGATCCGTTCGGCGCACACGGCAGCCCGTGGCACCAGGATCATCATGAAGGTCGCCATCATCACCGACATCAGGATCAACAGCAGATAGCTCAGATAGGCGGTCAGCGAGCCGACCTGCATCCGGCCGTCATTGATCAGGTGCGCACCGAACCAGAGCACCGCCACCGACGAGGAGTTGACCACCAGCATCACGGTCGGGAACATCACCGCCTGCAGCCGGCCGAGCCGCAATGCGGTCTGGGTCAGTTCTGAGTTCGCCTCGGCGAACCGCGCCGTCTCGTACGGTTCCCGGACGAAGGCCCGGACCACTCGGATGCCGGAGATCTGTTCGCGCAGCACCCGGTTGATCGCGTCGATGCGCTTCTGCATCAAGCGGAAACCGCCGATCATCCGGCTGATCAGAATCGTGATCATGCCGATCAGCAGGGGCATCGCCACCACCAGCAGCAGGGACAGTTCGGCGTCCTGCCGGATCGCCATGATCACCCCGCCGGCGCACATGATCGGCGCGGCGACCAGCAGCGTGCAGGTCATCAGCACCAGCATCTGCACCTGCTGCACATCGTTGGTGTTGCGGGTGATCAGCGACGGGGCGCCGAAGAGGTTCACCTCGCGGCTGGAGAACGAGCCGACCTGATGGAAGACCGCGGCGCGAACGTCCCGGCCGAACGCCATCGCGGTACGGGCGCCGAAGTAGACCGCGCCGATCGAGCAACCGATCTGCAGCACCGTCACGGCGAGCATCGTCCCGCCCGTCGACATCACGTAACCGGTGTCGCCGCGAGCGATTCCGCGGTCGATGATGTCGGCGTTCAGGCTGGGCAGGAACAGCCCGGCGATCGCCTGGATCAACTGCAGCAGGACGACCAGCGACAGCCACCGTCGGTACGGGCGCAGGTAGCGCAGCAGGATCCGGGTCAGCACGAGCCCACCCGGTCAGCTACCAGCACCCCGTGCAGCAGCACCGAGACGATCTGCTCGGCGGTCATCGGCTCGGCATCGGTGATCTTCGGGTGGCTGGCGGCGAAGGTGAGCAACCGGGCGATCCGCGCGGTCTCGAGCGGCGAGAGCCGCAGTTGCTGCCGGTCGGGCTCGATCAGCTCGGCCATGGCCTCCAGCAACTCGCCATGTCCCAACCTGGCGCGCGGATCCATCCGGCGCCGGTCCTGGCCCTCGGGCGGGCCGGCGAAGCCCAGCGCCATCAGCAACTCGACCACCGAGAGCAATCGGTCCTGCATGATCCGCACCGCCGCCACCAGTCGAGGCTGCAGCGGCAGGGCGCGGTCGATGGCGGCGAACTGCGCCAGGGTGGGAGTTTGGTCGAAGGCGGCGCCCAGGCAGGCGTCGACCAGCTCCGCCTTGTCCTGGAACACGCGGAAGATGGTGCCCTCGCCGATCCCGCTGGCCTCGGCGATCTGGCGGGTGGTCACCGCATGCCCGGCCTGGCGCAGCAGCGGCAGGGTGGCATCGATGATGGCGGCCCGGCGCTCGTCCCTGGACATCGGCGCTGCCCGGGAACCCTCAGCACGCGAGCGCTGGGGCGGCGCACCCACGGCGTGGGAACGGTCGCCAAGCGAGCCGCCGGTGTGCGAAGCCTGCTCCCGCAGCCGCTCGGCGCGAGCTTCGGCAGCACGACGAAAAGCGGTCGCGGGGTCGTTCACCATGCCGTCAGGGTAGCGGAGTGAGCGCTCACTCCGCAATGCCTAATAGCGTTAGCCAGACTCGCCGAAATAGCTGGCCGGGGTCAACGACCGGCCGGCGTTGGTACCGAAGATCCGTTCCAGCGCGTACTCGACGTCATAGCGCCAGGACACGGTCGACTTGAGTTCCATCCGCAGCCGCGGATAGACCGGGTGTGGCCGGACCGTCTTGAAGCCCACCGAACGCAGGTAGTCCGCTGGCATTAGGCAGCCCTGGGAGGCGGGCCCGGTGCTGCCGAACGCCTCGATCGCCTTGACCCCGCGAGGCACCAGCTCGGCGGCGACCGCCTGCGCGAGCATCCGGCCGACGCCGGCCCCCCGCCACTCCGGCAACACATGCGCGTTCATCAGCAGCACCGCGTCGCCGGTCACCGGTGAGGTGGGGAAGGACATCGAGCGCGGTACGAAGCCGGGCGGCGCGAACAAGGCGTAACCGGCCGGCACGCCGGCCATGTAGGCGATCTTGCCGCAACTCCCCCAGTCCAGCAGGGTGGCCGACAGCCACGACTCCTTGGCCAGGGCGGCTTCCTCCCGTGCCGGCGGGTCCGAGTCGGCCAGCGGTCCGATCTCCCAGAACAGGCAGTTGCGGCACGGCGTCGGGAGATCCTTGAGGTTGTCCAGGGTGAGCGGCACGATCCGCCGCGCAGCTGACATGGCTCAGCGCAGCCGCAGCGGGTCATAGGTGGCCAGGAAGGAACCGAGGCGGTCGATCGCATCGGTCAGTTCCTCGGCGTGCGGCAGGGTCACGATCCGGAAGTGATCCGGCGTCGGGAAGCTGAAGCCGGTGCCTTGCACCAGCAGTACCCGTTGCTCACGGAGGAAGTCCAGCACGAACTGCTGGTCGTCCTTGATCGGATATTGCTCCGGGTCCAGCCGCGGGAAGACGTACAGGCTGCCCTTCGGCACCATGCAGCTCACCCCGGGGATGGCGCGCAGCGCACCGATCGCCGCGTCCCGCTGCTCCAGCAGCCGGCCACCCGGCAGCACCAGATCGACGATGCTCTGCCGGCCGCCGAGCGCGGTCTGGATGGCGTGCTGCGCGGGTACGTTCGCGCACAGCCGCAGATTGGCCATCACCGACAGGCCCTCGAGGTAGCACTCCGCGCCTCGCTTCGGACCGTGCACCAGCAGCCAGCCGGCCCGGAAGCCGGCCAGCCGGTACGCCTTGGACAGGCCGTTGAAGGTCAGCGTGAACAGATCCGGCGCGACGGCCGCCATCGAGTGATGCTCGGCGTCGTCGTAGAGGATCTTGTCGTAGATCTCATCGGAGCAGACGACCAGCTGGTGGCGGCGGGCGATGTCGGCGATGCCCTCCAGCGTGCTCAGCGGATAGACCGCACCGGTCGGGTTGTTCGGGCTGATCACCACGATCGCCTTGGTCCGGTCGGTGACCTTGGCCTCGATGTCAGCCAGGTCGGGCAGCCAGCCCTCGCTCTCGTCGCAGCGGTAGTGCACGGCCGCCCCGCCGGACAGGATGGTCGCCGCGGTCCAGAGCGGGAAGTCCGGGGACGGGATGAGCACCTCGTCGCCATCGTTGAGCATCGCCTGCAGCGACATCATGATCAGCTCGCTGACCCCGTTGCCCAGCCAGACCGAGTCGACGTCGTCGAGCGCCGGCAGCCCGCGCTGCTGGTAGTGCTGGACCACCGCGATCCGGGCCGACAACAACCCGCGGGAGTCCGAATACCCTTCGGCGGCCGGCAGGTTCCGCACCACGTCGACCAGGATCTCGTCCGGCGCGGTGAGCCCGAATGCCGCCGGGTTGCCGATGTTGAGCTTGAGGATCCGGTGCCCGGCATCCTCCAGCCGCTTGGCCTCTTCCATCACCGGACCGCGGATGTCGTAGGAGACGCCGGCGAGTTTCGTGGACTGACTGAGCTGCATCGATCAAGGCTGTCATATCCACGCGCTTCGGGGCACCCCCTTCTTTGTCGGCGACCCCCTTCTTTGCCGGGCGGCTCTGTTCGGCCGATGCGCGGGGGTGAGCTTCGTCAGTAGCCGGCCCACCTGAGTGACCCGGCCGGCCGAGGTGGTAGACCTCCGGCATGGAGTTCACCAAGGTCGTGCGGAGCCGCCGGATGGTCCGCAACTACGACCCGGATCGGTCGGTTTCACGTGAAACAATCGAGCAGCTGCTGGAGCTGGCGATCCGTGCACCGTCGGCCGGATTCAGCCAGGGCTGGCACTTCCTGGTGCTGGACGCCGAGGCCGACCGAGACCGGTTCTGGCAACTGACCACCGATGCCGGGATACCGGACAGCTGGTTACGTGGGATGCAGACCGCGCCGGTACTCGTGTTGGCGCTATCCGACCGAGATGCCTACCTGGATCGCTATGCCCAACCGGACAAGGGTTGGACCGATCGGGACGAGGCCCGCTGGCCGGTTCCCTACTGGGACATCGACACCGGCATGGCCAGCCTGCTGGTGCTGCTCGGGGCGGTCGACCGTGGGCTCGCCAGCTGCTTCTTCGGCGTGCCGCCGGCGCACCAGGCAGCGGTCAAGCAGGGCTTCGGCATTCCCGACCGGCTGCGGATCGTCGGCGTGATCAGCCTCGGCTACGGAGCGCCGGACCAGAAGTCGAAGTCGCTGCGCCGTGGACGGCGCGGGCTGGACCAAGTGCTGTCCTACGGCCGGATGGCCGAGCCGGCGGCTACCGAGCGAGCAGCTACCGCGCCGGCAGGTTCGGCACCGGCAGGTTCGTAGCCAGCAGCCTCAAAGCCACCGAGTTGACGCGACGCCGACGGGCTCAGCCCTGCTTGCGGGTGGCCAGCTCCGGCGCGATCACCGCGACGATCCGTTCGAGATCGTCGATGGAGCCGAACTCGACGGTGATCTTGCCCTTCCGCCGGCCCAGCTCCACCCGAACTCGGGTGTCGAGCGCGTCGGACAGCTTCTCGGCCAGCTCGCCGAGGGCCGGCGCGGTGATCCGGGCCGCCGGCTTGCGCCGGGCCGGCTTGTCCGCCGCCTCGGACCGGGCCGCGAGCGCCACCAACTCCTCGGTCGCCCGGACCGAAAGCCCCTCGGCCACGATCCGGCCGGCCAGTTCGTCCTGCTCGTCGGTGCTGCCCAGCGCGAGCAGCGCCCGGGCGTGGCCGGCCGACAGCACGCCCGCGGCCACCCGGCGCTGCACCGGCACCGGCAGGTTCATCAGCCGGATGGTGTTGCTCACCTGGGACCGGCTCCGACCGATCCGGCTGGCGAGTTGCTCGTGGGTGACCCCGAACTCCTCCAGCAACTGCTGGTAGGCGGCGGCCTCCTCCAGCGGGTTTAGCTGCACCCGGTGGATGTTCTCCAGCAGGGCGTCCCGGAGCATCGCGTCGTCGGCGGTGTCCCGGACGATCGCCGGAATCTTCTCCATGCCGGCCAGCACGGCGGCACGCAGCCGGCGCTCGCCCATGACCAGCTCGTACTCGTCACCGCGGACCCGGACCACGATCGGCTGCAGGACGCCGAACTCCCGGATCGAGTGGGCCAGTTCGGTCAGCGCCTCGTCGTCGAACACGGTGCGCGGCTGCTTCGGATTGGTCTTCACCTGCTCCGGCCGCACCTCGCGCAGCGAGGCGCCGGGCACCGGGGACGGATCGAAGTAGAAGTCGGTCGCCGAGGACGACGCGATCGCCGCGATCGACGGCACCCGATTGACCACCTTCACGCTGGCCGAGCCGCCCGCCCTGCCACCGGCGGTACCCGTCGAGCCAACCGGCGCAGGCCCAGCACCGGCGGCCGCACTGCCGGCGGCTGGCTCGGTCGAATCGTCCGGCGCCGGACCCGTCGGGATGAGTGCGCCGAGGCCACGGCCGAGACCGCCGCGTCGTGGTGTCTTGCTCATTGCGTACCCTCCCGGTCGGCCCGATCATCGCCCATCGGCGAACCGGCTGGTGGTTCCGCCACGGCGTGCTGACCCGTCCCCGGTTCGGTCTCGTCCTCGGCGGCGGGCCGGGCCTCGGCCGAGCCACGATCCGCAGCGTTCGGGGCGGCGACCGCGGCACCGCGTTCGGCCAGCTCCCGTGCCGCCTCCAGGTAACTCACCGCACCACGTGAGCCGGCGTCGTAGGTGATCACCGTCTGGCCGTAGCCAGGCGCCTCGGAGACCCGGACGTTGCGTGGGATCACCGACTTGATGACCTTGTCCCCGAAGTGCTGCCGCACGTCGTCGGCCACCTGGTCGGCCAGCCGGGTCCGGCTGTCGTACATGGTGAGCAGGACGGTCGACACCTCCAGCGAGGCGTTCAGCTGGGTGCGCACCAGCTCCACCGTGTTCAGCAGCTGGGCCAACCCCTCCAGCGCGTAGTACTCACACTGGATCGGTATCAGGATCTCGCGCCCGGCGACCAGCGCGTTCAGGGTGAGCAGCCCCAGCGTCGGCGGGCAGTCGATCAACAGGTAGTCGAGTTCCTCGAGGTGCCCTTCGATGGCCCGGCGCAACCGGTACTCCCGGGCGACCTGCGAGGCGAGCTCGATGTCGGCGCCGGCCAGGTCGATGGTGGCTGGTACGCAGCGCAGCGTGGCGGCCTGCTCCACCGGCACCGCGACCTCGGCCAGGCTGGCGCCACCGAGCAGCACGTCGTAGATCGAGGGCGTGCCCACCCCGTGCTCGACGCCGAGCGCGGTACTGGCATTGCCCTGCGGATCGAGGTCGATGACCAGCACCCGAAGGCCATGCTGGGCCAGCGCCATGGCCAGGTTCACGGTGGTGGTGGTCTTGCCCACCCCACCCTTCTGGTTGGCGATCGTCATCACCCGGCGGGCCGGTGGCGTCGGCCAGACCTCGTTGCGGACGTTGCGGACATGCACCGCCCGCATTGCTTCCCGCGCTATGGGTGTGTTGAAGATGGGATCGGAATCGAAGCCTGTTTCACGTGAAACATCGCCCGACTCGGCCAGGTCCGCCTGCAGCGCCTCGTACACGTCAGCGCCCCCTCGTGTTTCACGTGAAACGATGCTGTTCGCCTCGTCCGGCATGTTCGGCGGATATCCCCTCGGCTGCGTATTGACGGTGTTGCTGCGGCTAACGCCGGACCAGATGGATCACCCGGGTCGGCGGATCGATCAGACCGACTCCGCACTCGACCACCCCACGTACCTCCGCCCGGGCCTTGCCCAGCGCATCGGCATGCCGTGCCAGCTCGTCCTCGGCGGAACTGCCCTTCATCGCCAACAGACTGCCACCTCGAACTAGCAACGGAAAACTCAGCCGGACCAGCTTGTCGAGCGGTGCCACGGCTCGAGCCGTAAGGTAACCCGCGCCACCGGCGAGTTCGATGACGGGCCGATCCTCGGCGCGTCCCCGCACCACTCGGACCCGCTCCGCCAGCCCCAGGTCAGCGACCACCTCGGACAGGAAGTCGGTGCGGCGCAGCAGCGACTCGACCAGGTCCACTCGCAGGTCGGGCCGGACGATCGCCAGCGCCAGGCCCGGTAGTCCCGCTCCGGTGCCGATGTCGACCAGCCGAGCCCCGGCCGGCAGCAGCTCGGCCAGCGCGACGGAGTTGAGCAGATGCCGATCCCACAGCCGCGGCACCCCGCGTGGGCCGATCAGGCCGCGCACGCTGCCCGGGCCGGCCAGCCAGCCGGCGTACTTGCGCAGCTCGGCGACCTGCGCCGGGAACCGCTGGAAAACCACCGCAGGCGGCACCGGGGCTTCCGGTACCGCCTGCTGGTCGGGTGCTGACAACGCCTAGGCCGGCAGTACGACCACGCGCCGGTTCGGCTCCTCACCCTCCGACTCGCTGGTCACCCCGTCCGTCGCGGAGATGACGTCGTGCACCACCTTGCGCTCGAACGGATTCATCGCGGTCAGCCGTACCGGCTCGCCCGAGCTCACCACCTGCGCGGCGGTCTCCTCGGCGAGCTTGGTCAGCTCGACCCGGCGTGCCTTGCGGTGCCCGGACACGTCCAGCATCAGCCGGCTGCGGACGCCGGTCTGCTGCTGAACCGCCAGCCGGGTGAGCTCCTGCAGGGCGTCCAAGGTGGCGCCGTTCTGGCCGATCAGTGGCTGCAGGTCGGAGCCGACGATGGCGACCATCGCCCGGCCGTTCTCCACGTCGAGGTCGATGTCACCGTCGTAGTCGACGATGTCCAGCAGCCGCTCCAGGTAGTCGGCGGCGATATCGCCTTCCTGGACCAGCAGCTCGGCGCCGGTCGATTCCGTTTCGCCGTCTTCGGTCGCGACGGCTTCGGTGGCATCGTCTTCGGTCTCGGGCGAGGCAGTGTCGGTCATAGGGATCCTTCGCTAGGGCTTTGCTATCTCCAGAGCCCGGCACCGGGCCGGGACGAACTTCAGCGCCGCTTCTTGCTCGGTGCTCGCTTGGTGGGGGCCCGGCTGCCGCTGGGCCGCGGGCTGCGGTTGGCCGGCCGGGGCGGCGGGCTGGCCGAGGGTTGGTCACGCACCGGTTGGTCAGCAGGTTTGGCGGGGTCCGCGGTGCCACCGGCCTTGCGGTTGCCAGTGGTGTCCGCGGTGCCACCGGCCTTTCCGTTCCCAGTGGTGTCCGCGGTGCCAGCGGCCTTTCCGTTCCCAGCGGCATCAGCGGCATCAGCGGCATCAGTGGTGCCAGCGGCACCGGTCGAGGCCCCGGCCCGGTTGCCCTTGGGGCGCACCGGTTTCTGGCCGACCTTCGGCGCGAGTGCCTTGGCCGTCTCGGCCGTCGCCGCGGCGGACGGCACCGGGACACCGGGCGTGTGCGGGTGGAAGCGGAAGATGTAGAACTGCTGCAGCATCGTCCAGATGTTGCTGGTGAACCAGTAGAGCAGCACGCCGAGCGGGAAGAAGACGCCGGAGAACAGCACCGAGATCGGGATGCCGACCTGCATCAGCTTCTGGATCATCGCCGCCTGACCCTCCGGCGGCGTGGTCTGGTTGGCGATCACCGCGCGCTGGGTGATGAAGGTGGCGGCCGCGCTGATCAGCACCAGCAGCACGATGGTCAGCCGGGTTGCCGTGACGTGGCCGCCGAGCAGGAGGATCTTGCCCATCGAATCGCGCAGGTTCGCGGCCAGCGGCGCCCCGAACAGCTTGGCGGCCGCGGCATCCTTGGTCTGCTGCTCGGTGAAGCCGTACAGGGTCAGCCCTCGGTCACCCGACTTCAGGTTCACCGAGTTGGACATGTGCTTGAGCACGTGGAACAGCGCGATGAAGACCGGGATCTGCAGGAACATTGGCAGGCAGCCGGAGATCGGGTTGAAGCCCTCCGACTGCTGCAGCGCCATCATTTCGCGGTTCAGCGCCGCGCGGTCGCCCTTGTGCTTCTCCTGCAGCTTCTTGATCTTGGGCTGCATCTCCTGCATGCGCCGCTGGTAATGCACCTGCTTGATGAAGAACCGGAACATCACCAGCCGGGCGGTGACCACCAGCATGATGATCGACAGCGCCCAGGTAAGGCCGCTCTTCTCGTTCATCCCCAGGGCGGTGAACAGCTGATACCAGCGCAGCAGCACCCAGGAGACCGCGGTATAGAGGAAATCCAGCATTAACCAGCCCGTCCTAGAAGTGTCTTGGGATCCGACGACTCAGGCCGGCCATCAGTTCCGGGGCTGCCGGCGAGTACCGGCGCGGTCGACTTAGGATGAAACGCCGACTCAGGATGAGACGCCGGGCCAGAGTGCGACGCCGGGCCAGGGTGCCGACCGGGCACCGGGTCGTAGCCGCCGGCATGCAGTGGATGACACCGGGCGATTCGACGGGCGCCGAGCCAGCTGCCGCGCAGCACGCCGTGCTCGCCGATCGCCTGTGCGGTGTACTCGCTGCAACTGGGCAGGTACCGGCAGGCCGGCGGCCGGCGCGAACTCCAACCGGCCTGGTACACCCGGATGGCGGTGAGCGCGATCCGGATCGCCACCGACGGCCGGGTTTGGTCGGCCGTCCTCGGGCCGAACTCGGGAAGTCGGTCGGTCATCGGCCGGCCGAGGCTGAGGCGTCCTGGCTGGCGGTCCGCTCGGACCGGGACGGCCGGGTCAGCTTGCCGAGTGCGCTGTCCAGTTGCCGGCCGAGGTCCGCCGAGGAGGTGTCGGCGGCCGACGGCAGGGCTCGGACGACAAGTCGGGAACCGGCCGGCAGCGTGCTCAGCCGGTCGGCCAACTGGGCGCGCAGCCGCCGGGAGACCTGGTGCCGGACCACGCTGCCACCGACCTGCCGGCTCACGATGAGACCAGCACGGACGGCGGCGGATGGCGTCTGGTCAGACACCGGACGGGAGTCGGGTATGAGATCGCTCGCACCGGCGAGGTAGACCACTACGTCGCCGCTGCGAGCCCGGCGACCGGACCGGGTGACCGCCGTGAATTCCGCGGCGGACCGCATCCGGTGTGCGGCAGGCAGCACGACAGCAGGTCAGCTCAGGCCGACAGTTCGCTGCGGCCCTTGCGGCGGCGGGCCGCCAGGATGGCGCGACCGGCGCGAGTGCGCATCCGAAGCCGGAACCCGTGGGTCTTCGCCCGACGGCGGTTGTTCGGTTGGAAGGTCCGCTTGCTCACGGTCTCGCTCCATCACAATCGGTGCCGATGCGGCGGTCGCCGCTCGGCCGGCATGGTCATGCGCAGTGGTCGAACACACGCTGGTGGGTTCAGCACAGGCAGCCGCCCGGTGGGCGGCACAGGTCAAGACTCAACGGTACGGATCCACCCTGGCGCAGGTCAAACCGGTGTCACCCCACCGAGCCGGACATCGTTCGGTGGCCGGCTCGTCTCGCCTGGCAAGACGGCAAACCTGTGAATCTATCCGGCCATATCGCCCGTGTTAGCTGGCGACACGCCGCGACACTCCGAGAAATCAAAAACTCAGGACCCACTCCCCATTGTGAGTACACCGGGACCGCTGTTAGGTTCTCGGACCGAAAGATAATCGCTGCGGACCCGTTCGAGACAACCATGCCTCGGCCCCTGCCGGCCGGGTGCCATGGCCGTCCCTCCACATCATGTGGACATAGCTGTGGATTACTGTCGGGTCTGGCTCGTCCTGTGCGCCGACGTCCGCCCGGTCGGCCAGGAAGCCTGGCGGTTTACGGGGGGTTTGACAACCGAGGGAGTGAACGGCAGTTGGCGGACGAGCTCGCGGATCTCGCGGACGTCTGGAACCGGGCGATCAATCAGCTTGACGACCCATCGGTTCGCCCGCACCAGCGCGCCTGGTTGAGCCTGACCCGGCCCATCGGCCTGCTCGAGGACACCGCCCTGCTCGCCGCACCGAACACCTACGCCAAGGATTACCTCGAGGACAACCTGCGGCCGCTGATCACCGCCGCGCTCAGCCAGGCCCTCGGTCGCGACATCAACGTGGCGGTCACCATCCAGCCGATCGACCCGGCCGACCGACCGGCCGCGCTCGGCTCGAGCGCCGAACCAGAGGGCCGACCCGAGGATCGGTCGCGCAACCGGTTGGCCGAGCTGGCCGATCGGATCGTCGGCCGGCCGGGAAGCGAGCGGATCTCGGTTGCCGAACGCAACGCGCTCGCCGAGGGCGACCTCGACGGCGATGACATCGACACCTACGACCAATTCTCCGACCGGTACGCCGACTCCGGCCCCGGCATCGGAATGTGGGACACCACCGCGTCCAATGTGGTGCCGATGGACCGCGAGGCGCGGCTGAACCCGAAGTACACCTTCGAGACCTTCGTGCCCGGCCCCTCCAACCGGTTCGCGCACGCGGCTGCGGTGGCGGTCGCGGAGGCACCGGCCAAGGCGTACAACCCGCTTTTCATCTATGGCGATTCCGGATTGGGCAAAACGCACCTGCTGCACGCGATCGGCAGCTACGGTCGCCGGCTGGATCCGACCATGCGGGTGCGCTACGTCTCCAGCGAGGAATTCACCAACGACTTCATCAACTCCGTCCGGGTGAACGATGTGCAGTCCTTCCAGCGTCGTTACCGCGACGTGGACCTGCTGCTGATCGACGACATCCAGTTCCTCGAACGCGCCGAGCAGACCCAGGAAGCGTTCTTCCACACCTTCAACACCCTGCAGATGGCGAACAAGCAGATCGTGATCTCCTGCGATCGCAAGCCCGAGCAGCTGTCCGGTTTGCAGAACCGATTGGTCACCCGGTTCAAGTCCGGCCTGATCACCGACGTCCAGGCACCGGACCTGGAGTTACGCATCGCGATCCTGCGCAAGAAGGCCGCCAAGGACGGCATGACGCTGCAACCCGGCGTGATGGAGTTCATCGCCCAGCGGATCCAGAGCAACATCCGGGAGCTGGAGGGCGCGCTGATCCGGGTGGTGGCGTTCGGCAGTCTGAACAAGCAGGAGATCGACCTCAAACTGGCCGAGATCGTGCTCAAGGACCTGGTGTCCGAGTCCGACCGACCGGACATCACCGCGACCACCATCATGGCGGTCACCGCCGAGTACTTCGGCGTGACGATCGAGGATCTGACCGGCGGTTCGCGCACCCGGGTGCTGGTGCAGGCCCGCCAGATCGCGATGTACCTGTGCCGGGAACTCACCGAGCTCTCGCTGCCCAAGATCGGCCAGACCTTCGGCGGCCGGGACCACACCACGGTGATGCACGCGGAGCGGAAGATCCGCTCGATGATGATCGAACGGCGCAACGTCTACAACCAGATCACCGAGCTGACCAGCCGGATCCGTAGCCGTGCCCGGTCCTGATCCGACGCCGGCCGCCACCTCCCTCCGCTGCCCGCCCGGACGGCCAGTTGTCCCATCAGCACACCCGCGGCGCCGGACGCAGCCGGCTTCGAGGACCGCTTCCACAGTGTGGGCAGCAGTGTGGAAAAACCCGGGGCGTCGTGTGGACGACAACTATTCGAATTCTGCCGTCCACCTCCCCGCTACCTCCGTACCCAGCGGGTCGACCATTGACCCACAGGCCGGCGTGCCGCTGACCAGGGAAAACGCCGGATGTCCACAGCATCCACAGGCCTTATGACGACGATGACAGAGTTCTTTTCCATTGATTGAAGAGAACCCAAACTCTGGCGCTGGGGATTGTGGACGCGGCTGGGCCGACCCGGTGGGTGCGGCTGACAGAGTCCTGCAGCAAGATGTGTTGCACACCGGACCACCTATCCGGGCCGGAATCCGACGTGGAGGCATTCGATGAAGTTCCGTATCGAGCGCGACGCACTCGCCGAAGCGGTCGCGTGGTCGGCTCGAAGCCTGCCGAGTCGGCCGGCAGCTCCGGTGCTCGCCGGCCTGCTGCTCGAGGTGACCGACGACCAGTTGGCCATCTCCGGGTTCGACTACGAGGTGTCCACCCAGGCCCAGCTCGAGGTGAACAGCGGCTCACCGGGTCGTGCGCTGGTCTCCGGCCGGTTGCTTGCTGACATCGCGAAGGCGTTGCCGGGGCATCCGGTCGAGTTCGTCGCGGACGGTTCCCGGGTGAGCATCACCTGCGGCAGTTCCAAGTTCACCCTGCCGACCATGCCGGACTCGGACTACCCACGGCTGCCGGACCTGCCCAGCACCGCGGGCACCGTCTCCAGCTCGGTGTTCGCCAGGGCGGTGTCGCAGGTGGCGATCGCCGCCGGCCGGGACGACACGTTGCCGATGCTCACCGGCGTCCGGCTGGAGATCGAGGGTGAGCGGCTCACCCTGGCCGCCACCGACCGGTACCGGTTGGCGGTCCGCGAGCTGACCTGGAATCCGGCCAGCACCGCGGCGGCCGAGGCCCAGGTGCTGGTGCCGGCCCGGACCCTGCACGAGGCCGCCCGGAGCCTGACCTCCGAAGCCGAGCTGACCATCTCGCTGTCCACCTCCAGCTCCGGTGGCGAGGGCATCATCGGTTTCTCCGGCACCGGCCGGCGTACCACTACCCGACTGCTGGACGCCCAGTTCCCGCCGTACCGGTCGCTGCTGCCGCCGGAGTTCGCGGTAACTGCCGAGGTTCCGGTCAGTGCGCTGAGCGAGGCCGTCAAGCGGGTGGCCCTGGTGGCCGAGCGGGGCAACCCGGTGCGGTTGCAGTTCGCCGACGGCACCCTGACGTTGACCGCAGGCGGCGACGACGAGGGCCGGGCCGAGGAGAACCTGGAGGCCGAGTTCGCCGGCGACGGGATCACCACCGCGTTCAATCCGGCGTTCCTGCTGGAAGGCCTCGGCGCGATCGAGGAACCGGTGGCCCGGCTGCTGTTCACCACGCCGACCAAGCCCGCGGTGCTGCGGCCGGCCGGTGGGTCCTCGGACTACACGTATTTGATCATGCCGGTACGGCTGCCCGGCTGATCCGGTGCGCCTGCCGGCCACTGGTCAGACTGATCATGCCCGTGCGGCTGCCGGGCTGATAGCCCGGGTCTACGGTGGAAAGTGGTTAGCCGGTGGAGCCACTCGCCGGTCGATGCACGCTGCAACCTCGGAGGGCTGGCATGGAGATCGGTCTGATCGGACTGGGCAAGATGGGCGGCAACATGGCGCAGCGGCTTCGCGACGCCGGCCACACGGTCGTCGGCTACGACCGCTCGGCGGACGCCCCGCGCGACGTCGCGTCGCTGTCCGAACTCGTGGACAAGCTGTCGGCGCCCCGCGCCGTCTGGGTGATGGTGCCGGCCGGCGGCCCGACCGATGACACCATCACCCAGCTGGGTGAGGTACTCAGCCGGGGCGATCTGGTGATCGACGGTGGCAACTCCAAGTACACCGACGACGCCCGGCACGCCGAGGAACTCGCCGTCAAGGGCATCGGGTTCGTCGACTGCGGGGTATCCGGCGGGGTGTGGGGCCTGAAGAACGGCTACGCCCTGATGGTCGGCGGCTCGGCCGAGGATGTCGCGAAGGTCCAGCCGATCTTCGACGCCCTGAAGCCCGAGGGCGAGTCGGGCTTCGTGCACGCCGGTTCGACGGTCGGCGCCGGGCACTTCGCGAAGATGGTGCACAACGGCATCGAGTACGGCATCATGCAGGCCTACGCCGAGGGTTATGAGCTGATGGCGGCCTCGCCGCTGCTGGACAACGTCACCGAAACGTTCCGGTCCTGGCAGCAGGGCACCGTCATCCGGTCCTGGCTGCTGGACCTGGCGGTGCTGGCGCTGGAGGCCGACCCCGGCCTGGAGAAGATCCGCGGCTGGGCAGCGGACTCCGGCGAGGGCCGTTGGACGGTCGAGGCGGCGATCGACAACGCCGTTCCGATGCCGGTGATCACCGCGGCGCTGTTCGCCCGGTTCGCCTCCCGGCAGGACGACTCGCCGGCGATGAAGATGGTCGCGGCGCTGCGCAACCAGTTCGGTGGGCATGCCGTGGAGGCGGCCGGCAGCGTCCGGGCCAGCGACGCGATCGCTCCTGGCAGTTCCTGACCGGGACCGAGAAGATTCCTAACCGAGACCGACGAATCCGCCGCGTCCGCCGCATCGAGATCCCGAGCCGAGCGAGCCGTCCAGCATGTACGTCCAGCATCTGAGCGTCGCCGACTTCCGAAGTTGGCAGCGAGCGGATGTGGCCTTCGAGCCCGGCGTGAGCGTGCTGGTCGGCGCGAACGGTGAGGGCAAGACCAACCTGCTCGAGGCGATCGGCTATCTGTCCACCCTGTCCAGCCACCGGGTGGCCGCGGATGCGCCGCTGATCCGGTCCGGCGCCGGCCAGGCCGTCGTGCAGGCCGCGGTGGTGTCCGAGGGCCGGCAACTGGTGCTGGAGATCGAGATCGCCGCGGGACGCTCGAACCGGGCCAAGCTCAACCGGTCACCGGTGCCCAGGCCACGCGACCTGCTGGGTGGGCTGCGCACGGTGTTGTTCGCGCCGGAGGACCTGGCGGTGGTACGCGGTGACCCCGCCGAGCGCCGCCGGTTCCTCGACGACGTGCTGAACCAGCGGACGCCCCGGCTGGCCGGGGTGCGGGCCGACTACGAGCGAGTGCTGAAACAGCGCGCCGCCCTGCTGAAGACCGCCGGCCTGGCCCGTCGGTCCGGCGGCAGCGGTGATCTGCGCACGCTGGACGTGTGGGACGGCCACCTGGCCGAGCACGGCGCGCAGCTGCTAGTGGCCCGGCTGGAACTGGTGCAGCTGCTCACGCCGTACGCGCTGCAGGCCTACGCCCAATTGGCCCCGGCCAGCGGCAAGCTCGGCCTACGTTATGTCAGCTCGTTAGCCGACGGCGAGGGTAATGACACCGGTGTGATTTCCTCGGTGGAGAGCACCCGGCAAGCGCTGTTGGCAGCCTTGGAGCGGGTTCGTCCGGCCGAGCTCGAGCGCGGGGTGACCCTGGTGGGTCCGCACCGGGACGAGCTGGAGGTGACGCTGAACGACCTGCCGGTCCGCGGCTACGCCAGCCACGGCGAGGGCTGGTCGGCGGCGCTTGCGCTGCGGCTGGCCTGTTACGAACTGTTGACCGCTGACGGTGCGGAGCCGGTGCTGATCCTGGATGATGTGTTCGCCGAACTCGACACCGCCCGGCGCGAGCAACTCGCGGCCATCGCCGGCCGGGCCGAGCAGGCGTTGATCTCGGCGGCGGTTGTGTCAGACGTGCCGGAGATACTCAGCGGTGCTCGCTATGACGTCGCGGATGGGGAGGTGCGTCGTGTCCGATGAGTCCGGCTTCGAGAAGCGCACCCGGGACTTTGGTCCCACCCGGTCAGACCTTGGTCCTGCTCATCCACAAGATATCCACCGACACGATGCCCGAATTTCCGGACCTGCAGGCATTCCATCCCCAGAAGTTGCCGAGTTATCCACAGCTGCCGAGGAAGATCTGTCCACAGTGGCCGATTTGGCCAGTGATGCGCTGCAGGCCGCTCGGGCCATCGCCAGCGGCCGGCCGGCTCCGACCACCCGGTTCCGCCGGCGCCGGCGCGATCGGGCGGACTCGGCCGGCGGTTACAGCGGTGCCGGCCCGGACAGCCGCGATCCGGTGACCATCGGCGCGATCGTCGGGCAGTCCATCGCCGAACTCGGCTGGACCGCCCCGCTGTCGGAGGCGCGGCTGTTCAGTCAGTGGGCCAGCCTGGTTGGTGCCGAGATCGCCGGCCGATGCCAGCCGGTCAGCCTGCGCAACGGCGAGCTGCGGATCGCGGCCGAGTCCACCGCGTGGGCCACCCAGCTCCGATCGTTGGCCCCGCAGCTGCTGAAGCGGATCTGCGCCGAGCTGCCGCCGGGCACCGTCACCCGGTTGCAGATCGCCGGCCCGTCCACGCCGTCCTGGAAGCACGGGCCGTGGTCGATGCGCGGGGGTCGCGGCGTGCGCGACACCTACGGCTGAGCAGGTACGGCCGAGGGTGGCGGAGTACGTACGGCCGAGCAGGTACGGCCGAGAGTGGCCCGAGTACGTACGGCTGAGCACGCCGGAGGCGTTTTCGTCAAGCGGTCGCGCGTACCCCGATCCATTGGCCGGCCGAAAATCGCTCTGTGACACGATTAGCGGCCCTGCCAGCGGCATTATGTCCGGCTGACCCAGTAGACTTAGCGGGTACGGACACGACTGGCAGGCCCCAACTGCGAAAGCAGCAGATGGCTCAGCTGCGAAGCAGCTGACGATTCAGCTACGAACCAGCGGGCATCCGGTCTCCGGTCATCGACTGGCCGTAGGTCAGCGGATCCCGACGAAGGAGCACGAGTGGCGGCTAAGGCTGCGTCCAATTACGGTGCGGACTCCATCCAGGTCCTGGAGGGGCTGGAGGCCGTCCGCAAGCGTCCGGGCATGTACATCGGCTCCACCGGCGAGCGTGGGCTGCACCATCTGGTGTGGGAGGTCGTCGACAATGCCGTCGACGAGGCGCTGGCCGGGTTCTGCGACCGGATCGAGGTAAGCCTGCTGCCCGGTAACGCGGTGCGGGTGGTCGACAACGGCCGTGGCATGCCGGTCGGCATGAACACCGCGCAGAAGAAGCCGGCGGTCGAGGTGATCCTCACCGTGCTGCACGCCGGCGGCAAGTTCGACAGCGAGTCCTACGCGGTGTCCGGCGGTCTGCACGGCGTCGGCGTCTCGGTGGTGAACGCGCTGTCCACCCGGCTCGAGGTCGAGATCAAGCGCGAGGGCCACGTCTGGCGCCAGCCGTATGAGAATCAGAAGCCGGCCGCGCCGCTGGCCAAGGGTGAGCCGAGCAAGCAGACCGGCACCTCGGTGACCTTCTGGCCGGACGGCACGATCTTCGAATCCGTCGAGTTCTCCTTCGAGACCATCACCCGCCGGCTGCAGGAGATGGCCTTCCTGAACAAGGGGCTCACCATCCAGGCCCGGGACGAGCGGGGCGGCGAGCATGAGTTCCGCGAGGTCAGCTACCACTACGCCGGCGGCATCGCTGATTTCGTCAAGCACCTCAACGCCACCAAGTCGCCGATCCACAAGTCCGTCGTCTATTTCGAGGCCGACGACCCGGACCTGAAGATGTCGGCCGAGATCGCGCTGCAGTGGAACGAGTCGTACTCCGAGTCGGTGTACACCTTCGCCAACACCATCAACACCATGGAGGGCGGCACCCACGAGGAGGGCTTCCGGGCCGCGCTGACCTCGGTGGTGAACCGGTGGGCCACCGAGAAGAAGATCTTCAAGCCGAACGAGGACAAGCTCACCGGCGACGACATTCGCGAGGGCCTGGCCGCGATCATCTCGATCAAGATGGCCGAGCCGCAGTTCGAGGGCCAGACCAAGACCAAGCTCGGCAACTCCGAGGCCAAGTCCTTCGTGCAGAAGGTGTGCAACGAGTGGCTGGCCGACTGGTTCGAGCGCAACCCCACCGAGGGCCGGCTCATCGTCACCAAGGCCACCCAGGCTGCCCGGGCCCGCAAGGCCGCGCAGCAGGCCCGCAAGCTGGCCCGCAAGAACGCGCTGGACACCATGGGCCTGCCCGGCAAGCTGGCCGACTGCCGCTCCACCGACCCCGGCCGCAGCGAGCTCTACATCGTCGAGGGTGACTCGGCCGGCGGCTCGGCCAAGTCGGGCCGGGACTCGCTGTACCAGGCGATCCTGCCGATCCGCGGCAAAATCATCAATGTCGAGAAGGCCCGCATCGACCGGGTGCTGAAGAACACCGAGGTGCAGTCGCTGATCACCGCGCTCGGTACCGGCATCCATGACGACTTCGACCTGGCCAAGCTGCGCTATCACAAGATCGTGCTGATGGCCGATGCCGACGTGGACGGCCAGCACATCACCACGCTGCTGCTCACCCTGCTGTTCCGGTTCATGCGACCGCTGATCGAGAACGGCCACGTCTACCTGGCGATGCCGCCGCTGTACAAGATCAAGTGGTCCAAGGGCGATCCGGACTACGCCTACTCCGACCGCGAACGGGATGGCCTGATCGCCACCGGAGAGTCGGCCGGCCGGCGCCGGGTGGCCGGCGACTCCATCCAGCGCTACAAGGGCCTGGGTGAGATGAACGCCAAGGAGCTGTGGGAGACCACCATGGACCCGGCCACCCGGGTGCTGCGGCTGGTGACCCTCGACGATGCGGCGACGGCCGACGAGTTGTTCTCGGTGCTGATGGGCGACGACGTCGAGGCCCGCCGCGGTTTCATCGTCCGCAACGCCAAGGACGTCCGGTTCCTCGACATCTGACCGCGCTCGCCCCGGCCTTCGCGCCGGGGCGAGGAACGAGCACGGCCCGCTCGTAGTTCCAACCTGCCACTGCCATCTGAGAAAGGGCACTCGTGACCGAGACCCCGCCGCCGCCCAGCGACCGCATCGAGCCGGTGGACCTGCAGCTGGAGATGCAGCGCAGCTTCCTCGACTACGCGATGAGCGTGATCGTGGCGCGCGCCCTGCCCGACGTCCGGGACGGCCTGAAGCCGGTGCACCGCCGGGTGCTGTACGCGATGTACGACAGCGGTTTCCGGCCCGATCGGGGTTACGTCAAGTGCTCCCGGGTGGTCGGCGACGTGATGGGCAACTATCACCCGCACGGTGACTCGGCGATCTATGACACCCTGGTCCGGCTGGCCCAACCGTGGTCGATGCGGGCGCCGCTGATCGACGGCCAGGGCAACTTCGGCTCGCCGGGCAACGACCCGGCCGCCGCCATGCGGTACTGCGTGGTGGGCGACACCCTCGTCCGCACGCCGGACGGTGAGGTGCCGATCGCCGATCTGGTGCCGGGCGCGCAGCCGAACAGCACCACCGAGGTCGACTTCAAGGTGATCGGCCGGGACGGCGTACCGGTCCGGGTCAGCGCCTTCCACCACTCCGGCGAGCATCCGGTGGTCCAGGTGCGGGCCGGCGACCGGTCGGTCACCGTGACCGGAAACCATCCGCTGCTGGCCATCGGCCGGGTGCACGGCGTGCCCCGGCTGATCTGGAAGTTGGCCGGCGAACTGACCACGACCGACGTACTGGTGGTCCGCGATCAGGCCGACTCGGCCGCGTCCTGGGCGACCGCGCTGCCGCTGCTGCCGGATGTGACGGCCGACTACCTGGCCGACAAGTCCCGGCACCTGCCCGACGACGGCGGCGACCCGCGGCAGTTCTCGCTGCACCAGGTGCGCGCGGTGACCGAGGCCGGCCGTGCGCCGGTGTACTCGCTGCGGGTGGACTCGGCCGACCACGCGTTCCTCACCAACGGCTTCGTCTCGCACAACACCGAGGCCCGGCTGTCGCCGCTGGCCATGGAGATGCTGCGCGACATCGACGAGGAGACCGTCGACTTCAAGCCGAACTATGACGGCCGGTCGCAGGAGCCGACCGTGCTGCCGTCCCGGATCCCGAACCTGCTGGTCAACGGCGGTGGCGGCATCGCGGTCGGCATGGCCACCAACCTGCCGCCGCACAACCTGCGTGAGGTGTCGGCCGGGGTGACCTGGGCGCTGGACCACCCGGACGCCACCAACGAGGAACTGCTCGCCCAGCTGATGCGTGACATTCCGGGTCCGGACTTCCCCACCAAGGGGCTCATCGTCGGCCGGGACGGCATCGAGGACGCCTACCGGACCGGCCGCGGCTCGATTCGGATGCGGGCCGTGGTCACCGTCGAGGAGGACGCTCGCGGCCGGACCATCCTGGTGGTCACCGAGCTGCCGTACCAGGTGAACCCTGACAACCTGGTCGAGTCCATCGCCGGCCTGGCTCGGGACGGCAAGGTGGCCGGCATCGCCGACATCAACGACGAGTCCTCCGACCGGATCGGCATGCGGATCGTGGTCACCCTCAAGCGGGACGCGGTCGCGAAGGTGGTGCTGAACAACCTCTACAAGCACACCCAGCTGCAGACCACCTTCGGCGTCACCATGCTGGCGATCGTCGACGGGGTGCCGCGCACGCTCAGCCTGGACCAGGTGGTCCGCTACTACATCGAGCACCAGGTCGAGGTCATCGTCCGGCGTACCCAGTATCGGCTGCGCAAGGCCGAGGAGCGGGCGCACATCCTGCGTGCCTATCTCAAGGCCCTCGACGCGCTCGACGCGGTGATCACCCTGATCCGTAACTCGCCGTCCGCCGAGCAGGCTCGTACCGGCCTGATGGAGCTGCTGGAGATCGACGAGGTGCAGGCCACCGCGATCCTGGATCTGCAGCTGCGCCGGCTGGCCGCCCTGGAACGCCTGCGGATCCAGGAGGAGGCCAACGAGATCGAGACCAAGATCGCCGACTTCAACGACATCCTGGCCAAGCCCGGCCGGCAGCGGCAGATCATCCGGGACGAGCTGACCGAGATCGTCAACAAGTACGGCGACGAGCGGCGGACCCGGCTGGTGCCCTACGACGGCGACATGTCCATGGAGGATCTGATCGCCGCCGAGGACGTGGTGGTCACCATCACCCGTACCGGCTACGCCAAGCGGACCAAGACCGACCTGTACCGGTCACAGCGCCGCGGCGGGCGCGGGGTGCAGGGCGCGGGCCTGAAGACCGACGACATCGTCGCGCACTTCTTCGTCTGCTCCACCCACGACTGGATCCTGTTCTTCACCAACAAGGGCCGGGTGTATCGCACCAAGGCCTACGACCTGCCGGAGGCCAACCGCAACGCGCGGGGCCAGCACGTGGCCAACCTGCTCGCCTTCCAGCCGGACGAGACGATCGCCGAAGTGATGACGATCAAGAACTACGAGGTGGCGCCGTACCTGGTGCTGGCGACCAAGTCAGGCCTGGTGAAGAAGACCAAGTTGTCCGACTTCGACTCCAACCGCACCGGCGGGATCGTGGCGATCAACTTGCGCGAGGAGGACGAACTGATCGACGCGGCGCTGATCTCGGGCACCGACGACCTGCTGCTGGTCAGCAAGAAGGCGCAGTCGATCCGGTTCAAGGCCGATGATGAGACGCTGCGGCCGATGGGCCGCGCCACCTCGGGTGTGATCGGCATGCGGTTCGCCAGCGACGACGAGTTGCTGGCCATGGAAGTCGTGCAGGACGACATGGAAATCCTGATCGCGACCGACGGTGGCTACGCCAAGCGGACCAAGGTGGCCGAGTACCCGGTGCAAGGTCGTGGCGGGAAGGGCGTGCTCACCGCGCGTATAGTCTCGACGAGAGGTGGGCTGGTCGGGGCTATGAGCGTTCGGCCGGAGGACGAGATCTACGCGATCACGTCCGACGGTGTGGTGATCAGAACGTCCGTGGCAGAGGTGCGACGGGCTCAGCGCCAAACCATGGGCGTTCGGCTGATCAACCTGGACGACGGGGTCAGCCTGATCTCCATCGCGCGGAACGCCGACGAACCCGAGGAGCAGGAGTAGCTAACGTGACTGAGGGCTATCAGCCACCGACCTCCCGCAGGGGCAATGCCGATCAGGACACCGCGACGCTTCCCCGGGTGACGGTGCCGCCATCGTCCTCAGGCACTGCCGGCTCGACCGCGGCCGGGTCAGGTACTGCCGGCCCGGGTGTTGCCGCCGGCCCCGGTGTTGCTCCCCCAGCTGCTCCGCCCGCCGGCGCCGGCCAGCGAGGCTCCGGTGACGGCTGGTCGGCGGTGAGTCGGTCCGACGCTCCGCCGACGGGCCGACCCGATGCTGCGCGGCCCGATCCCGATCGCGGCGGTTGGCAGGACGCCCCGACCGGACGTACCGAGAGCTATCCGGCCGGGGGGGCCGGCACGCAGCAGGACGGCGGCAACGGTGGCGGCCTGAGCGCGCGAATCTCGGCGGCCGCCTCCACGGTGGCGGCCAGCGCGACCACCGCGGCGGTGAACGCCAAGACCGCGATCAAGACGGCGGCGAACGAGGCCGAGAACCGGGCCGGCCGGCCGGTGGCCGGCCGGAGCCGGGGACGTCAACCCCGTCGGGCCCGGCTGACGCTCAGCCACGTCAACGTGTACTCGGTGTTCAAGTTCTCCTGCGTGCTGGCGATCGCGCTGTTCTTCCTCTGGCTGATCATGGTCGGCGTGCTCTACGGCATCCTGGACGTGTCCGGGGTGTTCGACCGGGTGAACACCGCCGCGCACCAGATTTACAGCAGCAGCAAGACTGGCAACGTGGTCACCGGGCCGGTGGTGTTCGGCTTCGCGATCATCATCGGCGTGGTGAACATCGTGCTGTTCATCGCGCTGGCCACCGTCGGCGCGATGATCTACAACCTGTGCGCGGACCTGGTCGGCGGCGCCGAGGTCACCCTGTCCGAGCGGGAGTAGCGTGGCCCCCGCGCCGCTGCTGGCCGCCGGATCGCTACTCAAAAGTGGAGCGTTTTGACGGCTCAGCCAGCATTTCGCGCCACTCTTTTCGAAAGGGCGTGAGCCGGGTGTTCCCCGGGGCAGGGCCGGTTTGGGCCGGGCCTGCGCGTACCGGTAAACTTCATCCTCGCGCCTCGGCGCACACGGGCCTATAGCTCAGACGGTTAGAGCGCATCCCTGATAAGGATGAGGCCGGAGGTTCAAGTCCTCCTAGGCCCACTGTCACCGTCCCGATCGGTGGCCGACAGGAGGCGCTGTGCGCAAGTTGCTCGCCCTGGCAGCGGCAGCCGCCGGCGTTCGATACCTGATGCGTCGTCGGCGCGGGCAGCAGGCCAGTGACGTCTGGCGGGACGCCACCAGCCGCCCGTAAGCCCCGCCGTTTGCGGTTACGATCAACTTCCGGGAACCGGCCCGGAACCTCGAGGGGCCTTAGCTCAATTGGCAGAGCACTACCTTTGCAAGGTAGGGGTTAGGGGTTCGATTCCCCTAGGCTCCACCAGCGTGATGCCTCGAGACATCGGTGACACCTGTCTCAGGTCATAGTGGACACCTTGGTGGTGTGGGTGTGCCAGTAGGCGTAGCGGTTGCGGCCGGTGGGTTGGTAGTCGCGTTGGAGTTCGCGGAGTAGTTTGCCGAGGTCTTCGGTGATGATGCGGATGTCCCAGGTCGGGGACGAGCATGAGGACGCCAGGCCGGCGAGGGCCAGCTTGGTCCTGAGCGACTCAGCGGTTGAGGGCTCTTGCGACCTGCGAGCAGGTGCTGTTCGGCTTGCCGTCCTCGCCTGTCGAAAGTATTGTTTCGAAACATGTCGCTCGACGATGCCCGATCATCGGCTGGATGGTCGGTCCCGCCGGCTGATGACGGGCGGGACCAGCCGCGCACGCTCACCGACCCGAAGGCGATGCGGGCGATCGCGCACCCGACCCGGCTGGCACTGCTGGAGTTGCTGGGCCGGCACGAGCAGCTCACCGCCACCGAGGCGGCCGAGCTGGTCGACGAGTCGCCGACGAACTGTGCCTTCCACCTGCGCACGCTCGCGAAGTATGGCTTCGTGGAGGAGGCCGGCGCCGGCCCCGGCCGGCGCCGACCCTGGCGCCGGGCACACCTCGGCTTCTCCTTCGACGACACCGGCAGCGCGGACACCGAAACCGGCCAGGCCGCCCAAGCGCTCGCCGATCTGCTCTGGGACGGCTGGTTGCGCCGGCTGCAGCGGGTGCGGAACACCCGGCACCGCTTCGATCCGCCCTGGCGACAGGTCACCGCCGGCTTGCAGTACCTGGCCTACCTCACCCCGGCCGAGGCCGAGGAGTTCAACGAGGAGCTGCAACAGCTCTTCGACCGGCATCGGGACCGGCTCGGTCACCCCGACCAGCGTCCGGAGCAGGCGATGCCCGTCGAGTACCTGCTGTTCAGTTTCCCGCAGCAGGCCGCCGATCCGGAGCACCCGACATGAGGCGGTTGCTCGCCGACCGGACCGTCCGGCGCTACATCGCCGGTACCACCATCTCGATGATCGGTGACACCGCGCTCTGGCTGACCCTGAGCATCTGGGTCAAGGTGTTGACCGGCAGCACCAGTGCCGCAGGGCTGTCCATCTTCATGCTCACCCTGGGCACCCTGGTCAGCCCCCTGACCGGGACGCTGGTGGACCGGGTCAGCCGGCGCCGGTTGCTGATCGTCACCGATCTGGCGACCTGCGCGTTGGTGGCCTGCCTGCTCGCGGTACGCAGCGCCGACCAGCTCTGGCTGATCTACCTTGTGATGTTCGGCTACGGCGTCTCGGGCAGCATCACCGCGGCGGCCCAGACCGCGCTGGTGCAGACGATCGTCACCGAGGATCTGCTGGCCGACGTCAACTCACTCACCCAGACCCTGACCCAGGGTTCTCGGATCGTGGTGCCGCTGGGTTGCGCGGGCGTGTACGCCGCCTTCGGCGCCGGGCCGGTGATCATCGGCGACTGCGTCACCTTCGCCGTGGCAGTGCTCGTCCTGTCGATGCTTCGGGTGACCGAGCCTGAGTTGGCACCGCGGTCCGAATCCTGGCTGCGGCACGTCGCGGCCGGCAGCAACCACCTGTGGCGAACTCCGGCGCTGCGCCAGGCGGCACTCAGCTGCCTGCTCGCGGTGATCGCGTTCGGGCTGTCCGAGACGGTGATCTACGCGGTGCTCAGCGACGGCCTGCACCGGCCGCCGGCCTTCCTGGGCGTGCTCACCTCCGGGCAGGGCGCCGGTGCCATCGCGGCCGGGCTGGTCGGCGGCGCGCTCAACCGCCGGCTCGGCGAGCGGCGGCTGATGCTCACCGGCCTGGCACTGTCCGGGATCAGCTTCGGCTGCCAGGCCGCGCCGAACCTGGCCGTCGTGATGGTCGGCCTGGTGCTGTTCGGCGGCAGCCTGTCGCTGCTGCTGGTGGGCCTGGTCACGCTGCTGCAGCGGCTGACGCCGGCTCCCCTGCTGGGACGGGCCGATGCCGCGCTGAACTTCCTGCTGACCGTGCCGCAGACGCTGGCCATCGCGGTAGGAGCAGCGCTGATCGTGGTCGTCGAATACCGCTGGCTGATGGCCGCGATGGCGCTGCTGTGCTTCGTCGGCGCCGCCCTGCTGGTCGGTCGTGGTCAGCCCGTGTTGGTCGAGGAGGCGCCGGCCGCGGTCAGGCCTTGAGCTCCACCTTCTTGCAGTTCGTGAAGATCTCGGACCCGCGCGATGATCGACCCGTTCATCCTGGGTCGTCCGGTGACCCGTTCGGGGCGGGGCACCCTGCTGCTCGGTAGCCTGGCAACCACCATGGATATCCGCCCCGAGGAGATTCTCGCCGTCTGGCTGGGCAAGCTGACCCTGCTGGCGCTCCGGCTGGCCGGCCGGCGCGGCACCGCGCTGCCGGGTCTGCTGGTGGAGAAGGCGTTTCCCCGCTTCCTGTCCCGCCGGCTGGCCCGGTTGCCGCACGGCGTGGTGGTGGTGAGCGGCACCAACGGCAAGACCACCACCACGAAGATGGTGGCCACCGTGCTCGGCCAGCGGTACCGGGTGCTGACCAACGACACCGGCGGCAACTTCGTCCGGGGCTGCATCACTGCGGTGGTGGCGCAGGCGTCCTGGCTCGGCCGCAGCGATGCCGAGGTCGCGGTGTTCGAACTGGACGAGGCGCACGCCGTCCGGTTCTGCGAGGTGCACCGGCCGGAGCGGCTGCTGCTGCTCAACGTGCTGCGCGACCAACTGGATCGGTTCGGTGAGATTGACACCACTGCCGAACTGCTCGGCCGGGTGGCCGCGCGTACCACTGGGCATGTGGTGCTGAACCGGGACGATCCGCGGCTGGCGGCGCTGGCCGACCATACCGCCGCGCAGGTCAGTTACTTCGGGGTGGCGGCCGCGCTGCGGCCGCTGTTCCCCACCGACGAGGAGCTGTACGGCGGCGAGGTCCGGTTGTCCGACCAGGCAGCCGAGGCGGTGCTGGAATCGGTGGAGTTGGCCGCCACCACCGACATCGTGCTGAACATCCAGGGTCACCCCGAGGCGATCGAGCTGCGGGCCGACGGCGCGCACAACGCGCAGAACGCCGCCGCCGCCGCGGCGCTGGCGCTCACCGTCGGGTTGTCCGCGGAGACCATCGCGACGGGCTTGCGTGCCGTGCAGCCGGCCTTCGGACGCGGCCAGTCGTTCGTCGTGGACGGACGCCGGGTGGTGTTGCAACTGGTGAAGAACCCGGCCGGCTTCCGGCAGTCGCTGCGCACCATCGGCTCGTTACAGCCGGCGGCGACGGTGATCGCGATCAACGACGACTACGCCGACGGCCGGGACATGTCCTGGCTCTGGGACGTGGAGTTCGGCTCGGTGCTGCAAGGCAAATCCGGTTACCTCAGTACGTCGGGCAGCCGAGCGGCGGACATGGCGGTGCGGCTGCACTACGACGAGTTGGCGGTGGAGGCGACCGTTCCCGAGCTCGCCGCCGCGGTCGAGGACGCGGTGCGCCGGGTGAAGCCGGAGGAGACCGTGGTGGTGTTCGCGACCTACACCGCGATGTGGCAGCTGCATCGCATCCTGCAGGACCGGTCCGAGGCGATGGCCGGATGAGCGCCGGTGACCCGCTGAACGGGGAGGTCGCCGGATGACCGGCCTGACCCTGGTGCACCTGTACCCGCGAGAGATGAACATCTACGGCGACACCGGCAACGTGCTGGTGCTGCGCAAGCGGCTGGGCTGGCGAGGGATCGACGCCACCGTGGTGCCGGTCAGCGTCGGCGACCCGCTGCCGGCCGAGGCCGACATCCTGCTCGGTGGCGGCGGTCAGGACGCCGCGCAGGGTGAGATCGGGGCGGACTTCGTCAGCCGGGGTCCGACGCTGCGCGCGATGGCTGCAGACGGGGTGGTGATGCTGGCCATCTGCGGCACGTACCAGCTGCTCGGGCACGAGTTCCTGACCAAGGACGGCGAACGGATCCCCGGCGTCGGCGTGCTGGACCTGACCACCACCGGCACCGACACCCGGCTGATCGGGAACAACGCGGTGGACTCGTCCTGGGGACGGCTGGTCGGGTTCGAGAACCACAGCGGGCTGACCGATCTCGGCCCGGACGCGCGTCCGCTCGGCCGCACCGAGTCCGGCCGGGGCAACAACGGCCGGGACCGCACCGAGGGCGCGGTCCGCGACAACGTGTTCGGCACCTATCTGCACGGCCCGGTGTTGGCCAAGAGCCCCGGTTTCGCCGATGAGCTGCTGCGGCGCGCGCTCTTGCGGCGGGGCGCGGACTGCGACCTGGCGCCGCTGGACGACTCGCTGGCGCTGGCCGCGGCCGAGGTCGCGGTGCGGCGTCCTCGGTAAGGCGTCCCCGATGAGACGGATCACCCTGCTGGCACTGGCCGGCTGCCTGCTGGCCGGCGGCGCGCTGACCGGCTGTACGTCGCGTCCGGCTCCGGCCGACTCGGGCCGGGCGACCTTCGGCGAGCCACCCACCACCGGTTCAAGTTCAGCCGGCGGATCCCAGCTGGCCGGCGGTGGGGACGGCGAGACCGCCCGCAGCACCATCGCCAGCACTCCCCGGCCCAGCCTCAGCACGCCGAACGGAGTGCGCGAGGTCGCCGGCAGCTGCCCGTACATCTCCGCCCAGAACTTCGCCGACGCCGAGGGCGATCGGGTCGGGCGGGTGACCGTGCTGCAGACCAAGCCGGTCGGCTGCCGGTTCTACTTCCAGTACGACGCCAGCCAGCTGATCGGCGAGATCACCGTGTCGGTGTTCGCCACCCCGACCGAGGCGTACAACGCCATGGTGCTGTCGGCCCACGGGCATCCGGAGGTGCAGTCCTATCCGGACGTCGGTGACGGCGCGGTCGCCTTCCAGACCCCGCTGCGGGGCAGTCCCGCCTGGCAGTGCGTGTTCGCCAGGGGGAGGTCGGTGGTCACCGTCCGGACCCAGCAGCCCTACCCTGCACTGAATGCCGTGAACCTGGCCCGCGAGATCGTGCCGAAGTTCAAGTAACCGATCCTTGAGGAGAAACCCGTGACCACCCCAGCGACCCAGACCGCCACCCTGCATACCTCGGCCGGCGACATCAGGATCAACCTGTTCGGCAACCACGCGCCGAAGACGGTGGCCAACTTCGTCGAGCTCGCCACCGGCGGCCGCGAGTGGACCGACCCGGCGACCCGGCAGAAGACCAACCGGCCGCTGTACGACGGCACGATCTTCCACCGGGTGATCGACAACTTCATGATCCAGGGTGGCGACCCGCTGGGTCGGGGCACCGGCGGCCCGGGCTACAACTTCGCCGATGAGTTCCATCCGGAGCTGAGCTTCGATCGGCCGTACCTGCTGGCGATGGCCAACGCCGGGCCGAACACCAACGGCAGCCAGTTCTTCATCACCACGGTCCGGACGCCGCACCTGAACTTCAAGCACACCATCTTCGGCGAGGTGGCCGACGAGGAGAGCCGCGCGGTGGTGGACAGCATCGGCACCACGCGCACCGGTGCCGCCGACCGTCCGGTGACCGACGTGGTGATCAACTCCGTCACCGTCGAGTAGCGGACGAATAGCGAACCAACCCGCTCGCCCGGGCGTTAACTCACCATGCAGCCGACTCAACCGCCGGCCGGATCCGACCCGAACTACGGGTTCGCCGGCTGCTACCGGCATCCGGACCGGCTCACCGGGGTGCGCTGCACACGGTGCGGCCGGCCGATCTGCCCGCAGTGCCAGCGACCGGCCGCGGTCGGTTTCCAGTGTCCGGACGACGTGCGGGCCGGCCAGGCATCGGTGCGGCGGCCCCGCACGATGGTCGGCGCGCGAGCGGGTGCCGGCACGCCGATGGTCAGCTACGGCCTGATCGGGCTGAACGTGCTGATCTACCTGGTCACCGCGCTCAGTCCGGGCGGCACGGTGGGTGACAACACCGGCAGCCGGTTGTTCGGCCAGTGGGAACTCGCGCCGGTGCTGGTCGGGCTCGACCATGACTACCAGCGGCTGATCACCGCGGCCTTCCTGCATTTCGGTCCGATCCACCTGCTGCTGAACATGCTGGCGCTGTACATGCTGGGTCCGGCGCTCGAGCAGGTGCTCGGCTGGTGGCGGTATCTGGCCGTCTACCTGCTCGGCGCGCTCGGCGGCTCGGTGGCGATCCTGGCCTTCGGCGAGATCCGGCAGCCGGTGGTGGGCGCGTCCGGTGCGATCTTCGGGCTGTTCGCCGCGGCTGTCGTGCTGGCCCGCCGGGTCGGCTTCAACAGCACGTCGCTGTGGATCACCATCGGGATCAACTTCGTCTACACCTTCTCGGTGGCCAACATCTCCAAGCTGGGCCACATCGGCGGGTTCGTGTTCGGTGGCGCGGCGGCGCTGGTGCTGGTCGGTGGCCGGCTGACCGGCCGGGGCCGGCTGCCGTCAGTACGGCTGCAGGTGGCCGGTCTCGCGGCGCTACTCGTCCTGCTGGTCGCGGTGGCGATCGGCCGGACGGAACAGTTGCACTCGCAGCTGACCACCGGTCAGTCGGGCCAGTTGACCGGTCAGTCGGGCCAGTCGACCGGGCAGTCGGCGCAATTAACCGGCCGGTCGGGCCAGTTGGCCGGCCAGCCATCGTCCACAGTGTGGATGAGCCTGGGGAGAACTACACCGGTGTAATCACAGCCGTGGAAGAAGCTGTGGATAACCGCTAGCGCCAGCGGACCGCCATGCCGAGGCCGACCACCAGGAAGGCGAAGCCGACGGCGAAGTTCCAACTGCCCAGGCTGCTCATCACCGGTACGCTCTCGCCGGCCATGTAGTAGACGACGATCCAGGCCAGGCCGAGGACGAGGAAGCCGGCCATCACGCCCGGGTACCAGCGCGGGCTCGGCTTGGCGAGCCGAGCGGGGGCCCCGGTGCCGGACAGCGTCGTCGCCGACGGGGTGTAGCTGGTCTTCTTGCGGACCTTGGACTTGGGCACTACGTGTCTCCTTAGAAAGCCGGTCCATGCTGGTCGAGGTGCTGGCAGCCGGCTGGCAGCGGATGCGGTTAGCGTAATCGTCGCACCTGTCGTGGCTGCCTGGCGAGGTGGTGGCCCACCGGAGGGAGAACGTCGATGACAGCCGGCAGCGGCCATGCCGTCCGGGGCTCGCGTCCTGGCCTGCTCCGGCGTGCCGAACACCGCCACCGCCCGAGCCTCTGGCAGCTGCTGGTGCCGGTGGTCGCGCTGCTGGCCGGACTGCTCGGTGCCACCACCGCGCACACCGCCCGCGGCACCGATCTGCGCTCGGCGGGCCTGACCAACATCCCGGATCTGATCCGGCAGGCCGAGAGCCGGGTCGCCACCGACAACGAGCAGGTGAAGCGGCTGCAGGGTGAGGTGGCCGCCGAGACCGACCGGCGTGCGCAGTTCGACGCCACCATCGCCGGTATCAACTCCGCCGCCGCTCCGCTGCGGGAACCGGCCGGCCTGGTGTCGATGACCGGCCCCGGGTTGACCCTGACCCTCGATGACGCGCACCCCGCCGAGCCGGTGACCGATCCGGTGGAGGCGAACGCGATCGTGGTGCACCAGTCGGACATGCAGGCCGCGGTCAACGCGTTCTGGGCCGGTGGCGCGGAGGCGATCATGGTGATGAACCAGCGGCTGGTGCAGACCAGCGCGATCCGCTGCGTGGGCAACACGCTGCTGCTGAATGGCCGGGTGTTCTCACCGCCGTTTAGCATTGCGGCGATCGGGCCGGCCGATTCCATGCGGAAGGCGCTGGACCGGTCGAACGGAATGCAGCAGTACCGAAAGGATGCCCAGACCTATGGCCTCGGCTACCAGCTCGAGAACAAGGACAAGCTCAGCGTCCCCGGCTACGACGCGCCGATCGCGCTGAGCTATGCCTCGATCGGCAGCTAGGGTGCCTCTCCTTACTCCACGCTCTACTGCGCGGGTGCGCGCGGGATGCCACGACCGGACCGGACGATGAGCGACTTGAGCCGGGGCGGCTGGGACTTCTCCGAGGCCGGCGGCGCTCCCGCCGGCGGCCTCGACGTACTCGCCGGGGACGCCGACCGGATCGGTCCACCGCCACCGGTACCGCCGACCAGGGACGGCGCGAGCCCGGCCGACCGGCCACCGCCGAGGCGCGGCGACACCGTCCGGACGGTGATCCGAGGCATCGGCCAGACCCTGATCACCTGCGGTCTGGTGCTGCTGCTGTTCGTGGTCTACGAGGTGTGGGTGTCCAACCTGTACGCCGACCGCAAGCAGCATCAGGCGCAGCACAAGCTCGCGACCGACTGGCAGCACGGCCTGGACCCGCTGCGGGGCGAGGACCGGCTCAATCTCCCGATCGGCAAGCAGGTGGTGCTGCCGGTCGGCGACGGTTTCGCCAACCTCTACATCCCCGCCTTCGGCAAGGACTACGTCAAGACGATCATCCAGGGCACCGGCGACGGGGACCTGGACCGCGGCCCCGGCCATTACGTCAACACCCAGGTGCCCGGCCAGATCGGCAACTTCGCGGTGGCCGGTCACCGGGTCGGCAAGGGCGAGCCGTTCCTCAACCTGGACCAGCTGCACCCCGGCGACAAGATCGTGGTGCAGACCGCGACCAACTGGTACGTCTACACGGTGCTCGGCTCCCAGCCGGCCTACCGGGCCGCGCTGAAGCTGAGTGGCAGCCAGCGGCAGCAGGCCATCGACGCCGCGCTCGCCGCGACGGATCGCCAGGGGGTGCCCGGTCGAGAGATCGTCTCGCCGAACGCGGTGCAGGTCATCGCGCCGGTGCCCGACCACCCGGACGAGACGCCCACCCGGGCGCTGCTCACCTTCACCACCTGCCACCCGAAGTACACCGCGAACCAGCGGATGGTGGTGCACGCGGTGCTGACCCGAGCGGTCGGGACGCACGGCAGCGCATTGCCGAAAGAACTTGCGGGAGGGACGCTCTAAGCCATGTACGTCTGGATCTGGCGGCATCTGCCCGGCACCACCGGCCTGCGCGTGCTGCAGGCCGCCCTGTTGGTGGCGCTGGTCGCCAGCTTGCTGTTGTTCGTGATCTTTCCGGTGATCGAGCCGCGGCTGCCCAGCAATCCGATCACCGGGCCGGGCACCGTCAGCCAATGACCAGGATCCTGGTCGTGGACAACTACGACAGCTTCGTCTACAACCTCGTGCAGTATCTGGCCCAGTTGGGTGCCGAGGTCATCGTCCGGCGCAACGACGCGGTGGAGCCGGCCGAACTCGCCGACGTGGCGGTGGACGGCGTGCTGATCTCCCCCGGGCCGGGAACTCCGGAGCAGGCCGGGGTCAGCGTGCCGATGGTCTGGGCCGCGGCCGAGCTGCGGCTGCCGCTGTTCGGGGTGTGCCTGGGCCATCAGGCCATCGGCGCGGCGTTCGGCGGGGTGGTCGAGCGGGCGCCGGAACTGCTGCACGGCAAGACGAGCGAGGTGCTGCACGACGGCCGCGGCGTGCTCGCCGGCCTGCCCGTGCCGTTCACCGCCACTCGATACCACTCGCTGGCGGTCCGGGCCGACACGCTGCCGGACGAGATCGAGGTGACCGGCAGTACCGCGTCCGGCGTGGTGATGGCGCTGCGCCACCGGGACCTGCCGATCGACGGGGTTCAGTTCCACCCGGAGTCGGTGCTGACCCAGGGCGGCCACCGGATGCTGGCGAACTGGTTGCAGCGCTGCGGCGCGAGCATCGACTGGGACCGGGTCGAGGCGCTCACCGCCCAACTCGACACCCTGCGCGGGGCGGCGTTCTCGGCTGCGGTCTGAACGCCCGGCCGGCGAAAACTTTTACGCGCCGCAGTCGGTGCGGCTCTATGAGGTCTCGACCGACTCCACCACCTGCAACCTGAGTTCCTGGTACGCGATGGTGCTGCGGCTCACCGACGACCTGAACGCCAACCACTTCATCAACGTCGCGTCGGTGCATCTGCCGACCCGGGACTACACCACGGGCGGCAACGCCAAGGACTGCGCGTGGGACAACATGAAGCTGCTGAACCCGGTCATCGACGGCCTCGGCTCGGCGTCCATGCGCATCATGGCCGGCGACTGGAACCACGCGGATGCCACCGTCGACTCGTCCGGCAACTTCAGCTTCTGGGAATGCGAGTACGCCGGCACGAACGTCGACGTGGGGACGTGCGGCGGCCAGAACCTCGGCTGGAAGGACGCGATGTATCGCGCCTGCGGGCTGACCGGGGCCGCCGCCTACAACTGCCTGCACACCAACCACTGGACGCACGGCAGCTCGCACGCCCGGATCGACTTCCTGTTCGCCACGGCCTACGCCATCTACAACCAGGTCACGGTGGACTGGGCCGCTGCCTACGCCTCGGCCGGCAGCCCGCCCGGGGTGAACACCTATTCCGACCACCGTGGCCAGGGCGCGCTGCTGCGTTACTACTGAGCCGCTGGCGTCATGCTCCGGCGTTGCCAGCGCGACGGTTGGGCATGACGCGCCAGCCGATGGTGCGCCGGCTGTCGCGCAGTCGCGGTTCAGCCGAGCGGGCCGGCCAGCTGCGACTCCGCGGCGGCCACCGCGGCGCCGGAGGCGATGAGCTCGTAGGCCGCCTCGATCTCCGGGGCCAGGAACCGGTCCGGTCCGGGCCCGGCCACCTGCTCGCGCAGTGCGGCGACCACCGCGCCGGTCGCCGGGCCGGGCTGCAGCGGCCGGCGCAGGTCGAGCGCGCGGGCGGCGGACAGCAGCTCGACGGCCAGCACCCGGCGCAGCCCGTCCAGGCTCCGGCGCAGCTTGCGGGCCGCCGACCACCCCATCGAGACGTGGTCCTCCTGCATCGCCGAGGACGGGATCGAGTCGACCGAGGCCGGCACCGCCAGCCGCTTCAGTTCGGACACGATCGCCGCCTGGGTGTACTGGGCGATCATGTGCCCGGAGTCCACCCCGGCGTCGTCGGTGAGGAACGCCGGCAACCCCCGCGAGCGGGCCACGTCCAGCAACCGGTCGGTCCGGCGCTCCGACATGCTGGCCAGGTCCGCCACCGGGATGGCCAGGAAGTCCAGCACGTATCCGATCGGGGCGCCGTGGAAGTTGCCGTTGGACTCCACCCGGCCGTCCAGGGTCACCACCGGGTTGTCCACCGCGCTGGCCAGTTCGTAGCCGGCCACCGTACGGGCATAGGCCAGCGTGTCCCGGCCGGCGCCGGCCACCTGCGGCGCGCACCGCATCGAGTAGGCGTCCTGTACGTACGTGCAATCCGGGCCGGCGTGCGAGGCGACGATCGGCGAACCGGCCAGCAGCGTGCGCATGTTGGCCGCGGCCACCGCCTGGCCTGGCTGCGGCCGCAGCACCTGCAGGTCGGCGGCGAACACCCGCACGGTGCCGAGCATCGCCTCCACCGACATCGCGGCGGTCAGATCGGCGGTGCGCAGCAGCAGGTCGAAGTCGGTGCAGGCCAGCAGCAGTTGGCCGAGCATGCCGTCGGTGCCGTTGATCAGCGCCAGGCCCTCCTTCTCGGCCAGCGTGATCGGCTCGATGCCGGCCGCGGCCATCGCCTCGGCGGCCGGCTGCACGGTGCCCTCGGCATCGCGCACCGTCCCCTCGCCGAGCAGCGCCAGCGCGACGTGGGCCAGCGGCGCCAGGTCGCCGGAGCAGCCGAGCGAGCCGAACTCTCGTACCACCGGGGTGATGCCGGCGTTGAGCAGCGCGGCCAGCGTCCGGGCCGTGCCGACCTGCACCCCGGTACGTCCGGTGGCCAGGGTGGACAGCCGGAGCAGCATCATGGCCCGCACCACCTCACGCTCCACCTCGGCGCCCGACCCGGCCGCGTGCGAGCGGATCAGCGACCGTTGCAGCTGCGCCCGGCGGTCCACCGGAATGTGCTTGGTGGCCAGCGCGCCGAAGCCGGTGGAGATGCCGTAGTGCGGCTCGACATCGTCGGCGAGCGCCTCCACGATCGCCCGGGATTTGGCAATGGCGGCCAGGCTGTCCTCGGTCAGCTCCACCGTCGCGCCGCCGCGGGCGACCGCGAGCACGTCCGCCTCGGTGAGCGCCGGGGTTCCCACCTGCACCGTCGTTCTAGGACCGGCCTCAGTGTTCGCAGCGCCAGCTTGAAATGTCCCAGCGCCAGCTTCAGGGTCCGCGGCGCCAGCCTGAGTGTCCGCAGCACCAGCCTGAGTGTCCGCGGCGCCAGCCTGAGTGTCCGCAGCACCAGCCTGAGTGTCCGCAGCACCAGCCTGAGTGTCAGCAGCGCCAGCCTGAAATGTCATAACGCCATCCTGCCCGACCCGTGCGCCGATGCCGAGTGCCGGTGTTGGGCCGAAGCCGGATACCTACGAATGACCGCGGTCACGGCTGCCGAAGGTCAGGACCGCCGAGGCCGCCGAGTAGGTTCGAGGACATGAAGGCTGTGGTGCTCGCCGAGTTCGGCGGTCCGGACCAGCTCAGCCTCGGCGAGGTGCCCGATCCGACGCCGGGGCCGGGTGAGGTGCGCATCGAGGTGGTGGCGACCGCGGTCAACCGGGCCGACCTGCATCAGCGCGCCGGCAACTACCCGCCGCCGCCCGGTGCCTCGGAGATCCTGGGCCTGGAATGCAGCGGCCGGATCGCGGAGTTGGGTGCCGGCGTCACCGGCTGGCAGGTCGGGGACGAGGTGTGTGCGCTGCTGGCCGGCGGCGGCTACGCCGAGCAGGTCTGCGTGCCGGCGGTGCAGCTGATGCCGGTGCCGGCCGGGCTAGACCTGGTGCAGGCGGCCGCGCTGCCCGAGGTGACGAACACGGTCTGGTCGATGGTCTTCGACACCGCCCCCGCGGCCCGGCTGACCCTCGGTGAGCGGTTCCTGGTGCACGGCGGCAGCTCCGGCATCGGAACCATGGCCATCCAGCTGGCGGTCGCCCAGGGCGCCCGGGTGTTCGCCACCGCGGGCTCGGAGCGCAAGGTGGCGGCCTGCCGGGAGCTGGGCGCCGAGGTCGCGATCAACTACCGGGAGCAGGACTTCGCCGAGGTGGTGGCCGCCGAGACGGACGGAGCCGGGGTCGACGTGATCCTGGATACCGTCGGCGCCAAGTACCTGCCGGCCAACCTCAAGTCGCTGGCCGTCGGCGGTCGGCTGGTGGTGATCGGCATGGTCGGCGGCAACTCCGGCCAGCTCAGCCTGGGCACCCTGATGGCCAGGCGGGCCACCATCCACGCCGCGGGCCTGCGAGCCCGTCCGGTCGAGCAGAAGGCGGCCATCGTGGCCGGTACCGTCGCGCATGTCTGGCCGTTGATCGCCGCCGGTCGGGTCCGGCCGGTGGTCGATCGGACGTTGCCGCTGGCCGAGGCCGCCGAGGCGCACCGGATCGTGGAGGAGAGCGGCCACATCGGCAAGGTGGTGTTGGTTACCTGATGAGCGATCGAGCAACGAATGATGCGGCCCTGCTGGCTCAGGTCAGCCGCTACCTAGGACAGGATGTGATCATGACGCCAGAGGACTCCGAGTTCGGCGAGCAGGCCACCGCCGGCGACAACGTCATCGTGGTCGGCGGCCAACCAGCCGGTGATCAGCCGGCTGATGGCCGGCCCGAGCCGGCTGGCGACGGCGACTCCGCGCAGGACGTGATGTCCCAGGTGGAGCAGCCGGCCAAGGTGATGCGGATCGGCACCATGATCAAGCAGCTGCTCGAGGAGGTCCGGGCGGCGCCGCTGGACGAGGCCGGCCGGGTCCGGCTGCGCGAGATCCACCAGTCCTCGATCAAGGAGCTGGAGGAGGGACTGGCCCCGGACCTGCGGGACGAGCTGTCCCGGTTGTCGCTGCCGTTCTCGGAGGACACGGTGCCCAGCGAGGCCGAGCTGCGGATCGCCCAGGCGCAACTGGTCGGCTGGCTGGAGGGGCTGTTCCACGGCATCCAGACTGCTCTGTTCGCCCAGCAGATGGCCGCCCGGGCGCAGCTGGAGCAGATGCGTGGCCGCGCGCTGCCCGGCCAGATCGGCCAGGTGATCGCCGGCATGCCGCAGCGGCCCGGCTTCGAGCAGGGCGGCGAACACGGCACCGGCCAGTACCTGTAGCTGGCCCCCCAACGGCGGCGTCCCCCAGCCGGCCGCGTTCGGATCGGCCTTCGGCGCGTTCGGATCAGCCGAGCAACCGGTGGATCAGGTGCGCGACCGCGTCCTCGTCGTTCGACTCGGCCAGCACCGTGCCCGCGGCGGCCTGGGCCGCCGGATGCGCGTTGGCAACCGCGTAGGACCGACCGGCCCAGAGCAGCATCGGCACGTCGTTGGGCATGTCACCGACCGCCGCGACCTCCTGTTGCCCCACTCCCCGGGATTCGGCCAGCGCGGCCAGCCCGGACGCCTTGGTGATGCCCGGCGCGGAGATCTCCACCAGTGGCGAATGGCCCGAGCGGGTTACCGTGACCAGGTCGCCGACCACTTCCTCCACCTGGTCCATGAACTCATCGGCAGGCAGCCCGCGGCCTCTGGCCAGCAGTTTCAACGCCGGGACGGTCAGCAACTCGGGAAGTTCACCGATGGTGGCCCGAGGTAACGGTCGTCCGCTCCGGTCGGCGGCCGGCGTGATGTCCCAGTCATGCCGGTAGGCCGCCTCGTAGGCGAAGTTCAAACCCTGCTCCATGCCGAACGCCACATCGGGGATCGCCTCCCGCAGCAGGCTGGTGACCTGCTGGAGCAGTGTCATATCGATCGAGTGGCTGGCCAGCACCGTCTCGGTGTGCAGGTCGTAGGTCACCGCGCCGTTGGCGCTCACCGCCACCCCGGTGTGCCCGGTGGCGTCGGCCACCTCGTGGAGCCAGCGCGGCGGCCGGCCGGTCACGAACGCGACCACCAGCCCGGCCTCCTCGGCCGCGGCGAGCGCGTCCCGGCTGGCCTGGCTGACCGTGCCGTCGCTGCGCAGCAGCGTGCCGTCCAGATCGCTGGCCAGCATTCGAACGCCCGCGGTCGCGGGAGGCTTGTCGGCCGGCTCGCCCGATGCGGGCTTGCCGGTCACCGGGCCGGTGTCAGCAGCTCGACGCCGCCCAGCCACGGACGCAGCGCCGCCGGCACGTAGACCGAGCCGTCCGGCTGCTGGTGATGGTCGAGCAGGCAGGCGATGGTGCGGCTGACCGCGCACAGCGTGCCGTTCAGGGTGGCCACCGGTCCGAGGCCGTCCGGATAGCGGGTCCGGATGTTCAGCCGGCGGGCCTGGAAGGTGGTGCAGTTGGAGGTGGAGGTCAGCTCGCGATAGCTGCCCTGGGACGGGAACCAGGCCTCGATGTCGAACTTGCGGGTAGCGCTGCTGCCCAGGTCGCCGGCTGCGACGTCGATCACCCGGTAGCTCAGCTCGAGCGAGTCGAGGAACTCCCGTTCCCAGCCGAGCAGCCGCTGGTGCTCGTCCTCGGCCTCGTCGACCGCCACGTAGCTGAACATCTCCACCTTGTCGAACCAGTGCACCCGGATGATGCCGCGGGTGTCCTTGCCGTAGGAGCCCGCCTCCCGACGGAAGCAGGAGGAGAAGCCGGCATAGCGCAGCGGCAGGTCGGCCAGCTCGAGGATCTCGGCCGAGTGGTAGCCGGCAAGTGCCACCTCCGAGGTGCCGACCAGATACAGCTCGTCCTCGGCCAACCGGTACACCTCGGCCGCATGCGCACCGAGGAAGCCGGTGCCCTCCATGGTCTCCGGCTTGACCAGTGCCGGCGCGATGACCGGCGTGAAACCGAGCTCCCCGGCCTTGGCCATCGCCAGGTTGACCAGCGCCAGTTCCAGTTGGGCGCCGATGCCGGTCAGGAAGTAGAACCGGGCGCCGGACACCTTGGCCCCGCGCTCGGTGTCGATGGCGCGCAACTCGGTGCCGATGTCCAGGTGGTCGCGCGGCTGGTCCACCGCCGGCGGTTCGCCCACCGTCGTCAGCACCACGAAGTCGTTCTCACCGCCGGGCGGTGCGGCCGGGGAGGCGATGTTGGGCACCGCCAGGTGCGCGGTTCGCAGCGCTCGCTCGGCTTCGGCCTGTTCGGCCTCGGCCTGCTTCACCTCGGCCGCCAGCTCCTTCGCCTTGGCCAGCACCGCCGGACGCTCCTCCGGCGAGGCGGTACGGACGGAGTTGCTGACCGCCTTCTGCTCCGCGCGCAGCGCGTCGGCCCGCGACACGGCGGCCCGGCGGCTTTCGTCGGCGGTGAGCAGGACGTCCACACTGGCCGGATCGGCACCACGCGCGCGTTGCGACGCGCGTACCAGCTCGGGGTTGTCGCGGAGGATGCGCAGGTCGATCACCTGCTCACGATATCGACCCCAGGCTGGCGCGGTGGTGAGGATCTTGGGCGGCTGGAAAGTGGTCGATATCCGGGCGAACTCGCGACACGCGCTGTTAATTTCCGGTGAGGAGTTGCTTACGGGTCCGGAGTCGTGGATTCTTCGCCCTGTGCACGATGCCGTCCTGCTGTTCATCGTGGTGGTCACCGCACTTACCTTCGACTTCACCAACGGTTTTCACGACACCGCGAACGCGATGGCGACATCCATCGCGACGGGTGCGCTCCGGCCCAGGACCGCGGTTGCGCTGTCCGCGGTGCTGAATCTGCTGGGCGCGTTCCTGTCCATCAAGGTCGCCGCGACCATTGCCAGCGGCATCGTCTCCTCGACCGCGATCACCCTGCCGATCGTGTTCGCCGGACTGCTCGGCGCGATCACCTGGAACGTGATCACCTGGTCGTTCGGATTGCCGTCCTCGTCCTCGCACGCGCTGATCGGCGGGGTGATCGGGGCCACCCTGGTCTCGGCCGGCACCTCGGCGGTGCACGGGCACTCCATCGTGGCCAAGGTGCTGGTGCCGGCGGTGCTGTCGCCGGTGATCGCCGGGCTGGTCGCCGCGCTCGCGACCCGGCTGGCCTACCGCACCGCGCAGCCGGACGAGCGCCCGCGCAGCCATCGGTACTTCCGGTTCGGCCAGCTGGCCTCGGCCTCGCTGGTCTCACTGGCGCACGGCACCAACGACGCCCAGAAGACGATGGGCGTGATCACGCTGGCGCTGATCGCCGACCATCGGTTGACCGCGCATGCCGATCCGCCGCCCTGGGTGATCGTCGCCTGCGGGATCGCGATCGCCGCCGGCACCTACTTCGGCGGCTGGCGGGTGGTCCGGACGATGGGTCACCGGCTGACCCACATCGAGCCGCCGCAGGGTTTCGCCGCGCAGACCGCCGCGGCGGCCGTGCTGCTCACCGCGACCCAGGGCGGCCTGCCGCTGTCGACGACCCACATCACCTCCGGCGCGGTGCTCGGCAGCGGTGTCGGCAAGCGGGAGGCACGGATTCGCTGGGGCGTGGCCGGGTCGATGCTGGTGGCCTGGCTGCTCACGTTGCCGGCCGCCGGACTAGTCGCTGCTGGCATCGGCTCGATCGTCGACGGCGGTGGCTCGCTGCAGGTGATCCTGGTGGCGGTGGTCGCGGGCGCGCTGCTGTTCGGCGTCTGGCTCTGGTCGCACCGCAACCCGGTCACCGCCGACAACGTCAACGACTTCGGCGACCCGGCCGACCGAGCCCTCGAGGATCTGGAGCACCCCGTGCTGGAGCAGGCCGGATGAGCGGGTACGTGGATCTGAGCACGCTGCGCAACGTGGTGCTGGTGGCCCTGGTGCTCGGCGTGGGTATCACCGCGTTGTTCTCGGTCGCGGTGCGCGCGCTGGTGACGGCCGACCAGCAACCGCACGCGAGCATCCGGCTGCGGTTGCTCGCCGCCGGTTGCCTGCTCATCGTGCTGGCCACGGTGGCCATGGGCCTGTGGGCGGTGCTCGCCAAGTAGGCGGCGGGTACTGGCCAAGTAGGCCGAGTGGTCGCGCGGGCCGGTCAAGCCCGTGGTTCTAGGCTGGTGGAGTGAGTTCTGCCGACCGCCTGCCGATCAAGATGCTGCACGACCGGGTGCTGGTGAAGCTGACCAGCTCGGACGGCGAACGGCGTTCCTCCGGCGGCATCCTGATTCCGGCCACCGCCCAGGTGGCCAAGCGGTTGATGTGGGCCGAGGTGCTGGCGGTCGGCAACCACGTTCGCTCGGTCGAGGTGAACGATCAGGTGTTGTTCAGCCCGGACGACCGGCATGAGGTCGAGATCGCGGGCGAGGAGTACCTGCTGCTGCGCGAGCGCGATATCCATGCGGTGGCCGCCAGCCGGATCGACGCCAACACCGGGCTGTACCTGTAGCGGGTACGGCCAGCGGTTCTGAGCCGTACGGGACGAGCAGCGGGATTTTTGGCCGTACGGCTAGTGGCTTGGTAGCGAGCCCGGGGCGGGCGAGCGTTGCCCGCCCGCCCCGCCGGGTGAGTCCCGTCACCCGAGCGGCCCGAAGGCCGCCGCCGTGCCCCGTCGCGGTTCCACGGAAGGCCGGACGCCGACCTCACTCCACTCGGGGGCACTTCTGTCGCGAGAGAGCACTTCTGTCACGAGACCGCGCCGCTCTCGCGGGACGGCACTACTGGCGGGACGGCACTACTGGCGGGACGGCACTACTGGCGGGAGACCGCACTACTCTCGGGTGACCGGTCGAGGCAGTTGCCGGCTTCGGGCACGACTCGATGGCGCGACTATGACCGGTCGCGCGAAAACTAAGCCGATATTCACGTGATCTAGGAGCGAAAAACGCGAGTACAGCGAATTCCGCCGCTAGGATTCCCTCCTGCCCTACTTAAAAGATCATCGCCGGGTGCCTGCAGTGTGAGTCGCCCGCACCTAGCGACGAACCAAATGTAGGCGTATCGGCACCGACCCGCAAGAAGTTGGAAGCGACTCTGGCAACGGATGCGATCAATGGCGGCACCGCCGTGATGCAGACAGGAGTAGCGATGTGAGCGCACTGTCCGAGTACCTGAACGCTCACATCCCGACCGGCTGGACCAAACGCGATGTCATCCGGGAACTCGACGGCACGCTCGACCGCACGACGGTCTACCGCTACTTCGCCGGCACCCACTCCCGGACGCCACCGGAGTACGTGCTCGATGCCTTCGCCAGGGCGCTCGGCTGTCCGATCGTCGAGGTTCGGGCCGCCGCCGGAACTGCCGTGGGCGAGGACGAACCCTGGGTGCCGCCGCTGGAGGCCAACCGGCTCAACCGTGGTCAGCGTGATGCGTTGGCGGCATTCATCCGGGCCACCATCAACGCGGATCCGAACACGGCAGCGGGACGCTCCGAGCGGCGTGGCGCGCGGGTTGAGATGTTGTCCTACATCGAGCAGTTGCGCCGGACGGGTCAGGCGGAGTTGGCAGATCGCCTCGAAGCTTCCCTGGAGATCACCAGTTCGGCCTCAGAGACGGCGAGCAAATCATCCAAGACCTGACCGTCCCGGGGCTTGGCTGCCGAGGCGATGTGGCAGTCCACCTTGTGCAGCTGCATCGCGATCCGCAGCCGCCGTGCCAGCGCATCACCCTGCGGCGGCGGGCAGTCCGGCAGCAGGATCGCCAACCCGCCGGACGGGTAGGTTCCGATGGCGTCGCAACCGCCTTGCATCATCGCCACGGTGCGCGCCGTCTGCGGGTCCGCGGTGTCGATGCGCAGCACGCTCACCGTCTCGGCGGCCTCGACGATCACCTTCGCAACATGCATCCAGGCCTCGTCGACCATGGGACGCGCATCAATGTCCCGCGACCGCAATTCGGCAGTGGTGAAGTACCGCTGAATGCAGACCGCGACCGGAAGGGACAACCAGATCAAAGGCAGGGCTACATCCCGTACAAGATATTCGGCTATCGCGACGGCCATGGTGACTATGACCATCGAGTGAGTCTGAGGCTGCAGCATCTTTCGGACCGCGTCAAAATCGCCGGATGCGCACATCGCGAGCACAGTCGCCCCGGCACCGATCAAGATCCAGGCTCCGACCGCCATCGATACAGTGCTAACTAGTGGGAAATGGAGATGAAACAGAAAGCTCGCTGTCGTCGCAGCGAGCACTGTTGCCATCGTGCTGTAGAGATATCGGTAGAAACGGCGATTACCTGCCGGGTTGTACGTCCGCCACGCTCCGATGGACGAGACTGCGGTTACCCCCGCAGCTGCGGCAGGCGGAAGCAGCATCGCCGAGGCAAAGCACCACGTTGCTTGGACGTTCGACGTCATCGCCGGCATCCGCTCGTACAAGAGGAGTCGCCTTGCCCTTTCCCAACCGAAAAGGAAGACGGAGTAGGCCACGCTCAATGACGCTAGGAAAACGGAGACCACGAGGTCCGCCTTGGAGAGAGGCGACCAAGTGGCCACCGGCGCCGCTAGCGCGAGTAGCTCGACCACGGCGAGAACCGCTAGCACTCGGCGCCGCTCTAACCACACAGGCCACGCCTTCACAGTTTTAGTCCCCAACCCCAGTCCTCTCCGTGAATAGTCCCGACGCGGTCAAGGAACGGGAGGTGAGGTCCAATGCGTAGCTACGAGTGGAACTAACCCCAGCCATGCTCTCGTTAGATGACAGACAGTACATAACTCACTGCACATTGTCATCCGATGGTTTAGTTTCGGAGGGGCCGGCAGCGCACACTATCTGAGCTGCCGGCCCCGTCTAATCGTCGTCAGGCATATAGCCGACCGAGGAGGCAGGAACGGCTCTTCCGTTAGGCAGTTTCGGGAGCAGGAGGTGGTGGGTCCGGATGCATAACTACGGGTGGAACTGACCTGCGCGCGTATGGGAAGATCAGCGAACCCTCAACCGGCGTTACTAACCGCTGCCTTGCTCCCAAATCGCAGCCAGCCAGGCGTCGGCCGCGGCGAAGTCGGCATCGGCGGCGCCGGGTGGCAGCGATGCCTGCCGGCCGTCCAGCCGCGGATACGAGCCCAGGTAGCGGACGCCGGCACACACCCGATGCAGCGCGGTGAGCGCGTCCGCCACCCGAGCGTCGGCGAGGTGGCCCTCGCAGTCGATGGAGAAGCAGTACTCACCGAACTCGGCCTTGGTCGGCCGGGATTCGATCCGGGTCAGGTTCACTCCCCGGCTGGCGAACTCGATCAGCAGCTGCAGCAGCGCGCCGGCGTGGTTCTCCCGCAGGTAGGCGACCAGCGTCGTCCGGTCGTTGCCGGTCGGCGTGGGCGGCGGGCAGGGCCGGCTCAGCAACACGAACCGGGTGACCGCCCCGGGCCGGTCGGCGATGTCGTGCGCCAGCACGGTGAGCCGGTACAGCTCGGCCGCCCCGGCCGGCGCCACCGCCGCATCGAACCGGCCGGCAGCAACCGCCTGGGCGCCGGCCGCCGTGGAGCCGACCGGGGTGACCTCGGCATCCGGCAGCCGGGAGAGCAGATACCGGCGGACCTGCGCCGCCGCGTGCGGATGGGTGGCGATGCTGGCCACCCGCTCGGTGCCCGGCCGGGCCATCAGGTCGAATACCACCGGTAGGAAGGTCTCGGCCCGGATCACCAGCGGCCGTTCGGTGGTCAGTGCATCCAGGGTCGCCGGCACGGTCCCCTCGATGGAATTCTCCAGCGGCACCACGGCGGCTGCTGCCTCCCCCGCGTGCACTGCCTCGATCGCCTGGTCCACGGTGCCGTACGGCACCAGTTCGATGTCCGGCTCGGCCAGCTGGCCGGCGGCGGCATGTGCGAAGCTGCCGGCCGGGCCTAGGAACGCGTAGCGGAGAGGGCGAGCCGACATCGCGTCAGCATAGAACCGTCCACGGCATGGTTCAGCGGCTAGAACCGTCCACGGCACGGCTCGGCGGCATAGAACCGTCCACGGCGGGCACGGCTTGCTTACCCGGTACCGCGCAGTGCAACACCATCGCTCAGTTGCCCAGCGCGGCTCGTACCGCCTGCTCCTCCTCCGGCGACAGGGCGTGTTCACCGATGCCGCCGGTCAGCGACTTCGCGTACAGCCGGGTCTCCGACGGGCTCGCGATCGAGGTGAGCGTGACGCCGTTGCCGTGGTCGTCCAGCAGCGCCAGGCTGAACGACAGCCGGCCGCTCAGATCGCCGAAGGCGTCGTAGCGGACCAGCGCGACCCGGCGCAGCACGGTGCTTACCGACTCGCCGAGTTGCTGCACCGTACGGGCCAACTCGGCCCGCTCGGTGGCCAGTCGGGTCTGCATCCCCTGGTGCGCCGCAGTCAGATCCTGTTGCAGTTCCAGGATGTCCTTGCGCACCGCCGCGCTGGCCGCCATGTGCTTCTCGGCCGCGTCCAGGATCGTCTCCCGGCCGGACGTACCGCGCGAGAGCAGCGCCACCGAGCGGCGCAGCCTGGCCAGCGTGCGCAGCGCCAGCAACCCGGCCAGCAGCCCGCCGAGCCCGGCCAGCAACGCCAGGTAGCCCAGCCAGCTGTTCATCGCGGCAAGCCTAGAACCGGCGGACCCGGGCCGGTGCGGGACACTCCCGAGCCGGTGAGCAGAATGAGGAGACGATGACGTCCTTCCTCGCGGTTTTCGCGATCGCCCTGTTCGCCATCCTGCTGGTCGAGCTGCCCGACAAGACCCTGGTCGCCACTCTGGTGCTGTCCACCCGGTATCGGCCGCGTCCGGTGCTGGCCGGGGTGGCTGCCGCCTTCGCCGTGCAGTGCGTGATCGCGGTCACCGCCGGCGGCTTGCTGCACCTGCTGCCGCACCGGCTGCTGGAGGGCATCGTGGCGCTGCTGTTCGCGCTGGGAGCGTTCCTGCTGGCCCGGGAGAGCCTGGTCAGCGAGGAGGAAGCGGTCACCGAGGACACCCCGGCCGGCAGCGGGCTGACCGATCGCCGGATCGTCGGCATCTCCTTCGGCGTGCTGTTCGCGGCCGAGTGGGGCGATGCCTCGCAACTGGCCACCGCCGGGTTGGTGGCCCGCTACGGCCAGCCGGTGGCGATCGGGCTCGGCGCGTTCATCGCGCTGGTCGGGGTGGCGTTCCTCGCGGTCGGCCTGGGCAAGGTGATCCTGCGCCGGGTGCCGTTGCAGCTGCTGCACCGGTTGGCCGCGGTGCTGTTCGGGGCGTTCGCCGTCATCGCCGCGGTGGCCGCGATCCGCGGCTGACCGCCCGGCGCGAGGGGGCCGGATTCGGTTAGCCTCGCTGTATGACCGTTCGGCTCCGTCCCGTCCTCGCCTCCCTGCCGACCTATCTGCCCGGCCGCAGCAGCCCCGGCGCGATCAAGCTGGCCAGCAACGAGAACCCGTACGGTCCGTTGCCGCACGTGCTGGAGCGGATCGCCGAGGCGGGCGCCAGCAGCAACCGCTATCCGGACAACGACTCCACCGAGTTGGTGTACGCGCTGGCCGAGAAGTACGGCGCCCGGCCGGAGCAGGTCGCGCTCGGCTGCGGGTCGGTCTCGCTCTGCCAACAGCTGGTGCTGGCCAGCGCGGGCACCGGCGACGAGGTGCTGTTCGCCTGGCGCTCGTTCGAGGCGTACCCGATCGTGACGCTGATCGGGGGCGCGACCGCGGTGCAGGTACCGCTGCATGAACAGACCCACGACCTGGTCGCGATGGCCGAGGCGATCACCGACCGGACCCGGCTGATCTTCGTCTGCAATCCCAACAACCCGACCGGCACCGCGGTGCCGGGGCACGAGCTCGTCGCATTCCTGGACCGGGTGCCCGCCGACATCCTGGTGGTGCTGGACGAGGCCTACCGGGAGTTCGTCACCGACGACACCGTTCTCGACGGGCTGAGCCTGCTCGATCGCTACCCCAACCTGATCGTGCTGCGGACGTTCTCCAAGGCCTACGGCCTTGCCGGCATGCGGGTGGGTTATGGCATCGCCGCGGATCCGGCGGTGATCACCGCCGTGCGGCAGACCCAGACCCCGTTCACGGTCACCACGGTGGCCCAGGCGGCGGCACTGGCCAGCCTGGAGGAGGTCGCCGAGAAGCAGCTGGCCGACCGGGTTGCCGAGATCGTCCTCGAACGCCGCCGGATGCTGGCGGAACTGCGCGGCCTCGGCTATCAGATTCCGGAGTCGCAGGCCAACTTCGTCTGGCTACCGGACGGCCCGGCGGCCGAGGGGGCGGTCGACGCGATGGCGTTCGCCGCTGGCTGTGAGGAGCGCGGCCTGCTGGTCCGGGCCTTCGCCGGCTCGGGCGTGCGGATCACGGTGAGCACGGCGGCGGAGAACGACCGGCTGATCAGCGCGGCCCGCGAGCTGCGTGGGTAGAGCGCGAACGGCGTACGCGAACGGCGCATCCGAGGAGCGCGAACGGCGCATCCGAGGAACGCGAACGGCGGGGGCAAGGAACGCGAACGGCACATGCAAGGAAGTGGAGAACCTCGCCAGGACTAGCCCCTCTGCTTCGTCCTGACTAGGTCCTCCACTTCCTCCCCCGATCCATCAGCCACCGGCTGATGGGAACTCTTCGGCACCGAACCGGTGCCATTCCGGTTGATGCTCGGCTGGGTGGCCCGGTGGGTCCGGCAGGTGGCCGCCGGCCGGTTGTCTGCCGACATCCACCGAGCCGCCGCCGGCCGGGTAGGGCGCGGTCGCCGAGCCCGTACTGCCCGGGCTCGGCCCCACCCCGGTCGACCCGGCGCCCGCGGACCCGGTGCCCGTCGACTCGACCACTGACGATCCCGCGTCAGCCGCCGGCGTGCCAGATATCCCGCTGCCAGGCGCGCCGGAGACCCCGTCACCAGACACCTCGGTGCCGGCCGCCGGGTCACTGGCCTGGTGCCGCTGACACCGATCGCCGAGCAGGAAGCAATCCAGGCAGTACGCCGGGCTGGCGGCCATGAACTCGGCGAGCGCGCGGGCCTCGGCCACGGCGCGGAAGCCGGCGGCGCCGCTGGCGGTCAGGTCGCCGCTGAGAGCGAGCAGTGCAGCCATCCGGTACAGGCCGGAGATGTGCGCTTCTCGGCGCCGGATCACGTTGTCCGCCGGCTCGAACAGGGCCGCTGAGGTGTCGGCGCGCAGCACGTGCTCGGCCCAGGCCTGATCGGCCCGGCGGAGCGGGCCGACGAAGTCGGAGTCGGTGAAGGCCGCCGACTGCGCGTCGTCATCGGAAGCCTCCGCTGCCGGATCGAGGTCACGGCCGGACGACATCGTTCTGCCGTTCGGCGAGCCAGCTGGAGTAGAGCGCGGAGATCGCCACCTTCTCTTGCTCGGACTCGGCGGAGAACAGCGTGCCGGGGCTTACGTCGAAGACCCGCTCGATCGCGATCGCGGTGGTCAGCGAGCAACTGGAGCGACGGCCGGTGACCAGGTGGTTGACGGTGGCGTGGCCGAGCGGCGCGATCCGCGCCAACTCGCGTTCGGACAGCCCGGACAGCTCCAAACACTCGATGAGCGTCTGACGACTGCGTAACAGCATCGTTGAGTCTCCCCGACGTCACGACGGCCTGCGGCGACACTGGCGACCACGAGATGTCTCGTCTACAGTCGCTAACGACTAACGACATGAATGTAGCGAGAGTGATCGGGATCGCGCAAGCACTGCCGGAATCGGTCCTTCGAGCGCTACCCTGTTCCCTGTCCGCGAGTATTGAAGGAGTTGGCCGTTCGTGAGCGCGCTGTCCGACTACCTCAACGATCATCTGCCGAGCGGCTGGACCAAGCCGCGGTTGGTCGATGCCCTTGACGGTCGGCTCGACCGCGCAACGGTCTACAAGTACCTGGCGGGCAAGCATCCCCGGCAGCCGAGCGAGAGTGTGCTGCAGGCGTTCGCCGAGGTGCTGCCCGATGCGTCGGTCGTCGAGTTGCGGGCCGCGGCCGGCCAGGCGCATGGCGTCGAGGAGCCGTGGATCCCGCCGGTGGAGGCCAACCGGCTGACCATGGCGCAGCGGCAGGCGCTGGAGGCGTTCATCAAGGCGACGGTGGCCAGCAACGACGCAGAGGTGCGCGAGCTGGAGCCGGTCGAGGCGATGCAGCTGCCCGAACTGCCCGAGCCGGCCCGGTCAAGCGCGGACGACCTGAGCGCCGCCGAACGGCTGGAAGTGCAGAGCTACCTGGACCAGCTCTACGCGTCGGGCCGGAAGGACTTGGCCGACCGGGTGGCCGCCTCCCTCGTGATCAACTCCGCCTCGGTGACCGCGAGCAAGTCCTCCAACACCTGACCGTCGCGCGGCTTGGCCGCGACCGCGACGTTGGCCGTCACGTTGGCACCGGACAGTGCCGACCGCAGCCGCAGTGCCAGCGAGTCGGCGTTCGGGCCGGGGCAGTCGGCCAGCAGGATCACCAGCCCGGACGCGCCCACGGCGCCGATGGCGTCGCAACCCGCCTGCATCTGCGCCACTGCCCGGGCAGCGGCCGGGTCGTCGGTGTCCAATCGCAGCACCGCCGCCGTGGTGCAGGCGCGTACCACCTCGCGGGCCACCGTGCCCCAGACCCGCTCGGTCATCGGAGCGGTCAGGCCGTCCGCGGCATTGCGCGACTCCGAACGCATCGCGTACCGCTGAATGCCGATCACAGCAGGTAGTGAGAGCCACAGCAGCGGGATGTGCAGTTCGGCCAGCAGTACCTGGGCGGCGCCGACACCGAGGGTCACCAACTCGTTGAGATGACCTTCAAGCTTCAAGAATTGCTTGAGATTTGCCACCGGGCCATTGATCGCCACGGCCAGGCAAACAAATAGCAGGCCGGTCGCCATGTAAGCGACTCCGGCAATTACCAGCAGTAATGCAAAGTTACCGCGAGAATGAATGACCTGGTGTGTGACTACAGCCGCCAAGATCGCTACTGCCTCGGAGTAGACGTATCGGTAAAGCAGCGCCTTGCCGTCGAAGTTGCGTACCGGCCATTGGAATACACTGCCAATGACGATGACCAGCACGGCAAGCGGCATGGGCAGCAGGACCGCGGCTGGGAACGTCCAAGCAGCGTGCATGTCGGAGATAGCGCCGGTTCGCCGGCGGTTGAGTAAGTGCCGGGCGCCCTCAGACCGATGTGAATACAGAGAGTAGGCAACAGCCAGCGACGCCAGAAGCATTGCCGGCCAAACCTGGGAAAGCGCCACCGCCGAGCCGGTTATGCATGTCAAGATCAACGCGGTTAACTCGGTGCCAAGAATCAGAGTGAGCATGGGCCAGCGCAACTCCCACACTCGCCACCTCGTTATCTTGCTCGGCATCTCAACCTTTCGGTCCCCGCGACGATATTCCACATCGAGGAGGTGACGTCATGCGGAACTGGCAGTGGAACTAACCCTGGCCCAGCCGGTTGGCTTCGCCGACACCACTTTCGCGGATGTCATCGGCAGAGTATCCGATGTGGTAGCGATTGTCCTGGGGACCAGCGGATCCTCAGGGCAATTGTCTACCCCCGGCATGGCTGCGCGCTACTCCATGCCGCGATCGCCGACAACCCGCTGAGCGGGTATGGCAGCTTCCGCCACCGCGGCGGCTACCGCAGTAGGTACTTGGGGGTCGAATACCGACGGAATGATGTATGCCGGGTTCAGCTGACTGTCGCTGACACACTGGGCCAGCGCGGTCGCCGCCCGCAGCAGCATCTCGGTGGTGACCTGGCGGGCCTGCGCATCCAGCAGGCCGCGGAACACCCCGGGAAACGCCAGCACGTTGTTGATCTGGTTCGGATAGTCCGAACGGCCGGTGGCGAGGATGGTCGCCCAGCGCCGGGCGGCGTCGACGTCGGTCTCCGGATCGGGGTTGGCCAGCGCGAACACCACGGGGTCCTCGGCCATATCGGCGATCCAGTCGGCGGGCAGTACGCCCGGCGCCGACACTCCGATGAACACGTCGGCGCCCCGCACCGCGTCGTGCAGGTCGCCGGTCACACCGGCCGGATTGGTCTTGCCCGCCAGCGTCTGCTTGGCCGGGCTCAGGTCGGTGTCGGTCGGCGACAGGATGCCTTCCCGATCCCAGACCAGCACGTGTCGCAGGCCCGCTGCCAGCAGCAGGTCGACGATGGCGGTGCCGGCCGCGCCGCCGCCGGCCACCACCACCCGTACCGAGCTCAGGCCCTTGTGCACGCAGCGCAGCGCGTTGGTCAGCGCGGCCAGCACCACGATGGCGGTGCCGTGCTGGTCGTCGTGGAACACCGGGATGTCGAGCAGCTCGCGCAGCCGGGCCTCCACCTCGAAGCAGCGTGGTGCGGAGATGTCCTCCAGGTTGATCCCGCCGAAGCCCGGCGCGATGTTGCGCACGGTGGCCACGATCTGGTCGACGTCCTGGGTGTCCAGGCAGATCGGCCAGGCGTCGATGTTGGCGAACCGCTTGAACAGCGCCGCCTTGCCCTCCATCACCGGCAGCGCGGCGCCGGGTCCGATGTTGCCCAGCCCGAGCACCGCCGAGCCGTCGGTGACCACCGCGACCGAGTTGCCCTTGATGGTCAGCTTCGACACGTCGGCCGGTCGTGCGGCCAGCGCCAGCGACACCCGGCCGACGCCGGGTGTGTAGGCCATCGACAGGTCGTCTCGGGTCCGCAGCGGCACCTTGGGTTCGACGGAGATCTTGCCGCCCAGGTGCAGCAGGAAGGTGCGGTCCGACACCCGGTGCACCTCGATGCCCTCGAGCAGGCGGAGTGCCGCCACGATCTGCTCGGAATGCTCGCCGTTCACCGCCGAGCAGGTCACGTCGATGGTGATCCGGTCGTGCCGGGACTCCGAGACGTCCACCGCGGTCACCAGGCCACCGGCCTCGGACACCGCGGTGGCCAGCCGGCCGACCACTGCCGAGTCGGGCAGCGCGTAGATCCGGACCGTGATCGAGTAGGAAGCCGAGGTCGGGGTCGGGCGGGGTTTGGCGGAATCCGGCATGGCCATGAGGCTCATGGTGCCAAATCCGCGCCCGAGCGGGACGGTCCGTACCGCCACGATCGACCAGGACGGGCTATCGCAGCTATCAGGACGGCCTATCGCGGCGATCAGGACGGCCTATCGCGGCATCAGAACGGTTGCGCGAGGTCGGACGAGGCAGCGGCGCGCCGGCCGCCGGCCGGGAGGTGGTTCGGTTGGTAGCACGACTGTGGTTCGATACTAGAAGCCGCTCCAACGGCGGAGCAGCGTCATGCAAGCAGCAGAAAAGGAGCACCTGCCGCCCAGCGCGCAGGCGAAACGTGGCGTCACAACGAGGTGACTAGCAAGATGACCGACCTGTCCGAGCCTGCGTCCGACACCGCTGACGGGGCAACCGCGCTGCCGGCAGACTACGAGGTCTTCCACCGCCGCTATCTGATGCGGGCGCCCACCCAGCTGCCCGGCCGGCAGGCTCGGGAGCTGGACGAGATCACGCTGCGTGCCTACCGCTCGGCCGAATGCCGCGGCGCCGGTGAGATCGTGCTGTCGGTCTATGACCTGGACGGCGAGCGGACCGCGATCGACCTGGCCACCAAGGACGCGCCGTACCTGGTGGACTCGGTCCGGGCCGAGCTGGAACGTACCGGCCACCTGGTCGAGCACCTGCTGCACCCCCAGATCGTGGTCCGGCGGGACGCCGACGGCCGGATCGTGCAGCTGCTGGATCTGGCCGACACGGCCGAGGTGCCGACCGGTGCCACCGCCGAGTCCTGGATGCACATCGAGACGAACCTGATCCCGTCCGCCGAGCATCCGGTCGTGGCCCAGGATCTGCGCCGGGTGCTGACCGACGTGCACAACGCGGTCGCCGACGCGCCCAAGACCTACGCGCTGGTCCGTGAGCTCGCCGACCGGATCGACGCCGACCCCGGCGAGTTCGACCGGGAGACCTCGGCCGAGGCGGCCGCGCTGCTGCGCTGGCTGGCCGACGGCAACTTCATGATCCTCGGCCACGCGGCCTACTCGGCCAACGAGCTGACCAACCCCACCAGATCCTCGGCCGCGGTGGAGCAGGGTGTGCTGCGCGGCGAGGCCAAGATCTCCCCGCTGGAACTGCTGCCCGCCTACCGGTCCGGTGCGCCGCTGGTGATCTTCAAGTCGCCCATGGTCTCCACCGTCCGGCGCTCGACCCGCTACGACTGCGTGACGGTGATCGCGCCGGGCTCGGGTGACACCGAGGCCCGCATCCACGTGTTTCTCGGCCTGATCACCGACGAGTCGGACGGCACCGTGGCCCGGGTGCCGGTGGTCCGGCGGCGGATCGAGGAGATCCTCAGCCGATCCGGCGCCCGGGCGGCGAGCCACACCGGCCGGCAGCTGCTGGCCGCGCTGCAGACGCTGCCGCGCGACGAGCTGCTCGAGGCGCCCACCCCGGACCTGCTGCGGCTGGCCCAGCTGGTGGTCGACCGGGCCGAGCGGCGAGGCATCGGGGTATTCGCCCGGATCCACCTCAACCGGGACTTCGTCACGGTGCTGGTGTACTTCCCCAGCGAGCGGTTCGGGCCGGAGACCCGGGCCCGGGTGCGCGACGTGGTGCTGTCTTACTGGCCGGGCCGGATCATCGGCCGGGACGACCGGCTGGTCGAGCTAAACATGGCCCGAATGCAGTTCCTGATCGCGTTGCGTCCGGGCGAGGAGGTGCCCAACCCGGACCGGGCCACCGTCGAGACCGAGGTGGCTCGGGTGACCCGGCGGTGGAGCGACGACCTCGCCGACCTGCTCACCGTGGGCCTGGGCGAGCAGGAGGCCGACCGGGTGCTGCGCCGGTACACCGGCGCGTTCCCCGAGGCGTACAAGGAGGACTTCGGCGCGCCGACCGCGGTGGCCGACCTGCGCCGGCTGGAGCAACTGCCCGACTCCGACGGGCTGAGCTTCGACGTCTACACCCCGAGCGCGGACGACGAGGCGGACCGCCGGTTGAAGATCTACCGCACCGGAACGCCGCTGTCACTCGGCCGGACGCTGCCCATGCTGGAGCGGATGGGCATCGAGGTGCTCGACGAGCGGCCGTACGAGATCGAGCGCACCGACGGCACCTCGGCCTGGGTGTACGACTTCGGCCTGAAGCTCGGTGAGGGCGTCGACTTCTCCCAGGAACGTTCGGCGGCGGTGCTCGACACGCTGCGGGTGCTCTGGGCCGGCGGGGTGGAGCAGGACGGCTTCAACGCCCTGGTGGTTCGGGCGGGGCTGACCTGGCAGCAGGCGAGCGTGCTGCGGGCCTACTCGAAGTACCTGCGGCAGGCCGGCACCACCTTCAGCCAGGGTTATATCGAGCAGACGTTGAGCCAGCACACCGCCATCGCCCGGTTGCTGAGCCAGCTGTTCGAGGCTCGGTTCGACCCGGAGCTCCCGGAGGCGATGTCGGAGAAGGCGCAGGAGGACATTCGGGCCGCGATCGATGACGAGCTGGCCAGCGTGTCCAGCCTGGATCAGGACCGGATCCTGCGCTCGCTGCTCGGCCTGATCAACGCCTCGCTGCGGACGAACTACTTCCAGCGCTCCGAGGCAGCGGAGGGACAGCCCGGCGTTGGCCCGGCCGCGTTCGCGGTGAAGCTGGACCCGCGCTCGATCGAGGATCTGCCCGAGCCCAGGCCGAGGTTCGAGATCTGGGTCTACTCACCGCGAGTGGAAGGCGTACACCTGCGGTTCGGCCCGGTCGCCCGCGGCGGGCTTCGCTGGTCGGACCGCCGGGAGGACTTCCGCACCGAGGTGCTCGGCCTGGTCAAGGCCCAGATGGTGAAGAACACCGTGATCGTGCCGGTGGGATCCAAGGGTGGCTTCGTGGCCAAGTCGCTGCCGGACCCCTCGGTCGACCGGGACGCCTGGCTGGCCGAGGGCGTGGCCTGCTACCAGATCTTCGTCACGTCCCTGCTGGAGCTGACCGACAACTACTCCCGCAACGCGACCGGCCGGCAAGTAACCAAGCCGCCGGCCACCCGCTGCTACGACGGTGACGACCCGTACCTGGTGGTGGCCGCCGACAAGGGCACCGCGACGTTCTCCGACATCGCGAACCGGATCGCGGTCGAGCGCGGCTTCTGGCTGGGTGATGCGTTCGCCTCCGGTGGCTCGGTGGGCTACGACCACAAGGCCATGGGCATTACCGCGCGGGGCGCGTGGGAATCGGTGAAGTACCACTTCCGGGAACTGGGCGTCGATACCCAGCGCACCGACTTCACGGTGGTCGGCATCGGGGACATGTCCGGTGACGTGTTCGGCAACGGCATGCTGCTGTCCGAGCACATCCGGTTGGTGGCCGCCTTCGACCACCGGCACATCTTCCTCGACCCGAACCCGAACGCGGCCACGTCCTACGCCGAGCGGCGGCGGCTGTTCGAGTTGCCTCGGTCCAGTTGGGCCGACTACGACTCCGCGCTGATCTCATCCGGCGGCGGGGTCTATCCGCGCACGCTGAAGGCGATCCCGATCTCCGCGGAGGTCCGGGAATGCCTGCGGATCGCGAGCGGCACCGGCGCCCTGTCGCCGGCCGAGCTGATCCACGCGATCCTCACCGCCCCGGTCGACCTGCTCTGGAACGGCGGCATCGGCACCTACGTCAAGGCGTCCACCGAGAACAACCTGGATGCCGGGGACAAGGCCAACGACGCGCTGCGGGCCGACGGCAACGAGCTGCGGGCCAAGGTGGTCGGCGAGGGCGGCAACCTCGGGCTGACCCAGCGCGGCCGGATCGAGTACGCCCGCAACGGCGGCCGGGTGAACACCGACGCCATCGACAACTCCGCCGGGGTGGACACCTCCGACCACGAGGTGAACATCAAGATCCTGCTGGACTCGGCCGTCCGGTCGGGGCTGATCGACATGCCGCGACGCAATGAGCTGCTCGCCTCGGTCACCGACGAGGTGGCCGAACTGGTGCTGGCCGACAACTACCAGCAGAACGTGCTGCTCGGCGTGGCCCGGCATGGCGCCCGAGCCTTGGTCTCGGTGCACCGCCGGCTGCTGCGGGAGATGGAGAAGGCCGGCCTGCTCGACCGGCAGATCGAGTTCCTGCCGTCGGACAAGGAGCTTGCCGCCCGAGAGGCCGACCACGCAGGGCTGACCTCACCGGAGCTGGCGGTGCTCGCCGCGTACGTCAAGATCGTGCTGGCCGAGCGGATCGGCGACTCCACCCTGCCGGACGAGCCGTGGTTCCAGCGGGTGTTGCGCAACTACTTCCCGAAGCCGATCGCCGAGCAGTTCGCCGACATCCTGGCCGAGCACCCCCTGCACCGGGAGATCATCACCACCAGGGTGGTGAACGACATGGTCAACCACGGCGGCACCAGCTTCGTGTTCCGGGCGCAGGAGGAGACCGGCGTCGACGTCGCCCAGATCACCCGGGCCTACGCGGTGGTGCGCGAGGTGTTCTCGCTGGAGGGCATCTGGACGGACCTGGAAGCGCTGGATAGCCAGGTGCCCACCGACGCCCAGCACGTCGGCTATCGCGAGATCCGGCGGACTATCGACCGGGCGGTGCGCTGGCTGGTCGACGTCCGGTTCCCGATCAGCGACGTCGCCGCGGAGATCGAGCGGTTCAAGCCCACCTTCGACGCCCTGACGCCCAAGGTGCCGGATCTGCTGCGCGGCCGGGAGCGGGAGAACTTCTACGCCCAGATCGACCGGCTGATCGGGCACGGACTGCCGCGTGACCTGGCCATGCGGATCACCCGGCTGCTGTCCTGCTTCCTGCTGCTGGACGTGGTGGAGATCGCCCGGGCCAACGAGGTCGACCCGGCCGAGATCGCGGACCTGCACTTCGCGCTGTCCGAGCAACTGTCGGTGGACGATATCCTCACCGCGGTCACCCACCTGCCACGTGATGACCGGTGGTCGGCGCTGGCCAGGGCGGCGATGCGGCACGACGTGTACGCGGCGTTGGCAGCGATCACCACCTCGGTCTGCAAGAACACCGACCCGTCGCTGCTGGCCACCGAGCGGATGGCCAAGTGGGCGCAGCAGAATCCGGAACGGGTCGAGCGGGCCCGGTCCACCTTCGCCGAGGCGCTGTCCCGGGAGACGATCGACCTGGCCACCCTGTCGGTGGCGCTGCGGGTGATGCGTAGCCTGCCTGCCTGAAGCTTCGCGTGCCTGCCTGAAGCTTCGCGCCGCCCGGGAATCGTCCGTCCGGATCGCCTAAATCGGGACTACCCCGTGAATCGGGACTACCCCGTGAATCGGACTAGCCACGTGGATCGGACCTAGTGGATCGGGACTAGCCGAACTGCGCCACCCGCAGCCCGGGGGTGGTCGACTCCATCACTTGGATCGGGGTGGCGGCCGGAAACAGCGGCGCCTGGGCCCACACGGTGGTCGTATTGTCCTGGTGGAGAACGCCCCAGTCCTGGGACAGCGCGGCGACGATCATCAACCCCCGGCCGCTGGTGTCATGGGTCTCGGCCGATTTCGGCGCCACCGAAGGCGGATTGCCGCCGTCGGTCACCGCGATGTAGTACCCCTCGGCGCTCAATGACCACTCGATGGTGATCCGACCCGACGGCAACGGGCGGCCGTGCCGCACCGCATTGCCTACCAGTTCGCTCGCGATCAGGGCTGCATCGAAAGCCTGATCGGAGGTCAAACCGGCCTCTTCGAAGGCGGTCGCAACGCTCCGGCGAGCGATCGCAGCACTCGCAGCAGAGTGTTCAACCGACAGTGTCGCCACAGTTCTCCCCTCGGCTGCGCTGTGGTTTCAGCATGCCGAAACGCAATCGACCCAAACGTTGTACCCGCCACGGGGTCGCCGTAAACCGGGCCTTGCAACGAGCCGGTCACGGTTAGGGCGTGCTATGGCACGTAACCGAGCTGTGCCCGGACCTCCCGTGGCCGGTTGGTGATGATCGCGTCGATGCCGAGCCGGCTGACCAGCTCGACATCGGCAGAGTGGTCGACCGTCCAGCAGAACACCCGGTTGCCGGCGGCATGCGCCCGCTCCACGTAGCCCGGCTCCTCGCGCAGCAGGGTGATGCCGGGCCCGGCGGTGTGCACGCCGGTGGGCAGCGAACCGTCCCGCCGGAACGGCGTCTCACGCAGCAGCAACAGCACCAGCGGAACCGAGGGCGCGAGCAGCCGAACCCGCCGCAGCGCGATCTGGGCGAAGCTCATGATGGTGATCGGTGCGGGGTCGGCGGCTGCCGAGCCGGCACGTGCGGAGCCGGCGGCTGCCGATCCGGGCGGGTCCGCCCAGCCGAACCGCTGCAGCAGCCGAACCAACTCCTTCTCCACCAGGCCGCCGTACCGGGTCGGATGCTTGGTCTCGATGAGCAGCCGGATCGGCCGGCCGGCGTCGGCCACCACCTCGAGCAGCGTTTCCAGGGTGAGCACCCGCGAACTGTCGGCCGAGAGCCGATCCGGCGCCACCCCGGCCAGGTACGGCGATTCCGACCGCAATTGGTCCGGTGAGTCCGGCAGGACGTCCCGCCAGGATTGGAAGTCCAGCTCGCGCAGCGCGGACAGGTCGTACTCGCTGACGATGCCGCTGCCGTTGGAGGTGCGATTCACGGTGCGGTCGTGCACGCAGACCAGATGACCGTCCCGGGTCAGCCGGACGTCACACTCCAGACCGTCCGCGCCGTTGTCGATGGCCGACAGGTACGCGGGCAGGGTGTGCTCGGCGACGTCGTAGGAGGCGCCGCGGTGCGCGATCACCAGCGGCCGGTCGCACGGCGGCAGTGGGGGTCGGGAACGGTGTTTCAGGCGTGGACGAGCCACTTGGGATTACCTACCGCAGTGTCGGTTCGTCGCCGGTCTCGCTGACCATCGGTTGGCCACTGGCCTGCCAGCTGCGCATGCCGCCTTCCAGCACGACGGCATCGAAGCCGTTGCGGTTGAGCCAGGTGACCGCCCGGCGCGCCCGGCCGCCACCCTTGCAGGTGACGACAAGGGGCTGGTCGGTGAGCAGCTCGCCGGGCTCGTGGAGCATCCGGTTGGCCAGTCGGTCCAGCGGTACGTGCACCGCGCCTTCGATATGCCCGGCGACCCACTCCTCGTCCTCACGGACGTCCAGGATCAGCTGGTCCGACTTGATCTCAGCGTGGCCGATGCTGGGCGGTTCGTCCAGCCCGAAATTGGTCATTATTAAAGTCTGCCCCAAATCAACGAGTTATGTGAAGGTCATTTGACCAGACGGGAAAGCCTGCGATCGGCCAGATTCTTGCCGCCAGTCTGGCAGGTCGGGCAGTACTGCAAGGACTTGTCCGCGAACGACACCTCGCGCACCGTGTCACCGCAGACCGGGCAGGGCAGGCCGGTACGGGCATGCACCGCGAGGCCGCTGCGCTTCTCCGACTTGAGGGTGGCGGCCCGCTGTCCGACCGAGCGCTGTACCGCGTCGGACAGCGTTTGCCGCATCGCGTTGTACAGCGCGCTGACCTGGGCCTCGGTCAGCCGGGCGGCGATGGCGAACGGGGACAGCCGGGCGGCGTGCAGGATCTCGTCGGAATAGGCATTGCCGATGCCGGCCAGTATCGACTGGGTGGTCAGCACGCCCTTCAACTGGGCGCGTTCGGCTGCCAGCAGGGCGGCGAAGTCGGCCAGGCTGACCTGCATCGCGTCGGGACCCAGCCGGGCGATACCGGGCACGTCGAGCGGGTTGCGAACCAGGTAGACCGCCAGCCGCTTCTGAGTGCCGGCCTCGGTCAGGTCGAAGCCGCTATTGCCGTCCTGGCCCAGACCGTTCGGGACCGGACCAGCTTGGTTGGGGGCGTCCGGGTTCGAGGCGTCCGGGTTGGGGGCAAGGTGAAGCCGGTACGCGAGCGGGCCGCGGCCGGGCTTCGGCGGCGCGGCGGGCAGGCTCTCCCGCCACTGCAGCCAGCCGCCGCGCGACAGGTGGGTGACCAGGTGCAGGCCGTCGATCTCCAGGTCGAGGAACTTGCCGTAGCGGGCGGCGCCGGTGACGGTAAGACCATTGATGGCGGCCAACGGCGGATCGAAGGTCTTGACCGCGCTGATCGCGGCAACGTCCGAGCGGACCACGATGCGCCCGACCGCGCGCTCGCGAAGGAAGGCGGCCAACGCCTCGACTTCCGGTAGTTCCGGCACGGTTATCAGGGTAGTCGTGGCTGCCGTCGACGGCTGGTCAGGTGCGGCGTCTTGCCTGCGCCTGGTCGGCGCGCTCAAGCGGATGTGACCTCACCGGCTGGCTAGGCTGTCCCGATGGCGCAGCGGCGGTCACGGGTCAGCCGGCTGCTGTTCACTCGGGGCGAGTCTGGTCGCGGGTCCGGTCGGGGATCTGGTCGAGCGGCTGGGCGCTCGCGGTTCCGACCGTTCCGGCTGCTGATCAAGACGATGCTGGCGCTGCTGCTGCTCTGGTTGGTGGCCTGCTTCCTGGTGGTCGCCGAGCCGTCGGTGAACAAGCCGGTGCGCAGCGACGCGATCCTGGTGCTCGGCCCGCCGCTGGTGGACGGCCGGCTGGACGAGGCGCTCCGGCTGGCCGCCGCCCACTACGCCGATACCGTGGTCATCTCGATCGGCTGGGCCAAGGGCCTGCAGCGGGTGGCCGCCTGTGCCAATGAGAACCCGGCGTACCGGGTGATCTGCTTCCAGCCGAAGCCGACGACCACCCGCGGCGAGGCCGAGGAGATCGGCTCGTTGGCCCGCGCCCATCACTGGAGTTCGGTGCTGGTGGTCACCTCGAAGTATCACGTCTCGCGGGCTCGGCTGATCGTTCGTCGCTGCATGCCCGGGACGGTGCGAATGGTGGCGACGCACGGCTCGATGTCACTCGGCGATTGGGTCTATCAGTTCGCCTATCAGACCGGCGGCTTCGCCAAGGCGTTCCTGCATCGCGGCTGCTGAGCTAACAGAGTGGGCACCCGTCGGAGGCCGGCGGCGCGTCATCTTCAGCCGTTGCCCCCACGACGCCTCGGCATGACGCATCGAGTGCAGGGGGCGGCTCGCATCCGGTCAGCCGTCAACGACCTTCTGCCACGAGATGTTCTTGCCCAGTACATAGGCCGCGGTCGCAATGCTTACCGTGCCGCCGAGGATGATCACGGTGTCCCACGCGTTGTAGTTGTAACCGCTGAAGTCGCGCAGCGGAGTACTCGGCAACGCCAATGCCCACACCAGAAAGGCGGCGCCGGCTGCCAGCACATCGAAATACGGAACCTTGAACGGCGCGACCTTGTTGGCGTTCTTCTGGCTCCGATAGCTCAATGCCGTCGTGAGCACCAGGGTGATCCCGAACATGATCCACATCCAGATCCAGCGGCTGGTGAAGTTAGCGTCGGAGATCGACTTTCCCTTCGGCGCGACGAGGTCCCCCAACGCAGCCTGGACGGCCACGTACAGGGTGATCGTTTCGGTCGGGATGTACTTGACGAGTTGGGCGAGCGGGCTCGCGCTAACCCCGCCGCTGTCGGCCGGCGCAACCGTCCGCTGACCCTGCTGGATGACGTCGACCGGTGTCGCCGGCGGCGTCAGACGCAACGCGGTGTCTTCCGCGATGGAGGAAATGCTCATCTTCGCCCCTCTGCGTGGGGAGGAGTTCCGGGAAATTAAGAGGTCAAGCCTTGATCGACGCGGCGACGGTGAACTTGAGGTCGCGATGCACGACCCGGCTCGGCCCGATCAAGCGCCGCAGCACCGAGGAGTATCCGAGGTGGCTGTTGAAGACGGTCCACAACTGGCCACCCGGGGCTAGCACCCTCGCGGCGGACTCGAACAGCTTCACCGCCGCGCCGGCATGCACCGCACCGCCGAGATGGAACGGCGGGTTGCAGACGATCAGCGGAACGCTCGACGAGGCCACCGAACTCAGCGCGTCGTCCCGCTGCACGGCGATCAGCTCGGTCAGCCCGTTCGCCTCGGCCGTCGCCGAACACGACCGCACGGCTGCCGCGGAGGAGTCGCTGGCCAGCACTCGAATTCCTCGTCGGGCCAGAGCGACCGCCAGTACCCCGGTTCCGCAACCGAGGTCGATCGCCGAATCGACGTGCGGCAGCTCCGACAGCACTGCCAGCAGCCGGCGAGTGCCGATATCGATCCGGGTTCCGGCGAACGCGCCGCCGTGCGCGCATACCCAGAGGCCCGGGTCGGCATGCCACTCGCGCTGCGGGAACGATGGCGGCTCCGGATCCGCGCGCAAGCCGGCAGCCTCGATCACCCGCGACTTCTGCCGGGCAAGTCCGGCGGTCACGTTCTCGAACGCCAGCCCGAGCACGTCGTTCATGGCAGGGGTCAGGTACTTCACCCGGCCGCCGAGGAACACCCGCACCGCCGAGTCGGCGTGCCGGGCGAGCAGACCGACCCACTCCGCCAGCTCGTCCAGCCCCTTCGGAGCCTGCACCAGTACCACTCGCGCACCGGTGAACAGCTCGCCGGTCAAAGCGAAATCTGAATAGCTGCCGGTCAACCCGAACCGTTCGGCGTTCAAGGCTCGCGCCTGCTCACCGGTCAGCGCGTCGGTGTGGCAGCGAATTCGAGCGCAACCGAACCGGGATGCGGCGCCGAGGGTCAGCGCGCCGTAGCGATCCCCGAGCACCACGAGCGTGCCGGGCGGCAGCTCGCCCAACGTCGGCGCGGCGGTGTCCAGCAGCAGCCGATCGGTGGCATCGACGGCATGCAGGTTCGGCGCCTCGACGTCCGGAAACCGGCGCAGCCCCGCTAGCACGCGATCTTCATACCGTTCGACCGCCATGGCAGCCAAAACTTATGAAGATCGCCCAAGCGGCGAGGCCCAGCAGGGCGACGAACTCAGGACGACGAGCTCAGGACGACGGCGCGAACAGCCCGACCGGGCAGCTGACGCCGGTGGCCAGCATCGGGCAGTACCCGTACGGGTTCTTGGCCAGGTACTGCTGGTGGTAGTCCTCGGCGTAGTAGAACTCGGCGAGCGGCGCGATCTCGGTGGTGATCGCCCCGTAGCCGGCGTCGGCCAACCGCTTGCCGAACGCCTCGGCCGCCGCCTCCGCCTGGGCGCGCTGCTCCTCGCTGGTGTAGTAGACGGCCGACCGGTACTGGCTGCCGACGTCGTTGCCCTGCCGCATGCCCTGGGTCGGGTCGTGGTTCTCGAAGAAGATGCTCAGCAGTTCGGCGTAACTGATGGCTTGCGGATCGAAGATCACCCGCACCACCTCGGCATGCCCGGTCCGTCCGGAGCAGGTCTCCTCATACGTCGGGTACGGCGTGATGCCGCCGGCGTAGCCAACCGCGGTGGACCAGACGGTGTCGTGCTGCCAGAAGTCCTTCTCCGCACCCCAGAAGCAGCCCATGCCGAACACGGCGGTCTGCAGGCCGTCCCGCTCGAACGGCTCGCGGATCCGGCGGCCGGTGACGTAGTGGTTCTCCGGCACCGGGTAGGCGTAGCCGTCCCGGCCGCGCAGTGCGGTCTCGGCGGTCGGCAGCTCGGGCTTGGCATGCAGGAATCTCATGCCATCAAGCGTAGGTCGATCGGCTCCGATCGGGGAGAGCGGTAAGCGGATTGTCAGATCTGTCGTCGCCGGGGCTGGTGCCGAGCCGTACCCTGAAGTCATGACGCAGTGGGGCATCGACACTCTCTTCAACCCGGGCAAGCGCCACATGGACGAGGAGAAGCGCCGGCTGCAGTCGACCCGGGAGGAGATCGGCGATTCTTCCGGCGGCAAGCGGATCGACCTGGAGTCCGGCAAGGTCCGGCTCACCGGCAGCCCCGGCAAGGACGAGGCCGACAAGGACGAAGCCGGCAACGACGAGGCCGGCAAGGACAAGGTCGGCACCGACGAAGCCGGCAACGACGAGGTCGACGCCGCGAGCGACGAAACCCAGCAGGACGAGGCCGTCGAGGTGAAGCCCGTCGCTGCGGACGAGGACGACAGCCCGGCCGCGCGGGCCCGGCGCCGGCGCCGTAACGCCGCCGGCTGACCGACCCGGCCTAGGGCTAGCCGGCCGTACGGAAGTCGGTGAGCACCGTACTGCTCACCAGCAACTGGTAGCGATGGCCTGACCGGAACGGCGCGTTGGCGTAGTACAGCGCGGCCCGGGTGATCCGGTTGGTGCCGGCCAGCAGGGTATGAGCCAGTGACCCGGCGGGATACTGGTCGGCGGTGAGCGTGCAGGTCGGCAGCGGCCGTCCGTCGGTTACGTCCACGATGGCGGCCGGTGCCGCTGTTGGCCGGCGACTGAGCGGCCACTGCGTCGGCCACTGCACCGGCCACTGCACGATGATCGGCGCCGAGACCTCGTCCAGCGCCGCCCAGGAATGGCACGGCTGGTCGGGCAGCGTCGATCCGAACGGCTCCGGGGACTCGGTGCCCACCCGGTAGCCGAGCAGCGGGCTGGTGGAGCCGGTGCCGGGAAAGGCCAACACCCGCCCGGAGTAGTGGCCGGTACGGCCCCGGTAGACGTCCACGCCGGCGGTGAACTGGTAGGGGTTCGGACCCGCGCCGGTCGGCTGCGCCGTGTAGTAGGCGGCGTACCCGGTGCTGCGCAGTCGTGGCTCGAGCAGGGTGAGCGCATGGAAGCCCGATACGAACCAGTTCCGTACGGCGACCTGGTCCGACACCGCGGCGTTGACGCGGGTGATGTCGCTGTTGTTCGCGGCCAGCTTGCCGGCTGCGGTGGCGTACGGGTTGGCGCCGCAGTCGGCCCGCCGGCTGGTCAGCTCATCGTGCACGTCGGACTCGCACGCCAGCGAGTGGTCGGCGAGATACCGGATATGGCTGGCCTCCTGAGCCTCCATGGTGGCGTCCCGGCTGACCGGGCTCAAGCCCCCTATGGCGCGGAAGTAGTCGATCCAGTAGTAGCCGTCACGGCCCACCGCGGCGGTCGTCGTCGAGTGTGGCCGGCTCGGATCAGCGGCGGCCGGATGGCTGGCCGGCACGGCCAACGCCAGCGCCGCGGCCAACGCGAGCAGCAGGCCGGTTCGGCGCAGCGGCGAACGCCGATGCCACATCGCCTACTCCCTGCAGTCGGACTTGGCTACAGAGAGTTACTCGGCGCGCCGGCCGGCGTTCGGCATTGCCGTGACCGGATCGTTACCTCCGGGAGCCTGCCCGGAGAGAACTGCGAAGGGTGCCGGGCGCTAAGCGGCGCCGACCTGCGCGTACTCGAGGATCTGTCGGACCGGTAGCTCAGCTGATGCGGTGCCGAACACCGTCGGCGGTGGCTCGGCCACCCAGCCGGTCAGGAATGCGTCGGCAATGGCGGTGCGTTCGGCTCCGTCGGCCGCACGTACCAGCAGCGAGGCCTGCAGGGTGCGGGCCAGCAACCCGGTCAGCGTCCGGGCCTGCCGGGCCGCCGCCTGCGGATCCTGCGCGGCAGCGCGCAGTTGACCGGTGAGTGTGCCGACCGCCGCGTCCAGCCGAGGGTCGGCGCCCGCAGTGCTCGCCAGCTCCGCGGTGAGCGCCTCGATCGCGGCCGGTTCGCGGGCCAGCGCACGCAGCACGTCCAGCGCGATTACGTTGCCGGAGCCTTCCCAGATGGAGTTCAGCGGCGATTCCCGGAATAGCCGGGGCAGCGGCGACTCCTCGACGTAGCCCGCGCCGCCCAGGCACTCCAGCGCCTCGCCGACCACCGCGGGAGTGCGCTTGCAGACCCAGAACTTCGCCGCCGCCACCCCGATCCGCAGCAGGTCGGTCTCGGCCCGGTCCACCGCGTCGGCCAATCGGACGGCCAGCTGCATCGCCGCGTCGGCCTCCACCGCGAGCTCGGCTAGCACCTGCCGCATCAGCGGCTGGTCGGCCAGCCGGACGCCGAACGCCGAGCGGCCGGCGGTGTGGTGCATCGCCTGGGTCAGCGCGGCCCGCTGCCCGGCGGCCGAGCCGATCACGCAGTCCAACCGGGTCATCGCGACCATGTCGATGATCGTCCGGACACCACGGCCGGGTTGGCCGACCAGCCAGCCGACCGTGCCGTCGAACTCGACCTCGGACGAGGCGTTGGAGCGGTTGCCGAGCTTGTCCTTCAACCGCTGCAGGGCGAACGGGTTGCGACTGCCGTCCGGCAGCACCCGCGGTACCGCGAAGCAGCTCAGGCCCTCGCCGGCCTGCGCCAGCACCAGAAACAGGTCGCACATCGGTGCCGAGCAGAACCACTTGTGCCCGGTGAGCCGGTAGCTGCCGTCCCCGGCGGGCTCGGCTCGAGTGGTGTTGGCCCGGACGTCCGAGCCGCCCTGCTTCTCGGTCATCGCCATGCCGGCGAGCAGGCCGCGCTTGCCGTCCGGCGGCCGCAGCCCGAAGTCGTACGCCTGGGCCAGCAGCCCCGGCTCGTACCGGGCGGCAAGTGCTGGACTGTGCCGCAGCGCCGGCAGCACCGCGTAGCTCATCGAGATCGGACACAGATGGCCCTGCTCGACCTGGCTCCACACGTAGAAACCGGCGGCCCGCGCCAGGTGGGCGTGTTTGGCGGCGTCCGGTGCCCAGGGCGCCGCCTGCAGGCCGTTGGCCACCGCCACCGACATCAGCTCGTGCCAGGACGGGTGGAACTCCACCTCGTCGAGCCGGTGGCCGTACCGGTCGTGGGTATGCAGGATCGGCGGCACGGCGTTGGCCAGTCGTCCCCAGTCCTGCGCCAGCGGGGTGCCGGCCAGCTCACCGAGTTGGCTCAACCGCTCCAGCTCGGCGGCCTCGGCCCCGGCGCCGCGGAGCGCCTCGGTCAGCGCCCGGTCGCCGGAGAAGAGGTTCGCCCCGGTCCACGGCTCGGGCACGTTGAACACCTGGTGGGTGGTGGCCATGGCCTGAGGTTACCCGCGAGTAGCGACATCGGCACGGGATCCGCCGACGGCCCGGATTGGCCGGCCCATGGTGGTCGCTGCGCGGTGGTCGGTGATGGTCGGCTCCGGCGGGCGGCCTCCGGGTAGTCGGCCTCCGGTGGTCGCAGCCGGGTCGCGGAGGCCCGCAACCCGGCTGCTCGGAATGCCCGTCCTGTTCGGGGGACCAACAGGGTGGGCAGCTATTCGGTTATGGCGACCCACCAGCAGTCCGAGCCGTCAGCTGTCCGAGGAGCCGTCAGCTGTCCGAGGAGCCCAGCGTCACCGTGACGGTGCTGCCCTTGCCGCCGCGGGTGTAGCCCACCGTGATCTCCTCGCCGGGGGCGTGGCTGCGGACCGCGGCGATCAGGGCGTCAGCGGTGGTGACCTGCTGGTCGCCGACCTTGGTGATCAGGTCACCGGCCTTCAGTCCGGCCTTGTCGGCCACCCCGCCCGGCGTGACCGTCTGCAGGGCGACCCCGGCGGTGCCAGACGCGCTGTTCGTCGTGGAGTTGGTGACCTGGACGCCCAACACCGCGTGGGTGGCCTTGCCGGTGGCGATCAGCTCACTGGCGATCCGGCTTGCCTCGTCCGACGGGATCGCGAAGCCGATGCCGATGTTGCCCGACTCGGTCGCCTGGCCGGGGATCTGCAGTCCGCCGCCGGACTGGTTGCTCGCGATGGCGGCGTTGATGCCGACCACCGAGCCGTTCAGATCCACCAGCGGTCCACCGGAATTACCCGGGTTGATCGCCGCGTCGGTCTGCACCGCGTTGAACACCGCCTGGTCGTTGTCGCCTGCGCGCACCGGCCGGGCCAGGGTGCTCACGATGCCGCTGGTCACGGTGTCGGACAGGCCGAGCGGCGCACCGACCGCGACCACCGTCTGGCCCACCGAGAGCGAGGACGACTTGGCGAAGGTCGCCGGGGTGAGGTTGTCCAGGCCGTCCACCTTGATCACCGCGAGGTCGTCGGAGGTATCCCGGCCGACGATCTTGCCCGCGCCGGTACGTCCGTCGGAGAGCACCACCTGGATGTTGCCGGCACCGTTGGCGATGTCGACGACGTGGTCGTTGGTGAGGATGGTGCCGTCGTTCCGGATGATCACGCCGGACCCGGTGCCCGCCTCCTGCTGCCCGGTGACGTTGATGGTGACCACGCTGGGCCGGATCTTGGCCGCCGCGGCGCTGATCGTGCCGTCCAGCTTCGCCGCCGGGGCGCCGGTTGCGTTGGTGATCCGCAGCCCGGTGTTGACGGTGTGACCGCCGGAGTGGTCGACGAGCGCGACGATGCCGCCGCCCACGCCGCCGCCGAGCAACGCGGCGACCAGGGCCAACACCACGAAGGGCCGACGCCGCCGAACGTTGGGCGGCGCCGAAGCGGTGTCCGGCCCGGTGTTCGGCCCCGTGTCCGGCTGATAGCCCGACTGGCTCGGCCAGCCCCTCGGCGGATAGCCGCCGGTCTGCGGATACCCGCCCTGCTGGTAGCCGCCCTGTTGGTAACCGCCGCCTTGCTGGTAGCCGGGCGGCTGGTACGGCGCGGTGGGCGGATAGCTCGCGGTGGCGGGGTAGCTCGCCGTGGCCGGGTAGCCGTATCCGGACTGACCAGCGCGGTAGCCCGGCTCGTCCGGCCGTACCGGCTGATAGTCCCGGGTTTCGGCGGATCCGGCTGCCCCCGGTGGCTCCGGACGCGGCTCGTCGCGGCTTGAGCCGTCGTCGCCGGGTGGGTATTCGTTCGAGGACATGGGCATACCTTGCGACGGTAATCTGTGTGCTCGCTGTGGCTATCTATAGGTGCTACTAAGGCATCGGCCTCAGGCCGGATGCACCGCCGGACGGGCGCGCGGTGGCAGCCCGACCCGGTCCCGGCCGGCTCGCTTGGCCGCGTACAGGGCGAGGTCGGCGGCCTCCAGCAGATCGGTCAGATCCTCGCCGTGCTGTGGGTAGGAGGCGAGTCCGATCGACGCGGTCAGGGTCACATTCGGGCTGTCCGGAGTCTGGCCGCTGATCACCAGGCCACGCACCCGGGCCAAGGTTCGCTCGGCGACGATCACCGCCTCCTCCAGGTTGAGGTCGTTGAGGAAGACGACGAACTCCTCACCGCCGAACCGGGCGACCGCGTCGTAGCCACGCAGTTCCCGCTTCAACGCCTCGCCGATGGCGCGAAGCGCGGCGTCGCCGGCCAGGTGGCCCAAGGTGTCGTTCACCCGCTTGAAGTGGTCCAGATCCAGCAGCAGCAGCGCGCACGGCGAGGCGATGTGCTGGGATCGAACCAGTTCCCGCTGGGCCAGCTCCTGCCAGGCCGAGGCGTTCAGCAGGCCGGTCTTGGTGTCGGTCGCCGCGGCCACCTCGAGCTGGGCGACCAGCGAGCTGCGCTGCAGCAGCACCATCAGCACCAGAACCAGCGGCGTCAGCCAGGCGACGTTGAGCAGGGCCTGCGCGGTGAGCAGGCCCAGCACCAGGGTGCCGAACTCGAGCGCGAGCTCCTCCCGGTCGGGCAGCAGTTCGCGTAGTGGCACCGGGCCCACCGCCAAGTAGATGGTGCTCAGCACCAGCACGCTGTTGATCCCGAAGTAGAGGACCAGCGCGGCGATGGCGGCTATCGCGTGCGCCCCGCCGGCGCTCATCGTCGGCAGGTGGTCGAGCAGCCAGCCATGGATGCCGCTGGCCAGCAGTGCGGCCAGCACCGCCACCGCGCCGTTGAAGATGTCGCGATGCGGGGTCATCGTGTGCTGCCGGCTGCGCTGCCAACTGAGGAAGCAGAACAGCACCGCCACCAGGCTCGCCGCGTAGCTGGAGGGCAGCGTGAGTACCGCGCTGAACGCCCAGACTGAGGTCATCGTGACGTGCGCGCTGGTGGTCAGGTACAGCCGCATCCGCTCGACCCGGGCCGTCGACTCGGCATGCAGCAAGCTCAGGCCGGCGATCAGCAACCACCGGCCGATGGCGGTGCCGTCCACCCGGAACCCGGTGGCGGCGATGACCAGGCCGACCACGGTGCCCAGGTCGACCACCAGGATCAGGGCACGAGCGGTGCGCGGCACCTCCCATAGCTTCCAGCCGCGGACCCAGCCGACCGGTGTCCTTCGATGTGCCCTGCCCGGAGTCAAGTTGCGGTCAGACATCGCCTCGACTGATCTCTCCGGAGCTTGGAAGGGGACAAGTGGGACAGTTCTGTACCGGCGCGACTTTGGATGAGAGTATGCACCGATAGCGCCCTCGCGACTAATTACGAGAGCAACACGGTAGCCTCTCGCACGCAAGGGCGCTGGGGAAAACGTTTCGGATGGCCTGTGAGGGACTCCCTGTCACTAGATGTGTGTTGACCAGAGGAGCGGTGGATCGCCCTTCTGATACATGCCTAACGAGCCGGACACCGACAGGTGCCGCTCTAGGTAGAAGGAAGTGAGCCGGTCGGCTGCTGGGACTGGCTCTGGCCTAGGAAGGAGGCCGGACGTGAAGCACATCATCTGGCCGTAGCTAAAGGCCCCTCCCCCGAGGAAGCGCTTCGAGAACCGTCTGCTTCGGTCTGTCCGCTCGAACGGACGGTGTTACCGGCCGAATCGCGATGTTGTCGTTAACACCGTCGAGCACGGCGCGGCGGATACTTATGGCACCCGCTGGGTCCGCCGCACTTCACACCTTTGCAATGTAGACCCCCTGTAGCCACGGCGGAGGAGCTATCACATTCAGAATTAGCACAGCATCGGCGCCGGCGCGATCGGACGAGCTGTTGATGCGGCGTTGACGCGGCGGCTCGAGGTCGCCGCCAGCGACGGGGTGCCGCTCGCGGTCTACGTCGACGGCGAGGCCGACGCTGCTAACACCGACGTGCGTAACACCGGGGCGCCCAAGACCGATGTGCCCAGCACCGTGCTCGCGGTGCACGGCTATCCGGACAACGCGTCCATGTGGCAGGGAGTGGCCGAGTTGCTGGCCGGCTCCCACCGGGTGGTGCGCTACGACGTGCGCGGCAGCGGCCAGTCCGGCGCGCCGTCAGGACGGCACGGCTACCGACTCGACCAGCTGGCCGACGATGCCCGGGCGGTGCTGGACGAGGTGGCGCCGGGTCATCCGGTGCACCTGCTCGGGCACGACTGGGGCTCGGTGCAGGGCTGGTACTTCCTGTCCAGTCCCCAGCTGACCGGACGAATCGCCAGCTTCACCTCGATCTCCGGTCCCAGCCTGGACCACGTGCGACCCTGGCTGCTCGGCCAGCTCCGCGCCGGCCGGCCGATGCCGGTGCTGCGGCAGTTGGCTCACTCCTCCTACATCCCGTTCTTCCTGCTGCCGGTGCTGCCCGAGCTGGCCTGGCGGTCCGGACTGCTCGATCGGCTCCTCGGATCACCGCGCGGCGGCCAGCGGCAGTTGTCCGCCAGGCAGTTGCCAGACAGGCAGTTGCCCGACAAGCTGCATGGCCTGCAGCTCTACCGGGCGAACCTGCTCGGCCGGCCGGCCCGGCCGCAGCCGATCGAGATCCCAGTACAGGTGCTGGCGCCCAGCCGGGATTCGTTCGTCGGGTCGCAGCTGCAGCTCGAGGCGCCGGCTGAGTTCGTCCGGCGGTTCTCCGGCCTGACGGTGGACGCCGGCCACTGGCTGCCGGCGACCCGGCCGGAGGTGGTTGCCGAGGCGGTCACCGCGTTCATCGCGCGGGTCGAGGCGGACTCGTCCGGCTGAGGTTCGCCGCGCGGCTCAACCGGGATCGCTGAATCGCACCTCGCTGAATAGCACCTCGCTCCAATCGCCAAGGCGAGGTTGGAATCGCCAAGGCGAGGCTGGAATCGCCAAAACGAGGCTCGCGCCAGGGCGAGGCTGGAATTGCCAGGCCGAGGTCGGTGAGTACGGTCGAAATGTGGCCGATGGGGTCGCAGTAGCCGACTTTTGGAGGCTCGCATGGTTGAACCGATCCAGCCCAGTCCCACCGTTCCGCCGGTCGAACCGGGGCCGACCATTCCGCCGATCTCCCCGGAACCGGAGCCCGTGTCGCCGCAGCCCACCCCCACCCCGCCGGGGCCGGGTACGCCGGAGCCGGGCCCGCCGGGTCCCGGTACGCCGGATCCGGTCGGGCCCAACCCCGGGCCGCCGGTCGGCTGATGTTGCCGGGACGGCCGCGGCAGCCGCGGCCGTCCCGGGTCAGGCACGTTGTCAGTGGTTGATCTGGAACCACGGCTGCGCCCAGCCGCTGTAGGTCTCACCCCACTTGCTCTTGATCTCGGCGATGGTGGTCTCGGTGAAGGTGCCGGAGCCGTGGATGTCGGTCGAGACGAACTTGCCGCCGCCGATCGAGATCATCACGTGGCCGGCACCGGTCGAGCCGCCGGAGAAGAAGGCCAGACCACCGGCCGGCACGATGCTGTCGCCCGGGTACTTGTCCGTGCCTGGGATGGCCAGCCAGTGCGCATGCGCGGTGGTCGAACCGCTGGCCGACCAGCCGTAGGCCAGCGCCATCACGTGGTCGCAGCGTCCGTCGTAGTCGGAGTGGTAGCTGGTGGTCTCGTGGTTCTTGGCCCAAGTGACCGCCTCGGCACAGGTACGCGGGTCGCCGAAACTGCTCTTGCAGGTCTTGGTGGTGGTGCCGCTGCACAGCGGGGCGACCAGGGTGTCCGAGCCGGTGTAGACGTAGGTGTCGCTCACGTACCCACTCTTGGCCGGCACGTGGTCCCAGATGTCGGAGGTGCCGTAGGTGCCGGTGACGGTGCTGCCGTAGGTCTGGCAGTCGATCGAGATGCTGGCTCCGTCGGCGAGCGAGCCGACGATCGTGCCGCTGGTGCTCGGGGTGGCCCGGACGTTCAGCGGGGTGCCGTTGGTGTTCACGGTGCCGGCGGCGTTCGCGGAGGCGACGGACAGCGACGAGATGCCGGCCAGCAGCGCGGCGGTCAGCGGTACCAGCAACGCCAACCGGGACAGGATTCGGGTACGGGGCAAGTACGGCTCCTCGGGGACGAGAGGGTGACGATTACACCCAGTGCGCGATACTTGTACCATTTGGTGCTGACGCCGGCTATGCCACGCCGTTAGTGATCTACTGGCGGCTGCCCTCCGGCGGGGCGAAGATCACCAGCACGGTGAGCGGCTCGGTCAGGTTGACGAACCGGTGCGGCTCACCGGCCGGCACGTAGATCACCGACTGCGGGCCCACCGCGACCGAATCGGTGGGCGTCCGCAACTCTGCCCGGCCGGAGATCACCACGTAGATCTCGTCCTCGGTGTGCGGCTGTTGCAGGTCTGCGCCGTCCAGCGGAACGGAGTAGGTGCCGACGCTCAGATCCTCGGTGCGCAGGTGCGTCACCCAGTGCCGGGATTCACCGGGCATCGGCGTGGTGAACCGGCCGGCCTCGGACAGCACGTGCATGCGGCACTCCTCTCGCCAGGCTTCCCGGTTACCGTGCCATACCGGCTGCGCACACGCCGCGTCCCGGGCACGGCGGTGCCCGGGACGCAACAGGAGGGGATTAGGTCAGCAGGCCGCGTCCAGATCGCAGATCAATCCGCTCACCTTCGGCGTGCCGAACCCGGTGACGTAGTCCCAGCCCGGACCGGTGGCGTACAGGCCGTTGCTGGCCGGCAGCCCGGTGGTCAGGTCGAGGGAGTTGACGTCGAAGAAGTCCCGGCCGTAGGAGGTGGCGTTCTTGCCCACCCGGTACAGCGCGTAGTTGGCGAAGCCGTTGCCGGACGAGGTCGGCGCGGCGGACTGGATACGGGTCCACATGCCGGCCCACAGCGGCGAGGAGAGCGAGGTGCCAGCCCCGCCGCCCTCGGTGTAGCTGCCCTGCATGACGATGTCGTAGCCGTTGCCGGTGATGTCGCCGGACTGCGCGCTGACATCGGCGATGCCCCGGCAGGTGACGCTCGGGTCGGTCACGCACGGCACGTTCACGCCGGCGGTGCCCTGCTGGTAGTCCGGCTCCGGGGTGAACAGGGTGGAACCGCCGCCGGAGTACGCCCAGCCGTATTCGCGGCTGCGGTGACCACTGCCGTCGGTGTAGAGCACCGTGCCGCCGACCGCGGTCACGTACGGCAGCGACGCCGGCGAGTTGGTCACCGGGACGGCCTGGTTGAGCACGCCGTTGCCGGCGCCGATGACCGCCGCTGCCACCACCGGGCAGGACGAGCCGGTGTCACCGGTGGAGACGAAGATCGTCTTGCCCTCCACCGCGGCCTGGCGGGTGATCTCGGTCAGCGCGGCGTCGGAGTTGTTGCCCAGCCCCTGAGCCACCGGCAGGCTGGGTTCCAGTAGCGGCTGGCCGGCGATCGGGCTGATGACCGGGATGGTCTCGCATTCGCCGTAGCTGGCCGAGGCCTGCAGCGGACCGCTGGCGTCGTCGGTGAAGGTGGAGAACACCCGGTTGACGTCGGCGTCGGACAGATCCGAACCGAAGTACAGCGCCAGGTTGCTGACGTTCGGCGCCATGCCGGTGGACGCCTGGGTGTCGATGTTCCACTCCGGGTGTCCGGAGTCGTCGCTGAAGTCGGTGTCCCTGGCCGGGTGGACGACCGTCACCGGGGTCTGCGGGAGCGAGAAGTGGCTCTCGAACGCACGCAGGTCCGAGATCACCCCGTCGGTCTGGCCCTCACCGAAGATGGCCACCTGCTGACCGGCGCCGGTGTAGCTGCTCGGCTGGGCGTACACGCTCCACAGATCGCTCGGGGTGGTGCCGCCCACGCAGGTGGTCAGCAGGCAGCTGCCCTGCTGGGTCTTCGCCTTGGCCGGCAGCGTGTAGCGCTGCAGGGTGTTCAGCCCGATCACGTCGGCGATGCCGAGTTCGGCCGGCGAGATCGGTGCCGAGGTGTTGGCCACGAAGGGCGTGCCGTTGTACCGGTAGTTGTGGAAGTTGGTACGGAACACCGAGGCGACCTGGCCGGTGGTGCCGTGCACCGAGTACACGTCACCGGCTACCGAGACCGAGTCGACGGTGAGCCCGGCACCGGTCAGGTAGTCGGTGACCGCACCGCGCTGGCTGGCCGGCACGCCGAACCGGTCGGCGAACTGGGCCGGGGTCAGGAAGTGCTGGTAGCTGGGGCTGGCCGGGTTGTGCTCGGCGGCCAGCAACGCCTTCTCACCGGCCACGTCCGGCCGGTTGACGGTGACCACCAGGCTCAGTGGGGTGCTGGCGGCGGCCGGACCCAGGTCGGTGGCATTGGCCAGGCCGGGCAACACGTTCTGGGTGATGGTGAACAGGGAGGTGCTGGCTTGGGCACTGGCCGGTACGGCCAGTGCCAGGCCGGTTGCCGCCGCGGCAAGCAATGCCAACGTGGCGCGTCGGGACATAGCGGGCTCCTGGTCGCAGAGTTGGGGTGAGCGGACGATCCCCGTGACGTCGTCGCTACCTCAACGGGTGAGGGCGCGAAAGGCTACGCCGACATTCGGATCTGGCGGCAGTATTGCCCGGTCGGGAGAATTTGATACCTCTGGTCCGTATTCGAGCGCTATCACCGTTGGGTGACCGGCGTCGCTGGTTGGTGGATGGCGATATCGGGTATCAACCAGACACCGCGGCAGGTCCGGGGACGTACCCTGGAACGTGCTGCGGTTTCACGCACCTAACAAAGGTGTGCAAGCAACCGCCGGATTCGTTCGGCGGCACTTGGCGAAAGGCTCGCAGGTTGACGGAGGCGGAACCCGTCCGGACCGAGGCACTGCTGGTGCCGACCCAACCGGTCACCGGAGCGGTTCTCGGCGGCCGCTACCGGCTGCTGGAACGGATCGGTCGTGGCGGCATGGCCGACGTGTTCGCCGCCGAGGACGTCCTGCTCACCCGCCGGGTGGCGGTCAAGATCTTCCGCTTCGACCTGTCCACCGAGGACGAGTCACGCCGGGTGCACGCCGAGATGCAGACGCTGGCCGCCCTGCACCATCCCGGCCTGGTCACCGTGTTCGACGCCGGTACCGTGCACGAGGCGGGCACGGCCGAGGAGTTGGCCGAACCGTACCTGGTGATGGAGTTGGTGAACGGGCCGAACCTCGGCCAGCGGCTGTCCAGTGGCCCGCTGAGCCAGGTCGAGAGCGCACAGCTCGGGACGGAACTCGCCGCGACGCTCGCCTACGTGCACGCCCGCAACGTGATCCATCGCGACGTCAAGCCCGCCAACATCCTGCTCGACTCGGCGATCGCCGACGGTGCTCCGTTCGCCGCCAAGCTGACCGACTTCGGCATCGCCCGGGTGGTCGACTCGACGCACTACACGGAGGCCGGCTTCACCATCGGCACCGCGAACTACCTCAGTCCCGAGCAGGCGCTGAGCGCCGAGGTCGGCACGCCGACCGACGTCTACTCGCTCGGCCTGGTGCTGTTGGAATGTCTCACCGGCGAGCTCGCGTACCCGGGATCCGGCATCGAGGCGGCGCTGGCCCGGCTGAACCGGCAACCGGTGATCCCGGCGGGCCTGGGTCCGGGTTGGCAGCGCTTGCTGGCCGCCGCGACCGACCGGGCACCGGCCAACCGTCCCACCGCCGCAGAGCTGGGTGCCGAGCTGCGCGCGCTGGCTGCCGGCGGCAGCCTGCCGGACGGCACCGGCTACCTGGCCGGCGGGCTCGGGCAGCCGACCGAGGCGATCGCGCTGCTCGGCGGTGCGGCGATTCCGACCGGCGGTGCGGTGCTCTCGACCGGCGGTGCGGTGCCGGCCAGTGGTGCGGTGGCGAGTGGTGCGGTGGCGAGTGGTGCTGTACCGACGAGCGGTCCGCTGCCGGCCGGCGCTGATCCTGGCGGCATTCCCTTCGAACCGGACGAGACGGCGGCCACCGAGGCGATCCGGTTGCAGCCGGCCGAGGAACAACCGGCTCGCGCACGACGACCTCGTCCGGTCGGTGGGCTGCTCGCGGCGGCCGCGCTGGTGGTCGCGGCGCTGCTCACCTCCGGGCTCCTGCTGCGCGCCAACCATGCCGGCGGGAACGAGTCCCCCGGCGCACCCGTCAACTTCTCCTCCACCGCCGGTGACCAGACCGGCCCACGAACCAGCACGCCGCGCTCCAGTGTTGCGGTGTCGCCGGCCGCGGGCATCTCCGGCGGCGGGCCGGCCGGCATCCAGCCGCCGCTCACCAGAACCTCCACGTCGACCAGCAGCGCCGCGCCGAGCCTGACTCACAGCAGCACCGCACCGAGCAGCTCGAGCGCCACCAGCTCGGCATCGACCAGCAGCTCCGCCACCTCGAGCAGCGCCTCGGCCTCGACCAGCCCGTCGAGCTCGGCGACGTCCAGCACGTCGAGCACGGCATCGCCCAATTCCAGCCACACCTCTCCGGGCAACGGGCGCGGCGGTCACCACTAGGACACCGTCCTGATTGAGGCTAGGCCCGTCGCCAGGCGGCCTCGGCGTAGGCGTACAGACCGAAGGCGATCAGCCCGATGCCGGCCGCGGAGACCCAGAGCTTGCCGCCCTGGGACTCGGACAGCCGACGCAGTGCCCCGTCCAGGCCGCGTGCCTTGCTGGAGTCGTAGTGCCAGGCGGCCTGGATCAGGAAGAAGCCGGTCAGGGCGAACACCAGGCCACGGGCGATGTTGCCGACCGTGCCCAGCACCCACACCGTCTTGCGGGCGACCGGCGGCATCTCGCCCAGCTTGAAGCCCTTCTTGAACTTGCGCTGGGCGCCCTCGACCACTAGCGCGACGCCGACGATCAGGACGATGAGGCCGACCAGCGCGATCAGCCACCGGCCACCCTGGTGGTTCATCACCTTGGCCGACCAGAGCTGCTGCTGGTTGGCCTGGCTGCGCGAACTGTGCAGCAGCACGTCGACCGCGGTGTAGGCGAGCACCGCGTACACGCAACCGCGGAAGAACGACTTCAGCCGCGAGCCGACCTTGTGATCGGCCGGCGTGCCGCTGAACGCCGCCTCGCTGAAGCGCCAGAGGGCATAGCCGGCCAACCCGATGGCGAGCACCACCAGCAGCAGGAAACCGCCGGTGTGCCGGGCCACCTCCTGCATGGCCCCGCGCTGGTCGTCCTCCGGTGGTCGCTTGCCGAAGGCGAGCAGCAGGGTGAAGATGCCGATCAGTAGGTAGATGGTGCCCCGGGCGGCGAAACCGGCCCGGGCGAGTTTCTCGACGGGCTCGCTTCGCGCGGCATCCCGCACCGAGCCACCGACGCCGCCTGATGTCTGCATGCCGTCCTCCGGGTAGTCGCTGCCAACTGGTACAGATCCGCAGCGACTGGCTACCCGCTGGACAGGGCGATGCGCTGCACCACGTGCAGTGCCGGATCATCCTCGCTGGCGCGGGTCTTGGAAAGCTCGACGGTCGCCAGTCGACCGGCCGCGGTGAAGGTCATCAACTCGTTGCCGAAGTACGGGCCGGCTTCGCGCTGCCAGTGGAATCCCGGATCCGGTATCGGGGCAACACCACCGAGCAGGAATCGGGTCACCCGCTCGGCGAACCGGCTCCAGGAGATCCGGAAGGCGAACTTCATCGCGGTCGGCACATAGTTGTGCAGCGGCGAGCAGGTGAGCTGATAGACCTCGGTGGCCACCGGCTCGGCGAAGTAGGCCCGGGCGACGTAGGCGTGGTGCACGTCGCCGGACAGCACGCAGATGGTTGCCGGTGCGCGTTCGCCGCGCTTGCCGCGTCCGATGTCGAAGATCAGGTCACCGAGTGCACGGAACGACCTGCCGAACGCGGCCCAGTGCTCCAGGTCGGCGGCTCGGCGCAGCGTTTCCGACCAGCGGGCGATGAGCCTGCCGCGGGCCCCGTCGGCCAGCACCTCGTTCCAGGACTCCAGGTCGTGCAGGGCGCGTGGCAGCAGCCAGGGCAGCGACGTCCCGATCAGCAGGTGGTCGTAGTTCCCCTGGGTCTGCTCGACGATCCAGTCGAACTCCGCACGGCTGACCATGCTGCGGTCGCCATCGAGCAACCGCCCGCAGCGGGAGTCGATCACCAGCAACCGGACGGGTCCGAGATCCCGCCGATAGGACCAGCGGGTGCCCTTGGCGCCGTCGGCCTCCCGGTCGGCGTGCGCGGCGAACTCGCGCAGCAGCGCTTCGGCGTCGGAGTCCAGCGTCCGGATCCGCTGATACAGCTCGTCGGCTGCCAACTCGGCCGGCGACAGGTTCCCCAGGTGCTGGTAGACCCAGTAGGAGGACAGGCCGCCGATGATGCGCTCGGCCCACCAGTCGGTCCGCTGGATGTCCTCGCGCCAGGCGCGCGAGGTGTTCCAGTCGTCACGCACGTCGTGATCGTCGAAGATCATCGAGCAGGGCAGCACCGACATCAGCCACCGGACGTCCGGATCGGACCAGGATTCGGCGTAGAGCCAGGTGTATTCCTCGTAGTCGGCGACCTGTTCGCGGGCGCCGGAGTGGATGTCGCGGCGCTCGGCGATCCGGCGCTGGGTCGCCTCGGTGGTCTCGTCGGCGTACACCTGGTCGCCGAGCATCAGCAGGGCATGCGGCCACGCACTCGGATCCTGATCGGCCAGTTCGCGGGCCAGTACCGACAGCGCGTCCGGCTCGAAGTGATCGTCGTCGGCCATCGCGGCCGAGGTCGCGTAGCGGCAGGAGCCGAACGTGATGCGAAGCGGCCCGTCCGCCGGCAAGGTCCGAATTTGCGGCGGCGGACGCCGGTCCTCCTCGGCCGGCCAGGCTCGCGTGCCGTCCAACCGTATGTCGTACTGCTGCGTGCTGCCGGCGGCCAGACCGTCGACGGTGACCAGCGCGTAATGGTGGCCGGCCACCGTCCAGGTCTGTTCGGAGAAGCCGAGTACCTCGACCCGGCAGGGCCGGTCGGTCTCGACCCAGACGGTCACGTCGGTGGCGCCGATGTGTCGCAGGGCCGGACCGAGCAGGAGTTGTGGAGATGTCACCGCTGGCAGGACGCGTCAGCGGCTGGCGGCGTGGTTCACAGCCGCGGGTCGAGCGGGTCGTTCGGTTCGACGTAGGTGGTGCGGCCCGGCCGGTGGATGATGTCGGTGCGCCGGCGGGACAGCATCAGCGCGACGCCGAGGATCAGCCCGGCCAACCCGATGACCATGAGAATGACGCCGATGGTGCCAAGGTCGACGTTCTTGACGTTGTCAGTAACAGCCCACTTCAGGATCGCGCCTACGGCGATCAAGAACAGACTTGCGCCGATAGTCATGCACTCACCCCTGTTGGTGATTCAAGCGCCGCTGTTTGGCCCTGACGATCAATGCTACCGAAGTGGCAGGGGGACGGAGCCGGAATGCGAACCGGCGCGGCACCGAACGCAGGTAGTTGAGTGGTCAGTCAGTGGCCCCGCTCGGGGGGCTGGCGGTCGGTGGTCAGCCGGCGGTCGGTGGTCAGCCGGTGAAGAATTCGGCGAGCGCGGCGGCCAACTCGTCCGGCGCCTGCTCGGCCATGTGGTGACCGCTCGGTATCGGGACGCCGCGCGGGTCATCAGCCCACTGCCGCCAGATCGCCAGCAGGTCGCCGTACAGCTCCTGCAGGTCATCCTCGGTCGACCAGCCCACCAGGACCGGGCAGCCGATGCGGCGGTCGGCCGCACGATCGGCATCGTCGGCAGCCCGGTCGACGCCGAGGCCCGCCCGGTAGTCCTCCAGCATGGCGCGTACCACGGCCGGATCGTGGATCGCGACGTGAAAGTCGGCGTAGTTGGCCGCGCCCATCTTCGCCGCGAGTTCCGGTCCGGCGCGGTACCAGGCATCCGGGTCGGCGGTGATGGCGCGTTCGGGTTTGTCCGGCTGGGCGAAGAAGAACCAGTGCCACCAGGCGGTTGCGAACCTTGCGTCGGCGCGGGCCAGTGCCTCACCGATCGGCACGCAATCCAGCACGGCGAGCCGGCTGACCGCCGCCGGATGGTCCATCGCCAGCCGGAAGGCGACGTAGCTGCCCCGGTCGTGCCCGGCCACCGCGAACCGCTGATGGCCGAGCAGGCGCATCAGCTCCAACACGTCACCGGCCATCGCGCGCTTGCTGGCCTGGGCATGATCGGGCTGCGGTGGCGGGCTGGTCGATCTGCCGTAGCCGCGCAGGTCCGGGCACACCACGGTGAATCCGGCCGCGGTGAGCCTCGGTGCGACCAGATGCCAGGTGGTGTGGGTACGCGGGTGGCCGTGCAGCAGCAGCACCGGCGGTCCGCTGCCGCCGACCCGGTAGCGGAGCCGGATCCCGCCCGGCAGGTCTGCATAGTCGAGCCGGAAACCTTCGAACATGCGCTCAGCCTGGCAGCTCGCCGCCCTGGTATCCCCGGTGTGCCCTGCCCCTCGGCACGACGTCGGGTGCTGCCTCATCGCCCCAGGCGTCCCAGCCCGTGCGTGGGTGCCGCGCGAACAGCTCCAGGTACGGCCCGGGGCTGCAGGCCTCGATCAGGTCGTACTGCTCGTCCGGCTTGCGCGAGTGCTCGCGCTTGCGGGTCTCGATCATGTTGACCTGTCGGCGCGCCGGATCGAGCGTCCGGGCGTTCTTGCCGCGTACGCCGAACAGAATGAGCTCGGTGACGTTGCGGAAGTAGAAGCCGACGCCTCGGCCGTCCGGGCCGCCGTCCAGCCGCCGCTTGGCCCAGACCAGGTTGCTGACGTAGCGAAAGCCCCAAGCCTCCAGCACCCGCAGGCCGTCGGGCAGCAGCGCGTTGGGGACCCAGAGGTAGAGATGCGCGCGATCTGCGACCGCGCTCGCCACGTCAATCGCGCAGATCGCGTCCAGATCCAGGGTGGAATAGCGGTCCAGCCGGCGGTGCTCCGGGGCGACCTTGCCGGTTCGGTTGGTGAAGCGCCAGGGCGGATCGGCCAGCACGGTCCGGTAGCCGCCGTCGATGCGAGGCAGTGGTGGCGGCTCGGACACCAGACGCAGCATGGGTGCACCGCGCTGATGCTCGCTGGTCGGCACATGCTGGCTGGACGCCGCGTGCTGGCTGGTCGGCACGTTCACTTTCCTCCTCGCCAAAGCACCGAAATCCTCCGTACCCGAATCTTCGGTGCTGTGCGCCGAGTCGCTCGACTTCCGTCCGGCGTGTCGAACGGCTCTTGTTCCGGCGGTTGCATTCTTACGGCGAGTTTCCTCGATCCGGCCGCCGATCGGGGTCGGAAGTGCCATGATTCGCTGCGACTCACGCTGGTCAGCGGCATGCCTGAGACGACGACACTGGGGGACGGTATGGGATTCGCGGACGCGATACGAAGCGTGTTGAGCAAGTACGTGGTGTTCTCCGGCCGAGCTCGCCGCTCGGAGTTCTGGTGGTTCGCGTTGTTCGCGCTGATCCTCTACATCGTGGTCGGGATCATCGATTTGGCCATCGGCTCCTCGGTGCTGCTCCTGATCGTGGCGCTGGCGCTGCTTCTGCCGTCGTTGGCGGTCACCGTGCGCCGGCTGCACGACACCGGCCGGTCCGGCTGGTGGATCCTGATCAGCCTCGTCCCGTTCGTCGGCGGCATCATCCTGCTGGTCTTCGAATGCCAGGACAGCCAGCCCGGCGCCAACGCCTACGGCCCATCGCCCAAGGACGGCGGCTACCCGGCCCAGTCCGGGATGTACGGCAATCCGGTCGGTTAGGGATTGACGATCCGCTGACCGGTGCAATCACCGGCCGCGGACTGATGACCCAGCTGAAGCTGGCCCGCCTGCGGCCAGCCGCTGTGCCGGCGGCCGCAGGCGGATCGAGCTGTTAACTCGGCAAGGCTGTCGAGCGAGAGCGGGTCACGGGCGCGGCTCGCCCTTCACGATCGTCTTGCAGCCACCGCATGCGGTCCCAGCCGTCCACCCGTCATTGAAATGGGAGTGGAACGCGTCGTAGAAGGCGGCCGGCACCTGCGGAATCTGCACGAGCAGCTCGTCATTGCTGTGCAAAGCCTTGCCGGTCAGGTTGTGCGAGCCGGTGAGGACGGTGTAGACGCTGTGGTCGACATTGCCGAATCGGCCCTTGATCAGGATCAGCTTGTCGTGCACCAGCGCGGCATGCACCTGGATATGGGCGTGCTTGAACCGGCTCATCGCGGTGTCGTTGACGTTCGCGGCGACCACTTGGACCGTGCAGTTGTGGTGGCTGAGGTCCACCAGCTTGTTCACGACGGCCAGCCGGTCGTTGTGGATCATGTTCTCCATGACCAATACCTGGCAGCCTTCGGCTGGGTGCAGCTGGTTCAGCTGTGCCAACACGAGATCCGAGCCCTTGGTGTTGTCCGGTGAGGCGAAGGCGGCGATGTTAGTGGTGTTCGAACGCAGGTAGCCACGGCTCTTAGGTGCGTAGAAGTCGTTGCCGGGTTGGGCCTGCCGGTTCCACATCGGACGCCAGATGCGGTCTCGGAACTTGACGTACAGGTCTCGGTCGCCGTAAACCGTGACGCTGTTGTTGAACAGTTGGGTGCCCGAATGCCGCGTCATGTTCGGGGAACCGAACCAGACGACGTTCGACTTCTGCATGCCATCCAGATCCCTGGTCTGGCTGAACATCAGGTACTTGGCGTGCATGATGCCACCCTTGGCGGTCGAGACGCAGGCATTGCTGCCGGCGTGCGTATTGCACCAGTGATGGTTCTTCTTCAGCAGCGCGGCGAGGTCGGTAGGGATGGTGCACTTCGGGGTCCGGTGTTGGCAGTCGGCACCGTTGTGCACCACCAGCACGGTGACCTTCCGGTTCACCGCGTCCGTGATCGCCGCAAGAACGGGCTTGCTCCGGATGCTATGGATGGCCATCCGGATGGTCGCTCCGCCTGGCGTGCAGTCGATCAGGCGAATCATCTCAGTTATCTGGGTGTTGTCTAGGCCGTTGTGAGTGGCGGGGTTGTTGAAGGTGGCCTGGACCTCCTTGCCCTTGAGTGTGGAGACGACCGATTCGGGATGGGCGATCGGAGTGGTATTGCAGCTCGGCGAGACGGTGCCGGCGGTGATTGCCGTCTGAGCCGCACCGGCGCCGGTCGGCAGCGCCGCCACCGCGGCCACGGCACTGCCGGCCAGCACCAGCGGCAGTAGTAGGTAGCCCGCCCGGCGGCGGCCGGTCAACTGACTGGTGCGAAGTAACAGATGGCGAGGCATTTGACCTCCATGCGTTCATCGGGGGCTTATAGGGTTTTAGAACGTGAATTAACAGTGAACTTCCTGTGTGGTCCGTGTCAAGCGGTTCCGGAAATCCCTAACAGAATGAGTTCGACTGCTCCGGACGGTTTGCCGCTGCCGGTTCGAGCAACATGTGCAGCGGAGGTCGACGATGAGCGGGATGCCTGCGCCGAAGCCGCCGGAGTTCCGGCGTCGTGGCGGACGAGTTCCGCGGATGCGGAAGGATCGATCGCAGATCAGCGGTGCTCCGGCCTGACCTTCCCGGCGAGTTTTCCGGCGATCCGGTCGGTCAGCTGAGGGTGACCGTCACGTCGTCGATGACGAAGGACGTCTGCAGTGACGAATCCTCGGAGGCGGTGAAGGTGATCGTGACGGTCTGCCCGGCGTAGCCGGACAGGTCGAAGGACTTCTGGCTGTAGCCGGTGTTGTGGTTGAGGTTGCTATAGGTGGCGAGCACCGTCGAGTTGGCCTTTACGGTCAGCTTGTCGTACGCCGTGGTGGTGGTCGTCTCGGCGGTGTCGATGTGCAGCCAGAAGCTGAGGGTGGCGCGGCAGCCGGCCGGGATGGTGATGGTCTGGCTGAGCGTGTCGGTGTGGGTGGTGCCGTAGCCATCCAGCCAGGCGTACCAGCTGCCGGCGTGCGGTGATTCGCTGGTGCTGTTGCTGACCACGCCGGTGGAGGTGGTCCAAGGCGCGGCGGTGCCGGTCTCGAAGCCGGGATTGCCGATCTGCTGGCCGGAGCAGCCGCCGGACGAGCCGATGGTCCAGCCGAAGCTGGCCGAGCCGGACGCGCCGGTGCCGTCGGTGGCGATGATCGTGACGGCGTAGCTGCCGGCGGTGGTCGGGGTACCGGAGATCAGGCCGGTGCTGGCGTTGATCGTCAGGCCCGGCGGCAAGCCGGTCGCCGAATAGCTCAGCGTCTGGCCCGATCCCGAGTCGGTGGCGTGGATCTGCAAGCTGGCCGCGCTGCCCACGGTGCCGGACTGACTACCCGGGTTCGTCACGGTCACCGTGTTCGCGCTGCCGGAGGTCCAGACGTCGGTGATCGGGGTGGCACTTGAGCTGGACCCGGCGTACGGCAGCCCGTAGGCGTCCTCCAGGGTGCGCAGCACGTTGTAGTGGTTGATCGTCTCGGCATAGCTACCGGCCTTGACGGCCGCGCCGGTGAAGATGGTCGGTATCTGGTTGCCGGACAGGTCGTCGTCCTCGTCCCAGGTGATGATCAGCAGGCTGTTGTGGGTCTTGGCCCACTGCGCGTAGCCGTCGATGTGCGCCTGCAGCCAGCTGTCGCCCTGCGCGATGGTGCCGTCGTGCATGTCGTCGTTCAGGTTGGGAATCACGAACGAGACCGTGGGCAGCGTGCTGTAGTTGGTCGGGTAAGAGTTGAAGGTGAGGTTCGACGCGGCCGGGACGTTGCTGAAGTTGACCCAGGGGTTGTGCTTGCGGGCGTAGGCACCGCTGGTGCAACCGGTGTAGCCGTCCGAGGGCATCGACTCGGAGTATCCGGTGAAGCTGAGCTGCTGGGCGATCAGCTCGGAGCCCAGGTTCGCCGTGGTGTAGGTGTGCGGGCAGGAATCAGTGGTGAGTGAGTGGGTGCTGCCGGAGAACAGCGCGAGGTAGTTGGGCTCGCTCGGATGGGTCACTCCGAAGGACTGGGTGAAGTTCGCGCCGCTGCTGGCCAGGGAGTTGATGTACGGCGCCGCGGAGTTGCCGATGATGTTGGCGTAGGAGTGGTTCTCCATCACCACGACCACGGTGTGGTCCGGTCGCGGAACGGTGCCGGTGGCGGTCGGCGAGCCGGCTCCGGTCGGAGCAGCGGGGTGGGCAGCAGCCGGGCGGGCATCGGCCAGGTGGGCATCGGCCGCAGCCGGCAGCCAGCACAGCAAACCGGCAATCGCACTCAGCACCGCATACCGCCGCCAGCGAATCATCGGGTTCCTCTCCTCGAGTCACGAGTCGCCTAGTCGCGCCTAGTTGCCCAGTTGGCTAGGTGACTGCGATCAGCGGATGGCTCTGCAGAGCCGTCGCAGTCGTGACAAGAATCCCGATATATCCTGCTCTGTGCAAGTGTCTGATTCTAGGAGTTCTGCATCCCTCAGGGCGTGTGCCGGCCCAGCCAGCGCAGCGACGGACCGATGATCGGCAGGTGCTGCCAGCCACGCCGTACGACCAGCTTGCGTAACCGACGCAGCTGGCCCCGTGCTCGGTTGGCGAGGCCGGCGCGGGATCGGTCCTCGATCTCTCGTCCCCACTTGCCGACCGAGCGAGCGCAGCGGATGCAGATCGTCACCTTGGGATGGTTGCCGAGATGTACCAGCTCGTCCGCGTTCGAGATCCTGCCGCAGCACCAGCACTCCGGACGGTCCCGCGACGCAACGGACACCTGCGCTGTCATGGCCTGCCCCCACCGGGACCGTTGCTTCGATCCCAGCTGGATTGTCGCGCAGTCGCCGTACCGGCGTGAGTGGATTTTGGTGGGCAAGGGGGGAGTTGAACCCCCACGTCCTTACGGACACACGGACCTGAACCGTGCGCGTCTGCCATTCCGCCACTTGCCCCAGGCGTCCCAACGAGACGCCATAGGTTAACACGACACCACGGGCGCACTTGTCGGGCTCCCAGGCCGGCGCGGATACCATCAAGGCAACGTCCGAGACGTGTCCGCGCGCCCGGACGTTGTAACCGTGCCTCGCAATCGGGGCAGCCGAACGTGCCCAGCACGCGACCCGTGGAGAGGGGGAGGGAGTCGGGATGAGCCTGGCACAGCGATTCGAGCGCCGGCTGGAAGGCATGGTCGGCTCCGCCTTCGCCCGGGTGTTCAAGGGCCAGGTGGAGCCGGTCGAGATCGGCAACGCCCTGCAGCGCGAGGCGATGGACAAGAAGGCCGTGATGGGCAGCGGCCAGGTGCTCGCACCCAACCGCTACCGGGTCACCCTGTCCGCCTCCGACTACGACCGGCTCTCGCCGTGGGAGGTCCAGCTGACCCGGTCACTGGCCGAGCTGGTCCAGGAGTACCTGGACGACAACCGGCTGGCCACCATCGGTGACATCGAGGTCTACCTCGCCAAGGACGAGTCCCTGCATACCGGCGTCTTCGGCGTCGCCTCCCGGATGGAGCCGCAGGCCCCGCCGCGCCGCCGGCCGTACGACTCGATGTCGATGCCGGTGGTCGCCGGCCACCCGGACGAGTACGTCCAGCCGTACGGCAGCCAGCCGGCGGCCCAGGCAGCCGCCCCGATGGCAGCTCCTCCGGGCCAGTACCAGCAACCGCCGTACCCGGAGGCGCCGCCGTACCCGGCGCCGCAACCGCAGTACCAGCCGGCGGGCCAGGCCCAGCCGTACCCACAACCGGCACAGTCGCACCAGCACCCCAACCCGCTGTACCAGCAGCCGCAGCGGCGCGGCTACCGAGCCCAACTGGTGGTCGACGGAACTCCGCGCTCGCTGGAGCTGAAGAGCGGCAGCAACCTGATCGGCCGTGGTTCGGAGTCCGACCTGCAGCTGATGGATCAGGGCGTCTCCCGCCGGCATGCCGACGTGCACGTCGCGGATGGGCACGCCACCGTCTATGACCTCGGCTCCACCAACGGCACCTCGGTGAACGGCCACGCGGTGCAGAGCCAGCAACTGCAACACGGCGACGTGATCCGGGTCGGCCACACCCGGCTGGTCTTCCACGAGGACAGCTCTTGACCTCACCGCTGGCGATACAGCTGATGCGCTTTGCCTTCCTGGCACTGCTCTGGCTGTTCATCTACGGCATGGTCCGGGTGATCCGTACGGAATTGCGAACCTCCGGCGCACCCAAGGTCACCGTCACCAATCGGCCCAAGAAGGCCCGGCGCACCAACTCGGGCGAGAACCGGCTGCCACGCGGTGCGCTGTCCCAACTGATCGTCACCGAAGGCACCCTGGCCGGCACCCGGATCGCGCTGACCGGCAAGCCGATCCTGATCGGCCGGGCCAACGACTCCACCCTGGTGCTGACCGACGACTACGCCTCGACCCGGCACGCGCGGATCAGCGAGACCAACAACGTCTGGTACCTGGAGGATCTCGGCTCCACCAACGGCACCTACGTCGGCCAGACCAAGGTCACCGGCCCGATCCCGCTGGAGGCCGGCGAGGTCATCCGGATCGGCAAGACCGCGATGGAGTTGCGTTAGATGGGCCGCCCAAGAACGGCGGCGCGTCAGAAGGCCCGCTCAAGAACGGCGGGGCGTCAGATGGCGGCCCGGTAGCGATGGCGCTGACGCTGAAGTACGCGGTGCGCTCGGATCGCGGGTTGGTCCGCAACAACAACGAGGACTCGGTCTACGCCGGCCCCCGGCTGCTGGCCATCGCCGACGGGATGGGCGGCCACGCCGGCGGCGAGGTCGCCTCCAAGATCGTGATCGGCGCGGTGGAGGAACTCGACGAGGACCGTCCGATCGCCGACCTGATCACCGCGCTGCGCAACACCGTGGACGACGCCACCGCGGCCCTGGCCCAGGCGGTCGCGGAGAACCGGTCGCTGGAGGGCATGGGCACCACGCTCACCGCCATCCGGTTCGCCGGCAGCCGGATCGCGCTGGTGCACGTCGGGGACTCCCGGGCCTATCTAATGCGCGGCGGCCAGCTGTCCCAGATCACCCATGACGACACCTACGTCCAGTCGCTGGTGGACTCGGGCAAGCTGACCGCCGAGGAGGCCTCGCACCATCCCCGCCGGTCGATGATCCTGCGTGCGCTGGACGGCTCGGCGGTCGATCCGGATATCTCCATCCGGGAGGCGCGGCTCGGCGACCGGTATTTGCTTTGCAGCGACGGGCTGTCCGACGTCGTCACCGCCAGCACCCTGCTCGAGGCGCTGTCCTCCGGCACCCCGCAGGAGTGCGCGGACCGGCTGATCGAGCTGGCACTGCGTGGCGGCGGACCGGACAACGTCACCTGCATCGTCGCCGACGTGGTCGACCCGGCCGACGGGGACGACCTGCCGATCGTCGGTGGCGCGGTGCTGGACCAGGCCCAGGCCGGTGACACCGACCTCGACTCGCCGGCCGGCCGGGCCGCCCGGATCAGCCAGGCCCCGCGCACCGCCGAGGTCGCGGCGCCGGCCCGCAGGCACGGCCGCCGGCTGCTGGTCTCACTCGCGGTGCTGATCGTGCTGCTCGCCGGCACGGTCAGCGGCTACGCCTGGACCCAGACCCAGTACTTCGTCGGCAAGGACGGCAACGAGGTCGCGGTGTTCCGCGGCGTCAACGCCCACTTCGGCCCGGTCAGCCTCGACTCGGTGGTGGAGAACAGCGACATCAGGGTGTCCGACCTGACCCAGTCGGCCAGCAGTCAGGTGAGCAACGGCATCACCGCGAACAGCCGATCCGACGCCGAGGCGATCCTGAGCCGGCTGTCCAACCAGCTCAAGCCGCTGTGCTCCAGCAACGCCAACCCGTCGACCACAGGGACGGCGAGCCCTTCGACCACCGCGACGGCAAGCTCTTCGACCAGTGTGACGGCGAGTCGCTCGACCACCGTCCGGACGCCGACCACCACCGCGCGAGCGACTTCGACCGCGCGGGCGTTGCCGGGTGGGTCCACCGCCGTTCGCAAGCCCACCAGCACCGTCCGGCGGCCGGGCGTCCGGGTCAGTCCGACGCCGACCGGCACCCCGCTGCCCACCCCGTCGCCACTGCCCAGCGGCGCCGGCACCTCGGCCAGCCCCATCCCCGGCCTGGACTGCCGCAAATGACCGCCGCCAACCGGCCCCGCGCCGTCCGTGGCACCGAGCCGTCCCGTGCCGCTCGTGGCACCGAGCTGGCCCGTAGCGCCCGCAGGATCGAGCTGCTCTTCGTGCTGGCCGCCGCGTTCGTGGTGGCCTGCGCCGAGGCGATCATCGAGATCACCCGGGACAACAAGATCACCAGCCACGTCGCCACCTACGCCGTGGTGGTGCTGGTGATCGGCCTGGTCAGCCACCTGGCAACCCGGCGGCTGGCCCGCTACGCCGACCCGCTGATGCTGCCGTGCGCGGTGCTGCTGTCCGGCCTCGGCCTGGTGATGATCCACCGGCTGGACCTCGGCCTGGCCCAAGAGGCGGCCGAGAACGGCACCAGTTACAACGGGGTGGCCGCGGCCAGCCAGGTGGTGTGGGCGTTCCTGGCGCTGGTGGTCTTCCTGGTGGTGCTGTTCGTGGTGCGCGACCACCGGGTGCTGTCCCGCTACGCCTACACCCTCGCCCTGATCGGGCTGTTCCTGCTGTTGCTGCCGGCGGTGCTGCCGGCCCGGTACAGCGAGGTGAACGGCGCCCGGATCTGGATCCGGCTCGCCGGCTTCTCCATCCAGCCCGGTGAGATCGCCCAGATCGCGCTGACCATCTTCGCCGCGTCCTATCTGGTGGCCAAGCGGGACGTGCTGTCGCTGGCCGGCCGGCGGGTGCTCGGCATCGACCTGCCGCGGGGCCGGGACCTGGGCCCGGTGCTGGTGGCCTGGCTGATCAGCATCGGGGTGCTGGTCCGCGACCACGACCTGGGTACCTCGCTGATGTTCTTCGGGCTGTTCATCGTGCTGATCTACGTGGCCACCGAGCGGGTCAGCTGGGTGATCATCGGGGTGGGCATGTTCGTCGCCGGCTGCTACGTCTCCTATCAGCTGTTCGGCACCGTCAAGCAGCGGGTGGACGTCTGGCTGCACGTCTTCCGCTACAGCCAGGACGAGGGCTACCAGATGGCCCAGTCGCTGTTCGGCCTGGGCACCGGTGGCCTGTTCGGCGCCGGTCTCGGCGGCGGCCGTCCGGAGCTGGTGCCGGTGGCCAAGTCCGACTTCATCCTGTCCTCCTTCGGCGAGGAGCTGGGCCTGTTCGGCCTGGTGGCGATCCTGGCGGTGTACGTGGTGTTCATCTCCCGCGGCTTCGCCACGGCGCTGGCGGTGCGTGACTCGTTCGGCAAGATGCTGGTGACCGGCCTGGCCTTCTCGCTCGGCCTGCAATTGTTCGTGGTGGCCGGCGGGATCTCCCGGCTGTTGCCGGAGACCGGCCTGACCACGCCGTTCCTGTCCTACGGCGGTTCCTCGCTGGTGGCCAACTTCGGGCTGCTGGCGTTGCTGCTGCGGGTCAGCGACGCCGCCCGCCGGCCGCCGAACGTGCCGCCCTCGGCGGTCACCACCGACAGCGGGCCGGTTCCGGTCGTGGCCTCCGGAAACCCAGCCTCCGGAAACCCGGCCTCCGGAGGCCCAGCCTCGGGCGGCCGAACAGACCCGGCGTCGGGAGGCGACGGATGAACCGGCCGATCCGGCGGGTGACCGTCTTCGTCGGCATCCTGCTGCTGGCGGTGGTGCTGAACCTGAACTGGGTGCAGGTGATCCGGGCCGACTCGCTGAAGGACAACTCGGCGAACCGGCGTACCACGCTGGACCAGTACAAGCGGCAGCGCGGTTCGATCGTGCTGCAGGGCTCCGGCACCCCGGTCGCCGAGTCGGTGCCCACCAAGGACGCGCTGATGTACCTGCGCCACTATGTGGCCGGTCCGGAGTATTCGGCGGTGACCGGGTTCAACTCGCTGTTCTACGGCAACACCGGCATCGAGGCGGCCGAGGACAGCGTGCTGTCCGGCAACGACGACCGGTTCTTCGTGCAACGGCTGACCAATCTGCTGACCGGCCGGGACACCCGCGGCGGCAATGTGCTGCTCACCATCAACAAGCAGGCCCAGGCCGCCGCCTGGCAGGCGATGGGCGGTCGCCAGGGTGCGGTGGTGGCGCTGGATCCGACCACGGGCGCGATCCTGGCCGCGGTCAGCAGCCCGTCCTTCGATCCGAACGCGCTGAGCTCGCACGACGCGAACAAGATCCAGGCCGCCTACAAGCGGTACAACGCCGAGGACAGCAGCCCGTTGGAGAACCGCGCCTTCGACATCACCTTCCCGCCCGGCTCGGTGTTCAAGCTGGTCGTCTCGGCGGCGGCGCTGAAGAACGGCCGCAAGCCGGACACCCGGATCCCGGCGGTGAACGCGCTCACCCTGCCGGGCACCACCACCCAGTTACGCAACTTCGGCGGCGAGCAGTGCGCCAACGGCAAGACCGACACCCTCGATCATGCGCTGACCATCTCCTGCAACACCGCCTTCGCCCAGCTCGGCATGGACCTGGGCACCGAGGCGATCAAGCAGCAGGCGGCGCTGTTCGGCATCGACGACAACGACTTCACCATGCCGCTGCGGGTGGCCGGCTCGTCCGTCGGTCCGATCGTGGACCAGGCGGCGCTGGCGCAGTCCTCGATCGGCCAGCGCGACGTTCGGGTCACCCCGCTGCAGGCGGCGATGATCTCCGCCGCGATCGCCAACCACGGCACCCTGATGCAGCCGTACCTGGTCTCGAAGGAAGAGGCGCCCAACCTGTCGGTGCTCAGCGCCACCGACCCGCAGGTGCAGGACCAGGCGATGTCCAGCGAACAGGCCGAGGAACTGACCCAGATGATGATCGATGTGGTGAACAAGGGCACCGGCACCGCCGCGCAGCTGCCGGGCATCCAGGTCGCCGGCAAGACCGGCACCGCGGACAACGGGCCGCAGAAGGCCGACGGCAGCTACGTCAACCCGCCGCACGCGTGGTTCTCCGGCTTCGCCCCGGCCGACAACCCGAAGATCGCGGTGGCGGTGGTGCTGGAGAACGGCGGGGTACGCGGCAACGAGACGACCGGTGGGTTGGCGGCAGCACCCGTCGCCCAGGCAGTGATGAAGGCCTACCTCGCCGCGATCGGAGTGAAGTGAACAGCAAGACCTCGTACCCGAACAGTGAGGATGTTCGATGACGACGTCACCGCGACTGGTGGGCGGCCGCTACGAGCTCGGCGAGGTGCTGGGCTACGGCGGAATGGCCGAGGTCCACCGCGGCCGCGACATCCGGCTCGGCCGGGACGTCGCCATCAAGATCCTGCGTGCCGACCTCGCCCGCGATCCGACTTTCCAGAACCGGTTCCGGCGCGAGGCGCAGGCCGCCGCCGGGCTCAACCATCCGGCCATCGTGTCCGTCTACGACACCGGTGAGGACCCCCCCGCCGACGGCCAGGAAGTGCCCAGCCCGTACATCGTGATGGAGTACGTCGAGGGACGTACGCTGCGCGAGATCCTCAACACCGAAGGGCATATCGCGCCCGACCGAGCCATGCGGATCACCGCCGAGGTGTGCTCGGCGCTGGACTTCTCGCACCGCTCGGGCATCGTGCACCGCGACATCAAACCGGGCAACGTGATGATCACCGACACCGGCGCGGTGAAGGTGATGGACTTCGGCATCGCCCGCGCGCTGGCCGACAACGCGGCCACCGTGACGGCCACCCAGGCGGTGATCGGCACCGCGCAGTACCTGTCACCGGAGCAGGCCCGCGGCGAGGCGGTGGACGCCCGTTCGGACGTCTATTCCACCGGCTGCCTGCTCTACGAGCTGGTTACCGGGCATCCGCCGTTCACCGGCGACTCACCGGTCGCGGTGGCCTACCAGCATGTCCGGGAGAACCCGCAGGTGCCGTCCTCGGTGAGCAGCACGGTGCCACCCGCGCTGGACTCGATCGTGATGAAGGCATTGGCCAAGAACCCGCTGAACCGCTATCAGACGGGCGCGGAGATGCGCGAGGATCTGCAGCGGGCGCTGGTCGGCCAGCCGGTGGCGGCCGAGAGCGTGATGACCGACGCCGAACGGACCCAGTTCATCGCGGCGGCCCGGCCGGCACCCCGGCCGGGCCCGCTCACCCCCGTCTACGACGACGATGACAACAACCACCGGGGTGCGGTCATCTGGACGGCGGTGGTGCTGGCGCTGCTGCTGGTCATCGGTGGCGCGGCGATCTACCTGCTCAACCGGGGCGACAAGCCGAGCGGGCCGGCCATGGCCACGGTGCCGTCGCTGGTGGGGCTGTCCCCCGCTGCCGCCGACGACCAGATCCATACGGCTGGCCTGAACCGGTTCACCGGCACCCCGGAGGGCAGCAACGGCCCGTGCTCGGCCGGCGGCAACGCGACCCCGATCAAGTCGCCGGTGAAGGGTCAGGTGTGCACCCAGGAGCCGGCGGCCGGCCTGCAGGCGGCCGAGAACAGCATCGTCACCTACACCATCTATGCCGGGCCGCCGAACGTGCTGGTGCAGGACGTGCGCGGGCTGGCCTACCCCGACGCGCAGAAGGCGCTCGCCTCGCAGGGACTGAGTGCGGCCCGGGTGGACGTGGACAGCTCGCAGGCCGCCGGCCAGGTGATCGGCCAGGATCCGCCGCCGAACGCCTCGGTGGCACCCGGCACCCAGGTCAAGCTTCAAGTTGCCAACGGCAAGGTGAAGCTGCCGGACGTCACCAAGCTGACCGAGTCGCAGGCCAGGACCAAGCTCAACCAGCTGGGCTTCACCAACATCGCGCCGTCGCAGACCGAGCCGGCGCGTGACGGGTTCAAGGTCGGTCAGGTGATGGCCATCGATCCGACGCCGGGCATCTTCTACAACCCGTCGACGACCACCATCACGCTCACCATCGCCGGCCTGCCGCCGTGCCCGTCGTCGAGCGCCACGCCGACCGGCTCGGCCAGCCCGTCCGGTACGGCGAGCTCCTCCCCGTCGCCGTCCCCGTCCCCGACGCCGACCCAGAGCTGTACGCCGACCGGCGGCGGATGACCGGACCTGCTGGCTCCCTGATCAGCCGGCGGCGCGGTGAGGTGATCGCCCGGCTGCGGACGGCCGGCTGCGTCTTCGCCGAGGACGAGGCCGAGTTGCTGATGGCGGCGGCCGGTTCAGCCGACGAGCTGGATCGGCTAATGGCCGAACGGGTGGCCGGCCGGCCGCTGGAGCAGCTGCTCGGCTGGGCGGAGTTCTGCGGCCTGCGGGTCGCGGTGCAGCCGGGCGTGTTCGTGCCGCGGCGACGTACCGAGTTGCTGGTGCACCAGGCCGTGCCGGTACTGCGGCCGGGCGATGTGCTGCTGGAGTTGTGCTGCGGCTCCGGGGCGATCGCACTGGCGCTGGCCACCGCGGTGCCCGGCGTGGCGGTGTACGCGGTGGACAGCGAGCCAACTGCGGCGCGCTGCGCCAGCGGCAACCTCCGCGGCGTGAATGCCCAGGTGTTGCAGGGGGATCTCTACCAGCCGCTGCCCGAGCGGTTACGTGGCACGGTGGCGGTGCTGGTGGCCAACGCACCGTACGTGCCGACCGAGGCCATCGGCATGATGCCGCCGGAGGCCCGGGACTACGAGCCCCGGCCGGCCCTCGACGGCGGCCAGGACGGGTTGGCGGTGCAACGCCGGATCATCGCCGAGGCCCCTGACTGGCTGGCGCCGGGCGGCCACCTGCTGATCGAGACCGGCCGGCCGCAGGCGCCGGTCACTGCCGCGCTGTTCCGCGCCGCCGGGCTGACCGCCACCGTGGTTCGCGACGACGCGCTGGACGCCACCGCTGTGTTAGGTGTGCTGCCCGGGGGACGTCGCCCGGCCGGGCCCCGCTAGCCGGCCGACGATCGGGGAGTGAGCAGCACCGGCAGTTCGTCCGGTCCCTGGATCGGGGCGAGCGGGTGGGTCCACCGGATCTCGCCGGCGAGCCGCGGCGGTTGGAAGCGGCTGGTCAGCGTGCCGAGTGTCGCCGCCAGTTCCATCTTGGCCAGGGCCGCGCCGAGACAGTAGTGCGCACCGCCGCCGAACAGCATCGGCGGGTGCGACCGGGTCGCCGTCACGTCGAACCGGTCGGGATCGGTGAATGCCCGGGGGTCGCGATTCACCCCGCCGAACGGAATCAGCACGAAGGTGCCGGCCGGGATGTGCACGTCGCGGTACTCGATGTCGGCGTCGGCGTACATCGGCGCGGCGAAGGCCGCCGTGCGGAAGCGGCACGCCTCCTCCACCGCCTGCGGCACCAGCTCGGGACGTCGGGCGAGCAGCTCCCACTGCTCGGGCTCCTCGAGGAAGCACACCAGCAACTGCCCGAGCTGATGCGCGGCCGAGTCGATCCCGCCCCAGACCAGGAGCATCACCAGGCTGTGCAGCTCGTCGGCCGATAGCTGGTCGCCGCTCTCCGCGGTAGCGATCAGGGCCGAGATCAGGTCGGCTCCGCGGTCCTGCCGCCGCCGCTCGATGAGGTCGGCCACGTACTCGGCGAGCCCGGTCACCGCGCGGTCGACGCGCGGCAGCACCTCCGCCAGGTTCGGTGCCAGGGACAGGCTGAAGTCCTTGATCCACCGGCTGAACAGGTCGTAGTCGGCCGCCGGCACACCCAGCACCCGGGACACCAGCACCGCCGGGTAGCGGTCGGCGTAGCGGGCGCAGAAGTCCACCGGCTGGCCGGCCTCGGTCGCGAGCTCGCCGGCGAGCTGGGCTGCGCTCTGCTGCGTGAACGGCTGCAGGTCCTCGATGAAACGAGCGTTGAACGACTTGGCGAGCAGGCCGCGGAGCCGGGCGTGCCGCGCTGGTTCGGCGGTGAACATCGCCGTCGACCACCACTCGTGCAGCGGGCCCTCGTGCACACCGTTGCGGGTCAGCTGGAGTTGCCCGTCGAAGACGATGTTGCGATGCCGCATCAGGGCGTTCGCTTCCTGGTACCGGGTGACCACCAGCCCGGTAGGCGCCCAGGCGTACCAGTCCCGTTGCCTGGCTGCTCGGAATTCAGGTCCCAGGAACGAGAATCCCGCGGCGGTGATATCCAGGAAGTGGTCGGTCTGGTCACCGTGGTCGACTGCAGCAGAAACGGATGAATGCGACATATGTAGCAAGCTACTCCGCGCTCTGCGAAGCAGGTGTCAGAGAGCTGGTCCCCGAGGTCAGTACGACTTGGGCAGGCCGAGCGAGTGCTGGGCCAGGAAGTTCAGGATCATCTCCTTGGTGACCGGTGCGATCCGCATCGCCCGGACCACGCCGAGCAGCGCGCCCAGGCCGTACTCGGCCGTCATCCCGTTGCCGCCGTGCGTCTGGATGGCGGCGTCCAGGGCGTTCCAGGCGGCCTCGGCGGCGGCGTACTTGGCCATGTTGGACGCCTCCCCGGCCGCCGTCGCCAGGCCGCGGTCGTGCAGGTCGGCCGCCTTGTAGACCATCAGCTTGGCCAGCTCGGTCTCCAGGTACGCCTTGGCCAGCGGGTGCGCGATCGCCTGGTGGGTCCCGATCGGCGCCTGCCACACAGTGCGCTCCTTGGCGTACCGGGCGGCCTTGGCCAGCGCGTACCGGGCGGTGCCGATGGAGAACGCGGCGACCGTGATCCGCTCCGGGTTCAGCCCGGCGAACAGTGCCGGCAGCGCGGCATCCAGCGAGCCGCCGACCACGTTCTCCGGCGGCACCTCGACCTCGTCGAAGTAGCAGAAGAACTGCCGTTCCGGCGAGACGATCTCCATCTCGATCGGCCGGTACTCGAAGCCCGGCGCATCGGTCGGCACCACGAACAGCGCCGGCCGGATGGAGCCGCCGGCCCGGGACGCCGGTGACTGGCCGACCACCAGCACGTAGTCGACCTGGTCGACGGCCGAGATGTAGTACTTGCGGCCGGTGAGGCTGAAGCTGCCGTCCGGACGTTCGATGCCGGTGGTGGCGATCCGGTGCGAGTTCAGCCCGGCGTCCGGTTCGGTGATGGCGAAGGCCATCTTGATGGCACCGCTGGCCATCCCCGGCAGGAAGCGCTGGCGCTGTTCGTCGGTGCCGGTCTGGGAGAGGATGGTCGCGCAGATCGCCGGCGAGACCACGAGCAGCAGCAGCGGCGAGCCGGCGGTGGCGAGCTCCTCGCAGACGATCGCCAGCTCGGTGATGCCGGCCCCGCCGCCGCCGTACCGCTCCGGGGTGTTGATCCCGATGAAGCCGAGCTGGGCCGCCTTCTCCCAGAGTTCGTCGGTGGATTCGTGTCTGCGGGCGCGAGCCAGCCAGTAGTCCATGCCGAACTCCTGGCCCAACTCGCCGACCGCCGCGCGCAGCGCGGAATGCTCGTCGGTCTCGGTGAAATCCATCTCGCGTCCTCGATTCGCTAGCGAGAGGTCGAACCTGCTGCACACCATAGCGGAAAACAAGCGTCGGTGCTTGTTTCGCCCTCGGCCGCCCGGTGGCGCGCTGGCAGCTTGCACCGGTCGCTACGCATGCCAGTTCTGGATCTTCATACGGTGAGGCGCCCATAGCGCTCGTTTCGTATGAAGATCGCCGGCCTGACGCGCCACCGGCACCAGCCGAAGCCACCGGCACCTGCCCTAGGCCACCGGCAGCAGCCCTAGGCCACCGGCAGCGAGATCTCGACGATGAGCCCCGGCTCGTTGTCGTGCAAGCTGACCGTGCCGCCGTGCGCGGTGACGATCTCCCGCACGATGGACAGCCCCAGCCCGGTGCCGCCCTCGGCCCGGGAGCGTGCGGTATCCAGCCGGTAGAACCGGTCGAACACCCGCTCCCGCTTGCTGGCCGGCACGCCGGGCCCGTCGTCGGCCACGGTCAGCACCGCGTCGGCGAATCCGACGCCGGACGGCGGCCGCACGGTCACCGCGACGGTCACCTCGCTGGCCGCGTACCGGACCGCGTTGTCGATCAGGTTCACCAGCACCCGATGCAGGCCGTCGGCGTCGCCGAGCACGGTCACCTGCTCGCCGGCCACCTGCCGCACCGGCACCCGGGCATCCCGATAGCCGCTCAGCACCGTGCCGGCCAGCTCGGCAAGCCGCACCGGCAGCCGGGCGTGTGAGCCGCCGCGCTCGTCCGACCGGGCCAGCACCAGCAGGTCGTCGATCAGGTGCGTCAGTCGATCCACGTCGAGCAGCGCGTCGTCGGTGAGCTCGCGCATCGCGGGGCTCTGGTCCAGCCGCTGGGCCACCTCCAGCTGCAACCGCAGCGAGGCGATCGGCGAGCGCAGCTCGTGCGCGGCGTCCCCGATGAAGCGACGTTGCCGGGCGGTCGAGGAATCGAGCCGGTCCAGCATGCCGTTCAGGGTGAGCGCCAGCGAATGGATCTCGTCCTGGGCGTCCGGCACCGGCAACCGGGACCGCTCCAGTCCGGACCCGCTCAGCTGGGCAGCCTCCCGCCGCAGCGCGGCCACCGGCCGCAGGGTCAGCCCGACCACCCACCAGGTCAGCGCGGCCATCGCGATCACGATCAGCGGCCCGCCCAGCAGCAGCGCCCGCTGCAGCAGCCGGGAGGAGTCGAAGACCCGGCCGAGGTCGGTGCCGACCAGCACGGTGCGCTGCCCGGCCCGGGTGTTGGCGTCCACCGCGACCACCCGGATCGGATCCTCCTGGGACGACCGGGCACCGGAGACGGTGAGGTGCGCGCCGCGCCGGACCTTGGCCAGCTGGTCACTGTTCACCATCGACACCGCCGTATCCACGCCCGGCGAGGCGGCGATCACCCGGTTGTCGGCGTCCACCACCTGCACCATCGAGACCCCGCCGCTGCCGGTCAGCAACTGCTGTGGCAGCCGGCCGGTATTGACCAGCGCGGCCACCTCGTTGCCGGTGCGTTCGGCGGAGGAATCCAAGGTGTTCAGCAGCGACCGGCCGACCGTGGCGAGCAGGATCACGCCGGCCAGCAGCAACGCCACGGTGAACACCGCGGTGGCGAGCAGGGTGATCCGGGCGCGCAGGGTGCGCCGCCGCCACCACCGGACCAGGAAGGACCTGCGCCCGGTGGTCGCGGCATCAGCCACCGTCGGTGGCCAGCCGGTAGCCGGCTCCCCGCACCGTCTGCACGGCGTGCCGGTGGAACGGCAGGTCGATCTTGCGGCGGAGGTATCCCACGTACACCTCGATCACGTTGGCGTCGCCCTCGTAGTGAGCGTCCCACACGTGGTGCAGGATGTCCGCCTTGCTGACCGCCTCGCCGGCCCGGCGCATCAGGTACTCCAGCAGCGAGAACTCCCGCGGCGTGAGCTCGATCTCGGTACCCCCGCGGTGCACCGAGCGGGCCGCCGGATCCAGGGTGAGATCGCCGCAGGCCAGTACGGCCGGCCGCGGCCGGGCGCCGCGACGCAGCACCGCCCGCAGCCGGGCCAGCAGCACCACGAACGAGAACGGCTTGATCAGGTAGTCATCGGCGCCCAGATCCAGCGCGTCCGCCTCGTCGTACTCGCCGTCCTTGGCCGACAGCACCAGCACCGGCACCCAGTTCTGGTCGGCCCGCAGCGCCTCGATGATCCGGTAGCCGGACAGGCCGGGCAGCATGATGTCGCAGACGATCGCGTCGTAGCTGTTCTCCCGCGCCAGGTGCAGCCCGTCCGGGCCGTTCAACGCCACGTCGACGGTGAACCCCTCGCCCACCAGGCCGCGCTGCAGCGCGGTGGCCATTCGAGCCTCGTCCTCGACGATGAGCAGCCGCATGGCACCAGGATGCCGTCCCGAACACGGATTTGCTGAGGCTGGCCTCAGCTTCGGCTCAGCAGATCAGTTGTGCGGTCAGCGACTGCGGATGATGCTGGATCACATGGTTTTCGTGCCGGCCCGGTCGTGGCCCCGACGCAGGCAGTGGCTGCGCTGGCTGGTGCCCGCGGTGGCAGCTGGCCTGGTCGCACTGGTCACCGGTGGCGTGCTGTCGGCCAACGCCAACCCGAACCTGCCCGACCGGTCGGCCGCCCAGTTGCTGGCCGCCATCAGCCACCCCAAGCAGGCCGGCTTCTCCGGCACGGTGGTGGAGAAGGCGTCGTTCGGGCTGCCCGACCTGTCGGCCCTGGGCATTCCCGCCGGCGACGCGGTGACCGGCCCGCTCAGCCTGCTGTCCGGCTCGCACACCATCCGGGTCTGGTACGGCAGCCCGACCAAGCAGCGGATCGCGCTGCTCGACACGTTCGGCGAGCTCGACCTGTTCCGTCACGGCAACAGCCTGTGGCAGTGGAACTCCGACACCCGGACCGCGATCCATCGCACGCTGCCCTCGGACAGCGGACTGTTCTCGCCGCCGGGCCAACCCATCAGTCCCGATCAGGCGGCGAAGGAGTTCCTGGCCATGGTGCGGCCGTCCACCACGGTGACCACCGACCGGACGGCGGTGGTGGCCGGCCGGCCGGCGTACGTGCTGGCGCTGTCGCCGAAGCAGGCCGGCAGCCGGATCGGGCAGGTCCGGATCTCGGTGGACGGGGCGACCATGGTGCCGCTCGGCGTGCAGGTCTATGACCGTGACACCGCCCGTCCGGTACTGGACGTGTCGTTCACCCGCTTCGATACGAGTGCGCCGAGCGAGGACAACTTCGACTGGACGCCGCCGGCCGGGGTGACCATCCAGCGCGCGCCGGCCCAGACCGACCTGTTGCCCGGCCTGGCGCAGCTGGCCAGCCAAGCGGCGGTCAGCACGGTGGGCTCCGGTTGGACCTCGGTGCTGAAGGTGACCGGGCTGCCGACCGGCGCGGTGCTCGGCAGGCGGAGCCCGCAGGCCGCCACGCTGCTCGGGTTGCTGCCGGCCGTCAGGGGTCGTTGGGGCAGCGGCCGGCTGCTGCAGTCGCCGATGCTCAGCGCCCTGATCACCGACGACGGCCGGGCGTTCGTGGGCGCGGTCGATCCACCGGTGCTCTATGCGGCCGCCGCCGCGAGGTAGCCCGGGCTGCCCTCGGCTGGTCCGCGGAGTAGCCCTGGCTTCGGTTCAGCTGGTCCCGGCGGCCACCGGCGCTCGCTTGACGACGCCTCGGCCCACGGTGAACAACACCGCGACCGCGCCGAGCAGCAGCAGCGCGATGCAGATTCCAATGGCGATCCGGTAGCTGTGCGTCATGTCGGCGGCGTTGCGGTATCGCTCGCCGGTCAGCCCGGCCAGCGGCGGCAGCACCGCGACGGTGAGCAGGCCGGCGGTCCGGGACACCGCGTTGTTCACGCCGGAGGCGATGCCGACATCGTCGGCCGGCACCGAGCCCATCACCGTCGCGGTCAGCGGCGCCACCAGGCAGCACATGCCCAGGCCGAACACCACCATCGCCGGTAGCACGTAGACGAAGTAGTTACTGTGGCCGGCATCCAGCCGCGCGGTCATGGCCATGCCGATGGCGGCGATCACCGGTCCGGTCGCCATCAGTGGCCGTGGACCGATCCGGCCGGCCAGTGCGCCGGCCCGGGCGGACAGGAGGAGCATCAGCAGCGGTAACGGCAGCGGAGCCAGTCCGGCCACCAGCGGCCCGTAGCCGGCCGAGACCTGCAGGTCGAGGACGAACAGGAAGAGCATCGCGCTGAGCGCGCCGTAGGTGGTGAAGGTCATCACGTTGCTGCCGGTGAACGTGCGATTGGCGAACAGGCTGAGCGGCATCAGCGGATGCCGGCGGCGCGATTCGGCCCAGACGAAGAGCAGCATCGTCAGCACGCCGGCCGCGGTCAGGCCGAGGGTGCGACCGCCCCAGCCGTCGGCGCCGGCCAGCGTGGTGCCGTAGGTGAGCAGGCCCAGACTGAGCGCGACCAGGCCGGTGCCGGTCAGGTCGAGTTGCCTGCCGAGCCCGGCGTGCCGGGATTCCGGCACCGAACGCAGGCAGTACAGCACGGCCGCGATCGCGAACGGCAGGTTGATCGCGAACGCCCAGCGCCAGGACGCGTGCTGCACCAGGTAACCGCCGACCAACGGGCCGGCTGCGGTCGCGGTGCCGGCCATGCCGGACCACATGCCGACCGCTCGACCTCGATCGACCGGTCGGAAGCTCGCCTGGATCAGCGCCAGCGAGCCCGGGGTCAGCAGCGCGCCACCGATGCCCTGCAGCACCCGGGCGCCGACCAGCACCCGGACGTCCGGCGCCACCGCGCAGCCGAGCGAGGCGAGTGCGAACCAGACGACGCCGACCAGGAACACCCGGCGCCGGCCCAGGTGGTCACCGAGCGAGCCGCCGAGCAGGATCAGGCTGGCCAGCGCCAGGGTGTAACCGTTGAGCACCCACTGCAGGCTGGCGAAGCTGGCATGGAAGTCGACGCCGATCTGGCGGGCCGCGACGTTGACGATCGTCCCGTCGAGAAACACCATGCCGCTGGCCAGCACGGTCGCCGCGATCACGCCGCGACCCTGGCGGGAGTCCAGCGGCAGACTGCCGGCTACCTGCATTGGCACAGCATGCCGATACCGTGGTCCGGTGACCAGCCCGGACCAGCCGCGCCAGCCGCAGTCGACCGTTGCCGAACCGGCGGATCCGCAGTTGCTGGCCGAGCGCTGCGCCGAGGCGATGCTGGCCGCCGACCGCGCGTCGGCCTGGCTCGGCATCCGGCTGGTCTCGGTGGGGCCGGGGCGTTCGGAGCTCACGATGACGGTCACCGAGCAGATGCTGAACGGGCACCGGATCGGTCATGGCGGCTTCGTGTTCAGCCTGGCCGACAGCGCCTTCGCGGTCGCGTGCAACAGCTACAACCGCAGCACGGTGGCCGCCGGTTGCGACATCGACTTCACCGCCGCGGTGTACGGCGGCGACGAGCTGACCGCGGTGGCCGTCGAGCGCTACCGGCGCGGGCGTAGTGGGCTCTACGACGTGACGGTGCGCCGAGCCGACGGCGTCGTCGTAGCCGAGATGCGCGGCCGGGCTCGGGAGATCCCGGGCAGCCTGCTGTCCGGCGACCTGCTCTAGCGTCCGGGCAGCCCGACTACCGCAGCACCGGCTCGCCGGTGACCAGTTGCAGCAGGGCCAACCCGTAGGCCTCCTCGGCGTCGGTGTGCCGGACGCTGGCCGGTTCGCCGTTCACCTCGATGTCGACCTGCCATTCACCGTCCACCCGGCGCAGTTGCCGAAAGGTGCCGGCCAGCAGCTCACGCAGTTGGGTCTCTCGCGGCAGCCACAGCGCATCCTGGTCATCCACCGAGTCCAGCGCCCATTCGGTGGTGCCGTTGAAGCCGATCACCTTGCGGTCGCCGAGCCGGTGCACCTCCACCGTCATCTCGCTGAGCACGAAGACGTCGGCGTCCATACCGCGATCGACCACCACGAACCGGTCACCGGAGCCGGGTTGCCAGCGCACGCCGGCATCGCGCAGCAGCCGCGCGGTCTGAACGGAGATCACCCGTCCAGTAGTACACGCGTTGTTCCGTCCGGACGACCGACCGGTGCAGACTTGGTCGAGCACCGCACCGGTCGGTTCGGCGCGTTACGACTCGTGCCGCTGTGCGATCGGTGTTACCTTGCCCTCAACCGGTCTCCCTGAAGGTGTCAGATGAATTCCTCCCCCGCGGTCATGTTCGAGTTCATCGCCTCCGACCAGCAACGGCTGTGCGACTTCTACCAGTCGGTCTTCGGCTGGCAGTACCAACTCGACGGGGGCTTCGCCTACATCAAGTTCGCGCCGCAGCTGATCACCCCGCTCGGCGGCATCGGCCAGGCCCAGCCGGACGTACCCGGCTGGCAGGCCGGGCGAAACTTCTACCTGGCCACCGACGACCTCGAGGCGACCTTGGCCGACGTGGTGGCCGCCGGCGGAGCGGTCTACGTGCCGGTGACCGAGGCGGACGGCTACCACTTCGCCATGTTCACCGACCCGGAGGGCAATGTGGTCGGCCTGCTGCAAACCGCCGAACGCGCATAGACCGGCGCCTGCCGAGAACCCCGACGGACTTGACAAGGACGTAGTCATGGCATTCCTCAACCCGATCCGGCTCACCTTCGCCGGCCAGTTCCAGGCCGATGTCTCGACGGTGAACAACGACGTCCGGCATTACGACGACGCCAAGTTCCAGCCGAACTTCCAGGATTTGCAGACCAAGAAGAACCCGAACGGCTGGTGGAATCCGACCGGCTCCGGCGCGTACCGGTTCATCAACTGCCGGGTCACCGGTGTCGGCTACGCCGACGGCAGCTGGGTCAACGACAAGGCGCAGGACGCGGCGATCGGGATGACCATCGCCGGCGCGGCCGACCGGACCGCCGGCAAGCTGGTCGACATCGACCCGCAGTGGCAGCTGGCCTCGGCGCCCTGGGGGCTGGGCGTCCGGCTGCTGTCGGCCGCTGGCCAGGTGTTCGGCGGTGAGTACAAGAACAATCCCTTCCGCGACCTGTGGTTCAGCCGCAACGTCAACGCCACCAACGACTCGGCGGCGTCCTCGACCTTCCAGTCGGTGATCGAAGGCGTGGTGTTCGACGAGGCGGGCCTGGCCGACAGCCGGGTGCTGCGCGAACTGCGGGAGGCGAGCAGCGGCGACCGGTTGTCCATCCGGCTGGCCACGTTCGGCTACGACGGCGACGCGAGCTCGCCGAGTTTCACGCTGGGCACCATGATCGGCACGATCGGCCCGTACACAGAAGGTGAACCGGAATCGTTCGTGTTCGGTCGGCGGTTCGCCCCGGCCTCCGGCTTCTCGTCCTACGGCGCCAACATCACCTACTTCTCCGGCCTGCTGGACGGCGCATCCCGGACGCTGCTGCTGGATCTGTCCAACGCACTGCAGATCACCGACAACCGTGGCACCCCGGCCGACATCGGAGTGTTGTCGGTCGGCGTGCTCGCCGACGACTCGATCGCCGAGAACACCCCGGTAACAACGGACAATCTGCTGCCGCTGGGCAGCATCGACTACCAGCGGCCCGATTGGCTGGCTGACACCGGCGGGGTGGTGGCGATTCCGCTTGAGGACGAGCAGTTCGAGGCGGCCTCGCAACGTCCGCTCGCGCTGGTCTACCAGGCTCCCTTCAACCCCGGCGCCACCGGCGAGGGGGACGGGCTGGGCGTGGTGGCGATCCGAGAGACGGTCGGTGGCCTGTTTGCCGGGGCGGAGCCAGCGGTGCATCGGATCGACGCCGGCACCAGCTCGGAGCTGACCCTCTGGGCCGCTCGGTACGGCCAGCCGCTGGACGCCCAGCAGGTGAACCTGCGCCAGCTGGGCCGGATCCCGGGTCAGGGTGCCGGCACCAGCAACCCGCAGGTGGACGACATCCCGATCCCGGACATGGGCGTGCCGGAGACCGCGCTGAGCTTCCCGAGCACCGCGACCACCGAGGGCGGCCGGGCCGCGGTCGAGCTGGTCGGCGGAAACCCGGACAACCCGCGCGGCTACCTGGACGGCCAGATGTACCTGATCGACTACCGGCTGCCCGGCCAGGGCAACGCCAGCCGGCAGCCGTTCGATTTCGTGGTGGTGCACGTCCGGGACGCCTATGAGGTGCCCGACCGGCCGACCTGGACAGCCGACGTGCAGCCGATCCTGCAGCAGTTCAGCAACCTGTACCCGATCATGAGCAAGGGCTTCATCGACCTGTCCGACCGGGCGGCCGTGCTGGCCAATCGGGACATCCTGCAGCTGGCGTTCTCCCGGCCGATCGAGGACCCGAACTACATGCCGGTGACCCGGGATCTGTCCGAGCCGAAACGGCAGATGCTGCTGGCGTGGCTGGCCGACCCGGACGGCGAGTTGGCCGATTCGGCCGGCGCGGAAGCCGAGCCTGTTCAGCCGGGGCACCGGCCGGCGGTCGCCCCGCCGATCACCACCCCCGAACCCGACTATGCGGCAACGCTGGACAGCAAGACCCAGTTCGCCCACAACTTCCTGCATGCCGGCCGGCGCGCCGGTTCCTGACCTCGCTCGAGTTCTGCCGTTGGAGAAAGGCGTTTGCCATGCTCACCATTCAGCCCACGCTGATCGAGGCGGTCCGCAACGCCTCGGTCGCGGCCGACCTCTATCCCAGCGTGCAGTCGGCGATCGAACTCGAACACTCCACCATTCCGCCTTATCTCACCGCACTGTTCTCGATCAAGCAGGGCTACAACTCCGAAGCTGCGCAGATCATCGGCTCGGTGGCGGGCGAGGAGATGCTGCACATGTCCATCGCGTGCAACCTGATGAACGCGATCGGCGGTTGTCCGGACATCGACAATCCGCTGTTCATCCCGTCCTATCCGGGGCCGTTACCGATGGGCGTGCACAGCTCGCTGACGGTCGGCCTGGAGAAGCTGACCCGCAAGCTGGTCTATGACGTGTTCATGACCATCGAGGAGCCGGAGACCCCGATCGACATCCCGGTCGGTCAGGCCGCCGGCCTGCAGCTGCTGGCCACCGAGCCGCCGAACTACGCCACCATCGGCGAGTTCTACGCCGCGATCAAGGAGAAGCTGATCGAGTTCGGGCCGGGCGTGATCACCGGCGACCCGGCGCTACAGATCGCCGACCCGCGCTGGTACCCGCTCACCGAGCTGTTCCCGATCCTCACCCTGGAGGACGCGCTGCGGGGGATCGACATCATCGTCGAGCAGGGCGAGGGCACGCGTGAGTCGCCGATGGACCCGCAGGGTCAGGTGTCGCACTACTACCGGTTCGCCGAACTGGTCTACGGCCGTCGGCTGATCGCGGTGCCGACCGAGCCCGGCTGGGCCTATGCGGGTGCGCCGATCCCGCTGGATCCGGCCGGCGTCTGGAACATCTGCCCGGACGCCAAGGCCATCGACTACCCGGAGAACAGCCAGGCCCGGGTGCTGGCCGATGCGTTCAACGGCGCCTACACCCGGCTGCTCGGCTGCCTGCACCAGACGTTCAACGGCCAGCCGGACCGGTTGTCGATGGCGTTGAGCCTGATGGTGGAGTTGCAGCTGACCGCGCAGAAGCTGGTCTGCACACCGGTGCCGGGCACCGACATGTTCGGCGCGCCCACCTTCGAGTACAACGCCGCGGCAGCCAACTGACCGGTCTCGGCTGACGACCGGCTCGTCTCCCCAAGCCGAGGAATTGTCTATACCATTCCTGGCTGTGGAAGTACGACCACCGGACGATGCCGAGATCCGCCGGCTGGCGCTGGGCTGTTTCCTGCCCGGGTTCACCAGTGAGACGCCGCCGTCCTGGCTGCTGGACGGGCTGGCTGCCGGCGTCGGCGGGGTGATCCTCTTCGGGTCGAACCTCGGCGATGGCAGCGCGGTGGACAAGCTGACCGAGCGGCTGCGGTCGGTGGCGGGACGACCGCTGGTGTTCGGCCTGGACGAGGAGGGTGGGGACGTCACCCGGCTGGATACGGTGCGGGGCAGCGCGGTGCCGGGCGCCGCGGCGCTCGGCTGGCTGGACGACGAGGCGGCGACCGAGCGGGTGTACGCCGGCATCGGCCAGCGGCTGGCCGATGCCGGCATCACGCTGAACCTGGCGCCGGTGGCCGATGTGAACTCGGACCCGCGCAATCCGGTGATCGGGGTGCGCTCGTTCGGCGGCTCGGCCGAGGTGGTTGCCCGGCAGGTGGCGGCCGCCGTGCGCGGCATCCAGCGGGCCGGCGTGGCGGCGTGCGTGAAGCACTTTCCCGGGCACGGCGCCACGATCTCGGACTCCCACCACCAGGTCGCGGTGGTGGACCGGTCGCCGGCCGAACTCGAGGCGGTGGAGCTGGTGCCGTTCCGGGCCGCGATCGAGGCGGGCAGCCGGGCGGTGATGACCGGACACCTGCGGGTGCCGGCGCTGGACACCGAACTGGCCACCGTGAGCAGGCCGATCACCACCGGGCTGCTGCGAGAATCGCTCGGTTTCGACGGGGTGATCGTCACCGACGCGCTGGAGATGAAGGCGGTGTCCGGCACCATCGGAATGGTGGCGGGATTCGTCCGGGCGCTGCTGGCCGGGGCGGACGCGGTGGAGACCGGAGCGGCGGACTACCCGGAACTGCTGACCGAGATCCCGGACGCGGTGCTGGCGGCGGTGCACGCTGGCCGGCTGCCGGTGCGGCGACTGCAGGATGCTGCCCGGCGGACCGCGTCGCTGGCGAGCCGGCCGGCTACGACCGAGCCTGCACCACCGGCCGACGAGGCCGACCTGGCCCGCCGATGCATCGAGGTACGGGGGGCGCTACCGGCACTGCGGCGGCCGCTGGTGCTCGAGTGCCGGACCGAGAACGGCATGGCGACCGGCGCGCTGCCCTGGTCGGTGGCCGACCGGGTGCTGGCTCGGGCACCGGGCGCCGAGGCGCTGGTGTTGACCGGTCCGGCCGATCCGGGCGAACTGCGGCAGGCCGCCGCCGAACGGAGCCTGGTGTGCGTGATCCGCGATCCGAGCCGGCATCCCTGGCAGTGGCCGGTGATCGAGGCCGCGACGGCGCATGCCCGGACGGGTCAGCCGACGGTGCTGGTGGATGTCGGATGGCCGACCGAGCTGCCGGCCGAGCTGACCGGACCGGCCGGGCTGCCGATCATTCGAACCCGGGGCATCGCACCGGGCCTGCTCGCCGCGGCGGCGGAGTTGCTGGCTCCGTAGTCGGTGCGCGGGTATGGGCCAGGAAGTATTCACCTGTCCGGTATGTCAGTTCGCCCGCACGGCCCTTGCTCGGCCGAGTCGAGTGTCAGTCGGATAACGGCTCTCCAGCGGCCTCGGCGGACCCTTGACAGCGGAATGGTCTAGGCCAATACTCAGCCTCAATTCGTCTATACCAATCTTGAAGGAGACGGTGGCGTGAATCGCAGATTCGCGGGCGCGGTGGTCGCGGCCTCGGCCGTGGCGCTGGCACTCAGCGCGTGCAGCAGCTCCAGCAAGTCGTCGTCCAGCACCGCGAAGGGCGGCAGCGTCCTGTCCACCGATGGCAAGGGCAAGACCGTCACCGTGTGGTTGCAGAGTGATGCGCAGAAGGGCTGGCCGGCCGTCGTCGACCAGGCCAACCAACGGTTCGAGCAGGCCACCGGCGCCAAGGTCAACGTGCAGTGGCAGCAGTGGTCGAACTACACCACCAAGCTCGACTCCACGTTCGCCGGCAGTTCCGGCGTTCCGGACGTGGTCGAGCTCGGCAACACCCAGACCGCGTCCTACATCGCAGGCGGTGCGTTCGCCGACCTGAGCTCGGCCAAGGGGCAGTTCGAGAACTCCAGCAGCTGGCTGCAGGGGCTGGCCGATTCCGGCACCTCACCGACCGGCAAGCTGGAGGCCGTCCCGTATTACGCGGGCAGCCGAGTGGTGATCTATCGCAAGGACCTGTTCAGCAAGGCCGGCATCACCGCCGCGCCGGCCACCCTGGACGAACTGTTCACCGATCTGGACAAGGTCAAGGCGGCCGACGCCAGCGACAAGAACTTCTCCGCCTTCTACATGCCGGGCAAGTACTGGTACGCCGCGATGTCGTTCGTCTACGGTGCCGGCGGCAAGATCGCCGACCAGCAGGGTGGCAAGTGGACCGGTCAGCTGGAGAGCAGTCAGGCCCAGCAGGGTCTGTCCACCTGGCAGAAGTTGACCAGCTACTCGACCGGCGGTGCCACCAAGGACGAGTCCGATCAGGACGCCATCATGGCGCAGGGGCACACCGGGGCGATCCTCGGCAACGGTTGGGAGGTCGGCTCGGTGACCGATCCGAAGACCGGCAAGCCGGCGCTGGCGCCGGTGCTTGGCACCTTCCCCCTGCCGTCGGACACCGCCGGGCAGTACACCCCGTCGTTCCTGGGTGGTTCGGACCTGGCGGTGCCGGCCAAGGCTCCCGACGCGGGGCTCGGTGCGACCTGGATCAAGTTCTACACCGACACCGCCAGCCAGACCGCGCTGGCCAAGTTCGCCATTCCCAACACCACGTCGCTGATCAGCGTGTACGAAGCCGCCGGCGATGCGAACAAGTCCACCGGTGAGGCCGCCAAGAACACCTGGTTCGTGCCCAACACGCCGAACTGGGCGAACGTGGAAAGTGGGAACGTGCTGCAGAACATGCTGGAATCCATCGCGACCGGCAAGAGTTCCGTTGCCGACGCGGCCAAGACGGCGGACACCCAGATCGCCGGCATCCTGAACGCGACCAGCTGAGCCGCGAGGAGCTGCTCGGATGGCATTGAGCCACCTGCCGAGGGCGCGACCGGACCGGTCGCGCCCTCGACAGGCTTCCCGCGGCCGGGTGGCAGCCGGCGGTGGCCTGCCGTACCTGCTGGTGCTGCCGGCCTGCCTGGTGCTGGCCGTGGTCGCCGCCTGGCCGCTGGTCAAGATCGTCCAGCTGTCGGTGCAGAAACAGGAGGGCGGCAAGTACGCGCTGTTCCACTCCGGCGGCAGCACGCCGTTCGTCGGACTGCGTAACTTCACCGGCGTCCTCACCGACTCCACCTTCTGGACGGTGCTGACCCGGACGCTGGTGTTCACCGTGGTCAACGTCGGGCTCAGCCTGCTGATCGGCCTCGGCGTGGCGATCTTGCTCAATCGGGTGTCGAAGTGGGCCAGGCTGGTGCTGACCGCCGTGTTGCTGTTCGTCTGGGCGGTGCCCTCCACCGTCTCCACCCAGGTGTTCTACTGGATCTTCTCCAGCCAGTACGGCGCGGCGAACTACCTGCTGAACCTGCTGCCCGGCGTGCACATGCGCGGTCACGACTGGTTCGCCGACCCGCATTCGGGATTGGCCGTGGTCACCGCGGTGGTGATATGGGGTGCCATTCCGCTGTTGGCCATCTCGCTGCACGCCGGCATCACCCAGGTGCCGCGCGACGTGCTGGAGGCCGCTCGGGTGGACGGGGCGGGCGCCTGGCAGAGCTTCCGCAGCGTCACCTTGCCGTTCCTGCGACCGCTGCTGGTGATTCTCACGACGCTGTCGGTGATATGGGACTTCGGCGTGTTCAACCAGATCTGGTTCATGCGGGACGGGCACCCGGAACCGGGCTACCAGACGATCGGGATCTACATGTACTCACAAGGCATCGGCAGCAGTCACTACAACCTCGGGGCAACCGTCGGGGTGCTGATGATGCTCTGTCTGCTTACGGTCATGGTGTTCTACATCAGGCAACTGTTCCGGATCGGGGACGCCGAATGACCATGGCATCGACAACCGCCGTGCCAGGATTGGCCACCCCGGCACTGGCCACGACCGCAGTGGCCGAGGTGACCACTCGCCGGTACGCCCGGCGCCGGCACGCCACCTGGGCCTGGAACGCGCTGGCGATGCTGCTGGCGGCGATCTTCGGCTTTCCGATCTACTGGATGCTGATCACCGCGTTCAAGAGTTCGGCGGACATCAACTCACTCACGCCGCAGTTCTGGCCACGGCATCCCGGCCTGCGCGGGTTCAGGGAGGTGCTGGCCGATCCGATCTTCCGCGCGGATCTGCGCAACAGCCTGCTGATCACCGTGGCGGCGGTGCTGGTCAGCATCGTGATCGGGTTCTTCGGAGCTCTCGCCATCGCCCGATTCCGCTTCCTCGGCCGCAAGGTCTTCGTGTTCGCGGTGCTCATCGTGCAGATGATTCCGCTGCTGGCGTTGACCATTCCGATGTCGCTGCTGCTCGACCGATTCCAGCTCAAGAACAGCCTGACCGGTGTGGTGATCGCCTACCTGATGTTCACCATGCCCTATACGGTATGGACCTTGCGTACCTTCATCGCCAACGTGCCCCGCGAGCTGGACGAGGCGGCCATGGTGGACGGCTGCAGTCGATGGCAGACGTTCTACAAGATCATCCTGCCGCTGGTGGGTCCCGGCCTGATCGCGACTGCCGTGTACGGCTGGATCCTCGCCTGGAACGAGTTCGTGCTGGCCAACACCCTGCTGATCGACAACGACAAGCAGACCGCGATGATCTACCTGCTCTACTTCCAGTCGAGCCCGGTGCACGGCGCTGACTGGGGTGGCCTGATGGCCACCGCCACCCTGACCTCGTTGCCGGTGGTGGTGCTGTTCGTGCTGTTCCAAAGCCGGATCTCGGCCGGTCTCACCGCTGGCGCGGTGAAGGGATGACGGCACTGACCGGGGCCCGGCTGGTCACCCCCGCCGGAGTGCTCGACGACGGCTGGCTGCGGCTGGCCGGCGGCCTGATCGGCGAGGTGGCAGGTGGGCCGGCCCCGGCCGACGCGGTTGCGCTGCCCGGCGGCTGGCTGGTGCCCGGCTTCATCGACGTGCACGTGCACGGCGGCGGCGGCCATGATTTCACCGCCTCGGTCGAGGAGATGGCCGCCGGCATCGACTTCCACCGCCGGCACGGCACCACCCGGACCCTGGTGTCGCTGATGGCCGGATCGCTGGATGCCATGTGCGAGCAGCTGAACTGGCTGGTGGGCCTGGCAGCAGGGGATGACCGGATCGCCGGCGCGCACCTGGAGGGCCCGTTCCTGGCCGAGGCCCGGTGCGGTGCGCAGAACGCGGCACATCTGCAGTTGCCCGATCGGCAGACCATGACCAAGCTGACCGAGGCCGGCCAGGGGCTGGTGCGCACGGTGACCATCGCACCGGAACTGCCCGGCGCGCTGGGCCTGATCACCGATCTCGCCGAGGCGGGCGTGGTGGTCGCGGTGGGGCATACCGACGCCAGCTACGACGAGGCCCGGGCCGGCTTCGAGGCCGGCGCGACGCTGGCCACCCACCTGTACAACGCGATGCCGCCGATTCGCCATCGGGCACCCGGCGCGGCGATCGCGGCGCTGGAATCCGGTGCCTACCTGGAACTGGTCAACGACGGGGTGCACGTACACCCGGCGATGGTGCGGCACGCGGCGGCCTACGGCACTGATCGGTTGGTGCTGATCACCGATGCGATGAGCGCCACCGGAGTGGGGGACGGCTCGTACCTGCTGGGCGGCCTACCGGTCACCGTGGTGGACGGGCAGGCCCGCGGCACCGAGACCGGCTCGCTCGCCGGCAGCACCCTGACCATGGACAGCGCCTTCCGCCGCGCGGTGCGCGAGGTGGGCCTGCCGATGACGGCGGCGGCGGCCGCGGCCTCGACGAATCCAGCACGGCTGCTGGGCATCGCCGATCGATGCGGGTCGCTGGCCGCCGGCCAGGCCGCCGACCTGGTGCATCTGGACGATGACCTGACGGTGCGGCGGGTGATGATCGGCGGCCGCTGGCTGTAGCCAGCGGCCGCTCCGCGCCGTGAGCAACTGCGCATTCCCCGCTTTGATCGCTGGCACCCGTTAGGGTTCGTGCTGCCGAGACAATCGAGCAGGACGGGAAGGTACGCCAGATGGTGTTGCTGTACCTGTTCGTCGGCCTGCTGGGGTTGGCCGTCGGCTCGTTCCTCAACGTGGTGATCTACCGGCTGCCGCGGGGCGAGTCGCTGAGCCGGCCGCCGTCGCACTGCCCGTCCTGCGGTGCTCCGATCCGGCCCAGGCACAACGTGCCGGTGCTGGGCTGGCTGGTGTTGCGCGGCCGATGTGCCGACTGTTCGGCGCCGATCAGCCCACGCTATCCGGCCGTCGAACTGGCGACCGCGGTGCTGTTCGTCGCGGTGGCCGTCCGGCTGGACCGGCTGGATCTGTTGTCGGCGCTGCCGGCGTACCTCTACTTCGCCGCGATCGGCATCGCGCTGGCGATGATCGACATCGAGCTCAAGCGACTGCCGAACCGGATCGTGCTGCCGTCCTACCCGGTGCTCGGGCTGCTGCTGGCGGGCGCGGCAGTGGCCGACGGCGACGGCTGGCGACTGGTTCGGGCGGTACTGGCCGCCGCAGCGCTGTTCGGCTTCTTCGTCGTCCTGTCGTTGGTCTATCCCAGCGGGATGGGATTCGGCGACACCAAGCTGGCCGGCGTGCTCGGCCTGGTGCTCGGCTACCTGTCCTGGTCGGCGGTGCTGGTCGGTACGTTCACCGGGTTCCTGCTCGGCGCGCTGGTCGGGGTCGTGGTGCTGGCCAGCGGCCGGGGCAACCGCAAGACCGCTTTACCGTTCGGGCCGTTCCTGATCGGTGGCGCGTTGATCGCACTGTTCGCCGGCAACACGATCGCCGGCTGGTACCCGACTCCGTGACCGCTCTTCGCGGGTTGCTGTCAGTCGGTCAGGGTCTGGAAGACCGCGAACGCCGGCTTGTCGTACCAGGTGGACGAGTCCAGACCAGGTGTCTCCACCAGGCCCCAGTTGGCCTCCTTGTTGGTGTTGCTGGGGTCCACATCATCGAGCAACTCGAAGTAAGAGATGTCAATGCCGCGGGCTAGGTGGTCATTGATCAGATCGTCGATCTGGTCGGCCTGCTGCTGGGGGGTGATGGGGCAGGATCCACCGGAGTAGGTACTCAGACCTGACTCGCTGCTCAGGATCGGCCAGGAGGAACCGTACGCCGCCTGGAACTTCTGCTTCTGCGTGTCGATCATGTCCTGCAGGGCGGTGCCGGTGTTGCAGTGCGGGTACAGGTGCCAGTTGATCAGGTTGTACTTGCCCTGGATCGTCGGTGCGAACGTGTTCAGATCCGTGTACTGCTGGGAGATATTGCCTGACCACAGCGGCGGCGTGCCGACCTCGATGCTCTGGCCCGACTCGCTGTTGACCTGCTGGATGTTCGACCACAACTGCGCCTGGTGGTTGGCGGTCTTGGTCACCCAGTCGCCGCTCACACCGCTGTTCGGCTCGTTCCAGCCGGACGCGACCTCCACGATGCCCTTAAGCGGCCCCTCCAGGGTGTTGCGGATGTCGGTCCACTGCGCGCTGGTGAGCGCAACATCGGGCGTGCCCACCGCGAACCAGACCTTGATGCCATACAGGTTGTAGGCGTCCTGGTAGAACTGGATCACGCTGCTGTCCATGTTCGGTGCCAGCTTGCCACTCACCCGGTCGACGCCCAGCCTCCCTAGCGTCGCGAGCACGGCAGCATGGTCGCTGTACGTCGAGCCGGTGTTCTGCGGGAACACCCGCACAGCGACATGCGGGTTGACACCCGAAGCTACGGTGACGTTGACGTCATCCGAGGCGGCCAGTGCCCCGTCGGTGGCGGTGAGTCTGAGGACGTACGACCCGGCCGCACCGAACGCCGCCGTCGTGTCGACCGCGTGATTGTTGGCGAACGTGACCGTGCCGGGACCACTCACCTCGCTCCAGGTCTGCGTCACGGTCGAGCCGGCCGGGAGGCCGTCATCGCTCACGGTGCCGTCAAGGCTTGCCGCGTTGGGCAGCGTCACGCTGAGGTCGGGACCAGCGCTGACCGACGGTGCCTGGTTGGTTGCGCCCACCGGTGCCTCACACCACGCACCGGGACCGGTGTCGTTCACGCCTCGTACCAGAAAGGTCAACGGCGAACTGGCACCGGCGACGGTGTCCGTCCAGTGGTAGGACCGGGATGGGTTCTCGGTGCCGCGCGTCACGTTCAGTTGGATGGTCGGGTCGGTCTGACCCTTCGCACGGATGGCGTAGCGGTAGATGGGGCTGTCCGACGTGAGCGGCCGCGCCCAGCTGATGTCCCAACCGCCGGTGGGGTTCACGACTGCCGAGCACGACGGGGGTGCACTCGGCACTGCCGCTGAGGCGGGCGCAGCGAGCGACAGGCCGCCGAGCATGGACATGATGGTGAGCAGGGATACTCGCCAGAGGTTCTTCTTCATGTCGCACAACCCCCGCACAGCCGTCGCGATGAAGGGGCACAGCGTAGGTCCGGAACCGATGAGAAGTACATAACCTCGGCCCGATATAGACGAACTGCGGATCCGACGCCGGTCGGAGTACCGAATTGCTCGGACGGGCGTCAGCTCCTGATGCCGCGCAAACCCAATCGTTCAACGCGCGAAGGACGTCACGTCGAGGCCGCACTGGTGGCGGAAGCCCACTCGTCGCCGACTGCCAGGCCGTCCCGCTCGTCGTCCCAGGCCACCGCGCTGATCCGCCAGCCGGCCGGGGTGCGGACGAACTGCACCGTCTTCATGCCGCGCCCGGTGAACGGCCGCCCGTCCTGCACCCATGACTTGGCATAGCCGCAGAAGTGCTGGGCGATATCGCCGAACACCTCGGTGTGTCCGCGCAGTTCCCACTCGCGGAAGTCCACCAGGGTGCCGCTGGCCAGCAACGCCTGTCGGGGCGCGATGAAACTGTCCACGTCGTAGACGGCGGGTTCGCCACCGCAGGTCCGCACGATCACCGCGCCGGGCAGGAACACCGCCCGCAGCGCGTCCAGCCGGGTGGCGGAGTCGGGACCGGAGGTGAAGGCGGCGAAGAAGGCACGCACGATCTCGGTCAGGGCGGCCCGGTCATCCGCCGTGGCGCTGGCCGCCGGCTGGTCGTCAATCATGCGTCCACGGTAGAGGTGCCGCGCCCGCGGTAGTGGAAACGCCGTCAGCGTTGCATTGCCCAGGACTGCACGCTGATCTGCCGGGCCGGCGGGCTCGGCGAGCCGCTCGGGTCGTAGACCAGCACCCGGGCTCGCAGGCGAAGCCTGCCGGGCGGCGCGGCGCTGCAGGTGGCCGCCGCCTCGCAGACGTAGGCGTTGAGGTAGACCACGGTGCCGCCCGGGCCGTAGGTGGTCGAATTATCCGGGATCTCGATCACCGGGCCGATGTAGGCGATCGAGCCGGTCTCCTTGACCCAGAGGGTTCGGGAGATCACCCCGAAGCGCAGCACCTGCGCGGTGATGTTGCTCAGGGTCAGGTCGATCGGCGCGAGCGGGGTGAAGGTGGTGCCCTGGACGTAGGCGCGGCCGTGGTAGCTGGACGAGGTGGACAGCACCGCGCACTGGCCGGCGCCGCCGCCGGAGTAGGTGTTGTACAAGCAGTTGCCAGGCACCGCGTCGGTGGTTTCGCCCCGCAAGGCAGGCGGGGTGTAGCCGAAGCTCAGCTGGATGGTGTCCACCGACTCGGTCCCGGTGTGCTTGGTCTGGAGTGAGTAGGCAGCGCTGGCCCCGGAGTAACCGAAACTGTGGAAGGCGGCGGCCAGTGCGCTCAGGCCGGAGCCCCACAGGTCGATGGTGGCGGTCTTGGTCACGTTGATGCCCGAGATGGTCGGCAGCGTGACCGGGATCGCGGTTCCGACGACACCGGCTGCGCTGCGCGGCGTGATCGTCACCGTCCGGCTGTCTCCGGTAGCGCCCGCGGAGTTGCCGTACTGCACGGTCAGCGAGGCCGAGGTGAGAACAGAACCGGCCGGCACCGGAGTGGCCGGCCCGAAGCCGCTCACGGTGAAGCCGCCGGTCTGGTTGCCGCTCGCCGCGTTGGTCCAGGTGGCGGCCTTTCCATCGCCGCCGGCCGCGAGATTCACCACCGTTGCGCTGCTGCCGAACTGGCCGGTGCTGGTCACGGAGGTGGGCGGGTAGGTGACGGCGTTGACCGGGATTTCCTTCCCGGTCTGCTGCCCGTACACCGCGATCGGCGGCTGGTGATCCTGGTAGCTGCCGCAGATCTCGGCGTCGGCGGTGCCGGAGACCTGCAACTGGCTGTCCCCACCGAAGATGAACTGGACGCCCTGCTGGCCCTCGTCCTTAGTGGCGTTGATCGGGCTCTGGCAGGCGCCCGGCACGCTGGCCGGCACGTTCGGCTTGGTGAGCACGGTGCCGCTGGAGTTGGTGGGGATGCCGGCGACCAGCTGGCCGTCCGCGACGTTCCAGAGGTCGCTGCCGGAGATCAGCGGGTTCGTGGAGTTGTGGAAGTCGAAGTAGTAGGTGCCCTTGGTGAACCACCAGACGCTGCCCTTGCACGGGTTACTGCCCTGCCCGCTCATCAGCGAGTTGAGGCCCCCGGCATCGTCGTAGTAGCCGGGCTGGAAGGTGACCACCTTGCCGGGGCAGCTCGACGCGGACACCGGCGGCACCGGCTGATAGGTCGGCACGGTGGTGGTGTCGGCGGAGTAGGAGGGAGTGAGCACCGTGCCGGCGGCGCAGGCTGCGGGCGGGGTGGCAACGATGGTGCCGCTGCACCCGGTGTGTGCGGTCACCGTGGTATTGGACTTCAGGGTGCCGTTGCTGACCACGATGTTGGAGTTCGACACGATCCCGCCGTGCACCAGGAACGGGATGGAGTTGTTCAACGCCTTGACGTTGAGCCCGGTCTCGCTGGGATTGGTGCCCGTGGTGAGGATGGCGTTGCCGGGCTTCTGGTCGTCCTTGATGGGGACCTGCGGCCCGGCCGCGCCGGTGGTCGGGTCGGGGGAACAGGTGACCGCCGCCGACGAGGCTGCCCCGCCGGTGCTGGCCGGGTAGAAGTTCGGCAGTACCAGGGTGTCGGTGTTGCCGAAGCACTTCGGGTAGGTGGTGCTGGTGACGTCGTTGTTGTAGGTGTTGGTGCGCAGCGCATTGATGGCCGCGTCGACCGCACCCTGCGCGCCGTAGGCATTGGCGGCCTGGGCCCGCACCGCGAGGGTGGTGTGGATGCTGGTGTCGGTCAGCGACAAGGTGGCGCCCACTACCATCGCGACCACGGTGACCAGCAGCAGCACCACGATCAGGGTGGCGCCCGACTCATCCTCGGCCCGCTGCCGGATTCGCGACCTGCCGGTCATGACTGTCTCCGTTCCCCGGTGAGTGCGATCGGGTACGAGGTACCCGGGCTGCTGGCGGAATCGGCGACGGTCAGGTTCAGCGTGATCCGCCTCGGCAGGCTGCTGCCGCTGCCGGTGCAGGAGGTGGCGCAACTTGCCGAGGCCGACACCAGGTCGTGCGCCAGGGTCACGTCGGACACCGGCGTGGCGCTGCCCGAGCAGGTGATCCGGTGCAGTTCCTGCTGGCCGCCGACGGTCTCGATGACGTAGGCGGCCCGGGTCTGTACCGGTGCGGCGGCGGCGCCGCTCGGATAGTCGTCCCAGGCGAGCCGGATCACCGCGTTCGGCGTGCCCGCGGTGCCGCACGGATACAGCCCGCTGGTGGCCGGTGCGGCCAGCTCGACCGACTGCAGGTAGGCGTACGGCGTGACGGTGTCGGTCCAGTTCCGGGCGCCGAGGCTGGCCACGTCCTGGGCGAAGTACGCCGCGCTGATCTGCGCGTCGTGGGATTCGGCCAGCCGACCGGTGGTGTCCTTGGAGTTGTGCAGGAAACCGATCATCAGGTTGCCGATCGGCAGCGAGATCACGCTCAGGATGGTGACGGTGATCAGCAGCTCGATCAGGGTGAAACCGGCCTCGGCCCGCCGGGGCCGGTGGAGCGGATTCCGACTCGGTCGGCTGAGCGGAACGAGCCGATTCCGGTTCAGCATGACGAGCCGATCCCGCACGGTTTGCGCAGCACCAGCACCAACTTCTCGCTGGCGCGGGTGTCGCTGCTGCTGACCGCCACCGTCAGCTGCTGCAGCCCGGTGTCGGTGCCGCAACTGGCCGACCACGCCGAGCCGCTCCAATACCGGATCGAGACGGGACTCGCGGTGTAGCCGGCCGGCGCGGCATAACCGACGGTGCCGGCGGCATAGGCCGAGGCCGCGGCACAGGCCGAATATCCCGTGCCGGCAACGTAGTTCTCCACCTGCTCGGCGTAGTTACGCACGCCGGCGCCGGCCGTGGCCTGCTTGCGGTGCACGTCCGACATGGTGATCGAGGCGGCCACCGCCCCGATGATCGCCACCAGCGCGATGCCGAGGATGGTCAACGCCACCAGCAGCTCGATCAGCGTCTCACCGCGCTCGTCGGAGGCCATTGCTCAAACCTTGACCTGGTTGAAGATTCCGTACATCGCGCTCACCAGGGCGATCGCCACGAAGCCGACCAGGCCGCCCATCACGATGATCACCAGCGGTTCGAACAGCGATGTCAGCTTCTTGATCTTGTAGTCCAGCTCGCCCTCGTAGTACTTGGCGGTCGCGGCCAGCTGGTCGTCCAGCGTGCCGGTCTCCTCACCGACCCGGATCATCCGGGAGGCGGTGCCGGGAAAGATCCGGGTCGCCGCCAGCGGCGCGGCCAGTCCCTCGCCGCGCAGCATCGCCTCGCCGACCCCGTGCAGGGCCCGGACGAACACCTGATTGCGCAGCGACTCGGTCGCCACCCGCAGTGCGTCCGGCAGGTTCACCCCGGCACCGACCATGGAGGACAGGATGCGAGCGAACCGTTCCACCAGCACGTACTGCATGGTCGAGCCGAGCACCGGAATACGCAGCAGCACCCGGTCGATGAAGTAGCGGCCGGACGAGGTGTGCACGGTGATCACCATCGCGCCGGCGAGCACCGTGATGCCGCCGAGCAGCGCCCACCAGTAGTTGCCCAGGAAGTCGGTGACCGCCAGCAGCATCCGGGTGGGCAGTGGCAACTTCGCGTCCAGGCTGGCGAAGAAGGTCTTGAACCGGGGTAGCACGTAGGTCGCGAGCACGATGATGGTGACCACCGCCATCACCGCGATCGCGCTCGGATAGACCATCGCCGACTTGACCTTGCGCCGGGCATCCAGGTCCCGCTCCAGGTATCTGGCGAGCTGGTCCAGCACGGTGTCCAGCTGACCGGTCAGCTCGGCCGAACGGACGATGCCGCGGTAGAACTCGGGAAAGATGTTGCGGTGCCGATCCAGGCAGTCCGAGAGCCGGTCACCCCGGCGCAGGCCCTGCTCGACCGACAGCATCATCCGCCGGACGGAGCTGTTGTCGGCGTCGGCACCGATCGTGTGCACCGCTTCGATCAGCGGCAGGCCGGCCCGGATGAACGCGCCGAGTTGGCGGGACAGGTGCATCACCTCGGCCCGCTTCACCCGAGGGGCGAGGATCTCGGTCTGCAGCACACTCTTGGACTCGGCGACCTGAATATTGCGCAGTTCGCGTTCGTACAGCGCGAGTTCGACCAGCTCCCGGCTGGCAGCCTTCTGCGAGCCCTTGGTCGACTCGCCGGTCGGCAGCGTCGCGGTGTAGGCAAAGCGCGGCATCTCACACCCCCGTTCCGTACACGGCGCGCAGCACCTCGGGCACCGTGGTGATGCCCTGCTCGATCAGCCGCAGCGCCTCCTCGAGCAGCGTCTGCATGCCCTCGGCGCGTCCCAGTTTGCGGATCTCATCGTGCGCGGCCCGTTCCAGCACCAGTTCCCGGATGCCTTCGGTGATCGGCAACATCTCATACACCCCGATCCGATCGAGGTAACCGGTGTGCGCGCAGAAGTTGCAACCGACCCCCCGGATGAAGCCGGCGGCCGGCCGGCCGCCGCCGACCGCATCCAGGAACGCCAACTCCTCCGAGCTCGGCTGGTAGTCGGCACGGCAGTAGTCGCAGATTCGGCGCACCAGCCGCTGGGCGAGCACCGCGGTCACCGACGAGGCGACCAGGAACGTCTCGATGCCCATGTCGAGCAACCGATGTAGGGCCGAGACCGAGTCGGTGGCGTGCAGCGAGGACAGCACGAAGTGCCCGGTCAGCGCGGACTGCACCGCGATCCGAGCGGTCTCCACATCGCGGACCTCACCGACCAGGATGATGTCGGGATCCTGCCGCAGGATCGACTTCAGCCCGTTGGCAAAGCTGATTCCGGCCTGCTCGTTGATCTGGATCTGGTTGATCGAGGGAAAGGTGTACTCCACCGGATCCTCGATGGTCATGATGTTGCGGTCCGGGCTGTTGATCTGCCCGAGCGAGCCGTACAGCGTGGTGGTCTTGCCGCTACCGGTCGGGCCCGCGCAGATGACCATGCCGTACGGCGAGCGCAGCAGCCGGCTGTACCGGCTGACGATGGCCTCGGGCATGCCGAGCTGCCCCAGGCTGAACAGCGGCCGGCTCTTGTCCAGGATCCGCAGCACGACCTTCTCGCCGCCGACCACCGCGGTGGTGGAGACCCGGATGTCGACCGGCCGATCCTCGACCTCGGTGCTGATCTGGCCATCCTGCGGCCGCCGGCGCTCGACGATGTTCATGCCGGCCAGGATCTTCAGCCGGCTGACCACCGCCGGTCCGATCGAGCCCGGTAGCTCCAGCACGTCGTGCAGGGCGCCGTCGATCCGGTAGCGCACTCGTACCCGGTCCACGTGCGGCTCGATATGAATGTCCGAGGCCCGGTCGCGCAGTGCCTGGGTGATCATCATCTGCACCACCTGGACGACAGGCGCGTCGTCCCCGGCAGCGGTCTCGGTCTGTGCGGCCGCGTCCCGCCGGATGCCGTCGCGAGCCTCGAAGAGCTTGACCTGGTCGTGCACCTCGGCCAGCGCCCGGTAGCTGTTGTCGATCGCACGCATCAGATCCGTCTGCGCGGCAAGGCGGAACTCGACCGGCCGGCCGATCACGTCCCGGATTCCGGCCAACGTGCTCTCAGCCGGCTCGGCGACCGCGACGGTGACCTGCCGGTCGTCGACGGTCAGCGGCAGCGCCAGCAGCGCGCGGGCGGTGGCGTCCGGCAGCAGCGCGAGCGCCTCCGGCTGCGGCGTGACGTCGCGCAGGTCCAGCAGCGCCAGCGAGCTCTGGCTGGCCAGTGTCTCGGTCAGCTCGTGCTCGGTGAGCAGCCCTTGTTCCAGCAGCGCCCGGCCGAGCCGCTTGACCGATCCGGCCTGCACCTGCTCCAGCGCCGCCACCACCTGCTCCGGGGTGACCAGCCGCGCCGCGACCAGCAACTCGCCCAGCCGCCGGCCGGTCTCCCGGACGGACAGGTCCGCGCTCGGCGCCGGGTTGCGCGGCGCGGCATGTGCGGGATGGGACTCTCGGGTGCGCAGCCTCATGACGGCACGCTCACCGGTTGCGGCGGAGCCGGCCGGACGATGTCCTTCGGGTGCAGGCTGCGTGCGACGGCGTCCTCGAAGCTGACCAGCCGGTTCGCGACCAGGTAGGACAGCGACTGTTCGAAGCTCACCATGCCGTCCCGCTGGCCGGTGAGCAGCGAGTTGCGCAGCTGATGGGTCTTGCCCTCCTTGATCAGGTTGCGTACCGCGGGCGTGGCCACCAGCACCTCGTACGCGGCAACCATGCCGCCGTCGATCCGGGGCAGCAGCCGCTGGTAGACGATGCCGGTCAGCGCCGCGGCGAGTTGTACCCGCACCTGCGCCTGCTGCTCGCCTGGAAAGACGTCGATGATCCGGGCCAGCGATTGGCTGGTGTCGTTGGTGTGCAGGGTGGCGAAGACCAGGTGACCGGTCTCGGCGAGGGTGAGCGCGAACCGGATCGAGTCCAGGTCCCGCATCTCACCCACCAGCAGCACGTCGGGGTCCTCGCGCAGTGCCGAGCGCAGCGCGTCGGCGAAGGACGCGGTATCGCTACCGACCTCGCGCTGGTTCACCGCGGAGCGCTTGTGCTCGTGCACGTACTCGATCGGGTCCTCGATGGTGATGATGTGGCAGGCCCGCTCGGCGTTGATCCGGTCGAGCACCGAAGCGAGTGTGGTCGACTTGCCGGATCCGGTCGGGCCGGTGACCAGCACCAGGCCTTGGTGCTGGCGGGCAAAGGCCGAGAGCACCGGCGGCAGGCCGAGCTGCTGCATGGTGGGGATATCCCGAGGGATCATCCGCAGCGCGATGGCGACCAGATCCCGCTGCACGAAGGCGTTGCCACGGATCCGGGCCTGGTCGCGCCAGCTGAAGGAGAAGTCGTACTCCCGGCGCTCGGCGAAGGCGGCCGACTGGGCCGGGTTGAGCAGTTCGGCCAGCAGCGCCTCGGTGTCGTCACCGGTCAGTCGCTGGGAATCAGGCAGTGACCGCAGCTCGCCGTGCACCCGCAACTGAGGTGGCAGGCCGGCGGTCAGCAGCAGGTCGGTGCCGGTGGCCTGCCAGAGCGCTTCGAGCAGCGCGTCCATCCGGCTGCCGATGGCGTGCGCGAGCATGGCGGTCCTTTCCTAGGTGAGCTGAGGTTTTGGTGATCCGGGCGGATCTGTGGCGATCCGCCCGGACCACCCGGGCCGGCTGCAGTGCGGCTACGGCCGGCCCGCTGGGTGAGCAGTCAGCTCAGCACGCCCCGCCGCTGGTGAGGGTGCCGGTGACGGTCGACTCGGTGGTGCCGGAACCAGGGGTGTAGCTCACGGTGTACTTGGTGCTGTTGGGAACTTCCTTCAGATAGGGCGGATTCGCGACGGGTTGGGCCATGTCGGCGATGGTCGCTGCCCAGGTGCCGTTCTTGGCGTAGTAGGCCTCGCTGGCGATCTCGACGTTCTTCACGTCCGACCGGCAGGCGGCGGTGACGCCGTCGTTGTTGAAGGCGCTGACCGCGAACACCACGATGCCGGCCAGCACGCCCAGGATCACGACGACGATCAGCAGCTCGATGAGGGTGAAGCCACTCTCCTCGGCCCAGATCTTGCGGATTCTCTGCAGCATTTCGGTTTCCCCCTTGAGAAGCGGCGGTCACGGTGATCGCCGCAGTGTGTGCTCCGTGACGCCCGGTGGCGCCGCGGTGCGTACCTGCCGGCCGGGCCGGTGGTCAGGTGTGCGGTGTGTCCTTACGCGTTGGCTATCGGGTCGGTCGGGGTGCCCGCCCGAGGTGGCGAGCGCAGGCTCAACTCGGCCAGTTGCCGGACGGCGAGGCTGACCGGGTGCTTGGTCGCGGCGGCGACCAGCGGCACGCCGTGATTGATCGAGGTGGGTACGTCACGGCTGGACGGGATGTGCACCGACACCGCGGCGCGCAGCATCCGCTCGACGTCGGCGACGGTGATGCCGACCCGTGAGTCGGACCGGTTGAAGACCACGGTCCGGGCGCTCTTCGGGTAGCCGAGCAGATCCATCGCGTCCAAGGTGCGGCGCAGGTTGAGCAGCGCCGGCCGCTCCGGCGTGGTCAGCAGGATGTGCTGGGTGGAACGGTCGAGGGCGGCCAGCACCGCCCCGGTGAACCGGGCCGGTGTGTCGACCACGATCGCGTCGTACTCGTCGACCAGCTGGTCCAGCACGGCTGCCACCTGCTCGGTGGAGATCCGTTCGGCATCGCCCGGCCCGACCGGCGCCAGCACCGCGTCCAGCCCGGGCCGGATCGGCGTGCGCAACTCGGCGGTGTGCGGCTCGAGCAGTCCCAGCACACCGGCGAGGGTGTTGTCGGTGTCCAGCCGCAGCGTGGTGGCGACATCGCCGAAGCCGAGATCCAGGTCCAGCAGGCAGACCCGGCGGGCGCCGTCGGCGTGCAGTGCGAAGGCGAGGTTGGTCGCCACCGTGGTGCGGCCGCAGCCACCCTTGGTGGAGAACACCGAGTAGATCCGACCGCGGCCCGGCATCGGCTCAATGGCCATCCGGCTACCTCCCCGGTCGGTTTGACGCCAACTGGCGGTGCCGACCCAGTGGCGGTGCGCTGATCGCCGATCAGCTTGTGATCAGCGTCCGGGTCGCGCTCCTGCCGAGGTAGCGGCTCAACGGTCAGAACCAAGTCGGCCGGTCCGCCGCCAGCCGGCCGACGGCTGTCAGCCGATCGGCCCACGCCGAAGCGGGTCGATCTGATCGAATCGGCCGGGCCGCGGGCGCGGCGCGGGTACGCTCGCTGCGTCATGACCAGCACGGGCGATGACGGCGGGGCACCGGATCCAGTACGAGTGTTCGTACTGGATGACCACGACGTCGTCCGGCGCGGCCTGATCGAGATGCTCGCCGAGCGTGCCGAGTTCACCGTGGTGGGCGAGGCCCGCACCGCGGCCGAGGCGCTGCGCCGGATTCCGGCCAGCCAACCCGATGTGGCGGTGCTGGACGTCCGACTGCCGGACGGTAGCGGCATCGACGTGTGTCGGCGGATCCGATCGACGCATCCGGAGATCCGGTGCTTGATGCTGAGCTCGTACGACGAGACCGAGGCGATGGTCGCGGCGGTGCTGGCCGGCGCCGCCGGCTATGTGCTCAAGGAGGTCCGGCAGGCCAACCTGTTGGAGAGCATCCGCCAGGTGGCCGCCGGCCGGTCGCTGTTGGACGCCAAGGTGGTCGAGCAACTCGGCAGTCAACTGCGCCGGACGAAAGCCGCAGTATCGCTGACCGAGCGGGAACAGGTAATTCTCGGCCATATCACCAAGGGATTGACCAATCGCCAGATTGCCGAGCAGATGTTCATCGCCGAGCAGACAGTTGCCAATAATGTGTCCGGGCTGCTGGCAAAACTCGGCGTTCGGCGGCGCGCGCAGGCGGCTGTACTCGGCATGCAATTGCACGAACAAACCTGACCAAACTCGAACGGACGGCACGTCCTGCGAGCTGTTTCCGGGCGGTGTCAAAAGTCGGTAAGAACTTACCCGGACAACAGGCCGTCCGGCATGCTTTGATTTCTCCAGCGGCGTCAACGGATGCCGAAGGATTCGGGGGGATCCATGCCTGTCGGGTTACCTTACGTCCTTTTGGGCGTATGCTCGCCGGCCGCGGTCGAAGGGCGGCGGCGATGAGCGCGCTGCGGCTGCTCGTGGTGGAGAGCCATCCGGTGACCAGGTGGGGGCTTGCCCGGATGGTGGCCGAGCAGCCCGACCTGCAGTTGGTCGGCGAGACCGACTCGGCCGCGGATGCGGTCCGGCTGGTCACCGCGCTTCGACCCGACGTGGTGACGGTCGACGTCACGCTGCGCGACCGGGACGGCCTGGAGTTGGCGCGCGAGTTGCGTGACCGGTTCGACAACCTGGGCATCGTGGTGCTGACCGCGCTCGGCAACGACGACGTGCTGTTCCGCGCGCTGGAGACCGGAGTGTCCGCGTTCGTATCCAAACAGGCCGATGTGCTGGAGGTGCTTGCTGCGATCCGGCATGCCGGGGTGGCCGCGCTGTCGTTCAGCGCAACCGGCCTGGCCGCAGCGCTGCGCCGCCGGCAGCAGCAGGCGGACAGCCGGCTGTTGAGCACCCGCGAACGGGAGGTGCTGGCGCACCTGCTGGCCGGAAAGTCGGTACCCGCGCTGGCGGCCGAGCTCTACATCAGCCTGTCCACGGCCAAGACCTACGTCGCCCGGCTCTACGACAAGCTCGGGGTGAGCAATCGGTCCCAGGCGGTGCTGGCCGCCGCCCGGTTGGGCTTCGCCGACGAACTGATGGGGCGGGTGCCGGCCTAGCCGTTCCAGTCGGCCCAACTGTTCCTGCCGGCCCTAGGTCGGCCTAGGTATCTGGCGAGCAGCCTTCGGCTCAGGTGGGCGCCGGCGTGCCCGCCTTGGTGACCGCGAGCCAGAGTCCGCCGAACTCGCGTACGTCGTGGCAGAGCACGACATGCTTGCCTTCGTGCGCGTAGAAGTACAGCGGCTTGCCCCGGTAGGTGACCTGGGTCGAACCGTCGCGCCGGGACGTCACGCCGAGCAGGGCGGCGTCGACGCCGTCGCGGGCGACCGGTCGGCCGCTGGTCAGCACCGGAGGCCAGGAGCTGGCGCAGTCGCCGTAGCAGGCGGGCTCGGTGGTCCGTTCCGCACCGAAGGTGTAGATCGCCTGCCCGCTGCCGTCGAACAGCACCGAGCCGTACTGGCTCGATGCCGCCGTGATGACCGCGCCGGTCTGCGTCGCGGCGGAGGCATCACGAGTTGGTGAGACCGAGATCGCCGGCCCGCTGGTAGCAGACCCGCCGCTGGCAGCAGACCCGCCGCTGGCAGCTGGGCCGCCGCTGGTAGCTGGGCCGCCGCTGGTAGCAGGCGCACCGCTGCCGGCCGCCACCGAAGCGGTATCCGTACCGCCGGCACAGCCGCTGAGCAGAACAGCCGCGCAGATCAGCAATCCGGCCGTCGTCCGCATTCCTTCGAGGCTAGCCCCGCCGCGTGACAGGATCGGCACAACTGCCCCGGCAACCTCCTGATCGGTCAGTCGTGGTTGGTGGCCAGCGCCTGCAACCTGGCCCAGCTCCCGTTGAACTGGTCCTGGCCGCCGGGGAAGGTGCCCGAGGTCGCGCTCTGCCACATCGTCCAGGTCGCCGTGCCGGCCGGAATGGCGGTCGGCGGGCTGCTGGTGTAGCTGTCCAGCCAGAACGGGTTGGTGGTGGCGAACGTGCTGGAGTTGCCGGTGCAGGTGTTCCACCAGGCGAAGGAGGTCGTGATCATCGGATACTTGTTCGTCTTGAGGTACATCTCGTCGGAGAACGCCTTGATCCAGCTGACCATTGCCGAGGTGGACAGGCCGTAGCACTGGGCGCCGCTCGGATTGTTCTGCAGCGACAGTGCCGGTGGCAGGGTCCGGCCGTCGGCCGACCAGCCTCCGCCGTGCGCCAGGAAGTAGTCCGCCTGGACGGTGCCGGTCGAGGTGTCCGGGTGTGCGAAGTGGAACGCGCCGCGGATCATGCCGATGTTGTAGGACCCGTTGTACTGCTGGCTGAACGACGGGTTCGTGTAGGTCGTCCCCTCGGTGGCCTTGACGTAGGCGAACCGGGCGCCGTTGTTGTAGGCGGCCTGCCAGTCGACGCTGCCCTGCGCGCTCCAGACGTCCATTCCCTGCGCGAGCAGGCCGCGGTTCTGCTTGGCGGTCAGCACCCGCATCACCGAGGCCTCGATCTTCGACTTGAACGTCGAATCGGTATTCACCTTGTTCAGCACGGCGTTGTACATCGCGGGCAGGATCGACGGGTCGTTCATCAGTGCCAGGTCGCCGCCGGCGTTGAAGAAGTTGATCGCCCGGTCGGCCGGGGTCCAGGACGACACCTGGGTCGCGCCGAGGCTGTCGCTGACGATCACGCCGTTGAACCCGAGGTCGCCGCGAATCATGCCGGTCACCACGGTCGGCGAGAACGCCGCCGGGTTGGCCGGGTCGATCTTGGAGTAGTAGGCGAGCGAGACCATCACGAACGGCACCCCGGCATGCACCGCATCGGCGAACGGGGTGACGTAGGAGTCGTACCGGGTGGTCTGGCTATCGGTGACGCCGGAACTGGTGTCGGTGTTCTGGGTGACCCGGCCCAGGCCGGGGAAGTGCTTGATCGTCGCGTCGATGCCGGCGTCGGCCATCCCCTGGGCGAAGGCACCACCCTCGGTCGAGACGGTGGTCGGGTCGTAGCCGTATTCACGCTGGTAGTAGCCGATGGGCTTGTTCGACGGCGCGAACGCCGCACTCGGCACGGTGTCGAGCACCGGCGCCAGGTTGACGTTGACGCCGGCGGCCTTCAGCTGCGAGCCCCAGGTCTGGGCGTCCGCACGCAGCGTGCTGGCCGCGTAGCTGCCCTGGGTGAGCGCGGTGGGGATGGTGGAGAATCCGCTGCCGGACAGGACCTGGACGTTGCCACCCTCCTGATCGGTGGAGATGAACAGCGGCACGCCGGAGGTCGAGGGTCCATCGGCCTTGGCCTGCAACGCTGCGCTGATCGCCGCGGTCGCCGCCACCCCGGCCGAGCTGCGTCCGGTCAGCAGTACGTTGCCCACGTGGTAGCTCTGGATGTCGGTGACGGTTTGGCTGCTCACGCTGGTGGCCGGCGTGCCGACCATGAACAACTGCCCGACCCGCTGTGCCTCGGTCATCCCGTTGAAGGCGATGCTCGCCGCGTTCGGGTTGTTCGCCGCGGCGGCGGGTGAGGTCAGCGCGATCGGACCGGCCAGGCAACCGACGACGAGGCCCGCCCCGGCCAGGGCGATGCTGCCGCGACGATAACCGGACCGAGCTCGATGGGGTTGGCGGCTCAACATTGCATCCCCTGCGTGCTGGATCCTGCCCCTGCCTGGGCGGCCGAGGCTGCTCCGGGACGCCGAGGCGAGCCGGTCCGACGGCATGTCGATGCTCCGTCTGTGCTCAATATGGACATATACCGCGTCTAGGTCAATAGCCCACGCGGATATCCGTTGACAAGATCATCCGACCGGCAGCGGTCAGCCGGTGTCTCAGCTGCCGGTCGGGGACGGGCTCTCTGAAGGTGCCGCCGTCGTGCTGGCATCGGTCTGGGCCGCTCCGGACCCGGTGCCCGTCGGTGCCGGGCTGCTGCCGGACGTGGCCGAATCGACCGGACCGGCCGGTGCCGTCCCGCCGGAATCACTGCCGCTCGGTGCCGCGCTGTCAGTTGAACTCGACCCGCTGGGCGGGCTGCTGGAAGAGCCGGGCGAGGTGCTCGGGTTGGCCGACGATCCCGAGTCCTGGTGGATGATGTCGAGGATCTGCTGCTCGTAACCGGCCAGCCGGTTGCGGATGTCGGTGAACGACATGCCCTGCAGATGCCGGCTGAAGTCCTGGATCTGCTGCCAGAGCGCCGTCAGGTCCTGAATCTCGGTGGGACTGGGGTTGTCCGGCAGCGTCACCACCAGTTGCACCGCCAGCGCCTGGGCCAGGCAGGCGATGCAGTCGTAGTTCACCGCGGCGGAGATGTTCTGCGGCACCACGACGTGCGCCTGCCCGACGATCAGCACCACCTGGAAGCTGATCGCGGTGGCCTGGCAGCCCTGGCAGTGCGCGAAGGCATACGCCTCGTTCTTGTTCAGCACCGTGTTCTGGTCGGCCCACACCATCGCGAAGGCGACGTCATAGACCACGGTGCCGCTGCGGGTGTTCACCGCAAGGGTCTGGTTGTCGCCGATGCCGGGCGGTGCCGGCCGGTTGAACGGAAACACCCAGGTGGGTGCGGTGGAACCGCCCGGCGCCTTGCTGCGTGGCACCAGCACCAGCGAGAGCACGGGATGGTCGGCGTCCGGCACCGGGCCGGCGTCCGATGGCCAGACGGTGGTAGCCGAGGCGAGCCGGCCCTCGGCCAGCCCCGCCGGATCCACATGCTGGAAGGAGGCGGGCAGCAGGTCGGACAGGGTGCCTCGGTCGGTGGCCTGGATCGGCCGGTAGTTGCCGTGCGGCCACCAGGCGAAGGCCAGCCCGACCAGCACCATGGCCGCCACCGCTGCGGCGGCGGCCCGCCGCCCCGGCCGGCCGCTGGTAGCACGCAGCACCGACCGGAGCAGTTGGCGCAGCGAGCGACTGAGCATGAAACCGATGCCGAGAATGGGCAGTGCGACCGCGATCACGGCGAGCACCTTGGCCAGACCGCCGACCAGGTCGCCCGCCCCGAACCGGTCGGTCATCTGCGACCACTGCCGGCTGAAGCTGGCCGCGGCCGAGGCCACGATCCGGGGCAGGCTGATCACCGTGGCGAGCGCGGTGAGAACCATCAGCGGCACCACCAGCAACACCCACAGGGTGACCACCAACCGGGCCCATGGCTTGAGCGCGTGCGCCTGGCCGTCGCGCCAGCGGCTCGGTAGCAGTCCGGCCAGGGTCGGCTTGATCTGGTGGAACAGGTCCGGCACACCGGTCAGGTCGGCCAGTACGTGATAACCGTCGAACCGGACCAGCGGCGGCAGCTGGCGAACCATCTGGATCAGCTGGGCACCGATGATCAGCAGCAGCGCGTCCCAGCCGGTCAGCCAGAACAATCCGTAGATTCCCACTGCCAGCAGGGCATTGAAGTACAGGCCGCCGAGGTCGGTACGCAGCCGGCCGGCTCGGCCGAGCCGGTAGCTGTCGGTGACGTCGGTGTAGAAGGCCGGCCAGATCAGGTAGAGCCCGGCCCCCATGGCACCGGGCGTGGCGCCGCCGTACCGCGCGGCGGCGGCATGGCCGAACTCATGGAACCCTGCAGAGATAAGGGTGATCGCGAACACCGTGAGCAGCAGGCCGGGCGAGGCGAACGCCTCGTGCGCCGCGAAGCCCAGGCCTTGGTCGAACAGCACCCACTTGGTCACCAGCACGAAGGCGACGACCACCGCGAGCACCAGCAGCGGATTGAACAGCCGCGCGAACGGCGCGGTCACCCGCCGGGTCAGCCCGGGATCGGACAGCACCCAGCGAAACCGCAGTGCCAGCAGCGGATTCGCCTTGCGCACCTCGGGTTCGGAGCCGTCCGCACGACAGACCAGGCCCAGCGGCCGCAGCTGGCCGTCGACCAGCGTACGGACGTCGGCGCCGCTCACCGAGCGGCCGAACGCGGTGCTGACCGCTGCCGCGAGCTGGTCGTAATCGCGCTGGCCGTCCATCGCCTGCAGCACCAGGTAGAGCAGCCTGGTCAGCTGCAGCGTCTGGCCGTCCCGGCGCCGCACCAGCGCTGGTGGCCGGCGGTAGCCGGAACCGGCCAGCTCGCCGATGAGTTCGAGCCCGGCGGCCGGGATGGGGACCTCGTCCGTTGCGATTTGGGTCGTGCTGGCCGAGGTATTCGCGTCTGTCGAGGTGTTCAGGTCTGGCGCGGTGTTCGAGGAGGCAGGCGGCGGCATCGCGCCGCCGCCTGCCGGGGCCCCGCTGAGCACGCTCATGTCGTGCTCGGGTTACTGCTGGATGGTTGAGGTCTGATCGCCGGTAGCGGTGGCATCGCCCTGGATGCTCTGATCGATCACCGCCTGCTGGTCGGAGACCGCGAGCGCGCTGGAGTCGATCGAGCCCACGTTGGCCGAAACCGCGGCATCGATCGGGGCGGCGGCGTTGGCATTGGCCGCCACCGCGCCATCGATCGGCGCCGCCAGGTTCAGGTCGCCGTTGAGATTGACGTTGACGTTCAGCAGGTTGCCGTTCAGAGCGTCGCCCGGCGTGGCCACCGAGGTGCCGCCCGTGCCGGTGTCGGCAACCGGCTGGGTGCCGTCGGTCGGCGTCGTGCCGGCACCCTGCGTGATGCCGCTGTTCTGGTCGGCGGTCGCGGTCGCATCGCCGACGATGCCCTGATGGATCGCGGCACCCTGCACGGTCTCGGCGCCGGCGGTGGAGCCGAGGGACAGCACGTTCGCGCCGACCGATGCCTCGATGGGAGCCGCGATATTGGCATTCGCGCCGACCGCAAGGTCGATCGGTGCGGCAGCGTCCAGGGCCAGGTCCAGGTTCGCGTTGAGGTCGAGCAATGACATGACCTCCTTGTCCGGTAGGGCGGTGCCACCTTCGGCGGCCAACTCCTCGGCAGACAAGGGTGTTAGGTCGTCACTCACAATCAATCGCCGCCTTCTCGGCGGCCGGATCCGCTGTGGTGCCCGGCGGTTGGCCGTCCTGTGATCGCTATTGATCGACAAGGGAGTAGATACCCCCGTGAGCAACGACTTAAACCTCTGTGAGGTGTGCCCTACTGCTGCTCGCTGCTGAGCACGGTGGACGTGTCAATCTTGAGAATGCCGTCCTGGCGGACCAGGGTGAACGCGGTACGTTCCCGCACGACCCGGCCGTCCTTGTAGGTGTAGGTCAGGGTGGCCTGGGCGGAGTTCGGTGCGCTGCCGCTGACGTTGGACGTGTCGACAGCCTCGATCGCGTCCCAGAACGACTGGTAAGTCTGGCGATTGCGTGCCGTGCCGTGCTGGTAGCTCTTGGTGAGACGGTTCCAGCCCTCGTCGGTGTTGTCGGGCAGCAGGGCGTAGTAATCGGTGATCGCCTGGGCCAACTGGGCAGCGGTGGCACCACTACCGCCGCCACCGGCCTGCCTGGTCGCCGAGGTCTCCGGTGCCGTGCTGGATTCGGTCGTCGACTCCTGCGCACTACTGGATGGCGGTTGGCTCGCCGAAGGCGTGGTGGACGCCGGTGACCCCGCGCTGGTCCGGCTCCCCGGCGTGCTCGCGGTGCCGGCCGCCGGGCCGTTCCCGTTGTGGTTGCCGGTGAGCAGCAGGGCGACCCCGATGCCCAGTGTGAGCAGCAACACGACTGCGATCAGGGCCGCCGCGAGCCCGCGGCGGCGGCCCGGCTCGCGGTCCCGCGGTGGGCCGCCGAGCGGTGGGCCGCCGAACGGGGGATCGACGGGTGGTTCGACGATGGGCAGCGCGGCGGTGGGGGTGGCTCGGTCGGCCGGCCATTCGGCAGCCACCGGCGCGGCGAGCGGTGCGCCCGCGGGCAGCGCGGCCGTCGGCGGAGGAATGGCTCGGGTCGGGTCCTGCATCGAGCCGAGGTCGGCCTGCAGCGCGGCCAGGGTGCGGCTGACGTCGATCATCGGCGGCCGGGCGGTCGGGTCGGCGGCGAGCATCCGGACCAGCAGCGGGGCGAGCGGTCCGCTGCGGCGCGGCGGGATGGTCTGACCGGATGCGACCCGGTGCAGCAGGGCCATCGGGTTCTCGGAGGTGCCGAACGGCGGGCTGCCCTCCAGCGCGGCATACAGCGTCGCGCCCAGGGAGAACACGTCCGCAGCGCCGTCGGACCTCGAACCCCGGGCGACCTCCGGCGCCAGGTAGGCCGGGGTGCCGGTGACGATGCCGACCGAGGTCAGGGTGACGTCGCCGGCCGCGTGCGAGACGCCGAAGTCGGTCAGCTTGGCGCTGCCGTCCTCGGTGATCAGCACGTTGCTGGGCTTGACGTCGCGGTGCACGATGCCGACCTCGTGCGCTGCGGCGAGGGCGGAGGCGACCTCGGCACCGATGCCGGCCACCACGGCCGGGGCCAGCACGCCCTTGTCGTTCAGGATCTCCTGCAGGCTCTTGGACGGGACGTACTGCATGATCAGGCACGGCCGGCCGTCGTGCTCGACCACGTCGTACACCGGCACGGCGTGCGGATGGTGCAGTCGAGCGGTGATCCGGGCCTCTCGCATCGCCCGGTCGACGGCGACCTGCGCCTCTTCCCGGCCGACGCCGGTCTGCGGCAGCAGCTGCTTCACCGCGACCGGACGCTGCAGCAACTCGTCCCAGGCCTCCCAGACCGAGCCCATGCCGCCCGAGGCGAGGCGATTGACGAGCCGATAGCGCCCGGCGAGCACAGCGTCGGGTGCGTCCACGAATCACCTCCGAGCACGTTTGACGCGGGCCGGTTCGCCTCCTTACGACCCTACGGCACCGGCCGGACGGGCCGGAGCTACCGCGGTCCGGGAGCGCACCCGGGGACGCACCCGGGGACGCACCGTGCCCGGCGATTCACGGGGCAGCGAGAGCAGTCCGGTGCTGCGCCGTGGTCAGAATCCGCCGCGCAGCCGGATCCACCGGTAACCCCAGCCGTTGAGCGGCAACTCGGTGACCTTCCTCGGTAGCGGCTGATAGTCGGAGTCGCCGAACATCTGATAGGCGTCGCGGCCGATGGCCAGCTCGGTCACGTCCAGGCTGACCTGCCGGTCGGCCAGGTTGTGCAACAGCAGGACCGACCCGGTCGGGGTGTCGAAGCGGTGTGCCAGCACCGAACGCGGCAGCGGCAGGTCGAGCACGGTCGCGGCGCCTACGCCGATCTCCGGGCATTCCCGCAGTACCCGGATCAGCTGTTCGAACCAGCGCAGCAGCGAATCGCGGTCCCGGCTCTGGTCCCGGACGTTGCACCGACGCGGGGCGTACCGGCCGCGGCTGGCGATCGGCCGGTTCAGCTCGGCCGCCGGCGCGCTGGAGAACCCGGCCGCCGGGCCGCCGTCCCACTGCATCGGGGTACGGATCGCCTCCCGTCCGGGCAGGGCGAGGTTCTCGCCCATGCCGATCTCCTCGCCGTAGCGCAGCACCGGCGTTCCGGGCAGGCTGAACTGTAGCGAGTAGGCAAGCTCGATCCGCCGGCGTTCACCCCGCATCATCGGAGCGAGCCGGCGCCGGATGCCCCGCTCATAGATGCGCATGTCGGCCCGCGGCGCGAATTCGGCCTGCACGTCGCTGCGCTGCTCGTCGGTCAGCTTGCTCAGATCCAGCTCGTCATGATTGCGCAGGAAGGTCGCCCACTGGGCACCAGCCGGGAGCCGCGGCAGGCCCTGCAGGCCTTGCACGAGAGGCTCGGCATCGCAGCGGGCCAGCGCCAGCCAGAGCTGGGCATTGAGGTTGAACGCGAACAACATCTGAGCGCGGTCGTTCGGGCCGTCCGGGGTGGCGGTGCAGTAACGCGCGATGTCGTCGTGGGACACGTTGGCCTCGCACAGCAGCACCGCGTCGCCGGTGTGCCACTGCACCTCCTGCCGCCAGTTGTCGAGGATGGTGAAGTCCAACGGGCCAGGATCCACGCCGGCGGTGACCTGTTCCAGCACGAACGGGGCGGCATCGATGCGGAATCCCGAGGCGCCGAGCTGCAACCAGAAGGCCATCACCTTGCCGATCTCAGCCCGGACGGCCGGGTTGGTCCAGTTCAGATCCGGTTGAAAGTCGTAGAAACGGTGGAAGTACCACGCGCGAGCCTGCTCGGAATAGGTCCAGGTCTCCTTCTGCTCGCCGGGGAACACGATGCCCTGCCGGCGGTCCGGTGGCTCCTTCTCACTCCATACATACCAGTCGCGGTAAGGGGAATCGCGATCGCTGCAGGCCGAACGGAACCACGGATGGGCATCCGAGGTGTGGTTGACGACGAGGTCGAGCAGCAGTCGGATGCCGCGCTCGCGGGCCTGCATGGCCAGCTCGGTGAAGTCACCCAGGCTGCCCAACCGCGGGTCGATGCCGTAGTAGTCGCTGATGTCATAGCCGTCGTCCCGGTGTGGCGTCGGATGGATCGGGTTGAGCCACAGGCAGGTCACGCCGAGGCGGGCCAGATAGTCCAGCCGACTCGTCAGGCCGGGTAGATCGCCCCAGCCGTCACCGTTGGAGTCCAGGAACGAGTCGACCTCGACGCAGTAGATGACGGCTTCCCGATACCAGCGTTCTGACACGAAGTACTCCACCTGCTCAGCGAAGAATGGGTTGGAGGTTCAACCGGATCGTCACGACATCTCCCAACTCGACTCCCTCGGCCTTGCGCACGGCGGTCTTCACCGGCACCAGGTAGCGCCCGTCCTTCGGGAACAGGGAGGTGGTGTAGGTGGTCTCGCCGATCCGGGCCCGGACCGGGATGCATCCCCAACCGTAGGTGAACGATCCGGAGTTCTCCTGCAATTCGGCGCTCTCCCGCTCCGGCACCGGAATGAAGTGCCATGGCGCCGGACCCCGCCAGAAGATGACCTCACCGCTGAACTCCATGTCCATGGGGGTAAGCATAGGAACGCGCTGGTCCGCGCCGTGCGTCGTTATCGGCGTGGCAAGTCACTAACCTCGCCCTATGTCCAAGGACCGTCTCGAGGCCTTCAGTGACGGCGTGATCGCCATCCTGATCACGATCATGGTGCTGGAACTGCACGTGCCGGGCGGCAAGACCTGGTCGGCCCTGCGCGACGAACTGCCGGTCCTGCTCGCCTACGTGCTCAGCTTCGTCTACCTCGGCATCTACTGGAACAACCATCACCACATGCTGGCGGTGGTGGACCGGGTGTCCGGCGTGACGCTGTGGGCCAACCTGCATCTGCTGTTCTGGCTCTCGCTGGTGCCGTTCGCGACCGGCTGGATGAGCGAGAACCACTTCCCGCCCGCGCCGACCGCCGCCTACGGCATCGTGTTGCTGGCGGCGGCGCTGGCCTACTACCTGCTGCAGACCGCGCTGTTGCGTGCCGGTGGGCACAACTCGCTGCTCGCCGCGGCGATCGGCCGCGACGTCAAGGGCAAGCTGTCGCCGGCGCTCTACTGCCTGGGCATCGGCCTGTCCTTCGCGAACCGCTGGCTCGGCATCGCCGTCTACGTCATCGTGGCGTTGATGTGGCTGGCACCCGACCGCCGGGTGGAACGGGTGGTCAGCCGGCCGGACGCCGGACGCGCGACCGGCCCGGACGTCGGACGGGAAGGCTGACCCCTGTTCCGCGAGTGGTCAGTTGCGCCGCGAGTGGTCAGGTATACCTGACCACTCGGCGCAAAACTGACCACTCGGCTTCGGAACGAAGCGCTCGGCGTCGGCTTGACCGTGGCCGACGGAGACCGACCTACATACACTGTGTGCATACCTGCGCATAGGAAGCGAGGTCCCGCCATGGGTCGCGCGAATGTCTACCTGCCCGACGATCTTGAACGCCGCGTCAAGGCGGCCCGGCTGCCCGTCTCCGAGATTTGCCAGCGCGCGCTGCTGGCAGCGGTCGAGGCGGCCGAAGGCGGCCAGCCGGGTTTCAACGACTCGATCGCCGTGCAGTTCCAACGCGGCTGGGAGGCGGCCGTTCGCTGGATCGAGACGGCTCCGGTGGCCAGCCTGCTGACGCTGCTGCGGGACCAGCGGTTGGAGGAGATTCCGGCCGAGGTGCTTCCGGAGGACCTGTATGCCCTGACCGAGGAGCAGACCTTGGCATGGGAGGCGGGGTTCATGGCGGCTGGCCGGGCGACCGTCCGCCCGCCGCTACCGGCGACAAGCTCCGCTGACTCGCAGCGGGACGGGACCGGGGCCGCCGAGGCAACCGCCGCCTCCGAGGCGAACGGGGCCTCCGAGGCAACCGGAGCCTTCCAGGGGGAGGAGCGCGGGTCGGCCCAGCACGAGGACGGTGCGGCCGGCACGGATTCCAACCGGAACGGCGCCTCGACCGGTTCAGCACGGCTCGGTGACCAGACCGACTGCCGCATCGGGGTGACGCTGGACGGGGATCCGGTCTCCTTCGACCCGCTGGCCGCCGTCCGCGCCGGCAAGAGTCCACTGTTCGCCGTCCTCGGCGAGTCCGAGCCTCGTGCCCGACTGGTGCTGAGCCTCGCGCAGGATGCCGCTGCGCGGGGTGTCGGGGTGGTGCTGCTGGATCTGTCCGGCCACCTCGCCGCACGCGCAACCGGCCTGGGGAGGAACGTCCGAGTGGTGCGCCGCGCGCAGGCGCCGTTGCCGGGGTTCGAGGAGTTCGTCCACGGCGCGGTCGGTCTGGGCGGGCTCTGGGAGACGGTCGGCAGCCTGTCCCGGGGCAGCGGCCTGGCCGACCTGCTGGGCGGTGGCTCGAGCGATGACCGGGTAGAACCCGGCTACGTAACGGTGATCGGCCTGCCTCGGGAGAACCAGCTCGGCGCCGCGCTGTCCGCGGTGCAGGTGCTGACCCAGTTCAGATCCCGAGTCGACTTCCCACGCCTGCTGCACGTCGACCTGGGCGAAGGCATCAACCTGCCGGCCGGCCTCGGCGCCCGGCTGGGTGGCATCACTCGCTTCGCACGGCAGCAGAACGTCGCGGTAGGTCTGTCAGCCGCCAGCGCCGATACGGTGGCACAGCTCGCCGGCAACGGTGCTCAACTGTCGACCGTGATCGCGTTCGCCACCAGCAACCCGGTGGAAGCCGATCGATTGCGCAACCTGATGGGCGCCGGCGCTCCTATCCTGGTGAACCCACCAGGCGCCCCGAGCGTCCCGAGCGAAGAGACCTGGGCCGTCCTGCGCGATCTCGAAGGACGTTTCGGCCAGGTACGTATGGAAGGCTGGTGAGCGCGGGGTTCGGTCGCGGCGAACGGGTCGCTGCAGCCTTACCGCGATGGCCGACCAGGACGCCTGACCGGGACGGCTAGCCGGGGCTCTGTACGGCAGTCCGGTTCGGAGCGACCAGCCGGGTCGTCCGGCCGCTGAACATCGCCACCAGCGCCAGTGCGGCCACTGCGGCCACCGCTTCTGCCACCAGGCTCAACGTCTTCCCGGTCGGCAGCCAGTACGGGTCGTACATGTTCGGTATCGGACCGATCTTTCCGACGTTGACATACCGGTAGACCACGACCGCAACCGTGCCGGCCGCGGCGACCAGGAACGCGAACGCGGCCGTGTAGCGGCGGGGCCGGAGCAGCAGGGCGAGTGCCGCGACGATGGCCGCGACGGCTTCGGCGCGGAACAGCTCGGTCTCGCTCAACGTGCTCGTCTTGTTGTGCTTGAAGGCTGACGCCAGGTGGAAATGTACGTAGGCGTCGATGGCGAGCCCAGCCACCACAATGACGGTCAAAACCACCCGGGTCGTCAATCTGCTTCGATTGCTCATCAGAACCACCATCCCCTGCTGGAAGGCTTTTGGTCGTACCCGCCCTATCACGGGCGGCCATCGTTGAACAGCCACTTGTCCAAGAGAACGGAAGTGCCGCTGGATCCGTTCAACCCTGGCCGGCTTCAACCCTGGCCGGCTTAAACTCTGGCCGGCTACAACTCTGGCCGGCTACAAAGCTTGCCGGCTTCAAGCTGCCCGGCGGGGTTAGGTTCGGATCATGACCGAGAGTCAACGGCAACAGGTGCCGCGCAACGACGCCGGCGATCTGGACACCGCCCTGGCCTTCCTGAGCTTCGCCCGCAGCTGCGTGCTGAAGAAGGCCGACGGCCTGAGCGAGGAGCAGCTACGCCGGGTGCTGGTGGGCTCCGGTACCAGCATCCTGGGGCTGGTGCAGCACCTGACGGTGGGGGAGCGGGTCTGGTTCGGCCAGGACCTGCTCGGCGAGGAGCCCGAGCGGGAATGGGACTTCAGCATGGCGGTCCCGGCCGAGCGCAGCGCCGAGCAGGTGCTGGCCGACTACCGGGATGCGATCCAGGCCAGCGATGCCGCCATCCGGACGGTGGGCGATCCGGCGGCGCTGATGGCCCGGCCGGTGGACGGTAAGCGCCTCAGCCTGCGCTGGCTGCTAGCGCATGCGGCCAGCGAGACCGCGCGGCATGCCGGGCACGCCGACATCCTGCGCGAACAGCTCGACGGGGTGACCGGCCGCTGACCTGACGGCGTTCAGGCTTGCCCCGACAGGTGGGCTGGAGGAGGCTCACTTCATGACGAACGCACGCAGTCGGCTGGGGTATCCGTCCGCCGTCCGAGCAGCGGTGATTCTGGCCTTGATCGCTGCTGGATCGGTGCTGGCAACGCCGACGGTCGCGAGCGCCGGCTCGCCCGTTCCCGCCGCGAAGGTTGCCGCCGGCCAGCCTGACCTCGGACCGAACGTCTTCGTGTTCGACCCGTCGATGCCGCAGAGTGAGATCCAGCAGACGGTCGATACGATCGCGGCCCAACAGATCCCGAACCAGTTCGGGACGCAACGCTATGCGCTGCTGTTCAAGCCGGGCAGCTATGGGACGCCGGCCAACCCGTTGAACTTCCAGGTGGGCTACGACACCGACGTCGCCGGCCTCGGCGCATCACCAGACGACGTGGTGATCAACGGTTCGGTGTACGTCCGCAACCAGTGCGACAGCGGCGGCTGCGTCGCCCTGAACAACTTCTGGCGATCGCTGTCGAACCTCACGATCAACGTGACCAACCCGGATTTCGGTTGTTACACCGGTGAGTTCTGGGCGGTCTCACAGGCCGCGCCGATGCGACGCGTCCATATCAACGGCCTCACCACGCTGATGGACTACTGCACCGGCCCGTCGTTCGCCAGCGGTGGCTTCATCGCCGACTCGAGGTTCGACGGCAGCACCGTGATCAACGGTTCACAGCAGCAGTTCTTCGTCCGCAACAGCGTGTTGGACGGCTGGACCAATGGCGTGTGGAACCAGGTCTTCGCCGGAGACGTGGGTGCGCCGGCCCAGTGCTTCCCCGCGCAGCCGAGCTGTGGCGGGCCGTACACGACGCTGGCCAGCACCCCGACCAGCCGGGAGAAGCCGTTCTTCTACGTCGACGGCGGCGGAAACTATCGAGTCTTCGTCCCGGCGGCACAGCGCAATTCCGTCGGGACCAGCTGGTCGGCCGGACCAACCCAGGGCCGGTCGATCCCGCTGTCGGACTTCTACGTCGCCACGCCCGCGGACTCGGTCCAGCTGATCAACAGCCAGCTGGCCCGCGGCCGGAATCTGCTGCTGACGCCCGGCGTGTACGACGTCGACCAGACCATCAAGGTGAAGCGTGCTGACACGGTCGTGCTGGGGCTGGGGTTCGCCACCCTGACGGCAACCGGCGGAGTGCCGGCTATGAGTGTCGCGGACGTGCCGGGGGTCGATATCGCGGGCCTGATCATCGACGCCGGCAGTGTGAACTCAGCCGTCCTGCTGAGCATCGGTAGCCAGCACGCTTCGGGTGGTGCGGCACGCGAGCACAACGGTTGGAGCGACCCGGCCGACCCGACCGGCCTGCAGGACGTGTTCTTCCGCGTCGGCGGGCCACACCTCGGCAAGGCAACGGTCAGCCTCGAGGTGAACAGCGACAACGTCGTGCTGGACGACATCTGGGCCTGGCGTGCCGACCACGGCAGCGGCGTCGGCTGGACCCAGAACACCGCTGACACCGGGGTGATCGTCAACGGCGACGACGTCACGGCGACCGGATTGTTCGTCGAGCACTACCAGAAGTTCCAGGTGATCTGGAACGGCGCGAACGGCACGGACATCTTCTTCCAGAGCGAGATGCCCTACGACGTGCCCAGCCAGGCCGCGTGGATGTCCTCGCCCAGCACCCTCGGCTACGCCGCGGTCAAGGTCAACGACACCGCCGAAGGCTTCACCGGGTACGGCATGGGCACGTACAGCTTCTTCAACCAGGGGGTAGACATCTTCGCCTCGCACGCCTACGAGGTGCCCACTTCTGGTGTCGAGCTGCACGACCTGTTGACCATCTTCCTGGACGCCAGCCACGGCAAGGGCGGCATCCTGAACGTGGTCAACGACACCGGTGGACCGTCGACGATCGCCAACCCGGACGTCCCGGTCACCGTGGTCAGCTACCCGTAACCCTGACCAGCAATCCAGTCTTTCACTGACTTATGCCCACACGCCTCGAAATGCTTGCTAAGTTCAGTGCGTGCCAATTGCAGACACCTCGAGGTCAGCGAGCGTAAATCTTAATGCCATAACGCCGTTCAAGGACTAGGCTTCGAGCCCTACGGTCGGAACAGCGGCCAGTTCCCGCGAGTGCCGACGTGGCGGTCGTGGGAGAACCTGCGATCTGTGTTGGAACGGCATATAGGAGAGGTTATGCGCATTCGACACGTCGTTCTCACAGACGAGACCGGGGGCATAACCTCCGCTGAACTCAACGAGGTCGCCGCAGCACTGCAAATTCAGGTTGAACGTGATCTCGCGCCGGCGTGGGGGACACGAGCGATCGTGACGGCCGGGGTCAAGCGCCCTAGCGCATGGCCGATCAGGATTACCGAAGACGTTCCTGAGGGGGCGCTCGGCGTCCACCTGGACGACGGCGGCGATCCGTACGCGGTGATCCTGCCGGACGACGGTTGGCCAGTCACCGCCAGCCATGAACTTGTGGAAATGCTGGTCGACCCACGGGGCAGTCGCATGTCGACTGCGCCTTCGCTCGACCCGGCCGCAAATGGGCGCCTCGTGCATTTCCTGGTTGAGGTTGGCGACCCCGTCGAGACCGAATCCTATACGATCAATGGTATTAACGTTTCTAATTTCGTATTCCGGGACTATTATCATCGCAAACCTCATCCCGGCGATGAATACGATCTACTCGCCACGGTCGAGCGTCCATATCAAGTCCTGCCCGGCGGTTACATCTCCTGGTATGACCCACACGATGGCCGATGGCACCAGGTAAAGCCTGACGGCTCCATCGTCACGGCAGGGGAAGCGGCCGACCTTGCGACAGACTTCCGGGATTCGCGGGATAAGTCATTCAGTGACGACGAGGATCGACACAACCTGCTCAAGATCCTCGCTTCTCAAAACTCCCGTCCGTCGATGCAGAGTTGATGGCTCCACGCCGCGACCAGGGTTGCGCGCTGCCGAACGTCCAGTCCTGATCAGAGCATCACTCGTACGGCGTGCAGTCGCTCGTAGTCCGGCCGGCTCTGCTCCGCGGCCGCCAGCGCGGTCCCGTGCAGTTCGACATGGCGAGGTCGGTAGGCCTCGAAACCGGTGGAGGCGATGACCGCGTCGTACCAATGTGGTGCCCAGACGCCGTCGGAGGCCCGTGGTCCGGCGGGCCAGCGCAGCATCGCCTCGGTGAAGTCGACGCCGATGTACCAGCACAGCCAACGCAGGTAGCCCTCGGGATCGCGCAGGAAGTCCGCCGCGTCGATCACCGGGGGCGTACCGCCGAGCTGATCGTAGAGCTCGGATTGCTGTACGAGCCCGATGTCCTCGGCCACCACGTTCGCCCGTGACCGCACGTACGACGCCACCACCTCAGCCGGATCACGGATCAGCAGGACGTTGGTCAGCAGGCCGATCCAGTCCCGCGGCAACTGCGGGATCAAGTGGTGGGTCATGTGCTTCTGGTAGTAGATGCCGTCGGTCGGCGCGGTGAGCTCGGCGACCACCGCCTGCCACGACGCCTCCCCGGCTGCGATCACCTCGTCGCGCGCGGGATGATCGAGCCCGGTCTGGGCGAGGTAGTAGGCGTAGAGCGGCTCGTCCACGACCCGGCAGTCGGGCCGGTTCTCCCACGATCGCATCAGTGCGGTGGAGATGTTCCGCGGCCCGGACCACACGGCCAGCCGGACGTCGGCGGTCATGGCGCCTGGCGTCCCGCGACGTCGTTTCGCACCAGCTCGCGGTAAAGCTCTTGGAGTCTTTGCACCATCGGTCCGCGCTGGCCGGTGCCGATCCGGCGGCCGTCGACGGTGTGCACGTGCACCAGCCCGGCGAAGGTCCCGGTCACGAATGCCTCGTCGGCGCTGTAGACCTCGGTGAGGCTGAAGTTTCGCTCCCGGGCCGGAATGCTGTTCTCCCGGCAGATTCTCAGCACATTGGATCGGGTTATCCCGCCCAGGCAGTAGTCGCCGGTGGACGTCCACACTTCTGCCTTGCGTACCAGGAAGAAGTGCGTCGAGTTGCAGGTGGCGACGAAGCCGTGCGGGTCGAGCATCAACGCCTCGTCAGCGCCGGCGGTGTAGGCCTGGATGCAGGCGGTGATGTCGTTCAGCTTGCTGTGCGCATTGAGCTTCGGGTCCAGGGTATCCGGGTTGGCCCGCCGGACGTGCACGGTGAACAGCGACAGGCCGCGGTCGGTGGTTGCCGGCAGCGGATCCTTGTGCTCGGCGATGATGACGACGGTCGCCGGCCCGGCGGACATGCGTGGATCCTGGTACGGCGTCGACTTCGGCCCGCGAGTGACCATCAGCCGAACGTGCACCCCGTCGCCGGTCATCTGGTTCGCTTGGAGCGTGCGGTAGATCTGTCGAGTCAGCTCGTCGCGGGTCAGGCCGATATCCAGCGCGATCGCGGCGGCGCCTTCCCAGAGCCGGTCCAGGTGTTGCTCGAGGAAGGCGGGGTGCCCGTCCGCGACGCGCAGGCCCTCCCACACGCCGTCGCCGAGGACGAAGCCCGCATCGAACACGCTCACGACTGCCTGGTTCCGCGGGAGGAGCGTGCCGTTGACGCTGATCAGGATCTCGGCGTTGCGGGGATCATCGACGTAATCGTGCACCCCATGTGCTGTACTCACAGCCCGATCATCGCAGGCCAGGCACTGACCTTTGGGGTCAGCCAGGCACGGCGTACGGCGCACCCACGATCCAGCCGCCTGGGTTGGGCGGCGGCAGCGTCGCCTCGAGCAGCTCGACCGGGTCGCCGACGGCGATCGTGCCCGGCTGCGCCACCCAGCAGTTCAGGGCCAGCCGGCTCTCGAACTGGTTGTGGATTCGTCGCAGTACGTTCAGATCCTGCTCCCCGGTGTCCGGGTCGATCGTGGTCACGATGCAGCGAGCACGCAGTGTGTAGAGCCCGATCAGGGCGTCCCCGATGCGGAGGGCCTTGCCCGGCCAGGATCGCTCAGCCAGTCCGGGCACATCGCCGATCACGATGTTCGGACGCAGCCGGCGACCGTTGTAGCCGAACGCCTCGATCGCTCCGTCGGTGGCCACCAGCAGTGGCAGGACGTCGAACCGTTCCGGACCCTGGTAGGCGACCGCCTCCGCGCCGGGACCGGCCGCCTCGACCAGTGCGCGCCCGACAGCAGGGTGCTGCCACGGCAGGCCTTCGATGAGCGGGTCTCCGTTCGGGCCGGTCGTGGCCGAGAGCCCGAGCAGCCGATGCCGCGTGCGTCCGGTGACGACATTGCCGCGCTGGCGCACGTGCACCAGGCGATCGCCCGCTACGCCGTTCTCGGTCAGCGTCGCCTCGGTGAGCGGCTCACCGCGCAACGATTTGACCGGAAACCGCCAGAGCTCCTTGACGTACATGCCTCAGCCGGACGTTTTCATGCGACGTAGCCTCCGCTATCGGTATCGACCGGTTACACCCTATACGGGAAGTTTCAGCCCAGGGCTTCGGCCCGAACTCTCAGCAGAGTGCGTCCAGGTCGACGCGTACCGGGAAGGGCTCGACCGACTCGAATATTCCGGTGACCGATCCGCGGTCCTGATAGCCGAAGGTGCCGGCAAGGTGGCACGCAACGAGTGAGATCGGGGACGCGGCGTCGATGATCCAGTAGAACGGGATTCCGGCGTCGGCATACTCGCCTCGCTTGACCAGATTGTCGGTCCGTCGCGAGCCTGGCGAGACGATCTCCACCACCAGGACGGTGCTTGCCGCACGCAATAGGCCGCCCGTCTCGGTGACCCGATCGAATTCCGCCTGTTCGACGATCACCAAATCCGGTCGACGTGCCGTGCCGGGCTGGTTGGCTGGAGCGAGTTGCACGTCGAGATCGACATCGGGAACAGCACGAAGGTTGCCTGGCAGTTGGCTTCTCAGTTGGACATAGAGTTCGGCGGCGATGACCATGTGACGCGGCGTCGGGCTGGGCGACATAACGAGGTTGCCCTCCTGAAGTTCCCAGCGGTTGCGGTCATCCTCGCTAAGCGCGGCGTAGTCCGCGATCGAGAGCAGTCGTCCCGGCGGCTGGTTCAGTGCTGTCACGACCGGCTCCTCATGTCGTCCAGTCTGACATGCAAAGGCGACAAATCCAGGGCTGACGCTCTGATCCGTGGGTCAGTACTCACCTTTGATCACGAAGAAGGAGCCACGGATCGTGCCGGCCAGCTTCGACTTCTGCCGCGCGAACTTGAAGCGGGACGCGAGCTCTTCGGGAACCTCCATACCCTCCGACAGTTTGAACCCGACCGCACGCTTCTTTCCGTCCTCAAGGCCGTACATCACGTTGATCGACAGCCCGGACTCGTAGAACACGTAGGCCATCCGTAGCCCGTCGACCTCGAAGGACGTCGCCTCAAGCGGGCGGGCCGAGATCACGATGTCGCGTTCTTCTTTGAGGATGCGGGTTACGTAGTCGACGGTGTCCGTCGCCTCGCTCGCGGGGTCGACCGTGAAGATATGGCCGTACTTGTTCTTGTAATAGCGCGCCTCGTTGGCCCTCAGCCCGGCGAGCGCCTCCGCGAAGGGGGACGACTCCAGCCCCACGGTGGACACCTTCTCGAAGTCGACGACCTGCGACATGCGTGCCTCCCCACGATCGGGTACGTCACAAGAACGGTAGCGGGTCCGAGGCAGCGGTGTGGCTGCACGCCTCGTCGCTGATCCGGTAGTGGGCGATCCCGGCAGCTGCCTTCGCCAACCGGTGGTCCAAGGTCGGCGTTCAGGCGCGGTGCACGAGGTTCCACATGTCGACAAGGGGCGCTACCACCTGCGCCCACACTGGCCCGAACTCACCCGGGAACAGCAGGGAGAACAGTCCGAAGATCAGGTATATCCCGGCGATCAATCCGAGCAGCACCAGGGAGGTGCCGCGATCCTCCATCTTCCGCAACCCTGCGACGCAGATGCCGATGAAGGCAAGCACGCCGATCCATCCCAACACCGCCTGGGCAAACGCCACGACCACGAGACCGGCGTGGCTGGTGTGCGCGGCGACGTGTCCGGTGTGCCCAGGCAGGGCGGCGAGCAGCAAAACGGTACCCAAGATAGCCGCAACGCATACCGCCAGCCATTTTGGCCAAGGCAATTCCTTGGTCTCGAAGTCGACCTGGTCGTGCGTCCGCGTATAGCTGAACCCGACCGTTCCGGTAACGGCTGCATAGAACGCCCAGGACACGAAGCTTGCACCCAGGAGCAGGTACGTGAGCTGGTCGCCGGAGCGATGCGTGACCAGCCCGACGACCAGTGCTCCGGACAGCAGGAAGACACCGCCCCAGAACAGGCGGAGATACGCCGTGTGCGTCTGCACGTACCAAGGATGCCGGCCTGCGCAACAGATTATTTGCGCCGACACATGCCCAGTACCTTCGCGGAAGGTCAGGGCATCGGTGCGAATATCTGAAGACCTGCCTGGCGTGCCGAATCGGCGAGCCGGCTGTCGTAGGTGAGCAGGAACTCTGCCCCGACCGCGATGGCCGACGCCAGGTGTCTCGGGTGCAGCGACCGTAGCTCTTCGGTGCCGACGGATCGGGCGCGGCCGAGTATGCCGGCGCTCAGGGGGAATTCAGCGATCCCAGAGAGGGCTTTCGCGGCCTGGCTCTCGACATCTGGGATGCGGAGCTTATGGGCTGGATTTCACACCCTTCTGCTTGAGCGGCACTTCGGCGAGTTAGGCGTCTGGGCGTTAGGCGATGAGTTCGATTGCGCAGCGAGGCCCGCAGGCTGAGGCGAGTTTCGCGTCGCAGGTGACGAGCGCGCAGTCGAGGTACTCGGCCAGCGCGACGTAGGCAGCGTCATATGAGGTGACGTTGGCGCGTAGCTGCCAGATCCGCGCGAGCAGTGGCGCGAGCGGCATGCGGCGTAGCGGGAAGCCTGCCAAATGCGTCAGTGCTCGAGGTGCCGCGCGCTCGACGGCCCGGCTTGCCTTGGCGACGCCACGCAGCGCCGAAACGACTTCGGCGTCGATGTGTGCAGGGGCGAACAAGGCGTCGCCGGACGCTAGCCGCGATGACACGGCCACGCGGCGCGGGTCATCGGAGATGTAGAACGCGGTCAGGACGGAGGCGTCGACAACGGCCAGACTCACGATGCTTCGCGTACCTCGCGGACGGCATTAACGGCATCGTCGAGTGAAATGCCGGTTCGGCGCGGAGGCACGTAGGAGTCAACATAATCGGCCACACCGAGAACCTGCACGATCTCGCTCAGTCGCTCGACCACGTAGCCGCTAAGGGACTGCCGATGGCTCTCCGCCGCTTGTGACAGCGCTGCGTACACATCATCCGGAACGTCACGCAGGTTCATCCGCTTCATGGTGCCATTGTGGCACCACGAGACCGGCGGCGACAACGACTCGCACGGCAGAGCCATCGACGCGAGCTTGTGGGATGGCTCTCACAGAGCTGCTGGGCTGGCTTTCACTGGTGAGCGGTAAGCGGCACCACGGTTTGCTGCGTACGCTCGGGCAGCCGATGTCGAATCTGGCCGCTGCCGTTCGTGGAGAACGTGGAGGGTGGCCATGGGGGCTATCCGGCAAAGGAGGAGACGTGACCGAATACCTCATCGCCTTCAATGACGAGTGGGTGCCCGACCACACGGACGAGGGACTGCGTGAGAAGTCCAGTGCTCTCAGGCCGTTGGTGGCAGAGATGAGGCCGGAGTTCTGATCTTCACCGGTGGCCTGGACCATGCTGCCCCGTGTTCAGTGTCGACGCGGTACGCCGCTGTTCACCGATGGTCCATACGTTGAGTCCAAGGAGCACCTCGGCGGCTTCGCCGGCGTGGATGTGGCCGACGAGGAGGCAGCGCGGCTGTGGGCGGGAAAGATCGCGACGGTCTGCGGTTGGCCGCAGGAGGTGCGACGCTTCCGGGTCCCTATGCGACTTCCAGAGCCTTCTTAATTGATTCGGCCGGCTTCCTTACTACAGAGATCGCCCGCCCCGCCCGCTGCATCACGGCCGGGTTAGGGGTTGGCGTGCATTTGCCGGTGCACGCGGCGCGGAGCAACTCATCGCCGGGTCTTGCGCTCTTAACGATTATCGTTATTATCGATAATCGTTAAGGAAGGTTGAGTCATGGAGACACTCAGCAAGCGCAGGCCGCTCGTGGTGGTCGAGGCAGCACTCGGTGTCCTGGGCGTCCTGAGCCTGCTCATGGCGCTGTTCTGGGTAGTCGGTGCCAACGGGCTGCGGTTCGTCGATGGCGATCGGACGCCCGGCCGTTTCCTTGCGGCGCAAGCAGTGCCCACTGTCGAAGTTCACGTGCTGGGCGACATCGGATTGTCGACCGCTGTTGCAGCCAGCAAGGCGATGGGCCCCGGCCGGGACACCTCCAACGGCACCGTCGGCGCGGACGGAAGTGCCTATGCCGAGTTCATCGGAAACTCGGCACAAGTGTCGTTCTGGGCACCGACATTTCTGCAGCGGTGGGCATGGGTCGCGTCCCATGCCGCGCCCGCTGCGGGAATGGCGCTCATTTGGCTGCTGCTCGCGGGCATCGTCCGCTCGGTGCGTCGCGGGGAGGGATTCGGGAAGGCGACGACGCGTCGCATCCTGATCGTCGCTGCGCTGGTCGGCGCCGGTGTCCCGTTGGTGCAGGTGTCCCAGTGGCTCGTCGCGAGGTGGCTCCTCGCCACGTCATCGGCCGGTGACCTGGCCGAGATCCCGCCTCTCAAGATCGCAGTCTGGCCGGTTGCGGTCGCAGCAGTCCTTGTCGTCCTCGCGGTCGCTTGGCTAGAGGCCGGCCGGATGCGGCGAGAACTCGAGGGGCTGGTGTGAGTCCAGCCGACGTCGAAGACGGCCACCGAATCGAGTGCACCCTCGACGCCATGCTCGCCGCCCGAGGTATGACCCTCACCGAGCTCGCCGAACGAGCCGGGGTTTCGATCGTGAACCTGTCGATTCTCAAGAACAACCGAGCACGAGCGGTTCGCTTCTCCACGCTGACCGCAGTCTGCGAAGCGCTCCGCTGCGACGTCGCAGACCTCCTGCGGATCTCGGGATCCTGAGTAGTGCATCGGGACCAGTTCAAGGCGCAAGCCGAGATCAGAATTCGATAGCGCGACCGGAACAGCGCGGAGGATGCGGTGCGGAGCTTATGGGATGGCTTTCACACCCAGTGACTCCGCTGCTTCGGCCAATCGGCGGTCGTAGGTCAGCATCTCGACAGCACCAAGACTGATCGCCGCGGACAGGTGGATCGCATCGAGGGCTCGCAGGTTGGCTGGGCCGATGGTGCGAGCCCGCTGCATCACGTCCGGCGTGAGCGGTTGGCGGGCAATGCCGGTGCACGCGGCGCGGAGCGCTTCGCTGGGGTCGGTCGCGCCGGCTCGTGAGATTGCGCGCGCGACTTCTACCCACGCCAGTTCCGATGAAGCGATCAAGTCACCGGCGGCGCTGCGTTCGCGCAAGATCGCCCGTACCTGCGGGGACTCCTCTTCGATGAAGACGCGCTTGAGCAGCGCGCTCGTGTCCACGTAGAGGTCGGTCAACGATCCTCACGGTCAAGCAGGTCCAACGAGCTCGTGCCGTCCGGCAGTGTCAGGGTCGGCTCGCTGTCGCGAAAAGGTTCGGGCGCCTCGACGGTGCCAGCCCTGACGGCTCGTTCCATGGGGGTCAACTCAGACGCCATCCCGAGTTCTTTGGCTATCGCCTCGCGGACGATGTCCTGCTGAGACCGACCCCGCCGTGCGGCCGCCTCACGCAGTGCACCGGCTAGTTCCGCACTGAGGCGCAGGTTGGTGCTCACCACATCACGGTACCATCAGCAGCGTAAACGGTACCACCCTTGCTAACATCGCGGCGGAATCTTCGCACGTTCCGCCATGGGCGGGCGGCCCAGCGCGATGACCGAGCCGCCGCCCATGGCGCGTCAGCGCCGGGGAAGCGCCAGCAGGTTGTCAGTCCAGGTCATAGGGACGCTAGCGGGTTCGGGCGGCTGGGTCAGCGCTGTCACGACTGGTGAGGACAACGATGCCAAGGCCGATGCTCCGGTCCACAAGAACGTAGGCGTGGGCTACTCGAATGGCTTCACCACGTCGGGCATTAGGTGATGCCGGCGACCGCGGGCGTCGGCGTTGACGGCGTGATGCGTCGGTGATGCGGGATGGGGGAGGCGAGGATCCACAGGATCGACAAGGTGCCACCGGCAGCGGCGATGAGCAGAGTGGGGCGCAGCCCGATCGCGGTTGCGAGGACGCCCCCGAGGAGTGCGCCGAGGGGCCGAATCCCGTAGTTCACGGTGCTGTAGGCGCCGGCGGCCCGGGCCCGCATGCCATCGGGGGTGACTGCGACCTTGAGGGCGTTGAGGTTGACGTCGAACAGCATGACGCCGATGCAGGAGAAGAACTCGGCCACGGCGAGAACGCCGGCTCGAAGCCAGACCGGGCCGCTCGCCGCAGCCATCAACGCGATCGGCGCCGGGAACAGGACGCTGCCCAGAGCGATGGTCGGGCCGACGCCAAGTCGCCTCGAGATGGCGGGTGCCGCGAGGGCTCCAAGGAGGGCTCCGACGGAGCCGATGCCGAAGGCGAGGCCGATGACGGCCGGCGTCAGTCCCAGCGTTCGGTTGGCGTAGAGCACGATCAGCCCGCTGCCGGTGAGAAAAGTGAAGAAGTTGATGGTGGTGGACGCGAAGAGGCTCGCCCGCAGTACCGGGTGACGGATCACGAGCGTCATGCCGGCGCGGACGCGATGCCGCTGACGCGTTTCGCCGTCTCGCCTAACGGGAGTCGGGGTCGTAGCTGGCGCAGCACGCCGGACGAGGACCGCAGATGCGAGGAAGGAGACCGCGTCGCCCGCGATTGCTACCGGCGCGGTGAACGTCTGCACCAGGATGCCGGCGAGTGCGGGACCGCCGATGCTCGAGGCGGATTGGGTTGCGCTGAGCTTGCTGTTGGCATCGACGTAGGACCCGGGCTGGACGAGGTGCACGAAGAATGCCGAGTACGCCGTGTTGAACAGCACGCCGCCGAAGCCGGTCACCAACACGACGATGTAGAGCTGGGTGAGGGTGACGGCGCTGGCCAGCTGGGCGATGGGGATGCTGACCAGCGCTGCGGCACGCAGGAGGTCGGCGGCCACCAGGATGCGCCGCTGACGTGCCTGCTGATCGATCCAGGTTCCGAGCCATATCGCGAGCAGGTTCGGTGTCCATACCAGTGCGGTCAGCCAGGAGACCTGCCATGCCGTCGCCTGCAGCGCCGATACCGCGATCAGCGGCACGGCGAGGTCCGTGATCCGGTCGCCGAACTGGGAGATCGTCTGCCCCGCCCAGAACGATCGGAACCGTCGGTCGCGCCACAGCGGCGAGCGGGGCCGCGGTGTTTTGCGAGTCATGCGGGTTCTGTCGGGTCGTCCTCGGCCTCTGGCAGCAGGTACCGCAGCACGCGGACACCGCGCGCACCGTCGGGTCGATCGCCTGGCTCGCGGACCACGAACGGGGCCAGGATCGCCTCGACGGAATCGTTGATGGCTTCGGCTTCCTCGGCCGACACGACGACGCGGGTGTTGGACACCCCTGCGACTTGACGCCATGGCCCGGTCAGCTGGGGCTCCACGTCTGCGGACCACTCCTGTGGCACCGAGGCGTTCTGCGCGAAGACCAACTGGGACAGAAGCCGCGCGGCAGCGACGCCCTCCGAATTCTCATCACCTGGAGGCACCGCGAATCGGTAGCCACGCCCAGCCGCCTCCCAGCGGCGCGTCCTCCGGTCCTCGCCCGGCGCTGCGTCGCGAACCAGCCCGAAGCCCGCCAGGTGCCGCATGTGCCAACTGGTCACCGACGGCGTTGCTCCGACATGCGGTGACAGTTCGCTGGCCGTCGCCGGGCCGAACCGCTGCAACCTACTCATGATCGCCAGCCGCACGGGGTGGGCCAACGCTCGCATGCTCTGTGGATCGGTGAGTTCGATGTCACCGAGGGGGTTTGTTGCCGCCATAGCGTGACACTGTGCTCTCAGATTACCTGAGAGTCAACTCTCAGACTTGCAAGTGAGACGGCGAGGCGATCAAACGGTGGGTCGGCGCGAGCCACATCCAACCGTCCTACCGCAGCCAGATCAGGCTGACGGCCAAGCTGCGCGACTCCGACAAACTTCGTGAGCAGATCTGGAGACGTGCTAGATCGGAACAATGCGGAGGGTGTGGGATTTGAACCCACGGACAGTCTCCTGTCGAGCGCTTTCAAGGCGCTTGCACTCGGCCACTATGCGAACCCTCCAAGACCGGCGAGCCGGCCCGGATCAGATTCTCTCATTCGGCCTCGGCCACCCGCATCGACCCGCACCGAATGGAGAGTTATGGCCGCCAGCGGTACACAACTCTCCATTCGCTGGCGGCAATCAAGGCGCTACGTGAGCTTGCGCGACCGCTGGTCAACGCCCGGCCCGCCGTAGGGATAGTCGGCCGGCTCCGGATCGCTGGCCTCGTCCAAGAGCTTGGTGTGTTCCGCGGAAAGGTGCAGATCCGCGGCCAGCAGGTTGTCCTCCAACTGCTCGGTGGTCCGCGCACCGAGGATCACCGAGGTCACCGCCGGCCGGTCGGCCAGCCAGGCCAGCGCCACCTGCGCCATGCTCGCACCGCTCTCGTCGGCCACCCGCCGGACCGCGTCCACCACGTCCCAGGTGCGTCGCTGGCCGGACCGGCGGTCGTAGGCCTCCACGCCGCGGTCCGGATTCTCACCCAGCCTGGTGGCGCCGGCCGGTCGCTCGTCGCGGGAGTACTTGCCGGTCAGCCAGCCGCCACCCAGCGGTGACCAGGGCAGCAGGCCGAGCCCGTTGGCGATGCTGGCCGGAACGATCTCCCACTCGACCTCGCGTACCAGCAGGTTGTACTGCGGCTGCAGGGTCACCGGCACCGACCAGTGGTAGTGGCGAGCCACGTCCACCGCCTGCTGGAGCTGCCAACCGGTGAAGTTGGACAGCCCGACGTAGCCGATCTTGCCGGCCGTCACCGCCTCGTCCAGGAACCGCAGCGTCTCCTCGATCGGGGTCAGCGGGTCGTGGGCATGCACCTGGTACAGGTCGATCCACTCGGTCTGCAGCCGGCGCAGCGAGGCGTCCAGGGCCAGCCGGAGATGCCGACGGGACAGCCCGACGTCGTTCACCCCGTCGCGCAGCGGGAACCGTCCCTTGGTGGCCAGCACGATCCGGCTGCGCACTCCAGGATTGGCCGCCAGCCAGTTGCCGATGATCTCCTCGCTCACGCCGCCGCTGTAGACGTTGGCGGTGTCCACCAGGTTTCCGCCAGCATCGAGGAAACGGGTCAGCTGGGCATGCGAACCCGCCTCGTCGGTCTCGGTGCCGAACGTCATGGTGCCCAGCGCCAGGTTCGACACGACGGTTCCGCTGCGTCCGAGCAATCGGTACTGCACTGTGTGCCTCCCTCGCGCGGGCGAACCCCTGAGCGGCTCGCTCAGATCCTTCCTACACCCGGCCTGACGTCGGTACGAGCAGACCCGGTAGTACCCGACGCTCGGGGCGGCCCCGGCCCGGCACTGATCCGGGGCCGCTAGCCTTGGACCATCCGCAGTCGGTGGGAGGGGCAGCGCATGCGACCAGGAGTCGAATGCTGGCTCACCGACATGGACGGCGTGCTGGTGCACGAAGACCGGGCGCTGCCCGGCGCGGCCGAGTTCTTGGATCGCCTGAAGGACAAAGAGCGTCCGTTCCTGGTGCTGACCAACAACTCGATCTACACCCCGCGCGACCTGTCCGCCCGACTGGCCCGGGCCGGGCTGAACGTGCCGGAGCAGTCCATCTGGACCTCGGCCCTGGCCACCGCGACGTTCCTGGCCGATCAGTTGCCGAACGGCTCGGCGCACGTCATCGGCGAAGCGGGGCTGACCACCGCGCTGTACGAGGTCGGCTACACGCTCACCGACGCTGATCCCGACTTCGTGGTGCTGGGCGAGACCCGCACCTACTCCTTCGAGGCGATCACCCGCGCCATCCGACTGATCGCGGCCGGCGCGCGATTCATCGCCACCAACCCGGACGTCACCGGCCCGTCGGCGGAGGGGCCGCTGCCGGCCACCGGCTCGGTGGCCGCCCTGATCACTCGGGCCACCGGCAAGGAGCCCTACTTCGTCGGCAAACCCAACCCGATGATGTTCCGCAGCGCGCTGAACCGGATCGAGGCGCACTCGGAGAACACCGCGATGGTCGGTGACCGGATGGACACCGACGTGGTCGCCGGCATCGAAGCCGGGCTGGAGACCATCCTGGTGCTGACCGGCTCGACCCGCGCCGAGGAGATCGACCGCTATCCGTTCCGGCCCAACCGGGTGCTGCCCTCGATCGCCGAGGTCATCGACCTGATCTAGGAAAGACCCAGCAGCTCAGGACTGCGTCTGCAGCAGCGAGAACTCCGATTCGAACAGCTCGGTGAGGAAGCCGGCGAGCCGTTGCTCGGCCGGTTCCAAGCCGGCCAGCTTCAGCGGCCGGGACCGGTCCAGGTAGCTGCCGAAGGTGTGTTCGGTATAGGTCTCCAGCACGTGCGGATGCACGTAGTGCGCCCTGGCCACCGAGCGGGTGTTGCCCAGCGTCTCGGCCGCATCGTCCACCGCGGCGACCACCTCCTTGGCAGCGGCCCGTTCGGAGTTCAGCCGCTCCTCCAGATAGCTGAACGCGGCCAGCGTGCCGCCCCAGGTGCGGAAGGTCTTCGCCGTGATGTGCTCGCCGGTCACGTCCAGCAGCACCCGGTTCACCTCGTCGGAGTCGATCGGCCTGCCGTCCACCGTGAACAGCCGGCTGGCTCGCTGCTCGGCCAGGGACTCGACGATTCGGGCGACCTTGCGGTCGGTCATGGTGACGTTCCACTTCCGTCCCGACTTGGCCGGGAAGTCGAATTCGATCTTCTCGCCCTGGACCTGGACATGCTTGCGGGTCAGCGTGGTGAGCCCGTAGCTGTCGTTCTCCTCGGCGTAGCTCTCGTTGCCGATCCGGATGTAGCTCTCGTCGATGATCCGGATCATCGCCGCGATCACCCGTTCCCGATCCAGCGTCCGACGGTTGAGCTGTTTGGCGGTGTAGGCGCGAATCGCCGCCAGTTGCTCGGCGAACAGCAACAGCCGGTAGAAGTTCAGCAGGTCCCGAATGGCTCGCCAGCGCGGATGGTAGATGTACTGCTTGCGCCCTCGGTCGTCCTCACCGGTGGCCAGGATGTGCCCGTCGGCGTTGGAGCAGATCCACACCTTGCGCCAGGCCGGCGGGATGGCCAACTCGGCGATCCGAGCCTTCACCTCGCCATCGGTGAGCGGCTTGCCGGTGTGGTCGCGGTAGCTGAATCCGTTGCCCTTACGCACCCGACGCAGACCGGGCTCCTCGCCGTTGACGTAGATCAGCCCGGCCACCTCGGCACACCGCTCGACGCTGGCGTAGAGCTCGTCCAGTTCGGTGACGGTCAGGATCGGCTTCTTCCGCCGAGAATTACTGCCGTTGCTCGCCCGTGCCTTGTTCGTCCGTGGCGTACGTGCCGTGCTCGTCCGTGCCTTGTTCGTACCTGCCTTGCTCGCCGTCATCGCCGGGGATCAGCCGCCGATCCGCAGGTCCGGGAGCAGCGCGCCGAGTGCCAGACCGAGGATGAACACCCAGCCGAACAGCCGGTTGTGCACCAGGCAGACCCGGTGGTACCAGAGCGGCCAGCCGACGTAGCCGGCCGGCGGTTCGGCCGGCGCCGGCAGCGCCATCACCCGCCAGGCCCGGACGGCCCGGGGGGCGGCGATCAGCACCAGCACGGTGAACGGACTGAGCGCACCGGCTAGGAGGCCGACTCCGGTGAGCAGGTACATGCCGGCCACCACCAGCTGGTTGAGCAGCCGGGCGCCGCGCTCACCGAGCAGCACCGGCAACGTCCGCTGCTGCTGGGAGCTGTCGAAGCCGCGCTGGTCGATGTGCTTACCGATCAGGATGGAGGCGGTGCCCAGGCCGTACGGGATGGCGGCCAGGAACGCCGCGCCGGACCAGCTGCCGGTGATCACGTAGTAGCCGCCGCCGATCATCAGCGGCCCCCACACCACGAACGCGGCCACCTCGCCGAGACCGAGTTCCTTCAGCGCGCGCGGTGCGGCGTCATAGGCGTAGAGCAGCACCGCGCCGATCGCGGCCAGCAGCACGGCTGGCCAGCCGCGCAGCGCGACGAAGTAGGCGGCTATCACCAGCGCCAGCATGCTGAGCACCGCCAGGCCGGTGACGAGCAGGCGCGGCGTCACCGCCCCGCTGGCGATCGGATGCAGGGTGTAGCGGCGGCGCGGCGAGTCGGCGGTGTCGTGGCCGCGGCGGTAACCGAAGTAGTCGTTGGACAGGTTGCTCATCGCGTGCAGCACCAGATAGCCGAGCAGCACCAGCAGGAACGGCACCGTCTCGAAGCGCCGGTCGGTGATCGCCAGCAGCCCGGCGATCAGCGCCGCCTGCGCCGAGATGACCAGGATCACACTGCGCGCCGCATAGAGAAATCGCGTCACCGGATCAAGATGGCTGAATTCGGCCGCCTGCGCCGGATAGAAGCCGGTGAACGCACCGAACCAGGCGAACGGGCCGCCCCGCGGGCGGTTGCCCAGCGGCGGCTGGCTGGTGGTGGTCTCGACCATGTCGCACGCACTCCCCGTTAGTAGCCGGCCTGCACTGTCAGCTGGCCGGTACCTCCAGCGTACGGCCGCATAACGGGGTTCTAGCCGTAAGCGATGAGGTATGCGGCACGACCGAAAGCAAGCGCGGAGCCGAGCAGGAGGCGCCGAAGGCGACAGCGAGTGAGCATCGCAGGCACGAAGTGCCGAGGAGCGGAGCGAGCGCGGAGCCGAGCGGGAGGACCGAAGGCGACAGCAAGTGAGCATCGAGCCCGCTGGCAGCAGGGTGCGGTTAGCGCGCCGCCGCCTTCGGTGAAAGGATCTGGCCGTGCTGCTGCCGATGCCACCGACCGACTCGGTGTTTCTGCTTGCCGAGAGCCGGGAGACCCCCATGCACGTCGGCGGCCTGCAGCTGTTCTCGCCGCCGGCCGACTTCCCGGGCGCCCGGGAGCTGTTCGGCCAGTTGATCGCGGCCGATTCGATCGCGCCGCTGTTCCGCAAGCGGCCCCGCCGTTCGATCGCCACCGCCGGCCAGTGGGCGTGGGAGGAGGACACGCAGTTCGACATCGAGCATCACGTCCGGCATAACGCGCTGCCCAAGCCCAGCCGGGTGCTGGAACTGCTCGCGCTGTGCTCCCGGCTGCACGGCACCCTGCTCGACCGGCGCCGGCCACTGTGGGAGTTCCACCTGATCGAGGGGCTGGCCGATGGCCGGTTCGCCATCTACTTCAAGATTCACCACTCCCTGGTGGACGGTGTGTCGGCGCAGCGGCTGCTGCAACGGGTGCTCACCAAGGATCCGGACGACCGGGACCTGCCGGCGCCGTGGGCCGACCGGACGCGTCCGGGCGACAGCCGGGCAGCGCAGCGGCCGGAGATCGGGCTGGCCACCCTGCGCGGTGCGGTACAGCTGGCAACCGAGGCGGCCGGCATCCCGGCCGCGTTGCGCACCACCTTGCGGCGCAGCCTGAACGACCTCAGCTCACCGGTGTCCTTCGCCGCGCCCCGCACCATGTTCAACGTCCCGATCACCGGGGCACGCCGGTTCGCCGCCCAGTCCTGGCCGATGCAACGGTTCACCGCGATCACCCGAGCCGCCAACGTCACCGTCAACGATGCGGTGCTGGCGGTCTGTTCCGGCGCACTGCGCCGCTACCTGGAAAGCCTGGGCGCACTGCCCGAGCAGCCGCTGATCGCGATGGTGCCGGTGGCGCTGAAGGCGCGGCAGCGTGAATCGGGCAACGCGGTCGGGGCGGTGATGTGCAACCTCGCCACCGACCTTGCCGACCCGGCCGCTCGGCTGGACACCATCCGTACCTCCATGCTCGGCGGCAAGCAAGCCCTGGCGAGCATGTCACCGCTGCAGATCGTGGCGATGACCGGACTGGGCATGAGCCCGTTGGTGCTGCAGGGAGTGCCTGGTTACCAGGACCTGTTCCGGCCGCCGTTCAACGTGATCATCTCCAACGTGCCGGGCCCGCGCAGCTCGCTGTACCTCAACGGCGCCCGGCTGGACGGGCTGTATCCGCTGTCCATCCCGTATCACGGGCAGGCGCTCAACATCACCTGCACCAGCTACGCCGACGAGCTCGGCTTCGGCCTGACCGGCTGCCGGCGCACGGTGCCACACCTGCAGTACCTGCTCGGCTACCTCGACGACGAGTTCACCGCGTTGGAACGTGCAGTCGGCATAGGGTGAATCGCATGAGTGAGCATCGCAGGGACGAAGTCCCGAGGAGCGGAGCGAATCTGCGATGAGCGTTCGCGCGAAGAGCCGACGAGCATGACCAGTCCGGGTGCGTTGACCGGCTTTCCGCCGAGCTTCCTCTGGGGTGCGGCCACCGCGGCGTACCAGATCGAGGGAGCGGTCGACGCCGACGGCCGCGGCAGGTCCGTCTGGGACACCTTCAGCCATCAGCCGGGCCGGATCGTCGACGGCAGCACCGGTGACGTCGCCTGCGACCACTACCACCGCTGGCCCGAGGACGTCCGGCTGATGGCCGAACTCGGCCTGACCGGATACCGGTTCTCGGTGGCCTGGCCGCGAATCCAGCCGGACGGCACGGGTGCCGCCAACCCGGCCGGAATCGCCTTCTACGACCGGCTGATCGACGCACTGCTCGAGCACCGCATCAGTCCGATGCTCACCCTGTTCCACTGGGATCTGCCGCAGGCGCTGCAGGACGTCGGCGGCTGGCTGAACCGGGACACCACCGCTCGGTTCGCCGAGTACGCGGACATCCTGGGTCGGCACTTCGCCGATCGGGTCGACTACTGGATGCCGGTGAACGAGCCCAACGTGGTGACCTTCTTCGGGCACGCGCTGGGCAACCACGCGCCGGGGAGCCGGTTGGGCCTGGCCGCGCTGCCGGTGGCACATCACCTGCTGCTCGGCCACGGCCTGGCCGTCCAGGCGTTGCGAACGCACGGCGCTCGCCGGGTCGGTGCGGCCAACAACCATTCGCCGGTCTGGCCCGCATCCGACCGGGCCGTCGACGTCGAGGCGGCCGCCGGGTACGACGACCTGTGGAACCGGCTGTTCGCCGATTCGATGCTGCTCGGCCGGTATCCGCAGCGGTATGCCGAGCGGCTCGGCGGCCGTGCCGAGGATCTGCCGACGATCAGCCAACCACTCGACTTCTACGGCATGAACTACTACAACCCGGCCCGGACCGCGGACGTCGCCCCTGGCCAGGAACAGGATTCAGCCGGGTTGGGCTTTCGGCGGCTGCCGATCGAAGGCTACCCGCGAACCGACTTCGACTGGCCGGTGATCCCGGCCGGCCTGACGCAGATGCTCGGGCAACTGGCCGAACGGTATCCCGGCCGGCTGCCACCGGTGATCATCACCGAGAACGGCTGCAGCTACGCCGACGGTCCCGGCCCGGATGGCCGGGTGCACGACCAGCGACGGATCGACTATCTGGACGGGCACCTGCGGGCGGTCAGGCAGGCCATCGCCGACGGCGTCGAGGTGGCCGGCTACTGCTGCTGGTCGCTGCTGGACAACTTCGAGTGGGCCGAGGGCTACCGGCAGCGGTTCGGCCTGGTGCACGTGGACTACTCCAGCCAACGGCGCACCCCGAAGGATTCCTACGCCTGGTACGCCGCAGTCATCCGGCAGAACCGGCAGAACCTGCAGGACTGACCGGCGGCCCGGTGACAGCCGCGACCGGAACCGCGAGCAGGTCGCGAGTCACAGCCGCGACCAGGACTGCGGCCGGTCGCGAGTCACAGCACCGCGGCCTCTCGGCAGATCAACAGGGTGGCGATCCGCTCCAGCGTCTCGGCATCGGCAAGCTCGTCGTCGGTGACCTGCACGCCGAGCTCTCGCTCGATGGCGAGCGACAGCTCGACCAGGTCGAGCGCGTCAAGGCCGAGTGCCCGGCAGGAGGAGGATGGGGTGATCTGCTGCTCGGACACTTCGAACCTGGTCGATACGATCTTCTTCAAACGCGCGTACATGGCGAACCTTCTGTTCTGGGTTCGGATCGATGAACTGGCAGCGGCCGGCGATCAGCGCTTCAGCTCGGCTTCCTGGTCGGGCACGGCGGTGATGTTGTCGGCCGTCAGCATTCCCCGGTACGCCTTGGGCGCCAGCGTGAAGGTCCACGCGAGCAGCTTCAGCCGGGTCGGCAGGTTCAGCCGATACCGCCGGGCCTCAGGACGGCCGAACTGGTACAGCGGCGGGATGATCCGGCGCCGGGACAGCAGTCGGAACACCCGCTGAGCCACCACCGGCGCGATCATGCCGGGCAGGTGCAGCTGCCGCATCACCTGGGCCGCGCCGACGACCGTGTCGGCGATGCCCGGAGCCAGGTCGAACCAATCGACGCCGTCGGCGAACTTCGAAGCCGGCCGCCAGTCCCGGGAACGGGCCGCGTCGATCCGGACCTTCTTCAGCGCCAGCGCCGCGCTGATGCTCCACAGCAGCCAGGCGCGGACGAAGGCGTTCCAGGTACAGAAGTCGGTGGTTGCGAGCAGGCCCGCCTCGGCGAACCACTCGTTGTCGCAGAGCAGTTTTCGCTGGAACTCACCGATCGTCCGGACCGTGTCGTCGATCGCCGCCGTTCCGGCCAGCGCGCCCGGCCGCAACAGGGTCGCCGCTGCCGCGTGTACCAACTCCAAGGCCATGGTGAGGTTCTGACCGAACAGCGCTTCACCATGCTGCAGATCCAGGGCGAGGGTCGCCTCCCCCGGTAACCGCAGCGCATCCGCGGAAACCCCTGGCTTACCCAGCGAACCGGTCCACCGGCCGGTCCTGGTCGCCCCGGCCAGCAACAGGCCGAGGTCCGGGTACCGCCGGCCCAGCCTGGCCAGTACCTCGTCCAGCTCGCCACCGGCGTCCGGGTGCCGGGCGGAGAGCCGCAGGGTGAGCACTGCGCCTCGGGTCTGCGCTTCGGGGTGGTTGTCGAAGGATGCGATGTGTACCCAGCCGGCTCGGAACACGTGCGCGGTGCTGCCCTCACTCCAAGGCTGGGTGTAGCCGCCGTCCTTCGGCGGCCGGAGGTCCTCGAACCGCCGGATGCCCTCGAAATAGGCCGTCGCGTTCACCCCGGGCCCGCTACCGGAGCAGTTGAGCACCAGCCGAGCCGGCCGATCGGTCGCCTCGGCCGCACCCAGGTACTGGGCGCCGTACCGCTCGGCGATCGAGCGGGTGTGCTTGCGGACCGCGGGCAGGTAGGCGTGCCACTCGGCATGCTCGTCGGGGACGCTGAATTGCACATTCTCCCGCTGGTCATGGGCAGAATTCGGCCGATGATAGACGAAGCCCAGGCTCTTCTTCGTTCCACTGGACGCCTGCAGCGACGCCGGCAGCCGACCGTACATCGCCAGATCGGCGATCTCCGGCACCCGGAACCGGTCAGCCAGCAGATACAGCAGCTCGGCCGTGTAAGGAACCGTGTTCACCCCGACCGGATCAGAGCCGTCACCCGGAACGACCGTGACCCGCAATCCACCCCGGGCCAGGATGGCGGCCAGCAGATCGACCGCGATGCCGCCGCCGGCCAACTGGACGTCAGCCTGCCGCTCGTCCAGTCGGTCGGTTCCCCAGACCGCCTTGTACACCTGTGTCGTGGTCATCAGAAGATCCGTTGTCCGCGCAGCTTGTATTTGATCGCTTCTCGACCACTGCTCAGCATCAGCCGGCGCACGTCCGGATCCGCTTTGGTCATCGCCCAGCGGGCGGTCTTGAGCAGCGTCTTGCGGGACGGGCTGAGGAACCGGCGGGTTCGGTCGGCGAAGCCGAAGTGGTCCGGCACGTAGTCGGCCTCGACCAGCATGGTGTAGAGGGCATCGGCCGCCTGGCGTGGCGTGGTGGTGCCGGCCTCGACCGCATCTGTCTGGGCCACCATCTCATCGAACAGTTTCCGGTAGCCGGCGTGGTCGGGCCAGTACAGCCCGAGCGCGTCTGCCTCCTCGATGTCCTTGAAATGCTGGTCGTCCCCGTCGGCGAAGAACTTGGTGATCGCGCTCTGCAGCCGGAAGGTGCCGGCATTGGAGCCCCACGCCCAGATCCGGAACACCGCGGTCCACAGGTCGTAGTCGGCGAAGGAGATGAATGCGGCGTTGACCAGGGCGTCGTTGTAGTCGATCAGTCCCTGCTGCAGCCGGTCGATGTACTCGAACCGCTCGGCGGAGAAGTCGTCGTCCTTGACCGCGTCCAGCAGCCGCCAGGCCAGGGCGTTGATCGCCTCGGCAGTGTTGGACAACCCACGCGAGAACAGCGGGTCGATGAAGCCGGCGGCGTGCGCCAGCAGGCACCAGCGGTCGCCCACCGTCTGCTTCGAGGAGTACTGCAGTCGGTCGGTGGAGACCCACTCGCGCATCGGCCGGGCACCGGCGTACTGCCGTTCGACATCCGGGAACTTCGCGGCGTACCGGCGGAACTCCTCCTCCGGAGTCTCGCCGGGCACCTTCGGGTATCGACGCTCGTCCATGGTGAGGCCGACGCTGCACAGCGGGTTACGCGAATCCGGGTGGTTGTCGAAGGCGATCACCCAGAACCAGCCTCGCTCGAACATGTGGTGCACGGTGCCCGAATACCACGGTGTGGGCGGGGCATCCTCCGGGGCCGGATCGAACAGGTCATCGGTCTTCGGCACCCCGACCATGTGGTTCCACAGCGAGCGGGAGTGATGCTTGAGCCGGGTCGGGTTCTCCCGCAGGTCGAACTTGCTCGCGATCGGCGACCGGAAGCCGCTGGCGTCCACCACGTACCGGGCACGCACCGCCAGATCGCCGGCGTGCACGGTCACCCCGTCGTCGTCGAACTCGACGTCGTCCACCCGACGGTTCTGCAGCGGTGTGCAGCCGTACTTCACCGCCGCGTTGAACAGGTAGGCGTCGGTGTCCTGCCGATAGAGGTGGCTCGCCTCGTGCAACAGTCCCGGCGTGCCGAACATGTTGACTTCCTTGGGATTCTGCTTCTTGCCCTCGTGGTGCAGCAGGAAGCCGAAGTTCTTCTTGATCCCGAACGAGGGGCCGATCACCTTGGTGCAGTTGGTGAAGGTGGCCAGCGTCTTGATCTCCGGGACGTGGTAGCGCTCGGCGATGGTGCGCAGCGCTACCAGGGTGTAGGGAATGGTCGACTCGCCGATCGCGAACTTGGGGTGCTGGCCGGCGTCGATCAGCGCGACCCGGACGCCGTTGCGGGCCAGCACTGCGCCGAGCATGGAGCCGGCCAGACCCGAGCCCAAGATGGCTACGTCATAGACGGTTTCCTTAGTTTCGGTCATTGTTCTCTCCTGCCTGCGCGGGTTAGCGGGGAGCCGGGACGCGCAGCCGGCGTCCGATCAGGGGTTGTTCGGCAGCCCAGTGCTTGATCTCTGCGTTGATGTTGAACTCATCAGGTGACAGGCGCTTCTTGATGAACAGGGTGAGCCCGTCATAGACCAGATCCCCGATCGGGCCGGGTGCCTCGGTCTTGGCCCAGCGCAGTGTCTTGAGCACCTTCGGGAAGGTCGCGTTGAACCACCGGTTGTCCGGATTGTTCAGCCCGAAGGCTGGCGGGATGAAGTCGGCGGCGGCCAGCTCTGCCATGATCGCGTGGGCTGCCGCCTGGGTCGTGGTGGTGCCGGCTGCGACCGCCTCGCACTGGTCGTTGACGCTGCGCAGCAGCTGTCGCACCGGGCCGTAGTCGGTGATCGAGCCGGCGGGCGCGATGGCCTCCAGATGGCTCAGCTCGGCGGGGTTGTGCGAGTCCAGGAAGCGGGCGTAGGCCCGGTTGATCTCGAAGGTCGCCAGGATCTGGCCGGCCGACCAGATGCGGAACCAGGCGTCCCACAGGTCGTAGTCGGCGAAGGAGGTATAGGCGTTGGCGACCAGGTCGTCGTTGAAGTCGAGCAGCCCCTGTTCCAGTTCCTGCACGTAGGCGAACCGGGCCGGGTCGAAGTCGTCGTCACGCAGCGCCTCGAGCAGCCGCCAGCCGAGCGCGTTGACGATCTCGAAGCTGTTCGACAGGCCACGGGAGAACAACGCGTCGATGAAGCCGGCGGCGTGCGAGGTCAAACACCAGCGGTAACCGACGGTCTGGCTCGAGGAGTACTGCAGGCGCCCGGTGGAGACCCACTCCCGGACCGGTCGGGCGGTGGCGAACTGGGCCCGGATGTTGGGGAAGCGGTCGATGAACGACCGGAACTCCTCGGCCGGGCTGCAGTCCGGCTTCGGATGCACCCGGGGATCCAGGTTCAACCCGACGCTTACCAGCGGGTTGGTCGCCCGGGCGTGGTTGTTGAACGGGATCACCCAGCCCCAGCCACCCTCGAACAGGTGATGCAGGGTGCCCTGGCTCCACTTGGTCGGATTGCCGTGCGCGCCCGGCGGCACCGTCTCCTCGTACGGCGTCACGTCCACCATGTGGGTGAACAGCGAGCGGGAGTGGTGCCGCAACCGGGTCGGCTGCTCGCGGAGGTCGAACTTGGTGGCCACCGGTGACCGGAAGCCGGAGGCGTCGACGAGGAACCGGGCTCGCCAGGAGTTACCGGCGTCATCGTGCACGGTGACCCCGGCGGAGTCGACGTCGATGTCGGAGATCCGGGCGTGTTGCTTGACCTTGGCGCCGTGCTTGACCGCCACCGTCAGCATCCAGGCATCGATATCCTGACGGAAGAAGTGGTTCTCGGTGTGGGTGATCTTCGGAATCGGGAACTCGTGGCATTCCTCGAATCGCTGCGGCTGACCTTCGCGGTGGTAGAGGAAGCCGAAGTTGCGCTTGATCCCGGACGTCGAGGAGATCCGCTCCTGGACGTTCTCGAAGGTGGTGAGGTACTTGATCTCCGGCACGTTGTAGCGCTCGGCGACCAGCCGCATCAGCATCGACGTGTAGGGAATCGTCGACTCCCCGATGGCGAATCGCGGATGCGAGCCGGCGTCGAGGACGAGCACCTCGGCACCGCCCTCGGCAAGCACCGCGGCCATCGCCGAGCCGGCCAGGCCCGACCCCAGCACGATGACGTCGAGGTCGGGACGTGGACCGGCCGGGGCCGTGGTCGTGGGTGGGACCTTCTCGTTCTCGTGTTCGGTCATGAATCGCTCTCCTTGAGAAACCGACGGTTGTCGATTCGGAATTGGATGCTGCGCCGGCCGGTAGGTTCGGCGGTCAGCGGGTGAGGTAGCCGACCTCCAGGAAGTAGTCGAAGTAGCGGTCCAGCAGCCTGCGATCCAGCGGTGGGCAACTGACCGGCGTACCGGCCAGCGCGGCATCGGCCCGGCCGGTGTCGTAGTGCACTGCCCGCTCGCCGCCGACGATCAGCTCCTCGACGGTCGGCATCACCGAATGCAGCTCGTTCTCCTCTTCGCCCTGGGTGGCGACCAACCGGTCCCACCACTGCCGCGCCGGAATGGTGCGGACGGCCCAGCCACGGTCTCGGATGGTCGCCACCAGCTCGGCGAAGGGCAGATGCACCGGATTCACCAGGTGGTAGGCGCCGCTGGCCTCCGGCTGCTCGGCAATGGCCACCAGGGCGCTGGCCACGTAGTTCACCGGCGTCATCTCCACCGTGATGTCCAGGTCCGGTGCGACACCGAGCTGGATGCAGCTCTTGATCACCCGGCAGGTGAAGTGGGTGGTGAGGGCGGCGCCGGTCTCGGAGTCGCCGAGCACCCGGCCGAGCCGGTAGATGGTGACCGGGATACCTCGCTCAGCAGCCTGCTGGGCGACGTGCTCGGCGGCCCACTTGGTCTGTACGTAGCCGGTGACCAGCCGTCCCGAGGTCAGGATCGACTCCTGCTCGGCCACCTGGTCGCGGCCTTCGGTCGGCAGACCCCAGATCCCGTAGGTGGAAACGTGATGCATCGGGATGCCGGTCCGGGCCGAGATCCGGATCAGCTCGACGGTGCCGGCGACGTTCGCCGGCTCCAGCTGGTCGTAGGTGTGGGCGAAGTGCACCCATGCCCCGTTGTGCACGATGGACTCCGTGCGCTCCAGCAGCGCGGCCCAGTCCGCCTCGGACAACCCCATCCGCGGCGCGGCGAGGTCGCCCGGCACCACCCGGATCCGATCGGTGGCCAACTCGCCGGCGTCGAAGTACTTGGCCGCGTTGGCCAGGATCCGTCGCAGGCCATCTTCGGGGTCTGCGCACCGGACCAGGCAGTCCAGCACGCGGTCCTGATCCCTGGCCAACAGCTCGCGCACCAGGTATGCCCCGACGAAACCGGTCGCGCCGGTCAGCAGCACTCGCTGGCCCAGGCCGCCGGTGTGCGCGGCCGGCACCGCCGGCTGGATATCGCCGGGCAGCTCGCTGCGGCCCTTCAGTTCGGACACCAGCTCGTACTGACCGGCCGTCGCGTCGTCGGTGCCGAGGTCGGAATCGTCCAGCAATCCCAGCAGGAACTCGACCCATTCCGCCAGCGTGCTGCGCTCGAACAGCGCGCTCGGCGGCACGGTCAGACCCAGCTGCTTGCGACAGCTGGTGCTCACCTCCATCACCATGATCGAGTCGAGCCCGAGGGTGAAGACGTCGGTCTCGGGTGTCAGGCCGGCGGCCGCGATCCCGAGCACGCCGGCCACGATGCCGGCGAGCAGCTCGGTCATCGCGGCCCGCCGGGCGGTAGCGCCGCCCTGCTCACCTGCTGCCAACACGGCGGCCAGCGCGGCGGAGTCGGTCGATTCGTCGTCCTCGGCGATCTCGATGTCGGACAGGATCGGCCGCGGTCCGCGAGCCTCCATCACCGGCCGGTAGCGCGCCCAGTCGGCGGCACAGACGATCTGCTGCGGCCGGCCGGAGGCCAGCGCTCCGCCGAGCAGGTGCAGGCACTGGTCGGGCGCCAGCTGGCGCAGCCCCACCGACTCCAGGAAGTCCAGCACGTCCTGGCCGAACAGGCTGGACGGCAGCTCCCACGGTCCCCACGCCACCGCGGTGACCGGTAGCCCGGCGGCCGCCCTGGTCTCGGCGAGCGAGTCCAGGAAGGCGTTGCCGGCGGCGTAGCTGGCCAGGTGCTGGGAACCCCAGCTGGCCGCGATCGAGCTGAACAGCACGAACAGATCCAGATCGAGCTCGCGCGTCGCCTGATGCAGCGCCCAGCCGCCGAGCACCTTCGGCGCCCACACCCGGCGGTACGCGGCCTCGTCGGCATCCATCACGAACTGTGGCTCGGACAGGCCGGCGGCGTGCATCACTCCGCGCAGCGGCAACTCGGCAGCGGCCAGCCGGCGGACCAGCTCGCTGGTCGCGGCGACATCGGTCACGTCCGCGGTCACCACCTCGACGTCGATGCCCTGCGACCGCAGCCGGCGGACCTCGGCCCAGCGGCCGGCGGACGCCTCGGCGCTGCCGGTCGGCGGCTCCGCGCTCCGGCTGGTCAGCACCACCCGCTGCACACCGCGCCGGCCACACCATTCGGCCAGTGCCAAGCCGATGCCGCCCAGGCCACCGGTGATCAAGACCGTGCCGGGCGCGCTCAGCAGGGCGGCGTTCCTGGTCGGCGGGGCGATCGTGCCGCGCCGAACCCGGGCGCCATAGCACCGGTCGCCGCGCTGGGCCTGCTGGTCGTCCACCGCGCTGACCAGCGCCCGGACCAGGGTGCCGGCTACCGCCGCCCACGCCGCGCCATCCTCGACCTCGATCTCCGGGTCGAGGTCGACGACCCCGCCCCAGCTGGTCGGATGCTCCAACGCCAGCACCCGACCGAGCCCCCACAGCGGCGCGCCGGCCGGGCTGGTGCGCCGCTGCTCGGCGTTCACCCGTACCGCCCCGCGGGTGAGCAGGCAGAGCCGGGCCGGCACGTCGGGCGCACCGGCCAGCCAACGGGTCACCCGCAGGGCCAACTGCTCGATACCGAAGGCATGTTCGGCCAGCGCCGGACCGCTGAGCTGCTCGGCCTCGGGCAACCCGACGGCGTCCAGCAGCACGATCCGTCCTGGTTCCGGATCCGCTCCGGCCTCGATCTGGGCCCTCAGCTGGTCGGTGGAACAGCGCTCGGCGTGGCCACCCTCGCCGGCGATCCGCCCGGCCAGTGCGCTGGCCAACCCCTCCGGGCCGCCGACCAGCAGGATCGGCTCGGTCAGGCCGACGACCGCGGAATCGTCGGCCAGCTCCTGCCAATCCGGCACCAGCACCAGGTCATCGGCGTGGTACCACGGTGCCGGGGTCGATGTCCGCTCGTCTGCCCTGGCGCCGATCACGCTGCCCATCACAGCGCCATCGGCGTCGAGCAGCCGGCAGTCGACGGCCTGCTCGGCCGTCCGCCGGCGCACCGCCACCGCGTGCACCCGATGCAGATCCGCGACCTGCAGCCGATCCAGCGTGGTCAACCGCTGCGGAGTGCCGGTGGCCGCCGCACATCGAGCTAGCACCGCCGTCAGCATTCGGCGCGGATCCGGTTCCTCGTCGGTCACCGGGACCGGCTCGTCCCAGCCGTCCCCCGCTGGTTCCGCGGCCGAGCCGCCGAGTACCCGCACCCGGCCCACCAGGTGCCAGGCTGCTCCGGCTGCCGCCTGCTCGCCGGATGCGGTCCGCACGGTCACGGTGCCGCCGTCGCCGTCGCGCTCGACCGTGGTCTGCAGCAGGCACGGATAACTGGCGGTGGCCGCCGGGGCGCCGGTCAGTTCCACCGCCCCGAGGTCGACCCGGCCGCCGACCAACAGCCCGGCCCGGGTTGCGGCCAACGCCGCCCGATCGAGCAGCCAGGCCAGCTTGTCCTCGGCCGGCACGGGCGCGTCCAGGCTGTCCTGCCAGGTCGGCAGCGCCGAGCCCAACTGCTGACCGAGGCCGTCCTCGATCGGGCCGCCGCCGACCGGGTTGTTCCCGACGTTGAACCAGTACCGCTCCCGCTGCCAGGGATAGGTGGGCAGCGTCGCGTGCCGCACGGCGGCGTCGGCGTGCACCGGTGTCCAGTCGAGGTCCACGCCACGCAGATACAGCTGGGCCAGGCCGGCCATCGTCTCGGCTCGGTCGTCGCCGCCCCGGCGAAGCAACGCCACCCACAGCTGGTCGTCCAGCTGCTCGGCCGGCACGGTCCGCCTGCCGGAACCGACCAGCACCGGGTGCGGGCCGATCTCGGTGAACACCGCGCAGTTGTCTTCCACCAGGGTCCGTACCGCGTCGGCGTACCGGACGGTGCCGCGCGCCTGGTCGACCCAGTAGTCGGCGGTTCCGCACTCCTCGTCCCACCAGCTGCCGGTACGGCTGGAGACCAGCGGGATCTCCGGCGGCCGTACTCGTAGATCGGCCAGTTCGCCGCGGAACTCGGCCAGCATGGGCTCCAGCAGCGGGGAGTGGAAGGCATGCGAAACGGTCAGCGGCACCACCTTGAGGCCGGCCGCCCGCAAGCTCGCGCCGATCGCCGAAATCTGCTCGGCGTCGCCGGAGAGCACCACGTCGGTGGGGCTGTTCACCGCGGCAACCGACACCCGGTCCGGCAGTTCGCCGAGGGCGTCCTGGACGGCCTGCTCGCTCGCCGTCACGGCCAGCATCGCGCCGCCGCGGGGCAGCGCGGACATCAGCCGCCCGCGCGCGGCAACCACCCGGGTAGCGTCCGGCAGGCTCAGCACCCCGGCCACCGCGGCGGCCGTGATCTCGCCGATGGAGTGCCCGACCAGGGCCGACGGCCGCTGGCCGGTCGCCATCAGCATCCGGGCCAGGGCGTACTCGACGGTGAACAGGGCGGGCTGGGTGTAGGCGGTGTCGTTGAGTCGGCCACTCTCGTCGCCCCAGATGACTTCGGCCAACGGCACCGGCAGCGCCTCGTCGAACAGTTCGAGGCACTCTCGGGTCGCCGCCGCGAAGGTCGGCATACTCAACAGGCCACCGGCCATGCCGGCGTACTGGGAGCCCTGGCCGGTGAACAGCCAGGCGCCACGCAGCTTGTGGTGCGGTGCCCGCTCGACCTGCCTGATCCGAGAATTGGCTGTGCCGGCAAGGTAGTCACGCAGTCGCTCGGCGAGTTCGGCCGTGCTGTCGCCGATCACCGCGAGACCTTGCTGCTGCCGCGCCCGGCCGGTCTGGCTGGTCCAGCACAGGTCGGCCGCCGGCGCGGGATCGGTCGCCAGGTGGTCGGCATAGCGTTGGGCCAACGCGCGCAGCGCGACCGGGGTGCGGGCCGAGAGCACCAACGCCTCCGGCCGCTCCGGCGGCCGGTCACGGTCCGGCGGTCGTGGCGCCTCGGCCAGGATCGCATGCGCGTTGGTGCCACTGGCGCCGAAGCTGCTCACCGCCGCGATCCGGCGGCGGTCCGAGCGTGGCCAGTTCCGCACGACGGTGGGCACGGTGACGGCCAACCGATCCCAGTCCAGTTTGGAGTTGCCGACCGTCAGGTGCAGGTTCGGCGGGATCTCCTCGTGTTCCAGTGCCAGCAGCACCTTGGCGACGCCAGCGATGCCGGCGGCTGGTTCCAGATGACCGATGTTGCTCTTCACCGAACCGACCACCACCGGGGTTTCGGCCGGCCGCTCACCGTAGACCGCGTGGATGGACCGCAGCTCGATGGGGTCACCCAGCGCCGTGCCGGTGCCATGTGCCTCGACGTAGTCGAGGTCGGCCGGCGTGAGGCCGGCATCGGCCAGCGCGGCACGCATCAGCCGCTGCTGCGACTCGGCGTTCGGCACGGTCAGACCGCTGCTGCGACCGTCGTGGTTGACCGCGGTGCCCAGCACCACCGCGTGGATCGGCCGGCCCTGGGCCACCGCGTCGGACAACCGCTGCAGCGCGAGCACCGCGCCACCCTCGCCGCGGGCATAGCCGTCAGCCGAGTCGTCGAAGGTCTTGCAGCGACCATCCGGCGACAGGGCGCGGAACTTGCTCATCAGCACGAACCCGTACGGGTCGAGCAGCAGGTTCACCCCACCGGCCAGAGCCAGATCGCTCTCGCCCAGCCGCAGCGAACGAACCGCCTGATGCAGGCCCACCAGCGAGGACGAACAGGCGGTGTCCACCACGCAGCTGGGTCCCTGCAGGCCGAGCGTGAAGGAGATCCGGCCGGCGATGAAACTGGGTTCGCCGATCAGCTGGTAGGCATCGATGTCTCGCATGTCACCGATCCGCTGGCGCATCCGGGCGTAGTCGGTGGTGCTCACCCCGAGGAACACGCCGGTTGCCGAGTCGGTGAGCTGGTCCGGTGCGACGGCGGCGTCCTCCAACGCCTCCCAGCACAACTCGAGCGCCATCCGCTGCTGCGGGTCCATGCCGGTCGCCTCGCGCGGTGAGATGCCGAACATCGCCGGGTCGAATCCGTCCACCTTGTCGAGGAAGCCGCCCCGGATCACGTGCGCGGTGCCTGGGTGGTCAGGGTCGGGATGGAACAGCTGGCTCGCATCGGCCCGGTCGGCCGGGAACTCCGAGGTCGCATCCACCCCGTCACGCAGCAGCGGCCACCAGGCTCGCGGGCTGTCCGCGCCACCAGGCATTCGCAGCGCCCGACCGACGATGGCGATCGGTTCGCTGCTGACCGCCGGGCGGGCCGATCGGCTCGCCCGCAACTGTTCCTGCAGCAGGTTGATCGTCCGCAGCGCCTCGATCAGTTGGCCGCGGGACGCCTCGGCCGGGCGATTCTCCATCATTACCATGGCGGAGCCTCCTCAAGCAGCTTCTGCGCCGAGGCGGTCGCCGCGGAGAGTAGTTGCAACAGCTCGTCGTCGGTCGCCGCTGTCAGGTCCGATTGCGGGGTCGCCGCAGCGGCGGAGAACTCGGTCGCGGTGATCGGCCGCAGCGACTCGGCGACGGTCGCATTCGGCTGCGGCGACTCGGCGACGGTCGTACTCGGCCGCGGCGACTCGGCGATGGTCGTACTCGGTTGCCCGGCACCGGCCGGGTCGCCGATCCGCTGGTCGGCACTCGGTGCGCCCTTGGCTGCGTCACCGGCGTCTGTTTCGAGCAGGCCGGTCAGGTGGCGTGCCAGCTTGCGGGGCGTGGGCAGTTCGAAGGTGAGGGTCGCCGGCAACTCGATGCCGATGGCGTCCTCCAGCTGGGTCTTCAGTGCCAGCGCGATGATCGAGTCCATGCCCAGATCGAAGAACCCGGTATCCGGCGCCACCTCGTTCGCGGTCAGGCCGAGCGCAGCGCCGGTCGCCGTCAACACCAGTTCCAGCACTCGTTCGGCACGTCGGGACTCGGTCAACGCCGCCAGCTCGGCCGACAACGTGCCACCGCTTCCGGAGCCGGTACCTGCGCCGGCTTCGGCGTCGAGCTCGGTGAGCAATGCCCGCGGCGCCAGCCGCTGGCAGACCGCGACGTAGCGCGGCACGTCCACCACCCCGGCGCTGAGCACGCCGGGTTCGGTCGAGCCCGTGACGGCTACGTCCAACACCATCGCCAGCTGCGGCGCGGTCAGCGTGCCGATGCCACTTTCCGCCTGCAGCGACGAGGTATTCGCTGCCGTCGAGGGGTGCTCGAAGGGCAGCAGCCCGAGCATGCGCGCCCGTTCGCGCAGCGGCTCGGTCGACTCGATCAGGACTCGCCGGCGAGCGGCGCGGGCACCGGCGACCGCTGCGCCGACCGCCCCCCAGTCACCGGCTGCATCGGTCAGCAGCAGCACCAGGCCGGGCGGTCGTTCGCCGATCACACCAACCAGGCCGGCGAGCAGGTCGTCGGTCACCGACAACGAGTCAGGGACGATCTCCTCCCGGACGGTGACCGGGCTGGTCTGCTCGGCCGCGCTGTAGCACAGGCCAGCCAGCGTGCCGGTGTCGGCAAGCTGCTCCAGTCGGGCCAGCCACTCGGCGGGATCCGACACGGCGTCCACCGCCAGGTCCGGCGAGCCGGCCGGCGCCGGCTCGCCGGAAGCCAGATGCAGCAGCACCCGGCGGCCACCGCGCTCGGCCAGCCAGCCCAGAAGCAGGTCGGCGGTCGGGCCGTCCGCGGCGTGCACGGCGTAGCAGCCGGCGTCGTCGAGTACGACCGGCGCCTGCGGCAGCGGACCCTCGTACTGCCGGATCCGGCGTGCCTGCCAGCCGGAATCGACCCAGCGCAGCTGGTCATCCGCCGCCGGGTCGGTCAGCGCGGCGACCACCGCCGCCGCGGCCGGCCCGCTGCCCTCGGCACCCAGGTCCAGCAGCCGGCCCCAGCGCCGGCCCAGCTCCGCTGCCAGCACCGAGCCCACCGACCAGGCTGCGGCCTGCGCGGGATCGGTGCCGTCGTGCGCACCGGCGGTGATCAGGTGGGCGCCGCGGATCGCGCCGGGGAAGCGTTGCACGGCCTGGCCGAAGCGCAGGCACAGCTCGTCCGCATCTGCTCGGCCAGCCGCCACCAGCACCGCCCCGGCGACCGGACCACCGGCACCGGTCAGCGCAGCCATCCAGTCCGGCTCCTGCGCCGGCAGCGGGACCACGCTGGCCCGCGCACCGGCATCGCGCAGCGAGTCGGCCAGTTCCTCGGCCGGCATCCCGGCCGCCGGGTCGGCAGCGTCGGCGAAGATCAGCCAGCTTCCGGATGCCGTCGCAGCCTTCGTAGCCTCCGCCAGACTCGGCCGCCAGTCGTGCTGGAACAGCAGGCGGCGCAGCTGTCCGGATTCGGTCGCGGGCCGGGCAGCGTCCGGATCCGCCGAAACGTCGGGTCGTCCTGCCGACGGGCCGGCGGCCTCGGCGGTAGCGGGCTGGCCGACGGTATCGCTGCCGATCGGCACCGAAGGGTCGAACCAGAAGTCCCGGTGCTGCCACGGGTAGGCCGGCATCGGCACCAGGCGGCCGGTTGTCGGCACCAAGCCCGCGAAGTCCACCGGGTAGCCGGCGACGTGCAGGCGTGCTCGGACGTGCTGCCAGGCGGCGAACGTCGTCGGCCCGCACGGCACCACATCCCAGGCCACGAAGGCCTCCGAGGGCTCACCGTCACAGGCTCGGACGTCCCCCACGCCCTCGAGCGCACGCTGCACCGCCGCGGTCAGCTCGATCTCGCCTCGCATCCAAGCCGCGGTCTGCTCGCCGACACCGGCGCCACAGGTTCGGGCGATCCGCAGGCCGAGCCGGCGCCAGATCGCAACCCAGCCCACCTGTGCCCGCAGGCTGACCACCCGCTGTCGTTGAGTGGTGGACAGTTCCCGGCGCACGGCAGTCAGCACCCGGTCCACCTCCGCTGCGGCGTCGTTGGCGGCCAGTCGCAACGGGTCGGGAAGATAAGCCCAATCCGGTCCCAGATAGCCGCCGAGACCGAACCGGAGCTCCAGGTCCGCCGGCTCGCTCACCGCGCGACTGCCTTGCACCAATGACGGATGGGCACGGTCTTCGGCGAGCGCGGCCAGGGCCGCGTCGGCATCGGCGGCGTCCGAGGCCAACACCACCGCCCGCCACCGATGGGTATCGGTCCGCATGCCCAGGGTGTAGGCCAGGTCGGGCAGCCGCGCCCCGCTGGCGAGCACTGCGCGCAGCTGACCGGCACGCGCCCGGAGCGCGGCAGGACTTTCCGCCGACACCAGGAGCGCCAGGCCGTCGGTCGGCTCGGTCGCCTCGGGCGCCTGGACCACCGGCGCCTGGCCGAGCACGACGTGGGCGTTGCTGCCGGTGAAGCCGAACGCGCTGATGCCGGCCACCCGGCGTTGCCGAGCCGGCCAGGCGGCGCCGGTCTCCGGCAGCCGCAGGCCCAGCCGCGACCAGTCCACCTTCTGCGTGACAGGACCGTCGACGAGGTGCGGCAGGATCTGGCCACGTGCCACCATGAGCGCGGCCTTGATCAAACCGGCCACGCCGGCGGCGGCCTCCAGATGACCGATCAGGGATTTCACCGATCCGACGTACGGCTCCTCCGAACTGGGAACGGACGAGGTTCGGGATAGCGCCTTGCTCAGCGCCTGCAACTCGATCGGGTCACCCAGCGGAGTTCCGGTGCCGTGTGCCTCGACGTAGCCGACCTCGGCGGGATCGAGGCCGGCGGCGGCCAGCGCAGCGGTGATCACCGCGACCTGCGCCGCGGCGTTCGGCACGGTGAAACCGCCACTGGCACCGTCGGAGTTGGCTGCGCTGCCCAGCACCGTCGCGTAGATCCGGTCACCGTCGCGCACGGCGTCCGGAAGCCGCTTGAGCACAACGACACCGGCGCCTTCGCCGCGACCGTACCCGTCGGCCGAGGCGGCGAACGTCTTGCACCTGCCGTCGGCTGACAGCGCTCCGCCGCGCGACATCGAGATCGACACGGTGGGTCCGCTGATCACGTTGACACCGCCGACCACGGCGGCGTCACAGTCGCCGGAGCGCAGGGCTTGCCGGGCCAGGTGGAGCGCGGTCAGTGCGGAGGAGCACGCGGTGTCCACCGCCAGGCACGGGCCACCGAGGTCCAGAACGTACGCGAGCCGGCCGGGCGCCCCGGCGAAGCAGTTGCCGGTGCCGTAATAGACATCCACGTCGGCCGGGGTACGGGTCAACCGCTGCTGGTAGTCAGTGGTGTTCATGCCGACGAACACCCCGGTTCGACCGGCCAATTCAGTCTCGGTGCGCAGTCCGGCGTCGGACAGCGCCTCGGTAGCCACTTCCAGGAAGAGCCGCTGTTGCGGGTCGATCCGCTCGGCCTCCATCGGCGAGATGCGGAAGTAGGCGGCGTCGAATGCCTCGATACCGTCGAGGTAACCGCCCCTGGTCGGGACACCGGTCGGCAGGCCCGTCCAGCCGTCGCGCTGGCGGCGGTGCTCGGGCAGTTCGCGGACCGCACCCGATCCCTCCTGCAGCAGCGACCAGAACTCGTCCAGCGAGCCGGCGCCGGGGAACCGGCAGGCCATCCCGACGATGGCCAGCGCGGCATCTGCCGGCGGCTGTACCGCGGCCGGTGCGGACGGAATGGCCGGCTGCCGGAGCGATGCCGGCTCGGCCGGCGTCGATTGCAGTGGCGATGCCTCGGCTTCCGATCCCGACGCAGCGGCCATCGGCGCGGGTTCTGCTGCAGCCGACTCGGGTGCCGCCAGTTCCGGTTCAGCCGGCGCGGGTTCTGCCGGCGCAGCGGCCGCCGGCTCCGACCCGGCGGGCATCGAGGCCGCGGCGAAGTGTTCGACGATGTCGTCCACGCAGGGGTACAGGTAGACCAGGGTCGGATCCTCCGGCGTGCCGAAGCCCTCGGCCAGTCGCGCGGCGAGTTCGACCACGGTGACCGAGGTGAGTCCCTGCTCGAGCAGTGGTTGCCGGGCCGGGACGGGGGCGCCTTCGTCCAGCCCGAGGACCTGGCGCACCGCGTCCTGCACCCGGTCGCGCACCTCGGCGAGAACCTGGGTTCCGGCCGGTTGAGCGGCAGAACCCGGGTTCGCCGGTGACTGGCTGACCGAAACCGCCGGCTGCTCAGACGCAACCGCCGCCCGCTCGGCCGGAGCCGCCGCCCGCTCGGCCGGAACCGCCGCTGCGGCATCCCGAGTGGCATCGGCGGCGGCTGGCCCCTGCTCGCCCGGCTGAACCCCGGCCAGCCAGTACGCCGACCCTCCCCATTCGCGCGGTCGGTACTCGGCCGGCGCGGAGGGTGCCGAGGCGGGCGGCTGGCTGAGTACCACGTGCACGTTGGTGCCGCTCAGCCCGAATGCGCTGACGCCGGCGCGGCGCACGGTGCCGGCCACCGGCAACGGGGTCGGCGCGGTGGCGATGCGCAGGCCGGCATCGGGCCATTCGAAGCCCAGGGTCAGCTCGGCCAGCATCGGTTGAGCGGGCACCTGACCGTCGGCCACCACGCAGATGCCCTTCAGCAACCCCAGGATGCCGGCGGCCGAATCCAGATGGCCGAAGACCGCCTTGTGCGAGCCGACCAGCAACGGCTCGGTACGGTCGGCGGCCTTGCCGTAGACCTGCGACAACGCCGCCAGCTCGATCGGGTCACCGAGCGGGGTGCCGGTTGCGTGGGCCTCGACATAGCCGATCTCACGTGCGGGGATACCTGTCGAGGCCAGCACCTGTCGGATCAGCCGGACCTGTGCCTCGGTGCTCGGTACGGTGAGGCCGGCGCTGTGGCCGTCGTGGTTGACCGCGCTGCCGTCGATGACCGCAAGCACCGGATGCCCGGCCCGTTCGGCATCATCGAGTCGTTCCAGCGCCACCAGCGCACAACCCTCGCCCCGTACCACTCCGTCGGCGTCAGCCGCGAACGGCATCGACCGGCCGGTCGGTGACAGGGCGCCCACCCGCGACATGAACAGCGTCAACTCGGGGGCGAGTAGCACGTTCACCCCGCCGGCCAGGGCCGTGTCGCACTCCCCGTTGCGCAAGCTCTGGCAGGCAAGGTGCACCGCCAGCAGCGAGGAGGAGCAGGCGGTGGTGACCGTGAGCACCGGGCCGTGTAGATCGAAGCTGTAGGCGATCCGGCCCGCGCCGAAGCTGAATTCCTTGCCGGTGGCGTAGAACGGGTCGATCTCAGCCGTCCCTCGGGTCTTGCTGTGCAACAGCCAGTAGTCGCTGGCCAGCACGCCGGTGAAGACACCGGTACGGCTGCCGACCCACTGCCCGAGTGGCCGGCCACTCGCTTCGAGCGCCTCGGCCGCGACCTCGAGCAGGATGCGCTGCTGCGGGTCCATCTCCCGGGCCTCCCGCGGCGAGATCCCGAAGAACTCGGCATCAAAGCGTCGGATGTCCGGCAGGAAGGCGCCGACCTGGTCGGCGGCTGGTGCGCCGGCTTCGGGCGCGTAACGCCAGCGATCAGCGGGAACCGGTTGCAACACCGACTCGGCGCGATCCAGCACCGCCCGCAGGCCGGCGAGATCACGAATGCCACCGGGCAGCCGGCAGCCGACGCTCACTACCGCGATCGGCTGTGGTTCTGGACCCTGGCGCACGTCGATCCTTCCCGGAGGTTCTGTCCGTGGCCGGCACATCCTGCTTCGGCCACCGAGCAGGGTCGGGGCGTTGGTCTCGCCCCGACCTTGCCGCTCAGTTAGTCACCAAGCCATGACTTCATCGGTTAGTGACTTCCTCACTTGATGAACTCTACGGCAGACGAGTGCCCTGTCAACCCCGTTTGTCCGATCTGTCCACTCTGCACAACCTGCGGCATACTTGGTCCATGCGGCCAGTGCGCGACGAACCCTCGGTCGACACGCTCTCGGTCGACAATGCGGAATCCGGCTCGAGGGAATCCGGCTCGAGCAGGCCAACCGTTGCCGGCCGGCCGGCCGAGTCGGACACCGCCCACCGAAGGGTGGCTCGGCCAGAGCATCCGGTCATGCTGGTCTTCCCGCATGCCGGAGCTACCCGCCTGGCCTACCACCGCCTGGGGCAGGAACTGGCCGACCAACTCACGCTGCGGATGATGGACCTGCCTGGTCGGCCTGGTCGCCAGGACGAGCCGCTGCCGACGGCCATGCCAGACCTGCTCGCCGCGATGGCGCCGCTGGTCGATGCTGCAGCGATCGAGAACTGCCTGCTGTACGGGCACAGTCTGGGCGCGCTACTCGCCTTCGAAACCGCCCGGCGGCTTACGGCGCAGGGCCGACCGCCTGCGCTGCTGGTGGTCTCCGGACGCAACGGGCCGTCCCGGGGCTCTGCGTACCGGGCCATCCGTCAGCTGCCGGACGCGGAATTCCTCGCTGCCGTAGCCAACATGGACTCTACGATGCAGTCGCTGCAAGACGAACCGGACCTGGCGAGGCTGTTCTTGCCGGTGCTGCGCGCCGATCTGACTATCGCCGAGACCTATGCCTATCAGCCGTCGGAGACGCTGCTGCCGTGCCCGATACTGTCCTTCCAGGGCATCGGAGACCCGATGGTGACCCGATCCGGCGTACGGTCCTGGGCGGCCGAGACAACCGCCGGTTGTGCCACCAACTGGCTACCGGGACAACACTTCTTCCACCTGACCAGGCCGGAATTTCGTGCCGCCCTGCCCGGTGCTATCGCCGCGGCGCTTGCCGGCTGCCCTTGACCGCCTTCACCGGAGTTACCTTGGCCGGTTTGGCCTTGTCCGGCGCCGACTTGGTCGCTGGCGCCGACTTGGCCGGCGCCGACTTGGCCGCTGGCCTTGGCCGGCCGGTGTTGGTCCTGGCCTGGGCGGCCGTCGGGTCGTCCAGCGGCTCGGTCAAGTAGTGCTGGATGGTGGGGCTGATCAGCTTCACCAACAACTCGGTGTCCATGTGCGCGATCGGGCCGTACCGCAGCACGTACCGGAGAAAGGCCACCCCCACCAGCTGCGCGCCGATCAGGGTCGCTCGCAACTCCGAGTCCTCGTCGTCGAGGGCCCTGGTGATCCGTCCGAGCAGTTCCTGGGTGAGGAAGTTACGCAGCAGCTGCGCGGCCTCCTCGTTGGACACCGCCGAGCGCAGCACAGCCAGCAGCTGCTGATCGGTCCGAGGTTCCTCCCACTTGCTGAGGAACGTCCGGACCAGCCGCTGGCCCATGCCTTCCGCGCCAGCCTCCAGCACTGGCGGAAGTATCTCCGCCGGTGCGAAGGTGTCCTCTATCGCGGCGGCGAACACGCCTTCCTTGGATGCGAAGAAGTGGTGCACCAGGGCGCCGTCCACGCCCGCCTCCTGGGCGATGGCGCGAATCGTCGCTCCGGCGTACCCGCGTTCGGCGAAGAGCTTGCGCGCAGCGGTGAGGATGTCGGCACGAGTGCCGCTGTCACCAGGGCGCCGGCCGGTACGACCGGATCGGACCGCGGCGGACTCGACGGGTGGGGTGCCCATGGCACGAACCTTTCGCTGACGAGAAAGCGTCAATTCGAGCCAACGAGAGGTGTGCTCACCGCGCGCTCACTCACGAGATCTCCAACGGTACGAATCTCTGATGTCTGCAAGCGATGAATATATAACATCAGCCTGTCAGGACGCAGCTGCCGCCGCGGCCGGTGGCTTCAGGTCCCCCAGGTAGCGGTGCCAAAGGTGGTCGGGATCGTTCTCCACCGCGGCGACGATCTCCCGCATGGCCGACAGCGCCGCCGGCTCCTGCTCGTCGTAGACGTCGCCCTGCAGCATCTTCAGCACGTCGAGCCGGTAGCGCGGATCTTGTACGAACGCTGTGAAAAGTACGTTGAGCCGGTAGTAGATCCCGATGAATTCGTACCAGGACCCCACCGCCCGGCGCAGCTTGGACTCAAAACGGTTGAACCGTTGATGGCTGAAATCGTTGGCGTGGAAGGCCTCGACGATGTCGGCGCACGCCAGCCGAGCGCTGTTCAACGCGACGCTGACACCGCTGGAGAAGATCGGGTCGACGAACCGGGCCGCGTCTCCGATCAGGACGAACGAATCGCCGGCGACCTCCTTCATCGCGTAGCTGTAGTCACCCTCGGTCTTGAAGTCGCGCACCCGCTCGGAGTTCTTCAGCTCGTCGAGCAGGTCCGGCCGGGTGGCTACGCAGTCCCAGAAGAACGCCTCGCGATCATCCTTCCAGTCCTGGAATCGGGACTTCTGCGTCACCACTCCGATGCTGGTGATGTCATCGGTGATCGGAATCTGCCACACCCAGGTGTCGGTGAGCGGCAGGAAATGGATGAAGATGTAGTCGGTTTGGCCTTCCTGGACCGCCAATGCCTTGCGGTCGAGCCCCTTGAACCAGGTGTGCACCGCGTACTGGTTGAACACCGGGTCGGACACCTTGAACTTCATCTGGTTGCCGAGCATGGTCTGCCGACCGGAGGCGTCGACCACCATCCGGGCACGGACCTCCCGGGTGCCGGCGTCATTCCGCACTTGCAGCGTCACGCTGTTCGGTTCGGGGAATTCCACCCCGATCACCCGGGTCTGTTCGAACACCTCGGCACCGAGGCTGCTCGCGTGCTCGAGCAGGATCTGGTCGAACTTGCCGCGATCCACATGGAAGGTGTAATCGCGGTCGACGCCGTCCTGGTCGCGCTCGTTGAACTGGACCTCGGCTGCCCGGAAGTCGTGGGTGAGGTTCTGGAAGCCGTTGTGCGAGATGTCGCGGCTCTCGGCCGAGGTCCATGCCGCCCCGTACTTCTTTGGGAAGTTGGCCGCCTCCACCTTGGGCATCGCACCGATCTCGATCAAGACCGGGGTGGTGGCCGGCACCAGCGACTCACCGACGTGTTCGCGCGGGAACTTCGCCCCCTCGAACAGGCCTACCGACAAGCCGGCCTGGCGCAGGTAGGCAGCCGCGGTCGAGCCTGCGGGACCGCCGCCGATGATTGCGATGTCGTAGTCGTACTCACGTTGGCTCATGAATTACTCCGTTCTGTCATGCGGACAGGGCTGGCGGCGATAACGCTTCAGGAGGCCTTGGCGGCCGGCAGCAGGCCCTCCACCATCGCGGTGATGCTCTGCAGGTCGCGGAAGTTGCCGGAGGTGATCGATATCGGCGGCACCGTGACGCCGAAGGTCTCGCGGATATAGGTCAGCAGGATCGCCGTGTTCATCGACGTGAGAATGCCCCACTCCAATAACGGGCTGGTGGGGGTCAGGCTCTGGTCATCGCTGTCGTCGAGGAACCGTTCGCGCACGAATGTTTCGATGCGGTCGAGTACTTGGTCGGTCACTTCGGTGCTCCTTGGATTGTCGTTGACGTTGGTTGGGACAGCTGCGATCTCCTCATTGCTCCTCCTGGCGCAAGGTGCCGTACGAGCGGCGCCAGTAGAGCAACGGGTGCATGGCGCCCACCTCGGTGCCACAGGCGTGTACGGCACCGATCAGGATCGAGTGGCTGCCGGCGGTGATGTCCGCGGTCAACTCGCAGTCCAGGTATGCGTGTGCCGAGCCGTCCAGTACCGGCAGGCCGGAATGGGGCGCCGGGTGCCAGGCCACATCGGCGAACTTCTCGGCGATCGGCGAGGCGAACCGGTTGGACAGGCTCGCGCAGCTGGACCCGAGCACGTTCACCACGAAGGCGCCGCTGTACCGGATCGCGGCCAGGCTGCCATTGCGCTGGTTGACACAGATCAGGATCTGCGGTGGATCTGCCGATACGCTGCAGACCGCGCTGCAGGTCAGCCCGCGCGGCACCCCGTCGGCGTCGAGGGCCGTGACCACTGACACCGCGGTCGGCAGGCTGGCCATCGTCTCCCGGAACAACGCGCCGTTCACCCGGCAGGCCGCACCGGGCACCTCCGTCCGGAAGACCTCGCTGATCTCGCGACCGGCGGCATCGATCTCGGTTCGGACGGCGAGATCCGGGGTGCCACTCTCGATCTTCAGATTGCTCGTCATGGCTGCTCCTCCGTCGGCACTACGCCGGTACCCAGTGCGCCGGTACCCAGTGCGCCGCTGCTCAGCGCGCCGGTGCTCAGCGCGGAGGACAGCACGCGCCGAGGCCGGGACTGCTCATGCCGGCGGCGCAACCGCTCCTCGTGCAGCGTGTGCAGCGCGGGCCGGTCGATCTTTCCGTTCGCCGAGCGGGGTAAAGCCTCTACGCGGTGCACCACGTCCACGTTCATGGAACTCGGCAGCAGTGCTGCCAGGTGTGCCTTCACCGCTAGCAGCCCGGGTGAGGTGTCGCCGGCCGGCACCACGAAGGCCACCAGCGCGGCGGTCATGCCCTCGCCGGCCACGATGACCGCCGACCGCTCGATATCCGGGTGGGTATCGAGAGCGGCTTCGACATCGCCGAGCTCGATCCGGTGACCGCGCAGCTTGACCATGTGATCACGCCGTCCGACGTAGTCAAGCGCGCCATCAGCCCGCGCCACCGCCCGGTCTCCGGTGCGATAGCTGCCCTCCTGCGGTGCCCGGCCCCAGTACCCGAGCATCACGGTCGCCCCGCTCACGACCACCTCGCCCTCGGTGCCGGGCGGGCACGGATTGCCAGCGTCGTCCAACAGTTCGATGGAGTCGCCGCTGCAGGCCCAGCCGATCGGCACCGGCCTGTCGCGTGCCAGATCCGCTGGCTGCACCTCGTACCAGGTGCAGACGTTCGTCTCGGTAGGCCCGTACAGATTGAGCAGCCGGGCCGAGGTCCAGCCGGCGAGCTGGCGGACGAACGGGATCGGGAACGGCTCGCCGGCGAACAGCACCACCCGCAACTCTGCCGGCGCGGGACTATCGAGCAGGCCGCCCTCGGTGATCATCAGGATCAGCGCCGAAGGCACCGAGTACCACACCGAGATCCGGTGCTCGGTCAGGTAACGCACGAGCTCGGTGGGGGCGTACGCGAGCACCTTGGGAATCAGGTGCACCGAGGCGCCCACCGCGAACGCTCCGTACAGATCGAGGACCGACAGGTCGAAGCCGAACGGCGCGTGGTTGGAGAACCGATCGGTCTCGGTGGCGCCGATCTCGGCCACCGCCCAATCGACGAAACTCATCGCATTGCGATGGCTGATGCAGACGCCCTTCGGGGTCCCGGTCGACCCCGAGGTGTAGAGGATATAGGCAAGGTCATCGGGCGCCGTCCGGGCGTTCACCGGATGACCGGCCGCCAGATCGAGCAGGTCGGCGGCGTCCACCAACGGAAGCACCTGGGCCCCGCCGGCGCAGGCAGCCTCGGCGATGTCAGCGACCAGGTGCGATTCGCAGAGGACCACTTCTGGAGCGCAGTCGCGCACGATGGTCGCCGCCCGCTGGGCGGGCACCCCGGAATCGATCGGTACGTAGGCCGCACCTACCCGAAGCACGGCCTGCATCGCGACCACCGTGTCACCGGACTTGTCGGCGTAGAGCACCACCCGGTCGCCCGGTTGCAATCCCGCCTGCAGCAGGCGCGCGGCAAGCGCGTTGGCTCGACGATCCAGTTGCCGATAGCTGAGCGTGGTGTTGCCGGAGTCGACCGCCAACCGATCAGGATGCCGACGTGCTGATTCGATGACGTACTGATGCAGTCTCACAGTCCCATTCCTCGCGCGATCAGTTCCCTTTGCACTTGGGAAGTTCCGGAGAACAACGTGGCCGGCACGCAATCTCTGAGCTGCTGCTCGATGCCGTACTCGCTGAGGTAGCCGCGGCCGCCGAACAGCTGCACCGCGTCGAGGCTGTTGGCGACCGCCGCCTCAGAGACCGCCAGCTTCGACTGGGCAATCGCGCGCTCGGCCGGCTGGCCGGCGTCCATCAGCGAACAGGCCCGGTAGAGCATCAGTCGAGCCGTGTCCAACCGCTGCGCCATGTCGACGACCTTGTGCGAGACCACCTGAAACGCCGACAGTCGCTGGCCGAACTGTTTGCGTTGACGCACCTGCCGGACCACGGCCTCGAGCTGCCGGCTCATCAGTCCCAGGTAGACGGCGAAGAGGCAGCTGCGTTCCCAGAGCATCGAGTGCTGGAAGATCGCCGCACCTTGACCGGCCTGGCCCAAGACGTAGTGCTCGGGTAGTTCTACGCCGATGAAGGTGACCGTGCCGGCCGCGCAACTGGTCAGACCCATCTTGTCGAACGGCTCGCTGAGCACGACGCCAGGCAACCCGGTCGGCACCGCGAACGCGCTGAGGCCCAGGTACCCCGCCTTCGGGTCGCTGATCCCGTAGGTGACCACCACGTCGGAGATCGGCGCGTTGCTCGCGAAGCTCTTGTGCCCGTTCAGCCGGAAACCGGTCTCGGTCGGCTCGGCCTGGGTGGTCAGCGAACTGGAATCGGAGCCGGCGTCCTCCTCGGTCATCGCGTTCGCCGCCACGGCCGTGCCGGACACCAGGTCGGGTAGCAGTTCCTTGCGGACCTGGTCGCTGCCGAAGACCGCGATCGGCACCGAGCACGCGAGCAGGTGCGCCGCAACCGCGAAGGTGAATCCGGTGTCCGGGCAGGCGGTTCCGAACGCTTCCAACGCCAGCGCGGTATCGAGTGCGCCGAGCCCGCTTCCGCCGTACTCCTCGGGGATGCAGAGGCCGAGCAGGCCCAGCTCGCCGGCCTTTCGCCAGTTGGCGCGGTCCCGACCATCGGCCGTCGAGCCGAGCTCGGCGCCGACCTGCTCCACCAGCTGAGCCATCCGCTTGCGCTGCGTCGCGGTCAGATCGAAAGTCATGAACTCTCCTTGCAAGGCCCCGGAATCGCGCCCCGTTGCGATGTCGATCCATCCGCGTTCATCGGATGATGACTTCATCACCTGATGAACTTATGCCTAGCAGCGAAATTCGTCAATAGCGGAAATAACATCAGATCTGGGTGAAACCGGACGTTGCAGCCGTCACCGCAGTCGCCCCCGACGATGACGACTGAAGCCGGATCAGCTTGTTAGCACAGCACAAAGGCCGTGGTGCGTGTCGAGAACGCGCACCACGGCCTTGCTAGCCGGGCATGACCTGACCCGGCTGGGTCGCTCGGCTGCTGGCAGCCGGGCGACGGGGGCTGGCTGGCTCAGCCGCCCGGGGTCATCGCGCCGTCCTGCGGCAGCTTCACCCGGGGCAGCCGGGTCACCAGCAGCAGGGTCAGCAGGAAGGCGCCGACGTGCCACCAGAGGGTATCGCGAAGAGTGGCGCTGAAATCGGCCTTGCGCGCATCGGGAATCGCGACTCCGGTGGTGGCATGCATGACCTTGGCGGTTACCGAGGGCGGCAACGGGCTCGACTGCATCTCCCGCTGCGCCGCGGTGCAACTGGCCGGCGTCACCGACAGGTCCTTGGCATGGGTACGGTCGGAGAAGCAGCGGTCGAAGTTGCCGACGATCTGTTGTTGGACGCTGGTCGGAACGCCCGCCGATGCCAGGTTGGACCGCAGGTCGGCGTGCACCGAGTTGGCCGCGGCGGTGGAGTTCGTCCCGAGCAGGCCGAAGAAGATGACGCCGACGCAGGCGATTCCGACCGCTGCGCCGACCTGTTGCGCGGTAGCGAGCATGCCGGAGGCCGATCCGGCATCGTCGGTGTCGACCCCAGCCAGGATCACGTTGGTCACCGGAGCGAGGAACAGACCGGCGCCGGCCCCGGCCACGAAGAGTGCCGGGATCAGGTAACCACCGTGCAGGCCGCGGCCCATCCAGGTCAGGGTGCCGATCACGCCCAACTGCCCGAGGATGAGCAACCCGCAGCCCACCGCCAGCACCCGCACACCGAGTCGCTTGGCGACCTCGGACGAACGGGCCGAACCGATCGCCACCGCCAGGGCAAAGCCCAGCGTGATCGCGCCGGCAGAAACCGCGCTGAAGGTGAAACCCGCCTGCAGGGTGAGCAGTAGCACGAAGAAGAACGATGGAATACCGGTGAAGAAGACGATGCAGGCGATCAGGCCGAGGGTGAAGGGCCGCTGCCGGAACAGGGTGGTGTTGATCAGGGGGTGGTTGCGGGCAGCGGTCCGCCGGCGCTCATAGGCGCCGAACGCTGCCAATACCAATACGCTGCACCCCATCATGACGAACGACCAGACCGGCCAGCCCTGATCGCGGCCGATGACCAGCGGGAACACCAGCATGAACAGCCCGAGGGTGACCACCAGAGCGCCGGGCAGATCCAGCCGCGGCGCGCCGGGCACCTTGGACTCCGGAACCCGCAGCGCGCCTAGCACGATCGCCAGCAGGCCGATCGGCACGTTGATGTAGAAGATCGCGCGCCAGTCGGAGTGCGCGATGTTCAGGTCGATCAATGCGCCGCCGGTGACCGGGCCGAGGATGGTTGCCAGGCCGATGGTGGCGCCGTAGATGGCCAGCGCCTTGTTCCGCTGGGTACGCGGGAAGACCACCTGGAGGATGGACAGCACCTGAGGAAACATCAGGGCGGAGAACAGGCCCTGCACCAGTCTGGCGACGACCAGGGTGGCCGGGTTCGGTGCCGCGCCACAGATTGCCGACACGACCGTGAAGCCGACCATCCCGATCAGGAAGAGGCGTCGCCGGCCGTAGATGTCGCCCAACCGGCCGCCGGTGATCAGCGCGCAGGCGAAGGCAAGGGAGTATCCGGCGAGCACAAGCTGGATCTCCGCCGACGATGCGCCGAGCTTGGTCTGGATGGATGGCACTGCCACCGTGGTGATGGTCGTATCCAGTAGCTGCATGAACACGGCGGTCAGCGTGATGAGCAGGACGAACCAACGGGCCTTGGCCGGCAGCTCCACCACCGGTTGTGAGTCGGACCGGTTAGCCTGCGCGGAGTAAACGTCACGTCCGTCGGATCCAGCCGTCGAGGTAGAGCTAGTCATGTCGACCCCTAATTCAGCGGTTGTTGAGTAAACTCTACGCTGAGTGAATTGCCTGTGGCAAGTAGCCGCGGCGGGCCGGCGGTGGAACGCTGAAGAGCTCGCAAGGGCTGAACCTGGGAGGTGTCGCGCGTGTCAGGACGGTCGGAAGGCGGTGTGGGACGGTCGGAATCCACGGCGCCCGGCGCCAACGCGCGGGACCGTATCGTCGAGGTGGCCCGGCGTGAGCTCGCAACCGGCGGTCTGGCTGCCATGACGATCCGGCAGGTCGCACGCAAGGTAGGCGTCGATCCGAATTCGGTAAGGCACTACTTTCCGAGCAAGGATGCGCTGGCCATCGCCGCCGCTCGGGAGCAGGTGGATTTCAGCGAGGCGTTCGCCCGGATCGCCGAGGAGTTCGGACCGGACACCTCGGCGGGCACCACGATGCTGAACGCGGCCTCCCGGCTGCTGTTCGGTGAGCTGGGCCTGGCCGCCATCGCGGTCTGTCTGGCCGGCGGCGACTACGACGACACCGCACTGGGCGCATTCCACCGCGAGGTGGTGTTGCCAGCCAGTGGCGCCGTCGGCACGGAGGCGACCGCCGAGCGGGCGGCGCTGGTGATGGCAGCGCTGATCGGAGCACATCTGGTGGACACCGTGCTGCCGGATGGCGGGCTGGGCGAGGAGCAGGCGCGGCGGCTGCTGGCCGAGGCGCTGGACGGCTACCTCGCCCTATGACGGGCGGCCTCGCAAATCCTCGCAACCGGATGCGATGACCGCCGCTGAGCCCGGTGCTACCTCGGTTCAGGGCAGGATCGGCTTGTCACTGACGACGAGGGTCAGCTCCCAGGCGATGTCGGCACCGGAGTCCTCCCAGGAGAACTCGTCGTGCAAGGCGACGATCGAGGGAGCGCGTCCTGCGGTACGTTCCCAGTCGCGCAGATACTTTGCGGCTTTGCTGAGGGCAATGTGCAGCTGGCGACCGTAGAACCGGACTGCCTCGCAGTCGGCTACTGCCATGCCGGTGCTCGGCGGACGCGATCCCAATTCCTCGCGGCGAAGCGCATTGGTCATAGAGTTTTCCCGTCATTTACAGGTTGAGCACAGTGTGGGCGCTGCCGCGGGTCAGCGTTCCGGCGGCCGTTCCAGTGCAGGCCGTTGGCCGCTTGCCAGCACGTAGCGGATATCCCGCACTGCCGCCGCTGCCTCCGGTGGTTCCTTCATCCTCGACGGTAGCGAGGCCTTCGGGCCGACGAGCTGTCGCGATCGACGCCGAGGGAGCAGGCTTCGCCTCGGTTTGGCGAAGCGACTTCTAGGGTTGGTTGAGCGGATCGTGAGCCCCGAATAAAGCCTCCCCATCAACGGACCCGTGATCAACGTGGTGACTATTGCCATTACCGCCATGACTGTGAACATTCGCGCGGATAGCACTCCCGCCGTTCGGCCGACGTTAAGGATGACCAGCTCGGTGAGCCCGCGCGTGTTCATCAGCAAGCCTAATCCTAAACTGTCCTTTCCGGACATTCTATACAATCGTCCTATTAGGTACACGCCGAGGACCTTCCCGACGCTGGCCCCCACTGTCACGACGGCGGTGATGGCGAACTCGCGCGGCCCGAATCCGCGCAGGCTCATCGACAGGCCGGTCAGTACGAAGAACATCGGCATCAGGATCCGACTGGCGTCGGTCAGCTTGACCCCGAGATCCGGAACGACCCGATAGATCACCTCCCGCGGGCAGGCGAACCCGAATGCGAACGCGCCGAAGATGGGATGGATGTGCATCATGGTGGTCGTCCAGGAGCTGATGAATATCCCGACCAGCACGAGGCCGAGGGCACTGCCCGTGCCACCTCGGGGCAGGCCACCGCGCAACAGCCGGATCAGCAACGGACGTGCGACGTAGCGCAGCGCCAGGATCAGGCCGCCGAATTCGGCCAGCAGCAGCAGGGTGGCACCCGCGCCGGTGCGCCGGGCCAGTGCCACCACGACGGCAAGCATGGTCCAGGACGCTATGTCGCCGGCCGCCGCCGCGCTGAGCGCGAGGGTGCGGATCGGCAGTTGCTTCAGCGCCGTCTCGTCCAGGATTCGGGCTAGCACGGGAAAGGCAGTCGCCGAGAAGGCGACCCCGATGAACAGCGACTGCAGCAGCCGGCTGGCGGCCGGCCCGCTGGTACTGCCGGGGGCGGCATCGATCACCCAGGCGATGCCCAGTCCGATGCCGAACGGCACCAGCACGGAGGTCGTCGCTACGGAGGCGGCTCTGCCGCGCATGCGGCGGATGGCTCCCAGGTCGACCTCGAAGCCGACCACGAACATGAACAGCACCAGCCCGACGTTGGCCAACACCGCCAGGTACGGCCTGGTCTCGCTGGGAAAAAGCTTCTGCGGGAGGTCCCCGGGCAGGTAACCCAGGGCCGCCGGGCCGAGCGTCAGCCCGACCAGGATCTCAGCGATCACCGGCGGCTGGTTCCACCGGTTGAGCAGCCGGCCGGCGATCAGGCAAGCCGCCGTGACCAGGGCCAGCCCGAGGAGCACGTGCGCCGTCGCCCAATCCGGGTTAACCACTGATTTCGGCTGCATCCGGACCATCCTCATCATGCGATGAAATCAACAGATGTTGAACATATGCACTGAAACGGAAGCCTGCAAGTCCTCCACCTGGTGAATTCATCCGGCGAGCAATCGAGGCCGCGCGGCGTTGCGGAAAAAGTCAACGTCGGTAGAATTCCGGCATGAGTACCGCCTTATGCTCCCGTAACCACGTCCTTGTAACCGGCGCGAATTCAGGCATCGGGCGGGCGACGGTGGCCGCGATGGCCGCCCGCGGCTGGCACGTCTTCGCCGGACTGCACCACGCCGACCATCCGGGGGATCCCTACGAGGAATCCTCTGTGACGACGCTCACTATTGATGTGTCAGATGAGAACCTGCTCGCCAATGCGGTTAAGGCGGTGAGCGATCACGTCGGTGCGGCCGGCCTCGACGGGCTGGTGGACAACGCCGGCATCGGGGTGGCTGGCCCGCTGGAAGTGCTGCCGCTGGACCGGTTGCGCGCCCAGCTGGAGGTGAACGTGATCGGCCAGGTGGCGGTCACCCAGAAGTTCCTGCCGCTGCTACGGCAGGCCACCGGCCGGATCGTGTTCATCAGCTCGATCGGTGACCGGATGGCCATGCCGTTCGCCGGTCCGTTGACCGCCAGCAAGGCCGCGCTGTCGATGATCGCGCACAGTTGGCGGCAGGAACTGGCGCCATGGGGCATCGGGGTCACCATCGTCGCGCCGGCGCTGATCCACACCGACGCCGCCGACAAGCTGCAGCGAGACGCTGACGTCCTCTCGCGCAACATGTCGGAGGAGGGTCGGCGGCTCTACGGGCAGACCTTTTCCCGGATGGTGCAGCGGGCCGTGGCTCAGGAGAAGGAGGGCAGTCCGCCGACCGCAGTCGCCGAGGTCGTCGCCGAGGCGCTGACCGGCAACCGCGTCCGCAGCCGCGTGGTCGCCGGCAAGGGTGGCACCGCCCTGTCGCTGCTGACCCTGCTACCCACCCGGATTCTGGACGCACTACGCCGCCGGCTGTTCCAGCTGCCGTCGCCGGGCTCAGCCCGGAGCTAGCGAAGCCGGTACGCCAACCGTCATCAGGCAGGACCGGCAGGGCTGGGTGGCGGGTCGGTGACCAGCCGCGACCAGACCTGCACGTCGGCACGCCGGCCCGGCTTGACGTAGGTGTTGCGCATCGTGCCCTCCAGCAGGTAACCGCAGCGTTCGGCGGCCTTGCGCGAGGCGACGTTCTGCACGTCGATCATCAGGCCGACCCGGATGGCGGCGCAGGCCTCGAACGCCCAGTCGGTGAGTTGGCGCAGCATCGCGGTTGCCACCCCGCGACCGCGATCGGCCTGCCCGACCAGGTAGCCGAGTTCCAGCTCTCGGGCCTCCGGGTCGATATGTGGTGCCAGGCCGATGCCGAGCAGCCGGCCACTGGCCGGATCGACGGCGGCGAACAGCTCCCGGCTGCCCTCGGCCCGGCCGGCGTCGTACCGGCTGAACAGGGTGGCCGAGAAGTCCGCCGGCGCCGGCGTCGGGAAGCGGGTGAACCGAGCCACCTCCGGATCGTCGATCATCGGTGCCAGTTCCGCCACGTGCTGTTCGGCGAACGGGATGAGCTGGACGTCCATGAAACCTCGCTTCATCGAAAGGGGAAGTAGCCGTCGGCAGGAACCGAGCTGTCGGCAGGAACCGAGCTGTCGGCAGGAACCAGGAGGTCGTTCAGCAGCCCGGGTAGCGCGGCGTCGGCCAGCCGCAGCGCGGCCTCGGCGGGCACGTCCACCACCTGATAGGCCTGCTGGCCCGCCGCCGTCGTCGCGGTCAGGGTGGCCAGCCCGGCACGGCGCTGGAAGTAGCTCTGCCGAAGATTCCAGCCGATGATCCCGTCGGTCCGCAGCAGCACCTGCCTGCGGCTAAGCGAGCCGTTACGGGTGATCAGGTATCGGCCGATCAACGCGTGGCCGAGCGCGGCATACCGGTCCTCGGCCAGCAGCACCGCCAGCATCGGCAGCAGGATGCCCAGGACCGGCAGCCAGCCGGGCAGGTCACCGGCCAACCACCAGCAGAGCGGTACCAGCCAGAGGAGCACCGCGGGGATCACGCAGCGTACGTAGCGCCGCCGACGGGCCGGTGAACCATGCCGGTGCAGCACCGGCTGGATCGGCAATCGCGGGTCGTTCAGTACGGCGGCGGCCACCCGCCTGGCCTCGCCGGCCGGGCCGGCCGGCATCAGCAGGGTGCCACCTCGTTCGGCGCCCCGGCCGACCCGTAACCCGGTGGCCACCGCGACCAGCCGAGCGCCGCCGACCGCGCGCAGCGGCAGCAACTGGTTCAGCTCTACCCCGCGTAACCGCCGCTCGGCGATGCTCGTCGCGCGAGCGGTGATCAGGCCGCGCGAGACGTGCAGGCTGCCGCCGGGATGCCGGGTGAGCCGATAGTTCCAGAACGCCAGCAGGTAACCGATCACCGAGAGCAGCGTGACGAGGATGCCCACGCCGAGCGCTGCCTGTACCGCGTCCAGCCAGGCCGGCGTGTCGTGCAGGTGACGGCTGGCCGACCGGATGATCGCCACCTGATCGGCCTGGATGTTGGCCTGGCTGACGATCCGCCAGATCAGACCGGTGATCGCCAGCGTGGTCACCACTCCGGACAGGGTGAACGGGGCATAGCGAACCCAGCTGGGATCCAGCCGGGCCAGCAACTCCTCGGCCGGTGGCGTGGGTGGGACGGTCGCGGCCGGGGAGCCCGCGCGATGCAACAACTCGGCCCGCAGCGCCGCGGCGGCTTCGGCGGACAGCCCGTCCAGCACCAGACCCTCCCGCTTGCGGTCGGACGTGCCGGTACCGATGGCCACCTTGGCCAGCCCGAGAAGCCGGTGCAGCGCGTGCGCGGTGACGTCCACCGTGCGTACCCGGTCGATCGGCGTGGTCATGGTTCGCCGACGCAGCAGCCCGGTGCGCAGCTGCACCTGCTGCGCGGTGATCTGGTAGCGGGTGGTTAACCAGCGCAGCAGGCTGAGCGCCATCACCAGCGCCAGCGCCAGCAGCGACCACCACTCGTGACCGCTGGAGGATCCGGCGATCAGCAGCCCGGCCAACGCCGGCACCGCGCGTCCCACCTCGCGTACCGGATGGATCAGCAGCATCCGCGGGCTCAGCCGGCGCCAGGCCAGGTCGGTGACGGGCGGTGCGGAGCTCATGTCGCGTCGTGCGGGTCGGCCGCGGTGGCGGCGGTCAACTCGGCCACCAGTTGGTCGGCGGTATCCGGCGCGAGCCCGTGGATCTTCAGCGGGCCGGCGGCCGAGGCGGTCGTCACCGTGACGTTGGCCAGCCGGAACAGCTGTTCGAGCGGTCCCCGCTCGGTGTCCACGGTCTGAATCCGGGACAGCGGGGCGATCCGCCGTTCCTGGTTGAACCAGCCGGCCCTGGTGTAGACCGCGATCGGGGTGGCCTCCCACCGGTGCACCCGATACCGCCATCGAGGCATCACCGCGCTGTGCAGCGCGGCCAGCAGCAACACGCCGGCGAGGATGAGGTAGCCGGGCCGGCGGTTGCCATCGGTCTGCACCAGCACCAGCACCACCACGGCGGCGACCACCAGCCAGCACAGCAGTGCCCGCGCCGTCCAGTACCAGATGGCCCGCCGGCACACCAGGTTGGCCGGATCCCGTAGCGCTACCACCGGCGCTTCGCGGCCGGTACGGGAGAACACCCCGACGAAACTACGCCATCCGATCGTCGGCGACCCGAGGGCTGGCCAGCAGCGCACCGAGCTGGCCCGCCGGCATCGGAGAATAGGCCCAGAATCCCTGGAAGAACTCATAGCCCAACTCGGTCAGCAGGTGCAGCTGTCGCTCGTTCTCCACACCCTCCGCGATCACCTGCATGCCGAGGTCGGTGCCCAGTTGCAGAACCGAGCGGGCGATCGCGACGTCGGCCTGGTCCGGCTCCGGCAGGCCGAGGCCGGCGACGAACGAGCGGTCCAGCTTGACCGCGGTGGCCGGCAGCCGCTTGAGATAGGTCAGCGGGGAGTAACCGGTGCCGAAGTCGTCCAACGCGATCCGGACGCCCAGTTCGCGCAGCCGGCACAGCTCGGCAAGTTCTGGACTGTCGCCGTCCACCAGCACCGACTCGGTGACCTCCAGGCAGAGCATGTCGCCCGGCATCCGGGTCTGGTCGAGCAGCGTGATCAGCAGCTGTTCCAGCTGACCGGTGCCGAGTTGGCGCGCGCCGACGTTGACGGTCACCGGCAGTGGGTGGCCGGCGGCCGCCCAGCTTGCCGCGGCGGTGATCGAGCGATGCAGGATCAACGCGCCCAGTTCCCGCATCAGGCCGGCCGCGTCGGCGACGTCGAGGAAGTCGGCGGGCAGCATGGTGCCGCGTCGCGGATGTTCCCAGCGCAGCAGCGCCTCGGCCGCGACCGGCTGCAGGTTCCGGTCCACCATCGGCTGGAAGGCCACGTACAGCTCGGGGCTGGCCTCGGTGATCGCATGCCGCAGGTCGGCCTCCAGCGCCACCCGCTGTTGGGCCGGCCGGCTGTTCAACGGCCCGGCAATCCGGTAGGTGTTGCGGCCGGCTCGCTTGGCCTGATACATGGCGTCGTTGGAGCGGCGGATGACGTCACCCGGCAGCTCGGCGGCACCCACCGTGGCCACCCCGATGCTGGCCGACACGGTCACCTCGGAGCCGGCCAGGATGGTCCGGCCGCGCACCGCCGAGAGCATCCGTTCGGCCAGTACCGCGGGCTCGGTGGCCGAGACCACCACCAGCTCGTCCCCGCCGAACCGGGCCACCAGGTCGGTGGGTTGCACCAGCACGGTCAGCCGAGCGGCCAGCGTGCGCAGCAACTCATCGCCGGCCGAATGCCCGAGCGCGTCGTTGACCCGGCGAAAGTCGTCCAGATCCAGGAAGTAGACGTACCGGCACGGGTTGTCCAGCTCGTCGGCCACCCGCTGCAGCATCTCCTGCAGCCCCCGGCGGTTCGCCAATCCGGTCAGTGGGTCGTGGGTGGCCTCCCAGTGCAGCCGCTGCTCGGCGCGTACCGCTTCGTCCACGTCGCGCAGCGTGCACACCAACTGCTCGACCACCGCGCCGCCTGGTTCCTCGGCCGGCGCGCTCAGCCAGGGGGTCAGCCACAGCTTCATCCAGCGCCAGCGACCGGCCGCATCCCGGATCCGCAACTGCATGGTCCGGGCGGTCGAGGCCGAGTCGGCCCGGGCCTGGGCGATCATCGCATCGAGCCGCTGCCGGTCGCTCCACCGGATCGCGTTGCGGATGTCGCTGTATCGGCTGAGCTGATCGGGCGGGTAACCCAGCTGGCCGGCCAGCCGGCGGTTGCTCCACAGCAACTCACCACGCGGCAGGTCCAGCACCAGCACCGAATCGGGACCCACCGACAGCAACGCGTCCAGGAACCGGCCGTCGTCCTCGGACACCCCGATCAGCTCGCTGACGTCCACACTGATCCCGATCGGTGCGGTGCCCGGCGTCGGATCGGGCAGCCAGGCATAGAGCCGGACCGTCCGGATCCGCTCGGCGTCGCGGTCCATCAGCCGCAGTTCGCGCAGCATCCGGCCGCGCCGGAACAGCTCCCGCATGCCGGACCGGAACACCGGCACGTCCGGCAGCAGTAGCGACAGTTCGAACCCGGTCGATCCACCGGCCAGCTCGCCGGTCGCGGGCAAACCGGGCGCCGCGGGATCGGGCCGGCCGGGGTAGCCCCAATCCCGCAGCCCGAGCAGGCTCAGTTCGCCCGCCGCGGCCCGGCGCAGCTCCACCGCGGCCAACTGGCCGCGGGCAGTGCGGACCTGGCGGATCTGGAGGTCGGGAAAGGTCGCCGCGGCCCCGGACAGCATCGCCTCGGCGGCCTGCCGCAGCGGGTGGTTCTCGGCCAGGACCTCGCTGAACCCGCGTGGTTCGGTCAGCGCCTGATCCGCCACCAGCAGGGTGCCGTCTCCAGCGATGAGAATCCGGCTCAGTCTCTCGGCCCAGGCTCTCTTCATCTCGCGCGTCAGCGTAGCGGGAAAAGGCGGCTGCCGGGGCAGTTCGCCGCGGTCCGGGCCGAGCGCCCGCCAGCGGACCGAACGCCCTGCCGGTGACCAGCCGAGCGGCGGCTGTCAGTGGGCCGCAAGGGCGTCTAGGCCGGCCTCTACTATCGAGCCCTATGCCTAGCCTGGATGCCAGTTTCCTGGCCTTGCCAGCCTCCATCCTGGCCGACGCGGCCCTCGGCCGAGCCACCGAACTCGGCGCCGAGCACGCCGATTTCCGGCTGGAGCGGGTGCGGACCGGTCAGATCCGACTACGGGACGGGCAGTTGGAGAGCGTTACCGACGATCTCGACTCCGGCCTGTCCGTGCGGGTGGTGCACGGCGGCGCCTGGGGATTCGCCAGCGGCATCGAACGAACCCCGAAGGCGGCGCGGGAACTGGCCGAGCAGGCGGTGGCCACCGCGCGACTCAGCCGGGTGCTCAGCGTCGAACCGGTGCAGCTTGCCGCCGAGCCGGTGTACTCCGACGCGACGTGGCTCTCGGCCTACCAGCTGAACCCGTTCGAGGTGCCGCAGCTGGAGCGGATCGCCCGGCTGACCGAGCTGGCCGACCGGCTGCTGGCCGCCGACGGGGTGGACCACGTCAACGTACGGCTGATGCAGGTGCAGGAGAACAAGTACTACGCCGACACCGCCGGCACGGTCACCAACCAGCAGCGGGTGCGGATCTATCCGGAGTTCACCGCGGTGCAGGTGGATCTCGCCAACGGCAGCTTCGCCAGCATGCGCTCCATCGCGCCGCCGGCCGGCCGCGGTTGGGAGTACCTGACCGGTACCGGCTGGGACTTCGACGCCGAGATCGCCGAACTGCCGGAGCTGCTCGCCGAGCATGCGAAGGCGCCCTCGGTGGAAGCCGGCCGCTACGACCTGGTGATCGACCCGTCGAACCTGTGGCTGACCATCCACGAATCGATCGGGCACGCCACCGAGCTGGATCGTGCGCTCGGCTATGAGGCCGCCTATGCCGGAACGTCCTTCGCCACCAAGGACAAGCTGAACACGCTGCGCTACGGCAGCCCGGTTATGAACGTGACCGGCGACCGGATCGTCGAGCACGGGCTGTCCACCATCGGCTACGACGACGAGGGGGTGGCGGCGCAGCGCTTCGACATCATCTCCGACGGCGTGCTGGTCGGCTACCAGCTCAACCGGCAGATGGCCCAGGCGAACGGGCTGGGCCGCTCGAACGGCTGCGCCTATGCCGACTCGCCGGAGCACATCCCGCTGCAGCGGATGCCCAACGTGTCCCTGCAGCCGGCGCCGGACGGCGGATCCACCGAGGACCTGATCGCCGGGGTGGACCGCGGCATCTACATCGTCGGCGACAACTCCTGGTCGATCGACATGCAGCGCTACAACTTCCAGTTCACCGGCCAGCGGTTCTTCCGCATCCATAACGGCCGGCTGGCCGGCCAGCTACGTGACGTCGCCTACCAGGCGACCACCACCGACTTCTGGGGTGCGATGGAGGCGGTCGGTGGCCCGCAGACGTACCTGCTGGGCGGCGCCTTCAACTGTGGCAAGGGCCAGCCCAGCCAGGTCGCGGCGGTGTCGCACGGCGCTCCGAGCGCGCTGTTCCGCGGCATCAACGTGCTGAACACCGTTACCGAGGGTGGGCGATGACGAGCACCGGGATTCAGCAACTGGTCGAGCGGGCGCTGAGCCTTTCCACCGCAGACGGCTGCATCGTGCTGGGTGAGGAGCACACCACGGCCAACCTGCGCTGGGCCGGAAACAGCCTGACCACGAACGGTCAGTCCCACTCGATCAAGCTGACCGTGATCTCGGTGGTGCGCACGCCGGACGGCGACGCCTCCGGGGTGGTCTCCGCACCGATCGCGTCGACCGGCACGGACTCGGAGCTGGTGGGCCTGGTCCGCGCCTCCGAACGGGCCGCCCGGGATGCCTCGCCGGCCGACGACGCCGCCGAGCTGGTGCCGCCGTACCCGGCCACGGATGCCTGGGACGCCCCCGCTGCGCGTACCGGCATCGAGGTGTTCGCCGAGTTCGCCCCGGCGCTCGGCGAGGCCTTCGGCCAAGCCCGGCAGCAGGACACGCTGCTCTACGGCTACGCCGAGCACACCATGAGCTCGGTCTTCCTGGCCTCCTCCACCGGGCTGCGCCGCCGGCACGATCAGCCCACCGGCCGGGTGGAACTCAACGCCAAGAGCGCCGACCTCAGCCGGACGGCCTGGGTCGGCCAGCACACCCGGGACTTCACCGACGTCGCGGTACCCGACCTGGTTGCCGAGCTGCGCCGGCGGTTGGCCTGGGCCGAGCACCGGATCGACCTACCCGCGGGCCGGTACCAGACGCTGTTGCCGCCGACCGCCGTCGCCGACCTGATGATCTACGCCTACTGGACGATGAGCTCGCGCGACGCCGAGGAGGGTCGCAGCGTGTTCGCCGCCAAGGGCGGCGGCAATCGGATCGGTGAGCGGTTGTGCCAGTTGCCGCTCACCCTGCGCTCGGATCCGGACTGGCCCGGTGTGCAGTGCGCGCCGTTCCAGGTCGTCTACGAGAGCGAGGACGAGTCGGTGTTCGACAACGGCATGCCGTCGCCGGCCGTCGACTGGATCGCCGACGGCACGCTGCGCGAGCTCTACCGCAGCCGGAACTGGGCGGCCCGCAGCGGAGCCGAATTCCAGCCGGTCGTGGACAACCTGATCCTCTTCGGACCGGATGCCGGCGGCGGCAAGAGCCTGGACGAGATGATCGCGAGCACCGATCGCGGCCTGCTGGTCACCTGTCTCTGGTACATCCGGGTGGTCGATCCGCAGACCTTGCTGCTGACCGGCCTGACCCGCGACGGCGTCTATCTGATCGAGGACGGCCAGGTACGCGGGGTGGTCAACAATTTCCGGTTCAACGAATCGCCGGTGGATCTGCTCGGCCGGGTGACCGAGATCGGCGCGGCGGTGCCGACCCTTTCCCGGGAGTGGGCGGACAACTTCAGCCGGACGGTGATGCCACCGCTGCGGGTGTCCGATTTCAACATGTCCACTGTGAGTCAAGCCTCATAGCCACTCGTGTGACACGCGCCACTCGGAATTCGTGGTTCTGCGCGTTTGTGCGCGTTTCTGCGTGCAGCAAGCGCCTAGCGGCAGAAGATCATCGTCTGTGATGGTCACCGCACCGTCCGACACAGCATGAAAACGCTGCCGGTAGTTACCGTTTTGCTATCCCCCCGGGACTGTGACGCCAGCTCGGCGTCTGCTTGGGCTTTGTCGCCAGTCGACGTTGACTGCCAAGGAGTGCATGCCATGACCATCACCACCGAAGGCCTAGCCACCGCCCCTACCGATCACGCCGAGTTGGTGCGCTGGGTGCGCGAAACCGCGGAACTGACCCAGCCGGACACCGTCGTCTGGTGCGACGGCAGCCAGGACGAGTGGCGGCGGATCACCGACCTGCTTGTGGAGTCCGGCACGTTCGTCCGGTTGAACGAGGAGAAGAAGCCCAACTCCTTCTACTGCGCCTCGGACCCGAGCGACGTCGCGCGGGTGGAGGACCGCACCTTCATCTGCTCCCGGGATCCGGGGGATTGCGGCCCCACCAACAACTGGATGGATCCCGACGACATGAAGGCGGTGCTCACCGAGCGGTTCCGCGGCTCGATGCGTGGCCGCACCATGTACGTCATTCCGTACTGCATGGGTCCGCTGAACGCCGACAAGCCGATGCTCGGCGTGGAGTTGACCGACTCGCCCTATGTCGTCGCCTCCATGCACATCATGACCCGAATGGGCAGCAAGGCATTGGCGAAGTTGGTCCTCGACGGGGTCGACCAGCCCTACGTCGCCGGCCTGCACTCGGTGGGCGCGCCGCTCGAGGCGGGCGAGGCCGACGTACCGTGGCCGTGCAACGAGACGAAGTACATCGTGCACTTCCCGGAGGAGCAGCTGATCTGGTCCTACGGATCCGGCTACGGCGGCAACGCGCTGCTGGGCAAGAAGTGCCACTCGTTGCGGATCGCCTCGGTGAAGGGCCGCAACGAGGGCTGGCTGGCCGAGCACATGCTGATCCTGAAGCTGACCAGTCCGGAGCGAAAGACCTATTACATCGCCGCGGCCTTCCCCTCGGCCTGCGGCAAGACCAACCTGGCCATGCTCGAACCCACCTTGGCCGGCTGGAAGGTCGAGACCATCGGCGACGACATCGCCTGGATCCGGTTCGGTGAGGACGGCCGGATGTACGCGGTGAACCCGGAGAACGGCTTCTTCGGGGTGGCGCCGGGTACCGACTGGCACACCAACCCGAACGCGATGCGCACCATCGCCAAGGGCAATTCCATCTTCACCAACGTCGCGCTGACCGACGACGGCGACATCTGGTGGGAGGGCATGGGCGAGCCGCCGGCCCACCTGACCGACTGGAAGGGCAGCGACTGGACGCCCGAGTCCGCCGTGTTGTCCGCGCACCCGAACAGCCGCTACTGCACCCCGCTCGAGCAGTGCGAGACCAAGGCGCCGGAGTGGGACGACCCGAAGGGTGTGCCGCTGGACGCGATCTTCTTCGGCGGCCGCCGCAGGGACACCGTGCCGCTGGTGACCGAGGCCCGGGACTGGCAGCACGGCGTCTTCATGGGGGCCACGCTCTCCTCGGAGACCACTGCCGCCGCCGTCGGCCAGGTGGGCGTGGTGCGTCGCGACCCGATGGCGATGCTGCCCTTCATCGGCTACCACGCCGGTGATTACTTCCAGCACTGGATCGAGGTGGGCAAGAACGCCGACGCGGTCAAATTGCCCAAGGTGTTCTACGTGAACTGGTTCCGCCGGGACGCCGAGGGCAAGTTCATCTGGCCCGGCTTCGGCGAGAACATCCGGGTGCTGAAGTGGGCCATCGAGCGGATCGAGGGCACCGCCGCGGCGGTGGATACCCCGATCGGCCGGGTGCCCACTCCGGAGTCGCTGGACATCGCCGGCCTGGAGCTGGACATCGAGCAACTGGCCGCCGCCCTCAGCGTCGACCTCGACCAGTGGCGTGCCGAGCTGCCGAGCATTCAGCAGTGGTTCGACAAGATCGGCGACAAGGTGCCGTCCTCGCTGCGGGACGAGCTGGAGTCGTTGAAGCTCCGGCTTTCCTGAGCTCGAGCGCAGAAACAGCCCCCGGCCGCCCGGCCGAGGGCTGTTTCGCTTACTGCCCGGGTTGCGGATTCGGCTTTGTGCTCAAGGTCAATTCTGGTGCGATTGAGGGATAGGGACACCAGCGACAGCAAAAGGCTGGCCGTCCCGGTGGTGGAGCGAACTCCATGGATCCACCAGGACGGCCAGCCAGAACGAGCGGTAATGCGGCCGAGCGGTAACGCGAACAAGCGGTACTGAGACCGACCGGTATTAAGGCCGCTGCGGGAAGATGCCCTGCAGCGCGATAATGAAGGTCAGGGTCAGATACGGCTGCATGTTGTTGTGCGGCTGGCTGCCACCGGTCACGTTCGTCGACTGGGTCGCCATGGTGAGGTTGGGCGCCTGGCCGACCGAGTAGAGGGCATCGCCCACCCGGCCGGTGCGCGCCTGCGCCCAGGTGTTGTTGGTCGGATCGAGGCTGTCACCACCGGCAACCACGGCCATGGCGGTGTGCGTGTGCTGCGCCATCTCCGACTGGAGCAGGGTGACGTACTGTTCGCCGCCGATCTCGCCGAGGTAGCGCGCCGACAGGCCCGGGCCCTGACCCTGCTGCATCGGTGTGCTGCCCTGCAGGTTGGGCAGGCCGAAGGTCACCCGGCCGTCGCCACCGTAGGTGGTGCCCAGCAGCGAGAACAACGCGGTGTTCTGCGAGATCGACATCAGCTGGCCATTGCACAGCGCCCAGCCGGTGGGCGCGAAATTGCCGGCGAAGATTCGGATCTCCGCGAGGAATGGATCGGTCACGATACGGCTCCGCTGCTAGTTCCGACTCGGGAAGATGCCCACGAGGGCAATGACGAAGTTCAGCACCAGGTACGGCGCCTGATTCTCATGCGGCTGGCTGCCACCGTTGTTCGACACCGCGGCCGGGTTCAGCTGGGTGTTCGGCGCCGGCGCGAATGCCGCCGACCCGGCCGTCGCCCAGATGGCGCCGGCCGGGGTGTCACCGGGGTTCGACGCGGTCGACTGAGCGGCCCCGGGGTGGGTGTGCGTCGGCATCTCGTTGATGGTCAGGGTGTGTGCGGTCTCGCCGCCGGCCTGGCCGACGTTGAATCCCTGACCCTGGTGCAGCGGAATCCGGCCCTGCAGGTTGGGTAGCGCGAAGTTGGTTTGGCCATTGCCGCCGTACATGGTGCCGAGGATCGAGAAGAGTGCCTGGTTCTGGTTGATCGCCAGCAACTGGCCGTTGCAGAAGGCCCAACCCTTGGGTGGGAAGTTGAACGAGATCAGCTTGACCTCGCCGATGTACGGATCGCTCATATTTAGCTCCGAATGGTGAGGCGGCCGGTCAGGACGGGGACGGGTAGATGCCTTCGGTGGCAATAATGAAGTTGATCACCTGGTAGGGCGACATGTTGTCGTGCGGCTGACTGCCGCCGGCCAGGTTCAGCGCGTTGTTCGCCATCGGCGTCGCGGGCGTCGTGCTGCTCCAGCTCGGATTGGTGTAGGTGGCCCAGAACGCCCCGTTCGGCGAGGGGCTGTTGGAGGTCTTCGAAGCCAGGCCGGCGTGCGTGTGCACCGGTAGCTGGTTGGTGGTCAGGGTCACCGACTCCGTACCGCCGGTCTGACCCAGCACGTAGCCGGAACCTTGGTGCACCGGGAACCTGGACGCCAGGTTCGGCAAGGCGAAGGTGTTCTGACCGTCGCCACCATAGGTGGTGCCGATCAGGTTGAACAGGACGTCGTACTGCGAGATGGGCAGCACCTGACCTTGGCAGAGCAACCAGCCGACTGGGGCGAAGTTGCCGCCGAACATCCGGATCTCGCCGATGTACGGAGTACTCATCGCGCTTCTTCCTCGAGCGGGTGGAGTACCGGTTGGATCAGGCTGACCCACCGGGGACGGGCGTGAAATTGAAAATCGCGTGATATTCCAACGGATAGTCCGAATCATTCGGACGCTGTCGGAGCGGAACAAGGAATACCAGTTCAGGACCGAACTCGTCTGCAGTTATGGAATAACTGGCCTGCTCAATCGGTGCTTGCGGGCCTGCTTTGAAGGTGAGCGCGAAAGATGTCGGGCTCGACGCTGTGCATTCGATGAGCACCAGCGGCACCTGGCTGCCGTCCGGCAACTGCATCGAGAACTCGGTGTCGAGCCGATCGGCGTAATCCTGATAGCTAGGAGTGTTTGGCTGATCACTCATCGCTGCACCTGTCATCGGTTTTCCTCGGGTGGGGTCCACTGCATGCGCCGGTAGCCGCCTTCGGCTCCGTCCTCGACGAATTCCTCGACGAAGCCGAGCCGTCGGTAGAGCCGGATGGCGCCTTCGTTGCCCTGCCAGACGCTCAGCCGCAGCGGCACGCCGGCTCGGGCCGCCCCGGCGCGCAGCTGCTCGAGCACCGCGCTGCCGATGCCCCGGCCGCGCCATTCGGCGCGGATCGCCAGATCCAGCAGCCGGTGTTCCTCGGCTCCCTGGCGGAGGTAGCAGCGGCCCACCGGCTCCGGACCGGGATCGGCGTCGAGCTCCAGGATCCAGTCGACGGCATCCGGCGCGCTGGCCCGGTACTGGCTGAGCTGGCTGTCGAACTGCATACGTATCAGGGAGGCGCGTACCGGCTCTGGTATCAGGGCGAGGTCTGGGCGGGATTCGCCGAACAGGGTGAGGAGGAAATCGTTATCAGTGGTTTCCGCTGGGCGTTGAGTCAATCGGTACCTACGCTGTATGCTCTGCGGCCAGGCCGGGTATTGGCCGGTCGCGCCACCGATCCCCTCGGCGTTTTGCACCAAGAACGTCGATCCTCCCCCGAAGCAGCACCCCGCCGGTTAACAATGCGGTCAGGGGTGTTGGTGTATCCGACGTTGCTAGATACAGTTTGCAGGCTAGTTCACCTCGATCAAACGCGCCAGCGGGGAAGGCGCGCCGGGGACGAACCTCAGAAATCTAAAACCGCACGGCCTCGGTACACGGCACTGGGCTGCGCAGAAGGACGAGAGCTATGACTGGGATCGGTTCACGGGGGCACCGGCGCGCTGAGGTCGGAGGTCGACGGCTTCGTCCCCGTTCGGCTCTCGGCCGGATCGGCCTGGCGCTCGTTCTGGTGCTGTTCGGGCAGTTGGTACTGCTGCCCGGCAAGGCCTCGGCGGCGACCTTGACGGTCAACTCGACGGCTGACGTGGCCACCAACTTCGGCGCCTGCGGCAATACCGGCCAGACCACGTCGAGCGGAAGCCTGCGTGAGGCGGTCTGCGCGGCCAACAACGCGGGAGCCAGTTCCTCCACGATCACCGTGCAGGCCGGCACCTACCACCTCACCAACGGCGAACTGCAGATGGGCAAGGTCTCGGGTAGCAACATCACCCTGACCGGCGCCGGGGCGGGTAGCACCATCATCGACGCCGGCGGGCTGAACCGGGTGTTCGACCTCGACCCCAGCGTTATCGGTGGCGTGACCACCAGCATCTCCGGCGTCACCATCAGCGGCGGCAGTGACACCGGTGCCGGCGCCCTCGGCGGCGCGGGAATCATCGCCGGTTCCGGCACCGCGGCCACCGGTGACCACCTCACCATCAGCAACTCCACGATCACCAACAACCACACGACCGGCCTCAGCAACGTGGGCGGTGGCCTGCAGTTCATCGGTGGCGTGCTCTCGATCACGAACTCGACGGTCAGCAGCAACTCCACGGCCGAGGCTCCGGGCTCGGGCGTGTTCTACGAAGCCCGCGGCACCGCCCCGGGTGAGGGCCTGACGGTGAGCGGCACGACCTTCAGCGGCAACAGCGTCAGCAACACCACGGCCAACCAGAAGTACGGTGGCGCGTTGACGGTGCAGATCCAGGCGGGCTCGCCGGCGGTCTTCAACGTCAGCAACTCCAAGTTCTTGAACAACACCGTGACCGCCACCGGCACCGCGATCCCGGTGGGCGCGGGGATCTACGTCCAAAGCGGCACCTTGAACCTGACCGGCTCGACCTTCACCGGCAACTCGGTGACCGGCGGGGCCACTCCGAACGGCGGCGCCATCGCGGTCTGGGGCGGCGTCGTGAACATGCATTACAACCGGCTCACCGGCAACATCGGCGCCACCGGCTCGGCCCTGAACCTGGGCACCGCCAGCGGCGCCACCGTGGACGCGACCGAGAACTGGTGGGGCTGCAACACCGGCCCCGGCACCGCCGGCTGTGACACCGCGACCGGCGGCCCGACCGTGTCACCGCGGCTGGTGCTGACCGCGACGGCCAGCCCGGCCCACGTGGTGCACCCGAGCACCACCTCGACCATCACCGCCTCGCTGCTGTCCGACTCGGCCGCTGCCGCGGTCTCCGCGAGCAACCTGGCCCCCGCCTTCGACGGTCTGCCGGTCAGCTTCGCCGACCCGCCGGGTGACGCGACCGTGGGCGGCTCGCCCGGCGCGCACAGCATCAACCTGGCCAGCGGTACGGCCAGCATCGGCTACCAAGCCGGCACCGTCCTCGGCCCAGACAACGTGCTGGCCACGCTGGACAACGGCACCGCCACCGCCATCCTTGAGGTGGACGAGCCGCCGACCATCTCCAGCGCGAACATCGCGCACTTCAAGACCGGCGTCTCGGGCAGCTTTACCATCACCACCACCGGCTACCCGGCTGCGGCGATCACCGAGACCGGCAGCCTGCCGTCCGGGCTGACCTTCCACGACAACGGGAACGGCTCGGCCACCATCTCGGGCACTCCGGGGGCCGGCACCGGCGGTAACTACACGCTGAACCTGACCGCGGCCAACGGCTATCTGCCGAACGCCACCCAGACGCTGACTGTGAACGTGGTCCAGCCGCCGGCCTTCACCAGCGGAGCCACCGCGACCTTCGTGATCGGCTCGGCGGGCAGCTTCAGCGTGACCACCTCGGGCTTCCCGACGGTGGCCACCATCACCGAGTCCGGCACCCTGCCGGCCGGTATCACCTTCACCGACAACGGCAACGGCACCGCGACCATCGCGGGCACCCCGACCGGCACCGGCAACACCTACCCGGTGACGCTGACCGCGACCAACGGGGTCACGCCGGACGCCACCCAGAACCTGACCATCCAGGTCAACCAGCCGCCGTCGATCACGCTGAACCCGGTCGACCAGCAGGTGCATCCGGGTGACTCGGTGAGCTTCATGGCAGCGGCCAACGGGGTGCCGACGCCGACCGTGCAGTGGCAGGTGTCCACCGACAACGGGGTCAGCTTCACCAACATCGCCGGTGCGACCTCGACCACCTACACCTTCACCGCGGCGCTCAGCCAGAACGGCAACCAGTACCGGGCGGTGTTCAGCAACGGGGTCGGCTCGCCGGCTACCACCACCGCCGCAACCCTCAGCGTCGGCACCCCGCCGGCGTTCACCAGCGCCGACCACACCAGCTTCGTGGTGGGCCAGGCGGGTTCGTTCACCATCACTACGACCGGTGTGCCGTCGGCGACGTTGAGCCGCACCGGGTCGCAGTTCCCGGCCTGGTTGACGCTGACCGACAACGGTGACGGCACCGGCGCACTGACCGGCACCCCGCCGACCGGCAGCGGCGGCACCTACCAGTTCACCCTGAAGGCGGCCAACGGGTTCAGCCCGTCCGCGTCGCAGATCTTCACGCTGTTCGTGGACGACTCGCCGGTGATCACCAGCGCCGACCACACCACGTTCACCGCCGGTGCGGCGGGCAGCTTCGCGGTGACCACCACCGCCGGCTTCCCGACCACCACCGCGATCACCGAGACCGGTGCGCTGCCATCTGGCGTGACCTTCACCGACAACGGTGATGGCACCGCCACCCTGGCCGGCACGCCGGCCGCGGGCACCGGCGGGACCTACTCGATCACCATCTCCGCGACCGCGGTCGGTGGGCTGGCCGCTCCGGCCACCCAGAGCTTCACGCTCACCGTGCTCGCGCCGCCGGTGATCACCAGCGCCAACCACACCACCTTCTCCGAGGGCGCAGCCGGTTCGTTCACGGTGACCACCACCGCCGGCAACCCGGCTACGACCACGATCACCAAGACCGGCAGCCTGCCGTCCGGGGTCAGCTTCACCGACAACGGCGACGGCACCGCGACCATCGCGGGCACCCCGAGCCTGGGCAGCCGGGGCGTGTACACGATCACCATCACCGCCAGCAACGGGGTGACTCCGGATGCGACGCAGACGTTCACCCTGACGGTGAACGCCCCGCCGGCGATCACCAGCGTCGACCACGCCACCTTCACGGTGAACGCGGCCGCCGCCTTCACGGTGACCACCACCGGCACGCCGACCCCGTCGCTGTCCGAGACCGGCAGCCTGCCGCCGGGCATGACCTTCACCGACAACGGTGACGGCACCGCCACCCTGGGCGGCACGCCGACCACCGGTGGCAGCTACACCTTCACCATCACCGCCAGCAACGGCGTGCTGCCGAACGCGACGCAGAGCTTCACCGCCACGGTGAACTCCTCGCCGAGCATCACCAGCGCCGACCACACCACCTTCGCGGTGGGCTCGGCCGGCACCTTCACGGTGACCACCACGCCGGGTGTGCCGGCGACCACCACGATCACCGAGAGCGGCAGCCTGCCGTCGGGCGTGACGTTCACCGACAACGGTGACGGCACCGCGACGCTGGCCGGCACTCCGGCGGCCGGTACCGGCGGCACGTACCCGCTGACCTTCACGGCCAGCAACGGCGTGCTGCCCAACGGGTCGCAGAGCTTCACGCTGACCGTGACCGAGCTGCCGGCCTTCACCAGCGCCGACCACACCACGTTCCAGGTGGGTTCGGCGGGCAGCTTCACGGTGACCACCAGCGCCGGGTTCCCGACGGCGACCACGCTGACCGAGACCGGCTCGTTGCCGTCGGGCGTGACGTTCACCGACAACGGTGACGGCACCGCGACGCTGTCCGGCACCCCGGCGTCGGGTACCGGTGGGTCGTACCCGCTGACCCTGCGGGCCAGCAACACGGCCGGCCATGTCGATCAGGCCTTCACCCTGACGGTGACGGCCTCGGCGTTGATCACCAGCGCCGACCACACCACCTTCGCGGTGGGCTCGGCCGGCTCGTTCACGGTGACCACCTCGCCGACGGCCACCACGATCACCGAGTCCGGGGCGCTGCCGTCCGGGGTTTCGTTCACCGACAACGGTGACGGCACCGCGACGCTGGCCGGCACGCCGGCCGCCGGGCAGGGTGGCAGCTACTCGATCACCTTCACGGCCAGCAACGGGGTTCCGCCGAACGCGGTGCAGAACTTCACGCTGACGGTGACCGAGGTGCCGGCGTTCACCAGCGCCGACCACACCACGTTCCAGGTGGGCTCGGCGGGCAGCTTCACGGTAACCACCCACGCCGGGTTCCCGACGGCGACCACGGTCACCGAGTCAGGCAGCCTGCCGTCCGGGGTGACGTTCACCGACAACGGTGACGGCACCGCGACGCTGGCCGGCACGCCGGCCTCCGGCACCGGCGGCAGCTACCCGCTGACGCTGACCGCCACCAACACCGTTGGTCACACCGACCAGGCCTTCACCCTGACGGTGACGGCCTCGACGGTGATCACCAGCGCCGACCACACCACCTTCGCGGTGGGCTCGGCCGGCTCGTTCACGGTGACCACCTCGCCGACGGCCACCAGCATCACCTCCTCCGGCGCGCTGCCCTCCGGTGTCACGTTCCACGACAACGGCAACGGCACGGCCACCCTGGCCGGCACGCCGGCAGCGGGCACCGGTGGCTCGTACTCGTTGACGATCACGGCCAGCAACGGGGTTCCGCCGAACTCCGTGCAGAGCTTCACGCTGACCGTGACCGAGGTGCCGACGATCACCAGCGCCAACCACACCACCTTCGGAGTGGGTACGGCGGGCTCCTTCTCGGTGACCACGCACGCCGGGTTCCCGACGGCGACCACGCTGACCGAGGCCGGCGCACTGCCTGCCGGGGTGACGTTCGTCGACAACGGGAACGGCACCGCGACGCTGTCCGGCACCCCGGCGGCCGGCACCGGCGGGTCCTACCCGCTGACGCTGACCGCGACCAACACGGTGGGCCACACCAGCCAGGCGTTCACGCTGACCGTCGGTGCCTCGCCGACGATCACCAGCGCGAACCACACCACCTTCACGGTGAACCACGCCGGGACGTTCACGGTGACCACCGCCGGTGGCTTCCCGACGCCGCCGGCGCTGAGTGAGACCGGTGCGCTGCCGACCGGGGTGACCTTCCACGACAACGGCAACGGCACCGCGACGCTGTCCGGCACGCCGACCGTGGGTGGCATCTTCACCATCACGATCCACGCGAACAACGGTGTCGCGCCGGTGACCGACCAGACGTTCACGCTGACCGTGAACGGGCCGCCGGTCTTCACCAGTGGCAACACGGCCACCTTCCTCAACGGCAACAACTGCGCCGTCTACACCATCACCACGACGGCGGCCGGATCGCCGGGTACCACCCACATCACCGAGACCGGCAAGCTGCCGAACGGAGTGACGTTCCACGACAACGGCGACGGCACGGCAACGTTGTCCGGCTGCGTGACCGGGTACAACCAGAAGCAAACGTTCAAGATCACGCTCACGGCGACCAACTCGGTCGGCTACACCACGCAGGCGTTCACCATCACCGTCCAGCCGCCGTCGGCAGTGCCGCTGCCGAAGAACCTGCCGGGCAGCAACGGAACGCTGGGCGGCGTGCCGACCAGCACCACCAAGGGTCAGGTCCTGCACCTGAGCGGTGGCGGGTTCGCTCCGGGTGCCCCGATCACCATCGGGTACTACCCGGGTCCGGTGACGCTGACGAACAGTTCCACCTTCAAGGTGTACGCGTCGACAACCGGTACCTTCACCGCCACCATCACGGTGACCGCGCTGGGTAGCCACACCTACGTGGCGGCCGGCACCGGTGCCAACGCCAGCCCGCGGTACCTGGAGGCCGCCACCAACACCGTGGCCTCCGTGGCGGGTGGCGGTGGCGTGGACGCGGCCAGCGGCAGCCTCGGTGGCCTGCCACTGGCCGACACCGGGCCGACCGGTGACCTTCGCCGGACGGCCGGCTACGCGCTGGCCGCCCTGCTGGCCGGGTTGGGCCTGCTGCTGATCGGCCGTCGCCGGCTGATCGGCTGATCGACCCGTCGGTCGTAGGCCGGCAACGCTGACCGGGCGTCGTCCTGAACTGGGACGGCGCCCGGTTTGGCATTTCGAACCAGGTTCGGCTTTCTGGCGAGCACGAGCAAAAACCATTTGCGCCGGCTACTAGCGTTGACAAATCGTGAGTGACGATCCGCAGCTGGTGGCCGAACGGGAACATCTGCAGCAGTCGCTGGCCTGCCTGGTCGAGATGCGGACGGCGGCGGAGGGGATCGCCGACTACGGCGTGGACGCGCTGGCCAGCGAGGGCCTGGGCCGGTTGCGCGCCGAGCGGCTACGCCAACTGAGCCTGGATGTCGAGGCGCCGCCGTTCTTCGGTCGTACCGACCGCGATCCCGATCCGGCGCATCCGCAGGGCGAGGTGTTCCACATCGGCCGGCGGCATATCCGGGACCAGTTCGGCGATCCCGTGGTGATCGACTGGCGCGCACCGATCTCCCAGCCGTTCTATCGGGCGACCGCGGCCGACCGGCAGGGCGTGCGACTGCGCCGCCGGTTCGGGTTCAACTACGGGCAGCTCACCTCCTTCGAGGACGAACACCTGGATTCGGGTGAGGAGCTGGGGCTGCGTTCGGACCTGCTCCGGGCCGAGATCGAGCGGCCCAGGGTCGGGCCGATGCGCGACATCGTGGCCACCATCCAGCCGGACCAGGACGAGCTGGTACGGGCCGAACTGGACACCTCGCTGTGCGTGCAGGGCGCGCCCGGCACCGGCAAGACCGCCGTCGGCCTACACCGGGCGGCGTACCTGCTCTACAGCTATCCGGAGCGGCTGCGCCGGTCCGGCGTGCTGGTGGTCGGGCCGAACAGCGCGTTCCTGCGCTACATCGCCCAGGTGCTGCCGGCGCTGGGTGAGAACGGCATCACCCAGACCACCGTGGACGAGCTGGTGGCCCGAACCCCGGTACGCCGGATCGAGCCGGTGGAGCTCGCCGTGCTCAAGGGCGACGCCCGGATGGCCGAGCTGCTCCGACGGGCGGTGTTCAGCCATATCCGCAAACCGGAAACCGATGTCGTGCCGATCATCGGCAACCGGCGCTACCGGATCCCGGTCGAACGGGTGCGCCGTCACGTCGACGATGCCCGCCGGGCGATGCTGTCCGGTGAATTGCGTTGGAACTCCGCGCGGGAGCGGCTGCGGCACCTGCTGGCCCAGGACGTACGGCGGCAGCGAGAGGATGCCGGCGGGGCGCCGTCCGACGCCGAGACCGCCAAGGTGGCGCGCTCCCCGCAGGTGCGGGACTTCGTCGACGAGGTGTGGCCGGCACTCGACCCGACCGTGCTGCTGGTTCGGCTGTTCACCGAGCCGGAGTGGCGGCAGCGCTGCGGCCGCGGCCTGTTCGAGGCCGACGAGTTGGCCGCGCTGGCCTGGCCGGACGCGCCACGCACCCCCCGGCAGGCGAAGTTCTCCGCCGCCGACCAGGTGCTGGCCGACGAGCTGGCCGGGCTGATCGCGAGCACCGAGAGCTACGTACACGTGGTGGTGGACGAGGCTCAGGATCTCTCGGCGATGCAGTGCCGCGCGGTGGGCCGGCGCTGCCCGCTCGGCTCGCTGACCGTGCTCGGTGACCTGGCCCAGGCCACCACGAGGTGGGCGCCGGGCTCCTGGCAGCAGACGCTCAACCACCTCGGCCAACCGGGCGCGGCCATCGCACCGCTGACCATCGGCTACCGGGTGCCCGGCGAGGTGCTCGCGGTGGCCAACCGGCTGCTGCCGCACATCGCGCCGGACGTGCCGGCGGCCTCCTCGGTGCGTGCCGGTGGCGAGGCGTTGAGGATGACCGGCGATCTGGTGGCGGCGGTCACCGACTGCCTGCGCGCGGAGGGGTCGATCGCGGTCATCGTGGCCGATGCTCAGCTCGAGCAGGTCAGCCGGCGGCTGGCCGCGGCCGGCATCGAGGTCGCGACGCTGGCCGACGAGGTGACCCAGCGGGTCACCATGGTGCCGGCGACGGTGGCCAAGGGCCTGGAGTACGACTCGGTGGTGTTGGTGGAGCCTGCTGCCATCGTGGCCGCCGAGCCGACCCGGCTCGGCGGCCTGCGCCGGCTGTACGTGGCCTGGACCCGTGCGGTATCCCGGCTGGTCGTCGTGCACGCCGAGCCGCTGCCGGCCGAACTCGCCGGCTGATCCCGGCCACTCGCATGCACTGTGCCGGCCAGGACCGGCCAGATGCCTGCATGTTCCGGCGGTTCAGTCCCGCAACACCAGCACGTCAAGCTCGGCCAGCCGGTCCGGCTCGGCCAGCATCTCGATGCCGACGACCCGCTCGCCGCGCACGGTGAAGGCGAACACCACCTTGGGCTCGCCGCGCTGCGCCCACACCAGGCCCGGAATGCCATCGATGATCGCCAGCTGGGCCGCCCTGGCCCGGCCGGCGAAGGTCTCGGCGACCGCCGAGGCGCCCGTCGTCTGCCGGGGTGTGCCGGCCAGCAGCGGCGCGCCGTCGGTCCGCAGCACCACGTCCGGGTCGAGCAGTTCCAGCAGTGCGTCGAAGTCACCGTTGCGCGAGGCCGCCAGGAACGCCTCGACGATCGCTCGCTGTTGCCTGGTGTCGGCGTCGGCGTCCGCCAGCTCGGAGCCCGCCAGCTCGGAGCCGCCCCGCACCCGGCGGCGGGCCCGGCTGGCCAACTGCCGCGCCGCGCTCGGCGACCGGCCCACGATCGGGCCGATCTCCTCGAACGGCACGGCGAACATGTCGTGCAGGACGAAGGCCAGCCGTTCGGCGGGAGCCAACCGCTCCAGGATGACCAGTAGCGCCGGCCCGACCGAGTCGGCCAGCAGCGCCTCGTACTCCGGGTCGGTGCCCACCGGCGGGAGACCGGGGTCGGTGCTGCCCACCTGCTCCGGCTGGTGGTCGGCCAGCGGCTCCTCGCGACGGGACTTGCGCGAGCGCAGCATGTCGAGCGAGATCCGGGCAACCACGGTGGTCAACCAGCCGCCGAGGTTCGCCACCTCGCTGGTGTCGCTGCGGCTGAGCCGCAACCAGGCCTCCTGCACCGCATCGTCGGCCTCGGTGGACGAACCGAGCAATCGGTAGGCAACCGTCTGCAGGTGGGAGCGGTTCTCCTCGAATCGCTCGGCGAGCCAGTCCGGTTCAGCCATCCGCCAGCTGTTCTCGCTTTCCCGTTCCGTCCCGGCCTGGGAGCTGTCGCTCAACCGTGGGTGATGTAGGACTCGAGCTGGGCCTGGGTCTGCTCCAATTCGCGCAGCCGGGCGGCCACCACGTCCCCGATCGAGACGATGCCGACCAGCTCACCGCCGTCGAGTACCGGCAGGTGCCGGATCCGGCGCTCGGTCATCAACTCCGCGATGTCGTCGAGGGAGTCCTCGAGCGCGCAGGTGATCAGTTCGGCGGTCATCAGTTCGGAGATCGGCTGGTCGAGTGCCGGGGCACCGGCCTCGGCGAGCCGGAGTACCACGTCTCGCTCGGAGATGATGCCGGCCAATTGCTCGTCGGACATCACCAGCACCGCACCTATCCGATGCTCGGCAAGCAGGCGGAGAAAATCCGCGACGGAGGTGGACGGAGCCGCGGTGATCACCGACGACCCCTTACTAGCGAGAATTCCCGAGATCTTCACGTCCCGCCTCCTGCTCTGTCCAGGCATCGTCCGGCACACCGGACCGACCCCGCGCACCGGTGGCTGATACCACCGTTGCCTTCACAAGGTAGCCATGATCGCGGCGAACCGGAAGGGCTTGCAATTGCCCTCGGCCGGCCAGGCGTATTTGCCGTCATCGATAGCGGAATCCGTCCAGGAATCGGCGGAATACCCCGCCCTGCCGGGGCAGCGGGGTGGCCGCCGGCGGCGCGGTCACCCGCTGCCGGGCGATCGGCTTGTCGTAGTCGGTCCGCACGATCGCGTCGACGACCTGTTCCTCGTCCCAGTCCTCGGAGCCCTCGATATCGGGCACGTAGCCGACCAGCACGCCGTCGCGCATCACCTGCGCCTCCAGGCCCGCGGTGCCGTCGGTGTCCCACTCCGCCTCCCGGCCGTCACCGAGCCGGATCCGGACCCCGAACCGGTACACCCCGGCGCGGGCCAGCTGCGCATCGACCCCGCGATCGCGCAGGGCGTCGACCACCCGGCGGGCTCTGTTCTCCTCCATGCGCCAACAGTACGGATACCGGCCGGCCGGGTCAGTAGAAACCTGCCATTCGCCGCGATAAATACCCGCTATGTCTGCGCTGCGTACGGCGGTGATAGAAGTACGTGCGAACATAGGAGAACGCACGCTGCACGATCCATCCGGGCCACGGCTGGCCGGCTCACCACCCCCGAGCCGACGGGCGGGGCGTGGACGAAGCAGGCCAGACAGAGCACGACGCCACGCGGCGATCCCGCGGACGGCGTACTAAGAGGCGAGGAGCGCAGATGTCGCTGCACCACGAGGTCCCCCCGGAGCCGGATCTGGTCCAGCTCCTCACCCCGGAAGGGATTCGGGTGGAGCACCCCGACTTCCCGCTGTCCATCACCGACGACGAGCTGAAGTCGCTGTTCCGCGACCTGACCCTGGTACGCCGCTTCGACGCCGAGGGCACCGCCCTGCAGCGCCAGGGTGAGTTGGGCCTGTGGGCGTCCTGCCTGGGCCAGGAGGCCGCCCAGGTCGGCGCGGGCCGGGCGATGCGGGTGCAGGACATGGCCTTCCCGACCTACCGCGAGCACGGCGTCGCCTGGTGCCGCGACGTCGACCCGGTGACGCTGCTCGGCATGTTCCGCGGGGTCAGCCTCGGTGGCTGGAACCCGAACGAGAACAACTTCAACCTCTACACGATCGTGCTGGGTGCGCAGACGCTGCACGCGGTGGGCTATGCGATGGGGGTGGCCCGGGACGGCGCGGTCGGTACCGGCGACCTGGACCGCGACACCGCGGTGCTCGCCTTCTTCGGCGATGGCGCGTCCAGTCAGGGTGACGTGAACGAGGCCTTCATCTGGGCCGCCGCCGGCAACCTGCCGGTGGTCTTCTACTGCCAGAACAACCAGTGGGCGATCTCCGAGCCGCTGGAGCGGCAGACCCGGGTGCCGCTGTTCCACCGCGCCGCCGGCTTCGGTTTCCCCGGTATCCGGATCGACGGCAACGACGTGCTGGCCTGCCTCGCGGTGACCCGGGTGGCCCTCGACGAGGCCCGGTCCGGGCAGGGGCCGACCCTGATCGAGGCCTACACCTACCGGATGGCGGCGCACACCACCTCCGACGACCCGACCCGGTACCGGCTCTCCGACGAGCTGGAGACCTGGCGGCTGCGGGATCCGATCGAGCGGCTGCGGGCCTATCTGATCCGGGAGGCCGGCGTCGGAAGCGACTTCTTCGCCGAGATCGACGCCGAGTCCGAGGCGCTCGCGGTGCGGATCCGGGACGCCTGCCGGGCGCTGCCGGACCCGGATCCGCTCTCGCCGTTCGACCAGGTCTTCGCCGAGATGACCGAGGAGCTGGCGGAGCAGAAGGCCGGCTATGCGGCCTACCTGGACTCGTTCGAAGGGGCCGAGGCGTGAGCACCGCCAACCTCAGCATGGCGGCAGCGCTGAACGCCGCGCTCCGCAATCGGATGGAAGCCGACGCGAAGGTGCTGGTGATGGGCCTGGACGTCGGCAAGCTCGGCGGCGTATTCCGGATCACCGACGGCCTGCAGAAGGACTTCGGCGAGGACCGGGTGATCGACGCCCCGCTCGGCGAGTCCGGCATCATCGGCGCCGCGGTGGGGCTGGCGATCCGCGGCTACCGGCCGGTCTGCGAGATCCAGTTCGACGGCTTCGTCTACCCGGCCTTCGACCAGATCGTCAGCCAGGTCGCCAAGTTCCACAACCGGTCGCTGGGCCAGGTGAAGATGCCGATCACGGTGCGAATCCCGTACGGCGGCGGCATCGGAGCGGTGGAGCACCATTCCGAGTCGCCGGAGGCGTACTTCGCGCACACCGCCGGGCTGAAGGTGGTGACCTGCGCCAATCCGTCGGACGCGTACTGGATGCTGCGCCAGTCCGTCGACTGCGACGACCCGGTGATCTTCTTCGAGCCCAAGCGGCGGTACTGGGCCAAGGGCCAGGTGGACACCGAGGCCAGCCCGCCGCCGCTGCACTCGGCTCGGGTGGTCCGGCCGGGCAAGGACGTCACCCTGGTCGCGTACGGCCCGATGGTGGCGACCGCGCTGGATGCCGCCAACGCCGCACGCGAGGACGGCCACGAGGTCGAGGTGATCGACCTGCGCTCGCTGTCACCGATCGACATCGGCCCGGTGGTGCAGTCGGTGACCAAGACCGGCCGGCTGGTGGTGGTGCACGAGGCTTCGGTGAACCTGGGTATCGGTGCCGAGATCGCCGCTCGGGTGCAGGAGCGCGCCTTCTACTCGCTGGAGGCGCCGGTGCTGCGGGTCGGCGGCTTCGACACGCCCTACCCGGCCAGCCGGATCGAGGAGGAGTGGTTGCCGGACGTCGACCGCATCCTCGATGCGGTCGACCGCACCCTGACCTACTGACGATTTCGTGCGCAATGCGCCGGACCGGACTTTCGAGGAACGAAGAACAGTGGCAGAACTGAAGCAGTTCAAGCTCCCGGACGTGGGCGAGGGGCTGACCGAGGCCGACATCCTGCGCTGGGACGTCAAGGTCGGCGATCAGGTCGTGGTCAACCAGGTGCTGGTCGAGGTGGAGACCGCCAAGGCGGCGGTGGAACTGCCGTCGCCGTACGCCGGCACGGTGCATGCGATCCACGTCGAGGAGGGGACGACCGTCCCGGTGGGGCAGCCGATCGTCACCCTGAAGGTGGGCGACGGCGAGCTGGTCGAGGTGGCGCCACCCACCGGACGGGTCAGTGGCGGCGCGGAGGATCTGGTGCCCTCGCCCGAGCCGCCGACCGAGGCGCCCGCGGCCGGGCTGCCGGCGACCGAGGCTGACCAGGAGCGGCAGTCGGCAGAGCGGCAGGCGGTGCTGGTCGGCTACGGCGTGGCCGGCGAGCGGGGCCGGCGCCGCAAGCGCCTGCAGCCGTCGCACGACCAGCCGGCGCCGAGCGCCAACCCGGCCTTCGAGGTGACCCCGGGCGCCGGCGCGGCGACCGCGGAGACGGACCGCTCGGTGCTGGCCAAGCCGCCGGTGCGCAAGCTCGCCAAGACCCTCGGCGTCGACCTGAGCTCGATCATCGCGACCGGGCCGAACGGCACCATCTCCCGGGACGACGTGCAGCAGGCGGCGGCGCAGACCGCGGTGCCGACCAGCGGCTTCGCCGTCGGTCCCGGCGCCGAGACCCGGATCCCGATTCGAGGGGTCCGTAAGCACACGGCGGCCGCGATGGTGGCCTCGGCCTTCACCGCGCCGCACGTCACCGAGTTCATCACGGTGGACGTCACCGAGATGATGGAACTGCGCAAGCGGGTGGCGGCCCGAGCAGAGTTCGCCGGGCTCAAGGTGTCACCGCTGCTGTTCGTCGCCCGGGCGGCGTTGTGGGCGATCCGGCGGACGCCGATCCTCAACTCGACCTGGGACGAGGCGGCCGGCGAGATCGTCGTCAAGCACTACGTCAACCTGGGCATCGCGGCGGCCACCGAGCGCGGGTTGATCGTGCCGAACATCAAGGGTGCGCAGGATCTGTCGCTGGCCGAGCTGGCCAGCGCGCTGACCGATCTCACCGAGACCGCCCGGGCCGGCCGGACGGCGCCGTCGGACATGTCCGGTGGCACCTTCACGATCACCAACGTCGGGGTGTTCGGCGTGGACACCGGTACGCCGATCCTGAACCCGGGGGAGGCGGCGATCCTGGCCTTCGGCGCGGTGCGCAGGCAGCCCTGGGTGGTCGGCAGCGGCGCGGACGAGCGGATCGAGCCCCGCTGGGTCACCCAGCTGGCGGTGTCCTTCGACCACCGGTCGGTGGACGGGCAGCAGGGCTCGGAGTTCCTCGCCGACCTGGCCGCGGTACTGCGTGACCCGGGGCTGGCGCTGCTGTAGTTCGCGGCTCGCGGAGCGGTCAGCCGGCGAGGGTCAGCCGGCGAGGGGTCAGCCGGCGAGCGTGGCCTCGATCGCCTGGATGACCCGCGGATCCTCCGGGTCGGTCCGCGGGCTGAACCTGGCCACCACGGCACCGGTCGGGTCGATCAGGAACTTCTCGAAGTTCCACCGGATGTCACCGGTGTAGCCGTCGGCGTCCGGCACCTGGGTGAGCTCGGCATAGAGCGGGTGTCGGTCGGGCCCGTTGACGTCCACCTTCTCGGTCAGCGGAAAGCTGACTCCGTAGCTGGTCGAGCAGAACTCGGCGATCTCGGCGGCCGAACCAGGCTCCTGGCCGGCGAACTGGTTGCAGGGCACGCCGAGCACGGTGAAGTCGCGGTCCGCGTAGCGCTGCTGCAGTCGTTCCAGGCCGGTGTACTGCGGGGTCAGCCCGCACTGGGACGCGACGTTCACCACCAAGGTGGCAACCCCGGCGCGCGGTGCGAGGTTGCCGGTATCCGGGCCTTGTAACGGGGCGATTGAGACATCGGTGACGGACATGGCCGCCAGCATAGGCGGGCCTGACCGGGGCCGGAGTGGGCGGCCCACACTATCGGCAAGATCGTCGCCGGGAACAGCTGGAATAGCTATGGGATAGATGACGTTAGCCAGAACGAGCCTCAAAGGCAGCAATCATTAGGCTCACGTGCTAGAGTAGTTAACAGATCGAGGCAGCCAGCCAGATCGGACGAACGAATGCTGGACGTTCCAGCGCTCGCCCGAGGCCCCGACAGACAGGGACGTCAGTCTACGACCGGCCACGAACGACCAAGGAGCACCGACATGAGCAACCTCAAGCAGAAGATCCGCGCGCACCGCGAGTACCGCCAGTTCGAGCGTGCGCTGCGCACCGCCTCGCCGGCTCTGCACAACGAGCTGATGGCGCTGGCGGCTCACCAGAACTACAACCGCTAAGTCCGCAGCTGGCGATTCCATGCCGGCTGCACGGCCCGCTTCCCGCTGCCGGGGGCGGGCCGTTGTTGTATCGGAATCAGCGCAGCCGTTCGGTGGTTGGCTAGAGCTGTGACGACTCGCCAGACCGTGAAGGTGCGCGCTCCGGAATTCCCGACGGGCACCTGGTTCAACACCGCCGGGCCGCTGAGCCTGCGAGAACTGCGCGGCAAGATCGTGCTGCTTGATTTCTGGACGTTCTGCTGTGCCAACTGCCTGCACGTGATCGACGAACTGCGTGAGCTCGAGCAGGCCTTTCCGGACGAACTGGTGATCATCGGCGTGCACTCGCCGAAGTTCGAACATGAGAAGTCCGACCGCGCCGTCGCGGCGGCCATCGAGCGCTACGAGGTGGCGCACCCGGTGTTCAACGACCCGGAGCTGCGGCTCTGGCAGCAATACGCCGTACGCGCCTGGCCCACCCTGGTACTGATCGATCCGGACGGTTATCTGGTCGGGCAAGCGGCCGGTGAGGGCCAGGCCAGCGGGCTGCGGCTGCTGATCGGTGAACTCATCGGGCAGTACGGCGCCACGCTGCGCCGAGGCGATCACCCGTACCGGCCACCGGTCGCCCAACCCGGCACCTTCCGATTCCCGGCCAAGGTGATCCGGCATTCCGACACCCTGCTGGTGGCCGATGCCGGTCACCACCAGATCGTCGAGACCGAACTGGACGGCGTCGGGGTGCGCCGCCGCTTCGGCACCGGTCACCGCGGGCACTCGGTGGGTGAGTTCGCCGAGCCGAACGGATTGGCCACGGTGCCAGCGGAACTGATTGACCGGCTCGGCTTCGACGTGCTGGTCGCCGACACCGGAAACCACCGGCTGGTCGGGCTGCGAACCAGCGACAGCACAATGCCACGGCTCGTCGACCTGGCCGCCGGCCTGGCCGGGGTACGGACCGTGACCGGCCCGGTGCCCGGTGTGCCCTCGCCCTGGGACGTCGCCTGGTGGCCGGCCCGTGGCCTGTTCGCGATCGCCGCCGCCGGCGTGCACCTGCTGCTCGGCTGGGATCCGATCGCCGACCGGGTCTCCATCCTGGCCGGCACCACGGTGGAGGGGCTGCGCGACGGTGCCGCGGCCGATGGCTGGCTGGCCCAACCGTCCGGCCTGGCGGTCGACGGCGATCGGCTCTGGTTCGCCGACTCCGAGACCTCCGCGCTGCGCTACCTGACCGCGGACGGCCAGCTGCACACCGCGATCGGCGAAGGGCTGTTCGACTTCGGCCACCGGGACGGACCGGCCGGTCAGGCCCGGCTGCAGCATCCGCTCGGCGTGCTGGTGCTGGCCGACTCCTCGATCGCGATCGCCGACACCTACAACTCGGCGCTGCGTCGCTACTCCCCGGCCACCGGTGAGGTGAGCACGCTGGCGACCGAGCTCGCCGAGCCGTCCGGCCTGCTCGAGGTGGACGGCGACCTGCTGGTGGTCGAATCGGCCGCGCACCGGCTGGTCCGGCCGGTCACCGCCGGCCAGTTACGACAGGTGCTGGGCGAGCCGCTGCGCACCCGGCGACCGATCACCGACATCCGGCCCGGCACCGTACGGCTGAGCACACCGTTCGTACCACCGCCCGGCCGCAAGCTGGACGAGCGGTACGGACCCTCCACCCAGCTCACCATCAGCGCCAGCCCACCGGAGCTGCTGGCCGCCGGCGCCGGCACCGGCACCGAGCTGCTGCGGGACCTGGTGATCGCCGGACCGCCGGGCACCGAGGGAGTGCTGCACGTGACCGCGCAGGCCGCCTCCTGCGACGACGATCCGGCCGTTGAGCATCCGGCCTGTCACCTGGCCCGGCAGGACTGGGGAGTGCCGATCCGGATAGCCGAGGACGGCGAGGAGGAGCTTGCGTTGATGCTGCTCGGCTGAGGCTGCGTGCGGCTCAGTCGAGCAGCTCAGTCGAGCAGCTTGGCCCGTAGCCGCTCGGTGTCCTCGTCGGTCCAGCCGTGCTCGGCCAACCAGGACAGTACCCCGCCGTGGTCGTCGTCGACCGCGGCCAGCACGCCGAGCATCGTCCCGGCCGCGGCCGGTGGCACCTTCTCCGGCTGCGCGATGTCGAGATCGTAGAGCTGACTGGCCGACAGCTGCTTGATGATGGCCAGGATCTGGGACTGGGTCTCGGCGTAGTCGGCGGCGATCAGTTCGCCCGGCACGCCGGCCACCGACAGGGCCAGCGCGATGACCATGCCGGTGCGGTCCTTGCCGGCCGCGCAGTGCACCACGGTGGCGCCGTCCGGCTCGGCGATCGCCCGCAGGGCCGCCACGATCGAGTCCGGTCGCTGTTCCAGGTAGCGCAGATAGCTGACCACCTGCGGATCCCGGCCTTCGGGAAACCGCTCGCCGGCCCAGGGCACCACCGGATCCGGGGTATCCGGCTCGGCGTCCGGATACAGCGACAGGTGATGGAAGCTGATGCCGTCATGGCCGTGTAGCAGGCCCGGTTCGGAGTCGCGCAGCTCGACGTCGGTGCGCAGGTCGAGCACCCGCCGTACCCCCAGCTCGTCCACCAGTCGGGCCACGTCGGCCTCGGTGATCGAGTTCAGGTTGGCCGATCGGATCAGCACACCGGATCGGATCCGCCGGCCGTCGCCGGCCGGCAGGCCGCCGACATCCCGGACGTTGACCACGCCCTCGAGCTCGATCCAATTCGGGGCATAGGCCGTCATGACATAGATCCTAGTCGGGCTGCCGACCTCACCGAGCGTTAGTGCCGTGTTGCGCAGCCATTGCCGATCACGCTTAGTGGCTAACGTGCTCTTCATATCGGTGGAGAGCAAAATAATCCCGACGAGTATTTATCCACAGGGCGGCAGCCGTCACGCCCCAGGTAAATACAGGCCTGTAATTCGTAGGTCAACAGGCTGTGCACAGAGCTGTCCACAGCCTCTCCCCAGCAAACCCGGCCCTGCCCACATCTTCGTCCCCAGTTGTGTGCACAGGCAAGGTTGCGTGTTCCCCGATCCGCGGCTCATCGTGTGCAGGTACTTACACGGTTGTACTTCGGAGAAGGGAGTTTGAGCCATGAATCGGCAGCAGAATTCGCGAACGCCTCGTATCGCGGGTTGGTTGCACACTTTCGCGGGTGGGCTGCGCAGTTTCGACCTGGCCGTGTTGCGGCATCCGATCACCGTCGGGCTGGTCGTCGCTGTGGGTGGACCCGCGCTCCTGGCCTACCTTGGCCTACACGGTTAGCACCGCGCGGTTAGTACTGCGCGGCGAAATGCTAGAAGGCGTCCTCGGCCAGATCCATGGCGGTCAGGTCGGTGCTCTCGATGACCTTGCGGCGCGATACCAGTTCCGGCAGCACGGTGGTGGCGAAGAACCGGGACACCGCGAGCTTGCCCTCGTAGAAGGCCTTGTCCGCTGCCGACAGCCCGTTCGAGTCCAGCTTGCTCAAGCTCACCTGCGCCTGGCGCAGCAGCAGCCAGCCGATCGCCAGGTCACCGCAGGACATCAGCAGCCGGGTGCAGTTCAGCCCCACCTTGTAGACGTTGCGCGGATCCTCCTGGGCGGAGGTGAGCTGGCCCAGCATGGCCGCCACCATCTGGCCGATCTCGGCCAGCGCCCGGCCGACCGCCTCGCGCTCCACCTTGAGCCGGCCGACATCGGCGATGGAATCCAGGAAGCCCTGGATCTCGGCCGACAGCACGCCCAACGCCTGGCCCTTGTCCCGCACAATCTTGCGGAAGAAGAAGTCCTGGCCCTGGATGGCGGTGGTGCCCTCGTACAGCGAGTCGATCTTGTTGTCCCGGATGTACTGCTCAAGCGGGTAGTCCTGCAGGAAGCCGGACCCACCGAAGACCTGCAGTGCCTGGCCGAGCTGCTCGTAGGACCGCTCGGAGCTGACCCCCTTCACGATCGGCAGCAGCAGGTCGTTCAGCCGCTCGTCCAGCGACGCCTCGCGCCGGGCCTTCTGCTGCAGGCTGGCCTCGCCGTCGGCCAGACCACCGGCCGGCACCGCACCGGCCGATTCGCCGGCCTTGCTGGCGCGTTCGAACTCCGCGATCTGGATCCGGTCCTGCACGCTGGCCGTGTACATCGCCAGCGCACGCAGGCCCTCGGCGTAGGCCTTCTGGGTCATCAGCTGCCGGCGCACGTCCGGGTGGTGGATGATCGTCACCCGCGGCGCGGTCTTGTCCGTGGACCGGGTCAGGTCGGCCGACTGCACCCGGGTCTTGGCATAGTCCAGCGCGGCAAGGTAACCGGCCGACAGCTCGGAATAGGCCTTGGTACCCACCATCATCCGAGCGTGCTCGATCACCTTGAACATCTGGGCGATACCGTCATGCACCTCGCCGAGCAGCCAGCCCTTGGCCGGCACGGTTTCGCCGAACCGGACCTCGCAGGTGGTGGACACCTTCAGGCCCATCTTGTGCTCGACGTTCGTGACGAAGGCACCGTTGCGCTCACCCAATTCGCCGGTCTCCCAGTCGAACAGGTATTTCGGAACCAGGAACAGCGACAGGCCCTTGGTGCCCGGACCGGCGCCCTCTGGTCGGGCCAGCACGTAATGCAGGATGTTCTCGGCCATGTCGTGCTCGCCCGAGGTGATGAAGCGTTTGACGCCCTCGATATGCCAGGAGCCGTCGTCCTGCTGAATCGCCTTGGTCCGGCCCGCCCCGACATCGGAACCGGCGTCCGGCTCGGTGAGCACCATGGTCGCGCCCCAGCGCCGGTCGATCAGCAGCTGACCGATCTTGCGCTGCTCCTCGGTGCCGAGGTCGTGGATGATGTTGGCGAACGCTGGGCCGCAGTTGTACATCCAGATCGCCGGGTTGGCGCCGAGCACCAGTTCCGCCATCGACCAGACCACGCTGCGCGGGGCCAGCGTGCCGCCGTAATCCGGTGAGGTCTCCAAGCGCCACCACTCGGCGTCCTGCCACAGCTGATAGGAGCGCTTGAAGGGTTCCGGCATGGTCACCGAGTGGGTGGCCGGATCGAAGACCGGCGGGTTTCGGTCGCTGTCGACATAGGATTCGGCCAGCGGTCCCTCGGCCAGTTGCTTCACCTCGGCCAGGATTCCCCGGACGGTGTCGACGTCGAGTTCGGGAAATGGGCCAGTGCCAAGCTTCTCGCCCGTTCCGAGTACCTCGAACAGGTTGAACTCGATATCGCGCAGATTGCTCTTGTAGTGGCCCATTGTCGGGTATCTCCTTGTTACTGGTCAGTAGATTCAGAATATTACTCGCCAGTAATGTTGGCAAGGAGAACGTCCGAAATGCCGGTCATACTTGTCAAGTAAGCCGGCGATCAAGTCCGGCGGCAGCCCGTCGGAAGAGCCGCCGAAAGAGCCGCCGGATAGAGTTGCCGGCATGACCACACCGGCCCCCGACGGACCAGTCCGGGTCCGGATCGCCCCCTCGCCGACCGGGGATCCGCACGTCGGAACCGCCTACGCGGCGCTGTTCAATTCCGCCTTCGCCGACCGGGCCGGCGGCAGCTTCGTGGTCCGGATCGAGGACACCGACCGCTCCCGCTTCAACGCCGGCAGCGAGCAGCAGATCTTCGATACCCTGCGCTGGCTGGGCTTTCACTGGGACGAGGGCCCCGACGTCGGTGGCGCCTACGGTCCGTACCGCCAATCCGAGCGGCTCACGCTCTATGCCGAGGTGGCCGAGCAGCTGCTGGCTGCCGGCTACGCCTATCGCTGCTGGTGCAGCTCGGAGCGGCTGACCGAGCTGCGGGCCGCGCAGACCCAGGCCAAACAGCCGCCCGGCTACGACCGGCTCTGCTACGGCCTGACCGAGGCCGAACGCAGCCAGCTGCCCGGTTACACACCGAATTTGGTGGTGCGGATGCTGGTGCCGGCCGACATCGACCTGTCCTTTCCGGACCTGGTCCGCGGCATCCTGCATTGCCCGATGCCCGACGATCAGGTGCTGATGAAGTCCGACGGTTATCCCACCTATCACCTTGCCGCGGTGGTGGACGACCACTCCATGGGCATCACGCACATCATCCGCGGCGAGGAGTGGGTGAGCTCGACGGCCAAGCAACGCCAGCTGTTCCGGTGGCTGGATTGGCAGTTGCCGCAGTACGCGCACTTCCCGCTGCTGCGCAACGCCGACAAGTCCAAGATCAGCAAGCGGAAGAACCCGGCGGCCCGGCTGCTGTGGTTCAAGGAGGAGGGCTTCCTGCCCGAGGCGCTGCTGAACTTCCTCGCCCTGCTCGGCTACTCGATGCCGGACGAGGAGGAGATGTTCGACCGCAAGACCTTCGCCGAGCACTTCTCCTTCGACCGCATCAACCCGGTCGGGCCGGTCTTCGACGTAGACAAGCTGAACTGGTTGAACGGCCGCTACATCCGAGCGCTGCCGGATGCCGAGTTCCTGACCCGGGCGGCGGACTTCCTGCCGGCCGGCGTCACCGCGGCCGACCTGCGCTGGGTCACCGGAGCGCTGAAGGAGCGGACCAAGCGGTTGTCGGAGCTGCCCGCCGAACTGCTCTGGTACACCGAGGAGGTCGACGTCACCGTCGAGCAGTTGACCGCCAAGGGACTCGCCGAGGCCGACCTGGCCGGCGCGCTGGTCGGTGTCCGGTCGCTGCTCGCGGACCTGCCGAACTTCGAGCCGGAGCCGATCGACACCGCGTTACAGGCCTACTGCGCCGAGCGTGAGTACAACCGGCGCCGGTTCTTCATGAGCCTGCGGGTGGCGATCGCCGGCCGCCCGGTGTCACCGCCGCTGCACGAGACCATCGCAGCCCTGGGACGTGACCGCACGCTGGCCCGGCTGGATCGAGCATTGGCCTCGTTCTCCGGCTGAGCCGATCGCTGGGGCGGCTGCGTGGTTGGTGGGGCTGCGTGGTCGGGTGGGTTCGAGAGTAGAAAAGCGTCGTTACACTCTCGAACCCACCCGACCACTCCGCCTCGCTTCTCACCCTCGCCTTGAGGGGACATCCGC